>Ga0208244_100034_pt1 | contig 206762 bp, 144 predicted proteins | sample SubbioCR12Aug_5A_FD_184828 | JGI IMG/M metagenome (GOLD analysis project Ga0208244, IMG submission 184828) | Serpentinite rock and fluid subsurface biosphere microbial communities from McLaughlin Reserve, California, USA - CR12Aug_5A (SPAdes) | ecosystem: Environmental > Terrestrial > Deep... | reverse complement strand
TCAACTACTACAACAGCTTTACCACCAATCTTCCCGGCAAAGCCGTTAAGATCTGGGTAGGAACAACACAGATGGCCGACCTTTCACAAGGCTGGGCCGATCCATCAGGCTTCACGCTTGTCTATGACGGCACTGTAGACTTCCCATCGGGAAGCAATGCCATATACATTCCATTCAGTGAGCCTTATATCTATGCAGGTGGAAATCTTGTGATATACACCAACAGGGTATGGGAAGATGTGTACTTTGCCTCAAGCGACCTGTTCTATGCAACAGAAACAGCAAGCAAGCCAAACCGCACACGCCACGTACAACTGGATGCAACGGTATTCGATCCTATGAATCCACCTGCACCGGCAGCGGCACAGCTAAAGAGCTGGCATCCGAACACCACCTTGTTCTTTAACACATCCGGATTGGGTGCATTGCAGGGAGTTGTTTCCAGCAGTGGTCAACCCGTGGAAGGTGTCAAGGTTCAGGTAGAAGGTACCTCGGTCATGACACATACCAATGCACAGGGACAATACAACTTCCCATATCTGCTTCCGGGTAATATCAATGTTACAGCCAGCAAGTTCGGATATGTTGCACAGACCCTTCCAACGACCATCGTTGTTGATCAGACCACTACCCTGGACTTCAGTCTTCAGGCCATGCCAACTGTTACAGTGAGTGGTTTTGTAGGAGGAAGCGATGCACCGACTGTAGGTCTTGAAGGCGCACAGGTAAGTCTTGAAGGTTATGAAAACTATCAGGCTACAACCAATGCAGCCGGAGCGTTCAGTATCCCGGGCGTATATGCCAGCAACACCTATGCTGTTGAGGTGAGCGCATCAGGTTATGCAGACTATAGCGGCACCGCCGTTGTAGGAACGACAAACCTTGTGCTGCCCAATATCATTCTGCAGGAGGTTATGGCACCACCGGCCAACCTGACAGCAGATATCGACCCTGCCAATCCAAATCTGGTACATCTGGCCTGGAACATGCAGCAAGATGCTGAATTCCGTTATGATGACGGTGTAAGACTTGCACAACTTGGATCATCCAGCGGAACCCTGAATACTGTATTAGGCTCTAAACACACTACATCTGCCGTGCTCAGTGAAATGAGCTGGCTGCTCAGTGACGATGCTACCGGAGGCGGACCACATAACACCATCAAGATTTATGTGTTCGGACTCACAGGCGCAGGCATTCCAAACGGAAGCAATGTACTCTATTCAGCCACTGTATCCAATACCGATGGCGTATGGAATACACACACCTTCCCAACACCTGTTACAGCCAGCGGAGGCTTCTTCCTTGGCGTAGCTTATGCTGGTTTTGTAGGCCTTGGCACAGATGATGGAGTGGGCGATCCTTACGTCTTCCAGACCAACACCCATTACTTTGTAGGCGACTACACAGCCGGTGGATGGGAAACATGGGAAACCTATAATTTCCTTGTCAACGGAATGATCAGGGGCATGGGCGTACCAGGAGGTAAAGTATCCTATGCAGTGAATGAAACACCTGCTCCACAGGTAAACACAGCTAACAGCGGCACTTTGGAACTCATCAAACTTGCGCAGCCTGTTGCTTGTGGCGAACCTTCATGGACAACACAAGGTGATCAGTCAAGATCATTGCTTGGATTCAATATTTACAAGAACGGAGAAGTGATGGCAGCCATGGTACAGAACATGAATCACTCCTACACTGAGATGCAGATGGGCGTACATTGCTATCATGTGACAGCCATGTATGGATCAGGCGAATCAGCTCCATCGAATCAGGATTGTGTTGACATCCTTGTGGGTATCAACGAACTTGTCGATGCCAATACTAGCATCTACCCGAATCCGGCCAAGAGCAGTCTGACGATAGAGTCGCTGCCGATGAGCCGCATCACGGTGATCAATGCCCTTGGACAGACCGTGCTTGACATGGAAATGAACAAGCAGAACAGCCTTGTACTGAGCGTAGAAGGTTGGGATGCTGGCGTTTACATGCTACGCATCGTTACCAGCGAAGGCATCGTTACAAAACGTGCTACCATCGTGAAATAAACTTCAAAAAAGCATTAAGCTTAAATAGTAAAAAGGGGAGCCAAATGGTTCCCCTTTTTTAATGCCGATTGCCCTTAGTTTGAAAACTAAAAAACAATTTCTAATATCGAAAGGAGAAATGTAATAGTCCAATTATCGCTCACTCAATTGGCCTAACATTTCTATCCATCGGCATTATACCATTACAGTTTTTGGATTCATTTATAATTCAATTGGTATAATATCCCAGTTTGCGATTTTGTTTGAAAGGGTTTTGTGAAATGGCAACGGTAATGCAATAAAAAACCGACTCAAAAAGTATAGAATACACTTCATGAGCCGGTTTTAAAAATGAGTTTAAAAAAACCTACATTTTACTTCTTCTTTCCATTTTATTCTGTGAATCGATCACAGCAATTGAAATCATATTAACGATTTCAGATACAGAACTACCCATCTGTAGAATCTGAACTGATTCGCTCAAGCCGGTAAGCACCGGGCCAATAACTTCAAACTTGCCTATTTCCTGCAAAAGCTTATAGGCAATATTTCCTGATTCAAGATTTGGGAAAATCAAAACATTGGCAGGGCCGCCCATAAGTTTACTAAAGGAAAAAGATTCAGCAAGCAGCTCAGGATTTAAAGCAGCATTGGCTTGAATTTCGCCATCGACAATAAGATCAGGATAATTTTTATGAAGATATTCAACTGCTTTTCTTTGTTTCATTGGCACTTCACCGTCAGCCGATCCGAAGCTTGAATAGGAAACCAAAGCAACACGTGGAACGATTTTGAAATCCCGGACTGATTGACAAGTCTGTAATGTTATTTCAACCAGTTCTTCCCAGCTGGGATTCTTGTTTACCGTACAATCAGAAAAGAACACCGGACCATCTTTCGTGGTGATGATATACATTCCGGAAACAATTTTGTGTCCTTCATTCTTGTCGATGAGTTGTAAAACCGGCCTGATAGAATCCGGATAATTGCGCGTCAGACCCGTTAACATTGCATCTGCATAACCAGTTGCAAGCATCATTGGTGCAAAATAGTTCCGGTGCATCATTTGGCTTCTGGCCGCATTAAATGTCATGCCTTTTCGTTTGCGTCTTAGAAATAAGGCTTCTGCGAACTGCTTGCGACGACCATTTTGTTCATTTGAACGAGGATCAATAATTTCTATGTTTTGCAATTCAAGTTCATGTTCCTGAATGATGGCTTTAATCTTTCCGGCATTGCCCATAAGGATAGGTTCGGCAAGTCCTTCGTTGATGACTATTTCTGCTGCCTTAAGCATTTTGTAATTTTCGGCATCAGCCAACACGACGCGTTTCGGGTTATGTTTAGCGCGCGTTTTAATTTGTCTGATGAGCGGATTGCTGGTTTTTAGTCGCTTGCGAAGTTCTTCGCCATATGCTTCCCAATTGGTAATGGGTTTTCTGGCAACACCCGATTCCATTGCTGCTCTGGCAACGGCAGGAGCAACAAGTTCAATTAACCTCGGGTCGGTAGGTTTTGGAATAATATACTCCCGTCCAAAACGCAGGTTATTGACATTAAATGCAATATTTACTTCTTCGGGAACGGGTTCTTTTGCTAGTTGTGCCAGTGCATGTGATGCAGCGAGCTTCATTTCATCATTGATTTCGCTTGCACGAACATCGAGTGCGCCCCTGAAGATGTAAGGAAAACCCAACACATTATTGATCTGATTCGGGAAATCGGATCTGCCTGTAGCCATAATGATGTCTTCCCGTGTTGCCATTGCTTCATTGTAGGCGATTTCAGGAACAGGATTGGCAAGTGCAAAAACTATTGGATGATCAGCCATTGCAAGCAACATGTTTTTTTTGATAACACCTGCAACAGAGAGACCAAGAAACATGTCTGCACCTTTTAATGCATCAGTAAGACTGATATCTGGTACATCCAAAGCAAAAAGCTTTTTGGTTTCATTGAGGTCTGTACGGTTTTTATTCAATACACCTTTGCTGTCAAACATAAGAATGTTTTCAGGTTTGGCGCCCAGTTTTATGTAAAGCTTTGTGCAGGAAATAGCTGCGGCACCCGCGCCATTTACAACAATTCTGATGTTTTCAATTTTTTTGCCATTGATTTCTAATGCATTCAATAATCCTGCAGAAGTTATGATTGCCGTTCCATGTTGGTCATCGTGCATGATGGGAATAGGAAGAATCTTTTTGAGTGCTTCTTCAATTTCAAAGCATTCAGGCGCTTTGATATCTTCAAGGTTGATGCCCCCAAAAGTTGGTGCAATGGCTTTAACAACCTCGATAAATTTCGCTGGATCTTTCTCATCTATTTCGATGTCGAAAACATCTATATCAGCAAAAACTTTAAACAACAACCCTTTGCCTTCCATAACAGGTTTGCCTGCTTCGGGGCCAATGTCGCCGAGACCAAGTACTGCTGTGCCGTTTGAAATTACAGCAACAAGATTGCCTTTGCCGGTGTATTTATACACATCATCGGGGTTTTTATTGATGGCCAGACAAGGGTCGGCCACACCGGGTGAATAAGCCAGTGAAAGATCCCGCTGTGTACTGTAGGGTTTTGTGGGAATAACTTCAAGTTTTCCCGGTCTTCCCTGAGCGTGATAATTCAGGGCGTCTTTATAAAATAGCTTGTCCATGAGATTTGGTTTTGTTACACTTCAAAGGTAGTTAATAATTTTTCTTTTCTGACAAAGACAATTAATTTGCAAGGAATTTTATTGTTTTCAGCGACCTAATTTCAATGACATCAAATTGAAAAGCTGAAATGCTTACTTTTGTGGCACGGTCAGCTACTAGCTTCAATTATTTACTCTTAGAATTATGTATGCATATATTTCAGGCAAATTAATAGAAAAAACCCCGGCTTTTGTTATAATTGATGTTCATGGCATAGGATATCATATTAATGTTTCGCTCAACACTTTTGCTGCTATAGGTAATCAACAGCAAGTCAGGCTTTTTACTCACTTGTCAGTAAAAGAAGATGCCCATATTTTGTATGGATTTCATGATGTGGAAGAACGTAGTCTTTTTCTAAACCTGATTTCTGTGTCTGGTGTTGGCGCCAATACCGCCCGCATCATACTTTCTTCTCTGAATACAAATGAAGCTATTGAGGCTATTTCTGGAGGTAATGTTGCGGTTCTTCAACGTGTTAAAGGTATAGGAACAAAAACCGCCCAACGTATTGTTGTTGATTTGAAAGACAAAGTAAGCAGAACAGGCGGATTGACTTCTGAAAAAACAGACCTTGCATACAATACCAACAGGGAGGAAGCGTTATCTGCTTTGTTAATTCTTGGTTTTAACAAGGCGGCAGTTGAGAAAGTGTTAGCCAGATTGTTGCAGAACGAACCTTCAGCACCAGTTGAAAAATTGATCAAGGAAGCGCTTAAAGTGATGTAAATGAGCACTTTCAAGCATGGGGTTTAGTTAAGTATGAAAAGAAATTGTCATTTGAGCAGTTTGAAAAAGAACATAGCGCAGTACTTTATTGTTGGTGTCGTAGGTTTGCTTATTTTGGTTTCGACCATCTTTGCAAGACCTACTGCTTCTTTTATCCGTCCGGAAGTATTTAATGCCTTTGCCCCACCACCTGACACAATCCCACAGCCGATTTATCCCATTCCCAAAGATGATGGAAGTCCAAACAGTCAGTTAGAAAGCACTTCGCCACTATTTTTAAGCGATCCGCCCAACATAAAGCGTGAGGTTGTTTATGATCCGGTTACACGGCAATATGTATTCCTGAATAAAATTGGTGATTTCACATACAGAACCCCATCTGTAATGAATGAAAAGGAATACATGGATTTTCAGAATAAAAAGGGCATCAGGAAATATTGGGAAGAACGTGCTCAAAGAAGCACTACCTCAACCAGCTCGTCTATTATTCCTGCAATCTATGTTGGTGGAAAAGTATTTGATCAGATTTTTGGAAGCAATACCATTGATATCAGACCCCAGGGCTCGGCTGAAGTAACATTCGGCGTAAGAAGCATGTTGCGCGAAGACCCTCAACTGGATGTTCGACAGAGAAGAACAACCAATTTTGATTTCGATCAGCGCATACAGATGAACGTTATTGCCAAAATCGGCGAAAAAATTGAGTTTAAAGTCAATTATAACACTGAGGCTACATTTCAGTTTGAGAACCGACTGGCGCTTAAATACGAAGGTAAGGAAGATGAAATTGTAAAACTTATTGAAGCAGGAAACGTAAGTATGCCGCTCAATACAACACTTATCAGAGGTAGTCAGGCGCTATTCGGACTAAAAACCAAACTCCAGTTTGGTCGTACTTCAGTCACTGCGGTATTTTCTCAACAGGAAAGTGAAACCAAAAACATCACAGTGCAAGGTGGAGCACAATCCAATAAGTTTAAAATGACCAGTTTGGATTATGAGGAAAACAGACACTTTTTCCTGAGTCAATATTTCAGACAAAACTATGAAACAGGGCTTCAATCTCTACCAATTATTACCTCTGACATCAATATTACACGTGTAGAAGTCTGGGTTACAAATATTGGCCCGGCATTACAAAACAACAGAAATATCGTTGCTTTCACTGACCTTGGTGAGGGTAGGAGTGAGTGGATCAACAATAAAGAGGTGCAGCCTACCTTCGGGCCACCACTTCCTTCTGAAAACTCAAACAATCTGATCAGCCGACTTGATACAAGCAGTGTCAGAAATATCAATACAGCAAGCGCTTATCTCACCGGCGACCCGTATGCGGTAGGCAGAACAGGCTATTTTGTGGCAGGACAGGACTTTGAAAAAATTGAAAATGCCAGAAAATTAAGTGCAACAGAGTACACTTTCAATAGTAAGCTTGGATTCATTTCGCTTAATACGAACCTCGGAGCTGATCAAACACTTGCGGTTGCCTATCAGTACACTGTTATTGGATACGACAGCACTTTTCAGGTAGGCGAATTTGCTGATCATGGGATCAATGCTCCAAAATCACTTGTGGTTAAGCTTCTCAAAGGAACTTCTCTCAATACACGGATGCCAATGTGGAATCTGATGATGAAAAACGTCTATTCAATCAGAGCTTTTCAGGTGAACAGAGATGATTTTACACTCAATATCCTTTTCTCAGGAAATCAGAATGGTATTCCAACAGGCTATTTCACCGAAGGCAATGAAAATGTGAAAGGAATACCACTCATTCACCTTATGGGACTTGATAACCTTAACCAGCAAGGCAATCCCGTGAATGGTGGTGATGGAGTTTTTGACTTTCTCGATAATGCAGCCACGCAGGGAGGAACGATTAACGCCGGCAATGGTAGAATTTTCTTTACGGTTCTTGAACCTTTTGGCAGCCACATCCGAAAGAATATTTTTCCTGACGACCCCGAACTTGCCAACCGTTATGCCTACGATTCTCTCTACACACTCACTAAATCCGGAGCAGAACAGTACCCTGAAAAAAACAAATTTTTATTAGAAGGTTTTTATAAATCACAATCTGGCAGTGAGATTAGTTTAAATGCACTTAATGTTCCACAGGGCTCTGTGAGGGTAACAGCTGGTGGAGTTCCTTTAACAGAAAATCTTGACTATACGGTCGATTATACCTTAGGTCGGGTAAGAATTATCAACGAAGGTATTTTAAGTTCGGGCACTCCCATAAACATCTCTCTTGAAAGTAATTCGATGTTTAGTATTCAGCAAAAGCGAATGATGGGTCTTCGCGTTGATCATGAATTCAATCGCGATTTCAGAATTGGCGCTACCTTGTTGAATCTGCATGAACGGCCACTTACGCAAAAAGTGAACTATGGCGATGATCCGATTTCGAACACAATCTACGGCTTTGATGTAAGCTACAGAAGAGAATCGCAGTGGATTACAAAAATGATTGATAAGCTGCCGTTTTATAGTACCAATCAGGTGTCGCGAATCAATGTTGATGGTGAATTTGCTCACTTTTTACCCGGACACTCAAGGGCTATTGGTTCAGCCGGAACATCCTATATTGACGATTTTGAAGGTGCCAAGTCAACGATCGACCTAAGGCAGGTAAGCTCATGGCATCTTGCCAGTACACCGCAAGGGCAGATGGATATTTTCCCTGAAGCTGCTCCCGGAACAGGCCTCCTTTATGGAAAAAACAGGGCAAAGCTGGCATGGTATATCATTGATCCTTTGTTTTATGATCGCTTTGGAACACTAAGACCTTCCAATGTAGACAAAGATGAGCTCAGCAAACACAGCGTCAGACAGGTGCTGGAAACGGAAGTTTTTCCAAATAAGGAAATCCCTGCCGGTACCCCAACGAATATCGCTGTACTTAATCTGGCCTATTATCCCAATGAAAGAGGGCCTTATAACTATGATGTACGCCCAACTCAATTCACGAGTGGGATGACAGCTGATGGTACATTAGCAAACCCATCATCCCGTTGGGGAGGTATTATGCGCCGCATTGAATCGACAGATTTTGAAGCGACAAACATTGAATACATCGAGTTTTGGATGATGGATCCTTTTGCAGATGATGCTAACAACAGTGGTGAACTTTACATCAATCTTGGTGATATTTCTGAAGATATCCTGCGCGATGGAAGAAGGTTTTTTGAGCACGGGCTGCCAGTATCGGAAGTTGTGGAAAACGTTGACACTACAATCTGGGGTCGTGTACCAACTTTGCAGGCGCTTGTTGAGTCTTTCAGCAACTTGCCGGGTTCCCGCAGGTTTCAGGATGTAGGTTATGACGGGCTCCGTGATGAGGATGAACGAAGTTTTCATGCGGCATTCCTACAGTATATAAGAGAGGAGTTTGGTGAAAATTCGATTGCTTATACGATTGCTGAAGCTGATCCATCCGCAGATAATTATCAGTACTTCAGAGGATCCCGCCTGGATAGTGATGCCCAATACAGTAGTGTTCTTGAGCGATATAAAAATTTCAATGGTCCTGATGGAAACTCACCTACAGATGATTTGAACCCTGAAAGCTATCCTACAAGTGCAACTTCAATGCCGAACGCTGAGGATATAAACCGTGACAATACCCTTAGTGAAGCAGAAAGATATTTCCAATACCGGGTTAAACTCGATCCGAACAGCATGAAGATTGGTGAGAATTTTATTGCTGATATCCGCGAAGCTACTGGAATTCCCCTGTCAAATGGAAGCGTTGGTGAGGTTAAATGGTATCAGTTTCGCATTCCCATCAGTCAGCCCGAAAAGGTTGTAGGCAATATAGAAGATTACCGATCTATTCGTTTTATCCGTATGTTCATGCGTGGTTTCGAAAAACCTGTTGTAGCCCGGTTTGCAACACTTGAGCTTGTGCGTGGCGAATGGCGCAAATACCGGCAAAATTTGCAGGCACCAGGCGAATATGTGGTAGGTGATGATGGAAATTCGACAAAGTTTGAAGTCTCTGCCGTAAATGTTGAGGAAAATGGTCGCAGAGAGCCAATACCTTATGTGATACCACCTGGTATTGAGCGAGAAATTAACTATGGATCAACTAGTTATGTCAGACTTAATGAGCAGGCAATGCAAATTTCAGTCACTGATCTGCTTGACGGCGATGCCAGAGCTGTTTTCAAAACAACTGAATTTGACTTCCGCCAGTACAAAAAACTAAAAATGTTTGTTCATGCAGAGAAATTGTTTGAATCACCTGATTTAAATTATGGTGAGCTTACAGTTTTCATAAGACTTGGTTCTGACTTCAATCAAAATTATTATGAGTACGAGATACCATTAACTTTCACACCATGGTATACTGCTTATACGGATGCAGAAGGAATATGGCCTGAAGCAAACAGCTTTGATATAACGCTGGAGGATCTTGTAAAAGTAAAACTGAACCGGAACACTGCGATGCGTAATCCTAATTCCGACATACAAATAAATTTCCCATACATAGAGTACAACGGAGACCATCAGATAAAAATCATCGGAAATCCGAATATCAGTGATGTTAAGGGAATCATGATCGGGATCAGAAATCCTAAACAGCAAACACTGACATCAAGTGATGATGGTCAGCCAAAAAGTGCAATCATCTGGGTGAATGAGCTTCGGGTTTCAGATTTTAACAGTAAAGGCGGATGGGCTTCATCGGCTCGCATTGAAACAGTATTAGCCGACCTTGGAAGGGTTGTGCTTTCAGGATCTCATACATCCCCGGGCTTTGGAAGCCTCGAAATGAAAGTTAATGAAACAGCACGTGAGGCAGCTACGAACTTTGATATTGCAACAGACATAGACCTGGGTAAGTTTTTCCCTCAGGATGTTGGGTTAAGAATTCCGATGCACTTTGATTATGGCGAATCTCACATCAAACCGGAGTATAATCCTCTTGATCCAGATGTGAAACAAAAGGATATTTTACGTTCTTTCGATACAAAGAATGACCAGGATTCAATTAAGAATCTTACAAATGACTTTACTATGCGTAAGAACTTAAACTTTGTGAATGTGCGCAAAGAAAGAACAAGTGCCAGTCCATCAGCTGCCAGAATTTATGATGTTGAAAACTGGAATGTGTCCTTTTCGTATAGTGAACTATTCCAAAAGAATATTGATGTTGAGTATGACAGAAGGCTTTTATATCGGGGTGGCCTGGGCTACAATTATAATAGCAATCCCAAAAATGTTCAGCCATTCCAAAGGGCAAAATGGGCAAGCAAGCCTGTAATGCAATTGGTAAAAGACTTTAACTTTTTTTACTTGCCGCGCAATATTTCTTTCAGAACTGACATGAACAGACAGGATAATGAAAAGAAATACCGCAATAAAAGTGAGGGAGACGTAATCACTTACCCGATTTTCGCAAAGCAATGGACATGGAACAGAAACTATGACCTGAAATTTGATTTAACCAGAAGCATTACCCTAGATTATTCGGCAGGAGCGAACGCTTATGTCTATGAACCAGCTGGTAATCCTGACAGGGGAACGGATGAATGGAATATGAACAGAGATACAATCTGGAATAGCATTTTAAACCTTGGTAGTAAGGACCGTTTTAATCAGGTCATAAAAGTTAATTATAATATTCCAATCAACAAGATCCCAATTTTTAACTTTATAAGTGCTACAGCTGGTTATCAGGGCATGTTCACCTGGCTGGCATCACCACTTTCAGTTCAGCAGAGGATCGGTAACTCGATTGAAAATCAAAATACCAAACAATTGAATGGTAACATTGACTTTCTGCGCCTGTACAATAAAGTAGGGTATTTCCAAAAGCTAAACACGCCGCCAAGAGGAACAGGCAGAGGAGGCGGTCCAGCACCTAGGCCAGGTGCCGGGGTGCGTCCGGGAGCCGAACAGCCACAGCCAAAAGGTGGAGCAACTTCAGATACTACAGACAAAAAGCCATCAATCAACTACTTTAAAGTTGTGGGTGAGCAGGTGTTGAAACTGGCAATGAGTGTTAAAAGAGGTAGCATAAATTATACCCAAAGCAACGGACAATATCTGCCAGGCTTCATGCCTGAACCTGATCTTTTCGGATTAAATTTTGCACAACAGGCTCCAGGTCTTGGGTTTGTTTTTGGAAGTGAAAATGACATCAGAAGTATTGCTGTAGCAAATAACTGGCTTTCACGTGACACGTTGTTAAATCAGGCTTTTGCCAGAAAGTATACGGAAAATCTTGGGTATAGAATCAATCTTGAGCCAGTCCCAGGCATGCGTCTGGATGTGAATGGTGATCGTACAAAAGCTTTAAATTTCTCTGAATATTTTAGAGCCGATTCCAGTGGTGCCTTCCAATCTTTTTCTCCTGTTGAAGCAGGTAATTTCAGTATCTCTTATGCTTTATGGAATACATCTTTTGTGAAAGCCGGAAAGGACGAAAAATCTGAGCTGTTCGACAAAATGCTTGAAAGCAGAATGGCTGTTGCAGAACGACTGGCATACAATAACCCGGATTGGGTCAGAGATGGTGAAAGATATGTTTATGATTCTGTTGGCGGTGATTTTTATCCATATGGTTATGGTGCAATTTCACAGGAAGTAGTACTATACTCATTCATGTCTGCTTATTCAGGTAAAGAAGCCAGAAGCATCGCTTTGAATCCATTTCCGAAATTTCCAATGCCTAACTGGACGCTAAGTTATAATGGTCTGACAGTTATTCCTGCAGTGCAGAAATTATTCAAAACAGTCAATATCACACATGCGTACAGGTCAACATACTCCGTAAATTCATGGCGGACAAACACTGATTTTGATCCAAATAATCTTATCAAGACGTATAAAAACAGCAATATTTTCATTGGTCAGATCGATCTGGGACAGATTGTTATTACAGAACAGTTTTCTCCGCTTCTTGGAATTGATGTTGGCTTACACAACAGCATGACCGCCAGGGTTGAGTACAAGAAACAGCGCAACCTTACGATGAGCTTTATTAACAACCAGTTAACTGAAGTTGCCGGAAACGAAATCATTATTGGAACAGGCTATCGTATCCGCAATCTTGCGCTTATTATTTCATCAATTACAGGAGGTGCAGGAACGCGCTCAACAAATGATCTTATTTTAAAACTTGATCTTGGTTTCCGCACGGATATAACAACTTTACGCAGGGTAGATGAGAAAAACAGCCAGATTTCAGCTGGACAATACAAAACAAATCTATACTTTACCGCTGACTACATGATCAGTAACCGTTTTAATTTACAAGTGTTTTTTAAACGTGATGCTTCAGATCCTTTTATTTCATCACAGTTTAAAAACTCAAATACTTTTGCCGGTGTAACAATGCGCTTCAACCTTGCACAATAAAGCTTATCTGGATTCAGTATAATTTGCGATTATCCAAATTCACAAAGAATAAAAGTCATAATTTTGACAGCTAAACTATAAAATGAATTATTATGAATATCCCTGCTGAACTTAAGTACACAAAAGACCACGAATGGGTTCGTGTAGAAGGAAATAAGTGCGTTATTGGCATCACAGAATTTGCGCAGAAAGAATTGGGCGACATCGTATTTGTTGAAGTGGAAACTGTTGATGAAACTCTTGATGTTTCTGATACTTTTGGAACCATAGAGGCTGTAAAAACCGTTTCTGATCTTTTCATGCCTGTTAGCGGAACCATTACTGAGTACAATGAGGCACTTTCAGACACTCCTGAAATGATCAACAAAGATCCTTATGGTGAGGGTTGGATTGTTAAAGTTGACATGACTAATGTTGACGAGGTGAATGATTTGCTTGATGCCAGTGCTTATAAAGCGCTTATCGAAGGCTGATTCAGACGAGCTCTTTGAAGAGGTTTTTTATAAATCAATGGCCTGCTATTCTTTGGGCCTTGTTCGTAATACTTATCACGGGTCTTCCAGGAAATTATTTTCCTGAAGTCAAAAGTTTCTGGGACTGGATGTCTCCTGATAAAGTAGTTCACTTGTTCTTTTTTGGTGTGTTTTCCTTTCTGGTGATGCATGGAAGCAGAGCGCAATATTTCAAGGGAAACCATCGTTATGTTATCGTTATTACCTTGCTTACAGGAATTGCATATGGTGGATTGACCGAGTTGTTGCAGTATTATGTTTTCATTGGCAGACATGGTAATTATTTTGATTTTTACGCAAATGTTGCAGGTACAATTAGTGGAGTGGCACTATTTATGCTGCTAAATAGAAAAAATAAAAAAAGAGTGAACGGGTTTTATGATTAATTACTAATTTAGCCCCGTTATTTTTCAAATAATAAATTTAGTTTGAAAGCATTATGGAAGTAAAAAAATCACCAAAAGCAGATCTTGAACCCAAGAGGCTTTTGTTCAGGCAAATAGGTTTGATTATTGCATTGGCTGTTGTGTTTCTGGCCTTCGAGTACAGAAATTATGACAAGCGTTCCCTTGATCTGACAAAAAGAATGGTGGAGGATATTCCGGAAGAAATTATCCCCATTACAGATCAAACCGTCAAACCACCACCACCACCGCCACCACAGCAAGTCACCGTTCTTCAGATAGTTGAAGATGATGTTGAGGTGGAAAACGTTGATATCAATGTTGAAGTTGACCAAAAAGTCGCTATCGAGGTATATGTGCCACCAGTGCGTCAGGAAGAAGAAGTTGTGGAAACTGAAATCTTTACTGTCGTTGAATCCATGCCTGAATTTCCGGGTGGTGCTGCCAAAATGATGGAATTTATTGCGCGAAATATCAAATATCCGCCTATGGCGCGTGAAAGCGGCATTCAAGGTCGTGTGTTTGTTAATTTCGTTGTCGAACCCAATGGTTCAGTATCCAACGTTAAAGTTCTTCGTGGTATTGGAGGCGGTTGCGATGAGGAAGCTATCCGCGTTGTTGAAACAATGCCAAAATGGACTCCGGGCCGCCAGCGTGGTAAGGCAGTAAGGGTTTCATTTAACTTGCCAGTTCGCTTTACCCTACAATAAGAAAGTTTTGCAATTAAATATAAAACACCTTGTAAGAGGTGTTTTTTTTTGACCTTGATTTTTTAAAATAGTTTTTGTTTTAGTGCAATATTTTTATTTTGCAATCGTTTGCATTCAATAAGGTGCTAAAATTCAGTTTTTATGATTGCAAAGAAATTTACTAAAACAGACATCGAGAATAAGTCTTTAATTTTTCGTCAGATCGGTGCTATAATTGTGCTCTCTTTAGTTTTTCTTGCTTTTGAATACAAGACTGATGAAATCAATAGTATGAATGATGTTCAAAAATGGTTCAACAACAGTCCGGTTGACATGATTCCTATGACAACAAAAACGCCTCCGGCACTTCCAGTACCAACAATTGATTTTGCAAAACCAATGCAGGTAAGCGACCTTGAAACAGCCACACATGGATTTGAAATGGACGCAAACACGCATGAATCTGCAAATTAAGGCAATCCCTTTTCAGCAAACACCAATCAGAATTTTTCATTAGCAGTGGCAATGTCCATTGTAAAATGATTTTTTGGATCAGTGAAACAATCAACAGTGAAGCCACATAAAGTGCAGCCATCTGACGAATTTGGCAATGATAAAATTGAAGTCGTTTTGCAGGAAAAAATAGGGTAGGTCAATTTTGGTGCATCAATTAAACTCGAAAAGATAAACCATATAATTTGATTCCCTTTCCCCACTATCGGGACTAGGTTTAAATACACCCAAAGATTTGAAATTTTCGTTTTCAAGAATTCTTTCAAGTGGTAAATTTCCCTGACCAGGACTGAAATGACTGTCCCAGAATAGGATGCTGCCATGTATCATTTCGTTTCCTGGATTGAGGAAGTCCGGAATAGCTTCCCTGATTCTTGAATCATCAGTAGGATCAATATCAAGTATAAAAAACACATTTGGATCGTAATAGTAGATCATTCTGTCGTCAAGTTTATTGTCAAGAATGTATTTGCAAGCTTGCGATATGGCGTCTTTTTCTGCTGAAATTGGCACTGGCAACTGATACATCAAAAACGTAGTTCGCACAACAAATACCAGGATAATAATCTTAAATGAGACCGCGGCCCATTTTTTGCCGAAGGTGATGTGTTTCTCAAAAAAATTGTAGCCACTCAGACTTAAAACAACAAACGGAGGCACTACCATAGCCATAAACCTGTCAAGTGCCAGAGCGCCTGAACCGAGAAACCAAGTGATGGAGTGAAACGAAACAATCACGAGAATGGGAAGAAAAATCAATACAAAATCATCCAGAAGCTGATTCGCTTTTGAGAATTTTGTTTTTGCAAAATCAAAAATAAGTTTGAGTAAGCCCACAATAAACAACAAGGTCAATGGAATACCCCAGATAAGTTTTGACCGGTCGATATAATAAAGCAGGCTTCCACTGCCATAGATTCCTGCTGATTTTGAAGAATAGGGGAATTTGTGAAGCAACCACAGGAAATCACCTGAAAAAAAGCCTCCAATCACAGTGTAGACCAAAACACCTGTTAGAAGAAACGGGATGGCAGTCCACTGCTTTCTGATCAAAAACATCAAACCAAAAAGAGGCAGAATAAACAGTCCCTCAATCCGTGCAAATGGCAAAAATGAAATAATGATAGCAGCAAGCAAAAACTGCTTGCGGAAGTAGAGCATCAAAGCAAGCGCCAGAAACATCGAACCCGTGATTTCGGTCATTGCACTTGGAATCATTGAAGCATAAACCGGAGCAAAAAAGATGAATGGAACGATCATCCATGCGTTTTTCATTCCTTTGCTTGAAACAAGTTTCCATGTAAAAAATACGGTAAGCAAAGCAGCCATTAAATTATAGAACCTGGTGCCATTGTATCCAAACTGTGAAAATGGAGCGCTCAGAAATGTAAAAACAGGTTTGCCCCAAAGATCAAAAAAGAATGAAGGATTTTGAAATGCATAGCGGGAAATGCGGTAGTGATGCAGGTCATCTCCACCTCCATAAGAGTCTTGGGAAAAATAGGAGAGGTAGCCAAAAATTAATGCAACAACAAAAAAGGGCAGCCATTGCAAAAGTTTATTTTCAAATTGCTTTGGGGTCATATTGGTGTGTGTTTTAAATAATTCTTTGTTTATGTGGTAAACAAATGCCAAATGAAATCCATTTTTCAGCTTTCAGGCGTAGTGTTTTCTTTTGATTGAAAATAATCTGTCAGCACTTTTGCCCTTGCTTTACCAACAACTTTTTCGAGTTCATCCGGACTTGCTGCTGAAATATTTTTAAAAGATTTAAAGTGAAGCAACAGTTTTTGGGCAGTACTTTCACCAATGCCCTTAATTTGATTGAGCTCTGAACTGACAAATCCCTTCTCAAATTTTTTCCTGTGATGCGTGATGCCAAAGCGATGTGCTTCGTCACGTAAAAACTGGATAATTTTGAGTGATTCGGATCTTTTGTCAATATAAATTGGAACCTGATCACCGGGAAAATAGATTTCTTCAAGTCTTTTTGCGATGCCAATGATGGTTATTTTGCCTCTGAGGCCAAGTTTTTCAAGCGTTTTAACTGCAGCACTCAACTGGCCTTTTCCACCATCGATAACAATAAGTTGAGGCAGTGGTTTTTCTTCTCTCAGAAGGCGGCTGTAGCGTCGCTCGATAATTTCTTCCATTGAGGCAAAGTCGTTGGGGCCTTCAACAGTTTTGATGTTAAAATGTCTGTATTCAGCTTTGTTTGGCTTTGCGTTTTTAAACTGTACCATCGCAGCAACAGCATAATCCCCTTGAAAATTGGAATTATCGAAACACTCTATCACATCGGGAAGTACTGACATGCGCAAATCTCGCTGCAATTGCAACAGAATGCGCTTTTGATGCCGTTCCGGATCGATCAGGCTCCGTTGCTTTTCGATTTCCATCTTATAATGTTTTGCATTCTTTTCGGAAAGCTCCAAAAGTTGCTTCTTTTCTCCCCTTTGCGGGACAGTGATTTTAACGTCAAAGAAACTAAATCCAGGATCAAATGGCAGGATAATTTCAGGAGAAATACTCACAAACCGCTGTCGCATTTCGGTTATTGCAAGCAGAATTAACTCCTGAGGACTTTCGTCAAGCTTCTTTTTTATTTCGATCGAATGCGATTGCACGATGGCGCCTTCAATCACTTTGAGGTAGTTTACCCATGCCGTTTCAGGCTCATCGAGTATCGAAAACACATCAACATTATCGATTGTGCTGTTTACAACAACCGATTTGCTGCGGTAATTTTCGAGCAAAGCCAACTTTTCTTTAAGCAGTTGTGCCTTTTCAAACTCCATTTTCGAGGCAAAATCCATCATCTGGGTTTTCATCTCACGCACAACAGCCTGAATGTTTCCGCGAATAATCTGACGAATTTCTTTCATCATGGCATTGTAATCTTCGCTGCTTTGTAAAGCTTCACAAGGTCCTTTGCAATTTCCGATATGGAATTCAAGACAAACTTTATAATTTTTGCCGGCTATGGCCTTTTCAGATAAATTGAGGCTGCATGAGCGGATTGGATAAAGCTGACGGATGAGATCAAGCAGTGCCTTCATCATTTTCCCTGAAGCGTAAGGGCCGAAATATTCCGAGCCGTCGTGTATCAGATTACGTGTGGAAAAAATTCTTGGAAAGGCTTCATTTTTAATGCATATCCATGGATATGTTTTGTCATCTTTCAACAAAACATTGTAGCGTGGCTGAAACTGCTTGATAAGGTTGTTTTCGAGCAAAAGAGCATCTGATTCAGTTTCAACAACAATGAAACGTATGTCATGTATGCGACGAACAAGCACCCGAAGTTTACCTGTTTGTTCCTTGCTGAAATAACTTGAAACACGCTTGCGAAGGTCTTTGGCTTTGCCAACATAAATCACTTTAGCCAGCTCATCCAGATATTGATAAACACCCGGATTGTGTGGTATCGAGGCGATGATGGCCTGCAGTTGCTTTGCAGCATTGGGTGCGGGTTCCATCTTATTGACGCTTTAGTTTTTCTTTAATGCATCCCAGCCCTGCGCAGTGAGCTCTATTACCTGACCATCGTTGGTGACCATATGGGCCTGGCCAATATTGGCTGTCATGTGGCCGATGATGGAGATTCCATCGATTTTTCTGACTTTTTCAAAATCAGACTGACTGACAGTAAAAAGCAGTTCGTAGTCTTCTCCTCCGTTGAGCGCAGCTATGGCAGGAATCATATTGAACTCCTCAGCCAGATTAAGTGTAGTTGGATCAAAGGGTAATTTGTCTTCGTATATCTGACATCCTGTTTCTGAAGCCTTACAAAGATGCAGGATTTCTGAGGCTAATCCATCTGAAATATCAATCATTGAAGTAGGTTTCAAATTGGCATCGCGCAGTATCTGAACCATATCTGCCCGGGGTTCTGGTTTAAGCTGCCTTTCAAGGACGTAATCATGTCCTTCGAGATCGGGTTGTGCCTGAGGGTTTGCCTTGAAAACGGCTTTTTCTCTTTCCAATAATAGCAGACCCATATAAGCTGAACCGAGATCACCACTCACGCACAGTAAGTCGCCTGTATTTGCTCCGCTGCGGTAACAAATATCCTCTGTTTTTGCTTGTCCAATAACCGTTACTGATAAAAACAGGCCTGATTTGCTCGAAGTAGTATCGCCTCCAACAAGGTCAACTTTGTAGCGCGCACAGGCCATTCGGATTCCTTCATAAATTTCTTCAACAGCCTCAAGCGAAAAGCGGTTGGATAATGCAATTCCAACCACCATCTGTCGGGCAGTGCCGTTCATGGCTGCAATATCTGAAATATTGACTGCAGCAGCTTTATAGCCAAGATGTCGGAGTGGAGTATAAGAGAGGTCAAAATGAACGCCTTCCACAAGCAGGTCTACAGAAACCAGGGTTTGAAAGCCTGTGTTGTCAATGACGGCAGCATCGTCGCCTACACCTTTTACGGTGGATGAATTCACGATTTTTATTTCCTTTGTAAGATGATCAATCAGGCCAAACTCTCCTAGTCCTGATATTTCCGTTCTGTCGGTATTAGTGTCTTCTATCATAATCTATCTGATGATTTCTTTTTTTATTTAATTGGCGAGCTTATGGTATTTTGAGGCATTCTTTTCATCGCCGAAACGCGCATAAATATTGCCCATATAGAGTGCATAAGCCTTATCAGGCTTAATTTTGTATAGTCTTTCAAAAAGTTTCAGCGATTCCTTGAAGTCATTGGTCGATTTCTCTAAACCCTTTAACAATGTGGCATATTGTTTTCGGGTTTTATTCCTTTCATAGGCTGTCATTTCCTGCTGGTATCGTTTTTCTCCAAGGTCATAAAGCTGAATTGCTTTCCAGTCAAGTGCATCTGTATTATTAGGGTTTTTAGTGAGCAAAAGAGAAGAAGTTTCATTGCATACATCATTATTTTTTAATGCTTTATTGACTATTAACCAATTATTTAACACATCTTCATCTTGATTTTCAGGCCTGATATGCGACCATGTTTCGACAGCTTTATCCCATTGTTGTGTTTGGGTGTAAAGTTCAAAAAGTAAAGGCATGGCATTTTTTGTTTCGGGTTTTTCTGGATAGTTTTTTAACAGACCTTCAAGCGTCATCACCTCAAGTGAAAGGTTGTCAGCTTTACGGTAGAAATCACTTAAAAAGAGCCATGTTTTCAAAGATGCTGTTTTATGATATACCGCGAGTTTAAAATGATTTTCGGCTTTGATTGTATCACCCACAGCTAAGGCTGCATGTCCGGCTTTATCGTATGCCTGCGTAGTGGTTTCGCGGCCTGCAAGTTCATCTTCAGTTATTTTTTTCTCCCACAATTCTAAGGCTTTGTTATGGTCGCCTGCAGCAGTTGCACTCTCAGCTGCAAGCATAGTATCAACTGTTTTTTTTTGAATTGCGCACGAGGTCATCGATAGTATCAATAAAACCAGAAGGGTATTTCTCATAATTTTCTTTTGTGCTGCAAAGGTATGTTTTTTGCCGAAAGTGTGGCATTGATGCAGCTGAAGTGGTTTTTTGCAACTTTCAGTTTAAGGCTTTGTCTCTTAATAATCTTATTTATTAATGAAACAAGAGCAACTTTTGCAATACTTTTGCTGTTCGAGTAATTTCACAATTTTGGCCATGACGAAATTCTGGTTATCAGGGCTGGTTTTTTTAATGCATTTATCAATTTATGCCAAAGTTGATGAAGTTGTGCATTGTAAAGATATGGCCCTGATGAAGTGGGAGCCAACAATGTCAGTTTTGACTCAGAACAAAGCGATTGTTAGTTCAAATTCAATTGTGATCCCATTAAAGCGTGCCGGAAAACTGATACTTATTGAAGCCACTGTGGACAGCGTAAAAGGCAATCTTATTCTTGATACCGGATCGATGAAACTGGTGCTTAACAGTATATATTTCAGAGATGGCCGAAAAATAGCTGGCTCAGTTTCCGGAGGTGTCACAGGTAAGGTTCAGACTGTTTCGAAAAACAAGATCAGACGAATCCAGATGGCCGATATTGTATATGAGAATATTGATGCAGACATCGTTGATCTTGGTCATCTTGAAAGTGTAAGAAATGTAAAAATCCTAGGATTTTATGGTCTTTCGATGTTAAAGGATTTTGAAATTGTAATCGATCTGCAAGCCAACGTACTTGAGTTGCACAAAACCGATAACAACGGAAAAAGGTTGAATATTGAAAGCATCAGACCATCAATTGATCTGAGTTTGCCTGTTTATAACAATGATGGGATTCTTTTAATTCAGGCCAAAATAGGTAAAAGCAGCTACACCTTTTGTCTCGATACCGGTGCTGAGTCAAATGTTTTATGCAGCAGTCTGCCCGACAGAGCCCTGAATACAATTTCAGTAACACGCCGGTCATCACTCAGAGGCGCGGGTAGCAATATGGTCGAAGTTTTTCATGGTATCATGAATGATTTTTCAGTAGGAAAGCATCGCATCACTGGTATGCAGACGATGGTTACAAGCCTTAAGGCTATGTCAAATGCATATGGCATAGAAATTGACGGTATGCTTGGTTGTGATTTTTTTGAGCAGGGGATTGTTTTTTTAGATTTAAAAAACAAGCAGATGGGTATTCAGTTCTACAAAAATGTAAAAGAATGAAAAGGGATTATCACATATATGTTATGAGCCTGTTGCTGCTTGTGGCAAATGGTTTGTGGGCGCAGACAAAACCTGAACAATCCGGCAGAATCGAATCAGGCAAACTGGTGCTTACTGTAGATGCTGACTGGAACACAGAACAGCGTGCAAGCTTCTCACGGCTTTATGATGTGGATACTACACTGCTTAAGAAAATATTTGCCCGGGAATTTAAGTTCATTCACGACAGCGCTGGTTGGGAAGTAAAAGAAATTCGCAGTGGAAAATTTGAGATTACCAGAAAACTTATTTCTGAAAACGAATCTAGTCAATTGAGCCGGACAGAAATTTTATCCGGCACTTATTTGCCACCACCGCCACCGCCTGCAATTGCTGCTACTGATGAGGTTTATGGTATAAATACCTTTAATAAGTTCCAAAGCTTTGTTTATAAGGATGGTCGTGCCTGCTTTATTTTTAAAGGAAACTCAAAGACAGGGAAAGTAGTACTTTCAGGTTCGTTCAATAACTGGAGCACAGCGGAGCAACCTATGCAATTAACTGATTCCGGATGGGTCGCTTGTATAAATCTTTCTCCGGGTAAATATTATTATAAGTTCATCGTTGATGGGCGCTGGATGCATGATCCTGAAAACAAAACAAGAGAAAAGGATGGGCACAGGGGCTGGAATTCTGTTGCTTTCTGCTATAATTACAGCTTTGTCCTTGAAGGGTTTCAAAATGCAAAAAGTGTTGTTGTAGCTGGTAGTTTCAATGGCTGGAAAAATCGCGAAATAAAAATGAACAAAACCCGAAAAGGCTGGGAACGGCATCTTTATCTGCGCGAAGGCACGCATGCCTATAAATTTATTGTAGATGGCAATTGGATCACAGACCCAAAAAATGCTGTTTTGAGAAAAGACGATCATGGAAATGAAAACTCCTTTATGGCTATTGGCGATACCATGTATTTCATTTTGAACGGGTTTAAAAATGCAAAGCAGGTAAATGTTGCAGGTAGTTTTAATGAATGGCAGAATAGCGAACTAAAAATGATGCCAACTGATGAGGGCTGGATTTTGCCTTACGTTTTGGCTGCGGGCAACTACGAATATAAATTTATTGCCGATGGTAAATGGATGACAGATCCCGATAATCCAAATACGAGTGGTTCGGGGGACTTCGAAAATTCGATATTAGTTGTAAAACCAAATCATGTGTTTACGCTCAAAGGCTTCGAAAAGGCTAAAGAAGTGCTCGTAACGGGTACGTTTAACAATTGGAACACACATGGCATGCGGATGAGCAGTCAAAATGGTGTTTGGCTCCTTCCTGCATATCTTAAACCTGGCAGATACAGCTATAAATTTGTAGTCGACGGACAATGGATTATAGATCCTGACAATCCCTACTACGAAGAAAATCAATTTGGCACTGACAACTCTGTTTTATGGATAGAATAGTATCCAAACTGAATATTTCGCCATTTTTTATCAAAAACAGTACATTTGCAAAAATTAAACATGCCCCGGATGAACTATTTTACAACTAAAACAATAGATGGCGAATTTGACGCCGTTATAGCAAAAGTTACAGCAGCCTTAAAGGAAATTGGCTTCGGCATTATCACAACAATTGATGTAAAGGCGACCTTAAAAGAAAAAATTGATGCCGACTTTAAGCCTTATACGATTCTGGGAGCTTGCAACCCTCATTTTGCCCATAAAGCATTAAGGATGGAAGATAAGCTGGGCGTCATTCTCCCTTGTAACGTCGTGGTAATTGATCAGGGTGGTGGCGCTATCGAAGTGGCAGCAATGGAGCCTCTTGGAATGATTCAGATGATTGGAAACGATCAACTTACCAAGCTGGCAGCAGAAATAAGCGCACGCATCGGAGAAGTGATTGAAGCATTATAGTGTTTGTGTTAACATTTTTTTATTTCTAATATGTTTTTTCACCGACACAAAAAGGTATTTTTGCCGCTCTGAAAGTAAAAGGATGCGAAGTTGGCTTAAATACTTGATATTTATATCTTTAATAATCTGGGTTGAGGGTTGTAAGTTTGATTCTAACGATGAATCAGTTCTGGAAGATATCAGGCAAATGAACATATTGCCAGCTTCACAAATCTACAAACAACTTGATAGCAAACGTATTCAAAGGAAAGCAAAGCAGGTAGACAGCGTTTTTACCAAGCTGCAAAATCTAACAGGATTTAACGGCGTTGTGCTTTATGCCGAAAAAGGTCGTCTGATTTATCAAAAAGCATTTGGCTATGCTAATCCGGTAAAAAGCCGCGATCCTTTGGAAATTGACAGCAGGTTTGAACTGGCATCGGTTTCAAAGATGTTTACTGCTACAGCCATCATGATGCTTAAGCAAGACAATCTTTTGGATTATGATACAGATATAAGAAATTATATTCCGGAATGGCCTTACGAAGGAATAACCGTTCGGCAACTTCTTACACATCGTTCAGGAATTGCACGCTACGAATCTCTGGCTGATGAATACTGGCCCGACAAAAGATTGCCGCTTACAAACGATCAGATGATCCGGCTTTTTGTTCAGTATAAACCTTCTCCCTATTTCAAACCAAATGGTGGGTTTCATTATTGCAATACCAATTATGCGTTGCTTGCTTCAGTTGTTGAGCGCGTGACTAAAACGGATTTTGATGTTTTTATGAAAAACAATATTTTCATTCCTGCCAATATGCAAAATTCTTTTGTTTACCGGATACCTGCTGATAGCATTATAAAGGGCTATATTGAAGAGGGTGTTTCGGGCTACGATTCACGTGGCCGCCGTTTAGTGAAAGTAGCCAATGATTACCTCAACGGAGTAATGGGAGATAAAATAATGTATTCCACAGTGGGTGATTTGTATAATTATGAGATTGCTCTGAACAGAGGAATTCTGGTCAGCCCCGAAATTCTTGCTGAAGCCTATGCGCCGGGAAGTCCTTCACACAGGCGTCGTCAGGATAATTACGGCTTTGGCTGGCGCATTCGTACACAATCGGATTCTGCTGTTTATCACTATGGCTGGTGGAAAGGTTTTCGCAGCTTCTTCATTCGCGACCTGGCAGCCCAGAAAACATTGATTGTACTTACCAATAAAGCCAAGGGGCCTGGTTCAGAGCACTTTTGGGATATCATCAATGATGAAAGGGTTAAGTTTCCAGTGGCATCTGTGAACCCAAGAGTTGAATTGTACCGGAAAGACTGATATTCATCAACTTTTTTTCAACACCCAAAGCTCAATCTTTTCATTTGACCTTATTTCCGAAAGCCAGTCTTTTCGCTTTGAAGGCGCTTGCAAAACTGAAGTTTGAATTTTTACGACAAGTTCAAATCTCCCTGATTCAAGTTCGTTTGAAATTGGATGAATTTTCGAAATTTCTGCTGCCTCAGCAAAAGTTGAAAATATAATCAGCAAGATTGCTTCTTTTTTCATTCCCTCATGTGCCTTGCCGAAAAAAGCATCGAAAAAGGAAGGGTCATAATACATAGCCTTATCAAGAAATCCGGATGGTTTTTCCGGTATCCACGGAGGGTTAAAAACAATAAGGTCAAAATCAAAAACATCAAGTCCTTCGAAGAATGATGTATGAACAAATCGAATTTTATCACCATTTCCGTATCGTTCCAAATCCAGATTTAGACTATATAAACTGTTGATATTTATATCAGTAGCAGTAATGTTTTTAATATTATGTTGCAACATATAGCGGCTAAGCACTCCACAGCCAGTACCCATATCAAGCGCATGTTCAAAGCCTTTCTGCTTCGAAAGCCATTGATCAAAAAGACTGAGGTGTTCGGTTCTTGTTGGAAAATATGTGCCAAAGAATGGATGCACAGGATCTTTCAATCCCGGGTATCTTATGCCTTGTTGGTACCATTGCCAGGCGCCGTTTAAACCAAGAAAATCTGTGAAACGAATAAAAAAGTCTTTTTCGTCAGGAAACAGAATTTTCAGCCAGGAATTCTGCGGAGCACCTGTAAGGTCGGAAGCATGGTTTTCGATGCGCATGATTAAAAACCCGGCATACTTCTGAAGCATTTCCTTATTTTGCCTTGAACTGGAATAGCTTTGGATAGGGTATTTCAGGTTTATTTGTTTTTTAAGCCAGCTGTAAAACGCCATTGCAGTTCCATATGTTCCCCGAAAGCAATAGAACTTTCCTTTTCGGATATTTTGGAATACGTTTTTGAAAACAGCTCCCGCCGAGAAAACTTCTGGCGCCTCAGCAAAAGATATAGTTGCCGGACGCCAGGGAGGGGTTTTTAAAAGAAGTTTGAAGGCAAAGGAGTTATGCTCCATTATTCGTTTACAAGCAATTTAAAGCCAACACCATGCACATTCATCAGCTCAATATTTGGATCGTCTTTGAAATATTTTCTGAGTTTTGTGATATAAACATCCATCGAGCGGGCATTGAAATAGCTGTCATCATACCAGATTTTGTTGAGGGCAACAGAGCGGTCGAGCACCCGGTTTATGTTTTCGCAAAGCAACCTTAACAGTTCCGACTCCTTTGAGGTTAGTTTGCTTTCTTCGCTGCCTTCGCGCTGAAGCAACTGTCGGTTGTAGTCGAAAGTGAAACTTCCGATGGCGAAAATTGTTGGGCGCACAGTATCTTCAGCTGAACGGCGGATTATGGCTTTCATGCGGAGCAAAAGCTCTTCCATACTGAAAGGTTTGGTGAGGTAGTCATCAGCACCCAATTCAAAACCCTTTAGTTTATCCTCGTGCATAGCCTTTGCAGTGAGAAAAAGCATGGGTATTTTTTTGTCCAGTTTTCTTATTTCTGCCGCAAGGGTAAAGCCATCCATAACTGGCATCATTACATCCAAAACGCAAAAATTATAATCCTCGCGCTTAAATTTTTCCAGGGCTTCATGTCCGTCGCCGCACAATGTAGTTGGGAAACCTTTGGCCTCAAGATAGGCTTTCAGGATGGTGCCAAGGTTTTTGTCGTCCTCGGCCAATAGTACTTTCATTTGATTTTCCATATTTTTCAGGATTTTAAGCTTCAATTAAAGGTAATCGTATGTAAAATGTTGATCCTTTTCTCAATTCACTATTAACGCCAATCATTCCTCCGTGCTTTTCGACCACAGCTTTAACATAGCTTAAACCAAGGCCAAAACCTTTCACATTGTGGACGTTACCGGTGGGAACGCGGTATAATTTTTCAAAGATACGTTTTTGGTTTGATTTGTTGATTCCTATGCCATTGTCTTGAACTACCAGCTCGATCGCATTAGGAATATTGCGGCTTTTAACAACAACCTGAGGTACATCTTCGGTATATTTCAGCGCATTGTCGAGAAGATTCAGCACCAGATTGGTTAAATGAACCTTGTCGCCCATTACGGTGTTGTCGTCAGCTTTGAGCTCTGTGAAAATGTGTCCGTTTTTTGACTTTGCCTGAAGAAGTTTGCTGGCAACGGCTTCCCGCACGATATCATGTAAGATGATCTTATCTTTTTTAAGGACTATTTCTCCTTTTTCAAGTACAGCCGATTGCAGAATCTGTTCCGCCATCACCCCAAGGCGCTTGTTCTCTTCATCAATCATGTTGATGTAGGTTGTATAAAGCACCTCTGACTTTTGAATATCATTGTCTTTCAGCGCCTCGCATGCCAGACCAATGGTCGAAATCGGCGTTTTAAATTCATGGGTCATATTGTTCACGAAATCGCTTTTCATTTCTGAGAGCTTTTTCTGGCGGATAATGGTGTAAATAGTCGCTACAAAACTGAGTATTATTATCAGAATAAGCAAGCCGGAGATTAATAACAGCTCAGAAAGTTGTCGCACCAAAAAACGTTTTTCGAATGGAAAATAGATAAGCAGCTTATCAGCAAAACGTGCAGGAGCAATGGTTGGATACATATCGAATGCAAAACTTTCGTTCAAAAGCTGCTGTGGATATTTCCCTGATTTTTGAAAGAGCATCGCATTGCGTGTCGGACTGAAAATCCCCAATTCATAATGTGTGTCTATGCCATAGCGCTTGAACTCTGCTTTCACCATTGAATCAATGCGCACAGGCTCCATTTCTTTCGCCGAAGATTTCTCATCATTGTAGCCAAAAATCATTTCCTGCAACATCTCCTGTGCAAGGGTGCTTCGCCTTAAAAAGGCCGCATACTCTTCCTGATTCATTGGTTGTTGAAGTTCGCGCTGAAAACTCAGGTTGATCGAATCATAAACTGAAATGAGGCTTGCCCTGCGATTCATCACATTCATATGATGTTCAAACTGCCTTTGCATTTCTTCTTTTTCAAGAACCATCACAACATGATTGAGTGCCTGATTTACATCGCGTACAAAAGTGGCCTCTTTCACCTTCACAGCATCGCCGATAAGGTAAATCTGTATAGCCATCATACCGATTAGGGCAACCGACATAACGAGCACAATCCCAACGATTAGTTTTTTATTCACTGAGCAAAGGTAAGCGATTGATTACGTGGCTTACAGCTGCTTAACAAATCTTAACAAGCATTATATTTCGTTAACAGGCTAACCTTTTGGTTTGCTGTAATTTTGCATAAGTTCTTTTCATACCCATGTAATTTTTTTAGACCATTAATTTATGTTCTAAACATTGTGCGTGAAAGGTTTTCATAAATTTTTTGGTTTTTGGTTCGAAGAGGCGGTCAGTAGTGTCCGCCTCTTTTTTTATTAAGTTTGCAGCTTAAATTTTAAAAATTAAACAATCTATTTCTGCAAATGTCTTTTGACCAATAAAATCAACGTATGATACAAGTAAAATTAGACCTCGGACAGCTATATGGATTCATTCCTAAGGAACAGGTGCTGAGCTACGAAAAGCAAATTTACAGTGCCTACAAAAAAATTTATAATAAAACCGGAGCCGGAAAAGAATTTCTTGGCTGGGTGGAACTTCCATCAGGTATTAACAACAGTTTTGTTGAGCAGATTCAAAAACATGCAGCCGAGCTTCGTGCAAAGTCGGAAGTGTTTGTCGTGATAGGTATTGGTGGTTCATATCTGGGCTCACGTGCTGTCATTGAATCTATGTCGCATCATTTATCCCATCTTCAAAATGATGGTAAGAATCCGCATATCGTTTATGCCGGGCAACACATCAGTGAAGACTATCTGGCAGATTTAATCGACATTCTTGACAAGAAAGATTACTCAATGGCTGTGATTTCAAAGAGTGGAACAACCACTGAGCCAGCTATAGCTTTTCGTGTCTTGAAAGCCCATATTGAAAAAAAATATGGCATCGATGAAGCCCGCAAAAGGATTGTTGCCATCACAGACAAAAGCAGGGGAGCACTCAAGCAGCTGGCCGACAGCGAAGGATATGTTTCTTATGTTGTGCCGGATGATGTCGGAGGTCGTTATTCTGTTCTCACGCCGGTTGGTTTATTGCCGATTGCTGTAGCCGGAATCGATATCATGGCCATGATCGAAGGAGCACGGAGAATGGAAACTTTCAGCCGTGCTGCTAGCAATATTCACGGAAATCCAATCGCAATGTATGCCGCTGCACGTCAGGCGCTCTACAATTCTGGCAAAACGGTTGAAGTAATGGTAAACTACGAGCCTCGACTGTTTTATCTGACCGAGTGGTTCAAGCAGCTTTATGGAGAAAGTGAAGGAAAGGAAAATAAAGGGATTTTTCCTGCAGGAGTTAACTTTACAACCGACCTCCACTCGATGGGTCAGTATATTCAGGAAGGTTTGCGAATCTTGTTCGAAACAGTGATTTCAGTAGAGAACCCAGTGCGTGAAATGCGGATTCCTAAGCAGGAAAACGATCTTGACCAATTGAATTACATTGCAGGAAAACGTCTTTCTGAAGTGAACCGTATGGCAGAACTTGGAACAACCCTGGCACATGTTGATGGCGGCGTTCCCAATATCCGCATTCAGATTCCTGAAATTAATGCTGATACTATTGGTCAGCTGATTTATTTTTTCGAAATGGGATGTGCACTCAGCGGATATATGCTTGGCGTAAATCCTTTTGATCAGCCGGGTGTGGAAGCTTATAAAAAGAATATGTTTGCGCTTCTTGGAAAAGAAGGTTTTGAAGAGCAGACAAAGGAGCTGAATGAGCGATTGAAGATAAAGAAATAAATAACAATGGGCGCACTAAAAGGCATAGGATATAAGCTGAAGAAATACGAAGCTGTCGTTACATGCGAAGAAGCTTTTGTCGGTTTGCTTACCGGTGTAGCCCACGATGTGAGAGGGCATCCGGGAAAGCGGCAGGTAACGGTGCTTTCCGAGGAGGCTTTCAATGAGGCTTGCGCCGAATTAGGTGCTGCTCTTCCATGGACTATTCGTCGCGCCAACCTTTTAATCAGTGGTATTAACCTTGAAAACAGTAAAGGAAAGAGCCTTGAAATTGGTGATGTTGTGCTCGAAATAACAGGCGAAACTGACCCTTGCTACCGAATGGATGAACAATTTGAAGGACTTAAAGATGCACTCCAACCAAACTGGCGCGGTGGCGTAACATGCAGGGTTGTCAGCGAAGGAAATATCAATCTTGGAGATGAAGTAAATTTGGTTTGAGGCCATGAAAAAACAAAACATCGCAATTTTCTTTCTTTTTTCTGTGTTACTATTTTCTTCGTGCAGTAATTTCTTGAAAGAGGATTCTAAAACAGTCTTCGATCTGCAGGGTTTATGGAAATCTGAAGGAAACATCCTGCTTTTTGAAGAATGGTTGCTTAAAGCAGATTCTTCACTTGTGGGCAGAGGTTTCAGTGTAAATGGCAGCGATACAGTCATTTTTGAAAGAATCAGAATTGCAAAAAAAGATGGTAAACTCACATATTTTGCCAATGTTTCAGACCAGAATCAGGGCAAGGAAATTGCATTTCCATTGGATAAAGTTGATTTTAACAAATGGGTCTTCGAAAACCCTGAACATGATTATCCCAACAGGATTATTTACACTTTCACCTCCGACAGCACTTTTACCAGTCGGATAGAAAACATGCGTGGCAACAAACAAAAGGAGTTTCGTTTTAAGAAAATAAGCCTATGAATTTTCATGACCTGATTCAAACACGCCAAAGCGTAAGGAAATATACTTCTAAGCCTGTGGAGCAGGAAAAACTAATCCAATGTCTTGATGCAGCCCGATTGGCGCCCTCCGCTAGCAACTCACAGCCTTGGAGCTTCATTGTTGTCAACGAGAATGACTTACTGCAAAAAGTTGGAAAAGCTTGTCAGGGGCCCATGCGCAGCTTTAATAATTTTGTCCCTACAGCACCTGTTATTTTGGTTATGCTGATTGAGAAACCAAAAATACTTACCGAAATGGGTGGCAGGATAAAGAAAAAAGAATACCCGCTAATTGATATTGGTATTGCAGCGGAGCATTTTTGCCTGCAAGCTGCAGAGCTTGGTTTGGGCACCTGTATGCTTGGATGGTTTAATGAAAAAGAAATAAAACTCATGTTAAACATACCGGAAAACCGAACCATCGGCCTGCTTATAACTCTTGGATATGCACCCGAAAATTATCTTCAGCGCAGAAAAGTAAGAAAGCCAATGGATAAAACTGTGAAATGGAATGGGTATTGACGTTTTGGATATCTGAAACCCAGGCAGCTGCGTTGTAATTTCTGTCATCCCAACAAATCAGTTTGAAGTTTAACAATTTTTATAGGCCCTAATTGGCTATTTAAGTACCTGTTTTCATTATTTAAACCTCATGTTGAAAAAGGGAAGGAATTCCTTTTTAATTTTGCAGCATGAAACAAATTGAAATCATGGCGCCGGTGGGCTCCCTCGAAGCATTGTCTGCTGCCATTCAGGCAGGCGCAGGATCGGTGTATTTTGGAGTTGGAAAACTCAATATGCGCTCCAAATCTTCTCAAAATTTCAGTCTTGATGACCTGGCAGAGATTGCTGCCGTTTGTCAAAAAAACAACATCAAAAGCTATGTGACCATTAACACTGTGGTCTTTGACAGTGAACTCAGCGCTATGCGTGAGCTCGTTGATGCTGTGAAAAAGAATGGAATTACAGCAGTGATCGCTTCTGATCAGGCAGTAATTCAATACGCCAGAAAAAGTGATGTTGAAGTGCATATGTCGACGCAGTGCAACATCACAAATATCGAAGCAGTGCGCTACTATGCGCAGTTTGCTGATGTAATGGTAACGGCGCGTGAACTTTCGATCGGTCAGGTTAAGGAAATCACCAATGCTATTATCGAACAGCAGATTAAAGGTCCAAATGGCGATTTGGTTAAAATTGAAATCTTTGTTCATGGTGCACTTTGTATGGCTGTTTCAGGCAAATGCTACCTAAGTCTTGATTTGATGAATTCATCGGCCAATCGTGGTGCTTGTCTGCAACCCTGTCGTAGGGCCTACAATGTAAAAGACAAAGATCAGGAGGTGGAGATGGATATCGAGAACGAGTATATCATGTCGCCAAAAGATCTTAATACCATCAATTTTCTTGACCGCATTCTGGATGCCGGTGTCAGTGTGCTTAAGATAGAAGGCCGCGGCCGCTCTCCTGAGTATGTGAAAGTTGTAACTGCCGTTTATCGCGAAGCTGTTGAAGCGGTCCAGAATGGCACTTTCGATGCTGAAAAAGTTGAAAAGTGGAACGAAAGACTTTCATCTGTTTACAATCGTGGTTTTTGGGATGGATATTATCTGGGAAGAAAAACCGGAGAATGGACAGAAAACTATGGTTCACAGGCTACACAAAAGAAGGTTTATGTTGGAAAAATAAATAATTATTTCAACAAACTTCAGGTAGCTGAAATCAAGATGGAAACTCAGTCGCTCGATGTTGGCGACAGTATTTTAATTATCGGACCAACAACGGGCGTTTTTGAAGATGTCGTTACTGAAATACGTGTTGATCTTCAATCGGTGAAAACAACCATAAAAGGTGAGAATTGTTCCATCCCGGCGAAAGAAATTTTGCGCCGCGGTGATAAAGTCTATAAACTTGTTGAAGCAGCAAAACAATAGTTTTATAATGGATGAATCATCAAGAATTTCCGTCAGTCATTGCGATTATTATAAAACCATTTTTCAACTGAACAAATCATTTTCCTTATCGTTTATAGCATACAGGCAAAAGCGCAAATGCATAAATTTGCTATCTTTGCAGCCTTATTTATAAAAAATCTAAATAAGCTTAACCATGGATACAACTACAAACAATAATATACTCGATGAAGTAACCCAGGGCGAATATAAGTACGGATTTTATACTGATATAGAGAACGTGTTGGCGCCCCTCGGACTGGATGAAAGTACTGTCCGGTTCATTTCTGAAAAAAAACAAGAGCCTGAATGGATGCTCGAATTTCGTCTGAAAGCTTTCCGTCACTGGCAATCGCTTACAGAGCCTGAATGGGCACATATCAACTATCCAAAAATCGACTATCAGAGTATTTATTACTATGCTGCCCCAAAAAAGAAAAAAGAGCTGGAAAGTCTCGATGAGGTAGACCCTGAATTGCTCGACACCTTCAACAAACTTGGCATTTCACTCGATGAGCAAAAACGCTTATCAGGCGTGGCTGTTGATGCTGTGATAGACAGTGTTTCGGTGAAAACTACTTTTCAGGACACCTTGTCAAAGCATGGCATCATTTTCTGTGCTTTCAGTGAGGCTGTGCGCGAGCATCCAGAGCTGGTGAAAAAATACATGGGCAGCGTTGTGCCCTACACCGACAACTATTTTGCTGCACTCAACTCTGCCGTTTTCAGTGATGGATCGTTTTGTTTTATCCCGAAAGGCGTACGTTGTCCGCTTGAGCTTTCAACCTATTTCCGCATCAATGCAGCCAATACCGGGCAGTTTGAGCGCACACTTATCGTGGCCGAAGAAGGCAGTTATGTTAGCTATATGGAAGGATGCACTGCACCGATGCGTGACGAAAACCAACTCCATGCTGCTATAGTCGAAATTGTGGCAATGGATGATGCCGAAGTGAAATATTCGACCGTTCAAAACTGGTATCCCGGCAACAAACAAGGCATAGGTGGCGTCTATAACTTTGTTACAAAGCGCGGATTGTGCAAGGGAAAGCGCTCAAAAATAGCATGGACACAAGTCGAAACAGGCTCTGCCATAACCTGGAAATATCCAAGTTGTGTGCTCATGGGAGATAACTCTATCGGTGAGTTTTACTCTGTAGCCGTTACCAATAACATGCAGCAAGCCGATACCGGAACCAAAATGATTCATATTGGCAAGAATACACGTAGCACGATCATCTCAAAAGGTATTTCGGCTGGCAGAAGCAACAACAGCTACCGTGGTCTGGTGAAAATCCTTCCAGGCGCAGTAAATTCACGAAATTTCTCACAATGTGATTCCTTGCTTTTAGGCGATAAATGTGGCGCACACACTTTTCCTTATATTCAGGCAAAAAACGAATCAAGCATTATTGAGCACGAGGCCACTACTTCAAAAATTTCCGAAGATCAATTGTTTTATTGCAATCAACGTGGCATTGATACCGAAAAAGCCATTGGACTTATCGTAAACGGCTATGCCAAAGAGGTACTTAACAAGCTGCCAATGGAATTTGCGGTTGAGGCACAAAAGCTGCTTTCAATAACGCTGGAAGGAAGCGTTGGCTAAGAGATATTGAAGAGAAACAAAGCGAAATCAAATATATCAGAACAGAATTAATTTTAACATACAACATCATATCATGTTACTCAATATAAAAAATTTACACGTATCCATCGATGGAAAGGAAATCATCAAGGGATTGAATCTGGGAGTTAACAGCGGCGAGGTTCATGCTATTATGGGGCCAAACGGAACTGGAAAAAGCACGCTTGCTGCTGCCATCACAGGTCGCGAAGGCTATGAAATCACTGAAGGTGAAATTTGGTTCAAAGGCAAAAATATTGTCGAAATGTCAGCTGAAGAACGAGCCAATGAAGGTATTTTCCTGAGTTTTCAATATCCGGTTGAAATACCTGGTGTGAGCATGACAAACTTCATGCGTACTGCAGTTAATGCACGTCGGGAGTACCATAAGCAACCTCCTATGCCGGCAGGAGAATTTTTAAAAATGATGGAAGAAAAGAAAAACCTGGTTGAAATTCATGCCAAACTTACAAATAGATCGGTGAACGAAGGTTTTTCGGGAGGCGAAAAGAAAAAGAATGAGATTTTTCAAATGGCCATGCTCGAACCCACACTTGCAATCCTCGATGAAACAGATTCCGGACTCGATATTGATGCCCTGAAAGTTGTGGCAAAAGGCGTAAATCAACTGCGTTCCAAAGACAATGCCTTTGTAATAATAACGCACTATCAGCGCCTGCTCGATCATATAACACCTGATTTCGTTCACGTGCTTTACGACGGAAAAATCGTTAAAACAGGAGGCAAAAATTTGGCGCTTGAACTTGAAGATCGCGGCTATGAGTGGATTAAAGACCAACAGTTAGTCTGACAATCTGATGCAAAAGCAATTTAAAGATGAAACCATGAGCAACTACGAAACACAACAGCTTCAGGCACTCGACGAACTGCTCATAAATCAGTTTGAAGAGGAAAATCACCTGGTGACTGCCTACGATATTCCGAAGGTAACCGCCCTTCGTGAAAAGCATTTCAAGGATTTTCTTACAACAGGATTTCCAGACAGCACACATGAAAAATGGCGTTTTTCGGAAATCGAGAGTATGCTTGAACAACAATATGTGCATGCGCTGGAGCCGCAAATAACGGAGAAAAATATCGAAGAGTTGTTCCGCTGTGAAGTACACAACTTCAATACAGAAATTATTTCTTTGCTAAATGGTTGGTTCCATGACAGCGACAGTGGGCTGCAAACAACCTCTGATGGTGTAGTCGTTGGCAGTTTCAGAGCAGCTATGAAAGCTTATCCCGCACTTTTCGAAAAATACTACGGAGAGATTGCCCATAGCGAAAACAATAGTTTTGTAAGCATTAACACCGCTTTGGTGCAGGATGGCGTTTTTATTTACGTTCCTGATGGTGTAAAAGCTTCAAAAACTTTGCAGATTATCAAGTTGATCGACCACAATGAGAATAATTTCGTTCAAAACCGCAACCTGATAATTCTCGGACGCAACAGCCACCTCAGCCTCATGCATTGCGACGATTCCATCAACCACTTCACAAGCCTTGTTAATACTGTTACTGAAATTTTTGTGGCCGAAAATGCCAACTTTGAACTTTACAAACTGCAAAATCTGAATGATCAGTCAGGCCTTGTAAACTCGACTTTTATAAAGCAGGAAGCCAATAGCAACATTAAAACCAATACGCTTACTTTCAATTGTGGAATGATCCGCAACAATATTGAGGTTGCTCTGGACGGAAAAGGCGCCCATGCCGATGTTCTCGGGCTTTATCTGATGGACAAGCAACAGCATGTCGATAATCAGATCCGGATTCTTCATAATCAGCCTAACTGCACCAGCAATGAGCTTTTCAAGGGAATTCTCGATGATGAAGCTACTGCTGTTTTCAACGGATATATTTATGTTGCCCGCGATGCGCAAAAAACGAATGCTTATCAAAATAACAACAATATTCTGCTTAAGCCCACAGCTACGATCGATACAATGCCTTTTCTCGAAATTTACGCCGACGATGTAAAATGTTCTCACGGAGCCACAATCGGACAACTCGATATGGAGGCAATGTTTTATCTGCGTTCACGTGGAATCAGTGCTGCCAATGCCAGATTATTGCTTATGTATGCCTTTGCCGCCGATATTATTGACAATATTAGCATTGAACCGTTAAGAAATCGTATTGATGATATGGTTAAAAAGCGTTTACGAGGCGAGCTCTCAGTATGCGAAAAATGTGTTTTGCATTGCGGCTCCCCTGAAAAAGAGTACAATTTTGAAATTGACATGAGCAAATTATAATTTCAGTAATGACTACCTCATTGAATGTTGCAGCGTTAAGGCAGGCTTTTCCTGTGTTAAACCAATTTGTCTACAATAAACCATTGGTTTATCTCGACAATGCTGCCACAACACAAAAACCATATTCAGTCATCAAAAGAGTGCAGCAATATTATGAGCATGAGAATTGCAACATCCATCGTGGAGTGCATTACCTCAGTCAACAGGCGACAGAATCTTTTGAGAATTCAAGAAATTACATCGCCAAACTCATAAACGCAGGCCATTCTCACGAAATTATTTTTACGCGCGGAACAACTGAATCTGTGAATCTTGTTGCCTCTTCACTGGGTAAATTACTCATGAAACAAGGTGATACAGTGCTTATCACGGGCATGGAGCATCACAGCAATCTGATTCCATGGCAACAACTTTGTCATGAAAACGGCAGCCAGCTTTTGGTAGCCAGAATCAATGATTCAGGCGAAACAGATATTGAACATTTCAGGCAATTGCTGGAGCAAGGCCCAAAAATAGTAGCGATTACACATATTTCAAACGCCCTCGGAACGATCAATCCGGTGAAGGAAATGATTCAACTGGCCCATGATTTTGATATTCCGGTGTTGGTTGATGGCGCTCAGTCTATCGCCCATATGCAAGTGGATATGCAGGATCTGGACTGTGACTTTTTTGTCTTTTCCGGCCATAAAGTATATGCACCTATGGGTGTTGGAGTGCTTTACGGAAAGGAATCCTGGCTTGAAAAAATGCCTCCTTATCAGTTTGGTGGGGAGATGGTGGATCAGGTAAGTTTTGAAAGGACAACCTACAACAGTTTACCTTTTAAGTTTGAGGCAGGAACACCCAATGTAGGTGCCGTTCTGGGACTTGAAACTGCATTGCGTTTCGTTGAAAAAACCGGATTTGATGCCATCGCAGCCTATGAAAACGAACTCTTGGCTTATGGTCATAAGCAGCTCAGAACAATTGATGGAATCCGTTTCATTGGACAGGCAGCGAAAAAAGCAGCTGTAATTTCTTTCCTTGTCGGCGATATTCACCCTTATGACCTCGGTACTTTGCTCGATAAAATGGGCATTGCTGTGCGTACCGGTCATCATTGTGCACAACCTGTGATGGATCGTTTTGAAATTCCCGGCACCGTAAGAGCTTCATTTGCGTTGTACAATACCTTTGAAGAAATCGATAAACTTACAGAAGCTGTCAGAAGAGCTGCTACAATGCTCACCTGAGCCAAATGATTTAATTATTTTTGCATCAAGCAATCTATTCGTGCAAATCAAATTCTAAAAAATGACTATCGAAGCAATTCAACAACAGATTATAGAGGAGTTTTCGGCTTTCGACGACTGGATGGACAAGTACAATCTGCTCATTGAAATGGGAAAAGACACACCGTTGATTGACGGCCAATATAAAACAAACAACCATCTCATTACAGGCTGTCAGTCGCGTGTATGGCTTCATGCCGAGTTCAGGGATGGAAAGATTTATTTCACTGCCGACAGCGATGCCGTTATCACCAAAGGAATTGTAAACCTCTTAATAAGAGTGTTTTCCGGACAAACACCGCAGGATATTTTCGCCGCAGATTTGGGTTATATCGACAAAATTGGACTGAAAGAACACCTTTCGCCTACACGTTCAAATGGACTTGTTTCGATGATAAAGCAAATGAAGCTTTATGCACAGGTTTATAAGTTAAAAATGGATAATTAGGAAGTTTTAATTTCAAAGACTTACAAATTTTTAAGCACAGAAGAAGATGAATGCAGAAAAAAGAGCTGAAATAGAAAAGAACGTAATTACTGTTTTGCGTACAATATACGACCCTGAGATTCCGGTAAATATTTATGAATTAGGACTTATTTACGAGATTTCTATCAGCGATGAAGCTGATGTTAAAGTTTTAATGACCCTCACTTCACCCAACTGTCCGGTTGCCGAAAGCCTGCCTCAGGAAGTAAAGGAGACTGTTGGAAAGGTAAAAAATGTTCGTTCCTCTGAAATAGAGCTCACATTTGAACCGCCCTGGGATCAGGAAATGCTCACAGATGAAGCAAAACTGGAACTTGGGTTTTTGTAGTCTTGGGTTTCAGATATTCAGACGGCTCTTTATTCATTCAGCATTAAAGAAATATATTTCTGAAAGGGCTTTAACTGAGCGATCAGCATAAAAGTCCGCAGGCAGAAAAATCCTGTAATAGCCGCCATCATCATTGTTTACGGATAAAATTGGAAAAGCCTGATCAGCTCGGTTGAACAGTTCACTGTAGCTGAAAATTGTTCTGTAACCATCAAGGCCAACAAAGCAAACCAATCCGTTTTGAGTCATTTCAGGGTTCTGTAAACTTATCTTCTCTTTTAATAAATGCTGTAACTGAGGCCCACTGAAGGATTCTGAAGGATGGTATCCCATACCCATTCCATAAAAATGAGATTTGTAGGTTGTCACTTCTTCGAAAGAATCTGCAGAAATGGATGCAATCAAAGAATCATGATCAAAAACTTTTACTTCATTGCTGAACAGCGGGTCTAAATCACGTTGAATTTCGTATTCTTTTTTGTCAAAGGATTTTACAGTTATTTTCGTTGGATTGTCAAGATGGCGGAAAGCAAAAAAATCATTTCCTGCCACTATTTTCCATTGATTGCTTACAGGATAATTCACCTCTTTTTTGTAAGGTGCAATGGGGGCCATTTTCTTAGCCAAAAGAACTTTATGTGGATTGTTTGTATGAAAAATTTCTGACCAGGAAAAGACAACAGATTCACCTTCTGAATTTTCTATTATGATATAAATGTCAATCTCCGGACGAAAAATTTCCTTGTTTTTCTTTTGAACTTTAAAAGGATTGAGAATATCGAACAGTGAATATCCGACATATCTGTAGGCCCCGGTAAATTGTATTCCATTGCTGTCGAAAAGCGATTCTTTTAAGACCAGATCACGGATGTATAATGCATCAAATTCTACTGATCCGGCTTTTTCTACTTCACCCGTCACTTCCATTGTGCCAGTTTCAAGACTTGTTTCAGTTGTTCTGTGAAATAGGCTGTTCCCGCTCGCAGACATAGATTTGCTAGCCCCTGAAATGGCGTCATGACTTGGGAAAAAGCTGCATGAATAGCTTAGAAAGACCAAAAGGGCAGCTGAAAGTTGAAATCTTAAATGTTTATGATGTTTCATTTGGCAAATATTTATCGATATGTTAATAAGTGCATATCGATAACAAAGGAAAATCTTTTTTTGATAATTTCAAAGTAAATCAACAAAAAACTAAGCAAAAGCTATATTTATTGAAGCGTCAAACTAAAACTTATAGGGCGCATCAAACCGATTTTCCCATGCTTTGTTTTTTTTCAGATTTGAATTCCAGTAGAAATTGAGCAGGGAAGAGGGTAGTAGTGGATAGAGCCACTGTTTCAGGATGGGCATTTTGTAAGGCTTTGCAAATTCCTTTTTGATTTCTTCTGAAAACTGCCCGGTTTCAGCAAAATGCTTACCCAATGCTTTGAAGTTTTTAAATAACCTACGTGTCATAGAAGGAGGCATGATTTGGATACCCTCGACACCGCCTTTAATAACTGTGCCAATATATTCGCATTTCAGACGCCGGGTAAATTTTTCCAAATAGCGTTCAAGATACACAGAATGAATGGATTCAGCAAACCCCGATTGTACAATAAAACCAAGTCTTGCAGGCCTTTGAACATCACTCAGGTAAATCATTTCAAAGAAATCTTTTACGATACCGGGCATCGCATCGGTGTAAAGAGGGAAAACAAACAGGCAGGTTTCAGCTTCTGAAAAAGCCTTCAGATGTATCTCGCGGTTTCGTAAACTGGCCAGGTAAAAAACTTCATTTTGTGAATCTGATGCTTCATTAAAACCCTGAAGAAAATGTTCGGTCAGGATTTTGGAATTGCTTTTTTTATTGCGGGGTGAACCGTTAAAAATGGTGAGTTGCATAAACGATATCCTCCGGTTGATGTTGATCGGTAAGTTTCATGAAACGTAGTTTTGAATGGAAATTTACAGAAAGCCGGTCATAAATATCCTTTACAATTTGAAGGTCTTCCTCATCGGTTTCGGCTTCTTTTTGCAGGATAAGTCCAAAGTCAGGATTGTTATCATAACGCTTTCTGTGGTGCGATTCGCCTTGCTTAACAATCATGTAGGGGTGAATAAGTACGATCAGTCTGTCGGTGATTTTTTTGAGCAAAGCAGTCGTAAAACCAGCAATAAGCGGTGAAGCAAAAATGAAAAAGTCAGCGTTGATAACAGCGCTGAAAATCTCAGGCGCATCGTCTTTGTGGATACAAATGCCTGGGGTTTCCCACCAACAAGTCCAGCAGCCAATGCAATATTGCAGTTGCATATCGCTCAAACGAAAAACCTTGACATTGTTATCAATTTCATACAATTTCGCCAGTTTTTCGATCCAGAGGGAAAAATCGGTGTCGCCATTTTCAGGATCGCCATTGAGGATTGTAATGTTCATCAATTTCAGGTAATTAATTTGCATTCAGGTTTCAACAACAAAATTAGCTCAAATTCCCGCCGTTTTCATCTGTTTTGACATTAAGTTTTTCATAAGCATCTGAAAAAATTTAGTTTGAATAAAGATTAAATAATGTGCTTCATGATTAACTTTGCAAGAAAGAATATGGAGTTTACCTACGCATATCCAAGACCGGCCCTCACTGTAGATGGTGTAATTTTCCGGAAAACCGGAAACGAAACAGAAGTATTGCTCATCCGGAGGCTTCATGCGCCTTTCGAGGGTTGCTGGGCTTTTCCCGGAGGTTTTGTTGATATGGATGAAACACTTGATGAGGCAGTTGCCCGTGAAATTGAAGAAGAAACCGGATTAAAAGATTTAAATTTCAGTCAGTTTCACACGTATGGCGATCCCGGCAGAGATCCACGTCATAGAACAGTTACTGTTGTTTTTACAGCCCTGGCAGACGAAAATCAAAATGCATCTGCAAATGATGATGCCAGTGAAGTTGGCTGGTTTAATATAAATCAATTGCCTGAAATGGCTTTCGATCATGGAAAAATCATGCAAGATATTCTTGCTTCAAAAATTAATGACATCTGAATATGTGCGGCAGGTTTCAACTTTCGGTAAAAGGGAAAGAAATTTCTGAACGCTTCAATACGGAAGTTCATGACGAGATTCATCGTCCTTATGCGCCCGGCAAAGCTGTTCCGAAAGGTTATAATTGCGCTCCAATGCAATGGCTGCCTGTAATTCTGAACGAAAAGCCTGACGTAATAAGTTACCTGCGTTGGGGCCTGGTTCCTTTTTGGGCAAAAGACAGCTCGGCGGCTGCAAAAATGATCAACAGCAGAGCTGAAAGCATTCATGAAAAACCGGCTTTCAAACAAGCTTTTGCGCAAAGAAGATGTCTTGTTCCGGCCAACGGTTTTTACGAATGGAAAAAAGGTCCGGTCAAGCAGGCCTACAGGTTTTTTCTTCGTGATGAAGCCCTTTTTGCCATGGCTGGTATCTGGGAAAGCTGGCGTAAGAATGATGGGACGACACTACAGACTTTCTCAATCATCACAACTGCTGCCAACAGTCTTATGGCCGGCATACATGAAAGGATGCCCTTAATTTTATCGCGGGAAAAAGAAGAAATCTGGCTACAGGAAAACGATTTGACCCAACTTCAATCATTGCTTGAGCCTTTTCCTGCCTCAGAAATGGAATGTTATCCGGTTTCTACAGCTGTGAATGCTGTTGCCAGAGATGATAAATCTTTAGTGGATCGTGTTGCTGAACAAGGAGAGCTTTTTTAAAGAATCCTTATCTTTTAATTCTTGCTTAATAACTTGCTCAAAGTTACCGTATTCTTTCCGGGGCACTCGTTTTCGCTTATTCTTTTTATCTTTAGCCCTCAAATTTTAAAACATAATTTATGCGTTACACTTTCAGAATACTTGCGGCATGGATGCTGCTCCTGCTTGTGCCAACAGGCCTAAAAGCTATGGATGATGCCCGCCTGATGAGGTATCCCGACATCAACAACAACCTGATAACTTTTGTTTATGCGGGTGACATTTGGACGGTAAATGCCGATGGTGGCAATGCGAAAAGACTCACTTCCCATGAAGGCATTGAGCTTTTTCCAAAGATTTCACCAGATGGAAAATGGATTGCTTTTTCGGCGGAATACTCCGGGAGCAGACAGATTTGGGTGATGCCGTCTGAAGGTGGCCCGGCCAAACAACTCACTTATTATAACTCTGTTGGGGTAATGCCACCACGCGGGGGTTTCGATCATGTGGTTTTAGGCTGGACTTCCGATAGCAAAAATGTACTCATTCGTGCCAACCGTACTTTTCTGGGCGACCGCAACGGAAGATACTTTCTGGTAAATCTTGAAGGAGGTCTCGAAACACCGCTTGCCATCATAAATGGTGGATTTGCTGCCCTTTCACCTGACGACAGCAAAGTTTGCTTCACACCCGTTGACCGTGAATTTCGTACCTGGAAACGCTATAAAGGAGGTCGTGCCACCGAACTTTGGATTTATGACCTCAAAAACAATACTTCAGAGCAAATGACATTTTTCACCGGAAGCGATCAATGGCCTGTATGGCATGGTGACAACATCTTTTTTGCCAGCGATCGTGATCTGAGACTTAATATTTATAAGTACAACACCATCAACAAACAAACTGAGCAGCTTACTTTTCACAAAGATTTCGATGTGATGTGGCCTTCAGGCACAAACGGTAAAATTGTTTATGAAATGGGAGGTCAGCTGTGGGTTCTTAACACCGCAACCGGAAATACTCAGCCAATAAGCGTGAATATTAACTTCGACAACCCAAATCTGTTGAGCTATTACAAAAATGTCAAAGACGATGTTCATAGTTTCAATATTTCGCCAAGTGGAAAACGCGCACTTTTTGATGCCCGCGGTGATATTTTTTCCGTGCCTGCAGAGAATGGTCAGATAGAAAATCTTACCAATACGCAAGGAATTCGCGAAATTTATCCTTCCTGGTCACCCAATGGAAAATACATCGCCTACTATTCTGATGCAAGCGGAGAATATGAAGTTTATCTGCTTGAGAATAAAAAAGGTGCTAAGCCAAAGCAACTTACATCAAATTCAGCTGCATGGAAATATGAAGCCGAATGGTCACCTGATAGCAAATATCTCGTTTATAGCGACCGCACAATGAAGTTGTGGCTTCTTGATGTAGAAAGCGGAAAACAAACTGCTATTGATCATGCCGCCATGAGCGAAATAAGGTCATATAGTTTTTCTCCGGATTCAGAATGGATCACTTATGACAAGGAATCTGAAAACGGATTGCCTGCCGTTTGGGTGTATCATATTCCAACAGCCAAAGCGACACAACTTACAGATGACAATTTTGCCGATCGTTCACCTGTGTTTGGCAAGTGCGGTAAATTCCTTTTCTTTGTCTCAAACCGAGATTTCAATCTTGCTTTTTCCAGCTTCGAATTTGACTATCTTTACAACAATGCAGCAAAAATATATGCAGTAGCCCTGCGTAATGATGGTTCAAAACTTACCAGGCGCAAAAATGATGTAGAACCTGTGTCCGCTGAGCCAAAAGCTGATGACAAGAAAGACAGCAAATCAAAAGACAAAGCAGAAACTCCAAAGAATGATCAAAAAACTAAAGTGACCATCGACTTTGAAGGCATAAACAACCGCGTGGAAGCGCTACCTGTTTCTTCTGGCAATTATCGCATCATCGGGCCGGCTGATGGTGGTCTTCTCTATGCAAGCGATGGCAAAATCATGCGTTACAACGCAGCCGATCAGAAAACTGAAGAAATTCTGGATAGGGCATTCACCGCAATTCCGGCTGCAGATGGAAAGACAATGATCTATCGTTCAGGTAGTGATTTCGGGATTGTTAAAGTTGCCCCAAATCAAAAATCCGGTTCTGGTAAATTGAATCTCGACCAGATGGAAATGAAGATCAATCCAAAAGATGAGTGGAATCAGATTTATACCGATGCATGGCGCATTTTCCGCGACTATTTCTATGTTGACAACATCCACGGCGTTGACTGGAAAGGATTGAAAGATAATTATGGAAAACTATTGCCATATGTTGGAAGTCGTTTTGATCTCGATTATGTGCTCAACGAAATCGTTTCGGAAGCCAATGCCGGACATGCTTATGTTGACTGGGGTGATATTAAGAGAGTAAAACGCGTGAATACCGGACTTCTGGGTGCTGAAATTGAAGCAGATGAAAAAGCAGGTCGTTACAGGATCATGAAAATCTATGAAGGCGAAAACTGGAATTCCACCCGTTTTTCACCGCTTACCGAAGCAGGTGTTGATGTTAAAGAAGGCGATTACCTTATCAGCATCAATGGAAATGATATAACAACAATGGACAATCCTTATTATTTCCTTGAAAACCTTGCCGAAAAAGATGTTGAAATTACCGTAAGCAGCAGCGGAAGTGCCACCGGTGCACGTACTTCAACCATAAAACCCATCAGTAGTGAGTTGGAGCTGAAATATTATAACTGGGTTATCGAACGTCGCGCGATGGTAGATAAATTATCTGGTGGCCGTATCGGATACATCCATGTGCCAAATACGTCTTTTGACGGCAACAGGGAATTGTTCAGAGGCATGTATGCTTTTCACAACAAAGAAGCGCTGATTATAGATGAGCGTTACAATGGTGGCGGCTTTATTCCCGACAGAATGGCCGACCTTCTCGACCGTCGTACACTTACCTACTGGCATCGCAATGGCATGTTGCCAAGCAAAGCTCCGGGTATTGCACACGATGGACCGAAAGCGATGCTTATAAACGGTTATTCGTCTTCCGGCGGCGATGCCTTCCCTTATTTTTTCAAAAAGATGGGACTTGGAAAGCTTATCGGAACCCGCACCTGGGGTGGCTTGATCGGAATTTCAGGCAATGCCCGTCTTGTTGACGGCGGTTATATTTCAGTTCCACGTTTTGGTATCTTCGACGAAAATGAAGAATGGATTATCGAAGGAATTGGTGTTTATCCAGACATTGAAGTTGTTGATCGGCCTGAAAAACTTGCCAAAGGTGAAGATCCGGGAATAGAGAAAGCTGTTGAGGTTTTACTCGAAGAGCTTAAAGCGAATCCTGTGAAACGCGTTAATACTCCGACTCCACCTGATAGAAGCAAGTGGATCGAAGTTGAAATAAAGTAGCTTTTGAGTAATTGATAAAAACAAAAAAAATGGGTTTCGGTTTTTTAAACAACCGAAACCCATTTTTTTTATTCTTCCCAGTCAATCAGCTCAACGACAATATCGTTGCGCCGGTTGATCATTTGATAAGGTGGATTGTAGCCCATATATTGAAACTGACCGGTATGAGCGATACCTGCCTGATCTAATATTGCTTTAAGTTCCGCGATCTTTTCCTGAATTTTCTGATCAGATGCAAAACCCCCAAAGCTGATGGCAGCCATTACTACAGCAGGCTTTTCGTAAAGAACGATGTCGGTTCTGTTTGGATTTGGAAGACTTTCAAGAGTATATTTTGAAGGCATCATGAACTCCATTGTCATTCCTTTATCCCAGCTCATCGCAACTGGAGAAGTCATAGCAATGCTTTCATTTCGTTCATTTCCGCCAAAAATGTAGGAAGCCAAAGTGCGGAAACCATTGCCAGATCCGGCACGATACGTTTCAGCATCTATTTGCGTGCGCGCAAAAACAGCCTTTTCATACTTTCTGATTTCAAAGCTCTTGTTGGCCTTCAAAACAGCATATTTATATTGTTCTGTCTTATTTGTGCTCATACTTGCCCATACCTGAATTGCCATAAAAACAAGTAAAACTATTCCAATAATTATAAGTGAGGTTTTCATATTTATGTATTTAAACAATAAACACTTAGAAAGGAAAATTGTTTAAAAAATACATGAATTTCAGGACTTTGCTCTGGATTTAAACCATTCCATCAGCTGTACTGTCATCAGAAGCATCATCAAACTATAAATGGTATCTTCAACAGGAATGGTAAAGATTCTTATGCCAAGATTTTGTGTGTTGTCGTACCAAACGATCGGCTCTTCCAGAAAACTGCCTGTCAGAAGTCCGTTCACGATAAGAAAGGGAATCATCGAAACTAAATAGGCAAGAAGGAACATGCTAAGCCAGGGCTGACGTTTTTGCAGATTGTATAAAAGCAGCAGCGCGGTTGCAACAAAAATTACCGAGGTATAAAGCCGATCGTAAAAAATTAATCCAACGATAAAAAGCACTCCGCTCAGCACATAAAAAAAAGGTCTGTGAATTCTGATCAAAGGATCGGTTTTCAGATATGCGATCAAACAGGCATAAATAAATACGACAGCATAAGGCACGACAAGAAAAAACAGCCATTCTTCAATAGGCAGCCCAAGCATTCTGAATCCAATCAGGTATTTATCGTTGAAGCCCCAGATTTCGTAAGCAGCAAAAATGGCATCTTTGGCAATAAAAAACACCCCCATTATAAAAATTGCAGGAAAAAGAAATTTCCAGTTTTTATAGAAGGCCACTTTCTTGTCAAAACTCAATAAAAACGGAGCCGAAATGGTGAGAAGATCGATATAAAGGTATAGGTTGTTCATGGTTGAAAATGCTGAAATTAAGAATAATTTTTACATGCAGACGAAGATGTTTTTTAGAAAACTTTGAGACCTTCTTTCAGAATAAGAATGGCAAAAAAGAGTGATTGCACAAGCACAACGTAGAGCGCAATTTTGTTCTGCAGATTTTTAACATAGCGCAGAACGCCAAGAAGCATCACATAGGCAATCAGCCACCATGCGATATAATTTTGAAGCGGAATTGAACCGCCTTCCCAGTTCCAAAAGTCGAAACGAATAGCAACAGGCTCCAAAAGAATATCGTAGGCCACCATCATACTTGCAGCAATAGCAGCCTTAAGCCATATAGAAAGTTTTAGTTTGTTCAGGATGGCTGCGGTTGAAAAAACAAGCACTGCCCAATTGATTCCGATAATAAGCGGAACATCAAAAAGCTTTATCCCAAGCCCTTCGCCGTAAGCATAAATCCCGAAAATGATTCCGGTGATAATACCCAGCAGTTCAATCAGATATCCTGCAACAGCGATTAGCAAAAACCATTTCAGATAGACTTTATTCATTCCTTCAGCATTGTAAAGGATAAGTCCGGTTGCAAAAACAAGATTATAGGGTGTTAATTGCATAAGGGCATCGGTATGGCCAAGCAAAGCGGTGACGATGCCAACCAGATAAATTACAGCGAGTAAAAACAAACTTAGGTGAAGCTTATTTTTAATAAATCGGATCAAGGTTTCGGGCATATTTCAGATACTATTTTTGCAGATAACAAACAAAGCGGAATGCCACCACCGGGATGAACGCTGCCGCCACAAAAGTATAAACCACGTATATTATTACTGTCGTTGGTGTGCCTTAGAAAGGCTGCATAACGACTGTTGGAGCTTGTTCCGTAGAGAGAGCCGCCTTTTGAGGAAGTTTTTTGCTCAATTTCCAAAGGCGTCAGAACGGATTCATTTTCAATAGTTTCTTCGATATTTATCTTGAGCAGGGGACTCAATTTGTTGATGATAGTTTTGCGGTAAAGCGGAATAAGTTCATCCCAGTTCTGATTGTTGTGCTGCGGCACATTGACCATAACAAACCAGTTTTCGCAACCTTGCGGTGCATCTGATTCCACATCTTTTGAGCTGATATTTACATAAACTGTTGGATCTGAAGCAGGCACTTTTCCATCAAAAATTTCCTTGAATTCTGTCTGATAATCCTCACTGAAAAATATGTTGTGCAATCCAAGTTCAGGGAAACTTTTTTTGATTCCCCAATAGAAAATCAAGGCTGAACTTGAACCTTCCTGCTTTAGGGTTCGTTCCGGAGCTTTTTGATGTTTAAGCAAATGACGGTAGGTTGGAGTAATATCCATGTTTGAAACAACAAGTGCTGCCTTGTATACTCCATTGCTTGTCTTTACGCCTGTTGCAACATTTTTTTCTACCAGAATCTCCTCCACTTTTTCATTTAAATGAAATTTCACGCCAAGGTCTTCTGCAAGGCTTACAAGACTTTCGGTAATCTGATGCATGCCTTTCACTGGGTGATAGGTGCCGACTCCATGCTCAAGATGGGGGATTATATTCAGCACACCCGGCGCCCGATAAGGGTCTGACCCGTTATAGGTTGCATAGCGATCGAACAGTTGCACCAGCTTTGGATGCTTCAAAATATTTCTATTGTCCTGATGCATGGTGCTGAAAAGACTCAGTTTATGAAGTTTCAGCATTGCTTTTCCAACATCCTTATTCAGCCAGGTTGCCCATCTGTTAAGAGGTTTTTCGAGGAAAGTTCTTCCGGCAAGTTCATACATCAAATGGCTTTTTTCAAGCTTTTTAAGGACGATTTCAGCCTTTACACCAAGTGTTTTTTCAGTTTCCTGTGCAAATTTCTTTGGTTCGGCATGGGCTGTCAGACGTGTTCCATCATTCCAGAAATAGCGACATGATTCATCTTTTCGCCGGTATTGAAAATAGTCGTTTGGGTCGCGGCCTGTAAGCCTGAAAAGATCGTCAACATATTGCGGCATTGTGAACAGCGAAGGGCCTGCGTCGAAGCGGTATTGCCCTTGTGTAAACTGTGTCAGTTTGCCACCGGGATAACTATTTGCCTCCATCACAATAACGCTGTAACCTTTGTGCTGAAGGCGTATTGAGGCTGCAATACCTGCAATTCCAGCACCAACAATAATGGCTGCAGACTTAATATTATCAGGCATATTTGTCATTCTGATATTTCGTTTTGTATATCACGTTTCCAGGCAAATTTTACCAGTTCCTGAAGTGGCACAAAATCCAGTGTTTTTTCATGTGTTGCTTCAAGAATTACTTTTGGTGCTTTGTCTGCCTTCCAGGCTTCAACCCATCGCAGGGCACACAAACACCATCGGTCGCCGGGTTTCAATCCAGCAAAGCGATACATTGGCATGGGCGTTGAAAGATCGTTTCCCCGGCTTTTCGAAAAGACCAGAAATTCTTCTGTCATGACTGCACAAACGGTGTGAAGACCTGTGTCTTCTTCTCCTGTATTGCAGCAACCATCGCGATAAAACCCGGTTACAGGTTTCGTGCTGCACTCTATCAATGGTTCTCCGAAAACATTTTTAGCCATTTTACTTACTTTTAATCATAACAATTACAAATAATATTGGTTTGATTGGTTGCTAAAATTAACACTATTTAGTTAAAAAGTATAGAATTAATCAAAAATTTACAATTCTGAAACAATCTTCAAACTTTACTTAAAATTAACTTTACATTCAAAGGAAAGCAATACTTTTACGCCCTAATTTACACCTAATCAGGTAAAAGATGGATTATACAAAATTCAGGATTCTATTGGTTGACGATGAAGCTGATGTATTAGAGTTTTTAGGTTACAATCTAAAAAAAGAAGGTTTCAACGTTATAACGGCCAGCAACGGACGTGATGCCATCATAAAAGCAAGCACGCAGTTGCCTCATATTATTGTGCTCGACGTAATGATGCCTGAGATGGATGGCATCGAAACCTGCGGCGAATTAAAGCAAATCCCTTCGTTGAAAAACAGCTTAATCGTTTTCCTCACTGCACGGGGGGAGGATTATTCACAGATTTCGGGTTTTGATGCCGGTGCTGACGACTATGTAACCAAGCCAATCAAACCAAAACTTTTAATCAGCAGACTAAAGGCGCTTTTGAGAAGGTACCAGGATGATGTGAGCAAAAGCTCAGAATTATTGCAGGTTGACGATTTTATCATTGATTCGGAGCGGTTTCTTGTGCTTAAAAAAGGGGAAGAGATTGTGCTTCCAAAAAAAGAATTCGAGTTGCTGCGATTGCTTGCTTCCAAGCCCAATAAAGTGTTTACGAGAGAAGAAATATTTTCCAAGGTTTGGGGAGATAATGTTATAGTGGGCGACAGGACAATCGATGTGCATATCAGGAAAATCAGAGAGAAAATTGGCCTTGATAACATACGTACTGTTAAAGGCGTTGGATACAAATTTGAAGTTTAATCCTATCAATGGCTGCACGCTACCGCGAAACCAATAAAGTTGCGCTAACCACTTCAACCGGGGTTGTGGCTGTGCTGACAGTGCTCCTGCTGTTTTTGGTGTTTTTCACCGAAAACTTCCATTGGTGGCATATTCTGTGGATTGACGGCATTATTTTTTTCACAAGTTTTTTTGTTTATCAAAATGCTGTAGATAAGTTTATCTTCGAAAAAATCAAATTGATTTATAAAACAATTCCCAATTTCAGACCTTCAAAAAGAGAAAAAGCCAAGGCAGCACTGCACGAATCTATCGAGGGAATGAACGAAGCGGTTCTTGAATGGGGCAATAAGCAACGTGTCGAAATTGAAGAGTTAAAAAAGCTTGCTATCTACAGACGTGAATTTCTTGGAAATATTTCTCACGAACTCAAAACCCCGATTTTCAATATCCAGGGCTATGTGCTCACTTTACTCGATGGTGCTCTGGAAGATCCGGATATTAACAGAGTTTATCTACTCAGGACAGAAAAAAGTGTAAACAGGCTCATTGCTATTGTTGAGGATCTGGAAGAAATTTCAAAACTTGAATCGGGTGAAGTGAAACTGAATCTGGATAATTTCGACCTTGTTGATCTGGCTAAAGATGTGATTGATTTCCTCGAGATGAAGGCAAGTAAGAACAATGCAAAAGTCAGAATTGATAACCACTCATTCCGGCAGGTAATGGTGCGTGCAGACAAGAAACGGATTCGTCAGGTGCTTATAAATCTCATCGAGAACGGAATTAAATATGGTGATAAAAACGATAATAAGATTCAGGTTCGCTTCTTCGATATGGGTGAAAACTATTTGGTCGAAATCAAAGACAATGGACCGGGAATTTCTGAAGAAAGCCTTTTCCGTATTTTTGAGCGGTTTTATCGCACCGATAAAGGGCGTTCGCGCGATATGGGCGGCACAGGTTTGGGCCTTGCCATCGTGAAACATATCATCGAAGCCCACGATCAAACTATTAGTGTACGCAGCAAACTTGAAAGAGGCACAACCTTTGCTTTTACACTTTTAAAGGCAGAATAATCTGAAAATTAAAAAAGCAAGTTTTCGAATGGCTATTGATGTATGTCGGGCGCAATACTTAAGCCTTCAGCTTCGCTGATGACATTTCCTTCTTTATCATACCACAACCATGTTCCAACACGCTGGCCATTCAAATAAGTGCCTTCAATAAATTTAATGCCATTTGAATGATAAACAATCCCTTTACCATGCCGGCGCCCTTCGCGGAAAGATCCTTCGCTCCAAAGATTGCCGTCCTCATACCATGATTTCCATTCTCCATGACGCTTTTCATCCAGCAACGAGCCTTCCATGCTTTTCGCTCCGCTGGCAAAATACTGAATCTCTCTGATGGCTACTTTTTCTCCGTTTGAAAGTCCGTAAACCCATACCACCCGAGGCTGACCATTGTCCCAAAGCTCGATAATTCCAGAATCAACAATTGGAATTTTATCTGTTGCATTGTTGCATGACATCAAAAAAAACATTCCCAAAGCAACTAGTTTTATCAATCTTAGCATAGCAGTATAACCTTAATACTTAATTGGTTTCAATATTTTTTCTGTATAAAATGACAAGCGTTTTAATTTCTGTCAAATTTCAGACGCATCCCGCTGATTTCTTCATGCAAAAGGCCATTTTCATACACGAGATTTCCATTCACAAACGTATGCGTTACAGATGATGGAAGTGTAGTATTTTCCATGGGCGACCAGCCACATTTATAAAAGATATTTTCTTTGTTAACCGTAAAAGCTTTATCTAAATCAACGAGCACAAGATCTGCAAAATAGCCTTCTCGGATAAAACCACGCTTTTCGATATTGAAAGTTATTGCAGGATTATGACACATTTTTTCAACGATCATTTCCAGACTTATTTTTCCCTGTTTGTAAAAAGCAAGCATTCCAGGTAATAGGTGCTGAACCATTGGACCACCTGATGGACTTTTAAAGTAGGGCATAGATTTTTCCTCAAAACTATGCGGTGCATGATCTGTGGCAACAACATCAAGGCGGCCATCCATCAGTGCTTTCCAAAGCGCATCTCTGTCTTCTGCAGATTTCACAGCAGGGTTCCATTTAATAAAATTACCCTTGCTTGCATAATCTTCATCACTGAACCAAAGGTGGTGCAAACAAACTTCGGCTGTGATTCTCTTCTCAGAAAGCGGAATGTTATTGCTGAAAAGTGACATTTCTTCTGCCGATGAAAGATGCAGTACATGTAGTCGTGTATTGTATTTTGCAGCCAGTTCGACAGCCTTGGCGGATGAGCGGTAACAGGCTTCAGCATTGCGAATCAGCGGATGAATATTTGCAGGCGCATCAATGCCATATTGCTTCAAAAACGCATTAATATTCTTTTGAATGGTAGGTTCATGCTCGCAGTGAACAGCAACCAGACAAGGTGCCTCAGAAAAAATCCGTTCAAGAGTTTGCTCATCATCAACAAGCATATTTCCAGTACTTGAACCCATAAAAACTTTGATACCGCATACATTTTTTGGGTCAGTCTTCAGAACTTCTTTGCTGTTATCGTTGGAAGCGCCCATATAAAAGGAATAATTGGCCAACGATTTTTCAGCCGCTATGGCATATTTTTCTTCTAATAAATCTTGCGTGAGCGTGTTTGGAATCGTGTTGGGCATTTCCATAAAACTGGTAATACCGCCCGCAACGGCAGCTCTGCTTTCGCTATAGATATCGCCTTTATAGGTAAGTCCGGGTTCGCGAAAATGCACCTGATCGTCAATCACACCGGGGATAAGAATTTTTCCGGTAGCATCGATTTTTTCGTAGCGACTGTATTTTTCGGGTACATCAGGCTGGGCTGCTGTTATGGCTTCAATTCGTCCTTCAGCGAGGGCGATATCTGCAAAATATGATTTTCCTTCGTTGATGATTTTTGCATTGCGAATAAAATATCTTGCGGCCATAATTATAATGGGTTAAAATTTTATTGCTTTTTTACAGCACGGATTCTGCCTGTTACACCGCGCCAACGAAGACTTATAACACCAAAAATTGCTTCCTTAAAGATGCCTTTGTTCATTTTTGAGGTGCCTTCCGTACGATCGGTAAAAATAATCGGCACTTCTTTGATGTTAAAACCAAGACGCCATGAGGTATATTTCATTTCAATCTGAAATGCATAACCAACGAATTTTACCTTATTAAGATTAATGGATTCTAAAACATTCCTTTTGTAGCAAACAAATCCTGCAGTAGTATCACGCACTTTCATCCTTGTAATAAAGCGCACATAGGCTGAGGCATAATATGACATGAGAACCCTTCCCATTGGCCAGTTCACAACATTTACACCTGTAATGTAGCGTGAGCCAACAGCAACATCAGCACCTTCTATGGCGCAGGCGTGATAAAGGCGTGGAAGGTCGGAAGGGTTGTGAGAAAAATCTGCATCCATCTCTATGATATAATCATAGCCATGTTTCAATCCCCAACGAAAGCCGTGAATATAAGCTGTGCCAAGTCCGAGTTTGCCTTTGCGCTCCTCAATAAAAAGGCGTTCAGGGAATTCTTCCATCAGTTTTTTGACAATCTGGGCTGTTCCATCAGGACTGTTATCTTCAACAATCAGAACATTAAATTTTTTATCCAGGCCAAAAACAGCACGTATAATGTTTTCGATATTTTCCTTCTCGTTGAAGGTTGGTATGATTACAAGTGTATCTGACATAATTGCTCTCCCGTTTTGTTTTGTGAAATAACGATACAAAGGTGCAAAAAATGTATAGACCTCAAAATAAAAAAAGGATGGCTACTATGGAAGCAACCATCCTTTTTATTGATTTTTAAGAAATTATTTCACAACAACTTTACTGATTTCCCATGAGGAAGCCACAGTACTTGTTGAGCGATAACGGAATGCAACATAAACAGCGCTTTGTCCATCGTAGGCGCCAATATTGATATCACCTGAATCAACAAATGTCCAGTTTGTACCTGCCGGACGATTTGGAATCTGAAGTTCAGTCCAGGTTCCTTGTGTACTCGGATTACTTGTTCCATCATAATTGGAAGATATCATTACTTGCAATAAATCCCACTGACCATCTACATAGTTTGCAGCCTGACGTACATTCAATTTTGATCCAGTATGTGTAGCAAGATTGATTGCAGGAGAGATGAGCCAGTCTTCATTTGGAAAACGATTTGGATTAACAAACCCTGACATCAAAGCACATCCGCCATCAAAATTAGCCCAGTTCCAAACTTGTGCACCTTCAACGCTAAAGGCGGAGAAAGTTCCAAGGGTTGTTGCGAAAACTTCAGTGAAGATGGCGTCTCCACCTCCGCCACCGCTCGTTTCAAGCTGGAAGTCGGAGGCTGTTCCGGGAGCATCACGCAAACCTGCAATGCCAAAATATGTTCGAAGCGTTCCGGTTACATTCACCCATTTTAAATGATTTCCCGGATTGTCGAGAAGATTCACCTGTGTGCGAAGGGCAGTTCCGGCAGGCAGATTTACAATTACACATTTTGTGTAATCAGTTTCTGTTTTTGTGTCTGCGATTACAACATTCGTAGCTGAGGTAAATGGACCAGTCCAGTGAATATCGGAAGGAGATGTAATTGTTGAGGTTCCGGCAACAACCGACCCAACAATATAACCTTTAACCCAACCAACCACATAAGGTGTTGCGTTTTGTTTTTCGATTGCCAATGCAACAGTATATGGATCTGCCATGGTGCCAGATCCAGTTCCTCCGCCGCCACCGCCTCCTTCGAGAACGAAATCTCCAGCCTGACCTGGAGCATCTCGTAAACCTGCAACTCCAAAGTAGGTGCGGAGTACACCAGTCACTTTCAATAGTTTTTTAAGGTTAGTGGGATTATCCATCAGATTTACCTGCGTGCGCAAAGGTGTTCCGGCAGGAAGGTTTACGATAACACATTTTGTGTAATCAGTTTCATTCATGTTGGAAGCAATCAATACGTTGGTTGCTAAGTCGAATGGAGGACTGAAATTTATGTCAGCAGCAGAAGTTACAGATGATACACCTGATTTCACTGCGCCAACGATATAGCCGCTAACCCAACCAGCCACGTATGGAGTGGCATTTTGGTTTTCAATCGCTTGTTCTACTGTATAAGGGTTGTCAATGGTTCCGGCATCTCCGCCGCCACCGCCACCGCCTTCGGTGCCAATGTATACGTCATCAATACGCATTGAAGTAGATTTGGTGCCACTTCCAACATATTTGAATGCTACAGAAATTTTTCCTTCAGGAATGAAGGCGGAAAGATCAATATCTCCGGATTCAATCCAGGCGTTATCTCCGTCAGATTGACTAGCAATGCGCGCTGTAATTGGTGTCCATGAGGCAGCAGCAACATTTACGCCATCAAAATTGGAAGAAACCAAAACTGTCATTGGAGCGTCTGTTCCATGTTCCCAGAATGCTTTTGCAGTTTTAAAACGGAGTAGTTTTGCCTTATCCATTTTTACAGGTGGCGTGATGAGCCATGTGATCATACTGCTCAGGTTGGAATTGTATCCTGATGCCTGTGCGTAGCCATTGCCGCCAAAAACTTTTCCTTGCCATTTGCGTGTGCCGGCTTCTGCCATATTTGTCCAGCCATTGAAAGCAATGTCAACATTATCGGAAACAGAATTGAAATCCTGGTTTACGGCATCAACAGGATCTGTTCCGCCACCTCCGCCGCCACCGCAACGTTCTCCATCCATCACAACTTCAGTTGCGGTGCGCACGTATAATTGCCATGTTGTATTGAATAATCCGGCAACAGCAATCAGACTTCCGTTGCCATTTGGAAGATTTTTCTTGGCAAAATTGGCAAAGTTGCTCGTGCGGACAATAATTGATTTGCCATTACAATCCTCAATAGTGCGATTGGTGGTAGCATCTGTAGCAGAATAAGTAAGTGCAGTGTCTCCGGCAACAAACTGAACGTTTTCAAGCCGAACGAGTTTTGCCTGAAAGTTTCCTGAAAGAAGTTGGGTAATGGTAACAGTTTCTGGTTCACGATACTTTTGATTGGCCAGAATAATAATATTGCTGTCATTATGAACATTGTCTAACTGCCTCATATTGTTGTAGGCTGAGAGAATTACGTTTTTCAAATAAACCCTTACTGAATCGCCAACACGCAAGCCACCTGCTTCTTTCAATCTGACATTGATAGCGCCTGTTGCATCCTGAATATAAGTGGTACGGTAAATATTACCTGTAGTTTCATCCATGGTTACAACGCCATAAACAGAAGCATCTGTATTGAATTGAGTTGCTCCGGAGGTGTTGAAAAGGGTGATTAGTTCTCCAATGGTATACACTTGTCCAATTGGAATATCTTTGATTGGAGGACGGTCGAAATCTTGTTTGACGCAAGAACCGATAATGCCCGTTGCGATGAGCAATAGCAGGGCAAAAGAGAGATTTTTAATTTTTGTCTTCATTATAATAGATTATATCGTTTGTTCAAATTTGTTAAAGTCTAAAGCCCAGATTGATGAAATAAGTTGTTCCATACATATAGGAATATTTTTCAGGGAACCTGCCCGGGTCGTTAAGGTCTGTCCTGAGTTGCTCAAATCCCCAGATCACAAGATCTTTGCGGTTGAGAATATTGTTTACACTTACGTTGAGCAAAATGGTTTTTCCCTTGATAAGCCATGATTTTCCTCCAAAAAAGTCGAGTGTGAAACCCGGATCAATTTTTCGTTGTTTCAGTAGCTTTTCAATTCTTACATCACCTTCGGCATATAGACGCATTGCTTCAGCTGTGTGGTTATCCGGATTTGCTTCGAGATAAGCATTGTCATAATAGTTGCCATTTACACCGGCAAACCAATATTTTGGCGAATTGTATCTGAAGCCTGCAGAAGCGATTGTTTGAGGAGAGCCTCCTACATAATAATTTTTGAGGTAAACAACACGGTTTTCAGCTAATAGAGCGGCGTTGTTATCTTCAGCAATGGTAACATTTGGTCTGTTGGAAATTACATTTCTACCATGACCTAAAATAGCACTTACAGAAAGTGTTGGCGAAAGGTTTGCTTCGGCACCAAATTCTATACCCTGACTCATTTGATCAAGGTCAGACATGATGTAATTTACAAAATTTCGCAAATCTTCATGGTAATAGCTTCTAACCCAAAGGTTGTCGAGCATTTGTGCCTGATAGAGTGTAACCCTGGCTTTAAGGTTTGGCGCACGCAAAATATAGCTGATATCTCCTGCCATAACGGTTTCGCTTTTTAGACCATCAACAACGAAATCCCGTGTACGTGGTGAAATATAAGTATCCCTGAAATAGGGTGCTCTTGTAAGATATCCGGCGTTGGCAACAATATAATTTCGGCCGTCAATTGCATAGGTGGCTCCTGCTTTAATTCCGTAATTCACGAAGGTGTTTTTTTCAGAGTCTCCAAAAGAATTGTCAGGAAATCTTCCATTTTGCATATTGCCTGTCCGCCAGAATTCGGTATAACTTACTTCTGCAGAGGCAAAAAGCTCAAAACGGGAAATCTTCATTTCCGCTTGCCCCCAAAGGCGCGCATTGTTTGTGTTGGCGTAATAATCATAACCAAAGATGTCGCCTTCTTTCACAATTTTATTCGGATTTCTGAGGTCATTCTGTGCCGCATTTGTGATTTGAAATGGTTCCTGATCTGAATATTTATCAATATCCAACCAAAATTCACCGCCCAATAAATCAACCAGCCTTTTGTGATGACGTGTTTTTGCACTTGTTAGCAATGCGCCGCCTGTTAATCTTGTTTTCGTATTCAGCTGATGTTGTGCGTTGATGTTAAACCCAAGTTGGTTTTTATCCATTCTTCTGTCTTCAACAATATATTTGGATTTGTTTCCGGTAACTTTGTTGCCCTGAATGCCATTGGCATTATTGACTGTAGCTAGATTTTTGCTGTTGGCAAAATAAAAATGATCCCATTGCATCTGACGGGCTTCCTCATTGTTCTGCCATTGATCAAGGTAAAAATTATAATTATCCATATCACCTCTTTGAAGCCAGAAACTTGGGAGGTTTCTGTAATAATCCGGTCTTGGATCATTTGCTTCATTCCAGTCAAGGGCAGTTGCGCCGCCTCTGCCAAACCAATGATATACTGTAGTCTGAATTTTGGTTTGTTCGGCAGGAGTCCAATAGTGGGAAAGTTGAATCATTGGCTGATGGTAGTTGCTTACGCGTGCATTGCGTACTTCACCATTTTGAAATCCCCAGTTGGCATTGTAGTAATTTGACCCTGAAAGGTCATAGGCTTCCTGAACGGATATGCCCGAATAGCCACGTTGTGTGGGTGCTGCAAAAGCGATGATTCCAAAGCTGTGTTGGTTGTTGATTTTTTTTTCTGCAGAAAGATAGTAGGCCCAGGCATCATAAAAGGTTCCTGGAACAAAGCCTTCCTGCGACCAGCGCCGGGAGCCTGAAAGTGTAAAAGCCCATCCGTTTTCCTGCATGCCTGTTGCATATAGAAACATCAGCCGGTTGTTGTAACTTCTGTTTGATGCAGCATAACTAATGTTGGTGGCTTTACGGTAACTGCCTGCACGGGCAAGAATATTCGTAACTCCGCCTACACCACCAAAACCCCAGTCGGAGGTAGTGATACCATTGCTGATTTCGGTGTTTCTGACGGCGTCATTTAAACCTCCCCAGCTTGACCATGAGGCTCTGCCGGTTTCAAGGTCGTTCATGGGAACGCCATTAAAAAGAACCATGGTATTTTCTGAATCGTAGCCACGCATGCGGTATCGCAGAGATCCAAAGTTAAAACCGGCCGTTGATACAAAAATATCCCTCGATGATTGTAAAAGGCCGGATATGTCAGTTGAGGCGCTGCCGCCTTCGAAATCGGACTCTGACAGCACTATAGTAGGCAAAATAATTTGCGGCACAAGATTGCTTGTATCCGTTTGCCCAACAACGTGCTGCATCAGAAATAATCCGATGATCAGGTAAAGAATTCTGTTCATAATGATTGTGATAAATATCTTAAACGGCACAAAGTTAATCGTTTCATCTACTATAAAGATGATTTGATGTTGGAATTGTCTTACTTTTGTCGTTAAATATTCAGCGCTTGAAAAATGTCTTTGCAGAAATATTATGCAGAGCGTTGCAATAGAGATTGTTACGCCTTTTTCAGCAAAATTTGTAAGTGCTTTTGAATTAAAGTTTAAAACCGCAAGAATGAAAAGAAATTTTTTAGTTGGCTTACTCTTTTTCTCACTGTTTTTTTCAGTTTTTGGACTTAAGGCCCAGGAAAGACTTTATAAAGTTGGCTGCATTGCCTTTTATAATGTTGAGAATTTGTTTGATACAATAAATGATCCAACAATAAACGACGAGGAGTACACACCTGAAGGTGCCACCAGATGGAATACGAAAAAGTATTTGCAAAAGCTTGACAGACTGTCTGAGGCCATTGTTGGTATTGGAACTGATTTCACTCCTGACGGTGCAGCAGTGCTGGGGCTTTCTGAAATAGAAAACCGTCAGGTTATTGAAGACCTTGTTGCGATGCCACGCTTGAAAGACAGAAACTATCAAGTCATTCATTATGACTCTCCCGACCGGAGAGGTGTTGATGTGGGTTTAATTTATCAACCAAAATATTTTACGCCAACAGGTTCAAAATCCTACAGACTTTATGTCGATGGAATGCCTGACTTCTACACCAGAGACCAGCTGCTTGTTTCAGGGAAGTTTGATGGCGAAGAAATGCATTTTATTGTTGGTCACTGGCCTTCACGCCGTGGTGGCGAAAAACGCTCTTTGCACCTTAGAGTAGCTGCAGCAGAACTTTCACGCCACATTACAGACTCTTTGCTCAGTATCAATCCAGACGCTAAAATTGTTGTGATGGGTGACCTTAACGACAACCCAACCAATAAAAGTATTACAGAAGGTTTGAGCGCTAAAGGTTCTTTGAAAGATCTTAAACCGGGCGATTTGTATAACCCAATGTATTCATTGTATAAAAAAGGTATAGGTTCAAATGCATGGCGCGATACATGGAGTTTGTTCGATCAGCTGATTGTGAGTCAGGGTTTGCTTGGTGATGACTATTCAACCTATAAATTCCGGACTGCAAGGGTATATTATAAAGTAGAAATGACACAGCGTAGCGGAAGATTTAAGGGTTATCCATGGCGCACCTATGTAGGTGGTGAGTTTCATGGTGGCTATAGCGACCACTTTCCTTCCTACATCATTGTAGCCAAAGAAGTGAAGTAGTTTGGCGGACTTTTGATTGCCTGAAAAGCAACAAGTAGATCAAAACATTCAAATAAATCATTTAACGTAGAAAACCTGCAACCAGCCATTCGGCCGGATTGCAGGTTTCTTTTTTAATAAAAGTGTAGTGAGTATAAGAAAAGTAGATTTTAGTATGATTAAGTTTAGAGTTTCATCCCAACATATGTCAGAAATTCATCTTTTGTTTTTTCGTTTTTAAATATGCCACTGTATTCTGCAGTAACGGTAGTGCTGCTTTCATCCTGAATGCCCCGCGATGAAACACACATATGTTTTGCTTCAATAATGATGGCAACATCTTCGGTTTTCAGCACCTTTTTTAACTCCTCAGAAATCTGAACCGTTAGTCGCTCCTGAACTTGTGGCCGACGTGAAAAGTAGTCAACAATGCGATTAATCTTTGACAAGCCAATTACAGTTCCTGAAGAAACATAGGCTACATGTGCTTTTCCAAAGATGGGTAAAAAGTGGTGTTCGCAGGTTGAATTAAGATTGATGTTTTTTTCAACCAACATCTGACCATATTTGAATTTATTATCAAAGACCGACATGGAGGGCTTGTTTTCAGGATTCAGGCCGTAAAATATTTCATTTACGAACATTTTTGCAACCCGGCGAGGCGTTCCTTTCAGACTGTCGTCAGTCAGATCAAGTCCAAGCACATTCATGATTTTATTAAAATGCTGCTCGATGATTTCAACCTTACGCTCATCATCCAAAAGAAATGCATCAGCACGCATTGGAGTTTCTATATTTGTTGCAATGTGATCATCACCTATAATGTCAGTATCTTCCCAAATTTTAAATGCATGACCATTTCCATTGATATGTCCGTTATTGTCTCTTGTGCGATTGACATTGCTGCTTAAAGCTGAAGTTCCGTTTATTTTCATAACCATTTTCATTTTTGTTACAAGCTATAACAGTAGTCGTCTCAAATTGTTTAATGAAAAGTGAAAATAATTAAACAAAACGGCCTTAAATTGCTTTTTTAAAAATAAACATGCCTTTTTTTCATGAGTTTATTATTTTTGACAAAAATTATTTAGAATCATTCTAAAAACATGATATGAAAACAGTTGTATACACATTGACTTTATTTATTTTTCTTGGATTCTCTTCCTTTGCTCAGAATGCAACAAACTTTAATGTTACTTCATGCTCGGGCGTAAATTTTGACCTGTTTAATACCCTTGATGCAGGTAAAGTTGTTGTTATTGGCTGGACAATGCCATGCGGATCATGTGTGTTGCCTTTAAAGACTACCTATAATGTAGTTCAAAGTTATCAAAGTGCACATCCCGAAAGAGTTATGATGCTGATGGTTGATGATTATGCCAATACACCATGTGCCTCAATAGAACTTTGGGCAAACAGCAATGGCATGCCAAACACATTAAAGTTTTCAAATTCTGCAATAAAAATGATGGATTATGGCTCAAACGGAATGCCGAAGGTAGTTGTAATTGGTGGGCCGGAACGGAGGGTTTTTTACAATGCCAACAATGCCGTTGATCATGTAGCATTGCAGCAGGCTATTAATAATGCTATTTCAGTTGTTACAGCAATCAATGAAAGTACGGCTACCTCATCTTCATTTAAGGCTTATCCAAATCCAGCGCAAAATATTGTAAACATTGATTTTTCACTCCAAAAACCTGATAGAATACAAATAAGTCTCTTCAATGATGTAGGGCAGGAGGTCAAAGTGTTTTATTCAGATGTTGCAAACGAAGGTCTGAATCAATTTGAAATCTCAACCGAAAACCTTGCAAATGGACTATATCACATACAGTTGAAGCATTCGAAAGGTGTTGAGCAGTTGAAGTTTAACATTGTAAAATAGGACTATTAACCTATCAGATTCCCTGGCTTTTGAAATTATGAAACAGCTATACATCGTTTTCTTTTTATCTTTATTTTCCGGAGCTTCTTATGCGCAGTGCTGTGCAGTCGGAGGTGGAAGCCCACTTGCGGGCGATGCTTCTCAGGGGGTTTTGCGAGAAAGACAATTTGAAATCAATTCAAATTTTCAATACATCAACTCAACTAATTTTCTCACAGAGGATAAACGCGATACCAATTTTCTTGAGCGTTTCAGTAGCAAATATGTTTATTCGCGCTTTGCCTATGGTTTGTCCGACAGACTTACGATGTCAGTAGAAACGGGCTATTGGGTTGACAAAACACAAATTGGAATACGTGAAGGTGATACATACGATTCGAAGGGTATTGGGGATTTAATTCTGTTTCCCCGATATAATATCATAAAGGCAAGTGCGCAAAATAAATTTACGGAACTCACTTTTGGTATGGGAGTAAAGTTGCCAATTGGAACTTATAATGATTCAATTGGTCGTTTGGAGCCGTTTTCGGGCGAAACTCTCTACAGTACAATGCCGCCGGCAGTGCAAACCACTTCGGGTGCGCAAGATATTTTACTGAGTTTATTCTATTCGGGAGGGCTTCCGGGCGGTAAAATGAAACTTTCTGCAAATCTGGTATATATCCTGAAAGGTTGGAATCCATTGGGTGAGAAACTCGGAAATTATGCCAGCGCAGGGCTTTTTCTAGGCAGAAATTTTCAGGAAAAGCTTAATGTTGCCTTACAGTTGAAGGCCGAATTTATAGGCTCAATGCTTATCAATCCTGATGTTATGATGATGTCATTTCCAAACTATGACCCTGAGGCCACGGGCAGCAAAAAACTTTTTGTTTCTCCGCAATTGAGTTACAGTGCGGCTGGAGGGCTTACGTTATTTGCACAGACTGATTTTCCGGTTTATCAGTATGTCAATAAAACACAGATTGCATCACAAACGCAATTTACGATTGGACTTACGTATCGGTTTTTGTTAAGGCAAACATCGGTGATCAATCCGGCAGGAAGCATTTAATAATCAGTTTCCAGCCTGGAAAACAGCTTTAAAACCATCCTTTTTGAAATTAGTTTTCAAACTCCAAAACCCTTTTTAAGGCTTCTATGGCTGCATTCACAGAAGAAACACCAATGAGATAAAGCATCAGTTTTTCATTGCTTTCTTTGATGTTGCACGCTTTTGGATTGGCTTGAAGGTATTTCAGAATATTTCCAAACTGAGCAGTTTGGTAGTAGGCCGACTGCTGTTCGCTGATGAAGTATCCAATGAGGGTTTTATTGCGCAAAACAACTTTTTCAAAACCAAGTTCACGCGCCAACCATCGCATACGAATCGTGTTAATTAAGTCTGCAGCCTGCCGTGGAACAGGCCCGAAACGGTCGATGAGTCGTTCAGTAAACTGGCGCAAACGCTCTTCATCCTGGATGTTGTCAAGCTCATTGTAAAGGTTAATACGTTCAGAGGATACATCCACATATTCTGGTGGAAGCAAAATTTCCATGTCCGATTCAATCACACATTCACGCACAAAATGCTTTGGCTGATCAAGTTTAAACACGTCAGAAAACTCGCTCTCTTTCAACTCCTGTATCGCTTCATCGAGAATTTTGTGATACATTTCGAAGCCAATATCGTTGATAAAACCGCTTTGTTCGCCGCCAAGAAGGTTGCCTGCACCACGAATATCAAGATCGCGCAAGGAAATATTAAATCCACTTCCAAGTTCGGAAAAATCTTCAATTGCTCTGAGTCGTTTTTGTGCCTCGCTTGTTAAAGTTGCCATTGGCGGAGCGATCAGATAACAGAAAGCTTTTTTATTGGACCGGCCAACTCTTCCGCGCAGCTGATGCAAATCGCTCAGTCCGAAATGATGTGCGTCATTGATGATAATTGTATTCGCATTGGAAATGTCCAAACCTGATTCGATAATCGTAGTTGCAATAAGCACATCGAAGTTGCCTTCAATAAACCCGAGCATTACTTTCTCCAGTTTTTCACCTTCCATTTGTCCGTGACCTACGCCAATCCTTACTCCCGGAACAAAACGCATCAGCATGTCATACACATCCATGATGTTTTGAACGCGGTTATGCACGAAAAAAACCTGACCACCACGTGCAACTTCAAAAAGGATAGCATCACGGATAATTTCCTCATTGAATGATCTCAATTCGGTTTGAACAGGAAAACGGTTGGGCGGTGGAGTGTTGATGATACTCAGGTCACGGGCTCCCATCATAGAAAACTGCAAAGTGCGTGGTATCGGGGTTGCAGTAAGTGTTAAAGTATCAACGTTGGCTTTTATGCCTTTGAGTTTTTCTTTCGCCGCAACACCGAATTTCTGTTCTTCATCAATGATAATCAAACCAAGGTCTTTGAATTCAACATCTTTGCTGATGATACGGTGGGTGCCTATCAGGATATCTATTTTGCCCTGTTTAACTTTTTCAAGCGTTTCTTTTTGCTGGGCAGCAGATTTGAAGCGATTGAGGTAATCTACGGTTGCAGGAAGTTCGGCAAGTCTGTCGGTAAAAGTTTTGTAATGCTGAAGGGCAAGAATTGTAGTTGGCACAAGCACAGCCACTTGTTTAGAATCGGTGACTGCTTTGAAGGCGGCCCTGATTGCAATTTCTGTTTTTCCGAAACCAACATCACCACAAATAAGTCTGTCCATCGGCGATTCGGATTCCATGTCAGCTTTAACATCCCGAGTTGATTTTATCTGATCGGGCGTATCTTCATAAATGAATGAAGCTTCAAGTTCATTTTGAAGATATGTGTCGGGCATAAACTGAAAACCTTTGCTGGCCTTGCGCTTGGCATAAAGTTTTATCAGATCACGCGCTATATCCTTGACGCGGCTTTTGGTTTTGTTTTTGAGTTTGTTCCATGCATTCGAGCCAAGTTTACTTAAGGATGGTTCAGCACCATCTTTTCCGGTATACTTTGTAATGCGATGCAACGAATGAATGCTGACATAAAGAATATCATCATTTTTGTATATAAGCCTTATAGCCTCTTGTTTTTTGCCATTGTTATCAATGATTTCCAGTCCGTCGAAGCGTCCGATGCCGTGATCAATATGGCTGACGAAATCGCCTGTTTTTAAGTCATATAGTTCTTTCAGCGTTATGGCTTCTTTGCTTGCAAAGCCTTCACGGAGGTGAAATTTATGGTAACGTTCAAAAATCTGATGGTCGGTATAGTAACACAACTTCATTTCATGGTCGGTGAAACCTGACTGAAGGCTGTGATAAACCGGAATGAAAACAGCTTTTTCATTTTCAGGCTTCCTGACCTGCAGATCGTCGAATATGGCAAACATACGATCAATCTGTTTGCTGTTGTCCGAAAGTAAAAATACCTGATAGTTTTCCTTCTTTTTGCTTTGCAGGTCGTCGATAAGAAGCGTGAAATTTTTATTGAATGATGGCTGAGGCGATGTATGCAGATTTGTTGTAAAAGTGCTTCCCAGAATGCTTCGGCTTCCGGTTTCGATAGTGCGCGATTTATGTAATATATCCAAAAGATCTGAGCCTTTTGCAAAGAGTATTTCCGGATTCAGGGAGGCACTTGCTGATTCGTCTTTTTCAAATATTTTTACTGCCTTGTTGAATTCAGCATTTACCCGCGCTTCGAATTCCGACGCTTCTTCGATCCAAATAAGTGTGTTTGAAGGCAAATATTCCAGAAAGTTTTCCCGTTTGGTTTCTATCAACCTGTCCTGAACATTCGGCAAAAGACTAATACGGCTCATTTTCTGAAGCGACAGTTGTGTCGTTGGATCGAAGCTGCGAATTGATTCCACTTCATCACCGAAAAACTCAATGCGATAAGGGTAGTCATTTGAAAAAGAAAAAACGTCGAGAATGCCACCCCGGATAGAAAACTGCCCGGGCTCCACCACGAAATCCACACGTTCGAAATCGTATTCTGACAACACATCTGAAACAAAATCCAGTGAAACTTTCTCGCTGGTTTTCAGTTTAAGTGTGTTTTTTGCAAGATAATTGCGTGTTACAACCTTTTCGCTCAACGCTTCCGGATAGGAAACAATGATGGTTTTTCGTTCGCTCACCGACAAACGACCCAATACTTCGGCCCTTGACAAAATGTAGGTGTTGTCAGATTTTTCGGGCTCATAGGGCTTTTTATAGGAAGTGGGATAAAAAAGCACTTGTTTTTTATTGTAATCCTGATCGCGTTCTGCAAATAGATTTTCCAGATCATTGTAAAAGTAGGCCGATGACTCCTTGTCCGTACAAATTACCAAATGCTGACCACCAGTCAATTCTGCGAGAGCAGCTAAATGGACTGCTCTGGAAGAACCGGTTAAACCAGTTAAAAGCAAATGATTGTGTGTTTTCAATGCTTCCGCAATGTTGCGCAGCACAGGACTTTTCTGATATTGGCTTAGGATTGAATTGCTAATCAAAACAAATGTTTTTCGGCCGCAAAAGTACATATTCCTAAGCATAACTGAGGCCAAAATTCAATCTGAGGCTTGTTAAATTCTCCTACGTGATCTAAATAATTACCTTAACACTATGCTTAGCTGAAGCATTTTCTGGTTTATTTAATCCAAAAAATTATGCACTAATGTTTTCCTGAAGTTGAATTTTAATTCAATAGCGCAAATTCTAAGCTGATTTCTTATCCTTTTGACCACTTACTTTTTCTATTTTTGCCAAAAATTATTTAGAATGGTTCTGCATAACAAGATTGAAAAAGAAATTCTGAAAAAACGTTTACATGAAGAGCCTTTTCGAAGGGTTACCTTATCGTTTTACAAGTTCATCGAAATAGCCGACCCGCAGGAATTCAGGGATGAACTTTATATCAGATTTTCTGAGATGCAGGTTTTTGGAAGAATTTACGTTGCTGCAGAGGGCATCAATGCCCAAATCAGTGTTCCGGACCATCATCTTGAAACGTTTGAAAATTTTATTCAGAATCACCTATATATAAAAGGTGTATTACTCAACCGTGCTGTTGAAGACGATGGAAAGTCATTTTACATGTTGAAAATTCAGGTCAAATTCAAAATATTGTCAGATGGCCTCATCAACAGTGAATTTGACATCTACAATGTTGGTAAGCATCTTGATGCGATTACCTACAACGAAAAACTCAACGAACCAAATACAGTTGTCATTGATCTTCGCAATCATTATGAGCATGAAGTAGGGCATTTTGAAGGCGCTGTTTTACCCGATGTGGATACCTATAAAGACTCGATTCCGGTAATAGTGGAGATGCTTGAAGAGAAGAAGCCTGATAATATCATGCTTTACTGCACTGGCGGCATCCGGTGCGAAAAATTTTCAGCCTACCTCAGACATAAAGGCTTTGAAAATGTTTTCCAGCTAAAGGGAGGCGTTATCAATTATGCACATCAGGTGAGGCAAAAAGGACTCGACAGCAAATTTACAGGCAAAAATTTTGTTTTTGACGAACGCATGGGGGAGCGTGTAACGGAGCACATTATTGCCCGTTGCCACCAATGCGGAATCCTTGCTGATACACATGTCAACTGTGCGAATGACGCATGCCATATGCTTTTTATTCAATGTGAAAACTGTGCTTCAAAATACAATCAGTGTTGCTCTGAAGATTGCATGCAAGTGATTGTTTTGCCGGAAGAGGTTCAGCGAACGCTTCGCAAAGGTGTTGTGCATGCCAATGCCCACCACAAGAGTAAGTTTAAAGATTCTCATGTAACAGGGAAATCTTGAATGAGTTTTTTTTAGATCCATAATAATTATGGAGTAATAATATTGACTGTGGCGGGGTAAATAATCCTGACTTCAACCTAACTAGCTTTTTTAAACCTTTCATTTCAATCTTATAATCAGCGCTGAAAGCACATTTTTGATTGATTTCGTTGAGTTTTTAAAAAAGTTGCGGGATTTTTTTTGAAAAATTAAGTTGCAATCAATCAATAAAATAATAACATATTCTATACTGGAAAATGGATATTTTTAAAAAAATTAACATTTTTTTAATCTTAATATCTAGATATGTTTTTTCTTGTTAATTTCTCACTACTTTTCGGCACTTTTTGCGCGAATTCTTGAATGGAAATGTCCGCAAAAAGTTTATGTATTAACCAAAATCACTTACCAAAATTCAACAGTATGAGAAAAATTACACTTTTGTTGGTGTTATTACTTTTGGTGGCAGCGGGAGGCGCATTTGCGCAATCACGAGCCATTACGGGTAGAGTCACCAGCTCACAGGATGGCCTTGGAATCCCTGGCGTAACGATTCAAATCAAAGGGACTACGATTGGAGCCATTACTGACATTGATGGTAATTATGCTATTAATGTGCTCCCGGAGCACCGGACACTGGTGTTTTCCTATGTATCCATGAAAACACTGGAAGTTGCCATTGGCAATCAAACCTCCCTCAATATTGTGATGGAGCCCGGTGTATTTCAAATTGATGAAGTTGTTGTAACGGCGCTTGGCATCTCCCGTGAGAAAAAGTCACTGGGTTATGCAACCCAGGAGGTTGGCGGAGACGAGCTGAACACAGTTAAGCGCGATAACTTTATCAATTCACTTTCAGGACGTGCCGCGGGTGTGCAGGTGCGTTCGAGTAACAATATGGGTGGCTCAAGCAATGTGGTCATCAGAGGTAATTCTTCATTGACGCAAAACAATCAGGCTTTGTTCATTGTAGATGGCATTCCGATCAACAATGATAATACAAACAATGCCGGACAAATTTCAGGACGCAGTGGCTTTGACTATGGCAATGCCGCAGCCGATATCAACCCGAACGATATTGAGTCAATGAACATTCTTAAAGGTGCTGCTGCAACTGCGCTTTATGGTGCACGTGCTGCCAATGGTGTTATTATTATTACCACTAAAAAAGGTAAAAAGCAGATAGGTGGAAAGAAAGCTTTTGGTGTTAATGTCAACTCCAGTATAACAACTGGTTCAATTGACAAAAGCACTTTCCCAAAATACCAATTGGAATATGGTGCTGGTTATGGACCTTATTATGGAGATGATCCATATGCAGGTTTTGAATATGTTTGGGATGTTGATGGAGATGGTGTCATAGATTATACAGTTCCAACATATGAAGATGCTTCAATGGGACAAAAATTTGATCCAAGTTTCAGTCTTTTTCAGTGGGATTCATATGATCCGGCCTCTCCGAATTATCATAAAAAAACTCCATGGACGGCAGCAGCAAATGGTCCTGACTACTTCTTCGAAACCCCAATGACACTTTCAAATAGTGTAGATGTTAATGGCGGAAGTGAAAGCGGGACTTTCAGGTTGTCATATACAAATTTTGATCAAAAAGGTATTTTACCTAACAGCTCGCTTAAACGCAACAATATATTATTCAGCGGATCATACGATGTTGTAAAAGATCTTACAGTAACTGCCTCTGCAAATTATGTTAATACAAAAGGTTTAGGACGTAATTATACCGGATACAGCGACAATACGATGTCATCTTTCAGACAGTGGATGCAAACCAATGTGGATTACAAAATGCAGGAAGAGCTCTATGATAAAACAGGCCGTAATATAACCTGGAATCCAAATTCACCTTTTGATCCTGCTCCTGCATACTGGGACAATCCATATTTTCAGAGATTTGAAAACTATGAAACTGACGAAAGAAACCGCATAATTGGTTTTCTGCAGGCTGATTGGAAAATTACGAGCCACCTGAGTTTGATGGGTCGTGCAGCAATTGATACCTATGATGAAATTCAGGAAGAGCGCAAAGCAACAGGTTCTGCCTCTGGCGAATTTGGTGTAGGACGTCCGGATGTAACTTCAGGATATTCAAGATTTAACAGATTTTTTATGGAGACCAATATGGACCTCATGTTGCGCTACTACAATCAGTTAGATGAAAACTTTAACCTCAACGCATTGGTTGGAACAAACATTCGTCGCACAAAAATAGATCAGGTATTTGCTTCCACCGACGGAGGACTTATTGTTCCTGGATTATACTCCTTGTCAAACAGTGTCAATCCGATGCGTAATCCGGAAGAAAGACTTACAGAAGTTGGTGTTAATGGTGTATTTGCGAACGCATCTCTCGGCTACAAAAATTATCTTTTTGTTGATGCAACAGTGAGAAGAGACCAATCATCTACTTTGCCTGAAGATAACAATGCATATTTTTACCCGTCAATTTCTGCCAGTTGGCTGTTCTCAAACAATCTTGAATCAGATTGGTTGCAGTTGGGAAAATTAAGAGTTGGATATGCTCAGGTTGGTAATGATGCTCCCTGGGGAAGTATCAAAGACACCTATGCACAGAATACAACTTTTAGCGGAACAGCCTTGTTTTCGCTTCCTAGCACTAAAAACAATGATGCACTTAAACCTGAAAATACTTCAAGTCTTGAAGCAGGTCTGGAGTTGATTACATTGAATAAACGACTTGGTTTTGATTTGTCTGTTTATAAAAACAATACCATAAATCAAATTATGCCTGTAGCGATTTCATCTGCAACCGGATATTCCTCAAAGTTTGTCAATGCAGGAGAAGTTCAAAATCAAGGTGTAGAAGTAATGGTTTTTGGAACACCTATGTTGAGTAAGGATTTCCGCTGGGATGTTGTTCTTAACTGGGCAAAAAACAATAATGAAGTTGTTTCTCTCGCAGATGGAATTGATAATCTGCAGTTGGCAGCACTTCAGGGTGGTGTTTCTATCAATGCGAGGGTTGGAGAACCTTATGGTGCCATTCAGGGAACAGATTATGTTTATACAAATGGTGAGAAAACAGTTGGTGCCAATGGTTATTATCTCAGAACCACAACTTCCGATAAAATTCTTGGAAATATAAATCCAGATTGGAATTTAGGTTTTAACAACAAATTCAGTTACAAAAACTGGTCAGGTAGTTTCCTTATCGACTGGCAAAAAGGCGGAAGTGTGTTCTCGCTTGATATGTGGTATGGTATGGCAACAGGTTTGTATGCAGAAACTGTATTTACAAACGACCTTGGCAATCCTGTTCGTAATCCTATCTCTGATGGTGGAGGTTTAATTCTTGAAGGCGTTTATGCAGATGGCACTCCAAACACAACCCGCGTTGAAGGTGGTGACTATCGTGTATTTGGTTACTCAAGAAACCCAAATATGGCCTTTGTTTATGATGCTTCATACATCAAATTACGTGAAGTTGTTTTATCCTATAGTTTGCCCGGAAGTCTGATCGCAAAATCATCATGGATTCAAGGAGCAACATTTAGTTTGGTTGGCTCAAATCTTTGGATTCTTCACAAAAACCTTCCTCATGCTGACCCCGAATCAAGTCAGAGCTCTGGTAATGTTCAGGGATGGCAGAGTGGTGTTATGCCAACAACCCGTAATATAGGTTTCAGTGTTAATTTGCAATTCTAAAAATCTGAAGAAAATGAAAAAAATACATCTAATATTATTGATTTTGATCGGATTGACAATATCCTGCACGAAAAATTTCGAGGATTTCAATACCGATAAAAAAAGAGCCGTGGAAGTGCCTGGGCAATTCTTATTTGCCAATGCACAAAAGGCTTTAGCTGATATGTATTCCAATACCAACGTAAATGTCAACAATTGGAAGCTTTTCGCACAGTACTGGACAGAAACCACTTATGTGGATGAAGCAAACTATGATGTTGTAAACCGCAATATCGGAAGCACCCTCTTCAGAATTTATTATCGTGATATTTTAAATGATCTGAAGGAAGCGCGCCGTTTGATTGATCTTGAAGTTGCTGAAGGTGATGAAGCAATTGCTGTAAAAAGAAACAAGCTCTTTATCATTGACCTTGTTGAGGTATATACCTATCAGCAAATGATTGATGTTTTTGGCGATGTCCCTTACACTCAAGCACTTGATGTAGATAATATCTCACCTGTTTATGACGATGCTTTTACTGTTTACAAAGACCTTTTGGTCAGAGCCAAAGCAGCTGCTGACGGATTGGATGCCTCAAATGAAAGCTTTGGAGCAGATGATTTAATGCTTGGTGGCGATGTAGCAATGTGGAAAAAGTTCGCCAATACACAAATAGTGAAAATGGGAATTACGATTTCAACAGTTGATGCTGCACTGGCAAAAACTTATGTTGAAGGAGCTTATGCTAATGCTTTTGGTTATGGTGAAGCTTGCGAATTTGCATATCCCGGTGGAGCAAATTCTAATCCTCTATTTCAGGACCTCGTTCAAAGCGGACGTAACGATTTTGTTCCAGCCGGCTCTATTGTGAATATGATGAATACAATGGAGGATCCACGCAGACCAAAATATTTTGAAATCAATGGCGACACTTATCGTGGAGGTGTTTACGGAGAAAGCAGTGCCTACTCACAGCACTCCCATGTAAGCGCAAGAATCGAAGAAGCCACTTTTCCGGCTGTTATGTTAAACTATACTGAATTAGCATTTTATCTTGCTGAGGCAGCAGAAAGAGGATTCAGTGTTGGTGGTAATGCAGCGACTTGGTATGCCAATGGAATCAAATCTTCAATGGAGTATTGGGGCGTTTCTGAAGCCGATGCCAACACCTACATGGCACGTACAGATGTTGCTTATGCAACCGCTACCGGCGATTGGAAACAAAAAATCGGCACGCAGGCATGGTTGTCATTCTATGTGAGAGGCTTTGAAGGTTGGACATCATACAGAAGACTGAATCACCCTGTATTAGCGCCTCCTCCTGCTCCTGCTGAATCTGCTGACGGTGCAGTGCCCAGAAGACATACATATCCTATCAACGAACAAACACTTAATGCTGTCAATTACAATGCTGCTGCAACAAAAATTGGCGGAGATAAACTAAGCACAAAATTGTTCTGGGATAAATAAGATAACGGTTAGTGCATTCCTAAACCTCTCTGGTTTTTTGATAAACGGCTTCAATATCTGTATTGAAGCCGTTTTTGTTTTTTTGAACTTAGCTTATGAAGCTTAGGTCTATAAAATGGATTATGGGTTTTCAGAATTTTCAGGTATACGTTTAAGTTTTATTTGTAAACCCTGTAAAAAATTGCGCAACACCTGATCCTTACACGGCCGGAATTGACTCTGATCCGGGTTTCGAAAAAAAGCACTTAATTCATGCTTGCTGATTCTCATCTCTGCCAGCTCAAGTATTTCAAGAATGTCAGTGTCTTTCAGGTTTAAAGCAATCTTCAGTTTTCTGAATACAATATTATTGTTTAGTTTTTTTTCGGGTGGAGGTTGTATTCCATCCTTTTTACCGCGTTTTTTTATGATAAGACCACTTAAAAATACAGCAAGCTGCTTGTCGTAAATACCTTTGAAATCGGGGTCTTCATCCTTCTTTAGCCAATCACTTATTTCAGCCCGGCTTGCCTCTTCACCGCCGAGCGTAAAGAGTTCCATCATTTTTGTGTCATTAAAGTCGAAAATAAAACGAATACGCCGCAAGATATCGTTATTGTTCATAATTGCTTTCCCTTCCAAAGTTAAATAAGGCTTCAAATTTACTCAATTCATTTGAAATTTTCGCACTTTGGAGACAACCCTGATACTGAAGGCAAGAAATAACCGATAAATTGAAACTTTTACTTTCTTTAAAAGTAAGGGCTTCAGACACGAAACAAATCAAACATTCTTCATTTTCAGAACAATTCTGTTGATCATTAAACTTTTATTGCGTTACTTTGTTCTTTCAAAAACGTTAATTGTAGTGTAACCATACACATACAACCATGAGAAGAAAAAGAGACATCATCATCAGTGGCTTTTCTAAACTTTTAAAGGAAGAGAAACTCAAGCTAGTGGCTGAGTATTTCGAAAATCCAGGTGAGGTAGTTAGTTTGTTGAAAAGCTTCTGGCACTCTGATGTGGATCAGCAAAAGCTTTTTGATGAATTCAGCGAAAACACAATTACCAATTTTTACATCCCCTATGGAATAGCTCCAAATGTGGTAATCAATGGCAAGACTTATTTAGTCCCAATGGTGATTGAAGAAAGTTCTGTTGTTGCCGCAGCCTCTGCTGCTGCTAAGTTCTGGAGCGAGCGAGGAGGATTTCATTCAGAGATTCTTGATACAAAAAAAGTAGGTCAGGTTCATTTCAGCTGGAGTGGCGAAAGTCATACACTCTTCACAATGCTTCCTTCCCTGAAAAGAAGATTGATAGAATCAGTTCGCCCCATCACTGCAAACATGGAAAAGCGTGGAGGAGGCATTCTGGATATTGAACTGATTGATATGACTGATCAGATTGCAGATTATTATCAGTTTCTCGTCAGTTTTGAGACGAAAGATTCAATGGGTGCAAACTTTATTAATTCTGTGCTCGAAGAATTTGGTCAGACCCTCAAAGTATTCCTGTCCGAACAGATACAATTGTCTGATGAGCATCGGCAGTGCGAAATCATTATGGCCATTCTCTCAAATTACACACCCGAGTGTGTTGTTAAAACATGGGTTGAATGCAAATTAGATCAGCTCGATAATGTTGATGAAAAACTTAATGGCGAGGCTTTTGCACGGAAATTTGAGAAGGCTGTAAAAATTGCAGAAGTTGATGTATATCGTGCAACAACACATAATAAAGGAATATACAATGGCATCGATTCCGTTGCCATTGCCACAGGAAATGATTTCAGGGCAATTGAAGCTGCCGGACATGCCTATGCCACACGTTCAGGAAAATACAAAAGCCTTTCTTATGTAGAAATCGAAAACGACACTTTCAGGTTTATTCTTGAAGTGCCAATGGCGGTTGGAACTGTAGGTGGATTGACAAGTTTGCATCCTTTGGCAAAACAATCGCTTGAGCTTTTGGGGAATCCTTCGGCACGTGAACTCATGATGATTGCTTCGGTAATGGGTATTGCAAACAATTTCTCCGCTGTGAAGTCATTGACTACGAAAGGTATTCAGGCTGGACACATGAAAATGCACCTTTTCAATATCCTGAACCATTTCAAGGCCAGCGAAAATGAAAAGAATGCTGCAGTAGAACACTTTAAAGATCAAAAAGTCTCTTTCTCCAGTGTGGGTCAATATATTGCTTCTTTGAGGAAATAATGTCGCATCAACCACAGGTCTTTTCTTCCAACGGCAAGTTGCTCCTGACAGGAGAATATCTTGTGTTGCGTGGCGCAAATGCACTTGCACTTCCAGTAAATTTAGGTCAGACACTTGACATTGAAACCTTTGAAGGTTCGGGTCATCCACATATGTCATGGTTTGCATTTGCTCCTGGAAAGCAATGGTTTAAAACTACTTTTGAGCTGCCGGAACTTGATATCATTGCCACTGACGACAGGCCTAAAAGCGCTAAACTGCAATTGATTTTGCTAACTCTAAAACAACTCAAACCAGAGCTTTTTGACGGAACTAACAGCTATAAAGTCATTACCAGACTTGGCTTTGAACCGGAATGGGGTCTGGGTTCAAGCTCTACACTTATTGCCAATCTTGCAAAATGGGCAAAAACTGATCCTTATACCTTGCTTAATTTTTCGATCGGTGGCTCAGGATACGACATAGCCTGCGCTAATGCGGAAAGCCCACTCTTTTACCGTCTCAACCTGCTCAGACCTGAGGTAAAAAAAGCAAGTTTCAAGCCTGTTTTTGCTGATAAATTATTTTTTGTATATCGTGGGCAAAAGAAAGACAGCAGTCAGGGCATCAGTAATTTCAATGAATTGACGGAAGGACATGATCTTTCTCAGCTTATAGAGAAAGTAAGTGCAATAAGCCTTGAGGCTGCCCAAACAGAAAACTTCGACGTTTTTTGCAATTTGATGAACAGCCATGAAGCATTGCTTTCGGGGATTCTTCTGCAGCCTGTTTTGAAACAATATTACCCGGATTTTGATGGTCATTTGAAATCATTGGGTGCCTGGGGAGGCGATTTCATGCTTGCAATGACAAACGCCGGAAAAGACTATGTTACAGATTATTTTTCAGCTCATGGCTTGAACACCGTTTTCGAATATCATGCACTTATAAAATAAAAAAGATCAAAAGTGGAAAAATCACTGTACCAGTTTTATCAGAATAATGCTGTTGAATTTCCATCAGGAAAGGATACAGAAGGTAAGGTTGCCTGGCAAAGTCCTTCGAACATTGCCATCGTAAAATACTGGGGCAAACATGGAAATCAGCTGCCAAACAATCCTTCAATAAGTTTTACTTTGGCAAGCGCCAGAAGTGAAACATTTGTAAAATATCAAACAAAACATAAAGAAGGTGTTTCACTTGATTTCTTTTTTGAGGGTAAGCCGCAGTTGGCTTTTGGTGAAAAAATTAAAACTTTCCTTCAAAGTATACTTCCGGTTTTTCCTTTTTTGAACCATCTTCACCTTACGATTGAAAGCAAAAATACTTTTCCGCATTCTTCTGGAATTGCCTCCTCAGCGTCTTCAATGAGTGCTTTGGTAATGTGTTTGATGGAAATTGAAAAGAAAATCAGTGATGCGCAAATCCTGAACGAAACCTTTTTACGAAAAGCATCTTACTTTTCAAGACTTGCTTCCGGAAGTGCCGCCCGTTCTGTATTTCCATTTGCCAGTCTTTGGGGTAAATCAGCTAATTTCGATGATAGCAGCAACGAATTTGCTTTGCCACTGGAGCAGAATCTTCATCCGGTTTTCAAAACTTTCCGCGACAGCATTCTTATCATTAGTTCAGGAACCAAACCGGTTTCCAGCAGGGCAGGACATGCCTTAATGGATGGAAATCCCTTTGCAGCTGCACGTTATGAGCAAGCAAACAAAAATACAGGCGACCTTTTGAACGCTTTGAAAACAGGTGACCTTGAAGCCTTTATTGAAATCGCAGAGGCTGAGGCACTTCAGTTGCATGCTTTGATGATGACCTCAAAACCTTCTTTTATTCTGATGCAGCCCGAAAGTCTTGCAGCGATCAGCGCTTTGAGGGCTTTCAGAAATGAAACGGGTATTCCTGTTTCTTTTACCCTCGACGCAGGGCCGAATTTACACGTTTTGTACCCTGAAACGCATTCCAGTCAGGTTAAAGATTTCATAAATGAGGAGCTTTTGCAATATTGTCAAAACCAAAACTGGATTGACGATTTTGTTGGAACTGGACCATCTCCAATTGATTTTATCAGTTGAAAACAAGCGAAAAAAAATATTACGGCAAGATCATGCTTTTTGGGGAATACAGTGTGATCGTAGGTTCAAAAGCATTGGTTGTCCCATTCACTCGTTTTAGTGCAGGCTGGGATAATTCAATTGGAAATGATGTTTCAGAAACTATTCAACAATCAAGAAGGGATTTGAAATCATGGTTGCATCATGTTTCAACAAATCCTGAAACTTCTGAAATACTTGATACAGAACTTTTAAGAAAAGACCTTGAGAATGGATTATTTTTCGACTCAAACATTCCTCAGGGCTACGGTGCCGGAAGTTCTGGAGCACTTGTTGCTGCTGCCTATGAGCGTTATTCGACGGAAATAAATACTGATAATCTGCCATTGGTTCAACGAAGGCTTGCTTTGTTGGAATCATATTTTCACGGGAATAGTTCGGGTATAGATCCATTGGCATGTTTGCTCGGAAAACCAATTTTGATAGACGAAAACAAGCAGATTCATTTCGTTGATTTGAAACTTCGGCAAACTGGAGTCAGTATTTTTTTAGTTGATAGCAAAACAACATCTAAAACAGGGCCTTTGGTTGAGTATTTTCATCAGGAAATGCATACGTATAGTTTTTTCAAGAAAGTCGATCAAATATATATTGCGGCAGTCAATCAAGCGATTGAAGGTATTGTCAAAAATGAAACGGATCAGCTGCATTCAGCCATAAAGCAAATATCAGCATTTCAGTTAAATCATCTTAAGCCAATGATTCCGGTGCATCTGGAAGATAAATGGCGCTCCGGACTTGAAACTGATGATTTCACAATGAAATTATGTGGTTCTGGTGGAGGAGGTTATATGCTTGTTTTTGCAAAAAATCCTTCCAAAATGAGTCAATATTTTGAGGAAGAACTCGTAATTAAACTGACCTGAAATATTTCCATTTATAAGAAAAATCTTAGCAGTCTGTCTTTTTAACTTACTTTACAATTCATTTAATATAAGTCGATTATATTATTTCGGATGGCAAATTTCACCATATCAACAGTCGTTTTCAGGTTAATTTTACGCATGATATTGTTCTTGTGCGACTCTACCGTTCTGACGCTGATAAAAAGTCTGTCGGCAATTTCTTTGTTGGTAAAACTATGTGCAAAAAGTTTCAGCACCTCCATTTCTCTTGTCGAGAGGCTCTTTTCGCGCTCTTTTCTGGCTTCGGCTTCCTGGTCGTTGTTAAGGTAGTTGCGCAAAATCATATTGGTAATTGTCTTGGCATAAAAGTCATATCCATTACGCAATGTGTAGATGGCTTCAACGATTTCCTCCCGATTGGTTTCGCTTGTTAGATGTCCTTTTGCACCGGCTTTGATCATTTTGAAGATGAGATTTTCGATTTTATACATCGAAAGAATCAGCACGCTGCTGCGTGGAAATTTATTGCTTAGATATTTCACTTGTTCGGCATCTTCAGGATCAGGTTTGTAAAGAACCAACAATATGATATGTGCCGGCTCAAGAAGGAGTTTTCGGCTTGCTTCTTTCGTGTCTCTTGAGCTGTGAACAATTGCCACGTCCTCAACATCTGACAGGAGTGCTATCAGGGCATCACACATGATGGGATGCTCATCAATAAAAGCAACATTTATTTTGTCCATAAAAAGACTGCATTCGGCAGCGAATTTACAATTTGTAAGCCGAACCTGAAAGTCAAAACTTCAAAATCACTTAAATCTTTAATCGAAAATTCCTGATAAATCTATTCATGTAAAATTCATGTTTTAGAACAGCCATTCATTTGACATCAAGTCTTTCATTTTGAATCGGATGAAAATTATGTATAACCTTATCCCGATTAAGCCCGATTAATTTTTACTTTTGTTTACAGCATTAATTGTAAAAATATGATACCTGAAAATGACTTTGGTGGCCAGTTTGAGCGGCTTAAAGCGCAAAACCTCGAACGACTGAAAGAACTTGCAATACTCAACAGAACCAGTCATATTATTCGCGAAAACAGAAGTCCGGACGAAACCCTGAAATATATTGCAATGGTGCTCCCTGCAGGCTGGCAATATCCTGCTTTTACCGGTGCCCGCATCATGTATGATGGAGTTTATTACCTTTCATCAAATTTTGAACTCACACCCTGGCGGCAAAAGCAGGATTTTGTGACGTTTGATGGCAGCAAAGGATTTGTTGAAGTTTGCTACACCAAAGAGTATCCTACCATGGACGAAGGGCCGTTTCTGGAGGAAGAACGGGATCTGCTGCTGAACCTCACCAATATGATCAGTGGGTATTTGAATACATACAAAGGATTGACTATTGTTGAGAAAAGTCCTGATGAAACCGGAAAAAAGCATGCCATTTCTAAAGATGAGGAACAGGTTCACAGCAGAAAGCTGCTTCAGCTTTTTTTAAACAAAAACAATGCTGATCGTGATATTTATCATGATTTAATGAATTTCAAAGTAAAGGAAATTCTTCTGATTTCTAACCTTTATGATGCCTACTCAATCGAACGTGAAGGTCGTTTTTCGGAACATGTGTTAGGGCATTATCACCAGTTGAATTTAACTTCTGTCCCGAGAATTACAGGCGTAACTACCTCATCTGAAGCCTTTGAGATGCTCCGTTCGAAGTATTTCGATCTTGTTATTTTTATGGTGAGTGTCGACAAAAAGACGCCTGTAGAATTGAGTCGAAAGATCAAGAAAGATTTTCCCAGCCTGCCGATTTTTTTCCTTTTAAACAGCAATCCCGACATAGCTTTTTTCAGCAAGGTAAGCCGCGAAACACTTTCTATTGATCGGCTATTCACCTGGAATGGTGACTCAAGTGTGTTTTTCAGCATGATCAAAATGGTTGAAGACCGTATCAATGTTGTGAATGACACCAGAGTAGGCCTTGTAAGAGTTATTCTTTTGGTTGAAGACTCGCCCATGTATTATTCACGCTATTTGCCGATGCTCTACAAAACCGTAATGGAACAGACGCGCCGGATAATTGATGATGTGAGCACAGATGAATTGTATAAAGTGCTTAGAATGAGGGCTCGGCCTAAAATTCTTTTAGCCAGTTCATACGAAGAAGCATGTCAGATACTGATGAAATATCGTGAGTATATGCTCTGCCTTATCACCGACATCCGCTTCGATCGCAACAATGAGAAAGATGAGCATGCCGGCATAGACCTTGTTGAATATGCCAAATCGCTTATACCTGATCTGCCTGTCATCATTCAGTCTTCGGAGCAGGAAAATGTGAAGATTGCTTACCATTATAAATCGACTTTCATCGATAAAAACAGTGAAACGCTCTCCCAGGATTTTCAAAGTTTTATCACACATTTTTTAGGCTTTGGAAACTTTGTTTACCGCGATCAGTTTGGAAATCCAATCACGCAGGCGAAAACACTCAAAGAATTTGAAGCCAAATTGCGCACCATTCCGGATGAATCGCTGCTTTATCACGCACAAAGAAATCACTTTTCGCTTTGGCTGATGGCGCGTGGTGAAATCCGGGTTGCGAAGATCATAAATCCTAAAAAAGTAGCCGATTTCAAAGATCCTACAGAGCTTCGAAAAGAGCTTTTAAGAATGATTCAGCAGTTCAGAAATGAGCAGGATACAGGAAAAATCGTTCCATTCGATGAAGAATCTATCGGTAACGAAAAGAATATCGTCAGTCTGGTTGAAGGTAGTCTGGGAGGCAAAGGTCGTGGACTTGCTTTTATCAACTCCTTGATTTATAACTATGATTTTTTGCAGCATGTGACTGGCATCAACATTCGGGCGCCCAAAACTTCATTGATTGGAACTGAAGAGTTTACGCTTTTCATGGAACGCAATAAGCTGCACGATTTCGTTTTGGCGGAAACAAATTATGAAGTAATTAAAAAGACCTTTGTTGAATGCAAGCTCTCGCCAACACTTATGCGTCGCCTGAAAACAATATTGAAAGTTATCACACGGCCGCTTGCAATACGCTCTTCGGGCTTGTTTGAAGATAGTATGGCGCAACCTTTTGCGGGTATTTTTGAAACATATATTCTGCCAAACAGCCATCCTGATATTGAAGTCAGACTTCAACAGATTTCCGATGCAATAAAATTGGTTTTTGCATCGGTTTATTCAGATATTGCCCGCGGTTATGTGAATGCCATCAATTACAAGATTGATCAGGAAAAGATGGCAGTGGTCATTCAGGAACTTGTCGGAAAGCAATTTGGCCGCTACTATTATCCGCATGTAAGTGGTGTCGCTCAATCCTACAACTATTATCCTTTTGCCCATATGAAGCCTGAAGAAGGTTTTGCAATAGCTGCGCTTGGTCTTGGAAAATATGTTGTGGAAGGCGAAAAAGCTTATCGGTTTTCACCAAAATACCCCAATCTTGATATCAATTCACCCAAAGATCAGGTGAAAAATTCTCAGGCAAATTTTCTCGCTGTTGATCTCAACTGTACTGAACCGAATCTTTTGGAAGGCGATATGGCAGGCTTGACACAGCTTGATTTAAGTGTGGCAGAAGAGCATGGTTCGCTCAGACATTGCGCTTCGGTTTATAATCCCGACAACAATACGATTTATCCGGGGTTGAGCAAATCAGGCACAAGAATCGTGAATTTTGCCAATATTCTAAAGTACAATTACACTCCTTTGGCTCAAACGCTCGAAATAGTGCTCGATGTGGTAAAAGAGGCGCTTGGTTCTGCAGTAGAAATCGAGTGGGCGCTCGACCTTGAGAGGGATGAGCATGGACACTGTTCTTTTTATCTTTTACAGATTAAGCCTTTGCTCGGAAGTGCTGAAGATTATGTCGTAAATATGAACGAAATCCGCGATGAAGACATCCTTCTTTATTCTGAAAAAGGAATGGGAAATGGCGTTATCAAAGACATCAAAGATGTAATTTATGTTGAAAAAAGCACCTTTGATAAACGTTTTACAGAGGAAATGGCGCGCGAAATAAGTCTTTTAAATGAAGAGATGATGGTGCAGAAACGACCGTATGTATTGATTGGTCCCGGTCGTTGGGGCACACGTGACCGTTGGATAGGGATTCCTGTCAATTGGCCGCAGATCAGTCAGGCCAAAGTAATCGTTGAAACAAGTCTCGAAGATTTTCCTTTGGACGCATCGTCCGGCTCACATTTTTTTCACAATGTGACCTCAATGAATGTAGGTTATTTCACCGTGCAACCAGAGTTGTCCAAAAGCCGGATAAATTACGATTTACTCGATAAGCAGCGACTTATTCAAAAAACCAAATATTTTCGACATGTCCGCTTTAATGAATACCTCACTGTTCGCATGGATGGAAAAAAACGGATATCTGTGATAACGGTGAAGCCTGATGAAGTGGTTTAATTATGAAATTCAGCCGGATATTCAAGCAGTTTTGGCGCAAACAAATACAACAAAATGAATTGTTTTGGCGAAGATATATGAAACAAACGAGAACAACTGGGCTTTCCGCTTAGAAAAGTTGCTGACGAGTTCGAAGGAGAATGGGAAGCTTTGTATAATCCTGATTTTAATTATACCGAATTCGGTACAATTAAAAATTTGACAGACAGTAACAATTTTGTGCTTTCCGTAAAACAACAGTTAGAAATAACAAAGTGAAGGAGTTAATTGAATGTTCGAATTTCTATCAAGCTTTCATACAGATCAACAGTTTATTATTAAATCTAAAACTGCCACTGCGCAAGGGAACAAACAAGAGTAGCTTTTAATTACATCTCTCACAAAAACTGCGCACGGCATCACATGTTTTTTCAGTAGCTTCTGCAAAACCCATATGGCCGACATCTGCCAGCAGCAGCATCTCTGCGTGGTGTGGAAGTGCTGCCTGAGCCATGATTTTTGTAAACGGCATTCTGCTGTCACTCTTGCCAAGAATGAATAAAACCGGAATCTTGATCTGAGCCAAAAGCTCAATCTGATTTTCACGATCGCGCAAACCTGCCAAAGCAGAAACAATCGCTTCAGGCGTCTGTTCTGTTGCAATCGCTCGAAAACGCTCCACAATCTCAGGATATTTTAAAGCAAATTCCGGATCAAAAAGACTGTCTATAAAACTATAAGCAAAATTGTTGTGATTTAATTTCACTGTTTCAATAGCCATGTTTCGGTTTTCTTTTGCGGTTTCGTCATCGGCGCCAGCCTGAGAGTGAAAAAGCACAAGTCCGTTAAGCTTTTCAGGATAGCTTTTTGCAAAAGCCAACCCCACATAACCACCCATGGAGTGGCCGGTTAAGACAGTTTTCTGAATTTTTTCTTCATCAAGAACGGCTTTAACTGCATCTGCCATCACCCACATATTGTGCTGGATTTCGAGCATTTGCGAATGGCCAAATCCGGGTAAATCAATGGCTATCACTGTGAAATCGTTTGCCAGTATTGGAACAAAATCATCCCAAACTCTTTTATCCATTGGAAATCCATGAACCAAAACCAAAGCGGGGCCATTGCCTGCAATTGTATATGAAACATGTTTATTTAAGAATGTCACCTTTTTTGCCATCGTTTTTTTTTGCAAAGGTAGGACATAGATAGTTTTGCCGGGAATTCAGGCGTCAGAAAATTGCGATTATGGGTGGTGGTATTTTTGCCGGATTTTCTTGTTTAGACTTTATTATGCTGACAATCTTTCCTTTAGAATATCTGCATTTTGAAGGAATGAAGCCGACTGAAAATGCGTTTTCAAGCTGTGAACTGCATATTCCATCTTTAGTGTATTCATCAACTCTTTGACAGAAATAATTTTGTCAGTTCGCCAGACATTGCTGCCTGCAAAAGCGTAACCCCGATTAAAATTACCGCGATGGGCGGAAGTGAGCGATGCCATAATGCAGTAGGGCGCAGTTTTTATATCACAGGTATGAATGCAATTTACAGGACAGGTTTTTGGATGTCTTTTGCCAGCTTCAACATCTTCCAGAAAAGTTGAATTGATTGCTCTCCCAGGCATTCCAACAGGGCTTTTGATGATTTTCACATCGTCTTTTTTCGCATCAATATAGGCTTGTTTGAATGCATCTGATGCATCGCATTCGTGGGTAGTTACAAAACGCGTACCCATCTGAACGCCCGAAGCGCCTAAATCAAGAAAATCAGCAACATCTGCTCCGCAATAAATTCCGCCGGCTGCAATCACCGGGATGGATTTATTGTGTTTGAACTCAAACTGAGCTACGACTTCAAGAACCTCTGGAATGAGCTTTTCAAGAGCAAAGTTTTCATCAAAAAGCTGCTCGGTTTTAAAGCCAAGATGTCCGCCTGCTTTGGGACCTTCAACCACGATTGCATCGGGTAAATAACCAAAGTTGTTCATCCATTTGTTGCAGATCAGATTAGCTGCCCTTGCTGAAGATACAATCGGAACCAGTTTGGTTTTACAATCCGGAGACAGATATTTTGGAAGATCTAAAGGCAGGCCTGCACCAGAAAAGATAATATCAATTCCTTCCTCAATGGCTGCTTTTACCAAATCTGGATAATTTGTAAGTGCTACCATAATATTTACACCAATAATGCCTGAAGTCAGACTTCTTGCTTTTCGGATCTCATTTTGCAATTCCAGAATGTTGTTCTCAAGAAAGTTTTTAGAACCACCCGGCTTCAACATTCCTAATCCTGCTGCTGATATGACTCCAATACCACCCTCATTGGCCACTGCAGCAGCAAGGCCGGAAAGGGAAATGCCAACACCCATTCCTCCTTGAATTATCGGTGTTGGTATGACAAGATCTCCAATTCTTAAAGCTTTCATCTTTTTTATTTTTTGAGATTTTCGCAATAAAACGAGAAATTAGGAAGTAAATCTTTACGTGTTTATTTGCTATTTCTGCATTTATCCTGCAAAGGTACATTGGATAAAAGGCTTATTTTGAAATATGGGATTAGCTACTGTAAAAGGGTACAATTGCTCAAATTTGGGATGAAATGAAGCGAAATGAGGGATGAAATGCAAGCCGGTTTAATGGATTAAATAAGTCCGGATCTGAAGAAATGACTTTTTTAATAAAATATTTTCAGCGGTTAAGTAAGTTTTTGAATTCAAGAACTTTTTGGCGTGAAAGCGGAATGCTAAAACCAAGCCCTTCCACTTCGAGGGTGTAATTTGAAGCAACACCAGCAAGCCGTGTAATTTGATCTGTGTTGACAAGACAGCATCTGTGGCATTTTTTAATGATCTCAAATTTGTTTAGTTGTTTCTCTGCTGTATGGAGGGTTTGCCTCAAAATTTGCCTGCGGATTTTGTCGCCTTCACGATAGAATATTTCTATATAGTTATTGGCAGATTGTATTAGTACAATATCTTTCAGGTTCTTATCAAAAATATCTTTGCCATTTTCAGATTTAATATTGACTTTTTCAAGCGTTGTTTTTTCAATAGGATTGTGTTCATCGTTAAGCCAATGTCTTCCTGATTCAATGGCTTTGGATACTTTTGTCTTAAGTGAATGATTATAGTTCAACAGGTTAAAAAGAATGAGCGGTAAAAGTGCCAGCGCGCCAGACCGAAAGAGTGTAAGAGAAACCAGACTTTCATGGTTAAAAATCAGCGCAGTCATGGTAAAACCAAGTACAAGTGTGACGAACATACAAAAGTTCCAGATTAATTCTTTCCGTATTGTCCAGCGTGCAGTGTCAAACAAAACAGGAAACATTCCCGGAACAATCAGCGTGCTCAAAAACAAAACAACAGCACTCACAATTCCGATGGCAAGCACAAAATAACCATCCTTTGAGGTGCTCATAAAATTGATCCCAAAAGGTTGAAAATACAAAAGAAGAAGCATAAAGCCCATGCTCACAAAAACAATCGTTCGCAGATTGTGCTTGAAATTATTGTTAAATGGATAAGATTGATTCAGGTTTTCAAACATTTGTTGCCAGCTATATTTCAGTACAAAGTTAATACTATATCAGCGATTTTGTATATTCGTTGATAAGTGACTGTTTTATAACATTATATACAGACAAATGCACCCTGTCAAATGAAAATTTAAAAAGATTTTGATTTCAATAAAACCAAAATCTTTTTAAAATAGCTGGAAGCATAAACAAGTGATTCAAATTCAATTATTGAACGTATCAGAAATGCATTTAAACAAAACTGTCAATCACTTTCCGCTGGCTGGAATGTACTTTTCAACAAAATTGTCAGACGGCTCAATTGTTTGAATATATGCAAAAATTGCTTCAAGATCCTCTGTTTTCATGCCTGCATACATAGCCCAGGGCATGATCGTTTGGAATTCACCAGGTTTAACAGCTTGAGGAATATAGGTGCTGTCAACAAATATTTTGAATCGCTCAACAAACATTTTACTTGTCCAGTTTTTCAAGCCTGTTTCATGTGGGGTCAGATTTGAGCTGCGCAGAATGCTGCCATCAGGAGATTGAAAGACTCTGCCACCAGCTAAAAAATCACCAACATATTTTCCTTTTTCGAAGTTTGTGTGGCAATCAGCGCAAGCAGCAGCATTGAGCAAATATTCACCATAAGCTATTTGATCTTCTTTTGGTGGAATTGGCATTGGGGTAGCTTCTTGTGGAAGGGTTCGAAGGATTAAATTGAATGGAAAATCAGGCTTAGATTCCGGATGACTGGCTTGGATGGGCTCCATTGTTCGCAAAAAAGCGATTACAGATTTGATGTCTTCAGGATCCATTTTGCCATAATTCAGGTAAGGCATCACAGGAAAAATAGGATCGCCGTCTTTTTTTACACCTGTTGTTAGAAGGCGATAAATTTCGCCATCAGTCCAGTCTCCGATGCCGGCAGGAGTTATGTTGCGTGAATAAAATTCACCCGGAAATCCCATGCTTTGGTCAAAACGATCACCGCCAGCACCTTCAGTTCCCGGAGTTGGAGGACCGCCGTATACGCTCCAGTCCCTTACGGCATGGCAATCCATGCATAACATAACATTATATGCAAGATATTCGCCCCTTTCAATTCGTTCAGGAGTGATTTCGATAAGCATTTCGGGCGCTGGCCCTACTTTTGGAAATGCCAATTGTATATAACTGTACCCTCCAACAAGGATAATTATTAAAACGATTAAAATGTAAGCTGTTTTTTTCATGACATTGTAGATTTAGTTAAACATTAGAATGGATTTCTAGAAGTTTTTTTAGTTCTGTTTTTGTTCATGTGTAATAAAAGTACATTTTTTAAATTGCTATTAATTGAATTTAAAAAAATGGATTTGCGAAAGCGCGAAATCAGGTTTTCCAAATTAAGAGATTAATATAGAGGGAGTTAATCGAAAAGAAAATAGCATTTTTAAACAGCCCTTATAGTTTGAAAAGCCTGATAAAACTAAAAGTAAAAGTTGAATTTATAGTTTTAAGTAGTTTATTTTAGTTAAAAATCCAGTTATGGTTAGGGGCAAATATAAACATTGTATTGAATTATGCAAATATTTTCATGTGTTCTCAATAAAAAAACCGGTAAAGAAATCCTTCACCGGTTTTTTATAAGCTGCTAAAGCGTTCAATACATATGGACACTTTTTTCTGAAGCAAAAGATCTGAATCTAAAATATTCCAGGGAATTTTAACCATTCGCGGGTTTCAGCTGCTGTGGCTTCAACGTCTGCAACGCTTTTTGGGATTGCTTTTCCAAGGATGCGATGCCCGGTTTCTGTTACAAGAATATCATCTTCGATACGAATTCCACCGAAGTCTTTATAAGTTTCAACCTTATCATAATTAATAAAATCAGTGAATTTACCTTCAGATCTGAATTTGTCAATCAATGCAGGAATAAAGTAAATGCCTGGTTCATTGGTAAGTACAAAACCGGGTTTGAGTTTTTTTCCTAAACGCAGATATGCAGTTCCAAACTGTGTTGCACGTTGTGTGTGTTCATCATATCCAACATAATTTTCGCCAAGACTTTCGAGGTCATGTACGTCCATTCCCATCATATGGCCCAGCCCATGAGGGAAGAAAAGTGTGTGAGCACCTGCAGCAACAGCTTCATCGGTGTCACCCTTCATCAGACCTGCAGCTTTCAGCCCTTCGGTAATAACACGTGCAGCAAGCAGATGCATTTCGCGGTATTCATGTCCGGGTTTTATAGCTGCAATGCTGTCAACATTGGCTTTCAGAACAATTTCGTAAATTTCTTTTTGTCTTTGGTTGAACTTGCCGCCAACGGGAACAGTGCGTGTGATATCGCTTGAGTAGAGTGAGTGCAGCTCAGCGCCAGCATCAACCACAAGCATACGGCCTTCTTTCAATGTATTGTGGTGGTTGTGATTGTGCAAAGTCTGTCCGTCGACACTCAAAATTATTGGAAACGAAACTGGGCCGCCCAAAGCGAGTGAAATACCTTCAATTGTACCGGCAATTTCTTGTTCTACCATTCCGGGTTTAGCCATTTTCATGGCAGTGGTATGCATCAGCCATGCAATATCTACAGCTTTTTCAATTTCTGAAATCTCCAAAGCATCTTTAATTTCTTTCAGTTTTACAACTGCTTTAATAAGTTCAACACTGGCAGCAGCCTTTACCTCATGGGCAGGCAGGTTCAGCAATTGTCCAAGCTCAATCATAACTTTTCCGCGATAAGGAGGAAGAATATGAATCTTTCTGCCCTGACTTAACGTTTTTGTTACAAATTCTGCAAGCTGTTTGTACTTGAAAGTTTTGGTGATGCCAAATTCAGCCGCTTGATCTGCAACCGAGGGTTGAGGTCCCATCCAGATGATGTCGTCAATATCCACATCATTGCCAAAAAGCATGTCTTCGCCAGATTCAAAATCTATCCAGCCGGCAAAACCCGGGTGGTTTATGCCAAAGAAATAGGAGAAATGACTGTCTTGTCTGTAATGGTAAGTGTTGGCAGGATAATTAAAAGAAGCTTCGGGATTGGCTAAAAACAATGCCACACCTTGATTGATTTCTTTTTTTAGCCTGTTGCGGCGATCTGCATAAACGGTTTTTGCGAACATTTTTTTGAGGTTTTATGTGATTATATTTTGATAAGTTCAAAACAAGAGTTCGTTTTCTTGCGCATTGTGAAAACTAAGGAACTTAAATGTTAAACGCGAAAAATTCAATTTCATTTTTCAAAAATACAACAATCTAAGCTTATTGCTCAAAAACTAGTTTGCTGACTTCAACATCAATTGTTCAATTTCATCCACTTCAACTGCAATACCGGCCATCAGGTCAACCGGCCCGTCTTCTGTAATCAGAATGTCGTTTTCGATGCGGATGCCAATTTTCTCATCACGAATATACAATCCGGGTTCGCAAGTGAGTATCATTCCAGCCTTCAGCGGAGTGTATTTAGAGCCCACATCGTGCACATCCAGTCCAATATGATGAGCTATGCCATGCATCAGGTATTTTCGGAAAAGAGGTGCAGTTGGGCTTTGTTTACTCACTTCTTCTTCAGTGAAAAGGCGCAGACCAATCATCTCCTGCTCCATCATTGCCCAGACAGTTTCGTTTATTTTTTCAATCGTATTTCCAACAATATATAAAGGTATAGCGGCTTTAAAAACTTTTAGCACGGCTTCATAGCATGCACGTTGTCGTGGGGTAAATTTTCCGTTTACCGGAATCGTCCGACTAAGATCAGCTGTATAGTTGGCGTATTCTGCACCGAAGTCCATTAAAAGAAGATCGCCCTCTTCCATCAGGCTGTTGTTGTCATTGTAATGTAAAACACATGCGTTTTGCCCACTGCCAATAATTGGATGATAGCCATGACCGTTGGCGCTGTTAATAGTAAACTCATGCGAAATCTCAGCTTCAACTTCAAACTCATACATTTTTGGTTTTACAGTCTTAAGCACTCTGTTGAAGGCTTTTTCTGTAATATCACATGCTTTTTTGATAAGATTGATTTCTTGTTTTGATTTTTGTGTCCGCAATGATTCAAGAATAGGTGCGGCCCGGCAATATTCATGCAGTGGATATTTTTCTTTCAACTTTTTCGCAAACCTTAGCTGAATGCTTTCGTTGGAAGGATTGAATTTAACGTACTCATTTATATTCAGATACACATTTTTGGCATATGTCATACACTCATGAAGCACAGCCTCAAACTGATCCGTGGTATAAATATTTTTAATTCCCGAAATTTCCTCTGCTTCTTGTTTGGTAAGCATATGCCCTTCCCATACAGCTTTGACAGGATCCCATGGTTCAATAAAAAGAATTTCGCGATAAGCAAGGTTCGGGCAGGTTGGAAAGAGCAATAAAGTGCAATTTTCTGTTTCAATTCCGGTGAGATAAAAAAAATCTGATTGCTGCCGGAAAGGAAAATACTGATCACCATTGCGAGGCATTTTTTCGGCAGCCGTAAAAAGTGCAATCGCACCCTTTTCCAGTGCTTCACAAAAATTAGCTCTGTTGGTAGAAAAAAGTTCTTTTGGAATGGTAAAATGGCGCATATTTTTATTTTTTAACCTTAAATTTAGGATTTTTATTTGTATGTATAAAACAAAATATATCCTTACATTTGTTGCTTATCTGAACAGGACAAAAATATATTTTTAATACTTTCAATCAAAATTAATGGTTCAATTGTTTTTTTCACAAATCCAAACATTATGAGCAACGCAACGATTACCTACGCGTCTATCACGAAAAAGATCATCATGTCGCTGGTTGGCTTGTTTCTGACCAGTTTTTTAGTGGTGCATCTGGCGATCAATTTATTGATTCTCTTCGATGACTCGCGTCAGCTTTTCAATGAGGCAGCCCATTTCATGGCTACCAATCCACTCATCCAGACATTCCAATGGGTATTGTTTCTGGGTTTCATTATTCACATCATTCTGGGTATTGTTTTGCAAATCCAGAATTGGATGGCTAGGCCTGTCAAGTACAACAAGAAGCATGCATCGGAGTTGTCTTTTTTCTCCAAATACATGATTCATACGGGTGCCATAGTATTAATCTTTTTAATCATCCACTTTGCCAACTTTTTTGTGAAAGCAAAGTTCGGTTCCCTCGGACACATTCAGTATGATACAGGCAGCTTCGAAGACCTTGGTTTGCTTGTTGTGAACCTTTTCAAAGATGGCTACTATGTCATCTTTTATGTAGTTGCTATTCTGCTTCTGGGATTCCATCTGGATCATGGATTTCAATCGGCTTTTCAGTCTCTCGGACTGAATCACTCCCGCTATACGCCGGCAATCAAACTTATTGGAACCTTGTTTTCGATTGCAATCACAGCTGGATATATTGCTATTCCTATTGTTATTTATTTCTTCAAGTAAGCATTACAGGATATGACAAAGTTAAACGCAAAAATACCGCATGGACCGCTTGCAGAAAAGTGGACCAACTATAAGGCACATCAGAACCTGGTGAATCCTTCAAACAAACGTCGTCTTGATATTATCGTTGTCGGTACCGGTCTTGCCGGAGCAGCAGCAGCTGCCAGTTTTGGTGAGCTTGGATTCAATGTGCTGGCATTTGGTATTCACGACAGTCCCCGACGTGCGCACAGTATCGCTGCCCAGGGAGGAATTAATGCTGCCAAGAATTACACCAACGATGGTGACAGCATTTACAGGCTTTACTATGACACAATCAAAGGTGGAGACTATCGCGCACGTGAAGCCAATGTGTATCGCCTTGCCGAAGTGAGCAACGCTATCATTGATCAATGCGTGGCGCAGGGTGTTCCTTTTGCCCGCGAATATGGTGGTTTGCTCGATAATCGTTCTTTTGGCGGAGCACAGGTATCAAGAACCTTTTATGCAAGAGGCCAAACCGGACAACAACTTTTACTTGGCGCCTATAGTGCATTAAGTAAAGAGATTGGAAAGGGATCTGTGAAAATGTATACCCGTCGCGATATGATGGAAGTCGTAATTGTTGATGGTCGTGCCCGTGGAGTTATAATGAGAAACCTAATTACTGGTGAGATCGAACGTTATTCAGCCCATGCCGTGGTGCTTGCTACGGGTGGTTACGGCAATGTTTTCTTTTTATCTACAAATGCGATGGCCTCCAACGGAAGTGCCATCTGGAAAGCATATAGAAAAGGTGCCATGTTTGGCAACCCAAGTTTCACACAGATTCACCCAACCTGCATTCCGGTTCATGGCGACTATCAGTCGAAATTAACTTTGATGAGTGAAAGTCTGCGCAACGACGGCCGTATCTGGGTTCCGAAAGAGCTTGAAGACGCCGAAAAAATCAGGAAGGGAACAATGAAGCCAACCGAACTACCCGAAGAAAGGCGCGATTATTACCTTGAAAGACGCTATCCTGCTTTTGGAAATCTTGTACCGCGTGATGTGGCCTCAAGGGCTGCCAAAGAACGTTGTGATGCAGGTGTTGGTGTTGGAAATACCGGATTAGCCGTTTACCTTGATTTTGCCGATTCTATCAAAAGACTTGGTAAAAATGTGATCGAAGCCCGCTACGGTAATCTTTTCCAGATGTATGAAAAAATTGTGGATGAAAACCCTTACGAAACTCCAATGATGATTTATCCTGCTGTGCATTACACAATGGGAGGTCTTTGGGTTGATTATGAATTGCAGACCACTATTCCAGGACTTTTTGCGGCTGGTGAAGCCAACTTCTCAGACCACGGTGCCAACAGACTTGGTGCTTCAGCGCTGATGCAAGGCTTGTCTGACGGGTATTTTGTTTTGCCATATACAATTCAAAATTATCTGGCAGATCAAATCAGGGTACCTGCCGTCAAAACAAATTTGCCTGAATTTGAACAAGCCGAAAAGGAAACCCGCGACACAATTAAAAAGCTTTTGAGCATTAATGGAAACATTACTGTCGATAGCTATCACAGAAAACTTGGTCTTATCATGTGGGATTATGTTGGAATGGGACGCAACAAAGAAGGTCTCGAAAAAGCCATTAAACTTATAAGAGAACTGAGAGATGATTTCTGGAAAAACGTGAAAGTGCCTGGTAGCAATGAAATGGTGAATCCCGAACTTGAAAAAGCACTCAGAGTTGTTGATTATCTGGAACTCGGAGAACTTATGGCAAAAGACGCGCTTATTCGCGACGAATCTTGTGGAGGGCATTTCCGCGAAGAATATCAGACTCCGGAAGGTGAAGCTTTGCGTGATGATGAAACCTTCAATTTCGTTGCAGCCTGGGAATACAAAGGTGGCAACAATGAAACTGAATTACACAAAGAGCCGCTGGAGTATGAGTTCACCGAAATCAAGCAGCGCAACTACAAATAATAGTTCCTGATATCCTTAAAAAACTGATTAAGATGGATTTAACATTAAAAATATGGAGGCAAGCCTCCGCTCAGGAAAAGGGACAATTTGTCTCTTATAAAGTTGATAATATTTCTGAGGATGCGTCATTTCTTGAAATGCTCGATATCCTCAACGAAATTCTGGTTATAAAAGGTGAAGACCCGGTGGCATTTGATCATGATTGTCGTGAAGGGATTTGTGGTGCATGCAGCTTGTTTATAAACGGCCGTCCGCACGGGCCAGATCGTGGCATTACTACTTGTCAGATGCATATGCGTCGCTTCAAAGATGGCGAAACGATTGTGATTGAGCCATGGAGAGCCAAGCCATTTCCGGTGATTAAAGATCTCATGGTTGACCGCACTGCTTTCGATACAATCATTCAAACCGGTGGTTTTGTCTCAGTAAGAACCGGCATTATGCCTGATGCCAATGCAATTCCGATTCCTCGCCGCGATGCCGAACAAGCGATGGATGCAGCTTCTTGCATTGGTTGCGGAGCTTGTGTTGCAGCCTGCAAAAATGCCAGCGCAATGTTGTTTGTTGCGGCAAAAGTATCTCAGTTTGCATTGCTGCCTCAAGGACGTCTTGAAGCAAGTGAACGCGTTCAGAATATGGTTGCCAAAATGGATGAGCTTGGATTTGGAAATTGTACCAACACTTATGCTTGTGAGGCAGAATGTCCGAAAGAAATCTCTGTAAGCCATATTGCACGCATGAACAGAGAGTTTCTGGTTGCAAAAGTCGCTTCTCCGAAAGACTGATTTGTCTAAAATAATTCAAGTCCCTGAATTGCATTGGTGCGATTCAGGGACTTTTGTATTTTGGTTATCCTTGTTCCTTGAAGAGGTGTTTTCTGTTTGTATAAATCAGCTGTATTTACAATAAAGTAAAAAAGACTTTATTCAGGGTTCATAATTGATTAATTTTGAGGGGTTGTTATAAGATTGAAACTAAATTCTCTTGTCATGAAAAAATTATTGTTCTCAGTTTTTCTGATCCAGATTTATTTCTTTGGTCAAGCTTTTTCGCCAAAAGATTGGACAATCCTTGAAACCTATACAGTTCCGGGCAAAGCTTCCGGACTGGCCTGGGATGGAACTTATTTATACTTCGGTATTTATGGTGCCAATGGAGCAAATGTTCATCGTTTCGACCCTTCAACAGGCACTTCACAACTTCAGTTTTCGAATCCGGCCATAGGCGATTCATATGGAATGACATTCGATGGTGAGAACCTTTGGATTATCGACCGTGGTTCAACCGGAAATGCTTATGCTTTGCAGTTGAGCCTTTCCGGAAATGTAATTTCGCAATTTACTTTACCGCAGCAATATATGTCAGGAATTGCTTTTGATAATGGCGATTTCTGGGTTTCGAGCTATTATCCTGATCCAGGCTGGGTTTATAAAGTGAATAATACTGGTGCAGTATTGCAACAATTTGTTCCGCCGATGGCACAAACCTGGGATCTGGCAAAGCAGAATGAGTCAATCTGGCTGGTTGATTACAACGGAAACATGATTTTTCGTCTGGATGAGCAGGGCACTGTAATCGAAAGTCACCCTTCAGTAAGCCAACGTCCATCAGGCATTGTCTTCGACGGGAATTATTTATGGGTTGTTGATGGCGCGCTCGGCGCCAATAGCACACTTTATAAAATTGATCCGGGCGGGGCTGGAACACCACAACTGGCAATCAGTCAGACAAATTTTAATTTTGGAAATGTAACCCTCGGATCTCAACAGGAAATCAATTTCACAGTTGGCAATTCCGGACAGGCGCCTTTAACTGCTTTATTCGGTGTTCCATTAGGGTCTTATATTTTCCTTCCGGATGGAATTATTGATATTTTACCTGGTGAAACTATTAATGCTGCTGCATCATGGGGCCCAATGCTCCCCGGACCAATGCAAACAACTGGCTTGCTCTCAACGAACGACCCCCTGAATCCTGATGTCGAACTTACTTTTACAGGTAATGCACTAAAAGACGGACCTTTTCTTTTTCCCTCTGAAGTGGCATACGATTTTGGAAATATTCGCACAGAAGCCAGTAAAAAGTGGGTGCTGACAATTCAAAACTGGGGGAATGCTTTGCTTTCAATTGATAATATTTCAACAGACAATCCTGATTTTTATGTAATTGGTCAGCAGCTTCCAATGAATCTGGGACCACTTGAAAGCACTTCGATTGATGTTTGGTTTCATCCTTCTGACGCTGGTTCACATAATGCCATTCTGAGTATTTCAAGCAATGATCCTGATCAGAGTTTGTTCCAGATTCCGCTTGCCGGAGATGCGAATGATGTTTATATGCCTGTTGGCGCAACCATTTGGCAATATAATATTTCAGGAAATTTTGATAACAGTCCGAAAGCAATGCTGTTTATTCCTGACATCAATCAGGATGACCGGGCTGATCTCATTGTTGCCTCCGAAGATAATTATATACGTGCTTTCAATGGAAACGCCTCCGATGCCGGGCAGGTGTTGTGGGAACTTGAAATCTATTCCGGGTCAGTTTATCAGCAGCAAGGACTTGCAAATACGGGCGATATCGATGAAGATGGTTTTGAGGACATCATTGCCGGCACAGCCTGGGGAGATCGTTCTGTGGTCGCAATCAGCAGCAAAACAGGCAATGTGCTCTGGAAATATCAAACCAACAGTTTTGGTGCCGGTGGATGGGTATATCAGGTGGACGCGAAGTATGATTTTAATGGTGACGGATTTCCTGATGTGTTGGCTGCAACAGGCAATGATTTTAATAATACAGGTCCTAAAAGAGTTTTCTGTTTGAATGGAAAAACAGGCGCACCAATCTGGAATACACCCTTGAACGGGGCGGTTTATTCAGTTATGGGTGTTGCAGATTTCAATGGTGATGGAATTCCGGATGTGATTGCCGGTGCAAGCAATGCTGCCGAAACTCAGGGAAGAGTTGTTGGAATCAATGGTGCAAACGGTGCAGTTTTATGGGAATTTACTACCTCAGGTACTGCCGTTTTTGCACTCGAAAAGCTGGACGACATCAATGGGGACGGCATTCCGGATATCATCGCCGGAAGTTTCAATGGCAATTTTTATTTGATGAATCCTGTAAATGGAAGTATACTTCAACAGGGATATCTCGGAAATAATCTGATTTTGAAAATGGCGCGGATGGACGACCTTAACGGAGATGGTTTTTCAGATATTGTGCCTGCACACAGTGGGTTTTCAGCCATGGCTATTGATGGTTATACAGGGCAGATAATCTGGTCGGTTTCCACACCGGATAAACCCTGGAATCTGAAACGCATACCTGATATCAGCGGCGACAGCATCAACGATATCGCGCTTGGCACCTTATACCAAAGCAATTATGCAATGTTTCTTGATGGTGTTTCAGGGGAAACGATATTCTCAGAAGCTTATGGCGAGGCCATTGATGCATTGGGAATTTTGCCGGATATGAACGGCGACGGTTCATGGGAAATGGTAGCAGGCGGACGTGAAGGGAAAATTGTTTGTTATGCCGGTGGACCGAATGCCATCACAAGCATACAAAACTATCAACTCACTCAAAAAGACTTTGTATCAGCAGTTCCGAACCCTTTTACAGAAAGGGTTAATCTTGATATCTCAATTGAGGATGCAGGTTTGGCAGAGGTAAAAATTTACAACCTAAGTGGGACATTGGTTTGGGAAAAAACTATAGTCAGAAATGATGAAAAAATGCTCAATGTTGAATGGAACGGGCAAAACTTTTCTGGACAAAGTCTGCCACAGGGCATCTATTTTTACGAAGTCAAAGCAGGAAAGCGCAATTCAAAAGGGAAGCTTATTAAGATTCAACCTTGAGAAAACTGACTTTATCTTTGTATAGTCATTATGCGCTCTATTAAGGATTTAGATAATATTTATACTTTGTTTTTGACAATTTGACAAGATGTATCAGTTTCAAAGGTGCTTTTAAGATGCTGACAAATGTATGAAGTGTGCTTGTTTGAGATAGAATAAAAATGAACTAAAAAAGTATTGAAGGTTGCCTCTTGCTGCGAAAGCCTGATTATTGGTTCATGATTTATTGATGACCAGGGAAGAAGCAGAATTTCTTTGCTTATACGATCCTTCATTTCCTGAACAGGCACTAAAGCTGACACGCGAAGGCTTGTTTCACTTCCATGGATGCTCTCATCCAGATTTTGAAGTACAATGGCATTGGCTGTAATCATGCCATAAGGAATTTTTACTTGTTCGCCACTTTCACTTTCAATTTCAATTGAACGGTAGCCCATTTTTCTGAGTATTCCTTCATATTGGCTTGTTTTTATGCGCTGATTTACCTCGAAAGCTATCTCAGTTTTGAGAATAATTCCAGCAACGAAGTCTCGCAAAAAGTACCAACCAAGGAGTATTATCAGGCTACCTGCTGCAATCGATACAAGGATTCCATAAAAGGAATTTTCTTTAAAAAAATAGTTTATAATCCACAAACCAAAAGCCAGCCAAATGACAAATTCTACCATCGGAAATGCTCTGAGCAGGAATTTATGGATGTTTTTTTTGGCTGGTACCGAAGATGCCAAACGTGAAATGAACCTGAGCGCCAAAAAAAGCACGAAAGCTAAAATGAAGTAAATGATTGTCATGACTGCATTATATTTTTGCGTTTGATGTTATTTCATGGATTTAACAAAAGCCTTTTTCTTTCAGTTTGCTGATCAAATGTGGTTCAAGCAGTGTGTTTATAGCATAAACCTGTGGAAAACGTTCCTCAATCAAACCTGCACGTTGCATATCTCTGATAAGAATCTGTGTGTTTGAAGCGGGTTGTCGAAGAATCCTTGACAGGCGGTCAACAGTGCATCTGCGGTGAAGGGAAAATTGCAGAATAACAAGCCATAAATCGTCACTTACAGAATTCAGATGCAATAAGTTGGGTGTAATTGGCGGCTTGATATAGATTGTTTTTCCTGAAATCCTGGTTATATTTGTTAGCCAGGTTTGCAGCACATAGCCGGAGTTTCCGCCACTTAAATTAAAATACTTGTTGAACAAATTGGCATAGTTCCATTCAGTAAGATCCTCCTCATTTTTATTATTGATTTTCAACTTCAGACCACCTGTTCTGTGCCTGCGCATCACCAGCTCCTTTAGTTCTATTGCATCGAAATTTTCGCAGGTGATTTGCCCCATTAAATAGGTGTCAAAATGAACCAGACGATTTATCAGTTGATAAGCAACAGTCCCGCAATTGATGATAAAAAAAACTGTCTTGCCAAAGCTTTGGATGAGCCCGACGATTTCCATAATCACTTCCATTCCTTCTGCATTGCGTTCCCACCAAAGCTCCAGATCATTGATGATAATGACTTTTTGTTTTGTTGAAGCCAGCAAATATTCATATGGATCACCCTCCGTGCGGAGCGCCTTTTTGAGTGCTTTCAAAAAATCCTCCTTTAGCGCTGAACCACCTATGGGTGCTGATAATACATGCAGCTCAAATCTTGGCAAATATGTATTTGCGACGTATTTAGAGAAGGTTGATTTGCCTGCATTTCGATTTCCGGTAATAAGCATTGCGCCTGAATAGCCGGCTTTATAGCGGGCAACAATTTTTTCGGCTTCTTTTTGTTCGTATGGCCTTTCGACCCATAAATCTTTGTCGAGTGTTGTGCTGCCGGTGAACAAGCTTTTATAGTAAAAAGGAATTTTTTGGAGCACCTGTTGCTGCCCTGACAGAACAACGAGAACCTCTTGTATCGATTGATTGCTGATTTTATACTCCAACTCAAATCTAGAAAGTTTTTGTGCAAGCATTATCCCTTCGCTTTTCGAATAGAGGATGCGCACAAGTTTTTCACTGAAGAATGATTTGACTCTGGCAAAGCCTTTTGCAATAGGTTTGACACGGAATGACTTTTGTCGTTTTTTCAGTAATTTTTGTTCGTCTGAGAGACTGCTGAAAACAAGCTGATATAGTGGATCAAGGGCTAATTTCAGATGTTGTTTGAGGTCGTTTTCAAGTTTTTCTATACTGACCTTTATTTTAATCTCCTCTTCAGAAATATCTTTAAGTAGCTCACTGATAAGGTTTTCTTTTAATGTTGCGGAAGCAATAAAGTCAGCATCACGCTCTTCAGTGTCTCGCATATTTTGCATGTTAAAGCTTGCCAGACGAAGTTTGTCGGCCAGATTTACAACAGTTTCCCTGAGTGTTTCTGAGGTATTTTCCATTGAATTTCTGGCGTTGCTGATCAGTTCGGTGCCAATAAAGAATTGGGCCTTTTGTCGCAAATCAATCACCCTTACATCACTTTCAGGAAATTTATCATTTTCAATTTCAGTAAAAAACTGCTCGCTGTTTACTTCAATTTTTTCGGGAAGCTGGCGAATTATCTCATTGATTTCTTTGAGAAACAACTCAAACCTTTCAAGGATCACAGGGTTTTTAAGCTCATTGAATTTCTTTAAGATGTTTTTTGTTTTGGGTAAGTCAGCGGAGGTTTTCAATTCACCCAGCATTTTTTTTATGGTTTCAATTGTTTCCAGATGATTGCCTTTAACCCAAAGGTTAATTTCACCAATTTGCTTATTGAGCTTATTGTTAAGGCGTTGTCTCAATGAAAGAAAAGTAAACTCTAACAAACTCTTATTGACAAAAAGTCTGATGTTGGATTGCCAAATCTCAGGCATCGCCGTCAGATTATCAATCGGGATATTTTTCCTTTCAAGAATTTTTTTATAAGGATAAAGCAGATGTTTTGAACCCGTTTTGTCTAAAATGCCCGAAAGTCTTTGCAGGCTGTGCTCAAGGTCTGAGTTCAAACTCAAAAAAGAATTTTGGTTGGAAGCCTCAAAATCATTAAGTGCATCGATGAGAAGCTGCGAAGTTTGTTGCTTCAGATCAATTATTGTGTTGATTGTTTCTTTTGAAGTGCTGAATTGGATTTGCTCAATTCCTTTGTTCAAATCAACAAGACATCGCCTTACCTGGCTCACATAATTAAAGGTTGATAATCCAAATTGCTGATAGTAGTCCCAAATAGTTTCTTGCCGGTTTTCAAAAAGGAAAAGTTTGGCAGCCTTTGAAAATTCGACTTTTTGTCTGATAGGCCATTTCTTAAACTTCCCTTTTATGATTGCGCGGAGTTTATATAGTTTCACCAAAAAGGGGTCGCTTTTTATGATATCAAACTCTTTACGCTCAAATCTAATGGATATTTTTTCGGGAAGACTGTCTAAATTGCTTTTTAAGCTTTCAAGATAAACATTCAAAGATTCGCTTAATTCTTTATGTGCTTTGACAAGTAAAACATCCTTTAATGTGTCAAGCTTATTGTTTATTTGAAAAATGGAATCAGATAAAACTTTCGAAACATGCAACTCTGATTCTGCTTTCTTTGACTCACTCAAACCCTTCTCCAGATTGGAAAAAATCTTTTTCGTCAGGCTGTTGATCTCTTTATGAAAATCTTTCAGCAGTGAGTTTGCAAACCTGACAGGGTTTATTAGTAGGTTGTTCTGAAGTTCTTCATGTTTCAGGGTGATCCTTCTTACCTCTTCTGCGAGCAGCTCTTTTGCCGGATATTTAATTTTTTGATACAGCGAAATAGTTTCCGTATCTGATTTGCTATCAGTTTTTACTGTTGCTTTGAGGCTATTGTTAGCATTTAACGCTTCGAAACCACTCCCGGCCTCAATTAAAAGTACTGATGAGGGAAGATCAATGAATTTGTTTATATTGTCTGACCAATGCTCTTTATTCTCAGATATTATGGTTTTTAACTCAATGATAGTAAGATCAGTCGCTGCAGATTCACTTTTCACAATATCATATTCCGAAAGTTTTTCAGTTGCATTATTGATGACTTTTACTTTTCCGATCAGCCTCGAATTGTCAATAATCTGATTGATCAATGCATATATGCTTTCTGTTTTTGCGCTGTTGTAGTTTACGATTAAAACCCTGACTTTGGCGTTTCTCCATGCTTGATCGGTAGTGATGTATTTTAAAAGGGCAATCCCAAAATTCAGATTGCGGCTGTTGCCATTCCACCAAAGATCGATGGTTTTGCTTTTTTCGCTGTCGAGCTTTTTTTTATGATTGAGAAAGATCAGGTTAAAGTCAAGTGCATGAAGTTCGATAATCGTTGTTAGAAATTTTTCAGGATCTTTTGTGTTTTTCGCCCATCCCATAAAAATTGTATTGGGCTCAAAGCCCGAAAACCCATATACCCTTGCGATCATTTTCATCCCATCATAAAGATGGTTGCATGTATAATGACGCGTTATGATCGCTTTACCTGATTGATCTATTTCAGACGTAGTTGTTGCAAGTTTGTCGAAAAGATTTTTGTCATTACGGTTCTCAACAAGCTCAAAGTTGGTAAAGACACCTTGTTTGCCAACAAGAGTGCGTGTCATTTCGATAAGATGTGGGCGGTCTGAAACATTTCCACTAAAAAGAATGATGTTGGGTCTCCAGTTTTGTTGATTTTTATTATCTGAAGCAGAAAGTTTAAAAAGGCTGTATTTTGCCAGAGATGACCAGATTCCTCCCCAGGTATCGCCTGACTGTAGTCTTAGTTCTTTCCTCTTCAGAAATAGAAAAATACCTCCTAAAGCAATTGTAGCTGCAATCATGGCTGTGATATCGAGTTGAACCATCACAACAAAACAGGCCAACGCGCCAATAATACTTATCCATGCAGGTATGCGAAACGATGGACGGAAGTCAGAACCAGCAAGGTTTTCAATCGCGCAGGTGAGGTTTAAAAACCCATAGGTTATTATGAAAAAAATTGAAACCACACGTGCGATAACATTCAATTCGCCAATAAGAATGCCTGCAAATGCAATTACAAAAGATAGCAAAAGTGCATTGCGGGGCTCATTGCCTATGCCAACGCCTTTTGAAAAAATCTTTGGTGTAATACGGTCGAGTGCCATAGCCTGCAGAATGCGCGGCGCAGCGAGGATGCTTCCGAAGGCAGAGGATAAAGTGGCACCCCAAACACCAGCAATAACAAGTGGTGCATAGAAAGAAATGTTAAGAAGCACAGATGTGTCATTGATTAAAACATTTCGATCAACAGTATAATACAGGAAAAAAGCCATGGCTATATATACGATCAGCCCAACAATTATGGCATAAATTGTACCTTGCGGTATCGATTTTTTAGGATTTTCCAGATCACCTGACATTGATACACCGGCTTCAAAACCTGTTACTGCAGGAAAAAAGATAGCAAACAATGCAATCCAGGGAAGTGTGGTTGAAATAGAATCATTTACAGCAGCACCCGGCGCAAGCTCATGACTGCCCATAAAAATTGATGCCAGTGACAGAGTCATCACCAATAAAATTATAAACTGCGTTTTTAGAGCCAGATTTGTGCTTATAAAAGTGATAATCGTTATAAGGATGAGGATAATTGTTCCGGTGATGCGAATGTTGTTGAGGGTCTGTTCAAAATTAAATGCAGTAAGCAAAGTTTCTGCAAAACCAATAAGATAAAGACTGACACTGAAAGACAACCCGACAAAAAGTGCCATTCCCAGTGTGCCGCCAATGGGAAGCCCCAAACTACGCGAAATCATGTAGTATGTTCCACCGGTTTTAACCTTTTTATCTGTTGCAATACTTGCAACGCTCAAACCTGTGGTAGCTGAAATAATGTGTGCGACGAGAATGATGCCCAAAGTAGCCAAAAGACCTGCTTGTCCTACAATCCAGGGCATCCTGAGATACATAATTACACCCAGAATTGTTAATATTGACGGAGTAAAAACGCCCTTAAAAGTCCCGAATTTGTTCCCTGCTTGACTCATTTGTCTGATTATAAGTTATTTAACCAATTCGATGGATGTTATTAGCTTTTATCAAAGATACGCATAGAAATTCATAAGGATAAATGAAACAACTGCGAAATAAATTGTTAACCATAATTAACACAGAAACAGTTGTCTTTTTCAGACAATAAAATTAAGACTTCAGACTTTACATTTTTTGTTTGAATAGAGCGTCTTCTTTTTGCCATAGGCATCAATGATACTTGTTTTTAAGAAGAGCTGAAGCATTCAAATTGCTTATTTCATCGATAAAAAAGCATAACTTTGCTGAATTAAATGACTTTTCAGCTATGGACTCTTTAAAAGCAAAAACATACGATGACCGCATCAAGGTAGGTATCACGCACGGCGATATTAATGGCATCGGATATGAAGTAATCATCAAAGCCCTTGAAGATATAAGGATGCTTGAATTGTTTACACCTATTATATACGGACATTCCAGAGTGGCATCATTTCATAAAAAAAATGTAAATGCCGGTGAATTCAATTTCAATCTTGTTAAAGATGCTTCACAGGCGAATCCAAAACGTGTAAATATCATAAATTGTACCGAACAAGATCTTAAAATAGATTTGGGTACAAGCACTGCTATTGCTGGCGAGGCTGCATTGCTGGCACTTGATATGGCAATGTCTGATCTCAAAAGCGGATTGATAGATGTGCTTGTTACAGCCCCTATAAATAAACAAAATATTCAGTCGGATGAGTTTGGATTTCCTGGTCATACAGAATATCTGTCTTCACATTTCAATAATCAGGAGCCATTGATGCTGATGGTATGGAACAAACTCAGGGTTGGAACGGTTACAGGTCATATTCCGCTTGCTGCTGTGCCATCTAGAATCTCTGTTGAACTTATCAGAAAGAAAATTCAAATTTTAAATCAGAGCCTGATGAAGGATTTTGGTGTCGGAAAGCCAAAAATAGCTGTTTTGGGCCTCAATCCTCATGCCGGAGATGGTGGACTGCTTGGGCAGGATGAGAATGATATTTTAACTCCCGCAATCGAAAAATCAAGAAAGGAAGATGACATTCTGGTATATGGACCATTTCCGGCAGATGGCTTTTTTGGCGCCTCAGTCTGGAAAAAATACGATGCCGTTCTTGCCATGTATCACGATCAGGGGCTTGCACCTTTTAAATGCCTGGCCTTTGATGGCGGTGTGAACTTCACTGCCGGTCTTCCGATTGTTCGTACTTCGCCTGCGCATGGAACAGCTTATGAGATTGCCGGTAAAAACGAAGCTTCGGAAGAGCCTTTCAGACAAGCAATTTATCTGGCAATTGATGTTATTCGCAATAGAAGATTGCAGGAAGAATTATTGTCAAACCCCTTGAAAATAGGTAATCTGCAGAATACTTAATTCATAAATGCAACCGGTATGCCTCACAAATTGAATGAAATAGCGCAACAGTTAAATGGTTCAATTGTAGGTTCAAAGGATCAGGACATTGTCATCAGACACATTCTTACTGACAGCCGTCAATTGATTTCAGCTGAAGATTGTCTTTTTTTTGCTATTTCTACTGCCCGCAATGATGGTCACAAATACATTGAAAGCCTGATTGAGAAAGGGGTTAAATGCTTTGTAGTTAGTAAACTGCCTGAGAATCCTTTTGACGAAAGCCTTAGGCTGACTTTTATTCTCGTAAAAGACACATTATTGGCATTGCAACAGCTTGCTGCCTTTCACAGACAATTATTTAATTATCCCGTCATCGGTATCACTGGCAGCAATGGAAAAACGGTAATCAAGGAGTGGCTAAACCAACTTCTTACGCCGGATAAGGCAGTTGTCCGCAGTCCAAAAAGCTATAATTCACAAATTGGCGTTCCATTATCTGTCTGGCAAATGGACAATGAGCATCATCTTGCCATCTTTGAAGCTGGAATTTCTGAGCCGGGAGAAATGGAGCATCTGCAAGCAATCATTAAGCCCACAATTGGACTTTTTACCAATATCGGCCCAGCCCATGGCGAAAACTTTATGCATATCGAGCAGAAAGTCGGCGAGAAACTTAAGCTTTTTACCCGTGTTGAAACACTCATTTATTGTGCCGATCAACCTGAAGTGCAATCAGGCATCATCAGATCACAATTGCTTCATTCTATTAAACCTTTCACATGGAGCCAGAAAGGGAACGCCGATCTGAATGTTTTGCATGTTGAGAATAAAATCAGAAAAACGATTATCCGGGCCATGTTTCAAGATATTGCCTGCCAGATTTCTATTCCGTTTACTGATGAAGCATCGATTGAGAATGCTATTCATTGCTGGAGTGTGATGCTGGTTTTGGGCTATAGTCAAGAGGTAATTGAAGCACGTATGTCACTTTTAAGTCCTGTAGCAATGCGGCTCGAACTCAAAGAAGGGGTCAACAATTGTACCTTAATCAACGATAGTTATAACTCCGATGTTCATTCTCTTGCTATTGCACTCGATTTTTTGAACCAACAAAACCAGCACAGGAGCAAGCTGTTGATTTTGTCAGATATTTTGGAAAGCGGACGCAATGAACCTGAGCTTTATAGTCAGATAGCACAACTACTTGAAGCAAAAGGTGTGGAAAACCTCATTGGTATTGGGCCTGCAATTACCAGACAATCCGGACTCTTTCTTGCGAAAGCGCGGTTTTTTGAAACAACAGAGGCATTTCTTGATGCATTTCCTTTGCAGACACTTCAGGACAAGTCAATACTTATCAAAGGCGCACGCAAATTCGGCTTTGAGCGGATTAGTCACCTGCTTCAACAGAAAGCGCATGAAACAGTGCTCGAGATTAATCTTAATAACCTTATTGCAAATCTTAATCATTACCGGTCACTGCTCAAACCTGAGGTGAAGATAATGCTCATGGTTAAAGCTTTCAGCTACGGAAGCGGAAGCTTTGAGATAGCCAATGCGTTGCAGTTTCATAGGGTTGACTATCTTGCAGTTGCCTACGCCGACGAAGGTGTTGAGCTGCGAAGGGCAGGTATCAGTCTGCCTGTTATGGTTATGAGTCCCGAGGAGCATAGTTTTGCTGCAATGTTGCATCACAGACTTGAACCCGAGATTTTTAGTTTCAGAGTGCTTGACTTGCTTGAAGAGGCTGTTGTGCAAAGCGGACTTGAAAAAAGAACGGTAAAAATTCATTTGAAAATTGATACCGGAATGCGTCGGCTTGGCTTCGATGCAAAGGAAATACCAGCACTGATTGAAAGGATAAAGTCGAATCCGATGCTTGAAGTACAATCAGTATTTTCTCATCTTGCCGCCAGTGAAAACGCTTTTCATGATGCTTTTACATTACAACAGATTTCGATTTTTGAGCTGGCCTGCGAGCAACTCAAACTTGGATTAGGAAAACATTTTGACAGACATATTCTCAACTCTGCCGGCATCAGCAGATTTCACAAAGCACATTTCGAAATGGTGCGGCTTGGAATCGGGGTGTATGGTGTCGCTGTTGCTGAATGGGAAAAAGAACGGCTTGAGCATGTCATTTCACTGAAATCCAGTCTTTCGCAGATAAAATTAGTGCCAGAGGGTGAAAGCGTTGGATATAACAGAAGTAGTTTTACCAAAAAAGATAGCAGGATTGGAATTGTCCCGATAGGTTATGCCGATGGATTGCCCAGAACGCTTTCGAATGGTATTGGGAAACTTTATGTGAATGGGCGTCCTGCGCCAATTGTTGGTGATGTTTGCATGGATATGTGCATGATTGATCTGAGAGATATTCCCGCAGAAGAGGGAGATGAAGTGATTGTTTTTGACAATAAGCGCTCAATTCTGGACTTATCAAAAGATGCCGGTACAATTCCTTATGAAATTCTGACGCGCATTTCAAGAAGGGTGAAAAGAGTTTATTTTCAGGAGTAATTTTGTTTTTTTGCAGGATTCCTTTTAGCGCACTTAGCGTTGTTTAGTATCAATAGGATTTGCTCAATGCTAAACTGCCGCTTTTAAAGAAAATAGTACTATGGGTCAAGATTATCAAGAAAAAAGATGCTGTCATGACGCCGCTGTTGAAAATTCAATCAGTTTACATGTTTTGGAGAGTGGAATCTTTTTCGCTTATTTCTTGTGAATCAGGTGTAATTGAACATTTTCTGAAAAATCAATTTTCATTGAAAAAAAATATTTCAAATCGGATTTATTTTTTACATTTGTTCGCTTTCAAGTAAAGCATGAAAAGAATTAACAACATTAATTAAAAACTTATGATTGAACAGAAGAACAACAATCTTGTAGTAGGACTATCTGTATTTGGAGCAATTTTCTTCATTTTCGGATTTGCCACTACATTCATTGTCACCCTTAGTGCGCCGGTCAGAGAGATTTTCGACTTATCGGAGTTTCAGGCACAATTGCTTTCATCGGCATTCTTCATTGCATATCCGATTATGTCAATCCCAACAGGAAAATTAATCGACAGAATTGGTTACAAATGGACTGTAATTTCAGGACTTATACTGATGGCCTTAGGTAGTTTTATTTATATTCCCGCAGCCAGTATTCCTTCTTTTCCTGTTTTTCTGTTTGGCACTTTCGTTTTGGCAACAGGTGTTGTATTTCTTCAGGTTGCTGCAAACCCATATGTAACTGCCATCGGGCCGGAATCTACTGCTTCAAGCCGATTGAATCTTACACAAGCGCTTAATTCTATTGCTACGATGATTGCACCCTGGCTAATTTCAATTGCAATTTTTAAGGGATTGGAATTCCCCGCTGATGCTGCTACTGCTGCAGAACGTGTTCCTTTACCATTTATAATAATGGGTATAATTGTTCTTTTGGTTGCAATTGCAATTTTCACAATCAAACTGCCTCCGATTAAGTCTGAGAAAAGTGAAAAGAAAAGTATCTGGAAGTATCCTCATGTTGTTTTGGGTGCAATTGCAATCTTTATGTATGTAGGTGCTGAGGTTGGTAATGCTGGTTTAATTGTAAATTATCTCAAAAGCAATGTTGGGATGTTACCTGAAGAAGCTTCAACATATGCTGCTATTTATTGGGGCGGTGCTATGATAGGACGATTCTTCGGATCATTCATGTTTTCTGATATGCCCGCCTCAAAAAAATTCACCTATGCACTTCCGGTGCTTATGCTTGCATTGATTTCGGGGTCGTTTGTAACAGATTGGAACTGGACAATAGGCATCACCTTTACCGGAATTGCACTTGCCAATTTTATAATCATGCAAATCGGACAGGGAAAAGCTGCCAGAACCCTTGCTACATTCGCACTTGTTGCTGCATTGCTCGATATCGCTACATCCTTTACAACCGGATCTTTTGCGCTTTGGACAATCATTTCCATCGGACTGTTTAATTCAATCATGTTCCCGAATATCTTCTCTCTTGCAGTAAAAGATCTGGACAAGGGCGAGTTAAGTGGTGCATCAGGATTGATAAATGCTTTGATCCTCGGGGGAGCGATTATTCCACCCATCATGGGAAGTATTGCAGATAACTTTGGCTATACATGGGCATTCCTTGTTCCAGCTGTCTGTTATCTTTACATCTTCTATTATGCTGTAAGCGGCAGCAAGCTCAGAAGGGCTTAATTATAAATACTCTTTGTGTTAAAGTATACACTTATGAAAAAAGTTGCAATTGGAATTGATATCGGCGGAACAAACACTGCCATTGGAGTTGTTGATAGGGATGGAACCGTTCTGGTAAAAGATGTTATTCCAACTCCCACACACGGAAATATTGATAGTTTTGTTGATGACATGACTACCTCCATTCGTGAGTTGGTTAATGCTGTGAAAAGGCTTAATCCTGAAATCGAAATGCTGGGTCTTGGAATCGGTGCACCCAATGCAAATTACTATACAGGCACCATTGAGCATGCGCCCAATTTATCTTTTAAAGGTGTTATACCTTTGGTAAAACTCCTTGAAAGTAATTTTCCTGACCTTAAAGCAATTGCCATAACCAACGATGCCAATGCAGCTGCAATTGGCGAGATGATCTATGGAGGCGCAAAAGGAATGAAAAACTTTGTAGTGTATACACTTGGCACAGGCGTCGGAAGCGGTATCGTTGTAAATGGCGACCTTGTTTACGGCGATGATGGCTTTGCCGGCGAATGCGGACACATGACCATCGTTGCTGATGGCAGACTTTGCGGTTGTGGCGGAAGAGGTCACCTCGAAGCTTATTGCTCTGCCCCTGGAATGAAGCGTACAGCTTTTGAGCTTCTGTCTAAGTACAATGCAGTAAACAGTCCTTTGGCAAAAATTTCTTTCAACGATCTGACTTCAAAAATGATTTTTGAGGCTGCAGAAAAGGGTGACAAAGTTGCCTTAGAAGTGTTTGAACTCTCAGGAAAGTGGCTCGGACAAGGTCTTTCAATTACAGCACATCACCTGAGTCCAGAGGCAATTTTTCTTTTTGGCGGACCAGCAGCTGCCGGAAACTATATCTTCAGGCCAACAATTGAAAGCATGGAAACGCATTTACTTCCGAACTTCAAAAACAAGGTCAAGATATTGCCGTCTCAACTAAAGCAGGGCGATGCTGCCATTGTTGGTGCAAGTGCACTTGTTTATAAAGAGCTTGAGAAAAAGCTGAGTTAAATTCTTACTGAAAGGGGGGGATTTCCTTTTTCAGATATCCAAAGAAAGCACCCGTCTGAGGGTGCTTTCTGTTTTTATTATGTTTGGCATAAACCTCCAAATGTCATTTAGTATTGAAGTTGAAAACAGTAACAACAGGCAGGTGATCAGAATAGTAAAACCCCTCAGTATTCGGTAGTAGCACTTCGTAGCTCTGTGGTTGCAATGTTTGGGTGTGAAAAATATAGTCAATAAGTGAATCATTGGATGGATCATCATCAAAACCCGTGAAAGTAGTCTGTTCGTGCATCTTGCTTCCTAACGCAATTTTACGCGAATCAAGCAACAAAGAAGGAGGATTGCTCAAAATTTTGTAGGCTTCATTATCCGGTTTAACATTCATGTCACCTGTTAGTATCGTTGGTTGCCCTTTAGCAAGCTCGTTTATCTTTGACAGGATAACCAAGGCGCTGTTTTTGCGCGCCTCTTCACCAATATGGTCGAAATGCGTATTGAAAAACCAAAGTGTATCTCCTGAATTTTTATCGAACAACTGTACCCAGCTCACGATTCTTTCATAAGCTGCATCCCATCCTTTTGAACCTGCAGTTTCCGGCTTATCCGAGAGCCAGAAATTTCCTCCCTGCAAAAGATCAAAGCGTTCAGTTTTGTAAAATACCGGAGAATATTCTCCTGCCTTTTCTCCATCAGTTCTTCCAACGCCAAAATAGCTGTATTCGGTCAGATGATCAGCGGCAAAAGTCAGTTGGTTATGAAGCACTTCCTGAAAGCCTACTAGATCAGCTTTTTGCGCTTTAAAAAACTCAACAAATTTTTCTTTTCTGAAATCCCAGGCATATTTGCCATCGTGTGGTGTGTCGAGACGAATATTCCAACTCATCACTTTAAGTGTTGCCTGTGCCTGAATATTGCTTAAGGACGCAAGTTGGATTAAGGACAGAAAAGCGATGAAAACAATCATTTTATTTTGTGAAGAAATATCCATAACAGTAGGTGTTGATTTTCGACTTTGCTTTATGTTTGTCAAAGATAGTATTTGAAATCCGTTTCATTGGAATTTAGTCTGGAAGTTTGCATTGCTTTTGTTTTTGACAGGTTTTTGAGAAGAATCATTTAGATTGTCGTACTTTTATGCCACTTTTTGAACCTTTAAACATTCATCACTATGAAAAAGTTGTACACACTTTCCCTATTGACACTTGTTATGTATTACGGCTGTACAGGCAGTCAACATCCTCAGATTGAAGCCCAAAATATTGACAGTACGCATAATTTCAAGATAGAAGTACTTGCCGAAGGACTTGAAAATCCCTGGAGCATGGCCTTTTTGCCCGATGGCAGAATCTTGTTGGCAGAGAGACCCGGAAAGCTCAGGATATTTGAAAACGGTCAACTTTCAAAGGAGCCTGTTGCAGGCTTGCCGGTTATATGGGCTCACGGCCAAGGAGGCCTTTTGGATGTCGTTTTACACCCTGATTATGAGAAGAATGGCTGGATTTATCTTGCATACTCCACCAATGAAGGCGCGATTGGAAGCACAGCTATTGCACGGGCAAAACTTGAAGGAAACAGCCTTGTTCAACTGGAAGAGCTTTTCAGAGGAGACCCTTTCACTGAATTGCAATACCATTTTGGTTGCCGCATCGTATTTGAGAATGAGAATACTTTTTATTTCACCATTGGCGATCGCGGTGTGATGAACAACGCACAAACATTGGAAAACCATAATGGAAAAGTAATGCGACTTCATGCCGATGGCAGTATTCCAGCCGATAACCCTTATGTTGGTGTGGAAGGCGCAAAAGCTGAAATCTGGAATTATGGCCACCGCAACATTCAAGGTATGGCACTTCATCCTGTGACAAAAGAATTATGGACTCACGAACACGGACCAAAAGGCGGAGATGAAATCAACATCGAGCAAAAAGGCGCAAATTATGGCTGGCCAAAGGCTACTTTCGGCATCAATTATAATGGCACCATCATTACGACCGACACAACCTTCCCAGGTATGACTGATCCAATCCATTACTGGGTTCCGTCAATTGCACCTTGTGGCATGGATTTCGTTACCAGTGACATTTATCCAAACTGGAAAAATAATCTTTTGGTTGGCGCTTTGGCCGGACGACAAATACAGCGATTGGTGCTCGATGGGAGCAAAGTAGTTTATACCGAGAAACTTCTGGAAGAATTTGCCCGATTCCGTGATATAAGACAAGGGCCAGATGGCTATATTTACGTGCTGACTGAAGGGCCGGGATTGTTTTTTAAACTCGTCCCTGAGAAGTAGCATCTTTTCACAAAAGTGTCTACTTGCTTCGGATCAACCCGATTCCCAAAGCAATAAGGGAAATGGTCAACACCAGAATTCCTATATATAAAACAGCAATGAATGAATTCGGCGCTGTAAGTTCCTGACCTCCGGCAGCAGCAAAGAAGCCGCCGCTTACAAGGATGGATGCCATTGGGAATCCACCTCTAACAATCCATTTCCAGCGGTTGGTCAGTTTTGCATGATCTGACAGAAACTGGGCAATCAATGCCAGAATTACCAATACGCCTGCGTGGCCGTGCCCTGCCCTGAACATTGATTTTTGAAATTCCGTAAGCTCCATTTCAGGATAGTTGCCCGACAGGAGTCCGAGTAGAAAATTGCCGCCAAACATGATTGTTGGTATCGAGAGCAGAATAATGCCACTCATTAGTTTTGTGTCTTTTGTCATTTGAATTTGGAGGTTGAATAGGTGTTAAACATTGTTTTAGTTAGGGATCAAAAATAGGAAATCTGTAAAAATAGATTGCTATAAACTTAGTACTATGAATAGTTTCATCTATTGTTTTAAATTTAAATAACCATTTTTTCTCATTTCTTTACCTGTAGCATAAACCCCGAACCGTGTACATTTTTTATAGTAATGTCAGGATCTTCTTTGAGATATTTCCGCAAACGTGCTATAAAAACATCCATGCTTCTGCTTATAAAATAATCACTTTCTCCCCAGATTGTTTGCTGTGCAATTTCGCGTGACAACAGCTGATTTTCGTTTTCACACAGCAACTTCAGCAGTCCTGCTTCTTTTCGTGTAAGGGCGTATTTTGTGTTCCCTGTAGAAATTTCAAGATTGGGCACATCAAAAACAAATTTGCCAATATTGAAAATCTTTTGTTCCCGGGAGTGTATTTGAGGATACCTTACTACACATCTTCGCAGGATAGCTTTGATGCGTAAATTGAGTTCATCTGTACTAAAAGGTTTTGTGATATAGTCGTCACAACCATGCAAAAAGCCCTTCAACCGGTCTTCTTTTAATGATTTTGCTGTCAGAAAAATGATTGGGATATTCTTTTTAATTTGTCTGAGTGCTGTGGCTAAAGCAAAGCCATCCATTTTTGGCAACATCACATCGAGGATGCACAAGTCAAATTCTTGTTCTTTAAAGCGTGCTAAACCTTCTTCTCCATCGCCTCCAAGAATAGTTTTATATTGCATCAGCTCAAGGTAATCCTGCAAAACCATGCTTAAATTAGGATCATCTTCCACAAGCAGGATTTTGAAATCTTCAGGAGTCATTGTGTTCATGCTTTTCGTTTTTTAGTTCATTTTTAAAAGGCAAAAACACTTCAAACATGGAACCTTTGTTGGGTTCGCTTTTAAGTGTGATTTTACCGCCATGCATATCTACAATTTTTTTCACATAGAAAAGACCTATTCCAAAGCCTTTTACATTATGAACATCTCCAGTGTGAACCCGAAACAGGTTTTTGAATACCAATTTCTGGTTCTCTTTTTCAATGCCGATCCCCTTGTCGGAAATGCTGATTGCAATGCCTTCTCTGCGGGTATTTGTAGTGATTGTAATTTCAGGAGGATTTGTAGAATATTTGATTGCGTTTTCTATCAGATTGGCAAAAACATTTGTCATATGCATTCTGTCAAGAAAGACTTCAAAGGGATCAGCATTAAAATATGTTTCGATCTTGCCGGAAAGTTCTTTAATGGGCAATTCAAAGTTGCCAACGGTTTTGTTTAGCAAACGATGGATGTCCGATTTTTCTAACTTTAGTCTGACTGCTCCATTTTCGAGCGTAGCACTTTGAAGTACCTGTTCGGCCTGTTGCTGCAGTCTTTTGTTTTCATTAAGAATAACTAAGGCGTATTTTTTTGTACGCTCTTCAGAGCGGTAAACATTTTCTTTTAGCAACATTTCGGCAGCAATAGAGATTGTTGAAATCGGGGTTTTGAATTCATGGGTCATATTGTTGATGAAATCACTTTTCATTTCAGATAATTTCTTTTGTCTGAACACCGTATAAATGGTATACCACAAGCTTAAAATTACCGTCAGTAAAAAAATCGCTGAAAGCAACACCCAGCCTGCCAACTGTTTTAGCACTGTCGATTTTTGATTTGGAAAGAATAGTGACAAATAATAGCTTCCAGGCTTAAAAAGAGCTTCCACACTTTGCTGATGTTCAGAAAAAAGGATTTCATTGGTAAGCTCTTTCGAATTCCCGATGACTATTTTATTGTTCATTTTATTGTAAACAGCGTATTCATAACCTTTCATGATTTTCATGCAACCAAGTTCTACATGAAGTAAAGAATCGAGCAGACGTGGCGGAATAGCTTCAGTTATATCTGTTTTGCCAATATTACATGGCAAGTCATCTGCAAGTCTCTTTATAGTGTTGTCGGTATTCAGCTCAAGTATTCTGTTCAAAACCGATTTCATTGCAATACTCACACTTCCGCTAAACTGCTCCTCCTTCAATTGAACTGCATTCTGAACCCAGTATACCTGCATCACAACAACGCCAATCATTGAAAGCAATGCTACAGCTACCAGAATATTAAACTTTTGTAGGTTCATAAAAAACTGAATTCCAAAGCAAATGTAATCAAATGATTTTTTATGTGTCAGTATTTGACTTTTTTTAAGAAACCTATGTCTTCACAGTGCTCTTTCTTTCGATTCAGTTGTTTGTAGTCAATCTTTCAAACACGCATTCAGTCAGATGTTTAGCGTGCATTAATTTATTTGTTTATCATGCACTCACTTTTTGCCTATCTTTGCGGTCGCATCTGGCAAAGTTTTTGCTGGATTCAAATCATCGGGGCTGACTGGTTTTGACAGCAAGATGAATGGTTATGTAAGCATGCCGAGCCTTGCGATGACGCTCGTAAATCTTGATCGCGAACAACAATTGGCGAAAACAATTTTGCTCTCGCAGCCTAGTCTGATCAAATCAGGTTAAGCTTATCCAGACACAAGGTGTTTGGACGGGACATCCCGCAGGTGGAAATGCCTGATACCGGCCTGATCACGGGGTGCTAATCAATTTCGGGATAGCTTTGGCGGAGCTTCGACACCAAAGCGAAATTCAGAAGATAAGACAGGGTTTAGGATGGCTGTTTCCTTGCACTGTACGAAAACCAATAGCAGCATAAGCATGTAGAAAGCTTAGGTATTCCTTGTTTGGACCAGGGTTCGACTCCCTGCAGCTCCACATCTCTTAAAGCAGCCCCGGCTGCTTTTTTCATTTTGATTCATTCAATTCACATAAAACCAATCTTCCATCCTTTCTTCTTAGGGCTGCTTTTGAATTTTTCATCTATTTGGTAGTTTGCATTGCGCATTTTAAATCAATGCATCATTTCTTGTAAAATGTAAATAACTATTAGTACTTTTGTGATACCACCTTTTGAGATGTTATAAGCATACATAAAATGCTTAAAATGAACATAGTTAACAAGATTTTAAATTTTATCAAATGGCATTGTCATCCAAAAAATCATTCAGGACTTCTATTATTGTCATACTGATTTTGGTTCTTCTTGGGATAATTTTCTACCCTAAACTAAAACCCTGGCTAAATTCCGGCTCAAAAAATAGTGTTCCAACCATAACTCAGACTTCGAGAGGTGGAGGACAACCTTTGTTTGCAAGCGGATATATTATTGTGCCCAGACAAATGAATGAAATGATTTATAGTACTGGATCATTGATTCCAGATGAGGAAGTTGAACTTGCTTTTGAAACATCGGGTAAGGTGGTTGAAATACTTTTTAATGAAGGAAGTCGCGTTAAAAAGGGTGAGTTGATGGCTAAAATTAATGACAAACCACTTCAGGCTCAGCTTTTAAAGCTTCAGGCTCAGCTCAAACTTAGTATGGAACGTGAGTTTCGTCAACGGCAATTGCTTAGCAGTGATGCCATCAGCCGTGAAAGTTATGACCAGGCTTTAACAGAATTACAATCTTTAGAAGCTGATATTCTGCTCAGCAAAGCACGCATTTCAGAAACTGAACTACGAGCCCCTTTTGATGGTGTTGTTGGCTTGAGGATGATAAGCGAAGGCGCATTTGCGACCACTCAAACTAAAATAGTTCAACTCGTGAAAATAAGTCCTTTGAAGCTAGAGTTTTCTGTACCTGAAAGATATGCAGGCGAGATTTCACCTGGTTTTACGGTAACTTTTGTTGTGGACGGAATTCACAAAACATTTGATGCCAGGGTATATGCTGTTGCACCAAAAGTAGATGTCAATACCCGCACAATCATCGTAAGAGCGCTTTATCCAAACCTGGATGAAGAATTGAAACCTGGTCGTTTCGCAAGTGTTAGAGCATTGCTTTCACAAATAGAAAACACGATCTCAGTGCCAACCCAGGCAATCATTCCTGAAATGGACGGGGAAAAAGTTTTTGTTTATCGAAATGGTAAGGCACATGAAGTTAGAGTTTCGCTTGGTCTTCGCACCGAATCGCATGTTCAGATAAGATCAGGTCTTAATTTTGGCGATACCTTGCTTACATCGGCTATTTTGCAACTAAGGCATCAGATACCTGTTCAGCTTGATACGCTGGTAACCAATAACCTAGTAAATTCTGAACTATGAGTTTGTCGTCAATAAGCATAAAGCGGCCTGTTCTGGCCACGGTTTTTTCATTGGTAATTCTTCTTTTTGGCTTGATCGGCATGACTTACCTCGGTGTCAGGGAATTTCCAAGCGTCGATCCACCAATAATATCTGTCCGGACTTCTTATCCCGGCGCAAATTCTGATGTGATTGAAACACAGATAACCGAACCATTGGAGCAGTCAATCAATGGTATTCCTGGTATTCGTACGCTAACAAGCAGCAGCAGGCAAGGGAGCAGTAATATTACTGTTGAGTTTGAGTTGACGGTTGATATGGAAGCTGCTGCAAATGATGTGCGGGATAAAGTGTCACAAGCACAACGTTTTCTGCCCCGCGACTGCGATCCGCCTACGGTATCTAAAGCCGATGCTGATGCAAGTCCAATAATGATGATTGCGGTTAAGAGCACTCAAAGATCACTTTTGGAAATTTCTGAAATTGCCGAACTTACTTTTAAGGAGCAATTGCAAACTATTTCGGGTGTGAGTGCAGTTATGATCTGGGGTGAAAAGCGTTATGCAATGCGCATCTGGCTTGATCCGGCAAAGCTCGCAGGCTACCAAATGACTCCTCTTGATGTGCGAAATGCCATTCTGCGTGAAAATGTTGAACTTCCGGCCGGAAGCATAGAGGGAACAAATACAGAACTAACCATCAGAGCTTTGGGGCTGATGACCACTCCACAGGAGTTCAATAGTCTCATTTTAAGGCAGACAGGCGATCAAATTGTAAGAGTAAGCGACATTGGGCGTGCTGAACTTGGGCCTGAAGACTTGCGCGGAATAATGAAGATGAACGGAATTCCTATGGTCGCGGCAGTAATAGTTCCGCAGCCTGGAGCCAATCACATCGATATTGTTGATGAAATTTATGCAAGATTAGAATTTATAAAAAAGAACCTGCCCGACGATGTGGAGTATGATGTTGGTTTCGATAATACCCAATATATACGTTCTTCAATCAAAGAAGTGCAGTCAACCATATACCTTGCCTTTTTATTGGTGATAATTATCATTTTTGTCTTTCTGCGTGATTGGCGCACCACCATCATACCGATTCTGGTTATACCAATTTCATTGGTTGGCGCCTTTTTTATCATGTACATCGCCGGATATACGATTAATGTGCTTACACTTCTTGCCATCGTTCTTTCCATCGGACTTGTTGTGGATGATGCCATCGTTATGATGGAAAACATATATGTCAAAATTGAACAGGGTATGACTCCGCTTGAGGCAGGAATCAGTGGTTCGAATGAAATATTTTTTGCCATTATTTCAACCACCATCACACTTGTGGCTGTGTTTATCCCTATTGTTTTTCTCGAAGGAATGACTGGAAGGCTGTTCAGGGAGTTTAGCATTGTTATTGCAGGCGCCGTAGCTATTTCCTCCTTTGTGGCGCTTACTTTTACTCCGATGTTATCAACTAAATTCTTGAAAACAAGGCATAAAAGAAGCAAAGCTTACAACGCATCTGAAAAGTATTTTATCGCTATGAACAGGGTGTATCAAAAGTCTCTGGATACATTTCTTGCAAACAAATATATTGCTATAGCAATTCTTGGGTCATCATTTGTGTTGATTTATATTCTTTTCAACAATATTCCTGCTGAAATGGCACCGCTTGAAGACAGGTCTTCATTTAACGTAAACGTGTCGTCGCAAGAAGGTTCTACTTACGAGTTTAACCAAACTTATATCACTGAAGTTGCACAGTTGATAGAAAAAATTATTCCCGACTATGATAAGATTACCGAAAGAGCGTGGGGTGGAGGAGGTTTCGTCCGCGTGACCCTGGTAGACCCTTCTCAACGTGATCAAACACAACAGGAAATTGCGAATCAGCTTTCGGCAGAGCTAAGAAAGATGACCCGATCGAGGGCAAATGTTATTCAGCAATCAACTTTTGGGGGTCGCCGCGCCGGATTGCCTATTCAGTATGTTTTGCAAGCGCCCACAATTGATAAACTTCGTGAAGTGCTTCCTGCATTTATGGCAGAAGTTCATGATAACCCTACTTTCGTTATGGCTGATGTAAATTTGAAATTCACCAAGCCTGAACTTCAGATAGTTATCAATCGCGACAAAGCAAATTTATTAGGTGTTTCAACGCAAAACATCGGACAGACTTTGCAGTTGGCATTGAGCGGACAGCGATTTGGCTATTTTATTATGAATGGAAAGCAATACCAGATTTTAGGAGAATTTGCCCGGGAAGATAGAAATAAACCGCTGGATTTGAAATCCTTATATGTGAGAAATGATAAAGGCAACATGGTTCAGCTTGATAATTTTATCATTCTGCAAGAGTCAACAGCGCCTCCTCAGCTTTATCGCTACAATCGTTTTGTTGCGGCTACCATTTCTTCAGGTCTGGCTGAGGGAAAAACGATCAGTCAGGGTATTGAAGAGATGGATAAAATCGCAGAGAAAGTGCTTGACGATTCCTTCAGAACGGCACTCTCAGGTGATTCTAAAGATTTTCTCGAAAGTTCTTCAAGCCTTATGTTTGCCTTTTTACTGGCGATCGTTTTGATTTTTTTAGTGCTTTCTGCACAGTTCGAAAGTTTCAAGGATCCAATTATCGTGATGATGACAGTTCCTTTAGCGATCACCGGAGCATTGCTATTTATGTGGTATTTTAATATCACGATGAATATTTTCAGTGAAATTGGGATAATCATGCTCATTGGCCTTGTTTCCAAGAATGGTATCCTGATAGTTGAATTTGCCAATCAGCGCAAAGAAGCCGGGATGAACAAACTCAACGCCATTCGCTATGCTTCTGCCGCAAGGTTCAGACCAATTCTGATGACAAGTTTATCAACTGTACTAGGTGTTTTACCACTTGCCCTCGGCTGGGGCGAAGGTGCTCAAAGTCGCGTGGCTATGGGGGTTGCCGTTGTTGGCGGACTAACACTTTCAACTTTTCTTACTTTGTATGTGGTGCCTGCCATTTACCTTCTTATTTCAAGTGAATCAAAAAACATTACGCATGAACAAAATTATCCTGTCGAAGTTTAAGTTGCCGGTAGGAATTAGACTTATAGTGTTTCCGTTATTTTACTTTTATAGCCTGACTCCTGTATATTCTCAGGATTTATATGACCTTAGCCGCTGTATTCAGACTGGTTTGGACAATAATTTCGGATTGCAGGCTGAAAGAAACCGTGAAGAAATTTCTGCAATTAATTATACATACGGAAATGCCGGAATGTTGCCAAGCGTTACTGCAAACAATAGTTTTGGAGGTACAGTGAATGCTGTCAACCGAAACCTGCGCAATGGGGAAGAAACATCTGCTACCGGAATTCATAATACTTCTGCATCGGCTTCTATCAATCTTGGGATGACTATTTTCAGAGGTTTTCAAGTGCAAAACACTTATAAGAAGTTAGGCCAACTGAATGAACTGGAGGTGCTTACTACACAGATGGCCGTTGAAAATCTGGTTGGACGCATTGCTGCGGAGTATAATTATTACATTGAACAGCTTACCTTATATAAGAATCTTGCATATGCCATTTCCTTATCACGTGAACGTGTTAGGATTGATGAACAGCGTTATTTGCTGGGTAGCGCATCCAAACTTGAACTATTGCAGTCATTGGTGTATCTCAATGCGGATAGCTCAAGGTATTCGCGTCAGAGTGCAGTGCTCCGTTCAGCCCAGATAAGACTTAACGAATTAATGGCTTCGGAGGATCTGGGAAAGAATATCGTCTTAAAAGATACTTTGATTCAAATCAATGAAATGCTTTCTTATGACGAGCTGCTGAAGAAAACAATGGTTTATAACACGAGCATGCAGATTGCATCAAAAAACCAGATTGTTTCGGCCCTTGATTATAAAATTATCAAATCATGCTCTTATCCTTACCTCAATTTGTCAACAGGTTACGGTTATAACTATAATGGGTACGGCACAGGCGACCTGCTGAATCAACGTTTGCATGGCATGAACTATGGCTTGAGCCTTGGGATGGATTTGTTTGATGGCTTAAACAGAAAGCGCGAGAAAAGTGTTGCGCGCATCGGAATTGAAAATACCAATATTCATTTCAAGGAGGTTGAACAAGAAGTCAAAGCCGATTTACTGAATATTTTCTTTGCCTACGAAAACAACATCAGGCTGCTTAGGCTTGAAGAGAAAAACCTGGCAGTAGCACGCGAAAACCTACAGATTGCCCTTGAACGCTATAAACTTGGAAATCTGGCCGGACTTGAACTCCGGGAGGTTCAAAAGAGTCTCCTTGATGCTGAAGAACGACTTATATCCATTAAATACCTGACAAAACTTGCTGAAATTTCATTGTTGCAAATTTCAGGAAGTATAATGGATTTCATGTAGAAGATTGAGAAATAGCTCAATTTTTCTCGATTGTGCTGTATCAATAAATCTGGTGAATGCATAATGCCTGACTTACACTTATTGTAGTGGTGAATGCTATTCTGCTTGAAAATACCAAAAAGACAAGGTCATCCCAATAGCAATTGATAGAACGACAATGAATGTTCAATCGTTGTGATTTCAGGCTTTCCTGTGTTCTGTTATTCCAACTTTTTATTTTCCTATCAAAATTTGACCTTCTGGTTGAGTGAGAATTCTTTTTTGCCTTTTCATCTTGATTCACATTTTCCTGGCTTTTACAATTCGCCTTTTTGAAGAATATGACGTTGTGCATAGCTATTGCTTACTTTTTCGCTAATTATAAATAATTGAAAAACAGGTATATAAGATGTCAATGATGAAAATATCAACAGCTGTATATAAATTCAACAATATACGTAATAAATTGAATATCAAATCTATATATAAATGTTACTAAAATGCTGTATAATAATTCAACAGTACTAGGTGTTTAAAAGATATACAGTAAGAAATGTAAATAACTGAATAACAATGTAATAGATGGCAAAAAACGAGTTTGGCATGATTTTCGTCTATATAGAGACAAGAAAAAAAGAAATCAATGAAAACTCATCAAATAAAAATTACAGCCATGAAAACCCGGATCATTTTTTTCAGCATCATGATGGCATTTAGTCTCACAATGTTTGGACAGTCGGAGAATCACATTCGTTTATCAGCAGCTCCTGGATTAGAGCAGTTAGCAACTGACCTTGCCAATGATTACACAAGTATCAATTCTGAGATACAGGTTAGCCTTTCAGTGTCAGATGGAGTAAAACCTATAGAAGGTTTGAATCTGGTTTATACCGACAACCTTAGAAAACAATCCGATTCTTATGCATGGCAGCTGTTGATTGGCCGCGATGCTATCGTTCCTGTTATCAATACAACCAACCCAAAGTTTGGAATGTACATGGAGCAAGGTTTATCATTCCAAAAAATCACTGAAATGATCACGGCTGAGAATTCAGTTTTGTGCTTTTCAGATGTAAATGTACTTGATGGACTTTCAGCTTACCTGAACATTGAGGCCATGCCGCTAAATATGAAACCTTTTGTTTCGAAGAGCGATTTCTTTTCCAATCTAAAAAATAACAATGAAATAATCGGTTTCTGCATGCTTTCAGATATTCTTAATGCTGATCAAAGCTTTGTTGACGGATTTGCGTTGTTGCCAATCGACAGAAATAATAATGGTCGCATTGAATCTGCAGAAGATTTTTATGGCTCAGTCGAAACATTTGCAAATGCCTTATGGGTTGGCCGATATCCAAAGCAACTTGGAAGAAACATTCACATAGTTTCTACCGAAATTGAAATGAGTACAATAGAAACAGAACTTGTAACCAGAATGATGGTTGAAGGACAGGACATCTTAGTTGCCAATGGTTTTGTAGCACTCACTTCACACGAAAAACTCGTAGCAGTGAGAAATCTTAATGCCCCTGAACTGAAAACTGTTTCCGAAGATAACGATCAGGCATGGATTCTTCTTTTGGTGATCACAATCGGTGGATTTATCTTATTTGGATTCTTGCTTACATGGTTGTTTCGCGACAGAAGTCAAACCGCAGAAATGGATGCTTTAGAAGCAGAAGGAGTTTTTAACCTTAGTTCAGTTGAAACACCAAAGGGACTACTCTACGATAAATCTCATACATGGGCATTCATGGAGAGCAATGGCAGTGTTGCTGTTGGAATGGATGATTTTCTTCATCATGTCATTGGATCTGTTAGTCGCGTTAAAACTCTTGCAAAAGGTGAAAAAGTAAATAAAGGTGAAGCCGTTGCAACAATCATTCAGGGCGGTAAGCAAATCACGCTCAATTCACCGGTTTCAGGAACTATCGTTGCTATAAACGAGCATACAGTTGAAGGAAATTCTTTCGTAGAAAACTGGCTTTTCAAAATTGAACCAACCAACTGGAAACGCGAAATTGATTTCATGTTGATGTCAGATCAATATACTGTTTGGTTGAAATCAGAATTTAACAGGCTCAAGGATTTTATCGCAAGATCATTACAGGCCAGTTCACCACAATACGCACATATAGTACTTCAAGATGGTGGTGAATTAAGAGAAGGTTTTATGGCAGATCTCGAACCAGAAGTTTGGGAAGATTTTCAGAACGAATTCTTAAATACATTATCATAATTCTGGTTTTTACGAAAATTACATACCCTAATATAAAACAATTAATACTATGTACCTAAACAGAAGAACATTTTTCAAAGCCATGGGCGCTACAGCAGTTGCACTTTCGGTAGGAAAAGTAAGCGCTGCATCAGAGGCCTTTTCAGACAATGGTACCGAACTCAATGGAATGTTGTATGATATGTCGCGTTGCGTTGGATGCTTCGGATGCGAGTATGATTGTGCCGAAGCGCACGAAGCAGAAATGCCTGATATTCCAAGAAATCCGCCACCACGAAAACTGGATGAAACATGTCGAACGATTGTCAACAAACATGAAACTTCGATCGGAATGGTTGCTTTTAAAGATCAGTGCAGACATTGCAGCGAACCAGCCTGTACAGCAGCTTGCCTGACAATGGCTATGTATAAAACCAAAGAAGGTCCGGTGATCTGGCGTGAAGACAAATGCATGGGCTGTCGCTACTGCATGATTGCATGCCCTTTTGATATTCCTAAATTTGAGTATAAGAGCACAAATCCAAAAGTTGTTAAATGTGATATGTGTGTTAAACGTCTTGTAGAGGACGAAATTCCTGCATGTTCATATTTTTGCCCTGAAGAAGCATTGACTTATGGAAAACGCAGCGACCTCATAAAAGAAGCCCGGAAAAGAATCATTGAAAATCCTGATACTTATATTGACTATGTTTATGGTGAGCACGAAGCTGGCGGAACCTCCTGGATGTATATTTCACCTGTTCCGTTTGAAGAACTTGGGTTTAATATGAAAATCCAAAAGAAATCATATCCAGGACTTACAAAAGGCTTTATTTCAAGCATTGCACCAGTAGATTTATTGTTACCTACATTTTTACTGGGTGTTTATCAGGCCACAAAATCAACTTCAACCATTAATGAGGAGGACGCAATATGAACCAGACAGATACAATCCAATATCTCGACAATAAAGAGAATAAAACCTGGAGGTTTTTAATCAGTGAACTTAAGCCAAAGACTAAAGTATTCACCGCTTTCAACATCATTACCCTCCCGATTATCCTTCTGGGAATAGCGCTTATTGTATATCGTTTCATGCATGGACTCGAAGCAGTAACAAATCTTTCACAGGATGTGCCCTGGGGAATATGGAAGGCGTTTAATGTTGTTGTTGGCGTGGCAATGGCTGGTGGCGCTTATGTCCTCGTTTTCATGACCCACGTTTTACATATCAAACGTTATGAGCCTGTTTTGAAAATCGCTGTATTAAACGGACTGCTGGCTTACGTATTCTATTCAGCAGCGCTCGTTCTTGAATTGGGTCGTCCACTTGACATTTTCAATGTTATCATTGGAAACGATTATGGTGTAAGTTCAATTTTGTTTCTGGTAGCCTGGCATTTTATGCTTTATATTTTATGCCTCTTCCTTGAATTTTCACCTTCTATTGCAGCCTGGCTCAATGCAAGAAAAATGCATAAATTCCTTACCGGCATTACACTCGTTGCTGTCGTTTTCGGTATTACGCTTTCAGTTCTACATCAGGGCGGTATTGGTGCGTTGTTCTTGCTTGCAAAAGATAAGATTCACCCTTTGTGGTACAATAACTATATGCCGCTTATGTTCGTAATCCAAAGTGTATTCGGTGGTCTTTCGCTTGTGGTTGTTGTAGTAGCCATCAGCTGGAAAATATTTGCTTTTCAACTCACCGAAAAAATGCTTAAAGCAAAGAACGACATTCTTGTCGGACTTGCCGGTATTTGTTCTGTTGGACTCTTTTCATACGTTTTTATGCATATCATCATCTTCGTGCATGAGAAATATTTTGCATACATGGGAACAGGCTGGGGCAACTGGTACCTGCTTGAAATGATAGGATTAGTTATTCTTCCAATGTTTCTGTTCATGTATAGCTATAAAACAAAAAATGCTGCAATGGTTATCGTTTCATCAGTAATTACGCTCCTTGGCATTTTGGTCAATCGTTTAAATGTTTCTCTGATTGCCTATAATATTGACGCACCTGTGAGATACGTTCCGACATGGCAGGAACTTACTGTTTCACTTGCAATTATTTTGATTCAAATATGGGTATTCAGATGGATCATTCTTAGAATGCCTGTATTGCGCAATGCACCGGACTGGGCAAAAGGCCATTAATGAACTTTAAAAGTTATTTTTTCAATTACAAGTAGACATTTATCTAAATTAACTTCAAAAATAAAAATATCATGGAAGCGTTCTATTACACCAACATTTTCGAAACCAAGGGTATAGAATACCTGGTTACAGTAGCTTTTTTTCTGTTGCTCGTCCCATTTTGGATGATTCTCAATAAGAAATCAAAAATTTCACAAAAATTTCATGAGGCACTTAGTGTTCTTAGTGTCAAAAGGCTGAACATTCCATCCGGAGTTTATCACAGCCCCAATCATATGTGGATGTACATGTTTAAATCTGGCAAGGCTCGCTTTGGATTAGATGAACTCATGTTACGCATTACAGGCCTTGTTTCGGTAGAGCCCATAAAACATGCTGGCGACGATGTCGAAAAAGGTGATCTGATTGCAATTATTCATCAGAAAGAAAAACAAATAAAAGTGTTCTCTCCTTTATCCGGAAGTATCAGAAAATTCAACAGTGAACTTCAAAATGATACATCAAGCATGATGGAAGATACTTATGGAAAAGGCTGGATGTATGAAATTAAGCCTAAAAGCTGGATTTCTGAAACAGCAGATTGTGTAATTGCTGAAGACGCCATTAGCTGGACATCTTCCGAATTGGTTCGCTTTAAAGACTTTTTAATGTCTTCACTCTGGAAAAACAGTGCAAGTCAAATGGCACAGACGCTTCAGGATGGTGGTGAACTTCGCGAGCATCTTTTGACCGAACTACCACAGGAAGTATGGGCTGATTTTGAAAACGAATTTCTCGGAAGGCCTTTTCAAAAAAATTGAGGCATAAACCTCTTTGACGAACTGTTTTATTCCTATATTGCGGGATTAAAACAGGATATTATGATAGCCTCATATTTTCAGACGGCTTTATGTGCTTTCATCATTCAGTTGCATACTATTTGACTGGTGAAAGCACATAAGTATTTTTAACAGCGAAAAAAATACAACTAAGATGAAAAGCAAAAGTATTAAAGACAAACTTAGGAATATACTCACTGGTAATAAGTTATATTCAAGATTTGTTCGTTTTCATTCATCAGTTTATAGCAGGGTAGTGCTTATAATTGCTTTGCTTTCAGTATTTCTGTTAGGATCATATATAATCATCTTCAAGTCGGTGAACGAGAAATTCCTGATGACATTGATTCACGAGAATGGCGGCAATATCGGGTCGATAGTTGAAGGAGCACTTTACCACTCAATGCTTAGAAATGACAAGACAGAACTCTACAATACCCTCGATTTAATTAACACGCTTGCAGGTATTGATGAAGTGAATTTGTATGACAATACTGACTATCTTGTGTATTCATCATACTCTCCAAATGCCACACATTACAACGATCCCGATTGCATGAACTGTCACAGCGACCTGAATTCAATTTTTCCCGGAGAAGAAAAAACATATCGCATCATTGACCTCGAAAGCTCATGCAGCATGCATATGCTTGAAAACAGTCAAAGATATCTTTTGATAAGAAATCCAATAATGAACGAGACTTCATGCTACACTGCCGATTGTCATGCCCATGAAAAGGAAGACCGTGTTTTGGGCTCTCTGATTATTAAAATGCCCTTGGGCTCGTTCGATAAAGCCATTCAGGAGTCTTCGACAAACTATTTTTTGATTGCAGCCTTGATAACATTTCTGCTCTCTTCTTTTTTGGTGCTCTTTACGCGAATTAATATCAAAAATCCTTTACACGCATTGGTCGATGCCAGTATGGCTGTTGCCAAAGGTGACACAAATACCCGCTTAAAAATAAAGCCCAATCAACTGCAGGATATGCGAATGGTTTCTCTGGCATTTAATGAAATGCTTGACAAACTGCAAACAGCAAATCTTGAGCTGGAGAACTGGTCAAAGCAACTGGAGTATAAAGTACAGAAAAAATCAGAAGAATTGGGCGCAGTACAAAACGAACTAATTCAAATAGAGCGAATTGCCTCGCTTGGGAAATTGTCAGCGTCCGTTGCTCATGAACTTAATAATCCTCTTTCAGGCATTCTTATTTATACGAAACTTGTGCATAAGCAACTTGCCAATCCTGAGATCGACGATGCCAAAAGGGATTCCATGCTTAAAAAGCTGAAACTGATTGAAGGTGAAACAAAGCGTTGTGGAGATATTGTCAAAGGGTTGCTCGATTTTTCAAGAAAAGATGAAAATGATCACGAGATATGCCATTTACATGAAATTCTATCAGGCACTTTCGAGCTGATGAAGCATCCGCTAAAGATTGCCAACGTGGCTTTCAACACACATTTTCAGGCAAAAAATGACCTTATTAAATGCAGTCCAAACCAGATAAAACAAGCATGTCTGGCCATGATTGTAAATGCAAGTGAGGCAATCACACCCGGAGTTCAAGGTGAAATTCTGCTTAAAACAACAAACCCTTCTGAAGAAACCATTCAGATTGAGATTATCGACAACGGGAAAGGTATTGCCAAAGAAAACCTGCCCCATATTTTTGAACCTTTCTTTTCGACTAAACACGAGGCCAGCGGTATCGGACTTGGTCTTGCTATTGTTCATGGTATCATCCAAAATCATAAAGGAAAAATAAATATTGAGTCTGAGGTTGGGCATGGAACAACATTTGCTATTACTTTTAACCTTATTAAAAACAAAGAAACCTAAACATGTCAAAGAAAATATCACTCCTGGTCGTTGATGATGAAGAATCAGTAAGAGATTCCCTGCATAATTGGTTTCTCGAAGACGGCTATCGGGTTGCCTGTGCTGAAAGCGCAAAAGAAGCATTGGCATTGCTTGAAAATGACAGCTTTGATATCATTCTTACTGATATCAAAATGCCAGGCATGGACGGACTGGAAATGCTCAAACGCATTAAAACCCTGAAACCTGATGCAGTTGTCATCGTAATGACAGCTTTTGCAACTGTCGATACAGCCGTTCAGGCGCTTAAAGACGGCGCCTTCGATTATGTGACAAAACCCTTTGACCCTGATGACCTCTCGCACCTGATTCGCAATGCTTCCAAACAAATAACTTTGACAACAGAAAACGAACGCCTGCGCGACCGTGTTGTCACACTCGAAAATGTAGAAGATATCATTGGCGATAGCGAAGCGATGCGAAATTTGCTGAAAGAAGTTGAAAGTGTTGCACAGTCAAGCGCTTCTGTCATTATCAACGGTGAAAGCGGTACAGGTAAAGAGCTTATTGCCCGGGCTATTCATGCAAATTCTTCACGCAGATTTTTTCCAATGGTAAGTGTGCATTGCGGCGCCTTAAGCGAAAGTCTGCTTGAAAGTGAACTTTTTGGTCACGAAAAAGGAGCCTTCACCGGAGCTGTCTACAACAGAAAAGGTCGCTTTGAGATGGCTGATAATGGCACTATTTTTCTGGATGAAATCGCTACTATTTCGCCTAAAATGCAGATCGAACTTCTGCGCGTTTTGGAATCAAAAAGCTTTATGAGGGTTGGAGGTAACAAGACGATAAATTCCGATTTCCGTGTCATTTGTGCAACCAACAGAGACCTGAAAAAAATGGTTGATAATGGAACTTTCCGTGAAGACCTTTATTACAGGCTCAATGTTGTGAATATTGTAATTCCGCCTTTACGCAGCCGAAAAGAAGATATTCCGCTGTTGGTAGACCATTTCATCAAAAAATTCTGTACTTCGATGAGCCGGAATACCGTTAACATTGAGCCAGGAGCCATCAAACGACTTCAGGACTTTGATTTTCCCGGTAATGTCAGAGAACTCGAAAACATGATTGAACGTGCTATTGTAATAGGCAATGGCAAGGAAATAAAAGTGAAAGACCTTCCGCTGAATAAAGATGTGGCAGTGAGTCAGGTTGAAAGTCTTGAAGATCTTGAAAAAAGACATGTTCTTTTTATTCTTGATAAATATGAATGGAATGTATCGCGCGCTGCAAAGGCATTGCAGGTCGACAGAGTTACGCTGTACAATAAAATTAAAAAGTACGATTTGAAACAAAGCAGCTGAGAATGGGTTGAATTACTGCACAATGCTATGTCAGAGAGGTAAATCTGGTAAACATTTTGTATTTCCAAAGGAACAGATCAGGATCACACAAATTACTTAATGGGCTTAAAAAGAATAACGCTTATCACACTTGGCTATTTCGAAAGGGAAATCCTTAAGAATGTGGCTGCTCTGGTCGAAAATGAGCTGAAGGGTAGGGTTGATTCTAAAATGGAGCATTATGATCTTGAATCGCACTTCGATCCGGTTAGAAAACAATACAATGGAAATACATTGCTCAAATATGTTGAAGCAAATCTTGCTTACGATGACAGAAAAACGATTGCTCTGGTTGCAGTTGATCTTTATATTCCCATTCTGACCTATATTTTCGGACAAGCATATCTGAACGGAAGCTCTGGTATTGCCTCACTTTACAGACTGGGCAATGAGCGTTATGGTTTACCTCGCGATGAAGCCTTGTTGAATAGCCGTTTTGCAAAAGAAATTATTCACGAACTAGGTCATTGCTTTGGCCTGATTCATTGCCATACATTTGATTGTGTGATGAAAGTGAGTACCTATGTAGAGGATATCGATCAGAAGTCAACCTCATTTTGCAGCAAATGCAGGCAACAGCTTGAGCAAGATGGGCATTTATAGTATGCGAAAAAAGAAAAAATTTCTGATTAAATCCTAAGCAACCTCAGTAACAACAACGTTTCTGGGAATATCGGCAACAACGCCTTTAATAATTCCGCGCTTAGAGTTGCGAATAAAAGAAATTATTTCATCCATCTCCTCCGATGGATCAAGGCACATTTGCATGTATTCAACTGCCTGCGTTGTGTTTAAACCATTCTGATAAATGATTCTGTAGGCATCATGTACAGCATCAATCTGTTTTTTGGTAAAACCACGTCTTTTCATGCCCAGATAATTGATGCCCATATAACTTGCCGGCATTCCGATTACCTTGGTATAAGGTGCAACATCAGACAAAATTCCTGTCATGCCTGAAACCATGGCATGCTGACCAATGCGGCAAAACTGATGAATAGCGCTCATTCCACCGATTACAACCCAGTCTTCAACAACAACTTCACCGGCAATCTGCACGTTATTAACTACGACGCAATGATTGCCAATTTCTGAATCATGACCAAGATGCGTGTAGGCCATCAATAAGGAGTGGTCACCAATTTTAGTAACACCCTTTGCCGCAGTACCGCGATTGATGGTTACATATTCTCTGATCGTGGTATGGTTGCCAATTTCAACAGTTGAATATTCGCCTTTGAACTTAAGATCCTGTGGTTCGGCTGAGATAACTGCTCCAGGAAATATTTTGCAATGTGATCCAATTCTTGCGCCGGGATAGATAATTGCGTTGGAAGCTACCAAAGTTCCATCGCCAATAAAAACATCTTTGTCAATTTTTGCAAATGCCTCAACAATAACATTGTTGCCAATTATTGCATCGGGGTGTATTTCTGCACGTGGTGAAATCAGTTGGTTCATCGTTAATTTAAAGTGTTACTGGTTGGTTCCCTTACTTTTTAGCCTTGATTTAATTAAATCTGATGCGTCTTTATTTTTTAATAACTACACCAGAACTGCATTATTGTTTGATAGAATAAGAAATAAATTACGCTTAAAAAAAACGATGATGATTATTCAATACATGTACCTTAACAATGCGCTGGTTTAATGACGTATTTTTTTTACCTATGGTTGCTTTTAGTGTTCGATAGAGAGCATATTATTTTCAAAAATGATCAAAAAACAGAAACTCCGTTGCTATCTGATAATTTCATGGGACAGAAAGAAATGAAAGATCTTAATCATATGTTTTAATTCTGAATGAAAGTTTCTTTAAGTTTTCATGCATTTATATGAGGTAAATTCTGGTCTTAATGCGTATGAATCACTACTTTTGTAAAAATGTTTCACAATATTCTGTTCAAAATTATTTTGAATGAGTTTTGAGAAAATGATCAATAATTCAACTTCAAGTTTATTTTAAAATGGCTGTTATTTCTATAAAAAAAATTCAATCGATCACAACGCTTCTTGCTCTTTTTCTTTGGTCATTCGCTGGCTTTACACAAAATTTTACCAGCAGTAACCTGCCTATTGTGATTATTACAACTGATATTAACCCAGCCACAGGACAACCATATGAAATTCCTGATGACCCTAAAGTGCCTGCAAACATGAAAGTCATTTTCAGGCCTGACGGATCAAGAAACTATGTAAGCGATCAAAATACCGCAGCCTACCTGAACTACAATGGCAGAATCGGGATTGAGACCCGTGGTTCAACTTCGCAGATGCTTCCAAAAAAACCTTATGGCTTAACAACACGTCTAAGCGATAATGTGTCGAATAACAATGTTTCAATTCTTGGAATGCCCAGCGAAAACGACTGGATTCTCAATGCACTGGCTTATGATGCTTCATTGATCCGCGATTATTTATCCTACTATTTATCCCGTGAAATAGGAAATTATTCTACAAGAGGCGTTTACTGCGAAGTGATTGTTAATGGCGATTACAAAGGTTTGTATGTTTTCATGGAAAAAATAAAGATCGATACTGACAGATTGAACATGGTCAAGCTGACAACTTCTGATAATACACTTCCAAATGTATCTGGCGGGTATATCACGAAAGCTGATAAAACAACCGGCGGAGATCCTGTTGCCTGGACAATGCCTTCTTATGCTGGTGTGAATGGTTTGGTAGATTATATTCATGAGAATCCAAAGCCATCAGCCGTTACCACACAACAGCACAACTATATCCGTAATCATTTCATGGATTTTCAAGCGGCAATGAATACGCAAAATGGTTCTTTGGTTAACGGTTTTCCTTCAATGATAGATATCCCTTCTTTTATTGATTTTATCATTATCAATGAGTTTGCCTCCAATGTAGATGCCTATCAATTCAGTACTTTTTTCCACAAAGACCGGGGCGGAAAATTGAGGGCAGGTCCGATTTGGGATTTGAACCTCACCTATGGCAATGATTTGTTTTTCTGGGGTTTTGACAGAAGTCATCCAAATGTATGGCAGTTCAATTATAGTGACAACAGAGGATCGAAATTCTGGAAAAATTTATACGACAATCCAACTTTTAAATGCTATCTGGCTAAAAGATGGAATATACTTGCTTCTTCTGGCGGACCTTTGAGTAATGGAGAAGTTGTAGCCATTATTGATGAAACAGTCAACCTGATTTCGGAAGCCGTGCAACGGGAAAACCAACGCTGGGGAACGATCGGCTATCACCCAACTCATATTTATACCATGAAAAGCTGGATTTTGGCACGCATTACTTGGCTCAATGCGAATTTAAACAACTTTCAGAACTGTGCAAATCCAGCTGTTCCTTCACTTGTTATTTCAAAAATTCATTACCATCCAAAGTCAGCACAAGGATTCGCAAAGGACGATCTGGAGTTTATAGAAATTACCAACCACAGTAACGAAACAGTAGATTTAACGGGAATCTACCTCAAAGAACTGGGCATAAGTTATCAGTTTCCGCCCAATTCTTCTGTCGCTCCCGGGGCAGCGATCAGATTAGCCAGCAATGCGAATGTTTTTCAACAATTTTATGGCTTTTCAGCTTTTGGACAATACACCCGTTACCTGTCAAACAAAACTCATAACCTTGTCTTGTCCGATGCATGGGGAAATATTATTGACGAAGTGAGGTATTTTGATTCTTCACCCTGGCCTCCGCAAGCTGATGGCGATGGTCCTTACCTGAAACTTATTGACCTCGATCTTGACAATAGTCTGCCTCAAAGTTGGGTGGCTTCCAACGATCAGCTTGTCAGCATTTCAGAATCTGAGATTAATTTTGGATTGAATTTGTATCCAAATCCTGCAAATTCCAGTATTACCCTAATAAGCAATTCGGAAATTGTATCCTATGAAATCTACAATGTTTTAGGAAGGACAGTCATGCATGAAGTTTTCCCTAATTCTAAATCGTATACCATTGATTTAGAAAAACTTAATGCAGATACTTATTTTATCAAAGCCAGATTCAGTGATGACGCTGCAAGCGTTTCAAAGTTCGTTATTCTGAAATGATTCCCCCAAAAAAAAATACGCCTTTTCAGTCAATACAAAACTGAAAAGTAGAGATATGATGATATTTTTCCCCTGGTCTGAGAAGGGTTGAAGGGAAATTTTGATGATTAGGGCTATCAGGAAAGTGCTGCGTTTCGAGACAGATTGCACTGTGCTTGTGATATTTTTGACCATTGTGTCCACTCAAACTGCCATCCAAAAAATTACCGGTATAAACCTGAATGGCGGGTTGTGTGCTCCAGACTTTAATTTTTCTCCCGGACTCCTCATGGTATAAAATGGCTAAAGGACTATATGTGTCATCTTTTTGAAATACAAAACAATTGTCAATCTCAATTAGATCAGGAATGCTTCGTTCAGAAAGCAAAACCGGATTTCTGAAATCAAACGGACTTTGTTTGCAATCGATAAACTTTCCGGTTGGAAGCATCAGCCCGTTCAGTTCAATAAATTTGTCGGCCTTTACCATTAACTGATGACTTCCCAAATTCTCCTCAAATCCACTCAGATTGTAATAGGCATGATTGGTGAGATTTACATGCGTCGGTTGATCAGTCTCAGCTGAATATTCAATCTCTAAACGATTGTCATTGTGTGCTATATAAGTTACATTTACGGATAAATTTCCCGGAAACCCTTCTTCTGAATGGTGGCTATTATAGCTAAGTTTTATGCTTGCAGATTCTTCATTTTCTTCCAGCTGATAGTCCCACAACCGGGTATGAAAACCTGTTTCACCACCATGAAGCTGATAGTCCGGATTATTTAAGTTTAGTTGGTAAACTGTGCCATCAATTTCAAAAAGACCCTCAGCGATGCGCCCTGCAAAGCGACCTACCAAAGCTCCGAATTGCGGATGGGGTTTAAGATAGTCGTCAAAATTTTCAAAACCGGCACATATTTCCTTCACGATCCCTTTTCTGTCAGGCATCTTTATTGAAGTAATAATCCCACCGAAATTTGTAATACTGATTTCTAATCCATTTTCAGTGACAACATGAAACAATCTGGCTTCACGTCCATCGGGAAGTTTGCCAAAAAAAGTGTTTGAAATATGCATGATTTATATTTTGAAGCTTTTGCAAAATTGAGAGAAATTTTTTGATAAGCATATCTTTATTTATCCTTTTTTGAAGGAATAAGAAAAAGCGGGGCATTATGAGTTGCCCCGCTTTCATCACTAACCACTATATATAAAAACCCAAAATTTGAGGATTAATAGTTATTGTTCTGCACAGCGCTTGAGTTGTTTCTCATTTCATCCTGAGGAATTGGAAACACTTCATGTTTGCCTGCTACGAAGCCTAAAGGACCTAAAACTGTTGCTGCGTCTCCCCAACGAACAAGATCAAGGAAGCGAACACCTTCAAAGCACAGTTCCATTTGACGTTCTTTTTTGATAGCATCCATAATGTTTCCCTGGAATGGTCCGAGATGTGCTCTTTCTCTTACTTTGTTCAGATATAAAGCTGCAGATCCGTTGTCGCCGGCCATATGATAAGCTTCAGCTGCCATCAACAGAACATCCGCATAGCGAATGAGACGAAGATTGGTTCCGTAGTTTAACTCAGGCACTGCGCCATCATCGCCATTTGTTTCGTCCATTCTGGTTCCGTATTTTACACGAATGCAACCATCCCAACCCCATGAAGTTTCGTTGGTCCAGTCGCCTCCCATTGCCCTTAAGTCGGCAAGTGACAGAATTGAAGCGGGTCTTCTGACTGTATCTCCAGCTTCAGCAAAAACATTATATAAACTTTGTTTTGGATAGTTGAATCCCCATCCGCCAATTAAACCAGTAGTTCCGGCTACAAAATAATCGCCTCTGGGACCTGTCAGCTGCCATGTGATATTGTTCTCCATTGGTCTTGCACCGCCCCACTGGAATGTTCCCCAATCATAACCGGCTGTTGTGACCCATGAAACTTCAAAAAGTGATTCTTCTCCAAATTCTGACTCTTGGAGGAAAAGCGTAGAATAATTTTCCTGCAAAGCGTACTCCGTGGATGCGATTACTTGTTCAAAAGCTGCCGCAGCTTCGGTGTATTTCTTTTGATATAAATATGCTTTTCCGAGCAATGCCTGTGCAGTGCCTTTTGATGCTCTGAACTTATCGCTCATGCCATAAGCACTTTTTAGCGGAAGACCAGCTATTGCATCTGTAAGGTCTTTTTCAATCTGGGCATAAAGAGCCGCTGCATTGACAAAAGGTTGGCTATATTCACTTGGAGCAAGCTCTGCTAGAATTAGCGGACCACTGCCAAACATAGATGCAATCTCGAAATAATAATAAGCGCGAAGGAATTTAGCCTCTGCAAGAATCTGCTTCCTTAAATCTGTCTCTGGAAGCACATTGTTCAAAACGAGATTTGCGCGATATACACCAAAATAGTTGGATTGCCACACAGCAGTAATGGGTGCATTGCTTGGTCCGTAGGTGTATATACCCAACTCCTGATATGGTGGTTGGTCACCAGCATCACCACCGCCAACATTTGATTCGTCGGAAGGAAATGTTTTAACGAGATAGGAGCTGTTCCAGTCGCGTGCATTCATCCACTGAAGGATGTCGTATGTGGCCATGATGGCTTTGGTTGCATCTTCATCTGTTTTATAGAAAAGGTCAACAGACATTTTTCCAATAGGATCAACTTCAAGAAAGTCCTTGTTACACGCTGAAAATAGGGTGATAAAAGCCAGGACAAATATTATTTTATAATGTGATTTCATTGTATTGTCTTTTTATGAATAATACTATTTATTTTATTTTAAGGTCCGTCAAAACTAGAATGCCAATGTTAAGCCAAAGAGCACCTTACGTGGGCTTGGATAGAATCCGCGGTCAATTCCCTGGCCATTGTCATTTCCTGAACCTGTTACCGGATCCATTCCAGGATAGTTGGTGAAGGTGAAAAACTCATCCAAAGAAAGTGAAAGTCTTAGGTTTTGAATATTGTTTTTCATCAGTTTCACAGGTACAGTGTATCCTAATTGAATTTGTCTGATTTTTACGTAAGAGCCTTTAAAAACCATCAGATCACTATTGTATATGTATGGGCTTGACTGGTCTGCTCTTGGTCTTTCGTTGGTGCTTCCTTCGCCTGTCCATCTTTCATCAAAGAAAAACTGTGGACGGTTAGACGTTGATCTGTCATAACGATTCCAACCCAACAATACATCCTGTCCGTGGACTCCTTGCAGGAACAAGCGCATATCGAATCCTGAATAAGAGAAGTTGAGATAAGTTCCCCACATAAATTTTGGATGAGGACTTCCGATGCTTGTCTGGTCTTCATTGTTGATAAGGTTGTCGCCATTGGTGTTTACAACAATTGGATCGCCCGGAACCGGATTGTAGCCTGCCAAACCACCGTTATCAGCTTTATAAGCATCGATTTGAGCCTGATTTTGGAAGATTCCGTCAGTTTTGTAGCCACGGAAGAACCAAACAGGTTGATTTAATTCAAGATATGTAGCGGTCCAGCCTGTGCCGATACTTGTGCCACCAACTCTGTCGAGCAATGGGTTGAGGAATGTAACTTCATTGTTCAACCATGTGAAGTTTGTGCTGATGTCATATTTAACTGCGCGGTCATAATTTCTGTAAACCAGTTCAAGTTCAACACCTTTATTTGTAACATCACCTGCATTCACAAAAGGAGCATTGTTTCCAACGGATGGTGGAGGTGTGCCTGGAACTAAAAGATCTCTGGTTTTTTTATGGAAATAATCAAATCCGACTGAAAGTTTATCTCCAAGCATATTCATATCAAAACCAAGGTCAATTTGCTCACTTGTAGCCCATGTCAATTCAGGATTGGCCAATAATTCAGGTTCGGCACCTGTGTAAAAACCACCACCTGGCTTTGGATATTGAATCCCCGCTGAAATAATCAATGAGCGGAATTGATCCGGACCTAAACCTGAAAGATTGCCGTTTGTTCCCCATGAAGCTCTGACCTTAAAGAAATCAATAAAATCAACATTCCAGAATTCTTCTTTTGAAAGTATCCAGCCTGCAGAAACAGATGGGAAGTTGCCCCATCTTTGGTCTGGGTGCAATAAGGATGTTCCGTCGCGGCGGAAGATTGCATTCACAAGATATTTTCCATCATAATCATATGATGCACGGGTGAAATAGGAAGATGTTCTTGTGTCTCTCAGATTTCCACTTACCCTGCCGGCAATCTCAACACCTCCGTGCTGAGCAAAATTTTCACCTTCAGCAAACATTGGTCCTGACTGTGTATTGATGTATTTATGTGTAGATTGTTTTGCAGAAATACCTGCAACAGCACTGATATTATGCTTTATGCCAAATGATTTGTCATAGGACACATAATTTTCCCACATCCAGGTAAACCAGGTGTTGGTATTGTCTCTAACGTTGGCCTGCGTATTCATTCTTTCTGAGGAAAACCAATAGGTTGGGAACCATGTGTGGAATAGTTGGTTGGCAACATCAGCACTGGTGCGTGTGGTAAATTTGAAACCTTTCCAGCTTTCGTCACCTAAAGTAAGATACATATTACCCATGAATTTGTCTTCTTTGGTTCCACCTTTGGCAATTTCAATCATAGCCAGTGGATTGGCAATCTCACCTTTTACATAAGGTGATAATCCATAGTAGAATCCATCAGAATTTTGAACTAAAGTGTTACCACCATTTAGTACATTTTGCGCAAATTCTGGCAAAGCTCCGTTGTAAATTACCGGAGTCAAAGGATCCAGCATCAATGCAGAAGAAATAATACCACCAAACTCTGAGTCCTCAGTAATGGAGTTTCTTTGCATGTGTGTATAGTTTACATTGGTACCGACTTTTATCCAAGGTTTGATTTGCTGTGTTATATTTGTGCGAAGTGTAAAGCGTTCATAATGTGATTTGTCTCCGCCAATAACACCATCCTGATTCATATAACCACCAGACACATAATAGTTTCCTTTTTCCGTTGCACCGCTGAAAGCCAGGTGATGACGTTGCAGCATAGCTGTATTCAGCGTTTCATCCATCCAATTGGTGTTAATGCTTGAATTTGTTGGTATCGTAACCCCAACATTTGCTTCATTGATCCATGTTGCATAACTTGATGCATCCATAGGTTGTGTATAGTCACCTATACTTTGTGAGCCAACCTGAAAACTGTATTCAACTTTTCCCGGACCTTTAGCGCCACTTTTAGTTGTAATCAGTACAACGCCATTGGCTGCCTCAGCACCATAAATGGCAGCAGAAGCAGCGTCTTTTAGAACAGTTACAGACTCAACATCGTTTGGCTCCAGATTATCAATATTGCTTGTTGCCATACCATCTACAACATACAATGGCTGCACATTTCCGTTGGTAGCCACCCCGCGGATTACAACTTTTTGCCCAGCTCCAGGAGAACCTGAAGTTGTGGTTACATTCACACCGGCAATGCGACCCTGTAGTGCTTCATTCACATTGGTGGTTGGAAGTTGAGCAATCTCTTTGTTTCCTAGTTTAGCAATTGCCCCTGTAATATTGGATCTTTTTTGTATACCATATCCAACAACAAGAATTTCACTTAGTCCTACAACACTTTCTTTCAGGACAATAATTTCTTTAACATTTGCTTTTAATTCTTTCTCAATGGTTTCATAACCAATCATGGAAAAGACAAAGAGAATGTTTTGTTTGTTCAGATTAATCTGAAACGCTCCATCAATGCCAGAGATAGTACCATTTGTTGTACCTTTCTCAACGACATTAACTCCAGGTAGAGGTTCGCCATTTTCACCCTGAACCATTCCGCTGAAGTTGAATGCCTCCTGTGCGGTTAATGTAAAAGTGACACTAAGAAATAGTATTCCGGTCAGGAATAATACTTTCTTCGCTAGGGTGTTCAATTTTAATAAATTGTAAACATCTGATTTCATAAGTATAACGTTTAATTTAAAGTGAGTGATAAGATTACATTACAAAGCAAAAAATGATAATTCTGATAATAATTAGAGGAGATGTTGTTTGTTCATAGGTTTAGGTTTTTTAATGATTATTTCATTTGTACTTCATTTTTAGTTAGTGTAATAAATACACAACAGCAAAAATATATAAAAAATGTTAAGTTTAGACTTTTTAAAAAAATTCTTGTAATTTATACTAATTCTAAATAAATGAATTTCTATTTGATTGGTTTCATGTGTATTTGGTTTCATAGAACTGAAAAATTTATTTTTTTAAAATTTGTTTTACTAAGCAAAAAGTAAATATTTTTGCAAAGTGTAATAAATACGCTTTATCTATGATCAGGCCAATAATTAATAATGTATCTGTGGATTGTGTGATATTCGGTTTTGACAACACGAGTTTGAATGTGTTGCTTACAAAACGTGAATTGACAGACCCTGAATCAGGAGAAATACTTTTACAGGACTATACAATGCAAGGCCACCATGTTTTGGAGGATGAAAATCTGGATGATGCTGCAAAAAGGGTTTTGAAGGATAAAACAGGACTTGAGAACATTTTTTTGAAGCAGTTTCATACTTTTGGAGATACCGATCGCCTCCTAAAAGAGAAAGACCAGCTTTGGATAAAAACAAAGTTTCCAATGGTTTTGAACCATGTTATTACAGTTGCTTATTATTCTTTGGTCGACAGTGCCAAAATTAAACCTGACCAACAACATCTGGATACGAAGTGGTTTCCGGTGAATGAATTGCCTGCGCTTGGTTTTGACCATGAAAGAATTATTATGATGGCGCTTGATTATCTTCGGGATGAAATTCGCAGAGAACCAATTGGTTTTGAATTGCTTCCGGAAAAGTTTACGCTGACACAGCTGCAAAACCTTTACGAGGTTATATTGAATACATCACTCGACAGAAGGAATTTCAGGAAAAAGGTGGCACATATGAAATACGTCATTCCGCTGGATGAAAAGCAAAAAGGCGTTGCACACAAACCGGCTCAGGTGTTTATTTTCAGCCGGGATGTTTATGATAGAACAAAAAAGGAAAAGCTCGACTTTTCCATATGATATATTCTGATAGTGATTAGGTGTTTTTGTTGTTCAGCCCGGCTTTTTGTCGCGTGCTCGCTCTTAGTGTTTATTGATTAAATGAACACCTATGAAATTACACTTAATGTATGTGAACGAAATCTTCAGCTGTTTAGCGGACAAAATTAGAATTGCTCTTGAGTCTGACATTGAACAGGTTAAGGGCGAAAACAATTGCCTTTTTTTGAAGAATAGCCCCTCAAATGCAAAAAAGATAAAATGTCAAGCCTGATTCTTTAAATTTAAAGCAATGAGCAATACCGGAAAAATCAAGATTAAAGAAAAAATAGGTTACGCCCTAGGCGATGGTGCAGCAAATATTGCATGGCGTGGTGTCGCTACTTTTCTGTTCGTTTTCTATACCGATGTTTTTGGCATCAGTCCGGTGGCTGTTGGATTACTGATGCTAGTTGCACGTCTCAGCGATGGAATAAGCGACATTCTGATGGGGGTAATCGGCGACCGCACAAATACAAAATACGGTAAATTCCGTCCCTGGATTTTATGGACTGCAATTCCGTTGGGGATCGTTTTGTCCTTGCTTTTCACAACGCCTGATTTGACATCAACAGGCAAAATAGTCTATGCCTACGTAACATACATTTTATTTACACTTATCTACACTGCCAACAATATTCCATATGGCGCGCTGATGGCTGTGATAAGCGGCGATGACAAAGAGCGGACCGTACTTGGTTCTTACAGGATGGTGGGTGCTTTTGGGGGAGGAATGATTGTTCAGGGTGCGCTGCTTTTCTTAGTGGCTCATTTTGGAAATGTTAATCCTGAGGTGAAAGTCAACGAACTGGGGCAGGATAAATTTCAGGTTTCTGTTTCTGTTTCCAAAGATGTTGAAAATGTAAATATCAAAACAAAAGACGGAATTGCACTTTTTTCATGGAATGATCGCGAAGACGAAAACAAAAATTCTGAGCCGGTAAATGCTGTAAGTTTTTCGATGCAGAAGGATTCTAGCTATGTATTTCTTGTTGAAGGAGAGGAGAAAATTAGCTCCGAAAAGATTTCAATCATCGATCAGAAAAGAGGATACAGCAACTCGATTTATATTATGTCTGTGATTCTTTCACTCCTCATGCTGGTCACTTTTTTCACGACGCGTGAAAGAATTCAGCCTTCAAAAAGTCAGCAGACAAATCTGAAAAAAGATTTGAAAGACCTCTTCCGAAACAAACCCTGGCTGGTGCTTTTGGTCATTGGCTTGCTTTTCAATGTTTACAACAACATAAAGCAAGGTATTGTGGTCATTTATTTTACCCATTATTTGAATGATCAGCTTTTAACAGGCTCCTATTTGATTGGTTTAATGCTCGTTTCCATTGCCGGAGCTATGGCTACTGCTTATCTTGGAAAAAAGCTGGGCAAGCGGAAACTATTTATTTATGCGCTTATTTTCTCAGCAATGGTAAATGTATTGTTTGCTTTTTGCGGCCCAAAAGATGTTTTAGCAATCTTTATTATAGGAATGGTTTCTGAGTTTGGTGCAGCGATTTTTCCAACCTTGTTTTTTGCCATGCTGGGCGATGCTGCCGATTATTCTGAATTCAAAAATGGCCGCAGGGCAACCGGACTGATCTATTCGGCCGGATCTTTTTCCACAAAATTTGGTGGCGGGATAGCAGGTGCAATTATTGGCTTTGTACTCGGCGCTTTTCACTATAGCGGACAGGATGCTATCGCTGTTCAAGGTGCCATTCCGGGTATAAAAATGCTGATGAGCTGGATTCCCGCTTTGATTGCTTTGCTGGCAGCTGCTTTAATGACTTTATACCCGTTGACTCAACATAAAATGGACGAAATAACACTTGAATTGAACAGGCGAAGAGAAAGTGAATAGATGCTAAGGCAGTTTTATTTCAAAAGAAAAAACAATTTTAACAAAGAAATTTATCATGAAATACGGATTTTTTGACGATATAAACAGAGAGTATGTAATTACCAATCCGAGGACACCATTTCCATGGATTAATTATATGGGCACTGGAGGATTTTTTAGCATTGTATCCAACACCGGGGGGGGATATAGCTTTTACAAAGATGCACGGCTACGAAGAATCACACGAAACAGATACAACAATGTGCCTGTTGATGACGGTGGAAAATATTTTTATGTCAATGATGGAGGCCAAATCTGGTCGCCGGGCTGGAAACCAGTTAAAAAAGAACTTGACAGCTACGAGTGCCGGCATGGTTTGGGTTATTCAAAAATTACCGGCGAGTTGAATCAACTGTCAGCAGAAGTGCTCTATTTTGTGCCTCAGCAATTTGATGGAGAGGTAATCAAAGTCAAGTTAAAAAACAAAAGCAATCTTCAAAAATCCATAAAACTGCACTCATTTGCCGAATGGGCTTTGTGGGATGCTTTGGACGATATGACTAATTTTCAACGAAATTTCAATACCGGAGAAGTTGAAATAGAAGGCTCTTGTATTTATCACAAAACAGAATACCGTGAGCGCCGGAATCATTTTGCTTTTTATAGCGTTAATAATGAGATCAATGGATTTGATACCGATCGCGAAACATTTTTAGGAACCTACAATGGCTTCGACCAGCCTGAAATGGTTTGCAATGGCCGAAGTGGAAATTCTGTTGCACATGGTTGGTCGCCGGTTGCTTCACATTTTATTGAAGCAGACCTTCAACCTGACGAGGAAAGAGAATTTGTTTTTGTTTTGGGATATGTGGAAAACGACAACGAGGAAAAGTTTTCAGCTCCAAATGTCATCAATAAAACGAAGGCAAAGAAAATGATCAGTCAGTTTCAGACCTCAGAGCAGGTGAATGCTGCATTGAAAGCGCTACAGGATTTTTGGTCAGATTTACTTGGAAATTTGAATATCAGTTCAAATGATGAGAAACTGGATCGCATGGTAAACATCTGGAATCAATACCAGTGCATGGTAACCTATTTCTTTTCGAGAAGCACCTCCTACTTTGAGTCTGGAATTGGCCGTGGAATGGGATTCCGCGATTCCAATCAGGATATTATCGGCATGGTACACCTTGCGCCGGAGCTTGCCCGACAACGCATTATTGATCTGGCAAGCACCCAATTGGAAGATGGAAGTGCGTACCATCAGTATCAGCCTTTAACCAAAAAAGGAAACCATGAAGTAGGAGGCAATTTCAATGACGATCCTTTGTGGCTCATTCTTTCCGTTTCTGCTTATTTGAAAGAAACCGGCGATTGGTCGCTGCTCGAACAAACGGCCCCTTTTAATAACGACGGAAATGATGCACCGGTTTTTGAACATATAAAACGTTCTTTCTATCATGTGGTGAATAACTTAGGACCTCATAATCTTCCGTTGATTGGTCGTGCCGACTGGAACGATTGCCTTAATCTGAACTGCTTTTCTGATAAACCGGGTGAGTCGTTTCAGACTACAAACAACAAAATTGGAAAAACAGCTGAGTCGGTGATGATTGCAGGAATGTTTGTTTTATACGGCGAGGAATTTGCCCGCATTTGCGATTTCACTGGCAAAACAGAGGAAGCAAATCAGGCAAGAATTCATGTCGAAAACATGAAAAACGCTATCGACAAATCAGGTTGGGATGGTGATTGGTTTTTGAGAGCATATGATTACTATGGCGATAAAGTAGGAAGCAAAGAGAATGAAGAAGGGCAGATTTTCATCGAACCACAAGGTTTTTGCGTGATGGCCGGAATTGGTCTTGAAGATGGTCGCGCCGAAAAAGCATTGAAAAGCGTAGAAGAAAGATTGGCAACCCCATACGGCATCGTTCTGTTGAATCCTGCCTACACAAAATACCATATTAATCTGGGTGAAATCACAACTTATCCTCCCGGATATAAAGAAAATGCCGGGATTTTTTGCCATAACAATCCTTGGATTATCATTGCAGAAACAATGGTAGACCATTCTGATTTAGCTTTTGATTATTACAAAAGAATAACACCTGCTTATCTTGAAAATATCAGTGAATTGCATAAAACTGAGCCTTATGTGTATTCTCAAATGATTGCAGGCAAGGATGCAGCTAAGCCCGGAGAAGCAAAAAACTCATGGCTGACCGGCACAGCAGCATGGAATTTTTATACTGTAAGTCAATATATTTTGGGCATTAAACCGGATTATGATGGCTTGACCATAGCACCCAGCCTTCCTTCTTCAATGAAGGAGCTTCGCTTCACCAGAAAATTCAGAGGGAATACCTATCATGTAAAGGTTATCAATAACGGTGGTAAACAGCAATCTTGTCGCGTAAATGGCAAAGATTGGAATGGAGCTCTTCCAATATCGAAAAATAATGAGATATTTGAAGTTGAATTAATATTAAACCAGGATGGAGAATAATTACAAAGCAAGCAGTGCCCGTTACAAAACGATGAAATACAACCGCTGTGGAAAAAGCGGATTGTTGCTTCCCGCCATTTCATTGGGATTGTGGCACAATTTCGGGCATGCAGATAGTTTTAATACTGCAAGAGATATCCTTAGATCAGCCTTCGATCAAGGGATTACACATTTCGACCTTGCAAACAATTATGGTCCGCCGGCAGGTTCAGCGGAGGAGGTTTTTGGCGCTGTTCTCAAAAATGATTTTTCCTCCTACAGGGATGAAATGATCATCACAACCAAAGCTGGCTATGGCATGTGGGATGGACCTTATGGCGAGTGGGGCTCAAGAAAATATCTGGTTGCAAGTCTGAACCAAAGCCTGAAACGCATGGGTCTGGATTATGTCGACATATTTTATTCCCACCGTTTTGATCCAAATACACCACTCGAAGAAACCATGACAGCGCTCGATCACATCGTAAAAAGCGGGAAAGCTCTGTATGCAGGCATCTCAAATTATTCGCCTGAGCAAACAAAAAATGCAATAGAAATACTGAACAAGCTGGGAACACCTTGTTTGATTCATCAGGGAAGATATTCAATGATCGACAGAACTGTGGAGAATGGCTTGCTGGATGTTTTGGAGGATAATGGCGTTGGTTTTGTAGCTTATTCTCCGCTCGCACAAGGCATTTTGACCGACAGATATCTCAAAGGAATTCCTGCTGATTCAAGGGCATCAAAAGCATTCTTTCTTAAACCCGAAAACATTACCCCTCAGCTAATTGTAAAAGTGGGTATGCTCAACGAACTTGCTTTAGAAAGAGGGCAAACTTTAGCTCAGATGGCGACAGCATGGCTACTTCGCGACAAACGAATAACCTCAGTAATAGTAGGTGTCAGCTCTGTAAAGCAGTTGGATGACAATATAGAAACGCTTAAAAACACTACTTTTTCGGAAGAGGAGTCAACGAAAATTCTGGAAATTATAAAAAGCATGTGATTGTAAAAGAGCAGTTCTCCAAAACTTGACCGCTGAAAAGCAAAAATTGAATCACTGAATAAATAAAATAATTGATAGAAAACCATCTAAAAAGGCCTGTAGTTCCCATTTTGAAATAAAATGAAAATTTATCCGGAAACATTGCTTGTAAGCATAAAGCATTGGCTACATATCCTTTACGATGATAGAAATTTTTAAAAGAACAGAAATGAACACAAAACTTTTTATTTCAATTGTGCTGCTGTCAGCAACAACATTCTTTTCATGTCAAACAAATACCAAAAACAAGCAGATGACAATTGACAAAACATCAGTTCCTGCTGAGAAGTTGGATTCTCTTATCAGCGTGATGACACTTGATGAAAAACTCAGTCTTATCCATGCAAGTTCTTCTTTCACATCGGGAGGTGTTTCAAGACTTGGCATACCTGAAATTGTCATGTCCGATGGTCCTCATGGTGTGCGTCACGAACATGGTCGTGGCTGGTATGCACTCGAAGATGCCGATGATAAAGCCACCTACCTGCCTGTTGGAATCTGCCTTTCTTCAACATGGAACAAGGCACTGGGTTATGATTATGGTGTTGTCCTTGGCAGCGAAGCCAAGGAGAGGGGCAAAAATGTTATTTTAGGCCCGGGAGTGAACATCATTCGCAGTCCGTTGAACGGCCGCAACTTTGAATACCTTAGCGAAGACCCTTTTCATGCAGCAGCGATGGCTGTTGGCTATGTTAAAGGAGTTCAGGATCAGGGAACAGCTGCATGTGTGAAACACTTTGCTGCCAACAATCAGGAAACAGACCGGCATAATATAGATGCTATTGTAAGCAAACGTGCATTGCACGAAATTTACTTTCCTGCTTTTAAAGCTGCAGTGCAGGATGGCGGTGCATGGAGCATCATGGGAGCCTACAACAAGGTTAACGGTCAGTACACAACGCATCATGAATACCTCAATAATGTTGTGCTGAAAGGCGAATGGGGTTTTGATGGAGTTGTGATAAGCGACTGGGGTTCAGTGAAGGACACCCGTGAAGCACTTCTCTTCGGGACTGATATTGAAATGGGTACCGAATTACTTAAGTCATTCAGCAATCCTGATTATAATGATTTTTATCTTGCAAAACATGCAAAAAAGATGATTGAAGATGGCACCATCGATGAAAGTGTAATTGATGAAAAAGTAAAACGTGTTTTGACACTGATGTATCGCTCAACTGCACTTGGAAATCATTCTCCGGGCAAAAGAAATGTGCCTGAGCATCAGCAATTGGCGCTTAAAGTGGCTCAGGAAGGTTTAGTGCTCCTCAAAAACGATGGTCTTTTGCCGCTCGACAAAAAAGCAATCAAAACCCTTGCTGTCATTGGTCATAATGCAACAAGATTGTTCGCCGAAAGAGGAGGTAGCTCACAGGTGAAGCCATTGTATGAAATCACACCGCTTGAAGGCATTCAAAAACTGGTTGGAGATCAGGTTGAAATCATTTTTGCGGAAGGTTATGAACCTTATTATGATGAAAGCCTTTTCAGGGGTTATGCCAGTGAGGTGGCATCACAGTCCAGAGACAATAAGAAAAGTACGGATCTTGCAAAAACAGCCAATGCCAAACTTCTGCAGGAAGCCATAGAAGTTGCCAGAAGTGCAGACGCTGTCATTTTTGTCGGCGGCTGGATTCATGGCCACGATGGCATGCCATGGGGCGAAGGTACCTACGACGCCGAGGCGCGCGACAAGCTGAACCTCAAGCTGTTGTTTGGTCAGGAAGAACTGATTCAGGAAATAAACAAGGTGAACAAAAAAACAGCTGTTGTGCTGATGGGTGGAAGCAACGTAGAAATGAAAAACTGGTTGCCTGAAACCCCCGCTTATCTTCATGCTTGGTATCCCGGAATGGAAGGTGGAACAGCCATTGCGCAGGTTTTATTTGGTGATATAAATCCTTCAGGCAAGCTGCCTGTGACATTTGCCAATTCACATGAAGATTATCCTTCACATGCTGTTGGTGAGTTTCCCGGAAACAAAACAGTTCAATACACCGAAGATATTTATGTCGGTTATCGCTATTTTGACTCAAAAAATATTGAAGTGGTATTTCCATTTGGTTTTGGACTTTCCTATACAAACTTTGATTTCTCTGGTCTGAAATTAACCCAAAAGGATAAGAAGGTTTTTGTTGAATGCACGCTTACCAACACCGGAAACCGCGCTGGTGCAGAAGTTGCGCAGGTTTACGTTCATCAGAAGGTAGCCTCGGTTGACCGCCCGGTAAAGGAGCTCAAGGGCTTTGAAAAGGTCACGCTCAATCCGGGAGAATCAACCACTATAAGCATAGCGCTTGATGAATCAGCCTTCAGTTTTTACCATCCGGAGAAATTAGTTTGGATACTTGAACCAGGATTGTTCGAAATTTCGGTAGGATCAGCATCAAATAATCTTCCGCTTAAAGGAACAGTTGAATTAACTCAATAATTGGCGCTTTATTTATGTTAACCCATTAGCATAAAGACATTTATATCAAATGCAAAAATCAAGGCTCGAAGTTGTGGATGCCCTTCGCGGTTTTGCCATTGCGGCCATAATGCTGCTGCATAATATTGAGCATTTTGATCTGTATTATTTCCCTGAGAATCTGCCCGAATGGATAAAAACGCTAGATGGGGCAATCTGGAGTTCGGTTTTCTTTTTGTTTGGCGGAAAAGCCTTTGCCATATTTGCTTTGCTCTTTGGCCTTACATTTTTTATCCAGTCAGACAATCAGGCTGAAAAAGGTAAAAGTTTCAATGGCAGGTTTGCATGGAGAATGACGCTTTTACTTGCGTTCGGGCTCATTAATTCCGTTTTCTATCAGGGAGATATATTGTCAATTTATGCTCTACTGGGATTCTTTCTGATTCCACTATCGCGATTGAGCAACAAACAATTGTTGGCAGTTTCGGCAATTTTGCTTTTGCAGCCCATTGAGATTTATAAACTTGTAAACGCACTGCTTCATCCTGGGCTGCCGGTTTCTGATCCGGCTTCCTGGGCTTATTTTGGTCAAATGGGCTCATACCTGATGAACGGTTCTTTTTTGGATGCAGCAAAAGGAAATCTGACCAACGGTAAATGGGCTGTTCTGCTCTGGAATTTTGAAAATGGCAGGTATTTCATCATTCTGGCGCTTTTTCTGCTTGGCATGCTGACAGGGCGATATGAAGTATTTATATCCAATGCGAAAAACAAAAAATTGTGGGCTAGGGTTTTGTTGTTTTCTACAATATCTTTTACACTCCTTTTTATATTACAGAAAAATCTGGCATTATGGGTAAAAGATCCTGCAACCTTCCGATCAATTGAGTTGCTGTTTAACAGCTGGTCGAATCTGGCTTTTACATTGGTTCTGGTTTCAGGATTTACGCTTCTTTTTTACTACAACAGTATGCGCGTTTTGCTGAATTTCTTTTCTCCAATGGGACGTATGAGCCTGACCAACTACATCCTGCAATCTGTTGCCGGCGCCTACCTGTATTATGGATTCGGTCTGGGACTGTACAAACATACCGGCGCAACCTACGGTTTATTGATCGGCATTTCCCTGACCATGCTTTTCGCCTTTTTATGCAGGTACTGGGCTAAAAGACACAGACACGGACCTCTTGAGGGAATGTGGCACAAAGCTACCTGGCTTGGACAGAATAAAACATTTTGATCCAATTTTTTAGTACCGAAAGGAGAAATGTAATAGTCCAATTATCGCTCACTCAATTGGCCTAACATTTCTATCCATCGGCATTATACCACTACAGCTTTTGGATTCATTTATATTTTACTTTGGTATAACTTGGATAAAGCTCTAAAGATCTGATGTTTAAAAACATCAATCTGATCTAAAGTTTTATGAATATCCCGCGTTTGAATAATACAAATGCCGGAACAAAAAGTAAAGCAGTGTAAATCAATGCGTACAACATACTTGCAAAGTTAGCAGCCAGTCCGGCGGAGATTAGAATTTCCATGAAATGGCCCTTAATCCCCATTTCACCAATGTTGATTCCCCAGAAAAGAAAATCTGCCATACCCGCAAGTACATAAACGGCAATGGCATTGGAGCCGAATATTACAAATGGCCGGGCAAAACGTTCATAACCCATTTCATCAATGAATACCATTAATGTAGCTAGTGTGGTGGCAGCAAGTCCTGATGAAACCAAAACATACGAACTTGTCCAGAGGTTTTTATTCAATGGAAACTGCCAGCTCCAGATAGTTCCGAGCACCGATGCAATAAAACCGGCTGTAAAAAGCCAGATAATTTTTTGCGCTCTTGTTCTGTCGCTCCTGAGCAAAGTGCCGGCTAAAAGCCCGGTGATGCCAGTAGCAATGGCAGGCAGTGTGCTCAACAATCCTTCCGGATCCCATGTGCCGGCCCATAATTTCCCTGGCAAAAATTTTGAATCGAACCAGGCTGCAAGGTTAACACCGGGCTCGAGCATGGCTTTGTTGTAGCCGTGTGTTGGAATGATTGTCATTGCCAACCAGTATGCCCAGAGCAACAAAGCGCCTGTAATGGCAAGTTTTTTCTGATCCAGCTTCAGGAAAAGAAAAGCACAAACAAAAAATACAATGGCAATGCGTTGCAATACACCTGCAAATCGAAGTTCTGCAAAATTGAAATAGGGATAAAGATTCAGAAATATCCCAACTGCAAATATCTTAATTGAGCGCCAAAGGATTTTCCGGTACAGGTCGTTCACTGGCAATCCTGATGCAACCCTTTTTCCATAAGCCAAAGCAATTGAAATTCCCACAATAAAAATAAAGAAGGGGAAAATCAGGTCGGTTGGAGTGATGCCGTTCCAGACTTTGTGCGCCAATGGCGGATAAATGTGACTCCAGCTGCCTGGCGTATTAACAAGAATCATGGCGGCTATGGTAAAACCGCGCATTGCATCAAGGGAGATCATTCGTGAACCGGCTGCCATGAGAATGATTTTTTGTGTTTAAATTAAAGGTTGCCAAAGGTAAGAATCACATTGCATTCTTTCAAATCATTTTTAAAATGATACACGGCAACAAGACTCTCATCTCATTTTAAGGCCTTAGTTTTAAATGTTTATTAAATGCCAAAATCCAGTAGAAAACATTTCCATTGAAGCTCAACTTTCATAAATACATTAATTGTTTTAAACTACTTCTGAAACATAATCAAATCATAGAAATATCAGAATCCCAAAAATCTGTTTACTTTTACCATCAGAAGGGTCAAAATAAACATTTGAACCTCAAGCGTTTTTTTATATGAATTATCTAAGAAAATGAATATGAAATCAAACATCTCTCCAATAATTTGGTTTGCAATTTTATTGGGTCTCTTCGGATTCTATGCATGCAGTATTTCTCCGGTTGCCGAAAATGCCAAAGTCGTTAAGCTCGCTTCTGGTTTTGCCTTTACTGAAGGTCCGGCAGCCGATAAACATGGCAATGTGTATTTCACCGATCAGCCCAACAACAAAATCCATATCTGGACTACCGATGGCAAGCTGGAAACCTTTCACGAAAATTCAGGTCGGGCCAATGGCTTGTATTTCGACCATGATGGAAACCTGCTTTCATGCTCCGATATGGACAATCAGCTTTGGAGTATTTCAGATGATAAAAGTCACAAAGCACTTGTATTAGATTACGAAGGAAAAAGATTGAATGGTCCAAACGATCTTTGGGTGCGCCCCGATGGTGGCATCTATTTCACCGATCCTTTATATGTCAGACCATACTGGACGCGCAATCCGGAAATGGAACAGGATGGCGAACATGTGTATTTCCTTTCTTCCGACAGAGAAACTTTGATCAGGGTGGCCGATGATCTTGTAAAGCCAAATGGAATCATCGGTACACCCGACGGTAAAAAGCTTTATGTTGCGGACATCGGTGCCAACAAAACCTATGTTTATGACATCAATCCTGATGGCAGCCTCACAAATAAAAAGCTCTTTGCAGAAATGGGATCAGATGGAATGACCATCGATAGTAAAGGCAATGTTTATCTGACCGGAAATGGTGTTACAATTTTCGATCCCGCTGGCAAACAAATAGGCCATATTCAAATCGATGAACCCTGGACAGCGAATGTCTGTTTCGGAGGAAAAGAAGGAAAGACTTTATTTATTACCGCTTCAGCATCTCTTTTTTCCCTTGAAATGAATGTAAAAGGAGTAAGATAATTCGTTATCAGCTCTCAAAAAAAGTATTTGAAAAGTGAGTTTAAGTATGTCTGGCTTAAGTTTGAGCGATAGAGCCCAACAAGAAAATAATGTCCTGATAAAAACGCTAACTTTTTGTTTGTGAATCTTCAATCTGGAAGTTTTGAAGGTCAATTTTTTCACGGAGTATTTTTGATAATGGTTTTTGCTTAAGAACCGACTCAACCCAGGCTGTGAAGTCAAAAATCCTTAAAACAGGTTGTTCAAATACATCATTCTGTATCACGGTTAATTCAGGGTTGTGCTTTTCCCAAAGAAGGTTGCGCTTGCTTTGCATGGCAGGAATCTCTTTTTGAAAAAACCCAAGTAGAAAACGTTCAATTTTATAACCTTTCTCTGATTTTGACAACTCTCTTTTTATAGATCTGATTTCATATTTGATCAAATCAAAATCCTTGAGTTTAAAGATAATCATAAGATTTACCATTCTGATCGTTCTGTAAAGCGGCAGGTAAAAATAGTTTTTCCCGCGTATAATTATTTGACTTAGAAACTTATGTGCCTTTTGGTATTCCGCATTCCCGAAATGGATAAGTGAAGTGTACAGGCAAAGTTCGGCCTGACGTGCTCTGTTTAATGAAAAAAGCTTGTTGTAAAGATTGTCTTTGTACTCCTTTGTTAATGCCTCTGAAGCCTTAAAGTCGCCACGATCAAGGTGTGGAAAAAGTTCGTACAGAAAAATAATACATGTCAGATTTATCTTGAAATCAACGGATGTGTTGTCGATTTTTTTGAGTTGATCAATAAAATAGGTCATCCCACTGTAATTGCGGATACTCCTCAGACTCTCCAAAACGCCTTCTATGGTATAAAGATAGTAGACAGGCGGCGTGTTCCAACGGTGTTTGTTGGACTCAAAGAGTTTGCTTAACTCATAAAATGACCGCAATGCCGACTTGTAATCTCCCACGCTGATCAGGTAATTCGATTGAAAAAGTTGGTGAAGTTTACTGATTTCAAAATTTTCAAGTGATAGCGAGGCAACAATACTTATTTCACTATAAACTAAATCATTAAGATCATTTTTCTGTTCCAGTGAACGTGTGTAACCTTTGGTAAGCAAGCGGTGTTTCAAAATTTCATAAAGCGATGACTGCTCATTTACTTTTCTTAAAAACTTCAAGGATTCATTCAGTTTAAATTGTTTTTTAAGCAGATCTTCTTCGCTTAGATTTGGAAAGTTTAATGCAAGCAGATACTCCAGTTCAAGACGGCCAGCCAGCAAAAGCGCATGATAGTTTTCGTATTTCTCTGATAAAAGCTTCACGTTTTCCAGAAGATCAAAAGCCTCTCCAAAAAGTGATTTTTCATATAGCACCCTTGCCTTCATTATTTTATTGAACAGCATATAATGCTTATCTTGTTCTTCACGCATTTCAAGCGCTGTTTCAAGGATTAAGTCAAATAAATAGTTAACCGTACTCTCAAAAGCGACTCCCGGACGTTTGTCCAGAAATACTGACCGCAATGAAGAAGGGGTTTGATTTGGCTCCGCCTCAATAGTATCATACAAATAGACGTAATCCGGTATGCTTTTTCTTTTGCATGATTTGATCCGGAAATTCTTTTTCTCTGACCGGGTCATTGAGTGTATCAAATGGATTAAAGATTCAAATTTTGTCATGTTTTCTGGTGATCTGATTTATTTTTAAATTCAGAGAAAAGAATACATAGCTTCGCAACTTTTTTAACTTCTCTCGATAAGAATTTTATGCAACCGTTTGATATTTTATTAAAAGCAAGCATCTTAGCCTCATTTAAGGGATTTGCCTTAAAATGTTCCAAATTTAATATTTTTTCGACTGGATTAAATTGAAAATCTATATAAATTGAAAAAACCACACTATTATAATTGTTTATATAGTTATAAGTCAATTATATAAGAAAAAGTCTAATTATTTATATGTTTTTTTAAATTATAGTTTATGTTATTTTATTGATAATTTTTTCGTTTTCATTATGATAGATTTGCCCCCGAATCATTTAAAAAACTCGAATACATGCAAGGAAAAAAGATTGTTGTAGTTGGAAGCTGTAATACAGACATGGTAATTAAAGCTGACAGATTGCCAATACCGGGAGAAACTGTTCTTGGCGGAACCTTTTTTATGAATCCTGGTGGCAAAGGAGCAAATCAGGCTGTAGCGGCGGCAAGAATGGGTGGAAATGTAACCCTCATTTCAAAAACAGGAAATGATGTTTTTGGAAAGCAGTCAATGATGTTGTATGATTCTGAAAACATCAAAACAGATTATATATTCTCCGACCCTAATAATCCTTCGGGCGTTGCGCTTATTACAGTCGATTCAAATGGAGAAAACTGCATCGTGGTAGCGTCAGGCGCCAACGCAAACCTTTTTCCTGCGGATATCAACAAAGCCTATGCAGAAATAGAAAACAGCGACCTGGTCCTTATGCAGCTCGAAATCCCAATAGATACGGTAGAGTATGTGGCAGAAATTGCAAGTAAGAGAAACATTAAGGTGATTTTGAACCCTGCGCCTGCACGAGCGCTTTCAGATAAATTATTGAAAAATCTTTATATCATCATTCCCAACAGAAGTGAAGCGGAGATTTTGTCAGGAATTAAAGTTACCGACCTCGAAAAGGCAAGACAAGCAGCTGATATTATCAGTGCTAAAGGCGTCAATATTGTCGTAGTTACTTTAGGCTCAGAGGGTGCATTGATAAAAGACTTTGATGAATACCATTTTGTTGAAGCAGTGAAAGTTGACGCTATGGATACGACTGCTGCCGGTGATGTTTTTTGCGGCTCAGTTTGTGTAGGCCTTGCAGAAGGAAAATCAATCCTTGACTCAGTGAAAATGGCGGCCAGGGCTGCAGCTATTACAGTTACACGGATGGGCGCACAGTCCTCTATTCCATACAGATCAGAATTATCATCACTTGATTAGTATATAAAATATATTTATTATGAGTTCATATATTATGTTTTACAAATCCAGATTCTTTCTTGCTTCGATGTTCATGATAAGCCTTTTGATAGGTTTTTCATCAGCTGTAGAAGCACAGGAATCTCAGCCAGTGAAAATTGGTGGAACCGTCTCCGACTTCACCAATGGAGAGATGCTCCCCGGAGTGAACGTCACAATAAAAGGGACACAAACCGGAAGCGTTTCCGACATCAATGGCCGCTACACAATCGATGTTTTAAAAGGATCAACACTTGTTTTCAGTTTTGTTGGCTACGAAACAAATGAGGTTGTTGTAGGATCGCAGCCACAGATTAATGTCAGGCTGAGGCCAACAGTTGAATCTCTGGAAGAAATTGTTGTCATCGGATATGGCTTAACAACAAAAAAGGAAGTCACCGGATCAATTACTTCGCTGAAATCTGAAGACTTTAACAAGGGAAGCTACAGCAACCCAATGGGTCTTTTACAAGGAAAAGTAGCAGGTTTGTCAATCACCAAACCAGGTGGTGCCGACCCACAGGCCGGCTATCAGATTTTGCTCAGGGGAACTAATACACTCACCTCCGGACAAGGTCCGCTCATCATTGTGGATGGTATTGCCGGTGTCGATCTCAGAAATGTCAGTTTTGAAGAAGTCGAATCAATCGATGTGCTCAAAGATGGTGCTGCTGCTGCTATTTACGGCACACGCGGTTCAAATGGTGTAATTATTATTACGACCAAAAGGGCAAAAACAGGACAAAGTAAAGTTGAGTACTCAGGCTACCTATCTATGCAGGTTGCTCCCAGAATGGTTGAAAATCTTACGGCAGACCAATTCCGTGAGGCCATCACAAAATATGCTCCCGAAAAAGCAGGAAGTATTTATGATGCCAATACAGACTGGTTTAAAGAAATAACCCGTCAGATGCCTTTCAGTCAGCGTCATAACCTTGCTGTTTCAGGCGGAAACGAAACTTTCTCTCATCGCACAATTTTCTTTGTTGATCAGTCGGCTGGGATTTTAAAAGATAACGAAGCAAATAATTACCTGCTAAAAACTAACATAAACCAGAAAGCACTTGGCGGTTTGCTCACCGTTGATTACAACCTGAGCTATGGTATGAGAAATTATAAACCAGCGAATTATGACCTTTTTTATCAGGCATTTATAAGAAACCCTACTTCACCGATTTATGATCCTGAGAACACTTATTCAGGCGGTTACACCTTGATTTCCGGCATGAATTATTACAATCCGGTGGCGATGCAAAATGAGCGCAGAAGAGAAGGCAAAACTGATGATGCAGGTGCCAATGTGCGCGCATCATTGCAACTGACAAAAAACCTGAGTTGGGTAAATCTGGTCTCGATCGAAAAGTCGGATTGGGAGGAATTGCGATACAATACAAAATATTATCCAAGTCGTTTGGGCAGCGGTGGTGAAGCAGAAATAAGCAATGGCCGCAGTTCATCATCCAAATATGAAAGTACAGTAAACTATAGAATTGAAAGAGAAAAGCACAGCCTTCAGGCATTGGGTGGATACTCATTCGAGGAAGTTGTTTCCAACAACTCCTATTTATATAACACCGGTTTTGATACCGATTTGTACGGACCTCACAATATTGGAGCCGGTTCAGCTTTGGGCGAGGGCAGAGCTTCTATGGGTTCCTACAAAGGAAAAAGCAGACTTATTTCCTTCTTTGGACGGGTCATGTACAATTTTGATGATCGCTATCTTGCGGCTGCATCGCTCCGTCGTGAAGGCTCTTCGCGTTTTGGAGACAACAATAAATGGGGTTGGTTTCCTTCTGCCAGTATTGGATGGCGCATCAACCGTGAGGCGTTTATGGAAGATGTTTCCTGGGTTGATGATCTTAAGTTGCGCGTTGGTTATGGCGTTACAGGCAACCAGGAAATTGGAAACTATCGTTCACTCTTGCTGATGGGCAGAGCCGGAAAATTCTATTACAACGGCCAATGGATAAACACCTATCAGCCTGCAAGTAACCCAAATCCTGACCTGAAATGGGAGAATAAATCAGAGGTGAATGCTGGTATTGATTTCGCTGTTTTGAACAATCGCCTTGGTGGTGCTTTTGATTTGTATTACAGAAAAAGCACGGATTTGCTTTATACTTATGAGGTTTCGGTGCCGCCATACTTGTTCAAAGAATTGTTTACAAATATTGGAACCATCAGCAACCGTGGTATTGAGGTCTCTTTGAGAGGCGTTCCGGTGCGTACGGCTTCCTTGAACTGGACCTCCATTCTCACTTTCAGCAAGAACAAAAATATCCTTGATAAATTCTCAAACGAAGAGTTCACAAGTACTTCATATGATATCGGCTGGATTGGCCACGCTATTGGTGTAAACAGCCAGAAACTTCGCGAAGGAGAAAGTCTCGGTACATTTTATGGCCCTGTTTGGCTTGGTCTTGACGAAAATGGCCGCGACAGGTTTAAGAATGCCAACCCTATTGGGCTTGTAAATCCTGACGATTGGGAAGTCATTGGAAATGCATTTCCTGACTTTACTTTAGGCTGGAGCAATATGGTAAATTATGGCGACTGGGATATGAGTTTCTCGCTGAGGGCAAGCATTGGCGGCGAAGTTCTGAATACATACCGTTTATACTACGAAAACTGGGGCTCCATTGGTTTGAATAATGTTGTCCTGACTCAGTTGGAAAACCCTGAATTTACAGGCAACGCCAGATATTCTTCAAAATATGTCGAAGATGCCACTTTTGTTAAACTTGATAACATATCTGTTGGCTATAATCTGCCACTTAATCACAAGTTTATTTCCAAACTCAGGGTTTATGCCTCAGCGCAGGATGTATTGACAATAACAGGCTACCAAGGCCTTGATCCTGAAGTTAACCTTGGAGGTTTAACCCCTGGAATTGAATATTTGTCTTATTACCCGCGCACCACTCTGGTGACGTTTGGGCTTAATGTTTCATTTTAGATCTAATGATTACTGCCATGAAAAATATAATGTATAAATCAATTGTTTTAGTCATTGCCGCGAGCTTTATTCTGGCTTCGTGCACCGACCTCAAAGAAGATGTATACTCAGCCATTCCTCTCGATAGCTTTTTCCAGACCGAACAGGATGTGTTGATGAATGCAGGCAGGGCTTATACCAAACTTCAGAGATTTCCTGAAGAGCAAAGACTCTGGTCACTCATGCAAAACGCATCAGATGAAATGGTTATACCAGGTCGTGATGATGGTATGTGGTGGGAGCAAGGTCGTTGGGACGAACTTCACACACACAGGTTTAATTCGACAAATAAGATTCTGCGCCAATCGTGGGAGTACGTTTTTGAAGGCATCAGCGCTTGTAATGAGGTCATTTATACTACAGAAGAATCCACAATCACCTTTGATGGAAAAGACAGAATAGTTTCGGAAATCAAAGTTTTGAGGGCACTGTTTTATTTCTGGGCCATTGATAACTGGGGAAATGTTCCTTTTACAATCAACTTCGCTGACAGAGAACTACCTGAACAAAAAGACAGAGCATTTATTTTCAATTTCATTGAACAGGAAATCCTTGATAATGTCGACAAACTTCAGGTTGAACCTACACCAGATTATTATGGAAGAGTTACACAGGGAATGGCATACACGCTGCTTGCTAAACTCTATCTGAATGCAGAAGAATGGATTAACGTGAATAAATACCAGCAAGCTGTTGAGGCCTGCGACAGGGTGATTTCGGCAAATACTTATATGATCGAAAATGATTATTTCGCCAACTTCAAAATTCAGAATCAGGCATCTGCCGAAAATATTTTCGTTATTCCAAACCATTCTGTTTATACAAAAGACAGGCTTTACTGGTACACACTGACCCTAAACGACGCAAGCAGAGCCACTTATGGCTTCAAAGGCGAAATGTGGGATGGCTTTGTCCTTGAACCACCTTTCTTCGAAAAGTATGCAGAAAATGATTTAAGAAGAAATTCTTTCCTCTTCGGTCAGCAATATGATATGAATGGAAATCCGATTTATTTCGTTGATGGTAACGACACAACCTGGTTTGAATACACACCAACCATTGAAAATTACAGAGCACGTAAAAAATGGGAAGGAGCCCGTTGCTGCAAATATGAATACCAGAAAGACCTCGAATACTATGTCACTGATATGGAAAATGATTTTGTGCTGTTTCGTTTTGCTGATGTTGTTTACACAAAATTCGAAGCACTTTGGAGACTTGGCAGGGCAGGTGAAATGATCAACGATCCTCATCTGATGAAAATCAGAACAAGGGCTGGCCTCGAACCTTATCAGGTTGCTGAGATCAATGCGGCTGAACTGTTGGATGAATTCGGACGTGAATTTGCCTGGGAAGGCCGTCGCAGACAAGATCAGATCAGATTTGGCGTTTGGGGGATGCCTTGGTGGAACAAGCCTTCCTCTGGCGCTTTTGAAAAACTTTTCCCCATTCCGCAAACAGCTTTGAGTGCAAACTCAAAACTCAGGCAAAATGACGGATATTAAAATAATAGCTTATGAAAAATACAAAAACACTTTTAGCTGTAATCTTATTTCTTACCGCTGCTTTAACCACAAAAGCGCAACCACTTCAAATCACTAAAGCGGAATTGCATGATAAAATCGCGGCCTCATGGATTGGACAAATGATTGGAAATATTTATGGATTGCCGCACGAAAATAAGTATGTTGATCTGCATGGCCCCGAAAACTGGCCTTATGGTTATTCCAAAAATCTTGACAAACTGGAACAGTATCAGGGTGCGTTTTCTGATGATGATACCGATGTTGAATATATGTATCTGCTTCAGATGAAAAAGTTTGGTCCGGAACCAACTTATGCACAGCTCCGCGATGCCTGGATGTATCATATCCGCGACAGAGTTTGGCTGGCAAACAGAGCTGCATTGGGTCTTATGCATTTTGGTTATACTCCGCCCTACACCGGCAGCACAGCTTTGAACCCTCACTGGTATCAGATCGATCCACAGCTGATTAACGAAATATGGGCTGTTACTGCTCCCGGAATGGTTGATTATGCAGCTGCCAAATCTGATTGGGTTGCGCGCATCACCAGCGACGATTGGGGCGTGGAACCAACTATTCATTATGGTGCAATGTATGCGGCTGCCTTTTTTGAAAAAGATATGCGTAAACTCATTGATATCGGTCTTGAAGCATTGCCTGAAAATGGCAGATATGCAGCTACAGTAAAAGAAATGATTTCGCTTCATGCCCAATATCCTGACTGGAAGGATGCATGGCACGTGATGGCAAAAAAATACTATATCGATGAACACGACATGACAAAAACAATCTGGAATGCCAATCTCAACGGTGCATGTGCGATTCTTGCAATGCTCTATGGTGAAGGTGATTTCCAGCGTACCCTCGATTTGTCATGTGCCATGGGTTTTGATGCCGATAATCAGGCTGCCACTGTTGCCGGACTGATGGGCGTTATCGATGGCATGAAGGGACTGCCTGAAGATCTTTATCTTCCTGTAAAAGGCTGGACCAAACCATTCAACGATAAATACATCAATATTACAAGACATGATCTTCCGGATACTGAGATTTCCACAATCATCAATCAGACCCTTGAAACTGCCATCGAACTGATACTTTTAAAAGGTGGCTCTGTTACCGGTGAGCCCGGAAATGAAATTATTACAATTAATCCTGATGCGACATTTCTGGCACCGATGGAGTTTTATATCGGCCCAAACCCGCACCTTGAAGTTGGAAAAAATACTGATTACACATTCTATACCGAAGCCAATAAGGTATTCAATTGGTCTCATGTTTCAGGTAAAATGCCTGCCGGATTGGTTTTCGACAATGGCCGCCTGACCGGAGTTCCTCAAAAAGCAGGAACCTATAAAGTTGATCTGCGAATCGACAACGGAAAAGAAAATATCACAAGGACTTTTGACCTGTTGGTGCGCCCAAAAAACATTGCTGTGGTTGCTGATACTATTTATGCAAATGTCAGACAGCTTAATGAAAGTGTTCTGGATTCCTGTTGGTACACATTCGGAAAATCGCTATATGCCAAAGATGTTTCTGTGATTAATGACGGCATCATTTCCGGACATGGCACGGTGTTTTATAGTATTGCTGCAAAAGCAAAACTACCGAAAGTGGACTATTACGGCTATGGCTGGAACGAACCGCAGGATATAAGTATGATCGTTTTTAATACAGGTGGCATGGAAGAATTCGGAGGTTGGTTTAATTCGTTGAATGTTCAGTATCTCGCCGAAGATGGCCGCTGGGTTTCCTCACAGAAAACTACTGTTTCGCCTGCGCTTCCGTCATCAACAGTGGTGTTTATCCAGCCTCATTATGCTGAATATGTTCTTCAATTTGAACCTGTTAAAACGAAAGGGATTCGCGTCATCGGCGATGCAGCCATTCAGGATCACTGGAATAAATACACAAAATTTGTATCCGGATTCACCTCCATCACCGAATTGAGTGTGTATCCATAAAAAAGAATTAATCATGATAAATTTCAAAAGAAAAGTACTCATTTTACCGGTTTTGGCGATTTTGTCAGCATTGTCCTTTGTGGCTTGTCAACAGGAGAAAAGTGAAGTCGTTGAAAAAACTTCAACCATACTTTCGCATGAAGCCCTCAAAAATAAAATTAAAGGTGGCTGGGCCGGGCAAACAATTGGCGTTGTTTACGGCGCACCCGTAGAATTTAAATATCAGGGTTCCATCATTGATGAATACCAGGTGATCCCCTGGCACGAAAATTATGTGAAATACTGGTGGGACAAAAAACCCGGCTTGTTTGATGATATTTATACAGACCTTAATTTTGTCAATGTTTTTGAACAATACGGTTTGGATGTAAGCAGCGATACCATTGCGTATCATTGGGCAAACACAGAATATCATCTCGCTCATGCCAATCAGGCTTCACGCTACAATATTCTAAGAGGGATTATGCCTCCGGCTTCCGGTCACTGGCTCAACAATCCACATGCGGATGATCTCGACTTTCAGATTGAAGCTGACTTTATTGGTTTGATGGCGCCCGGAATGGTAAATCAGGCAACTGAAATTGCTGACAGAGTAGGGCACGTCATGAACAGCGGCGACGGCTGGTACGGTGGTGTGTTTGTTTCAGCACTTTATTCATTGGCTTTTACCTCCAATGATATTAATTATATTGTGGAGCAAGCCATAAAAACTATTCCGGAAGGCACGCAATTCAACGAATGTATTACGGATGTAATCAAATGGCATAAGCAATATCCCGACGATTGGAAAGCTACCTGGTTCGAACTTCAGAAAAAATGGAACAAGGATGTCGGCTGTCCGAAAGGTGTTTTCCTGTCCTTCAACATCGATGCAAAAATCAATTCTGCTTATGTGGCCATCGGTCTGCTCTACGGAAAGGGTGATTTTACCAGATCCGTAGATATCGCTACCCGTTGCGGACAGGATGCAGATTGTAATCCTGCTACTGCCGGTGGTGTTTTGGGTGTGATGTTAGGCTATGATGCTATCCCAGAATTCTGGCTGAAACCACTTCAGGAAGTTGAAGAACTAAACTTCGAAAGCACCACGATGTCGCTAAGCAAAGCATACGACATGAGCTATAAACATGCATTGGAAATCATTCAAAAAGCTGGTGGGACAGTCGAAGGGTCTGAAGTTGTAATTCCTTTTGAAGCGCCTGTACCAGTTGCTTTTGAACAAAACTTTGTAAATACATATCCTGTTTCACGCAACAAAATTGATCTTTCATTTACAGATGAATTTACTTTTGACTTCTCAGGAAATGGCTATGTACTCTATGGTAACATGGTAAAGCGTTCGAAAATTGACCCTGATTACATCGACAGAATTTCCAAACGTCTTGGTTCAGAAGTGTTCGGTTTGGCCGAATTGCATGATCCTTATGTTGCCGAAGTGGAAGTGTATATCAATGGTGTTTTGGACGAAACAGTTTTGCTTCCAATGAAAAATACAGCCCGCAGACTTGAGCCGGCATGGAAATATCAGTTGCCCGAAGGCGACTATGAGGTGACATTGAAATGGTTGAACAACACCAAAGATTACGAAATACGTATCAATGATTTAATCGTGTATTCAGAGAATATGCCTGTGAGTAACCTTCCAAATTAATTATTATGAAGAAGAATATTTTATTTTTTACAACAGCATTATTTGTTTTATTTGCCGCTTCATGTTCAGCGCCTGCAAAAAAAGAAACAGCATTTCCTGAAGAGGTGACAATTTCGATTGAAGTCCTGAAAGATAAAATCAAAGGTGGCTGGGCAGGACAAACCATCGGATGCACTTATGGTGGTCCTACCGAATTTAAATACCGTGGCGCAATCATCCACGACTATCAGAATATGATCTGGTATGATGATTATATTTATGAGACTTTTATCGAAGATCCGGGTTTGTATGATGATGTTTATATGGATCTAACTTTTGTGGAAGTAATTGAAAGACTTGGACTTAACGCTCCGGTCGACTCCTTTGCTGTTGCTTTTGCCAATGCTGACTATAAATTGTGGCATGCCAATCAGGCTGCACGTTACAACATTTTAAACGGTATCATGCCACCAGCTTCCGGCCATTGGAGAAACAATCCACATGCTGATGATATCGATTTTCAGATTGAGGCAGACTTTATCGGCATGATGACACCGGGAATGGTGAATACAGGATCAGCGTATTGTGATCGTATTGGTCACATCATGAATTACGGCGATGGTTGGTATGGTGGTGTTTTTGTATCTGCCATGTATTCTCTTGCTTTCATTTCTGACGATATTCATTTTGTCATTAATGAGGCTTTAAAAACCATTCCCAGCCAAAGTCGTTTTCATAAATCAATCAGCGATGTCATCAAATGGCACAAGCAATATCCCAACGACTGGAAGCAGTGCTGGTTCGAGTTTGAAAAAGTACATGCTTCTGAAAAAGGTTGTCCTGAAGGCGTTTTCAATGCCTTTAATATTGATGCCGGCCTGAACTCAGCTTATGTGGTGATCGGCTTGCTTTATGGTGAAAAGGATTTCTTCAAAACAATGGATATTTCCACACGTTGTGGTCAGGATTCAGATTGCAATCCTGCCACTGCTGCCGGAATTCTAGGTGTCATGGGTGGTTATTCCAGCATTCCTGATTTCTGGAAACCGGCACTCGAAAAAGTCGAAGACCTGGATTTTCCTTACACCAGCATTTCTTTGAACAGAATTTATGACCTGAGCCTTGAGCACGCTCTGGAGCTTGTGAACCTGAATGGTGGCAAATCAGATGCAAATTCGGTGACAATTAAAACACAAAAACCTGCAGAAGTAAGATTTGAAGAGTCTTTTACAGGCTTGTATCCAAAAGAAAGAAGACCTTTCAACAAGGATCTTTATGATGAGAATATTGTAGTTAATTTCGATGGAACAGGGGTAGTTGTGATGGGCGCGGTGAAAAGGATTGCCGGCAATGACAATGATTATGTCGCCATCATGGAAGCTAGTCTTAATGGAGAGGTCATCGAGACATTCAACATGCCTTTCGACTATATCAAAAGAAAATACGACATTTTTCACCTGTATGAATTGCCAAAAAAAGAGCATCAGTTGACGATTGTCTGGAAAAATCCGCATCCGGATTTCAGAATACATAATAAAGATGTTGTGATCTATTCAAATGAAGAATTGAAACCATTTAACCCGACTATCCAATGAGATTTTCCAGGCTCAAATACAGCCGGAGGCTGCCTTTTGCCTTAATGATGGGTCTTCTGCTCACCTCTTTTTTGGGGTGCAGCAAGGAGAAGGCTGTTCCGGACGATGAGCCCTTTGTGCGCCTTGTCGAAGAACAGGTGCTGGAAAGTCAGCTGCTGAATTATCAGGTGAAATACACAGTGCTATTGCCGGAAGAATATGAAAATTCTACTGATGAGTACCCTGTGGTGTATCTGCTTCATGGTTTTGGCGACAATCATACATCATGGTATAAGGGGGGGGCTATTCAATACTATGCTGATTTTTACAAAACTGAAACAGGCCCTGCGATTTATGTTATGCCACAGGGTTTTAACACGTATTATGTAAACAAGTTCAGTGGAACATTTCCCTATATGGACATGTTCGTACAGGAGTTCGTGCCTTTGATCGATGCTCAGTTCAGAACCAAAAAAGATCCTTCACAGCGCGCTGTCATGGGTTATTCAATGGGTGGCTACGGAGCGCTCATATTGCCTGCTCTGAATCCTGATGTTTTTGAAATCAGTGTGCCTTTGAGCATGTCGTTCCGCACAGATGAGCAATATATGGATCAATCACAGGATGGCTGGAATTCTCAGTTTGGAAGTGTATTTGGTGGTAATGGCGCAACAGGCGAAAACAGACTCACCGATTATTTCAAACTTCACAGTCCATTCCATTTTTTCGATATGGAGGATTTGTCTGCTTTTTCAGGGCTTAAAATTTTTCTTGACTGTGGTGATGATGAAGAATCACTGCATATTACCAATGGCGCCCTTCACAACCTGCTTCGTGACCGTGGCTTTGAACATGTTTACAGAGTCAGAAACGGAGATCACTCATGGAATTACTGGCATGGAGCTTTGAAAGAGGCGATGGTTTTCATTGGAAATGGCTTCAAAGGCTTGCCTCATCCAAAAGAGCCACTTCCCGTAAATATTGGTGAACTTTTGCCCGAAGCGCAATATACTGTTGATGATGTTCAAAGTTCCTCAATTACATTGGGGGTATTTAAACCTGTTTCATATGAGAGTACAACTGACTCTTTTCCTGTCATTTACTTCTTGAATGATCTTGAAGGTGGCAACAGAGAAGCAAACAGGCAACAGCTTTTTTCGTTCCTCAACAACAAAATGAAAAGCAAAGCCATCGTGGATGCACTCATCATAGAAATTCTTGCGGAATCAGATACAATGGATGAAAGTCTCTTTGCTGAAATAATTACGCAGATGGGTTCGACCTACAGAATAAAGGAAAACAAGCAAAACCACATCATCATTGCCAATGGTTCAGGCTGCGAAAACGCACTTGCTTTATTGACAGATTTTCAGGATTATTTTAACGCCTGCTTCCTTTATAGTGGAAAGATTTCGGAGAATATTCATGCAGAACCCGGCTTGTACTACTATATGGACATGACTGATAATGCAGATTCCTACAAGGGCAATTACAATCTTTTTCTTGATCTGAGAGAAAAAAATATTTCCCATGAATACAGGGTTCGGCAGGGAACGCAATCATTTCAGGCGTTTTTGAATGGGCTGGATAATTCGATGAGTTTGATTAATGTATATCTCAAGAAATAAACCACTTATATGAAAAGATTTTTTATAATACTTGGATTTTTGATGCTTTCACTGCAGATTTTTGCAGTCGAAGACGGTTCACGTATTGTTGAAAGTCTTGAAATGCAAAGCAGCATCCTCGGACAAAAAGTGAAATATTCTGTCTATCTCCCTGCCGGCTACGATGCCTCAAAAAAGGATTATCCTGTGGTTTATCTTTTGCATGGTCTGGGCGACAACGAAACAGCCTGGGTTGAATATGGCCGCATTGCACAAATCGCAGACAAAGCCATTGCTGAAAAGGAGATAGTTCCAATGATTTTTGTTATTCCGCAAGGGTTTCGGACATATTATGTAAATTTTCATGATGGATCTTTCAACTATCAGGATATGTTTGTTCAAGAGCTGATTCCACATATCGAAAGTGAATACCGCGTTTTGAAAGGCAGACAATTCAGGGGCACTATCGGCTATTCAATGGGTGGTTTTGGCGCGCTGATTCTTCCATTAAATCATCCGGATATATTTTCAGCCTGCGTTCCATTGAGCATTTCTGTGAGAACGGATGCGCAATATATGACCGAAGACGCTGAAGGATGGAATGGGCAGTGGGGAAGAATTTTTGGTGGCGAAGGAAGTTTTGGCGAAGAAAGAATCACTGAATATTACAAGAAAAACAGCCCGTTTCATATATTCGCCGAAGCGGAATCCGGAGCTTTTGATGAGCTGAAAATATATATCGACAATGGCGATGATGAGCAAACACTGGCCTTCAGCAACGAAGAACTACATATTTTGATGCGCGACAGAAATATTCTGCATGAGTTCAGGGTCAGAAATGGTGGGCATTCTTTTAGCTATTGGCGTGAATCAGTCGATAATGGTTTAAGGTTTTTGAGCGATGCCTTTGAGAACAAAGCTTACCGCGGCGACATAAAAATGAACGCGTCCAGCTTTCATATTTCCGAATCTACTTTGAAGAATATTGAAATTTCCGGACAGCAATATGATTTGTTTACCCCTGAAGGTTATGAAACTTCTTCACGCCTATATCCTGTTCTCTATTTTTTTGCTGATCTTCAAAACAGCGAAAAGCAACAAATTATCGAATTTGTCAATCATAAAATTATAGAAGGAAGTATCCCGCCGGTGATGATTCTTTTTGCTCCGGTTGATGAGAAAAAACTTTTGGAGTCAATTATTCCGGCTATGGAAAAAGACCATAAAGCCAGGCCAGGTTTCCGTTTTCGTGCCCTCATGGGTTTTGAAGGCGGAGGAAAAACAGCTTTAGAGTATGCATTGAATCCTGAACAATTTACCGCTTGTGCCATTTTTGATGCCTCCTCCGATTTTGAAGGCTTCAGTAAAACTTTTTCTGCTGTAGGCCCAAAAGCACTCGAAAGAACATGGTTCTATATCGACAGTCCGGATAAGGGACCGAATTACTTTTTCAATGGCAATTTGCATATGCTTTTCCGCGAGAAGAACTTTTACCATGAATACCGTGTCAGTGAAGGTGCGGGCGGATTTTCATGGTTGTTGCAAGGTTTTGAAGATGCATTGAACTTTACTGTAAATAAAATTCACAGATAAATAATGAAAGTTTTGATTACTCACTTAAAATTAAAATTATGTATATAGTAGGCAGTTATTCTCTGGCAGTTGCGCTGACTTTAGTTACAATGCTTTGCTGGGGTTCCTGGGCAAATACCCAGAAACTTTCAGCCAAAACATGGCGTTATGAGCTATTTTATTGGGATTATGTTTTAGGAATCTTGTTGTTTTCCGTTTTGCTTGGTTTCACGCTTGGCAGTTATGGAGAACTTGGTCGCAGCTTTGTTGACGACCTTTCGCAGGTGAGCAGCCAGAATTTCTGGAGTGCATTTGCAGGTGGAGTTATTTTCAACGCTTCGAACATTCTTCTGGCAGCAGCCATTTCCATTTCTGGAATGGCAGTCGCATTTCCACTCGGTGTGGGTCTGGCACTCGTGCTTGGCGTTGCTGTAAACTATTTTAGCACCCCAAAAGGCGATCCAATGATTTTATTTCTGGGTGTTTTTCTTGTTGTGGTAGCCATTGTTTTGAATGGCATAGCCTCCGGAAAAATGGCACAAAAGAATAAAGCTTCTTCTTCAAAAAAGGGTATCTGGATTGCTTTAAGCGCGGGATTGCTGATGTCTCTTTTCTATAGATTTGTTGCAAGCGCTATGGATCTTGATAATTTTGAATACCCCACGGCAGGCATGGTTGCACCTTATGCAGCTTTCTTCATTTTCTCCCTTGGCGTGTTTGCAAGTAATTTTATTTTCAACACATTGCTCATGAAAAAGCCTTTTGTGGGCGCTCCTGTAACCTACAAGGATTACTTCAGTGGTCATTTATCCACGCACACAGTTGGAATTTTTGGGGGTATCATTTGGGGAATTGGAACAGCATTAAGTTTTATTGCAGCCGGAAAAGCAGGTGCAGCAATTTCTTATGGCCTTGGACAAGGAGCCACAATGGTTGCAGCTTTATGGGGTGTTTTCATCTGGAAAGAATTCAAAGGTGGAGGCTCCAAAGTTAATCTTATGCTGTTTTTAATGTTCGTTTTCTTTATAACAGGACTTGTTTTTATTATCGTTTCCGGAGGAAACTAATCGTTTAATTATATCTTTTACTAACTAAAAATTAATGTTTTATGAAAAAGTATCTAAGTTTTATGGCCGTTGCCTTGTTTATGGCAACATTAACTACTTCTTGCAAAAAGGATGATGATGACAAAGAGGATGAAAAGCCAATTGAAGCATCTTTGGTTGCAAAAATTAAATCTACATGGGGTGTAGATGAATGGGAAACACACGATTTCACCTATGACGCCAACAAAAGATTGACAAAAGTTGACAACTATTGGTTGACAGATTTTGACAAAGCCTTTACCTATGATTATTCTGTTGCAGGTAAATTGTCTATCACGCGCACAGGTCGCGATCCGGTTTTATACGATCTGGATGCTCAGGGAAGAATTACCAGAGAATATTGGGCCTCCGACGAATGGGCTGGATACGAATACAATGCTGATGGATATCTTGTAAAAGTTATTGAACATTGGGGTGGTGCCGATCACCTGAAATGGGAATATGAAATCACCAATGGCAATATCACCAAACATACCCGCTATGCCGATGATGGCACTGTGAACCGCATCAAAACTTTCACTTATACAAGTGGTGATAACGTTAACAACATCAACGAAGCCATCAACGAGTCAGGATGGAAAACTGTAAGTGGTCTTTATGGAAAAACCAGTAAAAAACTTGTTGAATATCTTGACTATTGGAATGGTCCCGGTGACGAAGCCAATACAAAGAGAACCAATGTTTCTTATGAGTTTGACGCTAAAAACCGTGTTTCCAAAGTAACCCGCGCTGGTGCCGGATGGCAGGAAATTTTCGAATATACCTACGTTGACTAAAAAATCATTGCGATTTTTTTGATAAAATAACGGAGACAGCTGATGCTGTTGGCTGTCTCCATTTTCACTAAAAACTATCTTATTATCGATTTCTTCTCCAAATAAACTAAAAGCTTTAGTTTGTTTGAAAGCTCAGGAATGAAGCATATCTGAATTAAAAGATTGCTTTCAAAGTGTTCATTTTTTTTTTGACTCTATTTTGGTTAGTGAGTTTAGGTTAAGACAGAGGCTAACCGTTTTTTATAAAACGGTTACCTCTTCTTTTATGCCCAGTTTTTGGTGGAAAACCGACTTTTCTGCCTTTTGAAAATTCATTGATCAGTCAATACTCTTTTCAACTCATGAAGAATATCAAATTAATTGGTTTGATCGCCGGTATCGCAATACTATTGATTGGTTTGCTTACTCCATTGCCTGAGGGCATGAGTTTGGCTGCCAGAAATGTCGGACTTGTATCCATCCTGATGGCTATTTGGTGGATGACAGAAGCCATACCGATTTATGCCACCGCATTTCTGCCAATGGCGTTATATCCGCTTCTGGGAATCTTGCCCGCCGGCGAAACAGCGATCAACTATGGCCACGACTTTGTGCTTATGATGATATCCGGCTTTTTTCTGGCCAAAGCCATCGAAGCACAAAATCTGCATAAAAGAATTGCACTCGTAATCATCAAAACTTTAGGTACCAGCCGGCCGATAATTCTGTTGAGCATTATGCTCGCGACTGCTTTTATGTCGATGTGGATTGCCAATGTAACTGCAGCTTTGCTCATGCTTCCAATCGGACTCGCCTTAGTTGTTAAAGAAGAAGAATTATCAGGAGGCAGAAGCAGTTTCGGTACAGTTTTGATGCTTGGAATCGCTTTTTCGGCCAGTATCGGCGGCACTGCAACCTTGATTGGTTCACCAACCAATATGATTTTTTCTGGCGTCCTTACAAAAATGTTTCCTTTGGCGCCTTCCATTAGCTTCTTTACATGGATGAAAATCGGACTTCCACTTGTCGTGATTTTTCTTCCTTTGGTGTGGTTTTATCTTGTCCGCTTGTACAAAGTGAAAGACAGCATGCCTGGCAGCAAAGAGATGATGCGAAACGAACTTCTTGCCATGGGAAGTATGTCCAAAGGCGAAAGCCGTGTTTTGGTTATTTTTATTTTGACTACAATCGGCTGGATTTTCAGAGAAGATATCGTGATCGATAGCTTTACCATTCCCGGCTGGAGCACATTGCTCGGACTTGAAGCGTATGTCCATGACAGCACCGTTGGTATGTTTGCTGCAATGCTGCTTTTCATGATTTCTGCCGGCAACAACAGCCGCCTGCTCGACTGGAAATCTGCCGGACAAATTCCATGGGGTGTCGGCGTGATTGTCGGAGGCGGCTATGCAATGGCATCGGGGTTTAAAGTGACCGGCCTTGCCGAATGGCTGGGATTTCAGCTGGCCTTTATCAGCGGATATCCTACTTTCATTGTTATTTTTATCGTCGTCGGCTTCATTCTCTTTTTCACCGAAATCAATTCCAATACTGCTACGGCCAACATTTTTCTGCCGGTATTGGCCAGCATGGCAGTAGCCGGAAATATGAACCCGCTGCTTCTGATGATTCCCGCAACATTTGCCTGTTCCTTTGTTTTCATTATGCCTGCCGGAACAGGTCCGAACACCGTAATCTTCGGAAGCAACAGAATTACAACACCGGAGCTGGCAAGAGCCGGTTTTGGTCTCAAGCTCATAAGTATGGTGTTGTTGCCACTTGCACTCTATTTTCTTATCGAATTCTTTTTGGGCTACGACAAAACGATTCCGGCCTGGGCTATTCCGGTTGGTTAATACACTGAGATGATATCAGTTAAATATGTATATTTGGTAAGCGTTTTTTAAAACGGATTGATTTAATATTTCTTCAAAACCTCAAAAACTATTGTAATGGAAGAAACAGCAATTGCCGGAAATTATGGCCTCGGTATAAGATCTGATTGTAAAATTACACTATCTCCTGGTGTCGGTAACGGACTTGAGATTGAGGTTGTCAGCAAGGTGAAAGCACTATTTGGTAAACAAATTGAGAATTTGGTTAAAGAAATTCTTGCTTTTTATGAAATCAATCAGGCAAAAGTCCTTGTTGAGGACGCCGGAGCCTTGTCTTTCGTTATCGCCGCCCGTCTTGAAGCTGCCATCAGAGAAATCATCGATACCGAAAAGGAATATTTGCTTCCCATGCATCCCGCTGCTGATTATGAAACTGGCCGCGACAGAAACCGCATTTCACGACTTTATCTTCCCGGAAATTCTCCGGCTTTGATGATCAACGCCGGCATTCATAAGCCCGATGGCATCATCCTTGACCTCGAAGATTCCGTTGCTCCCGAAAAGAAGTATGAAGCAAGATTTATTGTCAGAAATGCGCTGAGAAGTCTCGACTTTTATGGCGTTGAACGCATGGTCAGAATTAATCAGTTGCCACTTGGACTGGATGATCTTGATTTTGTGATTCCACACAAACCGCACCTCATCATCCTGCCTAAATGTGAGAGCGCAGAACAGATTCATCAGGTGAATGAGCATATCAACCTATTGAAAATAAAGTATTCAATAAAGCGCGAAATCTGGCTTATGCCCATCATTGAAAGTGCTTTGGGCGTTATCAAAGCCTGGGAAATTGCCTCAGCTGCTGCAAGTATTGTTTCGATGGCCATTGGCGTGGAAGATTATACTGCCGATATTGGAACGCAGCGCAGCGCCGATGGTATCGAGTCACTTTTTGCCTGTTCTCAGGTCATCAACGCTTGTCGGGCTGCCGGAATTCAACCCAACGACTCCGTCTTCAGCGATGTTTCAGACAATGAAGGCCTGATAGCAAATATTTTGCGGTCCAAAAAACTTGGCTTCGATGGCATGGGCTGCATTCATCCGCGACAGATAAAAACAATTCATGAATTCTATGCCCCCGACAAAGCCGAAATTGAAAAAGCCAAAAGAATCTATATTGCTTTTTATGAAGCAAAATTGAAAGGATTGGGTGTGATTGCTGTCGGTTCAAAAATGGTTGACCTGCCCGTTGTAAAAAGAGCCGTCAGAACACTCGAAGTTGCTGTAAAGGCAGGCAAATTATCCCCAAACTGGAAGGAGGAAGAAAATGTCTGAAAAATTCATAAAAAATATTCTTGGTCGCCGCATTCCTGAAGTCGTGAACGGCCTTGCGCAGATTCCATTCAGTGGCATTGGCAAACATAAGCCTTCAGGTAGAAAGTATGGGCCGGCGCTGGTTTCATGCAGCGATTTCCCTGCCGACGGAAACAAAACTGTTGCCTCACTCGAGCAGGCTTTGCTCAATGCAGGACTGCGCGATGGTGCTGTTATTTCTACCCATCATCATTTCCGGAATGGTGATCTGATCGCATTGCAGATTTTTGAAATTGCCCACCGACTGGGTTTCAAAGACCTTGTCTGGGCTCCTTCCGCTTCTTTCGACTGCCATAAACCCCTTATATCTTACCTCGAAGATGGTACGATACACCACATCGAAGGCAGTATGAACGGAGCCCTTGGAATATTTACATCACAGGGAAAAATGAAGGGTATGGGCGTATTGCGCTCACATGGTGGCCGTTATCAGGCTATTCAGGATGGTGAACTGCTGATAGATATTGCAGTAATTGCTGCTCCCACAGCTGATGCCTTTGGAAACGCAACCGGCGACAGAGGTCCAACGGCTTGCGGACTGCTTGGTTTTGCCCTGGCAGATGCACAGTTTGCAGATAAAGTGATTGTTGTGACCGACAATCTTGTTCCCTTCCCTTGCCATCCTTGGCAGATTCAGGGAAATTATGTTGATATGGTAGTAGTTCTTGACAAAATCGGTATACCGGAAAAGATCGTTTCAGGCACCACGGAAATCACCAAAAGTCCGGACAGGCTGCTCTTGGCGGAATTTACTGCCCGCTTTTGTGATGAAGCGGGGATTATCAGCGATGGATTTTCCTTTCAATCCGGCTCAGGTGGAACTTCACTCGCGGTGGGCTACTATTTCGCTGAAATAATGCGCAGGAAAAATATTAAAGCACGTTTTGCCAGGGGCGGAAGCAACAAATATCTTGTGAGTATGCTCGAAGAAGGCCTGATTGATTATATCCTCGACGGACAGACTTTCGATCTGGAGGGCGTGAGGTCGATGCGCGAAAACGATAATCATATCAACACAAGTCCTTTCACCAGTTATAATTATCATGGCAAGGGCAACTTCGCTTCAATGCTCGATGTGGTTATTCTGGGTGCCACCGAAGTCGATCTGAATTTTAATGCCAATGTGGTAACACACTCCGACGGACTGCTCAAACATGGCATTGGCGGCTGGCAAAATTGTCTTTTTGCCAAATGTACAATCCTGCCCATCCCGCTTTTTCGCGACCGCATTCCTGTCATCCGCGATGAAGTGACTACAATTTGCGGCCCCGGCGAGCTCATTGATGTGATCATAACCGAAAGAGGTATTGCCATCAATCCTCTACGCAGCGACCTGATCGAAAAACTCAAAAACACCAACCTGCCCCTCAAGACAATGCAGCAACTGAAAGAGGAAGCTGAAGCCATTTGCGGAATTCCGGAAAAACCACGCTTCACCGATAAGCCTGTTGCTGTCGTAAAATGGGTTGACGGAACCATCATCGACACTATTTGGGAAGTAGAGCGGGAATCTTAGCAGAAGGCAATAGGTGTTTGGGTGCTTTGTTGAAAAATGGTTATTTTAGTTGGGAAACAATAGAATAGCCTATCAACCATTTCTGAAGCTTTTGGTTTTCATAGTTTTTTGAGCACACACTCACCTTCCATTAACCATGACTCCGGAAACCTGAACCACTCTGAAACAGGTTGAGAATGTTTTTTAATCCTACAAAAGTCCGATGGAAGGATTTGACAGCTGAAATTTTACTAAATTTATCGCGAAAAATTGAGTTTCGCCGTATTTCAGGGATTGAATTCAAGTAGAATATTTGCACAATGGTGAGTATATACATTCGTTGTGGCTTATTTAAATAGAACACAGATGAATATAAAGAAAGGTATAAGAAAAGCAGGAAAGTTTTTATTAATTTTCGTTGGAGGATTATTTACGCTTTCATTTATAGGGTTACTTATTTTACATTTTAAAAGTCCAGGTAAAGCTGAACCATTTGTTGATGAGAATGGAGAAACAATAAGCAAAAGCATTTCTACAATAGAAAGAATTGAACTTGGAGGAATAGAGCAATGCCTGATAATAGGAGGCATTGATTCGACCAAACCTGTATTACTATTCCTACACGGAGGTCCGGGAAGTCCCGAATTGGGATTCGTTAAAAAGTTCAATCCAAATTTAGAACACGATTTTGTGGTAGTACATTGGGAGCAAAGAGGTTCAGGGAAATCATACAATAAAAATATTTCTATAGAAAGTATGACTATTGAACAGTTTATCTCGGATACAAAAGAATTAAGCGAATATTTGATAAAGCGCTTCAATCAGGATAAAATCTACATTATGGGACATTCCTGGGGTTCTTATCTCGGGATGAAAACCATAGAAAAACACCCTGAATTCTACCATTGTTATTTTGGGATTGGGCAAGTTGCAGACCAATACAGAAGTGAAAGAATATCTTATGAATGGGCAAAAAACCAGGCAGAGAAAAAAGAAGATAAGAAAGCCATGAAAAAATTGGAGGCGCTTGATTTTCCTGAAATTAATGCAAGTAGTAAAGAATGGATAAAGTTTTTAATGACAGAGAGAAGTTATGTTGATAAATTTGGCGGAGGGCTTTTTCGTGATTACAACGGTACTCTGGATAAACTATTGCCAGTAATTAAAGCCAAAGAATACACATTACGCGACAAAATAAATTATGGAATAGGTTCATTATTCTCTTTAAAGCATTTATGGGATGATGTAATCACCAACAACCTTTTTGAGGCCATCGACAGTGTTCAGATTCCTGTTTATTTCTTCCATGGCGTGTATGATTATCAAACATCTTATATTGTAGCAAAAGAGTTTTATGATCAATTGAAAGCCCCTAAAAAACAATTTTTTACTTTTGAAAACTCTGCACATTGCCCGATTTTTGACGACCCAGATAGATTTAATAAAATATTAAAAGAAGTATTGACGATAGAATGAAAAAACCTTTGCATTTTGTAAAAGTAATGGCAGTTAAAGGGCTAAGCATCAAGGTTTGTAGCCCGATCAAACTGCATTGCGGTTTGAAAGGAAACTATCACGCAATCTGCCAATACTCATACAATATACCGTTAGTGTCAAGCAAAATCTAACGGGAATGAAAGATGAAACAAAGCGGTCGACAACTGATGTTTGGACTTATATAGATTTCTTAAAATAAAAAAACAATGAAGACAAAAATGAGTGCTAGCAAAATTTTAGGAATAGTAGTTATGATTGTGGTAATTATAATTTCACTTTTTGCAATATTTCAATAGGAATTGTATTTTAATCGTTCAGGTATTTTATTAACGTTTTACTAACGGCTTGATTGCATTTGAAAAATACTTTAGTGACAATCACAAATAAAACATTTGACATCAATAGTGCCTTTAAGACACCGAATAGCCAAATAGCTCCAAAAAACTTGTCCTTATCCTGCTGAGGCGTATTGGTTTTTTTTGAACAGTTGTCAGATGATTCGATGCAAAGTTAGTTACAGATTCCGGGACAATTTTAAAGCTGAAATGAGCATTGGTTTATACGTAGCTTTGGGTCTGAGAACTAGCCGAAGTGAAATGGAGGGTTTCGTTCTTTTATAACAGTGAAGTGGTGATGCGAAACTTGGTTCTTTTAGCTAATACCGAAAGGAGAAATGTAATAGTCCAATTCTCGCTCACTCAATTGGCCTAACATTTCTATCCATTGGCATTATACCATTATAGCTTTTGGATTGTTTAATAATTCAATTTGGTATAACTTTGCTGGTGAAATCATGTCTTCACGAAGGCATAACGTTGTGTACAATTTGAATTATTTTGTCTCACTCTCTATATAGAGCTGTTTTTTAAGTTTCTAATTGTAGCAGAGTACGACTTGAATGAATTGAATTTTTAAAATAAATGACGATGAAAAACTGCCCTAATTGTAATTCAGAAGTTGAAAATAACTTTGAATTATGCTGGAACTGCAATTATAGCTTTACAGAGAATCAAATTATCGATATAAATGATTTTGCAAAAGGAAGCAGAGAAATAGATTGTTTGAGATGTAAAATTCCTTTATTGTTTTCAGGCCAATTTAAATTTCATGAAGGAACCAGGGTTGGTGTTTTAGGTAATTTATTTGAGATTTTCCAAAACAGAGAAAAATTTGACCTATACATGTGTCCTAAATGCGGGAAAGTGGAATTCTTTTCTCCTCTTGAGGCTTATGAAACTTAGTGTCTTCTGAGTGGCGCTCTGCGCAACAGCTATATCATGAAGTTATGCAAAGAATCACAATCCCGCACGTGCTGGACTCAAAGAGATAATGGATTCAGAATCAATAAAAACAATCCTCTGCACATCAAAATAGAATTAGCCTGTTTTTAGTTCCTTTTCGTGATCTAGCAGCGAAATAAAGCCATTGACAAGCTGCTATTTACAATGATATTTGTTCAAGGAAACACCCTCGGCTTTTCGCCTGCTCACACAAATCAATAACATGTTTTTTTAATTCTGTAAACACCCTCATTTAATCACATACAGAAGCCTGAATCAACTGAGAATGAATGCCAGGTAAACGTAATGCCAATCGCACTTTCATTTTGCCCTCCTGATAGGAATAGCAAACAGGATGATTTTGTCTCCTTGACCATTTTTATTGACATCGGTATTAACCATTGAAAAATTACTATTTACATAGCCTGACAAAATAATTTTTCAGGAAAGATAAAAAAAAGAGACTGCCTTTTTTAGGCAGCCTCTTAAAATTAACCAAAACAATGACCCGTTTTGCCCAGGCCGACCAAATTACATAATGATTATTCTTTTATTCAAAATCATCCCTTTGTCATTCACAAACTTGAGAAGGTATGTACCGCCGGGGACAGACTCCAGGTTCCAGTTGATGCTGATTTGACCAGCGACATTTTCGCTTTTCACTTCCTGACCGATATGATTATACATTTTTATCTCATTTATTCCTGTTGGGATAGTTATGTTAAGCAACCCTTTGGCAGGATTGGGATAAACTTCAATGCCGGAAAACTCATTCTCATCAACACCTACAGTTAAAGCCATAGTTACAGGAATTGTAAGCTGAGGTGTTTCAGGATCGTTGCTGCTAATGCGGATAATTGCTTCATAAACAGCGTTTTCCAATCCTGTTGCATCAAAGTAAACTTCAAGCTGATGGTTTCCGCCAGCTGCCACATCACCGGATAAGCTCTGTAGCGACAGCCATTGGGTGGATCCTGAGAGGTTGGCACGGATATTCCAGTTGGCACTCAAACCGGCATCAACCAAATGACCCCATGTACTGCCATTGGTACTGATCCAGTCACCATTGCTGTTGCCCGGACCCGCATCACAACCGGCAGGATATTGTCCGCCAGCGTGTGTAACAAAGTACCCGACCCAAATGTCAGTTCCATTAATGGCTACAGGACTGGTCAGGTTGATCGTTACCCAACTTGAGGCAGCACCAGTAAAGGTTTGCTCGTGCAATAATGCTCCGGGAGCAGTGGCCGAACCAGCTGCATAAATCATGAGCTTAGAGGCACTTGGTACATGATTGATAAAAACATCAACACTCTCCAGTTCAAATCCTGCATAAGGCGCAGTCATTGAAGCAGGGAATCTGGCCGCTGCATAAAAACTGCCGCCTGATGTGAGGCCTATCGCGTCTGCATTATCACCATCATAGTTTAACACAGCATTGTCGCGTTCAGTTGTGAGAGGTTGTCCACCGTTTACATCTGACTGGAGGGCTAACTCAGGTATTTCGTTCAAATGAATACGGGTAGACAACATTGGGTCATTCTCGTTGAAATTATTGGTATTTGCAATTGCACCAACTTTGGTAAGATCGATAGCGGCAGTTTTATTCTTGTTCAAATACTCAATTGTAGCAGTCCAATGCAACAAACTGGTGCCATTGTTTTCAATGGTCATGTTTTCAGTAGCCTGTACGTTGGGTGTATTGAATGAAACAACGTAAGAATTTGGATTGACAGCAATGGCTGGATAGAGATCGATGATTACACTCACCGTGGCTGGCATTGATTCACCAGGAAGTGGCTCGCCGTAAACAGCAGATACACCATAGGTATAGGTTCCATTCACACTGTTTGGATCGCCAAAATTCAGCGTGCTGGCATCAGTTGTTCCAATTTGTTGGCCTCCCTTGTAAATTTTGTATCCAACAAGATTGAAGCCTGCCTGAGCTTCGGGGGCTTCCCAAATGAGATTTACTGTATTGTTTGAATAATTATAAGCTACTGCATTCGGAGAAGGAAAATCGGTAACAGTTTCGCAAAGCCCGTTTACTTTATACACAAAGTCACTCCCATTTGAGGAATAAACCCATACATTTCCGGTAGCTTCACTTTTAAATGCTCCCGGAAATCCATTTATATCTGAAGAAGTTGACTCCCATGCAAGCGCATTCGATGTACACTGCATCCAGTACAATCCTGGACTGAGCACGACAGGAGTAGTCAATTCGATGGAATATTGATGAAAATATATAAGAAACACATTATGGTGTCCAATGACTCTATTCTGAACAATATTACCGGTAGCTGTTGCAACTATCTGATCTCCGGGAAGACCATCAACATCTTTAAAAAACACAAAGGAAAATGTTGTTGCAAGGTCGCCTGTATTAATATCTATTGAAGAAATCGTAAAAGTCTGGCCACTTTGAACTTCTATATCGATTGCTAATTGTATCCCTCCAAATGTATAACCATTCTCCATGTTGTTGGAAACAACCTGCTGAAAACACTCATTTGGATCATGTACAGCAACATCCAAAATACCAAATACAGTTTGATCATCAACAGATACAGCTTTAATCGTTGCCACACCAACACCAATTCCTGTTACCACCCCGGTACTGCTTACCGTAGCAAAGTCGGTGCCTGTTTCAACTGACCAATTGACATTCTGAGACAGTCCGGATACATTTACAATTGCTTCAAGTTGCAAACTTTCGTTCAAGTATATTTTTGCCTCGCTGCCGTTTGTTGGTTTAACAACGACTGGCATAGGAGTGCAACTTCCGGTAATTTCAAATACACCATTAAAGCCACCAAGACCTCTCCAGCCATGCCCATCATTATAATCAACAAATAGGCTAAAACCATCAATGCCCCCTGTGTTTACTGTTGCACCCCAATACACCACGTTTCCATCAACTGTGTTGGCTATTGGGCTTATCCAATAAGTTCCTTGATCGAGTATGACGGGTTCAGTCAGATCCAATTGAACATCATAATTATGAAACATTCCTACTTGGGTAACATACACTTGAGAAGTTGGTACTATGTTAACACTAGTTAATACCTCACCAGGACGGTCAATGTCATTCTTCAAAAAGCGAAGATCAAACGAGGTAAACTCCGTAAGACTTTGGGCCATAAGTTTCATTCTTACTGTACCAACCCTAAACCGCGTTTCGCTTTCGACTACAAAGTCATCTGCCCCTAAATGTCCATTATTAATGCCATATCCTATCCCAACCATCGACAGATCATTAAACTGGGTACAGCCATATTCCCAAACGTTTACCCTGATTTCATCAAAAAGCTCCGGATAAGTAGAGTTGGTTGCCCGTAAAACAGCAAAGCCTTCTGCCAGAGGTGTCACCAAACCATTTTCATCAACACTAGCAACATCAGCTCCTACCTGTACAGACCAGGTAACATACTGATCAGCTTCAACCGGAATGGTTAGTGCATAAAGTTGTAGATCAGTATCTAAGGAGAGAATGTCAGGATTAACATTATTTTCAGTTGTGATATATGTTTCCTGTGGTTGCACCGGACTAATCTGATTTGTAATACTGACATCAATTGTATTAAAAATTGAAATGTTCTCAGCAGCATGGGCTTTAACAGTAACCACTGCATTAGAAGTAGTTGCGGTAAGCAATCCTGTCTGATCGATCGTTGCATGATTTTCACCTGAAATAAGGGTCCATACAACTTGTTGGCTAGCCTGTTCAGGAGTTACAACAGCTAAAAGTTGAATCGTGCCATTGTCGATAGTGATTTCAGGTTCAAGCCCGGCTTCAGTACTTATAATAAGGCTTTCAGCAGCCACTATTTCAAGATTTAACTTTTTTACAGATAGTTTACCAAGACCCGAATCAACAAATCCAAGGTATAGATTCCCATTGCTATCTACAGCAAGAGAATTATTAGTTGCCTTATCTACAGATGCCCAACCTGTACCTGCCTGATGCCAGGTATTGGTCGACTCATCATATGCCATCACGTAGTTTCTGAGATGGTTTTCATTTTCCCAGTTGCTAACAGCAACATATATAATATCATTGCTTCCAATTGCTATACTTATGTGTTGAACCCTGTTTTCCGTGAAGTTTTGTGGGCCAAGTTGAGACCATGTTTCTCCATTAAATTTCTTTACATTCAACTTACGGCCACCGTCGTTGTCTGATACATATGCTAAAAATAAATTGTTATCCAAATCAACGGCAACTGCTGAGTTATAGTTTTCGCTTGTTGTGGCGGGTGCAATATTTGGAACATTGCCAACAGCTTCCCATAAATCAGTTTCTGAGGCATTGACGATATTGGTGTAAACATGCACAAAGCCGTTATTGTTCCAGCTAACATATATTCTGTCATCATTTGCAATTGTCATGGATAAATAAGAAGGCCCTCCTCCAAAAAAGCCTGCGTTTCCGACCTGCTCCCACGCTCCATTTACAAATCGCTTAACCAAGCCGGTGTTTTCTCCTGTAGCAACAAACAAAGTTCCGTTTGCTGAAACTGCTGAAGCCTGAAAATTTATAGTGGCAGATGCAGCATCCGGCAGACTTTCCCAGGTATTATTTATAAATTTATGAACATTAAGGCCTGCAGCAGGCCAGCCAGCCTGATTTGTAAAGTAAACAACTCCTTGAGCATCTACTGACAAGGAATTGTAGGTTGCCGTAGCCGCAGTCATCCCTGGTCCATCTCCTAGGTAGGTCCAGCTATTTCCATCAAATCTTTGAACAGATCCCTTTGCAACAGATGCATCATAATATCCCACAACAATATTATCCTGTTGATCTACCTTCAACGCCAGACGGCCAGCTTGTCCGGCTGAAACTCCTGCAGGATCACCAACAGGTTCCCACACTTGTGCATATAGGCTTACATTTAAAAATGAAAGCAAACATGAAAAAAACATGAACGTAATTCTTCTTTTCATAAAATTTAATTAAAGCATTTAACAATCGGTGAAAAAACTTCAACAAATTTACCTGTTCGATCTCTGACAGAGGAATTTTGACCTACATCACAAATTACTATTCCAAGAAATTTTGATACTTAACAGATACTTCATGCTGAATACCAGTGGATTAAATCTGTGTTAAATGGAATCAAGCCATACATAAATATCGGCTGATGAAGGGATGTCTAATCTTTTTCTGATCCTGTACTTCTTGTTTTGTACGGTTCGTGGCTCAATAAAGGTAAATTTGGCTATTTCTTTTGTAGTAAGCTTGAGTTTTAGCAGGAAACAAAACTCAATTTCTGATTTAGCCAAACTTGAGTTTATCGCAAGCAGTTTTTCTGAAAAATCAGGAAAAACCTGCTCAAAAGCGAAATAAAACCCAGAGTCGTTTTCTTTTAGTAATTGTATCAAAGAGTTATATGCTTCATTTGAAACCGCTTCAGCAACTTGCTCCTTCTTTGCAAGCAGTCTCCAAAGGGTATAAAAAACAATCCCTATAGCGGCAACTATAAATAGGATCCACAATGGAGTTGTTTTATTTTGATCCCCTTTTATTACTACTTTTTGAAGCGAATTATACTTGCTTTGAAGAATATTCAACTCCATGTTTTTCAGTTTATTCTCGTAAACCAGCGTGCTATCTTTATTGCCTTCAATCTTGTAAATATCTATAAGATCATTATAAACTTCCGTCAGATTAAGCGAAATTCCACTTATAACACTGGCTTCCATAGCTTTATGATAAAATAGCGCTGCCAATTGATGCTCTCCCTTTGTCTTGTACACTTTACCCAAAACATAGTAATTCGTCATCATTGCCTTGTCTTCCGTTACATGAGTGGGCTTGATTTCCATCGACATTTTAGCATAATATTCTGCCGAATCCATATCAAATTGGGCATATAAACCCGATATATTGCTGTAATTCAAATATTGGAACCGATTGATATCATCGATGTTTTTTAATGAGTTGTAGCTCCCGATTACTTCTTTAATCTTTTCAACTGCTTTATCAGGCTCCCCTTTATCGTTGTATACATTAGCGAAACTGTTTAATACATTGGCCTTTGCCAAAAAAATAATTGCTTCACCACTTTTATCCTTGTTTAAGATGTTGTAGGCCTGCGTCAGACTTTTTAGCGCGCGTTCATACAAATTATTAACAGAATATCCTTCAGCCTGAAACATATGACCCATTGCTTGAAAATAATTGTTCTTGTAATGTGAAGCCTGATTTAAAAGGAAAATGGATGTTTCATTCAGACTGTCGTATTGGCTTTTGGCATAAAAATACCTGCATTTTCGTTCAATCAATACAAGCTTTGATATGGTGTCGTTGATCTGATTGGCTTCTAATAATAGACCAGAAATCTCATTGTAGGCCTGATCAAGGTTTTCGCGAAAAAGACCGCCGTTTTTGGCAACCCTCATCTTAAGTGATTCATTATTATCATCAGCATAACTCCCAGTAACTGCCAGAAGACTAAAAAAGTAGAGTATTATTATCCTTATGTTCACCTTTTCTGTTAATTTGAAAGAGTCGCTAAAGATACTCCAAAAAAAACAATGACACTTATGGCAATTTACTCTGTTTGCCTTCAATGTAATTTCAGATTGATAATGATATTGATTCCGGCAAGCTCACTTCTGGAAAGTTAGCTTTGCCTTGCTTGAGCTAACATAAAAGGCTAACAGCTGGAGTAGATCTTGTTAGTGAATATTAAACGCCAACGTTAAATATCATGAATATTAGTCTGCCGATTGTTTTATAAATCTCTGATATTTTAATTTTTTCATTCTGGGCCACATCAGCAATTAAATTTCCGATATAGTTGATTGTTAATAAATTGCGACTAATATTTCCAATTGAGCAGTGCTTATTACTGCTACTAATGAGTCAAGGTCGAAATGAGACTATATTGAAGGTGCAATCGGAATAACTTTATAGTCATATCTTGCTCTCCTGTCACATCTGAACCAACGACCTGCTATGAGGTTAAGCGGTGGTGTTTCAGTTTCAATTAGCTTATTTGATTATTTTCAATACAAACTTCTCTACACAGCTTTTGATCTTTTCTTTGGTAAAAGGCTTTGTGATATAATCATCAAAAGCATCTTTGTATTGCACAATTTCGCTTTGGGCTGCATGGGCCGTTTGTGCGATGATGTATAAATCAGGTCTGAGCTCTCTGATGAGCAAGGCAGCTTCATAGCCATCCAAAACAGGCATCTTGATATCCATCAACACCAGATCAACAGCTTCATTTTTACAGATTTCTATGGCCTCCTCCCCGTTGATCGCACGTAAGACATTAAAATTCATTTTTTTAAGTATTACCTCCAAAACAAAGTAATTGCTTATTTCGTCTTCGGCCACAAGGACAGTCAGTTTTTTGCCCGGCAAACTAAATTCCAACTCTTTGACTCCGATGTTATTTGCTGTTGCTGCTGGCTTAAAAGGTATTGTAAAATGGAAGGTTGCCCCTTTGTCGGGTTCAGATGTTACCCATATTTGTCCGCCCATCAAATCAACAAAACCTTTACAAATTGACAACCCCAGGCCTGTGCCTCCGAAATCGCGCCTGATGTTATCATCGGCCTGCGCGAAGCGTTCAAAAATAACTGATTGTTTTTCCTTTTCGATGCCTATGCCTGTATCCTTTACATAAAATTCGAGCATTCCATTGTTAAGGCTGCATCCAAGTTCGATGGTGCCTTCTTTGGTAAATTTGAGCGCATTGTTGAAAAGATTATTCAGAATCTGACCGATTTTTGGCCTGTCGCCAAAAACAACAAACTGCTCTGCGCCTAGCCTGATGTTTGATTTGAGCTGCAGTCCTCTAGCATTGATGTTCTTTTTAAATACCTCTAAATGGTTATTCAGAAACTGATTGATTTCAAATTTTTCATCAAACAGTTCCTCTTGTCCGGTTTCGATGGCTGATATTGTAAGAATATCATTGATGATAGAAGTTAATTGCCATCCTCTTTCGATGATAATGTCAGTGAATCTCTTTCTGTCTTCAGCAGTAAGTTCAGCATCGTTAATGAGGTCGGAGAAACCAATGATTCCATTGAGGGGTGTGCGGACTTCGTGCGACATGTTTTGCAGGAAAGCTGTTTTAAGCCTGTTGCTTTCCTCTGCTTTTTCTTTGGCAATCAAAAGCTGATCAAAAATCTGTTTACGGAGTTTTACGTTCGCAAGCATTTGGGCAAACATTTTCAGCAATTGCAATTCTACATCTGAATAGGTATGGTGCCGGCGCACAGAATCGAAGCCAACGAAGCCGATGCACTGGCCTTCGTTCATCATTGGTACAGATAAAACACTTTTAACGCCTTGGGGTTCCAGTAATTGTCTGACACCATCATGGGGTGCTAAAGCAAATACATCAGGCACATACATAGCTTCGCCGATTTTGTGTACATCCACCCATTCTAACATCATATCCAATGGAACACCCTGCAGGTTTTCTATTTCCGGACTGATATCCTCATCACACCATTCATAAATATTGTCACATACATTTCTGCCCCAGTCATAATCGAAAGTATATGCTCGGTCGGCACTTACAAACTCACCCATTCTGCTCAGTGCGTTGTTTACTGCTTCGTCCACATGCTCCAAAGGCAGATTAATGAAACCGGATGAAATTTCCATCAACAACTCTTTCAAATAACTTTGTTGAATCAAGTTTTCTTCCATCATTTTCCGGTCGGTGACATCTTCTTTCACGGCAAGGTAATGCTTTGTAACACCTTCATCATCAATGATAGGTGAAACCGAAACAGATTCCCAATAAAGTTCTCCGTTTTTCTTTTTATTCTGAAGCTCACCTCTCCATTCCATTCCTGAACTGACATGTTCCCATAGTTCTTTGTAAACTTCATCCGATTGATTTCCTGATTTGAGTATGCTTGGTTTTTGTCCTTTGGCCTCTTCGAGTGTATAGCCTGTAACCATAGAAAACCTTGGATTAACATACTCGATCACGCCATTTATATCTGTAATAACGACGCTCGCGGGACTTTGCTCAACAGCCTGAGAAAGCTTTCTTAGTTCATGCTCTGTCTCCTTGCGTTGTTTGATTTGTGCTTTCAGTTCGTTGGCATAGTTCTTCAACTCCTCAAAATTGTTGATGTTGTCCAGAATATGTGCTGCTTGATTTGCAAATCCTTGTAACAGATAGATGTCTTCATCCTTAAAATTTTCTATTAATTCGTGTGAAGACAAAATGAGAATTCCAAGTGGCTTCTCCCTGAGCAGTATAGGGATATAAAGGTTTGAACGCAGATTCCGCATCCGCACAATTTCCTCTTCTTCAGGTGTCAGTTTTGCTGAAAATGTATCAGCCAAAATTACATATCTGCCGGTTGTCAAAGCCCTTTCGATATGTGGGTGATTTTTTAGAATAGCTATTTTGGCATTTTCCGGAAAATCTAATGGCAAGGGAGGTGAAGTGGCTGCCAATCTGATTGTTTCTTCATCATCTTTCAGGTAAACTGCGCCGGTTTTCAGACCCATAATGCCGATGGCATTGTCAACAATCATTTGAATGATATTTTCCTGATCCCAGGTTTTGGTGATATTCTGGCTTATTTCAAGGAAAGATTCAAGTCTTTGATTGCTTATCAATATGGCTTGTTCAGCGCGTTTTTGTCTGGTAATATCGATAGCGGTGAAAGTTACACCTTTCGAAAGATCGCTCGTGTCGATGGGTGTTGAACTTAAAAGGATGTCAATTTCCTCATTGTTTTTTCTTTTCCATTTGGTTTCAACTGCACCTGTATCATGCTTTGCAATTTGAGCGTATTTTTCTTTACCAATACGTTCAAACTCGCTTTGGGTGCAATAGAGAAAGCGTGCGTTTTTCCCGATAACTTCTTCCTCGGCATAACCGGTCATCTGACAAAATCGCTCATTTACCTGAAGAAGAACCCTGTCAATCATTAGTCCGATGCCAATTGGGGCGCTTTTGAAAATGCTTTGCAAAAGGGCTTCACTTTCCTGAAGGGCACGTTCGTTTTTCTTGCGTTCTGTTATATCCCGCCCGAATAATGAGGCGCCAATGACTTCGCCTTGTTGTATAATAGGGTTTGCAGCTACTTCTATTGAAATGAAGGTTTCAGGGGTATCAACAGTATTTTCAAAAACGATCCGCTCTCCGGCCAAAGCGTGGTCATATTGTTCTTTCCAGAAAGGCTGAATGCTGTGAGGTAAGGATTGAAGCAGATTACTTCCTTGTTTTAGTAAAACACCAAAAGCGGCATTAAAGGATGCTGCAAAAACTTCGTTAATATAAGTAATCTCATAATTCGTATTGATCGACCAGATACTGTCTAAAGTATTTTCTACGATGGCAGTGAGATTGGCTTGTAACCCTAGTAAACTTTGATCAACTAGTTTTCTGTCTGTAATATCTTCATGAAAACCAATAAACCGATCATCCGATATCTTCGCAGCTACTACACTCCAAAATCGCTTTTCGCCTGCTTTGGTCAATCCTGCAAGTTCTCCCTGAGACCTGCCCTCAGAAAGTACCAGTTGAAAATGCAATTTGGCAGCATCAATGTCTTCAGGAGCAATTATTTCCAATAGGTTTTTGTTTAATAACTCTTTACGGCTGTATCCTGTTAAACGGCAACCCTCATCATTTACTTCCAGATAATTACCATGCTGATCAACTACATAAACACCCAGTGGTGCGTGATCAACATATGCGCGAAAGCGTGAATCGGTCTCATATCTTGATTTTTCAGTGTTTTTGAGTTCGGTAATATCAACGCCAGTTGTGAAATTGTATTCCTTATCATTAATCCGGATGATATCTGCCGAAAGAAGCACGTGAATCGGTTTTCCTGTTTTTGAAAATAAGGTTGTCTCCAGGTTCCTTACAGCACCCTTCTCATTCAGAGTTTCAAGGGTTTTTTCTCTGAATGCGGGGTCCATTTTAACAAGATCAACAACTTTTTTGCCAACAATGTCATCAGGTTTATATTCCATGATATCGAAGAAAGTTTGGTTCACCTCGATGTATTCCCCTGATTCTATGTCAGACAATCCAATAATATTCGGGCTCTGATGAAATGCTGTGGAGAACTTCTCCTCAGATAGTTTAAGTTCTTCTTCAGCCGTTAGTCTCTTTACAAAATTGTTTACCTGAACTAAAAAGGCTTCAATAAGATCAGTATTCACTTTGCTTGTTTCAGCACTTGTAGTAAAGGTAATATTGCCAAAGATTTGGTCGCTCTGCTTTAAAGCAATGCAATACATCTTATCAATTGACATCATTTTCTTTATCATCATGCCAACATTATCCGACAATTTGTTGTTAAAAAGGCCGGGAAAGTCAAATGCTAATTCTACTAGTTTTCCGCTTACTATTTTTTCGTTAAATTTTGTATTTATTTCACCCTCTAAATGTCTAAGATCATATCCAATGACTTTGGATATTTTCGTGATGCTTTTTCCAACACCTTCCAGATGCTGCATTTTCCATTTGCCAGTATGATTATAGTATTCCACAACTGCTACTATGCTGTGCCCATTGAGTATTTCATTTATTTTAGTGGCTGTGAAGGCATAAATCTCTTTTAAAGTAGTCAGGCCGGCGAGTTGATTGGCATTTTCCGCAAGAAAAGCATAGCGTTTTTCGCTTTCCCTTAATGCAATCTCAGCAAGCTTTTTCTCCGTTATCTCCTGAAAAATAATAGACAAGCCATTGGGCGAAGGGTAAATAGCATTGGAAAACCAACGGTTCCATGGTTCATAGTGCTCTTCAATGAAAAGCGTTTCCTGATTGGCCATAGCATCTAAATAGGCATTCCCAAAGGGCGTTCCTTTGGCTTCAGGGAATTCTGTCCAGTAGTTTTTGCCGATAAGCTCCTGTGGTGAACGACCCAGTAGTTTCCCTCCTGCATCATTCACAAAAATATAATTCAAGTCAGCATCCATAGCCACAAAACCATCACTGATGCGCTCCAGCAATTGCTTTTGATCTGTCTTATCGCGAACGATAGTCAACAGACGTTCGTTATCCAGTGGTTTTATGCGTGACTCAAAAAACATTCTTTTTCCGTTGATAAACAGCTCAAATTCAATCAGTCCGGTTTCATTTTTCTCAATACATTCTCCATAGATTTTGACATGCCGATGGAATTCTTCTTCATCAAAACAATCTTTTATTGAAGATCCGATAAGTGCATGATCAGCAGCAATCAACAGTTCAGGATTACCGCCAAAAATTTCCAGTATTGTTCCATCCCGTTTCATCAAGAAAACCATATCCGGCATTGCTTCAATGAGATTGCGGATTCTTTCATTGCTCTCTTCTTTTGTTTGCCTTGCTATTGATTCTGCTTCTATTGCTTTCTTCTTTACCTTTGTGATATCAGTAAAAATGGTAGTAAAGAAATTCAATTCAGTGCTAAAAACCTCCACCTTAAACCAACGGTTCAACGGCTCAAAATACTGTTCTATTTCAATGGATTTTCCGGTTAGGGCAACCGCTGCGTAGGTGTTTATCCAGTCGAAAGCGCTTTTGTCGATATCAGGGAAAACAAATTGCACAGTTTTTCCAATAATGTTATCCTCAAATAAACCTGTAAGCTTTTGAAATGCTTCATTCACTTCGAGAAACCGATAATCACAAGCTTTGCCCCCGGCATCAAAAATCAACTCATGATAGGCATAACCAAAAGAAGCCTTCTTAATGAGTTGTTGATAAAAGGAGTTATTGTCTTTCATTGTTATTGCGTGTTTCGACTTGTGTTATTTTAGTGGTAAAGCAAAACTAAACGAAGTTCCTTTACCTTCGACGCTCTCCACCCATATTCTTCCTTTGTGCCTTTCAATAAACTCTTTGCACAAAACCAATCCCAGACCAGTGCCTTTTTCGTTGGCTGTGCCAGGCGTTGAATCGTTCTCATCGATGTATTCAAATGGTTTCCAGTCGGGGTCAATACAGATTGTTACCGGACCAAGCTGCTGCAGATAGACTTTCTCCTCCTCTGTAAGCTTTACTACTGATTGCGCAACACCATTGTGAATGTTGAGTGCAAGCAATATTGCCAGTATTATCCGGGCCAAAATCTTTCCATTTAATTCTTTCATTTTTTAATGATAATATCAAAGATTTACAACTTTTCTGATCTCAGCAAACCGGGCAAGTGTTGATTGCAATCACACTCCAAATATATCGAAATCATTTTATTTGAGGAATAAAAAGATTTCTGATTTTCGGATTTATGTCGAGCGATCTTGTAGCCTAATTCCCTTGTGTTTTGTTTGAGGTGTGGATTGCATGTGCTATTAAGAGAATCCCTGCGGGCGCTCAGATTTACTACCTTTGAATAATGCTCAGAAAAAAATTCGTTGATGGCTTACCTCTTGGCATGGATTGCATAACCTGTCAGGTCAAAGAGTCCAAAAACTCTTCAACCTCTGTCAAAAAAGCAAAACGAAGGTTTAACCCCTCACCTGACTGGGGCAACTTCCCTGACTTGGGTCTTTTTTGATCTGTTTAGGAACAAAGCCTTTAGGATAATGCGTTACAAAAGCATCGCCAAACAAGCGGTTGTGAATCACTGTATTTTTATGAATGTCGTAGTCAAACGCGCCGACTTTTCTGTACCAAAGTGTAATTATTGAAGAACTGATTACGATAAAAGTAGCGTACAAGATGGCCATCCAGATCATCTGGCTCTGAATGGGGTCCTGAAAACTGAGCAGAATCACGGCAAAAGCCAACGGTCCGTTTTGAATGCCGGTTTCAAGCGATACTGCCCTTTGAAAAATGGGAGGCAATCCTATGAAGCGACTGAGGTAGTATCCAAATAAAAAACCAAACAATCCAAGTGTTACAGCGCCCACATATACTTCTACAGGAGTACGGATGAGCAGGCCTCCGTGGCGCACAAAAGCGGTTCCCACGAGGTAAAGGATTACTATCATACCCATGAATCCGGCAGTATCTTCGGCAGTTTTTGCCCAATCAGACCATTTATAGCGAATGAACATGCCGATAACTACTGGCACGAGCACTAAAATGAGTGAACTGATAATATTGCCGGTGGGAATGATAAAGCTGGATTCGGCACCGGAAGCTGTCATGGCCTCATTGATCTGATTGGTAAAGCCAATGGTATAAAGTTTTAGCAAGATGGGCATCATGAAGATAGCCACCACCGTAGAGGCGGTTGTCATCGAAATACTCAATGCCACCGATCCCCTTGAAAAATAAGTAAACATATTGCTTGTAGTGCCTCCGGGCAGACAGCCTACCAATATAAGTGCAATGGCAAAGGAAGGCTGCAGATTAAGCACCACTGCCAGTGTGAATGCAATCAGGGGCATAAAGCCGAATTGCGATACAAAGCCAATCAACACTCCTTTCGGTTTGCGAAAAACTGCTTTAAAATCATCGGGTGTAAGGCTCGCACCCATGCCTAACATAATAACAAAAATCATGATTGCAAGCAATGCCTGATCGTGAGCGTACAATAGTTGTGTAGTGAATTCCATGGCTTACGATTTTTTGATGGTTTCGTTTTCAAACAGTGACGCAATTTCGACAGCAAATTTTCTGTCAATCACATGCCGGCGCAGTTTGAAAAGGTTGGTGAGCTCTTCGCCCACCTGAAAGTGTTCTTTTAGCATATAGAAGTCGCGGATTTGCTCATATTTCTTATATCCTTTGGCAGGCAGGATGATTTGCTTGATTTCGTTTTTGATGATTTTTCTGGCAATGTCGTTCTCTGCCAGTTCGGCCAAACTGCGTTCCTGAAATCCTGCAAGTCTGAATTCCAGCAGTGAAGGAACGATCAGCACACCCAAGAATCTTTTGTCCTGACCCACCACCATGCAGCTTTCGATAAACTGACTCTGCTGGAGGCTCATTTCGATAGGTTCAGGTTCAACGTTCTCCCCACTCGAAAGTACAATGGTTGCTTTTGACCTCCCCAGAATTTTGAGACAGTTGTTGTGCGAAATCACGCCAAGGTCACCTGTCTTCAGCCATCCGTCAATAATAGTACTGTCAGTGAGTTCAGGTTCTTTGTAATAGCCTTTCATCACCTGTGGACCGCGCATCCATATCTCCCCACGCTGTCCGCGGCCGTTGTGTGGCAAACTATCTGAAGGATACAGGATTTTACCGGATTCGGGCTCTATAATCCTTACCTCGGTTTCTTTCAGGGGTGGTCCTACTGTTCCAACAATGATATTGGATTTAGGACGTACTGATATAACAGGGGTGGTTTCTGTCATGCCATAGCCTTCGAGCACCGGAATACCCACATAATTGAAAAACCTGTCGATGTGCAAGGGCAGCGCGCCGCCACCCGAAATGGTTACTTTGAGCGAACCGCCTGCACCAAGCCGGATGCGTTCGAGTACGGCCGCGTTGAAAAAGCCATACCAAGGCAAAACAATCAGCCATCTCAGCACATGTAAAGGATAGGCCAGCGCACGTATCCACATAGGAATGTATTTGAGCCTAAGGTATTTGTTGGTAATAAAATACTCGGAGTTTTTGTACTGACGGGCCAAAAAGTAGGCGATATGAAAAAGGATCTGCCGCATCCAATGCGATGCCTTGATGTTTTTAATGATCCGCTCATGCAGTTTTTCCCAAAGCCTTGGCGCCGATGCCATAAAGGTGGGTTCGATATTGCGCATGTCGTCGCCCAAGGTTTGAACGGAAGAATAATAGGTGCAGCCTCCGAAACTGATGGTGTACATCTCAATGAGGCGCTCGAAGATATGCCAAACCGGTAACACTGATAGCACCCTGTCGTTGGGATTATGCAAACCGGGCAGATTTCTGATCTGCGAAATCATATTGGCATGGGTGAGCATTACGCCTTTGGGTGTTCCTGTTGTGCCCGAAGTATAGATGAGCGTAAAAAGATCGTCGGGAAGTATCCCTTCGATGCGCTCTTCTGCACGACGGTCACCATTGGCACGCAAGGCTTTTCCCATTTTGGCTATTGATTGCAGACTCCTTGCCCCATCGCGAACCTCAGCTTTAGGATCGAGAAGGATAATTTCCTTCAGCTGCGGAAGTCTGTCTTTCAGATGCAGAATCTTGTCGAGCAGGTCGTTGTTTTCTACAAAAGTGACTTTCATTTCACTGTGTTCGATAATGTAGGCAAGCTCTGTGACCGACACATCGCGACCACGTGGCACATCAGCAGCACCGCAGAATTGCACAGCATAGTCAGACAAAATCCATTCAAAACGGTTGTCGCTGAACAATCCCACATGATCTCGGGCATTTACACCCAACTCAATGAGGCCTGTAGCCAAATCAAGACCTTGTTCAAACAAATCCCTGTATGAAACAGGCTTCCATTTCAATGCAGACTCCCGCGTTGCAAACGCGGGCATGGCATCAAATTCTTCTGCTGCCCGACGATACAAAAGCGGCAGGTTTTCAGCAAGCAGGCGATAGTAAACCGACATTCTTAATCAGTATGTGTGAGTAAAAAGCTGCAATAATAACACTATTTGTTGATTTTCAAAATTTTCATACAAATATGACAGGAATAAAATGTCAGTCAACAGGTATCATTCAGTTTTATTCTCGTTTTACACCTAAGTTTACATTGGTGCTGTCGAAATTGTTTTTTTTGGGATTTCAGGAAGCTAAATGGGTAGGGGATCGCCTTAATTCTTTGGAATTCAACACGAAAAATTCAAAATAGCAGATCAGATCATAGAACAAAATGCAACAGATCAGTCGGTGTTTTTATCATTTGTCAAATTCAATTTTTCAATCAGATCATATTTTGCCTGTCGTGTTACCCATCTTTCTTTGGCAAATTTCCGCATATCCGTTATAGTATCTTTTTCGTCAACTATTTCCAGGCCGAGAAGGGTTTCAATAATATCTTCCATGGTTACAATTCCGTCCAGGCCACCATACTCATCAACAATAAGGGCAATATGCTCTTTTCTTTCCAAAAGCTTTTCCCATAAAGAAAACAGCACGATATTTTCAGGTACAATTATAATATCTCGTTTGATTTCTTTCAATGTCAGCGTATGATTGTCTTCAGCCAGATGCTCAAACACCTTTTGCCTGAACACGTAACCAGTGATGTTTTCATCATTTTCCGAGTACACAGGTATTCTTGAAAATTTCAGGTAATCCTTGTTCTGTAAAAATTGTTGTAACGTCAAATTCTCATCAGCTACCGCAACAACAACTCTTGGGGTCATAATCTCGGTAACTTTAATGTTTTTCAGTCTGAGTATATTTTGAATGATTTTATTTTCTTTCTCTGAAAATAAACCTTCGTCCAAACCGATAGTGGTTAAAGCAGCAATTTCCTCCCTGCTGGTAGTATTTTCATTTTTCTGCTTTGAAAAAGCTTTGGTAACAAAAGATGACAATACGACCAAAGGATAAGTTACAATTATCATTACCTTAATGGTGTAATAGGAAACCTTTGTTAAATTTTTCCAATATCTGGCTCCAATGGTTTTAGGAATTATTTCTGTGAGCACCAAAATCAAAATTGTTAATACGGCAGATACTATCCCAAAAGATGCTTCGCCAAATATCTTTACAGCTTGCGCACCTACACCAGCGGCTCCAACTGTATGCGCAACAGTGTTTAACGATAATATTGCCGACAAAGGTTTATCTATATTGGATTTCAAATCAATGAATGATTTGGCCCAGATGTGCCCTTTGTCATGCTTTACAATCAAAAAACTATGTGGAGTGGAAAGAAGCACTGATTCCATTATAGAACAAAGGAATGAAACGAATAGGGCAAGTAATAAATAAGCAATTAGGGTCGCCATTTTTTTTTGGCAAAGGTATAATTTATTTTGCCTTTATGCAGACAGGTGTTTCGCAAAATGTTACTTAACGTTCCGAATTATATACAGTTGGGGATTGAGCCCCGGATTTCTGTCGAGCCCGGATGCCGTTGTTGCTGACTGTCAAATATGTTGCTTGGATGGAAATACCAATCGATCTTTTGTTTCGTTGAACCAAATCCTTTAGTGATAGTTTTTTAAGGAGTTTTTGTGTTAGCTTATACTAATTCCCAGTAGTTTGAAAATTAAAAAACAATTTCCAGCTTTTGGCTGTGGCAATATGGTTTAAACAGGAAATTGAATGCAAGGATGAATATGAATTCGAATTTTTCGATGATGTGGGGTGGGCTATATTTGTAGTTTAGATATTGTAATAAAACAGAAGGTGCAGCGCACCGAAATATTTTCATAATGGCAAAGTCGGCTTTTTCATTAGCCCTAAATATTTATTAAGGACATTCAAAAGTACAATATATAAGCTACTGATTTGCAATTATTAACAATGAGTTAGAGAGATTGTATTCATAAAAAAATTCATCCAAAGTTTAAACTACTGTCTCCTTCCTTTGCCGAAAAGACATAAAAAAACGCAGTGTGCTTTATCACACACTGCGTAAATATTTATTGCTGTATTGCTGAAGGTTCTATCTTCTTTCCGAACGACTTCTGCCGGAATCCTGGGTTTTGCTGCTTTCTTTTTTTGCAGATTCTTTAGTGTTCGCCCTGCCTGATACTTCTGAGGATCTCGCTGCCGGAGCTTTCTGATTTGATGCTCTCGCAGGCTGTGATCTTTCCATTGAAGGCGATGCGCTTTTTTCCCTTCTGCTTACAGACTCGTTGCTACGCGCAGGCTGACTTCTTGTGTTTGATGATGGACGTTCAACTTTTTGTGCCGGTGGAGCTGATCTTTCTCTTTCTGGTCTTACAATTTCATTGCTCCTTGCAGGTTGTGCTGAACTTCTATCAGTTTTTACAGACCGTTCCTTAGATGCCGGAGCCTTTTCTCTGCTGGTCTGATCAACTGACCTCACCGGACGTACAACATCTTCTCTGCTTTGTGCTGACCGTTCCTTCACTTCTGCAGCCCTGTTGGCTTTTTGCGGATTTTGACTACGGGTTTCAGTAGTTGGTCTCACGGCTCTGTCGTTGCGGGTGTTGTCGCTTTGGCCATTGCTTCTCACACCGGTTTCTGGTCTTGCGGCTCTTGTGCTAACTTCAGTATTGGCCCTTGGACTCTGTCTGTCATTTACATTTCCTGTTGAGCGGACCCTAGTTGGTGAGGTAGTGCCACTCGAAATCCTTTGGCTGTATAGCACTTCACCATCTCTTCTTTTTTCAGGACGGCTGTAGGTATTTTTATAATTACCCCTGTTCACGTTGACCACAACTGTTGGCGACTGATGACGGATATTGGTGTAATAAACGGTTCTGTAGCGGTCGCAGCGGTAGTGTTTCCATGGACGATAGTGGGAGTAATAATGGTTATTCCAGCTGTAGTGGTATCCGTAATAATAATGATAGTAGTGAGGAGTCCATGGATGCCAGTATTCAGGATAGTAACCCCATCCCCATGATGAGCGCCAAACAACATATGTTGGTCTGTTGATGTACACAATCAGAGGCCAGCTTGCAACTTCGTAATAAGTTGTTGTTACAACAGTTACATTGTTGCGTTTGCTTTTTTTGATGTTCGATCTGGTGGTATAGCCAGGATTTGGAGTTTCGTCATAATTTGGTTCAATGATATAGTTTGGACCATACAAAGCCTCATCACCGATAAGCTGAATCTGAACTGAGCCATCACGGAATTTCTGTACGGTAAATACTGCAACATCCTGAAATTCATTCTTGTTCAGTGCCACCCGTAAAACGATGTTGTGTACATTATCATCAGGATAGTCCATCACCATAATATAATCTACAAGTTTATCACCATTGAGGTCGAGGTTGTTCACCATTACTTCAGGATCGTTAAGGTTCCTTTCAAAACTTTCAAGTGTTTCAGATTCCTGGAAGAGGTTCATGGCTGCATAAAGGTTAAAGTTATCACCTGGCAGTCCGAGATATTCTTCTGATTGTTTTTGCGCGTTAAGCTGCAAAGCACCTCCTAAAAAGAAGGCTAAAATTGGGAGAAGGATGAGCTTTTTCATGACTGTAATTTTTAGATTAATATCTTAGCCCAATTAAATCCAAAAGCCATGCCAAAAATTATTGCTATACCTTATGTGTACTGTCTCTCATTACATTTATTTATTTAAATAATTGAAAATCAATGCATAAAATTTTCAAAAAAAGAGTATTGGCTTAAACAAAAATTATTTTTGTCTCAAAAAGTGGCTCTTCGAACAAATAAGCTTCTGCCTGGCAATTCAATTCTGCTTGGAAAATTAAACCTGAAATTCCACCTTTTACCGACTAGTTTCACCTGTTCACCTAATTTACATTTTTGCTATTTGTAGCCCACAGTAATTTTGCCATTGTTTAGACGTGGAGATTTTTGAAACTTCAAAACATAAAAAGTTTTTCAAGGAATAATGAATCAAAAGCAAATTATTATTTTTTAACAAAAACTTTAGAAACTATTAAAACAAAAATAGTTTCCTGTTGTTTTTAAGTTCTAATTTTGCCGAAATTTTAAATTCAAAAATTAATGCAACAAATCATTTAACATCATCATAAAAATGTTCAACATCAAAAAGGGATTAATTTTAATGTGGATGGGTTTTCTTGGCCTCACTTCAGCAGCACAGCAACCTGTTGTGCTTACGCTCGAGCAGGCACGGGATTATGCCCGAAAACACAACTACGAACTGAGAAACGCACAGCTTGATATCGAAACCGCACGCTACAAAGTTAAAGAAACTATAGCAACAGGTTTGCCGCAGGTAAGCGCGAACATAAGTTATAACGACAACATTGGATTGCCGGTTCAGCTTGTTCCAGGCGATTTTTTTGGCCAGCCCGGCGAGGATATTGAAGTGCAGTTTGGAACTAAATACAGCGCAAATGCAGGCGCTTCAGTCAATCAGCTCATTTTTAGCGGGAGCTATATTGTGGGTTTGCAGGCATCAAAAGCTTATTTGGAACAAAGTGAGAAAAATCTTTTCAAAAACCAGGTGGAGGTTAACAAGGCTGTTTCAGAATCCTATTTTCTGGTTTTAGCTACAAAAGAAAGCATTCTTGTTATTGACTCAACCCTGGAAATTACCAGAAAGCTTGCCGAGCAAACAAAAATCATTGTAGAAAATGGTTTTGCTGAGGAAACAGAGTTCGATCAGCTTCAGCTGTTGATAGCCGATCTCGAAACCGGACGCATGAATGCTGTTAGTCAGCTTGAGACAACAAAATCCTATCTGCGTTATCATCTTGGAATGGATGAAAAACAACAGATTGAGGTGTCAGAAAGCCTGGTTGAGCTTACAGAAAAACTGGTCGCAGAAAAGCTTTTTGCTACACAATTTAATATGTTTAACAATATTGATTTCCAGATACTTCAAAACCAAAAAGATTTAGCACTGCTTCAGCTGAAACTTGAAAAGAGTGCTTATCTGCCTACACTTTCAGCATTCCTGAATTACAATACACAGGCGCAGCGACAAGAATGGGATTTTTTCGACTCAAAAGGCAAGTGGTACAGCAGCTCTGTTTTTGGTGTAAGCATGAATATCCCTATTTTCAGCGGAGGAGAACGTTCTTCAAGGGTGAGGCAGGCACAGTATCAGTTTGAAAAAACACAAGTTGCCGAAGAAATGGTTTCCAGTTCGTTGAAGTTGCAATACCAAACCGTACGCAACGAACTTGAAAACGCGCTGCAGACCTATCAAAACACCAAAAGCAGCAAAGGAATTGCAGAAAAGATTTTTCGCCGGACAGGGGTAAAGTATACCGAGGGAGTGGCCGCGAGCCTGGATTTGCTCAACACACAGAATCAGTATCTGACTTCGCAGTCGCAATATATCAATGCTGCGCTGAATATGCTCAATAAAACAGTTGCGCTCGAAAGCATTCTTATTCAAAGCGAGTAAATGATGGATAAAGAGTATAAACTAAACGAAATCATTTCTGAGACCAGACAGCTCTTTCAGCGTTATGGCATAAAAAGCATCACTATGGAGGAGTTGTCGCGTCAGCTTGGCATCTCCAAAAAAACCCTCTACCAGCATTTTACAGATAAAAACGATCTCGTAGAAAAAACCCTGGTGAGTATGATGAGCGAGAAAGAATGCTCCATGAAGGAAATTTATGATAAAGACCTGAATGCAGTTGAAGAGGTTTTTGAAATGTTCCGCCTGGCCAATGAAATGATAAGAAATCACAATCCTTCGCTGGAATTTGACTTACAAAAGTTTTATCCGCAAATATTTAAACGCCTGCGTGATTTTCACAGAAACAATATTTATGAATCGACGCTTAATAACTTAAAAAAAGGCAAAGATGAGGGCTACTACAGAAAAGATCTGAATGAAGAAATTATTGCAAAGTTGTTTGTAATCCGTATCGAAAACCTGATGCACACCGACATGCTTACTTCGGAAGACATACATTCAGATAAATTCTTCAAGGAAGTTTTCAAATACCATATGTATGGAATTAGTTCACCCTTAGGACTTCAGTTTATTCAATCAAAATACCAAGAATTTTTAACAAACGAATAATATATTCAAAATGAAACAGATACAGTTTATAATCTTAGCTTCCGTTGCTATTTTTCTCACTTCCTGCGGTTCATCAACTGCAAATGAGGACCTCAGTAAAAAACTTGAGAGATACCGCACAGAACAAGCAGAAATAACTTCAAAAATAGATCAACTGCAGGAGCAGCTTGAGGTTGCGCAAAATGGAAGTGCCAACCGCACCATGATTCCTGTTGTGACCGAAACCCTTGAGAAGATAACTTTTAACCACTATTTCAATGCAAGTGGCGCTGTGGTCGCAGCACGTGAAGCCTACATCAGCCCTGAAGTGAATGGACAGATTCAGGATGTTTTTGTGAAAGAAGGCGATCGTGTTAAAAAAGGACAGATTCTTGCGCGACTGAATACTGAAGTAACAAACAAATCCATCGATGAATTAAAAACATCGCTTGTGCTGGCTACCGATATTTTTGAACGCCAGAAACGTTTGTGGGAACAGAAAATTGGCTCAGAGCTCCAATTTCTTGAAGCTAAAAACAACAAAGCCAGTCTCGAAAACAGACTTGCTACCCTTCAGGCACAACTGGACATGGCCACGGTTACTGCGCCTATCGATGGCGTGATCGAAAAAGTAAGCCAGAAAAAAGGTGAGCTGGCATCTCCTGGGATGCAAATGATTCACCTTGTAAACCTGAATGAACTGCTTGTAAGGGCCGATGTTTCTGAACGCTTTGTCTCAACCGTGAAAAGAGGCGATACTGTTGAACTTACTTTTCCATCTTACCCTGATTTCAAAGTGAATGTTCCTGTAAGCAGAATTGGAAATGTTGTAAACAAAAACAATCGGACTTTTGAGGTTGAGTTAAAGATAGACAACAGGGGTGAAATGCTGAAACCCAACATGATTGCAGTGCTTAACATCAATGATTTTACAGCAGAAAACAGCATCGTCATTCCATCGAAAGTTATTAAGGAAGACCTCAAAGGCAAATACCTTTATGTGGCTGTGAAAGAAGGAAATGACCTTGTTGCACGCAAACGCTACATTACACCGGGGCGCACCTATTATGACAAAACCCGTATCACCTCCGGACTCTTTGAAAATGAAATGCTGATTGTTGAAGGTTACAACAGAGTGAACGACGGCGCACTTGTGAAAATGAATTAAAAAAGCTGAGAAATGGAAAATCTGAAAGAAGAAAAAGACAAGGTGGTAAGGGAGTTTTCCCCAACCAGCTGGGCGCTTCGCAACACAAATACTGTATTTCTGCTTATCCTTATTCTGGCGGGATTTGGATTTTATTCATACCGTTCGATGCCAAAGGAATTGTTTCCCGATATCGTAATTCCAACAGTAATGGTGCAAACACTCTATCCGGGCAATCCGCCTCTTGACATCGAAAACCTTGTTACAAGAGAACTTGAGAAAGAGATCGAATCTGTGAGTGGCATCAAAAAAATGACTTCACTCTCAAGTCAGGATGTGTCGAATATTTTCGTTGAGTTTAATACCGATGTGGATATTAAAACTGCTTTGCAGGATGTGAAGGACGCAGCCGACAAGGCCAAAAAGAATCTTCCCGACAATCTGCTGGATGACCCCATGGTTACAGATATCGACTTTTCTGAGTTTCCGATTATCAATATCAACCTATCCGGCAACTATAGCATCAATGAGCTGAAAACCTTTGCTGAGTTTCTCGAAGAAGAAATAGAAACCTTCACTGAAATCTCCAAAGTTGAAATAACAGGGATTACAGAACGGGAAATAAAAATTCAGGTTGACCAGCATAAGCTTGATGCTTTTATGCTAAGCTTCAGCGATATTGACGGAGCTATTCGCAACGAAAATGTCTCAATGTCGGGTGGTGAACTGCTCTCAGGAGGAAGTCGCAGGGTGGTGCGTATCGCTGGTGAATTTACCTCTACCAAGGAAATCGGAGACATTATCATAAAACATGAAGACCAGCATATTGTTTACCTGCGCGATGTAGCAGATGTCGTTTATGGTTTTGAAGACCCGACAAGCTATGCACGCCTCGACCATCAGCCTGTTGTTTCGCTGCAAGTGGTGAAAAAAGGAGGCGAAAACCTGCTTGATGCCACTGATAAGATTTTCAAACTGCTTGATGAATCTAGAGCGGACCGTTTGCTGCCTGAAGACCTTAGAATTACGCTTACCAACGATCAGTCGGAGCAAATAAAGCTGCAGCTCAGCAACCTTGAGAACAGTATGATAATGGGTATAATCTTCGTTGTTTTTATCCTCTACTTCTTCCTTGGAACACGCAATGCGCTATTTGTCGGCATTTCAATCCCATTGTCCATGTTTATTTCTTTTATGATAATGGGACTTATGGGATTTCAGATCAATATGATTGTACTGTTTTCACTCATCCTGGCACTTGGAATGCTTGTTGACAATGCCATTGTGGTGGTCGAAAACATCTACAGATACGTTGATAAGGGCTATAGTATTACAATGGCAAGCCGGCTTGCAGTGGGCGAAATTGCCATGCCAATTATTTCATCGACGGCAACAACGCTCGCAGCCTTTTTCCCGCTTGTATTCTGGGATTCTATCATGGGTGAATTCATGAAATTTTTGCCTATGACGCTTATCATTGTGCTCACCTCATCCTTATTTACTGCTTTGGTGCTCATTCCCGTCATCATGCGCCAGTTTTTCAAACAGGAAGATGCGAATGAAAGACCAAATGTGAAGGTCACATTGATCCTGACTGGAATAATGCTTGCGCTCGCTGCAATATTTTTTATCTCCGGAAAAAACACTTTCGGAAGTCTGCTTGTAATTTTCGCCTTTTTGGGCCTTGCAAACATCCTCTTCCTAAACAGGCTTTCACGTTGGTTTCAAACAGTCTTGCTGGTTTGGATCGAAAAACTATATCTGAAAACCCTGCTTATCGCCTTAAAGGGCAGAAATGCTTTCTGGGTTGTTGCAGGAACATTTGTGCTGATGATTCTATCGATCGGATTCTATTTTGGGAGCAAACCTACCGTTGAATTTTTCCCTTCAGGCGAACCAAAATACATCAATATCATGGTTGAATTGCCATTAGGAACTGACATAGATGTTTCAGACTCTATTGTGCAAAAGATCGAAGAACGCGTTTTTGAACTTGTTGAACCAGAGAAACAAATTGTTAAATCGGTGCTCACCAACATTGGAACAGGTGCTGTTGGCGAGAATGATGGTTTCAGCGGCAGGGGAGGAACGCCCAACAGAGGTTTAATAACCGTCACTTTCATTGATTTCAAAGATAGAGACGGCATAAGCACGGCGAAAATTCAGAAAAGATTGTCGGACGAACTCATTGGCGTTTACCCGGGTGCATTTATCACAGTTGAAAAACAAAATGAAGGTCCTCCGGTAGGAAAACCAATCAATATTGAGATTAGCGGACGTGATTTTGATAAACTTCTGGATCTTACCGACACCCTGATTTATGTAATAAACAGTGCATATATCCCCGGTATTGAAGGTTTGCAAATTGACTTAGATGTAGGAAAACCGGAAATCAACATCAGCATCGACCGTGATCGTGCAAGACGTTTCGGTCTTTCAACGAACCAGATTGGAAGCACTATAAGAACTGCACTTTTCGGCTCCGAAATATCAAACTACAAAGTTGGCGAAGATGAATATCCGATTCAGCTGCGCATGAAAGATGAGTACAGATACAATCTTGCTTCATTGATCAACCAAACCATTACCTTCCGCGATCAGGCAAGCGGAAAGATCGTTCAGGTGCCTATTTCAGCAGTTGCCGATGTGTCATTAAGTTCAACTTACGGAGCCGTTTCGCGCATCAACCGCAACAGGGTGATAACAATTTCTTCCAATGTTCTTGAAGGATACAATGCCACAGAGATTAATGAGAAACTAAAACCCATTTTGGCTTCACATGATTTCCCTGAAGGCTATCGCTATAAATTTACCGGAGAGCAGGAAGAACAACAGGCATCAATGGCCTTTCTTGCCCGTGCCTTGCTTATTGCCGTGGCTATTATTTTGTTGATTTTGGTTGCACAGTTCAATTCCGTCATCAAACCCGGGATCATTCTTACGACAGTGCTTTTCAGTACAATTGGCGTTTTTGGCGGATTGGCCACTTTTGGAATGGATTTTGTCGTTATCATGACAGGTATCGGTATCGTTTCTCTTGCAGGGGTTGTGGTAAACAATGGAATTGTACTTATTGACTATATAAGTCTGCTGAAACTCAACAAAAAGATTGAAGCTGATATTGATCCTTCAGATGACCTGCCCAAAGCTGAGTCTTTGGAATGCATTGTTGAAGCCGGAAAAACAAGGCTCAGGCCTGTTTTGCTCACTGCAATAACCACCATACTTGGATTGATTCCGCTAGCTATCGGACTCAACATTGATTTCCTTGGCCTGTTTGAGCGCTTCGATCCGGACATCTATTTTGGTGGTGACAATGCGTTGTTTTGGGCACCCATGTCGTGGACAGTCATTTTTGGATTAAGTTTTGCGACTTTCCTGACATTGATTGTAATCCCGGCAATGTATCATGCGCTTTACCTTGTGAGATATCGTTTTAGGGGCTACTACTCCAGGAAAATGACGAAAGCATAGAAGGCTTTACAGTATGAAAAAAAAGCTGTCCCAAAGAATGGGGCAGCTTTTTTTGTTTTTTACAACCCTTACGGTGCAGTTTTCAACTACGACGCCGCAATCTATCGGTCTCCAGACTTGTAATAAGAAAACCATTTAAGGTTGGCGCGGATTCTAAGCTCCAAGTAAAAACAGAGATAATTAGAGGCTAACTATTACCTTAGCGATGTCGGAAGAAACTTATTGCAAAAATGGTGCTATCGAGCCCTTCGCGGATTCAAGTAGGAGTGTATAAAGCTATAAGCGCATGCTTGCAGCTCTTGAATAATAAATTGGTGCCTTTTAAGAGCCCGTATAGAATAATATTGATTTCAAAGATGCATTCCCCGGCTTTTTATTAACCTTAAAAATTTCAAAAAATGAAAAAGGATTATCTGAAGATGGAGGTTATCAATCATCATGCCGCTGGGATTGATGTTGGCTCTAAAACCCATCTTGTATCAGTAGGGCAAAACTTAAACGAAGACGTACGTGAATTTGGCGTCTTTTCTGAAGATCATGATAAATTGATAAAATGGTTGAAAGAAAGAAAAATTGAAACCATTGCCATGGAAAGCACGGGAAGTTATTGGCAAACGTTGTTTTGCGCAATACAATGCGCAGGTTTTGAAGTGATTTTGGTTAACGGAAAACAGACCAAAACCATTTTTGGTAAAACAGATGTAAAAGACAGTAGGTGGATACAAAAACTGCATAGTTTAGGCTTGTTGCATGGAAGCTTTTTACCATCTGAATATGTTGCAAAATTAAGGGTGTTAAATCGACATAGAACCTGGCTGACGCAAGAAACATCAAAACTGAATAATAAAATGCAAAAGGCATTACGCTTGATGAATCTCAGGTTGGATGTTGTGTTGTCAGATATAATGGGACAAAGCGGGAAAGCCATTGTCGAAGCTATAATACATGGTGAAAGAAGTGGAGACGTACTTGCAAGTCTAGCAAATTCTCGGATAAGAAAAACTAAACAGGAGATTGTAGCGTCATTACAAGGCCAATGGTCAGAGGAATTGTTGTATGAATTAACAGACTGCTATAGTTTACATAAAGAATTTGAAGCCAAGATATTGTCATGCGATCAGCAGATAGAAAAAACACTTCATTCACTTACTTCAACAAATCAGAATCCTGAAAGAAAACTTTCAAAAAAAAAAGATCGAAAAACCAGATTAGTTTTGATTTGATAAAACTGAGCTACTTATATTTTGGTGTAGATTTATTCGCGATAGAAGGGGTTAGTTATAATACAGTAATGACCTTAATTTCAGAAGTAGGAACGGACTTGAAAAAGTTTGAAAGCGACAAGCAATTTGTCAAATGGCTGCGTCTGGCACCAGATAATAGAATAAGTGGCGGAAAAGTACTCTCAAGTAGGACCCCCAAAGGAAAAAACAACCTTGCAATCGCTCTGAGAAATGCAGCAAATACAATTGACAACAGAAAAGAGGGTCAGTTATATTCGTTTTTTAAAAGAATCGCTTACAAAAAAGGCAGAGGAGCTGCTATTACTGCAACAGCAAGAAAACTAGCTGTAATAATCTGGAACATGTACACCAAACAACAGGAGTATAAACCTATGGATGAAACACAATATCTTGAGAAGGTGCGTCAAAAAACGATTAAAAACATCCAATTAAAAATAAAACGTTTAGGTCTATCAATCAATGAGTTGCATTCTGATCTAGAGTTTAGTTAGATAGAATTTGCAATCCGTGCC
>Ga0208244_100033_pt1 | contig 206790 bp, 191 predicted proteins | sample SubbioCR12Aug_5A_FD_184828 | JGI IMG/M metagenome (GOLD analysis project Ga0208244, IMG submission 184828) | Serpentinite rock and fluid subsurface biosphere microbial communities from McLaughlin Reserve, California, USA - CR12Aug_5A (SPAdes) | ecosystem: Environmental > Terrestrial > Deep... | reverse complement strand
GTTCTCATTCCGGACGCTTGGCTGTTATCAGACCCAAATCCTGCGTTGGAGAGGTTTTGATGCGCATAGGCCTGCATGGCTGGGGTCAAATGCAGTTTTCGGGTTAACTTTCTATGGATCTAATTGATAATTGCGGGAGGTTATCACATTGGTAAAGGAAATAATCAACAAATCATTGGATGGAACTGAACTTACAAGAGAAGAAATTGCTCAATTATTCAGAATCCCTCTCTTTTCCGAAGAATCCGCCATGGTTGTTGCAGCATCACGCAGGAAGAGTGAAAAAGCAAGCAGTGGTCTTGCCGAAGTTCATGCACAGGTAGGATTGAATATAGCCCCATGTCCCAAAAACTGCTCCTTCTGTGCCTTTGCAGCGAGAAATAAGGTTTTCAGGGAAAAGGTGGAATTTTCAGTTGACGAGGCTGTTCAGAAAGCTAAACAGTTCGAGAATGACGGAGCAAATGCTGTATTTGTCATGAGCACAGCGGATTATCCATTCACAAAATTTCTGGATATCTCAAGGGAAATAAGAAAATCGCTTCGTCCGGAAACAATACTTGTTGCAAATGTAGGGGATTTCACGACGGAGCAGGCACAGAAACTCAAAGATACTGGCTTCGCCGGTATTTATCATGCTGTCCGCCTGGGTGAAGGACGAGATACTGCTATTAATGTTGGAACAAGACTCGAAACATTCAGGAATGCAAAAGAGGCCAGCTTGTTATTAGGCACCTGTGTTGAGCCGGTCGGCAATGAGCACAGCATTGAGGAACTGGTCGAAAAAACTCTCATTACACGTGATGCAAGGCCGGTATATAGTGGAGCTGCAAGAAGAATACCTATACCGGATACCATATTGGCGGAGCATGGCATTGCAAGTGAAGCTAAAATGGCTCATATACTTGCTGTCGTCAGGCTGGCTCTGGGATATGATATTCCGGGGAACTGCACTCACGAACCGAATGTCATAGGGACAGCAGCAGGGGCTAACGTCTTGTGGGCAGAAGCAGGTTCGAATCCGCGGGATACTGATACAGAAACAGAAGGCAAACGGGGTATGACAGTAAAAGATTGCATAAGAGTTTTGGAAGAAGCCGAGTGGAAGGTTCTTAAAGGGCCGTCAAAATTCTATGGGAAATAGATAATTAAGTCTCCGCCCATCTGCCAAAAGAAAAACAAAGCAGACCAAATCAGGCAACCCGATAATGCGAGCGTCCTTTCGAATCCATTCAACCGCCCGCTCCTGAATATAAAATAGATGCTTAGCGGCGATGTGAGAAAGCATGCAGTAATATAAACCCACTTCGGCAGAAGATCCTTTTTACCGGATTTGCTTTCAAAAACAGAACAGAACGGACATTCGATTTCGTTATCCAGACGATGTCCGCATCTGGCGCATCTGACAATACCTATGATTTCGTCAATGCTTTCCCTATCTTCATCCATTATAAAATGCAAAAGGGACAAGAAGGTTGTCCCTTTTAAACTTTCCGCTTTTTGTTTTGGTAAGCGTAAATCCAGCCTCAAGATCAGGACATTTAGTCGCCTGGATTGCTGACGGCACCTTGTCGGTCTTGATAGCAGTCTGCTCCTTCTTCTCGATCGCATCGGCAAGAGAAAACAGCAATAAAACAGAGAGTAATCCAACAAGAGTTTTACTAAACATCTCTTTCATTTTTAACACCTCCTTTCGGTCCAGAAGATTATCATATCAGGGGTTCATGCGGTCCGACTACAGGACAATCATGTATTTTGCCTGTCTGTCGTAAATTTTCCTTAATGCCTCTTCATCGCCTGATGACATTCTCCTCATAAGACTTATTTCTTCCTGCTCTTCAAACATTGAGTGGCCTGAAATCAATAAAAGGTTCATAAACTATCCCGGGATTAAACATAAAAAAAGCATCTGCAGGAAGAATAGAGGACATATTTGCAGAAAAAGTTTCATATTTCAACCTTTATAAATGGTTATATTATGAAATGGCATGAAATCAGGATTTAGACAGAATATAGGGGAAATAAGACTCTCTGTCAATAAATAAAGGATTTCGACTCTCTTTTTTATCCTGGCTCGGAGCATAGCCTTATATCATTCATGCCATTAGATCTTGCCAAAAGCTGTATTTGGTGGAAAAAATTGCTGAAAATGCTAAAATATAGCACTTTAAGAAGGAGGGTGTCAGTTTGATATCTACAAGCGACTTCAGAAAAGGCATTAAGGTTGAGTTCAGGGGAGAGCCTTGCGAGATAGTTGACTTTCAGCATGTGAAGATGGGGCGGGGCGGGGCAATTGTCAGGACAAAAATGAAGAACCTTAAAACAGGGGCTGTCCTTGAAGAAACATTCAGGTCAGGTGAGAAACTGGAGAGGCCTGGACTTGAAGAAAAAACCACACAGTACCTCTACGCCCAGGACGAGCACTATTATTTCATGGATATGGAAACATTTGAACAGATACCGCTCAGCCCTTCACAACTGGGAGATACAAGGAATTTTCTGAAGGAAAACATGACGGTGAAGATACTTTATCATAAAGATACGCCTATAAGCGTTGATCTGCCTACTTTTGTGGAACTGACCGTAACAAAGACAGCTCCCGCGGGGTTTAAAGGCGACACCGCATCCGGGGGCGGTAAGCCGGCTACCCTGGAGACAGGGGCTTTGGTAAAAGTACCGTTTCATATTAATGAAGGCGATATTATCAGGGTAGACACAAGGACATCTGAATATATAGAAAGGGTAAAATAATGGAACTTGAGGAATTAAAAGAGCTCATCGAGCTTCTCAAGGAAACAGACGTTACCGAACTTCAGATAGAAAAAGACGGCACCAGAGTAAAAATAAAGAGGGACAAGATATTGGCCCATCTTGAGATGCCCGGGCATAAAACGCCGCCTTTTCAGGAAAAGATAACAGCCGAGACAGAAGACGATACACAAAGGCTGATCACCATAACCTCACCTATTGTTGGAACCTTTTACAGGTCTCCCACTCCTGAGGCACAGACTTTTGTGGAAGTGGGCACAAAGGTAGTCAAAGGCCAGGTCCTCTGCCTTGTTGAAGCGATGAAGCTCATGAACGAGATAGAAAGCGACAGCGACGGCATTGTAATAAAAATATTGGTGGAAAACGGGCAGCCCGTGGAGTACGGCGAACCGCTCTTTCTTATCGAACCGGCATAAAAAGAGGCGGTTCATGACAAAAATAGTGACTTGCCATGATATTGACCGTTTGATGCCTCTCTTTATAAAAAATAACATTATATGAAACTTTTCAAAAAAGTCCTGATAGCTAACCGCGGCGAAATCGCCGTAAGGATAAACCGGGCATGTAAAGAACTCGGCATAAAGACAGTCGCAGTATATTCGGATATAGACAAGGATTCCCTTCATATTCGCCTTGCGGATGAATCTGTATGCATAGGACCTTCAAATGTGACGCAGAGTTATCTGAATATTCCCGCATTATTGAGCGCGGCAGAGATAACCGATTCCGACGCCATACATCCGGGATATGGGTTCCTTTCAGAAAATCATCACTTTGCAGAGGCTTGCACCACCTCCGGCATAACTTTCATCGGACCAACCTCCGAAAATATAAGGCTCGGAGGCGACAAGGCAAAGGCCCGTCAGATAATGAGGCGAAAAGGGGTACCGGTTGTTTCCGGCAGTGATGGTCCCGTACCGAATGAAGAGCTTGCCATGAAGATTGCAAAAAAAATAGGCTTCCCGATTGTGCTCAAGGCTTCCGCAGGCGGGGGCGGTCACGGCATGAAGGTCGTAAAGGAAGAAAAGTATCTCGAACAGGCGTTCTATATGGCTCAGAGAGAGGCTTTAACTGCATTCGGGAACAGCGAAATATACATCGAGGAATACATCCCTGAGATGAGGCATATTGAGGTTCAGATCATGGCCGATAACAAGGGTAACACCGTCCATCTCAATGAAAGGGACTGTTCGATTCAGAGACGTCATCAGAAACTCATAGAAGAGTCCCCCTCCCCGATATCATCTACCGAAAAATTCAAGAAGAGAATTGGAGAATTGGGTGTAAAAGCCGCCCGGGCAATCAAATACCGGAATGCCGGCACAGTGGAGTTTATCGTTGACACAAAAGGAAACATCTATTTCATCGAGATAAATACCCGTATACAGGTGGAGCACCCGGTTACAGAGGCTGTAACCGGAATCGACCTTATAAAAGAGCAGATAAAACTCGCTGCAGGGTTCCCCCTGGAATACAGGCAGAGTCAGATCAGGCAGACAGGCCACGCCATAGAATGCAGAATTAATGCGGAAGACCCCGAACGGTTTATTCCATCACCAGGCAAGATCACATTCCTTTCCCTGCCAGGCGGACCAGGTGTGCGAGTCGATACCGCAATTTATGATGGTTATATAATACCGTCGCATTACGATTCACTTATAGCCAAGCTGATCGTGCACGGCAAAGACCGTACGGAGGCAATAGCCAAGATGAAAAGGGCGCTCGATGAATTCATTATAGAAGGCGTAAATACAACCATCCCCTTTCACAAGAGGGTGCTGAATAACCCGGATTTTGTAAGCGGTAATTTCACCACGCTCTTCGTTGAAAAAATAAACTCCCTTAATTACGGACAATAGTTATCCCTATGTACCTGGGCGGCCTTAACTTTATCACCGATAGCAGAGCCTGCAGGCTTCCATATGAAGAAATGACCGGAAGAGTCCTGAAGTCGCGGGTAAAATGGATACAGTTAAGAGACAAAGACCGTTCACGGAGAGCGATTTACGAAGAAGCGCTCAGCCTCAGGGCGATAACTGGCGAAAATAATGCTGTCCTTGTTATTAACGACCATGCGGATATAGCACTTGCTGTTAATGCCGACGGTGTACACCTTGGACAGGATGACCTGCCTTTGAAGGAAGCCCGCAGGATCATGGGTGGGGGAAAGATAATCGGCATATCAACACACTCTCTGGCACAGGCAAGAGATGCGGAAGAAGGCGGCGCAGACTATATAGGATTCGGACCTGTATTTTTCACAAAAACAAAAGATGCCGGAATCCCCATGGGGATTGAAATGCTCGCTGAAATAAAAAAAGCAGTGGGCATCCCGGTAGTCGCAATAGGCGGGATAAACCTGGAAAACCTGAAGGCCGTCCTTGAAACAGGAGCAGATGCAGTTGCAGTAGCATCAGCAATACTATGCGGCGATATAGAGTGGAATACAGAAAGGTTTTTGGATATTATAAATTCATATGGGGTTTAATAGAGTCTGTCCACAAACTCAGGTTTGAGCAACCTGTCATTCCCCGGCTTGATCCCCGATCAAGTCGGGGGACGGAATCCAGCCCTTCGACAAGCTCAGGGTGACAGTAATGTCATGGTGATCCGTCAATACTTAAGACGGATGTCGAACCATGGATTGTCCGGTCATCCGTCTTACGTATTGACGGACGGACAATAACAAAATAGGATTTTATACACAGGCACTAAATAGTTGCTGATATAAATTCAGCATGACAAAGCATGAGTCTGTGCACAGAACCAAAAAATATGCGGAGGTTGACATGAAAAAGGTTTTTTCCTGTTTATTAATTCTTTGTCTCTTCTCATACGGCTGTCAGAAAAAAGAAGACGTCATCAGGATAGGCATTGCCGGGCCTATGACAGGTGACCAGGCAAAGTTAGGCATGGACTTAAAAAATGGCGCTTCCCTTGCTGTTGAGGAATGGAACAGTAAAGGCGGGCTCCTCGGCATGAAGATCGAGATGATTGTCAGCGACGATCAGCATGACCCGAAGCAGGCCGTTTCACTTGCGAACAAAATGGTCAATGACGGTGTCGTCGGGGTTATCGGGCATTTTAATTCAAGCTGCTCCATACCCGCATCAGATGTTTATAACAGATCGGGGATACCCATGATTACGCCGGGGTCAACCAATCCTCAGCTTACAGAGAAGGGGTACAGAGGGGTACTGAGAGTCTGCGGCAGGGATGACCAGCAGGGAAGAGTCGGTGCTGAATTTGCAAGTAAATATCTAAGGCTCAAAAGAGTGGCAATACTTCATGACAAAACCACCTATGGGCAGGGCCTTGCGGATGAGTTCAGAAGGTTCCTGGGCGATGATGTTAATGTAGTATTCTACGGAAGCGTCGTTCAGGGAGACAAGGACTTCAAGCCGGTTTTAACAGCTGTAAAGACTAAGAACCCCGAGCTGATATTTTTTGGGGGCATCTATCCCGAGGCAGGCCTGCTGGTCAAACAGTCCCGCGAGATTGGCCTGAACGTCAGCTTCATGAGCGGTGACGGTACCATAGACCCTAAATTTATCGAGATTGCAGGGGCCTCTGCTGCTGAAGGCACTTACCTCACATTCAGTCCTGATCCCAAAAATATTCCTTCAGCACAGGGGTTTATAGAAAAGTACGGTTCGAAGTTTGGCGAAATAGGGCCATATTCGATATATGCATATGATGCAACCAATATTCTTCTTTCGGCAATAGAGGAAGCAAAAACCACCGATGCAAAGGCAATCATCGAAAAACTGCATTCCATGGAATTTGAAGTTGCACTGGGCAATATTCAGTTCAATGAAAAAGGTGATGTGACCGTTTCACCCTTTGTCGTATGGATCACAAAAGACGGAAAGTTTGAAGAATACTGGAAGCCATAGCATTATATAAATATGAACATTCTCAGGGCAGTAAGAGAACGCAGGAGCATCCGGAACTTTCAGAAGAGAAATATCCCCGGAGAACTGATCGACCGGCTGATCGAGGCCCTGATATGGGCGCCCAGCTCGGGCAATCTTCAGGCCAGGAAATTCTACTTTGTAAAAAACGAAAAGATTAAAAACAGGATAGCCGCAGCCGCCTTAAACCAGAGCTTCATAGCAGAGGCGCCTTTGGTAATTGTAGGTTGCACGGACAGTAGGATATCGCAAAAATACGGGGAACGGGGGGTTAATCTCTACTCGATTCAGGACGTGGCGCTTAGTATAATGGGCATGATGCTCGTTGCTCATGAAAACAGCCTTGGATCAGTATGGGTTGGGGCATTCCGGGAAGAAGAGATTGCCCGTATCCTTGCTTTGCCGGGGCACTTTAGACCCGTTTCAATCGTTCCCATCGGTTATCCGTCAAAAATTCCAAACCCTCCTCCGAGGGTTTCCAAAAAAGATGCTGTGGAGGTTATAGAATGAAGATAGCGGTAAACACTGGTGGTGGTGACGCTCCCGGTCTTAATGCAGTTATAAGGGGGGTAGTTCTTGCAGCGCATAAGAAGGGATGGGAGGTGTATGGTATCAAATACGGATACCGCGGGCTGATTGATACCAAGCATATAGTGCGGCTGACCCCTGAAGATGTCTGGGACATAACGAATCTCGGAGGCACAATTCTTGGCACCGCGATCAAAAACGATCCGTTCAAGTATATTGTAGAAGGGCCCAACGGCACATTAAACGAGACGGATATATCCGATCAGCTGATCTCGAATTTCAGGTCTCTGGGTTTCGATGTGCTTATTGCAATCGGTGGGGACGGCAGCCTGAAAATTGCCAACAAATTCGTCAAAAAAGGTCTGCCCGTTATAGGCATTCCGAAAACAATCGATAATGATATAAAAATGACTGATGTGACATTCGGATTCGATACTGCCGTTAATACGGCAACGGAGGCTATTGACAAGCTGCATACCACGGCCAAATCGCATGACCGGGTGATGGTAGTTGAGGTGATGGGCAGATATATCGGATGGATCGCTCTGAATTCCGGGGTATCAGGGTCTGCGGATGTCATCCTGATTCCGGAGATTCCCTTTGATCTTAAAAAAGTCTGTAATAAGATCTGCCAGCTCGCCCTCATGGGACAGGATTATGCTATTGTTGTGGTAGCTGAGGGCGCCAAACCGGTTGGCGGGGAATTGACCATAATGGAAGAAAAGAAGGAATGTGGAGGTGAGGTACGGCTTGGTGGGATCGGCAGGAAGGTTTCGGAGGAAATCGCCGCCATCTCAGGGAAAGAGACGCGGCACATTGTGCTCGGACACCTTCAGAGAGGCGGAGCCCCGACAACTTTCGACAGGCTGCTCGCGCTGCGTTTCGGTGCTGCAGCGATCAGATTTGCTGAGGAAGGCAATTTCGGGATGATGACCGCGCTGCAATCATCAAAGATTGTGGCTGTACCAATCGAGGATGCTATAAGTCAGATGAAAAGCGTCTCTCTCGATTCCGACATAATTTTGACTGCTCGTTCTCTCGGAATAAGTTTCGGAGATTGACCTCAGCAGGCTGCGGCTTCAAGTTCCAATATTTTGCACCGCATGTCTTCGGGCAACGGGCACGAGAATTCAAGGTATTCACCCGTAACAGGATGTCTAAATCCCAGCAACCCGGCATGCAGCATCTGTCTCTGGAACGATATACGTTTTCTTTTTTTCTTTAACTCCAGTTCTATCTCATTCTTCTTACCGTAAGTCCTGTCGCCCAGCACCGGGTGCCCTATCGAGGCGAAATGCACCCGTATCTGGTGGGTTCTTCCAGTGCCGAGTTTCACCTCAACCAGCATGGCGCCCCCAAACCTGCTGAGCGCCTTCCATCTCGTATAAGCCTCCTTGCCGGTCTTCACACGGGTAGACATCTTCTTGCGGTCGGAGGCAGAACGGCCGATTTTCGATGATATCTCCCCTTCATCTTCCCGCAGGTTGCCGTAGACAAGCGCTATATACTTCCTGTTAATAGTCCGCTGTCTGAACTGTTCTGCAAGGTCGTAATAGCCTTCATCAGTGAGAGCCACTACAAGCACACCAGATGTGTCCTTATCAAGCCTGTGCACTATACCGGGCCTTAAAGGGCCTCCTGTTGAAGCAAGCCTTCCGCAATGGAAAGCAAGCGCGTTCATTAAGGTACCGCTATAATGTCCCGCAGCAGGGTAGACGACCATGCCGGCCGGTTTGTTTAAGACCACTATATATTCGTCTTCGTAAAGGATATCAAGAGGTATAGATTCTGCTAAAAGCACCCCGTCTTCCTTTTCGGCGATGTTTATGCTTGCAATATCATCCGTTTTTATCCTGTAATTCCGGCTGACAGACCTGCTGTTCACGATAATATCACCATTGTCAATGAGCTTCTGAATCTGTGAACGCGTGATACCGGTTTTTGTTGCGAGGAACGTGTCGATTCGTTCGCCCGCGTCTTCCCCCCCGGCAGCTACAGTCCGGATAGTCATAGCGAAATTATTAATGCGATTCTGAAAAGTTTGGCTGTATATATGCCTGATGCCAATTTCATTCCCGTTTATACCTTCAGGTTATAATAGCACTTTCCAAAAGGCAGTTGGCTTAATCGGTCTAATTTGAGTCTGTTTATAAAGCTGTGATTTGTCATCCTATTCCTATCCATTGCCAAATATCATGCAATTTTTTATACTTTTAAAGTCTAAGACAAATAAAAGGAGTGCGCATAATGATCAAAAGGATTGAAGTATTAAAGGCAGGTGGATTCAGTGATAAAGGCATGCAAAAGTTTCTGATTCATGATTCGCCGCATTTCAGGGTATTAAACTTTAATTTTAAAAGCGGGCAGGAACTGGCAATTCATTCCCATGATGTAGAGGGACAGTTAAGCATTCTGGTTCTCGAAGGTGAAGGGGAATTCCTGGGCAAGGATGGATTGACACTTCCGGCAAATACCGGCGACATTCTGATATCAGATATAAATGAACCTCATGGCATTCTTGCAATCAGCGATATGAGGGTAATAGTAACAATCGCGCCACCCGTATAATTGCCTTTCAAATCGTCACGGGTCTTTAAATTTACATGAACCCCCGCCGCAGAGACTGGGGGTATAGGAATATATGGGACTTTCAAGTGTTATCATTCTCCGACTTGATCTCCCGATCATGTCGGAGAATGGAATCCACCCTTCGACTGGCTCAGGTTGACAGTTGTAATGGTGATCCGTCAATACTGAAGACGGATGTCGAACCATGGATTGTTCCGTCAAGTTTTCCCGCTTTTGAAGTGTTGCATAGCCGGCAAATGGATTTAAGTATAATAATCATGGATTTCTGATTAGACTGGAGGAAGAAAAATGGTGCCTGATGATCTGGCAGGACTGAGAAAGCTCTATCTGGGATTCGTCCCATCGCGGGTTATATTAACAGCAAATAACCTCGGGATATTTGATAGCCTGACAAAGGCGTCATCTGCAACAGAGATTGCAGAAAAGCTGAAAATTGACCCAAGGGCAGCAGAGATACTGCTTGACGCCCTTACGGGGATTGGACTCTTACGTAAAAACATGGCAGGCAAATATAAAAATGCGCCGGTCAGCAATCGCTATCTGGTAAAAGGCTCCCATCTTTACCAGGGAGACATCGTTAGGCATGCCTATACAATGTGGCAGAACTTTTCTGCTTTGGATGAAGTGGTGAGGCGAGGCCGCCCTGCGCGGCTTGGCTTTGATCACGAGTCATTCATCATGGGAATGCACAATCTGACCGCATTCCGTACAGAAAGTCTGTCCAAAGCATTAGGGCTTAAGGGTGTAAAGACAATGCTCGACCTTGGAGGAGGACCGGGGACCAACGCTATTGCAATGGCAAAGAAAGGAGTCAAATCAAGTGTCTTTGATCTGCCCGATACAATAAAAATTGCCAAACGGGTCGCACGTCTTGAGAGCGTAAGAGGAATCAGGTTCATTGCCGGCGACTTTCATGCTGACAGCATTGGTTCCGGATATGATCTCATTCTGTTGAGCCAGATATTCCATGCCTTCTCCGCAGAAGAGAATATCGCTCTCCTTCGTAAATGTAAAACTGCTCTTAATCCTGGCGGCAGGGTTGTTGTGCAGGAATTTCCAATCAACGAGGCAAGGACAGCACCACCCCACAGTGCACTATTCTCGGTAAACATGCTGGTAGGAACAGAAAAAGGCCGGTGTTATAGTCCCAAAGAAATGAAACGTTGGTTGACGGAAACAGAGTATAAAAATATTACCATAAAGTATCTGCCGGAGACAGTTCTCATTATCGGGGACCGAAAAAAATAGAGCACCTTGCTTTGAGCTTCCCGGCTATTAATTTTGAGCTTCCCGACTATTAATTATGTTATCCTCAGCAAAGCAAGACTCGGACTGAAGAAGCCGGCTTTGCAGTTAGCACACACAACACGATGAAAAAAATATTATTGCTTCACATTCTGGGATTGATCTTTCTTGCAACAGTCCTGTCCGGATGCGGCATGATACAGTATAAATCGACACCGCCGGAGATAGTCGATTATTACACTGCTGATCAGATACTGAAGCCGATCAATGAAGCACGCATGAAAGGAATGACTTGTGGCAGTGAATATTTTGCTCCGGCAAAACCGCTGCGATGGAATAAGAAACTCGCCCGGGCATCTCTGGATCATTCCATGGACATGGCAAAAAACGGCTTTATGAATCATAAGGGCTCGGATGGCAGCAGCACGGACAGCAGGCTTGCGTTGGCCGGTTACTCATGGCTTGCATATGGCGAAAATATCGGTCAGGGCTACAGGAATGCCGGTGAAGCTGTAAATGCATGGCTGAAAAGCGATACGCATTGCAGAAACATTATGAATCCGGATTTCGAAGAAGCCGGAGCCGCCGCTGCCAAGAACAAAAACCTTAGGGTTTACTGGACCCTGGTTCTGGGAACCCCCGGCAATTGAAATATCACGCATTTTCACATGGCGTCTAAGACTTTATTGCCCCGGATTCGACCGCTCGATAATCATGGTTCTTGGCATTGGCCAGCGCTAATCACAGAAGCCGGACCACCATCTTCTGCTCATTTTCAAAGTTATCTGGGAGTCTGGCTCAGTATGGGTTCCCATCGCTGCCAGTATTCATCCAAGCTTTTGCAGGGATAGCACCCATAGAGACGCACGAGCGCTACCAAACTACCGTTAATGGTTTTGGAGAAAAAAAATATCCCTCAGAAACGCCCAAGGGCCCGACAGCACTGAACATTCTTCGATAACGACGTTTCTTTTCCTCATAAGGGAGACTGTAGACATCCCAGTCATGGATATAGGAACTATTGATTACAACGCTATCTGGCTCGCAACGGAATGACCCCTTGTGTTGTCCAAACATTGCCGCGGCAGATTCCGATTGATATGAGCGTTTTAATAATTGCTTTGCGACTGTTATCCCATGTATTGCTACCATTACTTCAATATGTTCTGAGTCGGGAGAGCCGATCGTGACTGTCGTACCGTCAGGGTCACCCAACAAGCGTTCCTTATAAACCTGAATCAGATTCCCCCAATCGAGTGAGGCTTCGTCAGTGATACCAAACACAAAGAATGGGAGCAGGGGTAGGCCGTTACTGGTCTTATAGGTGCCCGAGATGTCTAGACAGCCCACGCTCGAGCTATGCGGGATGCGCGAAAAGGCCAAGTAGCCGGATACTCTGCCTTTCTAATGGTGCCGCCGCATCCGGAAACACCTGTCAACAGCAACAGTGCCCAGCCAAGAAAGAGAAAGGGCTTACGTTTCAAAAAGAACAACCACCGCGAATACAGTCTAAAGTTGCCATTTATTGCGGTCATCATGCCACCTAACCAGTTATAAGATAGTTTCTTGCTAATACTCTTTTTGTAATGTTATCCATTCAGTTAATTAGGACTGCAGGACTAATATCCGAAATCTCATGTTAGCCAACCAAATAATATCGGATTTGTAATTAGTCAGATATACTTCTTCTTTCCCCGTAATTAAATTCCTATGATAACTTATTCTATCATATTTACCTTCGGACTGCTTACTTGCCAGCTACTTAGTTTACTTCGCGACTTTTTTATACTGTACAACTTATCTTTAAAGAGACAAATAGTCAATTTTTTTCTTTATCCTCCTCTCAACCTGCGTGCAGAGACCGTGGAGCATCTTTAACTCCCACTCCGTCAGCCCTGCCCTGCCGATGAAATGCTTCAGGTTCCGCATTATACTTTTTTCAAGGTCGCTGTGCCCTCTGGGTGTGTATTCGAGAAGCCTGAGAGTTGACTCTATATGTCTGAACAGGTTTTCAAGTTCTTCATGTTTCACCAATTTTGGGGATTGAGCCCTGAACTTCTTTTGACTCAGTTCGTATGCAACGAGCATAACGCTCTGCGAAAGGTTCAGTGAAGGGGATGAAGGGTCCGAGGGAATGGTTATCAGGAATCCGCACTCTGCAATCTCCCGGTTGGTCAAGCCAGTCCGTTCTCTTCCGAAGAGTATTGCAACCCTGTTCTTCCTTGATGCAGCCAAAATTTTCCCTATGCTCTCTTTCAACGGAACAATTATCCCCCTGTGCCTTCCAGATCTTCTGGTTGTTCCTATGACCAGATTCTTGTCCTTCAGGGCGTCACTGAATTTCGGATAGATCTTCGCACCCTCAAGAAGATCCGAGCTGCTGCATGCCATTTCCCTCGCCTCATTTGAAAGGAAGTCCCCTGGTCCGACCATCTCAAGTTTTCTGAATCCCATATTCTTCATAGCCCTTGCAGCAGCCCCGATATTGCCCGGTTCTTTCGGCTCAACGAGCATAAAACAGATATTGTCTTTCCATGTTTCCATCAGATTCTCCTGCTTTTTAATTTGAAGATTCTGTCAATTTGGAAGAATGTATTGGTTATAATAATAAATCAATGCGACATCAAAGGGATAGCTGTATGCAGAATTTATTACGAACGGGGGTTTCCGTTTTTATTGTATTCGTTTTCATTCTGCCTGCTTCGCATGCCGACGCCATAGTCCCTGACAACATATTGAAACAGCAGGAGAGTGTTGTCACCGTCTATATCAATGACAAGAGTGGCCGGCATGTTGCTTCAGGAAAGGGTTTTATTGTCTCAGAGGACGGAATTATAGCGACAAACTGCCGGGTTGTATCAAAATGGTTTGAAAAAGCTGCAAATATGATGATGATCGAACTTGCAGGCGGCATCCAGTACCACCTTGAGGACCTGATCTCGAAGAGATGCGATAACCATCTCGTGCTGATTAAAATAGAGGCCGACCAGCTTCCGGCAGTCAAACTGAAACCGGGGCATACTCCGAAAAAAGGAGAGAAGATTGTTGCAGTGCGGGGCGCTGCATCAAATAATGTTTTATCGGAGGGCACTGTTACTGATGTAGTAAAAAGCGGAAGCCTCATGCAGACTTCTATCCCGGCAGCTTTGGCGGAAAGCGGGGCTCCTGTATTCAATATTAAAGGGGAAGTTATCGGAGCTTCGGTCTATCTCACATCAAAACAGAAGAACCTTCTGGCATCTCTCCCGAAAAATTTCGCTGAACAGATAAAGAACTATCGCAAACATAAAGGCTCGTCCACAGCAGGCAGAAGTGGAATCAGAAGGGATGCGGGCAGAGAGCCTTCTCCGGGCGATGCGGAAGAATACTTTCAGCTGGGATGCAATTATGAGAGCTCGAATATGCACGATGCGGCGATAAAGGCTTATAAAAATTCGTTGCGCCTTGATCCCGGGAAACTCGATGCATATATAAACCTCAGCGTTGTCTATTACAAGATGGGACGATATGCCGATGCGATCGAGGTCTTAAAGCAGGCGCTGCAGGTAAATCCTTATGTTTTACCGGCATATAACAAACTTGGCACCACCTACATAATCCGCGGTGCATATTCAATGGCTGTCGATACCTTCAAGAAAGCCATAGACATAGATCCCCGCAATGCTTCGGCGCAATTCAATCTCGGCCTTGCATATTTTCTCACAGGTGACAGGAACAGGGCTTTCGAACAGTACATAACGCTCAGAGACATCGATAGGGAGCGGGCGGATATTCTTAAGGATATAATTGACTACTGACAGGCTTTTTAAGGTTTGATCTCTATAGGTGTGCCGTCGGGAACGAGCTTCCATATTTCTTCGATTTCGGAATTTGTTACTGCAATGCATCCGTCGGTCCAGTCCGAAGTTCTGTGCAGCTTTCCGTATTTCTTCATCTTATCGGACAAGCCGTGTATCATAATATCACCGCCGGGACGCACACCAATTTTTTCAGCATTACGGATATCCGATTCATTCGGATAAGATATGCGGAGCGCCAGGTGGAACCTGCTCTCGACATTTCTCGAATCCAGCACATAGCTGCCCTCCGGCGTTCGTTTATCTCCGGCCTTTGTTTTATGACCGTTGGGCTGTTTCCCGAGTGATACCCTGTATATCTTGAGGATATCCCCTTCTTTAAGGAGCATCAAAAGCCTCTTGCTCTTGATTACCACTACCTTATCGGCTTTCCCCAGAGTTGCCGAGGCTTCCCTGACAGAAAAAAAACCGGGCGAAATGCTTCCGGCAAGAATGGCGGAAAAGGCAAATATCAGACATCCGCGGATTACCAAACGGCAGGATATGCTATCCATAAAAAACATATTACTGAATAGTATAACAAAATATGCTTCTTCAAATTAATATTTTTATTCTCAAATCCTGATCGGGTTAACCCGTATAATGCATTTGAAAAGCGCAGGTGTTGTGAGAAAAATTATTTTTCGATACCTTATTGCACCTTCCACAAAGGGTTAAACGAATATTTTTATTCCTGAAACCTCGAAGAATAATTTAACCCGAATTGTCCATTTCAACCACATTGCAGGCGGGTATAAGGGAAGCAAAAGCTTGGTGGCAGCACCTTTGTAGGCGGAAACTTTTCATATGCAGCCGGATGGTTTTCAACTGATACTGTACCATATCGAATAAACATAAACCCTGCATCAGCAAGGTTTTGCTTCCCTTATACCTGCCCGTAACTTACCTTAAATGAACAATCCCGGTATAATCAAATCATCGAGTTGAATAATTTTCCGGGCACAGTCTTCGCTTTTCGGGTTAATTTACTGTTGCATAAAAGAGGCCGTGTGCGGATTACCGCATACGGCCTCTCCAAATGCTTTTCTGTGCCTTGCCCGCCTTATTTCAACCTTGCTTCGGCAGCCTGCCAGTTGATATTTTTGAAGAAAGCTCCGATATAATCGGCCCTTTTAAGACCGTAATCGAGCATAAAGGCATGCTCAAATACATCCATAATAAGCAGGGGATTGCAACCCGCGGGATGGGATACGTCATGTTCGTTTATCCAGAAATTCATGAGTCTCCCATTTGTCATATCCTGATACAGCACCACCCAGCCAATTCCCCTCATCGCTCCTGTTGCCCTGAAGTCCTTCTCCCAGGCCTCATAGCTCCCGAAGTCCTCTGAAAGCCTTTTTGCAAACTTTCCGTTTTTATCAATAGCGGCCTTTCCACCTAGATTCTCGAAATAGTATTCATGCAGCCTCATGCCGTTGAACTCCCATCCCAGTCTCCTCTTCAGTTCCGCATATTCCGGTGCAGCCGCCTTGTCATCCTTAAGCATCTGAGCGAGCGTATCAAGGAGCTTGTTAGTATTGGTTACGTATCCCTGATACAATGTGAAATGATTCTTCAGCAATGTCTCGCTGAACCCTTCAATCCCTATGAGTTTCGAGTAGTCCTTTGCAGCGTATGTCATACCATCCTCCTTTTTTATATGAAACCTCTTTCTATTGTGAATCAGAATCTTTATTTCTTTGTCCAGTTACCATTGGGGTCCTGAATCCACCATCCTTTTTTGGCAGCGTCACGCCTGATTGAAGCAAACTGCTCGACAGCCTGTGGCATCACCTGCTGGATATTGGCATCATTTTCCTGAACCCGGTTGACACGTATTATCGCCTTTGTCATTCCCATCATAACGGTCTTTCTGTCACCATTCTCCATATCAACGATTTTCTGGTCAGCCGCGGTCAGCGTGCCCTCTCTTGTAACGAGAAGACCGTTATTCGCTTCACCCACAGCACCGCTGTCCCTTAGCCTGTCGATGTCTGCAACCCTGGCTCCCATCTCCTTATAGGCATTCACGACATCCGGCATCCTTCTCACAATTTCTGCTATTTTGTCGGATAAACCTGCTTCCTGTGCATATGCCGAGGCAACAAGTTCAAAACGAATCGAACTCTCCGGCCTCCCATCCGGTTTCTTATCATCGGGCTTAACATCTGTTCCCATAAGCTCCTTCTCAAGGGTCTTATATGCTTCCTTGACATCTTTTTCAGGGAAGTAAATATTGACGGTGATAACAGCACACGACGCGATAACGAGCAAAAAAGCTACTGCGATAAACCTGATTTTCATATCCCTATCCTCCTTTATATTTATTTATACACAACGCAATAAGTAATTGAGTATGAGTTCCTATTCGTCATGCCCGTCCGCCTAAGGCGGAACAGTCGGGCATCCATGTCTAAAAAAGATTGGATTCCCGCATAAGGACTGCGGGAATGACGGGACATGGGAATAACTCTGTCATTCATGCGCATTAATTTAGTGTATGTCCAAAAACTCAGATTTGAGCATCCTGTCATTTCACGACTTGATCCCCCGATCAAGTCGGAGGAGGGAATCCATCCCTTTGACAAGCTCAGGGTGACAAGTATGTCATGGTGATCCGTCAATACTTAAGACGGATCACCATGACATACTTCATCTATTTCTCCCTGGCCCTGCCTGCAGCCTCAACAATCGACCACATCAGGTGATCAATGGCAATCCTGTTGCTTTGAGGTGCAACCTTGATGGAAAGGTCCCGCACCCCGAAAATATTTCTGTTCGATATCTCGAGTTCCTCGAAAACGAAATAGCCATTCTGCAGATAGACGATCATCTCGCCCTTATCGAATCTCCTGTCGCCAAGATACGCCTTTACTGAAGGCCCTCCCATTTTCTTCAGGAATTCCTTGCTGATTTTTGTTTTCTCATCACGCGTGCTGTAAGTCCAGATATCGGCCTTTCCGATAAGATCTGCAGTCCCTGCTCCGGATCCTTTTATATTCCCCACACTGTTAACCTTTCCTGATATGTAACCCTTGATCGGCTCGATACCGTCGCACAATTCCGTAAGGCTCATACCTTCAACGAGAAAACCGGCCCTGTATGCAATCCCGTTTGATATGGCAACAACAGCGGAACCGTTCAGGCTTCCTCCGAATATTTTACCACTAAATCTGCTGACGTTCAAAATCCCGTCTTCCTGTACGACCCAGAGGGTGATATCATCCATAAGTTCGAATCCGTAGCGCAGGGAGCCTATTGTTATCTTATTGTGTCGCTCATCAAAAGTCTTGCGTGAATATTCGCTGACCAGCTTTTCGAACTCCGCTCTTTCGAATACACGCGTTTGAACTTTCTTTGATGGTCGGCCGGTCCTTTCATAAGTTACAGGGATAACACCATTGACAGGACCGACAGCATATTCGTCGTATTCCCCAAGCAGGACCAGGTCTTTAACTGATACTGAACCTATAGCCTTCATCTCGTTTCCGGCAGATTCAGCAGTGATATCTGAGGAGATGGATCCTTCAAGCCCGGCATAGAGAAGTCTTTCGGGGAATGTTTCCCAGAAGGCATTGCGTATATCTGTCACGTTAACCTCATGCTGGATCAACCTTGCCCTTATTGTTCTGTCCTCCCGCATGAATCGTTTAACAGAACCTTCCAGGCTAACTGTTATCTTTCCTGCACTAAGATTAGAAGTAAAATCCAGATCGCTGTCACTGACCGCCACTCCGGCGTTCAGTGATACTTCCTGAATGATATTCCTCTTATCTTTATTCATAACAGAAACCTTTTCAAGATTTATTTCCGCTTTGCCCCGTGCAGATTCCCGGGAGGTTATTGTCCCTTCGAAAGAGGCCCTCCCCAGATTTCCCGATATGAAATAAGGCTCATTCTTAATCTTAATTGAATCCTTCGACAGCCCTGCAAGATTAATATTCTCGGCATTCGTCGCTATGTTCAGAGGGAAAGGACCTCCGGAGGATCTTCCCTTTGCAGAAAGTTTTATGCTTCCTCCAGATATCCCGGCCCGGGGGATATCCAATGAAAAATATTTGTCATCAAGTGTGCCTTTTCCCTGAATACCGCCGGTGCGAATACTTCCGAAAAGAATTTCGCCTATCGAAAAAACGATATCTCCTGATAGTGACTTTGCGCCGGAGTCCAGCTTCAGGGAAAGAGCGGTTTTCCTGATTTCCGCTTCCTTTTTCGGGTATGATGCATTCATATCATCCATTTTTATCCTGAGGTAATCATCCGTCTTTTTCTTCGGTAATGTCGCCGTAAGCTCTTTTGCAGATATAGAGAAATCCTCTCCTTTTATGGCGGGCGCTCTGAATGTAATAATATTTCCGCTGTATGCAAGATTTGTGCTGCTGCGGAGCCATGTAATATTATATTTATCGTACCGGATACCGTTTATCTTCGCCTGAATCTCTCCGGAGAGGGCTTTCCGCCTGATATTGCCTTTCAGGCTCAGATCAAGATTCTCCGCCGCGAATTTCTTTGCTCCATTCATACGTATTAAAACAGGCGCAAGACTTACAGAAGACAATATCTCTGCATTACTGATATCTCCGGCAGCGGTCATCTGGACAACAGCCTCTGAGGGTTTATCAAAGATATACCCCTTGACTTTCAGGAGTTGGGCTGCTGCTTCTGCCCTGAGAGTCGTTTCTTTAACCGGAGTAAATGTCAGCCGTCCATTGATGTTTCGGATGTTTGTATCCTGTGAACTGAATGCTCCATCGCTTAATTGAATAAACCCTGATATTTCCGGAATCTCTTTTTTCAAATTTCCATTAAGGCTGATGTCCCCGGAAGTCACTATCCCGCTTATCTTCATATCTTCCATGAAGTTAAAGGCAGCAAGGTCCAGCCTGCCGATTTTCAGTTTAGCTTTGTATAACAAGTCTTCGTTCACCCTCTTTATTTCGCCTTTTAACACCGCGGAAGTAATATCTCCTGATCGCAGAGAAATATTTTCAAGACTGATGGAATTGTCAGGGATATTCAGGAAAGCCCGGATGTCCAGAAGTATTTCCTCTGCCTCTCTCCTGAAAAACTTAAACCCGGCTTCCTTTACCGCGATCTCTGATTTAAGAAGAATTCCTTTGCCGGTATCCCCCTCGGCAATAAGCTGAAAGCTTATCTTTGTCTTTTCAGTGCTTATCCCGTAAACGCTCAATAATTCTTTCAACGGGCCCGGGGTAAAGTCTTTTGACGAAATACCGATGTTCAGGCTAACGGGCTCCTCTTTCAGGTATGCCCAGCCATCAAGTGATGCCCGGCTTCCTGCATATGAAGCAGAGCCGCTGATTAAAGTCTTTATACCCGAATCTGAAGAAAGTTCTTTCAGCCCGAGATTTATGTTGCTGATCCTGTATATTTCATCCCTGTTGAATTCAATCAGGCCGGACTCAATCACAAATTTATTAATGTGATATTTTAATGAGGGCTTTTTCCTGAAAAATTCCTTCAGCTTCTCCGATATATTATGCCTGCCCTTATCATCTGCTGTGATTTTGATTTCGGGTTCGTAAATTACTATATCTTCGAAATGCAACTTTCTGTTAAAAAGGGCCCGGTATCTGAGCTTAAGAAAAACTTTTCTGATTTTCAGAAGCTCTCCCGGAGCATAACCCTCAGGGTTCTTTATAACAATGTTGTAAATATTTATTCCTGCCGAAGGGCTGAATGAGAAGTCTTCAATTTCGACCTTCTGTCCTGCAAACGAGGTAGCTTTGTCTGATATCCTTACTAAGAGCGTATTCTTTAATTCACGATACTGGATATATGTGAACAACAAACCGGCAACCACAAACACGAATAATACAGCCAAAGATATCTTTATGATCTTCTTAAGAGAAGTACGCATACAATAATGATATCATTTAACCGATACCAATGAACTACCCCGCAGCAAGCTGCGCCGCGTCCTGAATCTCCCCTCCCTTGACGGGAGGGGATTAAGGGGAGGGTGTCGAATGTATCTTCTATCAAGCACCCTCTCCCTAACCCTCCCCCCTCAAGGGGGAGGGAGTAACTGGAAACCCCGAAGCTGAGCTTCGAGGAATTCTTTTATTAAATAAACCGAAAAATGCATTTCAATTTGATTCATGCAGGCATGTAAGCAGCAAAAGCTCTCCGGCAGCTCCTTTGCAGGCGGTTATATATCCGGCATCACTGCACGTTTTCATTATGAACGATTGGCTGTTATCAGACCCAAATCCTGCGTTGGAGAGTTTTTGATGCGCATATGTCTGCATGACTGGGGTCAATGCATTTTTCGGGTTAAACAATCGTAGGACTCCTGGCGAATGTTGCACCTATGGTTATCAGGAAGCAAAAAAATCCTTCCCTTGGGTTCAAGTTTATAACCTGAACCCGCAAAATCTGCAGGGTTATCAGAAAAGCTTGGGGAGGCGGGTACGGTCTTCTATTATCCTGATTAATTCGTTATATGTGATGGTTTTAACCTTGAGAGACTTTGCCTTCTCCAGTTTCGAACCGTGTTCTTCTCCAACCACAAGGTAATCGGTACTCGCAGAAACAGCAGAAGATATGCGGCCGCCGTGTGTCTCTATAAGATCTTCGACTTCTTTTCTCGGTTTCGGCAATGTCCCTGTAATCACGAAAGTCAAATCCTCTAGAGCTTTTGCCTCCTTTGTGTCCGAGATATAATCGGGATTGCTTATTTCCAGGCCAAGTTCCTTAAGAGCATTAAGGGTTTTGATGTTTTTTTCATCATTAAAGAATACCGATACAGAAGATGCGATCTTTTCCCCCATTTGCTTAATTTCCATAATAGCCTCAGGCTTCACAAGATAGAGACTTTGCAAGTCCCTGAAATTCCTGGCAAGGAGCTTCGAGGCATATTCTCCGACATGAAGTATTCCGAGTGCATATAAAAACCGGGAGAGAGTTACATGCCTGCTCTTTTCGATTGCATCGATGAGGTTCTGCGAAGATTTCTCGGCAAACCTCGGAAGGTTCAGCAGGTCATCTTTCTTGAGTCTGAAGATGTCGACAAAATGATTGATGAGTCCCTTTGAGTAAAGCAGTTCCACATTCTTTTCACCCAGGCCCTCTATATCCATAGCTCCTCTCGATGCAAAATGGATAATCCTCTCCTGCACCTGCGCCGGACAGTCCAGACCGACACACCTTACAGCAACCTCTCCTTCTTCCTGTGTGACCTTTGAACCGCAGGCAGGGCAACTCTCCGGAACAGGAAAGGGTTTCTCCCTGCCCGTCCTCTTTTCCTTTATGACTGAAATTACATGAGGTATGACATCGCCTGCACGTTCTACAAGAACTGTATCGCCGATCTTTATATCCTTTCTTTTCATCTCGTCCCAATTATGCAGAGTCGAACGGGACACGGTCACCCCGCCTATCCTCACCGGCTCGAACATGGCAAACGGGGTTATCACTCCTGTTCTTCCGACACTCCCCTGTATGTCCAAAATTCTGGTAATTCCCTGGTGGGCGGCAAATTTGTATGCGATTGCCCAGCGGGGTTCGCGGGTTTTCATGCCAAGCTGTTTTTGCATACTGAAATCATTCACTTTTATAACAGCTCCGTCTGTCTCAAACGAAAAATCCTTGCGCCTGTCACCTATCTCACCCACAGTCTTTATTACTTTCTCGATGCCTTTTACTTCTCTCACGAGTGCAGGGACAGGGAATCGCACCTTTTTCAGCCATTGGATGAATTCGAACTGGGTCCTGAAATCCGTTCCTTTTGCCGAACCAATACCGTAGCATGCAAGGTGTAGTCTCCGGGATGCTGTTATCGATGAGTCGAGCTGACGGACTGAGCCTGCAGCGGCATTCCTCGGATTCGCAAATGAGGGTTCACCTTTTCCCTCCCGCTCCTTATTCAGCTTTTCGAAATCCGCTATATTCATGTAGACCTCGCCGCGGACATCGATCTCATCCGGCACTGCGGTTGCCGGGCCTATCTTCATGGGAACAGATTTGATAGTCCTGATGTTCCGGGTAACATCCTCGCCCTCGTAGCCGTCACCCCTTGTCGAGGCTTTATATAGCAGGCCATTCCTGTATGTGAGCTCAATTGCAAGTCCGTCGTATTTAGGTTCGACAGTGTATTCGATGTCATCATCGGTTTTGATCAGCCGTTTGATCCTTTTATCAAATTCCTCAAGGTCAATATTGGAGAAGGCATTATCCAGAGAGAGCATCGGCTCAGTGTGTTTCACCTTTTCGAACTTGTCGAGAGGTGGCGCGCCTACGCGCTGAGTCGGGGAATCCGGAAGGATGTAATGATATTCTTCTTCAAGATCCTTCAGACGGAAATATAGCCTGTCGTATTCAGCGTCTGAAATAACAGGGGAGTCGAGTACATGATAACGGTAGCAGTGGTAATTGAGGTCTTTCACCAGTTCTTCTATTTCTTTTCTGGCAGTATCGGGTATCTTTTCTGTCATAAAAAATATTCCAATCCTTGTCAGTCCATAAAATGCAATCAGGTAAAGTAGCGTCATTCCCGCGAAGGCGGGAATCCATTTTTCCGATGGGGTATGGATCCACCGGTTATCCGTCTTAAGTATCGACGGACGGAGGATGACAAAACTTCAGTCTATGGACAGACACAAATAAGTTTTTATTGCTCAGCAATTTCCAAAAGGAATTCCAGTGCAATTCGGGAAGCCTCCTCTTTATTTTCCTCTCTGCTGCCTTTTAAGTGCAACTCCCTTGAACAGGTCTCCCCTTCCCTGCTGACGGCGATATACACAAGACCGAGAGCTTTTCCTTCAAGCACGTCAGGCCCCAGATTGCCGGTTGTCGAAAGGGCAAAGTCTGTTCCCGCTAATTTTCTTATATTTTCAGCCATCTCACGTGCAGTCTGTTCGCTCACAACGCCATATGCGGCGATGGTCTCAGGAGATACCCCCAGTATCTTCTCTTTTGCCGCAGCAGAATATGATACGACTCCGGCCTCGAAGAAGGAGCTCGCGCCGGGGAGAGATGTAATGTAGTTGCTTATCAGGCCTCCGGTGCACGACTCTGCAACCGAAAGGGTAATGCCCTCTTCTTTAAAAAGGGCTTGAATTCTTTTTATGACCTTTAAAACTTCTTCATTCATCACTTAAAAAACCCATTTATTCCGGTTTCGGACAATTCATCAATGGAGAGGCAAAAAGCTAAACATACAATAAATTGTTTTTAATACTATCTTTGGTATAGCCTGATAAAACCCTTGATATTCTTCTGGCAAGCTCGTAGACGTTCCTTCGCGTGGCTATCATAATTCCGAAGTGTTCTGAGCCGTCAGTGTAATACTGAGCATACAATTGTTCATAGTCCAGGCGATTATGTGTTAAAAAAACGCTCCCTCTATTTACAGCGTGCTGCAGCTGTTGCTTATCTGAAGCTCCAAGCATCTTTTCATGCAGGGTCGTAAAAACCTTGAAGCCTTTTGCCTCAAGAAGGGGTTTTATTAAGGATATCAACATCCTCGTCACAATAAACAGAAATCACTTTGGGGATGGATGAATTTTATCTGCAGGTATTTGATTCTTCTCTATGTACTCATTGATTTTTTCCTGGTTATCGCTATAGTAGCCAAGGGCTTCGAATACCTGTGCAAGTTTAAGGTGCGGCATATGAATAACGATCTCTTCGGGAGATAAGCCGACTCGCCAGCTTTCTACAATTGCCCTTACAGGGGTTCTCGTGCCTTTAATAACAGGCTCTCCCCCGAGAATTTCTTTGTTTCTGCTTATATACTTATACCCCGCAGCCGTTTCCATATGAAAATTTTAGTGTATATGCATATTTTTGTAAAGATCAATCCCCCATGTTACGCATCAAACGAGCCCTAACCAGTCTCGCTTCTTCAAAGCTTACTTTGCCACTGAAGTGCTCTATAACGGGATTCAGGTTCCACTGGCCAATTTTGTTAAAGAATTCCTCGATTTTTCGCCTTTTCATCCGGTCAAGGAACCGGTCCAAGTCGATATCGGCGCCGCTCCGGATCAGTTGTTCAAGATGGCTGGATATAGTTGAGAGAGAGAGCTTCCGTTCCCGTGCTATCTCCTCCATCGTGAAACCCCTTGAGTAAAGCTCGTAGGTCTTTTCGATTGTTTCACCCTTCTTTTTCTGGGGGACGACATCAAAAACGGCAGGGTATCTTCCGGGATTAAAAATGCCGGGGTTCACTTTCAAATATTTCCCTATTTCATCCATAAAATAGCTTCCGTACCGTTCAAGTTTTACATCGCCAACGCCGCTGATTCCTCTCATATCAGCTGATGAAACCGGATATGTCCTGCACATATCGTGAAGGGTCTTATCCGAAAAAATTACATATGGCGGCACCTGCTGCTCCTCTGCGATATTTTTTCTGACTGTACGAAGCTTTTCAAAAAGGGCCTCATCATACTGTTCGAACTCACCGCCTTTTAATGCAGGCTTCTTTTTGACGTCTTCTCTCTCAAGAGCAGAAACCCTGTCCCCATTGAAGAGCACGTCCAGGCCTTTCTGCGCCAGCTTGAGCACAGGGTACCGGTCGCCGTCCTGCCGGATAAGACCCTGTGCAATCAGTTCGTCGGCAAGAAACCTCCAGTACTTCTTGTCTTTATGCTTTCCGGTTCCGTATGTTTTAACCATATTATGCCTGAGGTCCCGGATGCGCTTTGTATCGGAACCCGTCACTATATCGATAATATGTCCGGCTCCGAACCGCTGCTGGGTCCTCGACATGGCTGACATAAAAATCTGCGCGTCTTCAGTAACATCCATCCGCCCGACACTGCCTGAACAGATATCGCAGGCTCCGCAGTTATCTGAAAGGTAATCTTCTCCGAAGAAATTTAAGAGCTGTTTGCGCCTGCATACGTTATGCGAGGCAAATCCGACTGTCTGATTTAATTTCTCCATCGATATTGAGCGCTCATTTTCGTCTGCAATCTGATCAATGAAATAACGTATTTTAGGGATATCTCCCCTGCTGAAAAAAAGTATGCAGTCGGCCGGCGCTCCGTCACGTCCTGCGCGGCCGGTTTCCTGATAATAGCTTTCGATGTTTCTGGGCAGGTCGGCATGGATGACGAAACGGATATTGGATTTGTCGATACCCATTCCAAAGGCTATCGTAGCCACAATTACCGAAGCCTCGTCCCTGTTGAAAGCCTCCTGGTTCCGGGTCCGCTCATCCCCCGTCAATCCGGCATGATATGGCAGGGCTCCAATCCCGTTAGACTTCAGAAATGCGGCAGTATTCATAACAGAATCGCGGGTTGTGCGGTATACTATGCCCGGCTCATCTTTATGCTCTTTAAGAAATTCCAGTATCTGTGCATCCACTTTCGATTTTCTATTAACCCGGTAAAAAAGATTCGGCCTGTTAAAGGATGCACGGATTATAGCAGGATACCTGAGCCCGATCTTTGCGATGATGTCTTCCTGTACCCTCTGGGTTGCTGTTGCAGTAAAAGCCGCAACGGGAACAGCGGGAAACATCTTTGGAATAACAGAGAGGCTGAGATAATCGGGCCGGAAATCGTGCCCCCATTCCGAAACGCAGTGGGCCTCATCTATTGCAAAGAGAGAAACAGAGACTGACTTCAGTGTTTCGAGGAAATGCGGCATGGCAAAACGTTCAGGTGCGATATAAAGAAGGTTTATCTTGTTGTATTTCAGCATGCGGTATATATCAGACATCTCCTGTGCGTTGAGGGAGCTGTTCATAAATGCTGCGGATATCCCGTTTCCCAGAGCAGAGTCAACCTGATCTTTCATCAGTGAAATCAGAGGGCTGATAACAATGGCTGTACCATGCAGTATCTTTGCCGGCAACTGGTAGCAGAGAGACTTGCCCCCTCCTGTCGGCATCACCGCAAAAACGTCCTGTCTGCTCAGAATGCTTCTGATAATGGACTCCTGATTCGGACGAAACCCCTGAAAACCGAAGACGGTCTTAAGGGTGTCGAGCAATTCCGGCTCTGTGCACTGGTGTTCGGCAATCATCGGTAAATATTTTAGCATATGTTAAGAGCCCCGCAATCAGGGAATAATTAGAGCCTGTCCATAAACTCGCATTTTGTCATTGTCCGACCGTCAATACGTTAGACGGATGACCGGGCAATCCATGGTTCGACATCCGTCTTAAGTATTGACGGACGTTCCGTCTTAAGTATTGACGGATCACCATGACAGTACTGTCACCCTGAGCTTGTCGAAGGGCTGGATTCCATCCTCCGACTTGATCGGAGGATCGAGTCGGGGAATGACAGATTACGCAAATCATACTTTATGGACAGACTCTAATTATCTTCACATTTTCTTCATATTCTGTTCGTCACTTATTCATATTTTTCCTTTATTATTAAACATAGATGATAACTTTCTTCATCTTTGGGCAGCCGGTACCCTCCTACCGGCTGCCCCCTCCAAATACCATGGTGTCCTTAACCCGAAACAAGTCCATTCTGACAGACTTCGCTGAACCGCGTCTCGTGTCCGGAAATACGTAATCCGTGACCGTTATGTCGAAAACCGTGCAACTCTTCTTATTCTATTCTATTCAAAACGGACACGGATCACGGACACGGATTACGGTTTTTCTATTATCTGTTATAATTTGTCCGATAGTTTCGTAATTAGCCTAAATTATTCATAAACTAACCGTACCATGCGAGGGATGCAGGATTTGAGCGGCATTAAATTCTGTTGAGATTTATTGCAACAGAATTTACCTCGGAGGCCCGCCTCAGCGGGCCGAGAATGAGCGAAAGTCCTGCATCCATCGCATTCATCCATAAATTTATGAAAAATAGGGGGTAGGTGTCTGAAATGGTTATCGGCGTTCCCAGGGAGATTAAGAAAGGTGAGTTCAGGGTCGGGATGACGCCCTATGGCGTTGAGGAGCTGAAGGCCGACGGGCATATTATCCTTATTGAAAACAGCGCAGGCGCTGGAAGCGACTTCTCCGACGACGAATACCGGGCTGCGGGCGCCGGCCTTCTCGATAAAGAAGCGCTGTTTGCTGACGCGGAGCTCATCATCAAGGTAAAAGAGCCTGTTCCTTCCGAATACGATATATTCAGGGAACGGCATGCGATTTTCACCTTCCTGCATCTGGCATCCGCCAGGGATCTCATTGATGTTTTCCTGAAGAAAAAAATAACCGCTCTTGCATATGAGACATTGCAGAAGGACGGAAGTCTTCCGCTCCTTGCTCCGATGAGTGAAATAGCCGGAAGGATGGCGCCGATCATGGCTGCATTCTTTCTTCAGAGAATTTATGGAGGTGAAGGCCTGCTGCCCACCGGGGTGATGGGTGTCGCACCTGCAAAGGCAGTAGTACTCGGCGCCGGTGTCGTAGGCACAAACGCTGTGCGTGACTGTATCGGTCTAGGCATGGATACTGTTGTAATGGATATAAGGATGGAAAGACTTCAGAAGCTGGACGAAATGTTCATGGGAAGAGTCAAGACACTTCCTGTCACACTTCATAATATCAGGGAAGAAATCAGGAATGCGGATGTTGTAATCGGCGCTGTTCTGATTCCCGGCGGAAAGACACCCATGATGATAACAAGGGATATGCTTGGGACCATGAAGAAAGGCGCTGTGATCATCGATGTTTCCATAGATCAGGGCGGGTGTTTCGAGACATCGAGACCAACAACACATGATAATCCCGTATATGAAGTTGATGGGATCATTCATTACACCGTAGCCAATATGCCGGGAGCCTACCCGAAGACTTCAACCATTGCCCTGACAAATGTAACCCTGCCGTACATTAAAATTCTGGCTAATAAGGGCATCGTGAAGGCGATGAGAGAGGATTCAGTAATAAGGAGTGCGCTCAATACATATGATGGGTTCGTCGTGCATAAGACGCTGGCTGAATCAATGGGCTATAATTACAGGAATTTGGACAATATCCTGACATGAAAAAGAAACTGAAATGAATATAGCTATCTTCCTGGCATCTGTTATGCTTTTTTTGCCGGCGTGCCTCAATATTGACAAGCCTGTTAAAACCGGTGAAGAATTTTATGAAAAACATCTGAAAAATATAACCCGGCTCACATTTGACGGAGATAACGGCGAGGCCTATTTCAGTCCTGACGGCAAAAAACTGATCTGGCAGTCTAACAGTGGGGGATATGCATGCGACAAGATATGGATAATGGATATCGACGGATCAGACAAACATATGGTGAGCCCGGATCACGGTGCTCATACCTGTTCCTTCTTCTTTCCCGACAACAGGAGAATAGTTTTTTCCTCGACCAGCCATATTTCTGGTGATTGCCCGCCCAGGCCGGATATGCCCCGGGTGTCCGGCCATGTCTGGCCGCTTTATCCTTATGATATCTTCGTGGCGGATACCGACGGCTCCAACATGAAGAAGATAACCCTTAATCCGGAATACGATGCGGAGCCGATAGTATCTAATGACGGTAGACGAATTGTCTTCGGATCGAAGAGGTACGGCGATTTTGACGTATATATAATGGATTCTGACGGGGCAAATGTGAAGCGACTGACTGATAAGTTCGGATATGACGGCGGGCCATGGTTCTCTCCTGACGGACGGAAGATCGCATTCCGTGCATGGTATCCGGACACAGAAGAGGAAAAGGCACTCTGGAGTGATTGTATGGCCAAAAATTACATTGTACCTGTCCCACTCGACCTCTGGGTCATGGATTCGGACGGTTCGAATAAAACAAAAATACTGCATAACGGCGCTACTAACTTTGCACCTTCATGGCACCCGGATGGAAAGCGGCTTATTTTTTCGAGCAATATGGATGACTGGCGTGAGGACATAAAAAGGTACGGGCACAACTTCGAACTCTATATCATTAATATAGATGGTATGGGCCTCAAAAGGCTCACATTTAACAAGGTATTCGACGGATTCCCGATGTTCTCTCCCGATGGTAAAAAACTCGCCTTTGCCTCGAACAGGAATCCGGAAAACCCAAGGGCTACCGATATCTTCATCGCGGACTGGGTTGAATAGGGAAATCAGCAATCCGTGTCCGTTGTACGTAACCGTTATGTCGAAAACCGTGCAACTCTTCTTATTCTATTCTGTTCAAAACGGACATGGATCACGGACACGTGACACGGAATTAGTTTATGATATCAGTATGAGGTTCTTTTCTGTCGTCTTCTGCTTGTTTTGCATCTGCTGCGCGTATGAAGCATACGCTGCAGAACCGCTTGCCGGGGAGGCTTTACCGTCACACTACAGTGAATTAATTCACCATGATATTAAAGTCGTAATTCATCCGAATAAGCGCCGGTTTACTGCCGAAGACAGAATTGTTGTGCCGGAGAAACTGTTGCCCGAATTCCGTTTCTTTATGCACAAAGGCCTGAACCCTTCATCTCCGACTGAAGGAGTAGAGATCGTGAAGGATACAGGTGGAAATGCAGACGTCCTTTCCGAAGCATTTAAGGCAGTCCTGCCGGCGGGCGTAAACACCTTCATGATTGAATATGGCGGCATTATCGACCACCCTATCGAACAGTTCGGCAGAGAGCAGGCCCGAGGTTACAGCCATACCCCCGGCCTGATTTCGGAGGAGGGTGTCTATCTGGCGGGAAGTTCGTTCTGGTATCCGGTAAGCAGGGATGCATTCTTAACTTTCAATCTGAGCATTGAACTGCCTGGCGGATGGGATGCGGTAAGCCAGGGTGAGAGGGCTGTTCATGCCAAAGACGCGAATGGTACAAGGGTCCGGTGGGAGTCGCCCGAACCCCAGGAAGAGATTTATCTTGTAGCGGCGAAATTTCATGGTTATACAAAGCCGGGACAAAATGTTCTTGCCATGGTTTTCCTGCGCGAACCTGATGCAGGGCTTGCCGGCAAATATCTTGAAGCTACAGACCGTTATATATCAATGTACAACAGACTGATTGGGACCTATCCCTATAAGAAGTTCGCCCTTGTGGAAAACTTTTGGGAGACAGGATTCGGGATGCCATCGTTCACTCTGCTGGGCCCCAGGGTTATACGTTTTCCTTTCATAATCAATTCTTCCTATCCTCACGAAATCCTTCACAACTGGTGGGGCAACGGGGTCTTTCCGGACTACGAAGAGGGCAACTGGTCGGAAGGACTTACGGCCTATCTGTCAGACCACCTCATAAAGGAACAGCAGGGTGAGGGAGCAGCATACCGGATTACGACCCTCCAGAAATATGCCGATTATGTTCTGAGCGAAAGGGATTTCCCTATCACCATGTTCCGCTCACGCCACAGTTCTTCCTCGGAAGCGATCGGGTACGGCAAGTCAATGATGTTCTTCCATATGCTGCGGATGGAACTGGGAGACAATCTTTTTGCCGAAGGAATCAGGGATTTCTACAAAAAAAACAGATTCAGCTACGCTACCTTCTCCGACCTTAGGGAAAGCTTCGAACGTGTTTCCGGGAAAAATCTCCGAACCGGATTCAACCAATGGATAACATTTGCCGGCGCGCCGGAGTTGAAAATCGGGGATGTCCATGTTGCCGGACATGATGGCGCTTACTCAGTCAACGCATTGATAGAACAGAAGCAACCGGATATAACATACCGACTGCGAATACCTGTTGCAGTGACCATGGAGGGAAGAGATGAGACGTTCCAGACCTTCGTGGAGATGAATGAAAAAAAACAGGTTGTAACTTTTTCTGTACCGGCAAAACCTTTGCGTATCGACGTCGACCCTGAATTCGACATCTTCCGCAGGCTCGACCGTAAAGAAACCCCTCCGGCTATATCCCGGGTTTTGGGAGCAGAAAAAATGCTTGCGGTCCTTCCGTCCTATGAAGAAGAGGGGATTCTGAAGGCATATCGTGAACTTGCAAATCTCCTTGGTCGGTCAGGACCTGATTCAATTGATATAAGGCTCGATAACGAGATTACTCAACTGCCAGCGGATCAATCAGTTGTGATTTTAGGTTACAAAAACCGTTTCACACAGGATATCTTCAGGCTGCTTTCTGAATTCTCAATAACCGCCGACACTGGAAAAGTTAAGATTGTAAATAAAGAGATTCCATTCCTGAATCACTCTTTTGTAATGACATCCTCAAACCCTGTAAACAGTGACATGGCCATTATGCTGATTGCATCTGACAGGCCTGAGCCGCTTTCAGGACTCGGAAGGAAATTACCCCACTACCATAAATACAGCTATCTTGCCTTTGAAGGCGACGAACCGGTAAATATTGCCAAGGGCCGCTTTGCTGTGCATGATTCACCTATGACGATATTCGTGCCGTATGAAGCAGGACTTGCCGTAAAATCAGAAATGGGAAAGCTTCGTCCAAGAAGCCCCCTGTCTGTCATGCAGACGGCATTCTCTCCTGAGCGGATGATGGAGACGATCAGGTTTCTTGCAGGTGATGAATTAAGGGGTCGCGGATTGGGTACTGAGGAAATTGACACAGCTGCACAATACATTGCAGGACAGTTTATTGAGGCCGGCCTTCTGCCTGCAGGAGGTGAAGAGGGCAGCTATTTTCAGGTATGGGATGAGCAGGATAGAGATAATCCGGATCGTAGAATCAGGATGACAAATGTCGTCGGTGTCATCCCGGGACAAAAACCGGAATGGGCAAAACAGAGTGTCGTCATCGGCGCCCACTATGATCACCTTGGTCTGGGCTATGCTGGAGCCCTGACAAAAAACAGGGGGGAAATACATTATGGAGCTGATGACAATGCAAGTGGAGTGGCCGTGCTCGTGGAACTTGCAAAAGTCCTGGGCAGAACAGCCAAGCCCGGCAGAGGGATCATATTTGCGGCTTTTACAGGAGAAGAGACAGGGAGAAAGGGCTCGAAATACTATGCGGAAAACCAGAAGCTTTATCCGGTGCAGCAGTCTGCCGGTATGCTTAATATCGATACTGTAGGTAGAATGCAAAATAACAGGCTCTTCATACTCGGTGCGGGTTCTGCCGGAGAGTGGGGTCACATACTCAGTGGAGCAGGAGATATTGCGGGAGTCGAGATCAAGAACACATCTGAAGAGCTCGATGCAAGTGACCAGGCAAGTTTTCAGGAGGCCGGCGTACCTGCTCTTCAGCTCTTTACAGGACCTCATGAAGACTATCACAGGCCGACCGACACTATTGATAAGATCAAACCCTATGGACTTGCAAAAGTTGCTTCTTTTGCAAAAGAGGTCGTTGAATATCTCGCCGGGCGTGAACTTCCACTTACAGCGTCTGCCGCAATAGTCGGAAACGCATCGACGGATGTATCAGCGGAAAGGAAAGTCACATTTGGAATCATCCCCGATTTTGCTTATAAAGGAAAAGGGTGCAGACTGGACGGAGTTGTTGAGGGATCACCCGCTGAAAAGGCAGGACTTGCAAAGGGTGACATCGTGATAGCAATCAACTCCAATGCTGTCGAGAGTCTGAAAAACCTGTCCGAAATTCTCAAGTCACTGCGTCCGGGAGACAGGGTTGAGATCACTTACATGCGCGAAGGCCTGGAAATGAAAGCTATATCTGAGGTGATCGGCAGATAACAGAAGGGCAGGGATACTCCTCCCTGTGAGAATTATGCAAGTTGCAGTAATCCTCTATGCCTGTCTGGGACCGCAATTTATGGTAAATAAGATCTGCCATGCGGGACAGATTAACAGTATCTTCCCTGTTGTATGTCCTCAGCAGCTCCAGTGCCTCAGAACTTCCCCTCCGGGCGTTTTCCCAGAGCTTTATTGCATCATAGCCGTCAATACCCTTCACAGATTCGTCTCTCGATATGCCTAGCAGTGTCTCGAGCTTCTTCATACCCCCCTTGTATCCAATTCTTTTGGAAGCGAAGCAGATATCGAAATGAGGAATATCAAATTTCAGCCCCGGCATCGATCTCATGAGAAAAGGGATATCGAACCCTGCACCATAAAAAGTTATGAGCAATTTATACCTCGATAGTTCCCTGTTAAGCCCCTCAAAAGTAAGGTTCACATTCCTTATGAAACATTTATAATCAAAACCGTCGTAAATGCCGACCATTGTTGCGTAGCCTCCGCGTGCAGGCATGAGGCCGTTAGTCTCTATATCAAGGCATGCAGCTTCTCCCTTGAAAATATCAAAAAGCCTCCAGTGTTCCCTTCTCCTTACAGTCGCCGCAAAATACCACGCATTGGATTTATCGAGCTCCTTCAGGGCGGAGGACAGACATGCGTCATAAAAACTTTTTTTGTGAGAGCCGATGAAATTGATATCTCCGGCATTCAGGAAATCGGCCCAGTCGAGAATTCCGCTTCTCCATAGCCGCCTCTCGAGCCGCTCACCTATCCCGGGGAGGATGCTGAAAGTATTTCTTATCATGACGTTTAATTATACGGTATTGGAGAACTTTTTTTCCGGTCATTCTGAACGGCGATCCTTCATCGTCTGCAAACCTTCAGCAGCACGTTCGTTGTGAGGATCAAATTTCAGAGCCTTTTCGAAAGCGGTCCGGGCCCTCAGATTAAAACCCAGCTTCAGATAGATATGGCCAAGCTCCGCGATATATTCGGCATTTAAAGGCTCGAGTTTCAAAGCCTGATTTAAGACCCTGCCTGCGTCGTTAATCTTTTTTTCTTTCTCAAGCGCCAGTCCGAGATGGAAATAATAAGCCGCAGCGGTATTGTCGAGATAGATAGCCTGACCGAATAATTCTGCAGCCTCTGAGTATGCGCCTCTTCTGAATGCATCCCTGCCTTCTTTATACCTTATTTGTGCAAGAGCAATTTTACCGGTCTGACTCCGCGAGACCCTGTCCGACAAAGATATGTCGTACTCCGCCCTCAGCCTGCGGTCAGACAGGACTTTATAAACCTCGGTCAAATGTGCAAAAATTTCATTAAGCTGATATTTGAGAGTGTGGGTATTTGATTGCAGGTGTCTGTCGGGGTGAAACTCCTTAGCAGCGTTATAATATGCCTTTTTTATATCGTCGGAAGTCGCCAGCCTGTCTATACCCAAAAAGCTGTAATGGTCAATAGAAGCAAGCCCCTTGAAAAGCTTTTCTACCTTATCGGAAAAACTCGGGTCAGATTCCCCAGCCTGATCCTTCAATATGTAACCTTATAAAATTGTCTTCAGGATATGGTTACTCTTTATGTGCTCTCAGCCGGCAGCTGCATCCTCACAACCTGGCCCTTCTCGCCCATATTTTTGATCTCTCTACCGTCAAATAACAACTTAATGCCGCCCGCGTTTCCGATTGTCAGAGTAAAAGAATCTTCGGCATACCATTCCACAGCATCTCCCGGGTAAAGCATTATCTCTTTCGGCGCCTTTTTGTCGATCATTACCTCAATCCATGTGGTATCAATAGCTGAGATATTAAGAATATGCCCTGAAGCAACTATTGCCGGCGATTCATCTCTACCGGCAGTAACAGTTTGGAGAGCCGGCTCTGATTCAGGTGCAAGCGTCGAAACCCTGGAGTCAGCCGGAACAGAAGTATGGGAGTCTTTTTTGGCAGGCTGGAATTGTATCGATGCGAGTATGATTGCCACAATAATACTCAGCGCAGGGACAATGAGATAACCGACCCTGAATTTTTTTTTCTTCAATACCTCTGATGCCGCTGCTTTGCCTGCACTGTCCTCCCGCGGGATCACTTCCTTGTTATAGCTCGTTAAGACAAATTCCGGGTCCATATCAAGAACCTTGGCATACTCGTGCAGATACCCTTTTACATAGACTTCAGGCGGAAGGTTTTCATGGTCACCGTCTTCAATTGCCTTGAGATAAGAATACTTTATTTTAAGGGTATCGGATATCTCCCTGAGGTCACGACCCAATTCCTCACGTCTCTTTTGTAGAATCTCCCCTATCAAGGGGCCTCCTTGGATGCCTGAATTTTCCATAATAATACCATATGCATTGCATAAGGGCAATAAACAGGAAGGGCTTGGTTGGCCGTTTTATATGCTATTATACCTGATAATATGAAAAGGGTCGTGGTTACAGGAGCCGGGGCAGTCTGTCCCAACGGCAATTCGCTAGAGGAAGCCTGGAAAAATATTAGGGCCGGTATTACCGGCATTGCTCAGATTACCCGATTTAACATATCTGACCTCAGGTGGAAAGTTGCAGGGGAGCTTAAAGATTTTGATGCAGGAAAATACCTCTCACCCAAAGATATAAACCGTGTTGATGCATTTGTCCAGTATGCGGTTGCAGCCTCGACAATGGCAGCTGAAGACGCCGGTCTGATAATAAAGCCTCCGGCGTTGAGCATTAATCATGAGCATAAATACCGCAGCACTGGGGTTATATCTTCCAACTTAGTGATGCTCTCATCTGCAGGGGTGGTGATCGGATCGAGCCGGGGCGGGATAAGTTCGCTTGAAAGAGCGATCACCAGCAGCAGGCATGTGTCCCCCTATCTCATGCCGTCTACTACAATAAGCATGGCAGCGTCATACGTGGCCCAGCATCTGGGAATAAAGGGATATTGCATGGGTATTTCCAGCGCGTGTGCATCAGGCACCAGTGCCATAGGCGAGGCATACAGGCTGATCAAGGCAGGTTATGAAGATATTATTCTGTGTGGCGGCGCCGAAGCGCCCCTTTGCAGGATATGCATAAATGGCTACGGCTCATCGAAGGCATTGTCCCGAATAACTGATTCCTCGGCCAGCAGGCCTTTTGACAGAGGACGGGACGGTTTTGTCCTCTCAGAGGGTGCATGCATCCTGGTTATCGAGGAATACGAAAAAGCGCTGAAAAGAGGAGCAAGGATTTACGGAGAAATTATTGGTTACGGCAATACAACCGATGCCTTTCATCAAACAGTGCCTTCTCCCGAAGGCGAGGCGCGTGCAATAACATCGGCATTGAATGAGGCGGGTCTCAAGCCGGAGGATATCAGTTTGATAAGCGCACACGGCACATCAACGCCCTGGGGCGACAGGGTCGAAACCGAAGCTTTAAAACGTTCTCTGGGCAGACATGCCTATAATATTCCCGTAACCTCCATAAAATCGGCTTCAGGACATATGCTTGCTGCATCCGGTTCGCTTGAAGCAGCTCTGACTTTGATCAGCATGAAGGAGAGCGTTATACCGCCAACAATAAATCTCCGGGAGAGAGACCCCGACTGCGATCTCGACTGCGTAACCGAATTAAGAGAGGCGGATATACAATACAGCATATGCGATTCATTCGGCTTCGGGGGGATTAACGCGGTGCTGGTTCTCAGTAAACTTCGCGTCTGAATTCCTCCATCGCTTCGACCTCCGGTGTTTCATCAAAACCCCTGTATTTGGGAGAAAAATGCATTACGGAAAGATTTCCAACTCCGGCCTGCCTTGCTATCATCCCGGCAAGCCTTGCTGTAAGATGAAACCGTTCCAGGGCCCTGTCCAGGTCTTTATGGAGGAAATAAGCCTCGCAGTAAAGTATATCCGAACCGCTTACTAAACCGATAATCTTGTCTATGTTCGCATCACTTGCAGATACATCTGTCACATAGGAAATCTTCTGCCCTTTCGTTATTTTATATATCCCCGAAAGTTCACCGAGTTTATATTTTCTGCCGGATACGACAATTTCCGCATCATGGGGCATTTTCCCCCTGATTGCCTTCTTAAGCTCGGATAGCCAAGGTCCGACAGGCAACCCCTTTTCTCCAAGGGAGACCTTGTCAATATTAATATGGATTTCCTCCTCAACCGTGAATGCAAGGCATGGCACCTGATGGTCCAGCTGTACGGCCCTGACTCTGAAGAGAGGTTCCTGCAACAGGATCCCCGAAAAATTACGGATACTTTTGTCTCGTCTCAGAAAACGGTCTGCGGCATGAAAACTCGACGGCAGTATAATATCGCCATCGACAGCATAAACTTCTATCTTCATCGGGTATTCCTCAATAAGATTCCATGTGTACCCCTTGAGTTTCCCCTCGACGCAGTCCGCTATGTTTGATGGTCCGTATATCCTTAGGGGAGTCTCCCTCCTTAACAGCGCCCTGATAAGAGAGTCGAGACCGATAAAGTGATCTATGTGCGTGTGTGTAACGAAAACGTCTGTTATCTTATGGAGATCACCCGGGTCGAGCCTCGAAATATTCCCTATGTCAAACATGAGAGCCCTCTTTTCCCACATTATCCTTATAAAGAGGACTGGGTCTTCGAAAGGGCCGTTTACAAGGGTGTGGAGGAAGGTATGCTTCATGGGTGATTATATCCCATTGTGATATAATAAAACCAATTTTGCAGGAGTATAAGCGGCAATGCGGCGGGGCAGATTGCACAGACTGTTTTATCATAATTAACAGCTAGAGCTCCGTCCCCTATGCCGAAATACGGAGGGAAAATGTCTGAATTGAGAAAAGATCCTATATCTGGCCGGTGGGTCATCATCTCTGTTGAGAGAGGCAAGAGGCCCACAGATTTTGTATCGCCTTCCCAGAAAAAGAGGGGCGGGTTCTGCCCCTTCTGTCCGGGGAACGAATATACCACACCTGCCGAGATTATGGCCTTCCGGCCCGCTGACACGAAACCGAATTCTCCCGGCTGGACATTGAGAATTATGCCGAACAAATTTCCCGCACTGCATGTTCACGGAGAACTTCTTAAGGCAGGGGAAGGTATTTTCGACAAAATGAGCGGCACGGGTGCTCATGAGGTCATTGTCGAAACGCCGGATCATATGCAGTCTCTGGCGACCATACCGTTAAAGGGAGTTGAAGACACACTCTGGGCTTATTATCTCAGGCTGACCGACCTGAGGAAGGATTCGCGCTTCCGGTATGTATTGATATTCAAAAATGAAGGGGATGCCGCAGGCGCTTCCCTTGAACATTCTCATACCCAGTTGATCGCTCTTCCGATTATACCCAAACTCGTAAAAGAAGAAATGGATTCGGCAAGGCGCTATTACGACCTTAAAGAGCGCTGCATTTTTTGCGATGTCATAAGCCAGGAACTGGAATCCAGAAAGAGGGTTATCTATGAAAATGCCAGGTATGTCGCACTCGCACCCTTTGCTCCTAGCGCTCCTTTCGAGACGTGGATTCTTCCCAAAAGACATGAATCGCTTTTCCATCCGCCTGACAATAATTTCGGAGCTCTCGCAGAGATTCTTCAGACCGTTCTCAGGCAGATGGATAAGATACTCGACATACCGCCCTACAATTTTGTGCTTCACACTTCTCCGTTCATGGACGAGGTAAACGAATATTACCATTGGCATCTCGAACTTGTGCCGAAACTCACGAAGATTGCGGGCTTCGAGTGGGGGTCGGGTTTCTATATAAATCCGACACCGCCGGAAGAGTCTGCACGGTTTATGAGAGAAGCCAAGATATGAAGATACTTATAGCCTCTCCTGAGGCGGTTCCTTTTGTTAAAACCGGAGGGCTCGCTGATGTTGCAGGCGCACTCTGCAAAGAGTTCAGGCGCATGAAACACCGGGCATACATTGTGCTGCCATTGTATAAGCAGATAAAACAGAACAGGTCTCTGCTGAATGATACGGGGATAACTATTAACGTACCGGTGGGAGACAGGATCATTGCAGGAAGGATTTTCAGTGACAGCTTATCAGCCTATTTTATTGAGTGTGACGAATTCTTCGACAGACAGGAACTTTACGGCACTGCCGAAGGCGATTATGCCGATAACGCATCACGTTTCATATTTTTTTCCAGAGGCGTAATCGAAGCGTGCAAAGCCCTTGATTTCAGGCCCGATATCATCCACTGCAACGACTGGCAGACAGGACTTATTCCACTCTACCTTAAGACACTTTACAGCAGAGACGCATTTTTTGCGAAAACAGCTGTATTCTTCACAATACACAATCTGGGGTACCAGGGGGTTTTCCCCGCTTCCGAAATGCCGCTTACGAATCTGGGATGGGAGTTTTTCCATTCTGAAGGGATAGAGTTCTACGGAAAAATTAATCTTCTTAAGGCAGGCCTGATTTCAGCAGACCTGCTCGGCACCGTAAGTGAGACTTATGCCAGAGAGATACTTAGCAGGGAATTCGGTTTCGGCCTCGATGGTGTGCTAAGGAAAAGACAGTCCGACATCTTCGGAGTGATCAACGGGATCGACTTCGAGGAATGGGACCCTTCGAAAGACAAGTTTTTACCGGCCAGCTTTTCCAGTAAAGACATCTCCGGAAAAGCTTTATGCAAAAGAGAGGCAATAAAAGAAATATTCCGGACAGGGGACCTCAACTCAGCGGAACGTATGCCTCTTATCGGCATGGTCGGAAGATTTTCGGAGCAGAAAGGACTGGATCTTGTCATTCAGTCCATCCCTGGAATATTGTCTTTTGGGGTCAGGCTTGCTATTCTGGGTAAAGGGGATGAGAGATTCCGGAAAAGTCTTTCTGAGATTGGAGAAAAATATAAAGGCATGATTTCGGTCATAACAGAATTTGATAATAGACTCGCACATATGATCTATGCGGGTTCGGACTTTTTTCTCATGCCTTCCCAATACGAGCCGTGCGGACTCGGTCAGCTGATTGCCCTAAGGTACGGTGCCATTCCTGTGGCGAGAAGGACAGGAGGTCTTGCGGATACTATTCAGGACTTCGAACCATTGGCTTCAAAGGGTACCGGTTTTCTTTTTTCCGACTACACTCCTTCCGCGATGATGGATGCATTAAAAAGAGGCTTCTGCCTATATACGGACGCAGACAAGAAGTGCCGGATGATTCAGGATGGAATGCTGCAGGATTTTTCATGGAGGCGTTCGGCCGGTAAATATATAGGAATCTATCGAAATCTCAAAAAAAAGGAGAGATAGAGGTAACTGGCCATGGACATAGCGGATAAGCAAAAATTCACGGAAGTGATATTCGAAAATATCCGGGACGGCATCGTCATATTGGACCTTAACTATGTTGTGAGGGCTGCAAACCGTTCTTTGGAAAAATGGACAAAGACACCGGTATCTGAGTTTATAAACAGGGACTGCAGGGAAGTATTTCATGATAAACTCTGGGTCTGCCCGCATTGTGCTGCACAGGGGGCATTCGAAACAGGCGAACCGAATATCCTTACCCAGAAGGTCATTATGGAAAATATCCCTCTGTTTGCCGAGCTGTCGGCATACCCGATAAAAAACCAGGAAGGCAAAGTTATAGAATGCGCCGTTTTTATCCAGGACGTTACAGACAGGATGTTATGTCATGATGAGGTACTCAGGCTATATAACGAGGTGACACAGACTAAGGAGTATCTTGAGAGCATTATAGAGAATTCTGCCGATGCAATAGTTACTTCGGACCTGAACGGAATCATCACCTCATGGAACAAGGGCGCCGAGAGAATTTACGGATTCACAAAAGAAGAGGCTATGGGACAGTTATTGCCTTTCGTTCCAGAATTTCTTATTGATCCCGAACTGGAGAACAGCAGGAGGATAAGTACCGGCGAAGTCCTCAGGCGTATCGAGACATTCAGAAAAAAGAAAGACGGGACAATCATCTCGGTCAGCCTTACATTGTCGCCGGTGAAAAACAGCGCCGGCGAGGTAATAGGCATCAGCGGCATATCAAGGGATATCTCCGAGAAGAAAAACGTCGAAAAAGAACTCGTAAGGAGAAACCAGGAACTGTCAAGGCTCTTTTTTATCAGCTCTGCAATGAGGGGGACTCTGGAGCTCGAAAGGCTGCTGAGGATGGTCCTTACAGCCGTCACCATGGGAGACGGCCTCGGCTTTAACCGTGCAATCCTTTTTCTTGTAGACGAGGGCCGTAACACGCTTAAAGGGGCCATGGGTGTCGGACCATCAAGCCACGAAGAGGCCTTTCATATATGGGATAAACTTTCCCTGGAAAAAAAGACCTTGCCCGATATTATGTACGATATCGAAATAGGCCCCTTGAAAAAAGACTCCTTCTTCGACCGTATGATTCTGGAAATGGAAATCCCGCTTACCGAAGATACTATTCTTGCCAGGACTGTTAGGGAGAGGAGGCTTTTCAACATCGAAGACGTTTCTCAGGAGCCGCTTTCAGACCCGATCCTTGTTGAGAAGGCAGGCACGCAGGCCTACGCCGCAGTGCCCCTCGTATCGCGGAACAAGGTGATGGGTGTACTCTGGGTAGACAATTATTTTAACAGGAAACCGATTACTGAAGAGGATATGAGGTTCCTGACTGCCTTCTCTAACCACATTGCATCTGCTGTCGAAAACGCAAGACTTTTTGAGAAGGTTAAACTTACAGAGCAGGAACTCGAAAATATATTCGAGTCCATATCGGACATGGTATTTTTTGTCACCGAAGATTATGTTTTAAAAAATATCAATAGAGCGGTTTCAAAGAGGCTCGGCAAATCCCCCGAGGAAATAATAGGTAAAAAATGCTATGAGGTATTTCATGGATCAGAAGGGCCATGGCTGAAGTGCCCTCATCAGAAGACCGTTGAAGAGAAAAGGGCATTTGTTGAAGAGGTAGAGGACCCTTACCTCGGAGGAACCTTCATCACCTCATGTTCTCCTATCTTTGATATCAATGGAGATTTTATGGGTACCGTCAATGTTGTACGTGATATAACGGAACTGAAAACCCTCAGGGAAAAATTGATCAAAACCGAGCGGCTGGCAGGGCTTGGAGAGGTGGCAGCGCGGGTGGCGCACGAGATCAGGAACCCTCTCGTGTCCCTCGGCGGTTTTGCAAGGCGTCTCGAAAAAAAGCTTGACACCGGCTTAAAGGAATATGCGCATATAATTGCCGAAGAAGTAGACAGGCTCGAGGACATTCTTAACGAAATTCTGAGTTTCGTTAAGGACACGAGGATAATCAAGGAGACGGTCAGCGCCGAACAACTCATCGATGACATCATTAACCTGATGGTTGCCGAGGCTGATGTGAGAGGTATAACTTTTGCGAAGGAATTTAACGGTTCGAGCGTAATATTCGTAGATCCTAACAGGATCAAAAATGCCCTGCTTAATATTTTAAAGAATGCCGTTCAGGCCGTGCGGAGCGGAGATTCGATCTCGGTAACGGTAGACAGAAAAAATGATTTTTGCGTCATCTTGATAAGTGACAAAGGCACAGGGATAGCCGAAGCGGATATCCCATTCATCTTCGATCCGTTCTTTACCACAAAAGAAAACGGTACGGGGCTTGGCCTTACCATAGCCCACAGGATTATCGAAGAGCATGAAGGCCGCATAGAAGTCGATAGTATCCCCGGGACAGGAACCACTTTCAGGGTATATATACCGTTGAAAAAAGACTAATGATTGACGAAAGGGAGGAATGAAATGAAAATACTTGTTGTCGATGACGACCTGCACATTCAGAGACTTTACAAGGAGGAGTTCGAAGACGAAGGCTATGAAGTTGTCGTGGCATCCAATGGCCAGGAAGCGATCGACATGTTCGAGCGTGAAAATCCTGACATCGTCACCCTTGACATACTGCTGCCCGACGTTGACGGTATTCGCATTTTAAGACAGATGAAGGAGAAGAACCCCAAGATACCGGTAATAATGTCTACTGCATATGATTACCGTGACGATTTTGCGGTATGGGCTTCTGAAGCATATATCGTAAAATCATCCGATCTCGAAGAGTTAAAGGCTATGATCAAGAGACTGCTTAACAAATAATGTCCCGTGCAATTTATCTTGAAAGCAGACCTGTGGAAGATGCGTTAAAGAAATGGTTTGTAATGTTCGATCCAGAGGGTGTTTTAAAGCCTCTTCAAGCTTATCAGCAGGATTGGTGAGGATGCTGAATTCAGGTTATCCGTAACAGACATGATTGGATATGATATTTCTGAGATGAAAAATTTTATATTTTCGAAGGCTGATCAGCCTTCCCTTCCTGATACTTCTCTTAATTCCGCTCCATCGATGACCCTCTTTGCTCCGATAAACCGTTTCAAATAATACGGGGTGTCCAGGCTGTCGATGGTAACTTTTTTGCTTTTTGAAGAGGCATGGATAAAGAGGTCGTTGCCGAGATAAATTCCCACATGTGATGGAAAAGAAGCATATGTCCTGAAAAAAACAAGGTCCCCTATTGAGAGTTCTTCCTTATCTACAGGCTCCCCTTCAGTGAACTGCGCCCTTGCGGATCTCGGAAGATTTACGCCTATTAACCTGTAAACCTTCTGCACATATGCCGAGCAATCAATACCCCAAAGGCTGTTTCCACCGAACCTGTAGGGTATATTCAGCATCTTTTTTGCAAACATAATCAGCCTGTCCTGCAGGGAAGCATTGCTAAGTTCAAAGGATTCATCATCCTTTATAGTTTCTTCTTCAATATATGACTTTGATATTATGGCCCCATATGTTTTTGCTTCCATTTGATCCTCTTCACGTTCCAGGATAATTTTCATCCCCGGATGAAGAATATCCGCTTCAATGCCATTTATCTCAATCAGTTCCCCGGCGTCCTTGTTAAATTTCCGTGCAATACCGTAAATAGTATCACCTTTTTTAACGGCATATGTCTTTGGAGCGGCTCCATCAACAAGAAGCTTTTGCCCTGGTTTCAATCTGTCAGATGACAGATTGTTGATCTCTTTAAGGTCAGTGACGGAAATTGAATAGTGTCTTGCAAGGCAAGACAGGGTATCGCCTTTTTTTACTATATGAAAAGAGACTTCTTCTTTGTTTTTGGGCATGTCAACCTTTTTCAGGCCCGCAGAAGGGCTCTTCGAAGGTATTGTGATTCTCGTCCCCGGTTTTAGCCTGTTCGGGTTTATATCATTTGCCTTCATGATAACGTTGGCGCTGACATTAAATTTTTTTGCGATGGTTGAAGGGTTGTCACCTTTCATGACTACGTATGTAGTATCCGCAATTGCATTGCCGGACAAAAAAATTGCAACCAAAAAATAAATGCTGAACAAATATGATATCTTCATTCTCACCTCCCTGGAAATCATGCCGCCTCTTCCCTGATAAGCTCTTTCAGGGTAGGCAGCTCTGTAAGGTCCTTCAAACCAAAATACTGGAGGAACTCTCTCGTAGTACCATATAAAAATGGCCTTCCCGGTGCTTCCTTGCGCCCCATGATCTTGATAAGTCTTTTTTCATAAAGGGTCCTGATGGCGCTGTCGGAGTTAACACCCCTGATCTGTTCTATCTCTGCCCTGATAATAGGCTGCTTATATGCTATAATCGCGAGGGTCTCAAGCGCAGGCATTGAAAGTTTAGTAGAGACATGCGCGGCCCTGAACTTCTTCACACATTCGGCATACTCGGGATTTGTTACCATCTGGTACCCGTTGGCAACCTCGACTATAAGCAACCCGGTATTCCGTTCTTTATATTCACCTGCCAGCTCTGCAAGCAGCCTTTTAATTTCGGCATCCGCAAGTCCGGTAACATCATGCAGTGCAGAAATTGTCAGCGATTCTCCGGAAAGAAAGAGAAGCGCTTCGAGAGCCGATTTATTTTCTCTTTCTGGCTCCATAAAACCTCTTAAACATACCAAAAACAGCCGAAAATTTCAACAATATTCTGTTAAAAAAATATTTAAGCGATTATTGAAGATTTGCTTCGCAGAACTCATTCAGGCAAATTATTTCACAGTTTTCCATCTTAAAGAGGGATGACTATATCTTTAACTCTTTGCTATAATTTCTGCGGAGAGTCAACTGTTTTTGTTGCTGTTGCAACAAAAATCCTTTCTGTAAATTAAGCAAAGGAGTGTTTTAAGAAAACATACCGTGCGAAAGGAATCGATCGGAAGTGTGATAGTCGTCGATGACGAAATGGAAACCATAAGGCCTGTTTGCGATTTTCTTCAGCACTGCGGATATGCTGTATCGGCTTTCAACTCGGGGGGAGATGCTCTGGAGGAGATCAATGAGCGGACAGCAGACCTGCTTATGGCCGATCTTATAATGCCTGAAATGGACGGGATAACCCTGCTGCGCTCCGCCCTTCAGATCGATCCCAATCTGATAGGTATTATTCTTACGGGAAAGGCAACGGTTGAGTCTGCGGTGGAAGCGATGAAAGTTGGAGCTTTTGATTATATATTAAAACCGCCGGAACTCAAGATATTGAGACAGATAGTATCCCGTGCAATAGGCGTCCGCAGGCTGCTCGATAAGGAGCGCAAATACCGATCGATCTTCGAAAACGCTTTAGGTGGAATTTATCAGACCTCACCCGAAGGCCGATGCATTACAGCCAACCATGCTTTTGCACGCATACTCGGCTACCCCTCTCCAGTGGAATTGATAAAGAAGCTCCATGATATTGGGCGGTTGTATGTTAAGGAGGGGCGCCGGGCGGAGTTCATCAATCTTATTCAGAGAGACGGGATTGTGACGGGATTTGAATCAGAGGTTTACCGTAAAGACGGGAGTTCGATATGGGTATCCGAAAATGCCCTATCGGTACGAAATAAAAGCGGGAAGATTATCTGTTACGAGGGGATCGTCGAAGATATAACGATGCGCAAAAAAGCGGAAGAAGAACTGAAGACTTCCCGCGAACAACTGCGCAATCTTTCCGCATATTTGGAATCGGCAAGGGAAAAAGAACGAATGCATATAGCAAGAGAGATTCATGATGAACTGGGTCAGTCATTAACAGCCCTGAAGATGGATTTATTCTGGATGCATAAAAAATTAGACGGGGATCAGAAGGCACTGATCGAAAAGACGAAATCGATGTTGAAGCTCATCAATTCTGCTGCAAACACGGTCCGTAGAATTTCCGGGGAATTGAGGCCCGGGGTTCTTGACGATCTAGGCCTGACTGCAGCGATTGAGTGGCATGCAGGAGAATTCCAGAGAAGAACCGGAATACAGTGCGAAGTTATCCTCGATCAGGATAAAATAATTATCAGCCAGGAAATTTCTACCGCTCTTTACCGTATTTTTCAGGAAGCGTTGACAAACATCGCCCGGCATGCCCATGCGACAGCGGTAAAAATATTTTTACAGATGAAACACGATGAGATTGCACTCAGTATAAATGATAACGGCAGGGGAATTAAGCAGGACAAGATAGACAGCACAAAGTCATTCGGACTGATCGGCATCCGGGAGCGCGTACGTCTTCTGCAGGGATTGGCTGAAATCATCGGAGTTCGTAATAAAGGCACGGCAGTTAGGGTGATTATTCCGCTTACGCGCAGAGATCAACCGCTATGATAAAAGTATTCATCGCCGACGATCACGCTATTGTCCGAAAGGGACTGAAGCAGATTTTATCTGAGACATCCGACATGTCTGTCACCGCAGAGGCAAGCAGCGGCGAGGAGGCGCTTAAGAAGATAGCCAATAATAAATTTGATATAGTCCTGCTTGATATAAGCCTTCCCGGGCGAAACGGCCTCGATATTCTCAGGCAGATAAAAAAAGAAAAACCGAAGCTTCCGGTTGTCATTCTTAGCGTTTACACTGAAGAGCAATACGCTGTGAGTGCAATCGAGGCAGGCGCCTCAGGTTACCTGACAAAAGAAAGCGCGCCGGAAGAATTGATATCAGCCCTGCGGAAAATCTCCTGCGGCGGCAAATATGTTACATCATCGCTTGCGGAGAAGATGGCTTTTGCAGTAACCGCAATAAAGCATGGATTTCCCCACGACAGACTTTCGAAACGCGAGTACGAAGTAATGTGCATGTTGGCATCTGGTAAAACCATCAGCCAGATTGCCCGGAAATTATCGCTCAGCGAATCTGCTGTAAGTACATACAGATCCCGCCTCCTCGAAAAAATGAAACTGTCGGGCACTCCGGATATTATCCGTTACGCGGTCAAAAACGGGCTTTTACTGGATTGACACAAACAAGGCACTTCAGGGTTGTTTCCGTCCCGAATCAATTTCTTGCTTATTTTTTCAGCAAATATCGCGGTTTATGGTTCAATACTTACAATTTGTAGTTCAAAACCTACATTGTGTAGTCCGAAATCTACAGACAAAAACAGTCGGTTCCCTCTATCATGAAAGGATAGTTTTGCAGAGTCTCCGGCAGGAGAGGAGGATGAATGACAGCGGGAAGACAGAAAAGTTGAAACGTTTTAATGGACGGCTGCTCGTAGTAGACGACGAAACCGAAATAATGACCTCACTCTGCTCCATCCTTTCAGAGATCGGATATGATGCAGTCGGCTTTACAAGAGGCATGGACGCTCTCGAAATATTGAGCAAGCAGAATTTTGACGTACTGCTGGCGGATCTCGATATGCCTGAAATGAACGGGCTTGAACTTCTCAAGTCCGCATTGGACGTAGACCCGCATCTGATGGGTTTCATAATAGCCGGCAAAGGTACAGTGCATAATGCGATCAAGGCGCTCGAAATCGGCGCAGTTGACATTATTGCAAAACCGTATACGCTGGAAGTCCTCCGTATTAAGATATCCCGTGCTGTAGAAATCAGACATCTGATAAGAAGGGAAGATTTGCTGCGCTGCATTTTTGAGAACTCACCCGAAGGGATATATCTTATGACTCCAGATGACCGCTATATCATGGCGAATAAGTCCATGGCGCGCGTCTTAGGCTACCTTTCCCCCGACGAACTTTTTGCAGAGCAGGCGGCTCATGTCAATAGGCATTCCGGACATGAAGGCCGCATGAAGATGAAGCGTCTGCTGAATAGAACCGATAGTGTAACCGGGTTTGAGTCCCGGATAGTCCGCAGAGATGAAAGCAGGATATGGATTTCCGAAGATATAAATGTAATACGTGACGCGCAGGGCAGGGTGATCTACTACAGAGGGACAGCAAGAGACATTACCGGCAAAAAGTCATCAGAAGAAACAATGCGGGAAACCGAAAAAAATCTGAGATTATTGGCTGACAGAGCCGAGCGGGGCAGGGAACTCTGCCTGGAGATTATAGACGAGCTGTGCAATACATGCTCCGATCTTGAAGAAAACATCGTATATTTCCTGAGGGCACTGTCGAATACGGTCGACAGCAAAAGAGCATGGATGAAAGGTCAATCGGAGAGAGTAGCCGCCTGTTCCCTGAAAATAGCGCATGAGATAGGGATTGACGAGGCAGAAAGAAACAACATTCGACTCGCAGCACTCTGTCGCGATATAGGAAAACTTAGCATTGACGATTCGCTTATCGATAAACCGTCACGTTTAACGGAAGAAGAATACGAAATAATCAAGCAGCATCCCGTTCAGGCGGCCGGCTTGTTGCAGTGCATCGGACATTTCGACGATATCATCCCATTGATCAGGCACCACCATGAAAGGATGGACGGAAGAGGTTATCCTGACGGATTGAGAGAAGACGACATACCCGTCGGTGCGAAGATCCTTCATTTAGCCGAATCGTTCACAGCCATGACTTCAGAAAGACCTTACCGTTCTGCATTGAGCAGGCATAATGCCCTTCTTGAACTCAAAAAGTGCAACAGGTCGCAGTTTGATCCCCGGATAGCGCAGGCTGCCATAAAGGTCTTATCAGACTGAGCCGAAACTGATGGACTTGGCAACAAAATTTAATTTCAAGACTTCCTGCCTGATGACAACCATATTCCCGGCGATGTATAATTTCACAGATTAAGAACAGGGACATATTACGATGAAAAGAATCGTGGTAAAGATCGGCAGCAATATAATTGCTGATGAAAAGGCTGGACTTGACGCCGGCAGAGTAGCGGCGATAGCCTCTGACGTAGCGGCTGTGCGTGCTTCCGGATATGATGTTGTGGTCGTATCGTCGGGAGCGATTGCAGCAGGTATGGGCAAACTCGGGTTAATAAAGAAACCGAAGGACATAAAGCTCAAACAGGCTTCTGCGGCTGCCGGGCAGAGTATTTTGATGTGGGCTTACGAGAGAAGCTTCGCAACCTGCGGGGAGAAGGTTGCCCAGGTGCTTCTCACCCGTGAAGACCTCTCGGACAGGAAGAGATATATCAATGCAAAAAATACGCTGCTTACATTGCTGTCCTACGGTATTGTGCCGATAATAAACGAAAACGATACTGTCTCCACAGACGAGATCAAATTCGGTGACAACGACAACCTGGCGTCGCTGGTTTCAAGTCTTATCGAAGCGGAGAGACTCATAATACTTTCGGATGTTGATGGCCTTTACACGGAAGATCCGAAACAAAGCAGTCGAGCCCGGCTTATCGGCCGTATTGATGAAATCACTCCCGATATAGAAAAGACAGCAGGGAGTGCCGGAAGCATTATAGGCACCGGAGGCATGTATTCCAAGATACTCGCTGCGAAGAGGGCATTGACCAATGGCATCATCGTACACATTATCAGCGGCAGAAAAGAGGGGCTGTTGCCTTCCCTGATAAAAGGCGGCGATCACGGAACTCTTTTCACACCAAAAAAAGAAAAGATATCCTCAAGAAAAGGGTGGATTGCGTACGGAAGCCGTTCAAAAGGCAGCCTGGTAATCGACAATGGCGCAGTTAAAGCGCTGGTCGAAGGAGGCAAGAGTCTGCTGCCGTCAGGAATTGTTTCTGTCGAAGGAAACTTCGATACAGGGGACGCAGTCTACTGCCTGGATTTGAAGGGAAACCGCATCGCCAAAGGAATCATAAACTATTCCTCCTCTGAGATCGGCAGAATTAAAGGCTGTAAGACATCGGAGATCGAAAGCGCCCTCGGCTACAAATATTCCGATGAGGCTATTCACAGAGACAATCTGGTCATGATTTGAGATCTCATTCTTCCGGGATACACACCTGTGGCAGCTGCGCTTTCAGCATCTTCCGGCCTTTCATTAAAACAGCCAGCGTCCTCTCATCCTGATAATCCCTGTACGTAAAAAGGTGAGGCATGAATGCGCCTTCTTTATCTCTGTACATAAGCGTCACTTCACCATAAATACCCTTGCCCAGGTAGATACGATGTGCCCGGTTTTTTGTCGAAGCAAGGACTATCCTCGGCAGAGTGAGGTAACCGGGATCAAGGTTGATGCGTCTTTTGGCGTTCAATGCAAGAGCGTTTTCAACCTCATTTGTTTTGAGTTTAACGTCTGCAAGTATTCCCGGGTCGATTATATTCCTGAAAAAGATGAACTGCCTGAATATCGGCCAGCCAAGCTCCTCCCTGTAGTGGGAAGAATGGCCCCACCGCCAGGAAGGGCTTTCAAACATTATATCTCCGAAACTGCCTTTCAGTATTTCCTTTGAGCGGTCGGCTACTTCGTTGTCCGCAGACAGTGTACCAATAAAGAGCAAGGCCGGTTCCGGAGGCTTAATGTTTCCCATAGTGTGCCAGGCCAGGGTGTTCTATAGCCTGTCCTCTAAGGTTCGTTTACCAGGCTCAGAAAAGCCTGAAGAGCTTGCGGAGAGTCCCATTCAGCAGGTCCTATCACCTTGTCCCTGAGAATACCTTTTTTGTCGATAATGAATGTCTCGGGTACTCCGGTAATGCCGAAGTTCTTAGCCGCAGATTCGTCCTTACTGAAATAGACCGGGAATGAATAGCCGTTTTGCATCATGAACCTGGATGCCGTATTCATATTGTCTTTGAACAGAATTGTAACTACTCTTAAACGGCCGTCTCCCGCAAAAGACCTGTGAAGTCTTTCAATGGAAGGCAATTCATCAAGACAGGAAGCACACCAGGTGGCCCAGAAATTTACAAATACCACTGAACCCCTCATCTCCGAAAGCCTTATATTGTTGTCACCCGCGCCTGCAAGTTCAAAATCCGGCAGTTCGGAGCCGATCTCCGCTAACTTCGGAGGATATGTTGGACGCACAGCAAAGAATACGACGAGGATGGCGGCAATGATTATTATCAGGATGAGGGTCTTATTTTTCACTTATTGCCGGGCAGGCTAATATTCGGCCTGAATCAATTAGCACCGGATAATATCGTGACGGGTTCCTCGGCCTCGATGAAAAGCGGCTTATCTCCGTCCAGAATTATATTAACCTTCTGAGTGTTCTTGAATCTGCCTTTCAGCAATTCTTCAGAGAGAGGGTCTTCTATAACCTTCTGGACAGCTCTTCTCATCGGCCTTGCTCCGTATGTCGGCTGATAGTAATGGGCAATTATCCACTCCTTTACTTCGGGCGCAACCTCTATTACGATCTCCTGCTGCTCAAGCAGCATGCGGTTTGTTTCTTCTACCAGCAGATCAATGATGGAAAGCAGATGTTCTTTTTCGAGAGGGTGGAATACGACAATCTCATCAACACGGTTCAGGAATTCCGGATTGAACGTCTTTTTCAGTTCGTTCAAAACGTTATCCTTTATCCTTTCATAGACCATTTCAGATACATCTCTCTGGAAACCCAGAGGAGTTGCTTTTTCGATCAGCCTTGCCCCAAGGTTTGACGTCATAATAATCACAGTGTTTCTAAAATCCACTTTTCTGCCGAAACTGTCGGTCAGGACACCTTCATCAAGAACCTGCAGGAGTATATTAAAGACATCGGGATGCGCCTTTTCTATCTCGTCGAACAGCACCACAGAATATGGTTTTTTCCGTATCTTCTCCGTAAGCTGTCCACCTTCTTCATAGCCCACGTATCCGGGAGGGGCTCCGGTCAGCCTGGAGACATTGAAGCGTTCCATATACTCCGACATGTCTATTTTCACAAGAGAGCTTTCATCATTAAAAAGAAACCATGCAAGGGCCTTCGCAAGTTCTGTCTTTCCAACACCCGTCGGACCGAGGAAAAAAAACGAACCTATCGGTTTCTTGTTGGACTTGAGTCCCGCCCTCGATCTTCTGATAGCCCTGGAGACGGCCCTGATAGCCTCCTCCTGGCCTACGATTTTCTTGTGTACGCTATCCTCCATGCGGATCAGTTTCTCGGACTCTTTTTCTTCAAGCTTCGAAAGCGGGATGCCTGTCATCTTGGATACGGTATATTCGACATCCTCTTCGCTGACATAAGGCGTCTCCTTGTTAAGATTGTCAAGCCACTGTTTGTGAAGCTGCTCGTGGAGTTTTTTGAGTCTTTCTTCCTCCATCCTCAGGGATGAAGCCTTTTCAAGGTCGTGGAGCTTTATATAAAGGTTCTTTTCCTTGGACGACCTCTGGATGTCACCTTCGAGATCCTTCAGTTCATGGGGAGGAGTATACTTTTTCAGCTTTATCCGCGATCCGGTTTCATCGATCACGTCAATCGCCTTGTCGGGAAGATACCTGTCGGAGATATATCTGTCAGAGAGTTTCGCAGCAACTTCGATAGCCCCATCGGTGATCCTGACCTTGTGGAATGCCTCGTACCTTGGCTTTAAACCCTTCAAAATATAGATAGTATTTTCGACATCAGGCGGCTGCACCCAGATCGGCTGGAACCTTCGTTCGAGCGCACCGTCTTTCTCTATATGCTTCCTGTACTCATCCGGAGTAGTCGCCCCGATGCACTGGATCTCGCCCCTTGAAAGCGCAGGCTTTAACATGCTCGACGCATCAACAGAGCCTTCGGCTGCACCCGCTCCGATCAGCGTATGGAGTTCGTCAACAAACAGGATAATATTGTCGGACTGAACTATCTCTTTCATTACAATCTTAAGCCTCTCCTCGAACTGACCTCTGTATTTCGTACCGGCAATCAGGGCGCCGAGGTCCAGCGAAACTATACGCTTTCCAAGAAGGCTCTCAGGTATGTTGCCGGAAATAATCTTTTGAGCAAGTCCTTCAACGATAGCGGTCTTGCCGACGCCGGGCTCCCCGATAATTACCGGATTGTTCTTGATCCTCCTGCCAAGGATCTGGACCAGCCGCTCTATCTCATCGTCCCTGCTTATCACAGGGTCAAGCTTGCCCTCCTTTGCCAGAAGCGTAAGATCCCTTCCGAATTCATCAAGCGCAGGGGTTGCACTCTTTTTTTCACGCACATGGGTTTGAGCCCTGATCGAGAAATTGATTGTGAGCTGTCTGGCTCCGAGGAGGTTGGCGCCGAAGCTTCGCAGAATCTTTCCTCCTATTCCCTCCTCCTCTCTGATCAAACCGAGGAAGATATGCTCACTGCCGATATAATTGTGACCGAGAAGCCTTGCCTCCTCAACAGCGAGCTCGAGCACTTTCTTGGCCCTCGGAGTAAAAGGGATATCGCCGAAGGTCATAAGATTTGTTCCCTGGGGAAGGTTTCTTTCCACCTCAAGGCGTATCTCCTCGGGTGTTATCCCCATCCTTTTAAGTATGGCTATCGGTAAACCGTCGTCTTCCCTCAAAACAGCAATCAGCAGGTGCTCTGTGCCAAGGTAATCATTCTGGCGCTTCTCCGCTTCTTCTTTTGCATATATGATCACCTTCCTGCCGCGTTCCGTAAACTTCTCAAACATTGTCTCTCCTGTATTTGCTAAACATCTGAACTTATTAATCTAATATTACTTTTTTTATGCCCGAAAGTCAATAAACAGACACATCGTAAAACCGCTATAACTCTTTATAATACGCATTACTTAATGATAAGATTCTTAAAATGAGAAATGACGGAAAACGAAACAATACAGTGGATAAAGATAAAAAAAAGAAACAACAGAGAGTCAAAAAAAACCATCCTTCAAAAATCTCCGGGGCAGATATGAATATTTGCTACAATGCATCCTGCCGTTTAAGGAAGGCCGGATGCAGGGGATTTGAAGGATGCCCCGGGTATACGTCAAAATAGATGAACAACTTTTAATAACATCATATAAGTGAAGGCCTCAACCTGCAATAACCTTAAGCACTAACCTTCCTGCCGCCTATTTCCGGAAACCAGTCCCCTCATTGTACGATTATTGAAGGCCTCCGGAGGTTTGTGATATGGTATAATACATTTTCTCAAAAAAGCTTTTGGGGAGTCGTCCAGCGGCAGGACGGCAGACTCTGGATCTGCTTACAGGGGTTCGAATCCTCTCTCCCCAGCCAAAACGACCTTTATCAGTGAATAGTAAAAAGTGAACAGTAAAGGAGCGAATTAGAGATTCTACTGACAACTATTCACGACTTACTATTTACGGTAGTTACTGGTCCCATCGTCTAGAGGCCTAGGACGTGGCCCTCTCAAGGCTAAAACACGGGTTCGACTCCCGTTGGGACCGCCAATTAAATCACAATAAATCAAGATGTTACGGGATAGCCCCTGCATATCTCTCACCCGGACTGTGATAGATTTGTGATAGATTTGTGATAGCCTCAAGTTTTGCAACCGCATTTCTGAGATTTTCCATGTTCAGATGAGCATATCTTTTCGTCATCCTTCCGTCTTTATGTCCCAGGAGTTTTTGAACCGTGTAAATATCGACCCCGGACTGAACGAGCATTGATGCAAAAGTATGTCTCAGGTCATGGAAATGAAAGTTTGAGATCCCGGCTGCAGAGAGAGCTTGCCTGAACGCCCTCTGCAGCTTTACAGGATAAATACTTTTGCCGTTGTCATGAAAGACATGATCCGATATCGCCCTTACTTTCTGAAGCTCTCTGAAGATCTGACAGGCCCGCTCTGTAAGTGGTATGCCGATATAGTCTGAATTTTTCATCTTGTCGGCCGCTATGATTATCGAGCGCGTAAGGAGATTGACTTCGGACCATTGAAGACCACAGATATTTGACTGTCTAAGTCCTGTATCAATCGCGATAGTGACACAGGGTTTAAGCCATTTCTCCGGGGCCTTGTCGAGCGCTTCAAAAAGACAGCTATTTTCAGACTCCGAAAGATACCGAACGCGCTCATTGCTGACTTTCGGCAATTCAATCTCCGATACGGGATTTTGTATTTTCCATTTCCACTGTTTGCGGGCTATGTTGAACATGCGCCGCAAAACACCAATCTCCTTCACGATAGTTGAAGGCTTTATCGGTTTTTTGCCTTTCGTTTTTCTGTATTGCTCATATCCGCCGATCATAACTTCAACATCCTTCAAAAGCGCATCTTCCCCAAAGTAGTTATAGAGGGTTTTGAAGATTGTCTTATCCCGTGCCTTTGAATAATACGATTTGCCCTTACTGTATTCTTCCTCATATCGCTCGATCATCGATTTCAAGGTGTTTTTCCTGGCCTGGTTTTCGAACCAGCGTCCCTCCTCGATATCATTAAGCATCTTTCCATATATTCTCTCGGCGAGCTTCTTATTTGCCGTTTTGGCAGATTGTCTGATTTGTCCTTTTCCCGGAACAATAAAACTCATCCACCATGTTTTTCCACGCCGGTAAAGTCCCACCTTTTTATTCACCTCCTTCCAAGGACTTCTGTCGCCGGCAGCTTGAGCAGTTCCATCATATCTGAAAGGAAGGTCTTTTGCAAGATTCCATCCACTTCTTGATATCATGAAGGTCAAACCGCAGAGCGCCGTTGAATTTTAAACACGGTATTTTCCCGGATTCGGCCCATTGGTAAATAGTTTTTTCCTTAACTCTCAAGAGTTCCGAGAGTTCTTTAATCGTAACAACCTGCATTATGGCTATTCCTGGGTCACGAGATCTTCCGTTTCCCTGAAAGCGCATGGTTCAATAGTTCAAATTTAGAGTGTTTACTTAGATATCTCTGCAACGCACGTTCATAATCTTTTCTCGTAATAATTTCAATTTGGTTCCCGTCACTATCCTTCACAACAAGAGTCGAAAAAAAATACCTCTGCTCCTGACATTCCTTCCGTGCTTCTTTTATCAACCGGGTGATTTTCTCCGGCAACTTAACGTCTGAAAAATAATAAAACGTCTCAAAACGGTCACTCATTGGCTAACTCCCTTTTTCTTTTTTTGTGGCAATAAAAACACTTGCACCATTGCACCAAATACTGTAACTATTTGATGTATTTGTATTTTTAAGGTAGTGCAATTGTTTTTTATCTTTAATGTTTGCACCAAGGTTGCACCAGAGCACCAAGGGTTGCACCAGAGGTTGCACCAAGGAATATTTATTGATATCTTTCACTTTCTCCTAAAATCTCCATTTTTTAAAAGTAATGGTGCAATGGTGCAAACATTTCGGAAGTGTATCCGCCTTTTCTGTGATTTTGGGTATTTCCATCAAGATAAAGTAATTATTTCCTTTGTAAATTTAAAAAAACGATGCCCTTCATATATTCGAAAATATGGCGATAATCTTTCATTTTTTATTAGTTTCCAGCCAGATTCACCAAGAGTTTTTTCAGTATTTTTTAATCGCGCAGTAAAGACCACCGCCTTCTCGTAAGGGTTTTTTATGCCGTTATGATGGCAGTAAGTATCGAGGGCTGAAACGATTTCCGCAGACGTGGCTATAAATTCCATGCGCGCTCGAATATAAACTTCGCCGGTCTGTTTGTCCTTTAATGTTTCAGCTTTAGTTTTCACGACCTCGATCATATATTCCGGATGCGTAAATACAAAAACATCATCCTCAAAATCCTCACGATACTCGGACTTCATCCCCTTCATCTTCATGCTGTACTCCCGCATGAGGCCGTCGAGGAGTTTTATGATAGTATTGGAAGATCTCTCTGTGTCTTTTGCTTTCGCGTCCTGATAGCTTATCCAGGCGTGCCTGATTTCTTTTGCGGCTTCAGACAATTCATCTGGACTGCCGTAGGGAAAGTCTTCCGGTTCATAATAGGGGATATACCTCAGGACCTTCTCCAACATAAGCATGAGTGTTGCGAGAAATTCATCCGTCCGGGCCTTCGAGTGTCCCTTATGCTCTTTCTTCAGGATCGTGATGAAGTCTTTGCGCTTGTCGAGGTTGGCAAGCACATCTTTCTGTAGGAACTTCAGGATTGCTGACATGATGAGATCCCGTTTTTTGATGATTGTTCTTATCGCCTCATCCTCTATAAAGTCATCGGATTTATGCTTGGATGAAAAATCGATATCATAAGTTCTATTGATCAACTCTTCTTTTGTAAACGGTTCAATAGCCGTGATGAGCACAAGCGCCTTGGGCTGCTCCTGAATCGTCTCGGAGTCCGTTCCCTGGGTGCGCTTCTCCTTTCCTCCCTTTGTTGCGGAGAGGAGAAGGAATTTAAAGATCGATTTTGTAAAGTCGTCATGCTCCAGGTTGTCGATGATAAGCAGAGGGTTTTGCGCAGACACAGCATAGGCAGCGGCAGCGGAAGGATCTCCGAGGTGCTCATTGCCGTATATCAGAAGTGATATAAGCCGCGCAGCCGTCGTCTTGCCCGAGCTTGTCGGGCCCGAAAACTTCATCAGCCCCATATAGGGCGCAAAGTCCAGCAGGAAGGCGGACATCATCCAGCACAGTATCAGATAGCGCTGCTCCTTTCCGCAGGTCAGGTTATTGAATATCAGCTCCTTCAGCGTCGTCATGCCCTCCTGGATATCGGCGTCGGGCAGAAAATTCATCGGAAGTATTTTTTTGGATGACTTCAACAGCACGCCTTCCTTATTCAGACCGTTGGGCGTTTCGGTCACGCCCTCCTTCGATACCTTCAGGATCATGCTGTTCGGAGAGTTCAGGTTGATGTAGACGGTGTCAGTATTGCGGTCGGTATGTATCCACGACGCCAGGTCTATCTGCCTGCCGGCGTTGTACGCCTCCGACGCCAGGGACTCCCAGACAGACCGCCCCGCCTCCTTTGTCGGCAGCAGGCCGGACGACTTCTTCATCAGCGCGTTAAACGGGCGGTTGTTCCCGATCTGGTAAATGAAATGCTGATAAAGCAGGTAGACGTCGCTCATCTTGTCCCGGAAGAACCTTCCGGAATGACCGAGGTGCTTATAAATGATAGACGCCACCACATTCGGGTCAGCGTCCTTTTTCGGTACCCGCTCGAAATAGATGGAAAGCTCACGCCGCAGGTCCTGATTGACCTCGATCTGCTCTTCCACGGCTTCGGCGTTGAAGCCCAGCGCCACAAGCTTCTCGATATATACAAGCTTCTCAGCCTCCGCCTGAAGCCGCCTGATCTCTTTCCTCCGATCGCCCTCGAACTCCCTCAGGTATTCGTCCGGGTCCTTGAATTCATCCGGATAGACGACAATGCGTATGTTGTTCGACCGGTTAAGCTCCGCGCAGATCTTCCGGATGAAGCCCTTCCCGCCGCCGTCGTTGTCCAGCCAAAGGTAAAGATGCTTTGTGGCGCAATACGTTTTCAGGGATTTGATCTGATAATCCGCCGGCTGCCCGATCAGGCCGATCACGTGCTGAACGTCCGCATCGAGGACACTCAGCAGGTCGTTTTCCCCTTCCACCACAATGACCTCGTTGAACTTGCCGAGAGCGCCCTGGTTATAGAACCTCCACTCTTTCAGGCGCGACTCGTTGGGGAGCTGATAGGCCAGCTTCTTTTCCGGGTCCTTCATCGTAAAGTGGAGGACCTTATCTTTATCGGAATGCGGGAATACGGCAAGGCCTTTTCTAAAGAAATCCAACAGCTGGGTCTTTCCGTCTATATCTCTCTCTTTAGCCAGGCCGGAGGCTTTTATCTGTGCGTCCGTATATCCCTTCGACCTGAGATAGCCGACAAGGTCTCCCTCGCTCCATCCCGCCTGCATGGCGGCGAGGACGTTTTCCTTGTGGCCTCTCTGGTCGATGTAGTAGGTCCTGCCGCCATTGTTCGAGATATTCTCATGATAGTGTTTCGCAGCCTCAAGGAAGATCAGCTCCTTCACCGTAAAATTCACCTTCGAACTGTCCTTCGAATTTTTTGCGGGTTTCAGTTCGATACCATAAGCCTTTGCGACTTTTTTTAAGGATTCAATTGCGTCCAGGTGGTCGAGGGTTTGAACAATTTCAAAAATATCACCGTTTGCACCGCAGCCAAAACAGTGATATCTATCCGAACCATCCGTAATGGAAAAAGACGGTGTATTTTCTTGGTGCATGGGACAACAGGCTTGCCACGAATTTCCCTTCTTGACAAACTTCAGGCCGTACAGCCTTTCCAATGCATTTTTTAAATCAATAGAGCTCTTAATTTTTTCAAAATCAGTAATCATGTGATATCCTCACACTTATTTATCCTTGCGATTTTGCCGCTCTATCCATCGTTGTAGTGACCCCTTGCTGACAAGCCGGCGACGACCAATTTTCAAGCTTCGCAATTCGCCCTTGGCAACTGCTCGCTGCAGCGTGACCAAATGAACACCACAAAAAGACGCTGCTTGAGTCATGCTAAATAATTCGTCCATGTCTAACCTCCATACACTAAGTTACTCACAGCGTATCAGAATTGTTTTGCGTAGTCTGGCACGGGGAGAGCGAACAAACTTGAGCTATCATTTTTTTTATAATTTCCATTTCGTCGATAACATTGCCAAAAACATAACAGTATCCACTTAAGGCTTCTGATCCAAATTCATCTAACCTTGAGGCACAGCTTTGAAGAAAACACATCTTTGAGGAAAACTCACTGACCCTATCCTGAAGATCAATGAATTGTTTTTGAAGATCATTCTGTAGCGGTTCACTTTTTTTATTATGTTTATTTTTTTTCACGGCTTATATCCTTTCCTTTTTTTAAAAACGTTTTATCAATCATTCTTTTGACAAAGCCTTTGGTTAACCCAAATCTTAATGCGAGTTCGCCGTAATTTCCCCCGGTAAACTTTGCGCGAATCGTTCGATTGCGCTCCTCACGTGAAAGTGTCTGTATCGATGGGAATGATATACGGCATCCTTTAAGCTCCATCAAAAAATTCCGCATAATGGCCTCGCCTGATGCTTGCTTGAAACGTCGGGACAATTCCCGGAACAGATCCAGAAGAATTTGATTGTTGTCCGGGTTTGTAGTTAATCGTTTCGGGATGGTCACCCGGCAGCCGCCCAGGACATCTATAAGGGCCCGTACGATCTTCTCGCCCCCCTCGGGCCCATAATCCTTGTAGTATCCTTCAAAAAGCATTCTTACCTGTCGCCTGCTCTTATACCATCTTGTGCTGTCACAGCTTTTGTTGATATCGCAAGCTCCTTAAGTTTTTTTGAAGGCCGGGTTAATCAGCTCTCCAGACTGGTACCGAAGTTGATCACTATCCGGCCTTTCTGCCTGGGAAGGACTCGGGCCCCAAGTAAGGGCCTTATGATGTTGTTTTAATCTTTTTTCTTTCGATCCAAGATTCAAGTTCTTTCTGGTCATACCGGACTAATTTTCCGATTTTTATCGTGGCATTGAGAAGTGACGACATTTCAATAACCTCCTTTTTAGTCTTGTCGTCAGTTTATTGTTATTGCTGATGCTTGTAAAGAGGATTTATGTCCCCATTATAAAAATCCCCCCTTTGAGGGTGATACATGTATCACGCCAGCGGATCCGGCAGGATTTCGGGATACATCTAGTGTAGTGTCTCTTAAACAAGTGGTGTTATCAAAATGACTATAAAGTGCTAATATTGGCGTAACTTTGTCATTCCGGCTTGTCCGGAATCTTTCTGGTCTTCTCAGAAGGATTCCCGACGCGCTTCGCTTGCGGGAATGACATCCTTTTTGAGCTGTTCATAACACCAGTCGTTTATGAGACACTACACTAGCCGGTACCAGGCTGCCGCAGCGGGATAAATATAGCAGGCACCGGACTCTTGGGCCGATGTTATTTCGTAAGTTTATTTTTTTGAGGCGGGAACTTATTTTCTTCTGCCGCAGCAATGAGATATTTAGCTCTTTTAAAGGATTTTTTGATTTTATCAACTGGAAGATCGCTTGTGTCATTGAATATTATCTGCGCTATCTTTCTGAAAGACTTGCCTTCTGTTTTTAGATCATAAACTTTCAGACAACGATCCCACACTTCAAAGGGATAAGTATCTTTTCTTCCTTTTATGTCGCGTTTGAAATCAACCAAGTATCTATACTGGCCATACCAATTTTCATCCTGCATTTCTCTCCAGTACTCTTGCTGAGCTATAGAAATTATTTTTTTGAACTGCTCATTAAGTATTTCTGCAGGCCTTTCAATATCAACTTCCAGGATAAGTCGGTTCGAATTGCATATAAATTTGTGTGTGATATTCCAAAGATGTTGTTTGTTGCTGCTGACATTGGGAAAAATTCTCGGTTTATTTATTTCGTTCGGTTTTAAGGGTTTTTGTTTTTTGCCGGGTGACACTTTAGCGGGAACCAGTTTTATAGACGTTTCATTTAATGCCTGTCTCAGTTCATCGTGAATTTTTAACCACTCCTGATATTGTTTACTTCTTGAAAGAAATTCCACAAAGTAGTTTTGTAATTTACAGCAATTATCAGCATAATTTTGTATCACTTATACATCTCTCACTTATGTTTATTTTAACTCAAAGCAAAACAATACACACAATTAAAACTGTATATTGGTCCCCAGAATAAGCGGAATAATTCTTAAACTTTCCTGACGAGTTCCTTCCGTAGACCATACCCAAACAGGCCTGAAGCTGCCGTTGTTTTTAATTAAAGAAAAAGACGATTCTATTATCGTCCGGGCGAGAGATAATCGATTGTAGGGCATTTGGGGAAGGCGGTTTTTTACAAAATAAAGAATGAAGGGGGTTTTTACACAGCATATCCTCTTCACCGATCAGCAGATCAAGACCATCACTTCTGGTGCTATCGGGAAATACTTCGCAAATTTCTTCCCGACACCAAAGGATCAGCGAGAAGCCCAAGAGAAGGTCAATGCAGCACGGAAGCATATTGCTGCAGCCGGATGTGCGAATGTCCAGTGATTGCCCGAGATAGTGCACTAATAAGCTCACCGTATAGACTAACGATCAGCGACATTCGCTAAATCCCTTCATGAATGGCCCTGAAATGTGTAGCAGCTATCAACCGTCCCCACGAATGATTAGTTAGGTCTTTCTTGCAAATAATTGCTTCAGCCTCTTTAAAATGTAGTTTAAATTCAAACCAATACCAAAAATGTTCGGTTTTAACTCAAGGGCTTCGGTATCATTTATTGTGAGGCCAGCATTATCTTCCCATTTCAATTTAATTCCTACATATGTCTTCAAACGAGTAATCACATTTTTTAGATCAGCATAATTAATTATCTCATTTCGAGTATCAGCATATATATCATCTAACAATGGACGCATTGACTCATCAAGCAGACTTTTTTCAATATGCTCATGTTTAAATTGGACACAATAATCCTCATGATAATCACTGCGATTAACGATCTGGTCGAGGATTTCAATGTGTGCCTCTGTAACACCTTTAGGAATGTCTAATAAAAGACGATCATAGTCGGACAAAAACCGTTTAAACAGATCAATAGAAATATCAATGAAGTCAGTTATATCCTCAGAATGGTTTAATTTATTCTTGTTTTCAGTTACTTGTGATTTATATTCGGTCAACTTCTGAATTAATTCTTGGGTTGAATCGCGCCACTCTTTAAAATGTTCGAAAATATCCTTAAGAGAAACGCCTGTATAGTCAGTTCCGCCTCTGAATACTGATCTTTGCCTTGCCATGTTTTTTATGAATCTATCATTTATTTTTATGCTAATTCTACATTCTGATTAAAGATTATTATCTCTCTGTGAAAGACACCCTCTGACGACAATATCCAAAGCCATGCAAAGAAAACTCTTTCATACAAGCAATTTGTTTTTGGCAGTTCTAATCAAGTTATTGTATCTGCCTATTGTCTCATCTTGAAGCCCTGATAATTCTTCTTCTCTTTGTTTATATAACTTTTCATATTTGGGGATTTCTTCTCCCGATTTGTTATCGAGTAAATCAGGATACAACTCGAAGTGAGTGAGATTGGGATTTCTTGGAACAAAAAAATGATCAACAAGAAAATGGATTAACTCAGCTAAAGCTTTGTCAAATTCATTTTTTGATGCTTGAATTTTCTTATCGAAAAAATACTTATCAGCTCTTTTACTGTATTCTGCGTATCGCATTAATGCAGACATATGCTCTTTTTCATAACGATTGTATCCTAATATTTCACAGAAATCATTCATGAATTCAGGAGATATGATGATTACTATTTCAGCATAAATGTTCTTATCATGGGCCTCTTTCCCTCTTAATCTCTCTAAGGGATACGTTGTCCAATCTTTAAAGAAAGATAATACTTCTTTAATGATTTCGCCTATTGCCATTATATAAGACCTGTTTTTTACGCCTATAGTAAAATTTACAAGAAAGTGATTAAGTTATGATTCGTTATCCACTGTTATGTGTTGTCTTCCCTAAATTTAATTGGATGAGAAAGACATATTTGAAAGGTCATCTCAGGTAATATGCCTTTGCCATATTGGATTGATGATATAGTAGCTTTAAATTCTTCTTTCAAACCTTCTGAGATAGCCTTTGCAATGATGGCTTCAAGGTCTTGCGTGGAAATTGATTTTAATTTGTCTTCCATAAACATATTTTTCCTTCCAAGAGCTAAATAATAATAATTATAATTATAAAAATCTCCTATAGCTTACCCGAAATATATCATAAGCGGTGCACGCTATTCAAAAAAGATATTAAGAGATTTAGCTTACTTATTTTGATTCAATAATAATTATGAAACATCCAATGTTGTCTCAGATCGTTATACGCAAGATTACAGGAAGAAGTTAAGCAGAAGCCCATTGATTTGATAAACCGGGGTTGGGTTGATAAAGATTTTCGACAACCTCACTCTTCATCTGGTTCTATGATTCTGGAAACTTTGCTACCACACTTCTTACATATGCCGTGCAACACAAGAGACCGACCTGACATTTCTCCCTCTCGAAGTTGCATAGGTGTGCTGGTCCGGCAACGTGTGCACCAAATTTGGTCCATGATATCTTTTCTTACCATTTCCGGTACTTGGTTCCATCGCTTCTTTGCCGCTCCTGTGAGTTTAGGAAATGGCGGTGTTTTCAGTTCCTTCGCAAAATGTCTTTCAAAGAGTTCCTTGGCTTTGAGATATCCTTCCTCAGTCATTCCTACCGATTTTGCCTTTCCTGCGGGATTCGATATGTAGCCCTTATCATGAAGCCTGTTCAATGTCTCCCAGTCAAATCCCTTCCAAGCTCTTGCACCCATTCCTTCATGTCTTTCGTGAGCTACCAGGTAGAGAAGCGCCAGAGTGTACTCGTCTATTGTGTCTTCATCGAAGTTCATTCATTCTCCGTTTAATCATTTTATGAAGTTCCTGTTTAAGATCCCCTGTCCAAAAAATATAACAAAAAAAGATAACCAAGGGAAGAGGAAAATCTTATAATCAGAACGCCATGTCTGGCGTTAATTGAGAGTAATTTAACAGCTCGTTGTTGGTAGTCCTTGCGCATATTTAAAAAAATCAACCTGGGAATTTTTCTTCCCAAACTAAACGCTTCGTGATTCTATCATGGTTTGCGGCCTTCAGCCACACACAGAGAATTTCAAGGATTCTTAAATCTCACTGAATTCCTTTTTAATTCTGCACACAGAGGCAGTTTATGGTCGAAATAATTTTAATCTTTATTAAAGACCTTTATGGACTTCTTACCTGTTTTTGTTTTCTGCCCTGAACTCTGCATAGGTATAATTTCTTTCGCCAAGTTTATCACCGAGGGCATGGTGGAACTCATGTGCGATCGTTCTATAGTCCCAGCCATCATACAGCACAACCATATGCATTACCGGAATATACAAACCAAGGACCCGGGTTTCGTCGGTTAAATATAGCTTTTTGTTTTCTATTACGATCATAGGCATTTCTGTCCACGTATCACCATAGTTTGCTTTCATCGTATCCCATATGAATTGAACATCCTCCTGGGTAATGGCACATCCCGTCATGGCGGCAACAATAACAACTGCCCAGATAATGTGTAAGGTCAGTTTGAACAATCTTTTCATCTTCTTCTCCACCTTGCTCGGTTTTGAACTGGATTAATTATTCAATTGACCTTTATATTACATATGTTGTGCCATCGCAATAAGTTATTGATTAATAGTGTTTATTTGTAAATCTGAAAGCAGCGCATTAATTAAAGTGGGCTTTTTTGGTAAATTTAGGATTGATAAGCTAAGGCGTGTATAAAACGTAATATATTGTTATTAATAATAAAATTACGTTTTTAAATATTATGAATGTATTATATGGGCGATATTGTAAGATGTGCTAAATTAGCACTTATTTTATCTGATAGTGTATTTTTCGATCTTGCGGTGGAGCGCCCTACGGCTAATCTGTAGCTTCTCGGCAGTTTTGCTTCGATTTCCATTGCAGTGGGATAGTACGTTTTCGATATGGTGTTTTATGACTGACTCAAGGGATGCATAATGTTCACCAATTTGTCGGGAGTTCTTTCTTATCTCGGGAGGCAAGTCTTGCAAACGTATGAATGTTTCAGTCGTCATTATCGCAGCATGCTCAAGAACATTCTGGAGCATTCTCACATTACCGGGCCAATCGAATGAAAAAAGAGCAGCCTGTGCAGGTCTGGATATGCCATATACTTTTTTCCCCGATTTATCACTGAACCTTTTCAGGAAATGCCGTGACAAAATCGGCATATCATCTTTTCGATCACGCAGAGGCGGTATTCTTATTATTAATGGTGTCAGCCTGTAATAAAGATCCTCTCTGAAATGTCCTTTTTTCACCTCAATAGCCAGATCCTTATTTGTTGCCGCTATAACCCTGCACCTGGCCCCAAGCAACTGGTTACTGCCAACAGGCCTGAACTCACCGTCCTGCAGAACTCTCAGTAAATGCGGCTGAACTGCGAGTGGAAGTTCCCCAATTTCATCGAGAAAAATAATACCCTCGCCAGCAGCTTCAAACATGCCAACCTTGTCGGATATTGCACCTGTAAAAGAGCCTTTCTTATGTCCAAAGAGTTCAGACTCGATCAAATTGGATGACAGGGCTCCGCAATTCACGGAAAGGAAGGGAAATTTTGCAGCCGGGCTTATGCTGTGCAGGGTTTTTGCCAGTGTCTCTTTGCCCGTTCCGGTTTCTCCCAAAATCGTAACAGTCGTAAAATATGGAGCAATACGTCTCATAAAATTGAATATTTCAAGCATCTGAAAGTTTTTACCTGCAACTTCACCAAAAGTATATTTATCATGAAGCTGACTTTCAAGGGCTCCGGTCTCAGCGCGTATCCGAACTAATTCTGAGATAACATCCAATATCTCATTAAAACGATCCTGTTCGATAAAAGGCAGACGGAAAAAAGCAAAAGCACCCCTTTTTATCATCTCAATGGCGTTTGTTGATTCTGTTCCGAAAAGAATTATTTCGGTTCTGGGGTCAATTTCCTTAACCTTGCTGATTAAATTGAAATTTTTTTCAAGCAGTATGAGATCATAATTTTTTTTTGAAACAATACCTTCAAATTGCTGATCTGGCGGCATTAGATCTACAAAATGATTACTCAATAATGTCAGTATTTCATCATTAGGCTTTTTGACAGCATATAATATTTTGAGCATCTGTCGCCTGCACCTTCCTCTCTCTGGGTCTAACAGAACACTCCTTCCCCCTGTTTTCCAATTATAACCCATGTGTCGTTTATTACGTTAACTATGAATCTCTACGAAAAGAAGTTTTATTTTTTAGGGAGAGGCCGAGATAAGGTTTAATCTATTTATGTGTGATGTACTTGTAAACACTATACTGTGAATATGACTTAATACCTGATAATCATAATTCCTCCAGGACTTTAAGGAATGCTTCCAATATTTGTGGATCGAATTGCGTGCCTGCGCATCTTATAAGTTCTGATATCGATTGTTCTCTGCTCAGGCCTGCTCTGTAAGGCCTGTCAGCAGTCATGGCGTCAAAGCTGTCAGCAATATGAATGATCCGAGCGCCAAGGGGAATACTATCCCTTGAGAGCCCGTCCGGATATCCCATCCCGTCTATTCTCTCATGATGATGCCTGATCACAGGTAGAATGTCTTTCAGTTGATAAATCTCTTGCAATATCCTCACTCCCTGATCTGGATGTTTTTTTACTATCTCGTACTCATCCGGGGTTAACTTTGTCGATTTGTCCAAAAGATTATCATAGGTGCCTATTTTCCCGATATCGTGCAATAGGGATGCAAGTCGCAGGTTTGTTAGCTCATTTTCTTTCATGCCCAATTTTTTGGCAATCTCCTCTGCATAGAGTGCAACCCGTTCCGAATGACCGCGTGTCCAATTGCTCTTTGCGTCAAGCGCGTTCACCATTGCCCTGACAAGTCCCATGAAAAGTTCCTGAAGAGATTCCTCTGCATGCTTTTGTTCGGTTATATCAATGCCCACGGCTTGATTCTCTCTATGAAGATTGCCTAAAAAGATCCCCCTTATGATCCACCTTTGGTGGTGCATCAATCCGGACTCCTGAGTGAAAGTGAGATCTACGGTAACGAGAGGATTTTCCCGGCTAATTGATGAGAGCGCATGTATCAAATCTTCCCTTTTTGTGTTGTCAACAACCTCTACAAAACTCTTTCTTAGGAGATGTTCCTTTGTTTTACCAAAATATCTGCAAAAAGCTTCATTCATAAAGGTTAGCGTTCCTTCTGTCAGAAAGCGGCAGATAATTTCTTTCTGATGGTCTTCAATAATTGAACGGTATATTTCTTTGAGTTTTTGCATTTCATGTACTTCGCATGCCCTGGCTATAGTATTTCTCAATATTTTGAAATCAAGAGGCTTTATTATGTAATCAAAAGCTCCTGTCTTCATTGCATCAACCGCCGTCTGAATAGTGCCGTGCCCTGTCATGATAATACAGATAAGATCAGGGTCAATTAACCGCGCCTTATTAATGACATGAATACCATCCGAATCCGGCATGACAAGGTCACAAATTAGCAAATCGTACTGTCGCTCTTCTAACCTTTCCAATGTTTCCGCCGAATTAGTGCAACAGGTGACATTATATCCCCACCGTTGCAATATATCGGCAAGGATATTCAGTATGCCGATATCATCATCAACAATAAGAAGATGTGCCTCATTGAGGTTGTTTTGCCCGAAGACATTCTCCTCCGTGAAGGTTTCTAAACTATTAACTGAAGTTAACGAAGCATATTCTTTCATCCGTAACTCCTATTCTTAGTTTTTCAAATTTTTTTTATGGAAGCAATCCTACCTAGGTAGGGTAGAGCAGGTTTATCAATATTTTTTTTAATAATTGTACTTCTCCAATTTTATCCTGCCTTTAAAATGCGTAGGATACGATAGGATACATTGATAGGGCAGCTTGGTTCTGAAAAAACAATACTTGTAGGTGTTAGAAATACCGGCCATTTTCTTCACGATCCGAAAATAGCCCCAAATGACTCCGTCTTGAAGATTCAAAACTTAAAGATGTTGAATACGAATTGTACGCCTCAGATACGGATCAATCACTTCGAAACACACTCTGCATATCCTGCGGTAATGCTATGGGTGTTTGTAATAGGGAGGAGGCAACAACTGTGAAGTGCACGCCTCACGCCTTACGTTTTATATTTGACGGTTCACGGTCTATATAGCAGAAAAGATTTGCGAAGTCTGGCAGGGGGTACTTCAATGGGGCAATTTCCTAATTTGATCTTCTATATTTTTCCAATTCCTGTTTCAGGTTTACCGTTTCTTTCTTCAATTCCTCTATTTGTTCCTTTAGCTCCTTCATACTCAATTCTCTTCTCACCGCAATATTATAAAAATCTTCAAGTTCCTTCATTTTTTTCTGGACGGCTTTTCCCGCCACAAACAGTTTATCCTTCATTTCAAGGTTTTTTATCCTTGCAATAAGCTCTTTTAAAGTGAAGGGCTTTTTTATGAAATCTGAAGCTCCGGCTTCAATAACTTTATCAAAGGGAAAATCGTCCACATATCCTGTTATTACAATAATATTCATTTTGGGTCTAATATTTTTAACCTTTTGTGTCAATTCAAGGCCGTCCATACCGGGCATAAGAATATCGATTTATTGTGTTGTGTTTTTTATAGTACCTCGTATAAGCCCGTCCGGCAAAGTGGGACCCGATTCACCTTTTATCAGCCCGGTATCAACACGACTAAAAATTGATTGGAGAACGATCACCCTCTCATTAACATTAATAGCCCCTTCATGCATCAGTGATAAATAAATATGGGTGAGTTGATGTCTTTCTTTCGCATCTCGTGACATATGGTAAGCGCTTAAGGACATCTTTGCAAAAAAATGAATTGCATATACCCCCACAGAAGCCATAAAAGCTAATATTAAGGTAGCTTTTACTCCAGCCCAGCTTAAAGCGTTATCCCCGAATATTTCTGCGGGAAGATTATAGAGGACTGAAACCAAAAAAAGTAAAAATAGGGCTGTTGCACATACAAACCAATTTCTCCATAACTCCCCCTTTTTTTTGTACTCCTCTGCTAATATCTGCCAATACTCTGCTGGTTCTTTAAGTCGCAACTGCTCGTTATATAGTTTTTTTAAATCTTCCAGGTCTTGGCCCTTTTCCTTTAAAAGAGAGTCGGCAGAATCTTGTATTGTGTTTTTCCATCCTATTATTTTTTCCCGGAATTGATTGAAACTATTATCAATTTCAGCCTCTTTCTGCAGGGATTCCTCGCCGCGCACTAAATACTCTTTATGCGAGGTGCTTATCGCATCGGTAAAACGACCGTGCAAATCCGAGAGAGATTTCTCTAAAGCGCCAAGTTTCTGGCTCATAGCTGCATCGAACTTTGTAGCGAAAAATGCATAAAGATATCCCTCAAGGTTTTGTTTATTCTGCGGAGCTAAATTATCAATCAAGAGAAAATCAAACATCGCATCAGCATGACGATCGTTTTCTTTGCATTTTTCTAATATGAGGTTTGCAATCGGATTGACGGAATAAAAACACGGGAACCGATTTTGACTCGCAAGGTTGACAGCTTCATCAATTAATCTGACTGCTTGATCATCATTATTCTCATTAATTGCCCGATCAACTGCTGTAACTATTCGATTAAAATTTGAGCTTATTTGACCAGCTTTACTACTATTACATTCTCGCCAAAAATCCCGCTCCTTTGACATAAAATCATGAAAGTGTTGAAGCGTAGGAAATTCCATTTTTTGGGTGCCGGGAAACATGAATACTTTTACATCCCTATCTCGGAAGTGTTGTTCCACTATTTCTCTATTGCTCATTTATGCCTCCGTATCCCTATTTTCAGTCCTCATTATATCAACTTTTATGATTAACCACTATATATAAGCACTCATCTATAAACACCTAATCAGGCCGATTTAGCCTTTTTGAATGCGCAGGGGTAGTCTGGTATTGCCTTTTGTGCTTTAATGCCTGAAAAAACCTTAGAATTGCCTGAAAGAACTATGGAGTATGCAGGTGGAGTAATGATTGCCTTTTATGCGAGGGATGCGCAGATGGCTTTTATATTGCCCTATAAAGAATAAAAAAAGGCCGGCGGGATATCCCGCCGGCCTTCTCTCCTGATTCGCTTACGCTGCCTTTTCCTTCAATGCCTTCTTTACCCCTTCGCCGGTAAGCACCGTGCGCCTGATCTTTTGCAGGCTGTGAATGATGCAGTCGAGTTTTTCGGGTTTGAGGTCCGAGTGGAAAACAGCCTTTTGCAGGTGCGCGGCCTTGTCGTACTGATAGATTCTCTTAATGAACCGCTCGATGGAAGTCATCAGGCTGTTGAACGTGGCAATCGATTCACGCTCAGTCTCTGATAGCGGAGCCAGGGCAAATATGTTCTCCTGGCTTTCAAGGTTGATCATCGCGGTGACAAAGGAATAGAGTTTGTTATAGGTATTCAGCTCACCCTTCTGTATCTTTGTGAACACTATGCCCTGCTTATCCTGCGGCAGCCTGCTTATCTCATACGCCTGCGAAGGAGTGAGCGTGCCCCTGACCGTCATCTCCTGATATTCAGGCGTAAGGTTCAACAGGCTGACCCGGTCGTAAATGGGGCCCGTCTTTTTATAGCCGAGTTTTTTTGCGAGGTCTTCAATCGACCATCCCCTGTCCAGCAGCCGCTGATATGCCCTGCCTTCTTCAATGATATTCAGGTCCTGCCGCTGGATGTTTTCGAGCAGGGACAACTCTTCCACCAGGGCGTCGTCCGCCTCGATCACCCGCGCGGGGATCGACTTCGCATGGATGGAGAGAGAGGCGCGGTAGCGCCTCTCTCCTGCTATTATCATGTAGCGGCCGTCGCGGGGAGTTACAACAATCGGCTCCAGGACGCCGTATTCCTTTATGGACATGGCAAGCTCTTCGAGCTTTTCCTGATCGAAGTCTTTCCTCGGCTGGTCCGGATTGGGGAATATCATGCTGATGGCAAGCTCTGTAATATTGTTGTATTTCATGGCATGTCCTCCTTTCTCCGGCATTATATCCTCATCGGCATGACAACGGCTTTCTTGTTGATAATCGCCGGCGGATAATCTTTGTCCGTCGGTTCCTTGAGTTCGAGGACGACTTCCTGGCTTTCATACGACTTGATCGCCTCGATGATGTACCTGGCATTGAAAGAGATATTGACAGTGCCCTTGTCCTTCCCTTCCGTCTTGCAGGGTATCTGCCATTTGTACGTGCCCCTGTCCGGACTCTGCGTCTCGATCGTGAGGTGGCTGTTGATCTTCAGAATGACCGACTCGTTATTCAACGGAAGAACACCGTTCATGTTCTGGAGAAAATCCGCAGAGGAGAACCTTACCCTGATGGGATTGTTCTTTGGGATGATATCCGCATATTTGGGGAAATTCCCGTCAATGGTTTTTATAAGCATCTCGCCCTCTGCGACCGGATAGGTCATGTAGTTTTCACTCACCGTTATGGACACGGTTTTATTGAGCAACAGGTATTTATCCTCTGCAATGGCCTGTACGCAGTCTTTCAATGAGCCCAGCTGAGCGATCTTCTGCCTGATAATATCGGCGCTTACATAGTCGTCGAGATACCCTGTAGAAGAAACCGGGCCCTTGTATTCGAGGTTCACCCCGTAGAACGATTTCTGGAATACCTGAGGCTCATACCGGACATGGACCTTGTGTCCGAAGACGTCAAGATCGAATTTGGCCGGCTTGTCGATCGCCTCGCCGACCTTAGGTTTCCCCTTCTCCATGGTGAGCTTCGGGATCTCCGCCATCGGGTATTTCAGCATGAGGGACACGGCCCTGCGCGGGATAATCAGCGATGACGCCTTGTCTCCCCTGACCCGGACGGTTTCCATGTGCAGCCGGTGCCCGTCAGTTGCAACAACCTTGCTGCGGTCGAGATCAAGGTAGACGCCGCTCAGCTGATAGCGGGTTTCATCCTTGCCGGCCATGGCGCGCGACACGCTTTCAAGCCCGCCGATAAAGTTGTCGATAGAGAGGCCGGTCCATTTCTTTACCTCCGGCTTGACAGGGAAATCCTCGCCGCCCAGAGTGAATATCTTGCACCTGCCGTTGACGCTCACCGTATTGTCCTTAAAATCAAGGACTACTTCTTTGACATCGACAGGCAGCGCCTTGACCTCTTTCAGCAGCAGGGCAGCCGGAAGGCACTTTGCTATCTTGTTGCCTTTGCAGGCTGACACCTTCGACCATGAGACTTCGAGGTCTGTAGCCATCAGCCTGCAATGCCCTTTCCCGTCGCAGTCGATCAGAACATGCGTGAGCACCGGCATGCCGTCCTTTTTTGCGATGAAGTCCACCGCAACCGATATGTCCCTCTGGAACGATTCCCGCATAAAGGCAATGGTCGCCGGCTTTGCGTCTTTTTTCGGCTGATCCTTCTCCGGGGCCTTTGCCTTAACTTCGGCGTCTTTCGGTACGACCTTCAGGTCGGGCTTCTTTTCTTCGGCCCGGTCTGGCTTCTTTTCTTCGGCCGTAATTGTCTTTACCGCTTTTCCTTTTTCATCGTGTACGACTATCACTTTCTTTTCCATTTCAAATCTCCTTTCCCTTCGTCGGGTTAACAGCTTACATTGATTGTTTTTCCGTCGGCTCCATAAAGCAGCATGAGCCACTGCCTCAGCTCCCCTGCCGGGACCGTGGCGTTCCCCAGTTCCACTGTCTTGAACAGTGGGTCGTATTTAGCATGCATCACCCCCTTTCCGCCGTCCTGTTTAGTGAATTGAATCGTGATGTCCATCTTGTTCCTGCTCTTCAAAATCTCGCCCAAATCCCTGGATGACTGCAATCTCCTTTCGTTCATGGTTAATCCTTTCCATTGAGCAGACTTTCCGTCTTCGCGCCCCGGCGCTCGACAAATTCACTGACTGCCTGAGCCACCAGGTGCGTTATCGGAACATGCTCCGAGTTTTTCATCTTGTGAAGCTCGGCCATATCTTCTTTGGCAATCCTGTTTGCAGCCCACGTATATTTTCGGTATGTCATTTCATCCTCCGGTTTTCAGGAAATTTTCTATCCTTTTGACTTTGAGCCAGAACGGGTTTTGGAGGCAGCGCTTGTCTGATATCGGATAGCGCGAATTGAGTTTCTTCATCACAATGCCTTCGTTGACCGCGTCCTGAATGGCATCGTGGTAAAGTTTCCTTTTGCCGAGCTCGACCTGCCTTGCTATTTCGATATCAGAAGTTTCGGCAACGGACTCCGTCAGGTATTTGCGCCTTTCCGATAAAGGAAGCTCGGTGAGCATCTTCCCCCTGAACATCAGGATGTCGAAAAGGTAAAGCCTGCCTTTCAGTTCCGTGCGGAAGTGGATAAGCTCGCCGTCGAGGATTGTCTGCTCAGGGACAGACAGAAGGCCGTCCCTGAGAGACTGCAACGGCTCGTTGATCGTGGTCTTGTGCCTTGTCCAGAGCGTCAATGCCGCATCCCGGTACACAAGACATCTCCAGCCGTTTTTCTTGATTTCCGCTATCCATGATACGTCTCTGACCAGTTCGCCAAAGAACCTGCTTTCCAGGCTTAGAGGGTTTGGCTTGCATGGATAGTAGTACTTCATTACTTCACCCGGATTGAAGGCTTGTTCTGTTTTACGCCCGCCTGCATCAGCTTCTGCCGCTGTTCCTGAGTGAATGCCGTAAACTGCTCATGCGTAAACCGGGTATTGGGCTTGAAGGTCTTTTCGACTGAGAAGAACTGCGCAAACCTTTCTGGGCCCACAGCTTTGACGATCTCCTTGAGGCTTTCTTCGGATATGTCTTTGACTGTGATGACCATGTCACGGCTGAAGTATTCATCGAAGCTGTCACCGGCAATTTCCCTTAACGCCTTTTCATTCTCGGCGCCGATTCTGGAGTATTTGTCAGACCAGGAAATGCCGATCGATAAACCTTTTGTGTCGGGTATGCGCACCGAGGACTGATAGCCCTGTTGTCTGCAAAGGGTTTCGCGTATCGGAGAAACGCTTTCGACGATCTCAGCGGAGAGCGTTTCGTACATAGATTCAAGGCTGTCGAGTTCCGCTTTGACTTCCCTGATCTTCGCTGCCCTGGCTTTTATTTCATTTGATACTGTGAGGACCGGGACTTTCGATTTCGCAGATTTTTCCTTTTTAGGTTCGGCGGCGGTTGCCAGGACATCTGCGAGGTTGAAGTCTTCCTGTGTTTTGACTTTCTTTTTTGCGGCTGTTACACTTTGCATACTACCTCCTAACTCTTCGTCGGGTTTGGGGATTAGTACATGGGGCGCAGTGTCAGCTGTGCCCCATGCGTTTCTTACGCCTTGCCTGTCCTGATTTTTACTGCTTCTTCCGTATAGGGGTTCCTGAGCCTGGCTTCATTTTCGAGCTTCACCCCCTCAGACCAGAAATGATCGGCTCCCCTTTTCTTCGCGCGGCCGCGGTTTGTGTGCATATCGAGCGCGTAATCCGGGACTTCGAGCTTCCATCCCTGTTCCCTGCGGCCGTACATGGCGATCTGAAACTCATCGCCGATGCGGCTCTTCTTTGACCTGCACATTGAGAGGATCGCATTTGCCAGGACCATCCTGAATGAGCGGGACTTCCTTTTCGGCTCTTTGTCGTATTCCTTTTTTAATTCCTGATAGAGCCGCCTCATCTCCGCTACATAAAGGACTGTCTGAGGGTCTGCAATCCCGATATCCTCGACCGAGATAACCTGCAACCGCTTCCATAAATAATCCGGGAACCGGGTCTCCATCTCCACTGCCCAGAACATGGCGTCTTCTTCCAGTCCCCTGCGGATGGATTTCTGGAGGGCCGAGGCCACTTCATCAAAGGGATATCCGTTTTCCGTCTGCCTCTGAAACAGCATTTCCAACATTTCATCACCTCCTTTTATAGCTCTGATTTACTCTGCTTATAGGCTCCCACAGACAATTTCCCGGTGTAAAATTGTTTTTTTACATAGGGTTATAAAAAGAAAACATGGATTTGCAAGAATACTGCCGGGTGGTAGTAGAAGGCTGAAGTGGCTTATTTTGAAGCGGTTTTTAAGGGATGCAAAAATACTGCCTGGGGGAAAGATTAAGTCGCTGAGATTTTAGTAAGATTCAACCCTGTCTAAAACAGGTTTTATATGAACTATTTTACTAACTGATAGAATAATTGAATGAAGATATTTCCGGGGAAAGATGATTGGCTTTCTTTAATCCTGCGTTGGACAATAATTTCGCTTGTGTGTATCTTTAGTTTAATGTTCTTTACTAAAATGCCGGGAAGCTCATATTCAGGACCTCTTCAACCTCTTTCAGAGTGCGAGCAGGAAGTGTGTCGTAATCTCAAACAGCAAATATCTATGCTGGCGGAGAGGATCGGGGAAAGAAATATATGGAAATACAGTAATTTGAAAGCTACTGCTCATTACATTGAAAAAGTGATGACGGAATTGGGGTATGAGGTTAAGGAACAAGAATACGTGGTTGAAGGTTTACACGTGAAGAATCTCGAATGGGAACTCATCGGTCTACACCATCCAGAAGAAATTATTCTTGTAGGCGCCCATTATGATTCCGTTATTGGTAGTCCCGGTGCCAATGATAATGCTTCTGGCGTAGCTGCTGTTCTTGAAATTGCCCGTCTTCTCAAAAAAGAATCGCTTTCTCGCACAGTTCGGTTTGTCACGTTTGTTAATGAAGAACCACCTTTTTTTCAAACCGATAACATGGGGAGCCGTGTCTATGCCTCACGGTCCCGCCAGCGTGGGGAGAAAATTGTTGCGATGCTTTCACTTGAGACAATAGGATATTATTCCAATGAAAAAGGGAGTCAGAAATACCCGTTTCCCTTCAGTTTATTTTACCCTGACACTGCTAATTTCATCGGTTTTGTCGGAAATATTTCATCCCGGTCATTGGTTAGGGAAGCCATAGAGATATTCCGCAGCAATACTGCTTTTCCTTCTGAAGGTATCGCAGCGCCGGGTTGGATTATGGGAATAGGCTGGTCGGATCACTGGTCATTCTGGGAAGAAGGATACCCGGCCATCATGATTACTGATACGGCCTTATTCCGTTATCAATACTATCATTCTCAACAAGACCTTCCAGATAGAATTGATTACGAACGGATGGCAAGGGTTATAGTTGGAATTAGCCAGGTTGTAAGCCAGCTCTCGACTGTAAAATAACCCTGTCGGTACGGGTCTCCCGTGTTCATTGTCGTATGGCTTCCCCTGCGTGTCACCCCTGACACCCCGGAAGTCCATCTATCGGTTATGGCAGTTATTGTCAAGATAGATGCTTCGGCCTTCCCCTGTCTGTGAAAGGGTCGGCAACTCCATTCCGTTTTATCGAGGCTACATCCAGGTTCGCTTGCGCTGCGACCCGCAGGTTTGCTCAACTCCCTTTCGGAGCCTTTGTCAGGAAACTTAGTGCTTCAGGTTACCCTTAACACCTCCCTCAAGCTATATGGGTGAACTACCAAATTCCCACAGTCGGACTTTAACCGACAAGTCATACGTTTTACACGGCATACCACAGTACTCAACGTTTGATGCATGACTTTAATTTCCTATATTTCTTTTGAAAATCATCAAAGCATGTCTTAACTCCGCATGTCAGTTAAAACAATGCGGCTCTGAGCAAACAATGGATTAATTTATAATTCATTTTTTTTATCACCCAAAGCCAAGCGACAGCTGAGATTTTTTATATCATCCGCTTAGAAATACGCTGCTCAGGCAGTACTCGGCGCGATAATTCCTTAAGCTCTGCTATTGGGAATGATAAAAGTTGTTTCCCGACACTTTTCCTATGTTTATATCGCTCGAAAATGATATTTCCTGGGCCATTATAGATTTCTTCATATTGACCGTCCTTAAAAAGCTTGAAGCCTAGATAATAGTCTGGCATTGTCTTGAAGGTTAACTGATCTTTGAATGTCGCCTTAATCTGCACTTTTCGGCCATCTTTTGTTTCGGCGTCATGATCTGGCTGTGAGGTGTCATGCAATCGTATATCGTATTCCAAGGCTGCAATCACCTCGCCGATGTCTCCAACCAGCCGACCATCAATTGTAAATTCCCGATTTGAAAAGCTTTTTTAAGCTGAGAGATACCTTCAAATATCAGTGAGAGAGCTTGATTAATAGTTTGGTGCTTTGGCATATATATTTATCTTTTTGCCAACCCCGCTGCCACCTCGCGGAAACTGGCTAATCCTGCTTCAATATTTTCAATTATTTCATCAGCTAAAACTTCTGGCTCAGGCAAATTATCAAGGTCTGTCAGGCTCTTGTCCTTCAACCAAAATATATCCAAACTGGTTTTATCACGTGCAATGATTTCTTGATATGTGAATTTCCGCCAGCGTCCTTCGGGATTTCGTTTCTCGGACCATGTCTGTTTACGTTCGTGTCTATTCTCTGGGTTATAGCGCTGAATGAAATCCTGCAAATCCTGAAATCTGAGAGGGTTCTTCTTTAGGGTATGATGAATATTGGTACGGTAATCGTAATACCACACCTCCTTTGTCCAAGGGTCTTTGCCAGCCTCCTTATTATCAAAAAAAATAACGTTCGCCTTTACACCTTGCTTATAAAATACTCCGGTTGGAAGTCGCAGAATTGTGTGAAGGTCTGTATTCTGTAGCAGCTTCTTGCGAACTATTTCACCAGCGCCACCTTCAAAGAGTACATTATCTGGAACTACTACGGCTGCCTTACCCGTAGTTTTAAGCATTGTTCTAATATGCTGCACAAAATTTAGTTGCTTGTTTGAAGTTGTTGCCCAAAAATCTTGTCGATTATATGTATAATCTTTGTCTGTTTCTTCTTCACCTTCTTCATTTGTCGCGGTTAGGCTGCTTTTCTTGCCGAAAGGCGGATTTGCAAGCACATAGTCAAAGGTTTGGCTGGGTTGCGCAAGCAAGGCGTCATTAGGGGAAATTGAAGGTTCATCGTCGATCTCACCTATGTTATGGAGGAACATGTTCATCAGGCATAACCGGCGTGTGTTCGGGACTATTTCATTGCCGGAAAAAGTTTTATGTTTAAGGAACTCTAATTCTTTCTTGTCTAATTTATAGTTTTCTCGATTGCTGATGAAATCGTAACTCGCCAACAAAAACCCACCGGTGCCACACGCAGGGTCTGCTATAGTCTTATGCGGCTCCGGCCGCATACATTCAACAATAGCTTTTATGAGAGCACGCGGCGTAAAGTACTGACCTGCTCCAGATTTAGTATCTTCCGCATTTTTTTCGAGCAGGCCCTCATATATCTCGCCTTTTACATTTGCGCCCATGGATACCCAGTTTTCTTTATCGATCATATCGATGACCTTATAAAGCATTGCGGGGTCTTGGATCTTGTTTTGTGCCTTTGTAAAAATATGGCCTAACATGCCTTTATTCTTGCCAAGGTTTTGCAGAAGCTCAATATAGAGGCCCTCAAGCTCTGCGCCGGTTTTTTTCTTTAACTGTGGCCAGCTGTATTTCTCTGGGATTTCAATTTTGCGATTATATGGCGGCTTAGAATATTCATCCGCCATTTTCAGAAAAATGAGAAACGTGAGCTGCTCAAGGTAGTCTCCATAGCTTACCCCGGCATCTCTCAAGACGTTACAAAAACTCCATACTTTGGATATAATTTGCTCTGTTGTCATAAATACCTCATATGATTATGCCGTTTGAAATAACTCTTCTACCCATTCGAGATCGCGGCGAGCAGCGACTAGACGCCGTGCGAATGCCGAATATCGCGATTTTGCATTCATCGCATTGATAATATTCCGAACAATACCAGAAAATGCACCATTCACTGCATGTCTTCCTGCTCCACATTCACCTATAAGCCCATTTGCCTCATCAATCCAACTTTCGAGATCAGCTGCAATATTGCGACGTGCTTCGTTTTGATCTTCGTGATCCAGATGATATAACTCGATAGATCTTTCAGCCTTCTCTTTTTTTAAGGGGTCATCCGGATATTTTGCACACGGTCGTCCATCGCCGCGAAAGTCTAACCAGCCTGGCTCCATGGCTTTACAAGGGTCCAACAATGTAGATTCTTCATTTGTTTCTTCACCAGGGTTATAACCTCTTTGACTCTCATCAATAAGAGGAAAGCGATCCCCTTTGCCCTGGGCCTGACCCGTCGCAGGATTTTTCCTTCGGCTGTTACAGAAAGTACACGAGTAACGATAGTTGTTTTTTTCAAACGCAAGCCACCAGTAGCCGTCGTGCGCTCTTAAGGCCTCGGCTACCCGTCCCTTAGGTCTATAGTGGTCAACCGCATCGTCGGATCTCTCTTGCTTTGCTTCGCAGTACCAACATTTGTCATGGGACAATTCTGCAAGCTTAATTTTTAGGTCACGCCATACGTGGGATCGGGCATCAACGTCACAGACTCCATTCGTCACGTCAGACAGCGCCTGCTGCCCAGCCTGTTCCCAACCATCAGGAACTTGTATATGTCGATTATCTATAAACCTCATTGATGCGAGTCCTCATCTTCTTTCGCTTTAGCAACGGCTTCTCTAAGCAGCTGTTTTGCTAATATTAGCTGCTCATTGGCCGGTAATTGAGCAATCTTCTGCTGGTTCGTAACTTCATAAGTCGCGCGTGCCTTTAGATATTCTCTGAAAACAGGATCACGAGCTTCATGCCGGAAACCATACGGCTCAAGCTCAATATTGATCGCTTCCAGACGACGCCGCTCCTCGACGACAAGCTTGCCTTCTTTCAAAGATAATTTGCGGCGCTCTTCCAATAATGACAGAGTGTGATTGTCCAATGCAGCTGCAAGCCCAAACATATCGCTTGTCACAATACCGGAGTAGCCCATGCCGCGAGGATCTTCATCAGGCGGCGTAACACTAACAGACAAATTCTCCTGGTCGCGTTTGAGAATTTGGACCTGCGCCCGAACCAGTTCAGCAATCGAAAGTGGATTGTGTGTTGTCAGCACTATATGGCTACTTTCACGGCTTTTCTGATCACTACCAACAAATTGTTGCAAATAAGCAAGGTAATCGACGCACCATCTGGGATTCAGATGTGTATCGGGTTCATCGAGTAGAAATAGGCTTTCTTCTTCAGTTGTAAAACGGAGGAGTCCGAGAACTGTTAATAACTGCTGTTCGCCTTCACTAAGCTCTCTGAAGGTAACAGCACCATCATTGTTCCTAAGCTTAACTCGGATTCTAACTTCTTCGATGAGTTCAGACACATACGTGCTTTCCAGGTCCCGAAAGAATTCTCGCGGTTCTTTATTGCCCACCAGATCCAGCAGGGCTTCAAGATCTTTCACGTAGAGATACCTGAAGCCCCTCATTTTCTTATTCCAGAGCGTTGATTCAACCCGGCGGCTAATGCTGATAGGTGCAAGTGAAATATCTAATAACCTGTCAAGAAATGTTCTTACAATACCTTCTGCACCCCAGAATATCTCTTTATTCTTAGTCCTATCCCATGGTGGCTGTTTAAGCACAAAGAGGACAGAATCAATGCCCCCATCTTCTTCCAGACCAAGCTGCTTATCAAGAAATTGTCTTACTACTTTGTCTTGCTGCAGAATAAACGCCAATAACACAAACTGGCTGTGTACTGGTAGGGCATAGAAGAGGCGCCGGAAGCCGGGCTCTTTGCCACGGCGAAGGAGTGTATCGTAACCAACAAGGTATTTCTTGAATACCTCCTGCATTCGTTCACTCGTGCCGGAATAGTAACCAAAGACATATTTGGGCAGATAATTGTCTTGATCGTTAAGAAGTTTATTAAGAGTGATTGGATCTCCGAGATCATCCTGAGAATTATTCAGCGATTCCTTAGCCCTTGTATTATTCCCGGATGCTACCGGTTTGATATGAATTTGATAACTTTCTCTTTCCCTTTTAGGATCAGCATCGATATGCACCCAGCATTTCCCGAGCATCTGATATCGCAGTCGGTAAGGAAAAGATGGTCTATTTTTTTCACCTTTTTGATTTTCCCCCATGACCAAATCGCGGAAAAGAGTTGCAAGGGCCTCCAACACATTTGATTTGCCAGTGCCATTCCATCCTATAACGATTGTGACCCAATGGCCTTCGTCAAAATTTATAGTGACGTCTTTAAGGTTTTTGTAGTCCCCTATCCAAAAGTAATCTAATCGCACCTTTTAGACTCCCTGTGCAATTCGCAACCAGTCTTCATTGCCTCTGCGCTTTACTGTCACCCTTTTTGCCTTTATATGATCGCGAAGCTCTACATAGATCTTTTCGATATCGTCTGTCCCCGACCCATCAGCAATACCACAACGTCGAAATGCCTCTTGAGCGCTCATCCAATCTTTTTTTGTCTTTAATACTTCCATAAGGTCAGCCATGGTTATTACCTCCTTTATTCTCTTCCCCTTTTTCTGCACACCTCTTTTTTCTTCTTGCTGTGCCGCTTCTCGTTCTGCCCTGATACGTTCCAGTAACATTGATGCAGGTTCATCGGTTGGGTCTTGAGGAACAAGCTGGCCGGAAAAGGCTTTTGTGAGTATTGATTGACGAAGGTTTGCAGCTATTTTAATGTTTAAATCAAGTTCTTTATCAATTTCGTTCATTTTAGATATTTGTTCTTCAACAAGACTCGCTATTTCTCTTTGCTCATCCAGTGGTGGTAGCGGGAATGTTATCCATACCATACGCGTCAACCCTAAATCTTGGTTGCCTACCCCATGAGTATACTTTTGCGATTGTTTATAACAATGGGGAGAATTTAGAATATGTTGCAAAAAAGTTTTCTCCAAAGAATCAACAAGCCTGAGAACCGCAACATGTACCCATACATTAAACTCCCTCGTTTCAGTATTGATTTTTGCAATTCCTGTTGTTCCCCCTTTCGTATACAACAGATCTCCATATTCAGGTTTACAACGTTCAGACAGTTCTTGATGAAGTTCCTCAGAGATATATTTCGCTGTGGAAAAATCTATCCCCTCGGGTCTAATGTTGCCACCCGAAATAAACGGAATACCACTTTCGGAGTATTTTGGACTATAATGTGGGCCATCTTTGACTGACCACGCTACCTGTCCAAGATTAGTCCATACCCATGTCTCAGGTAAAATGAATGTTTCTTCTTTTTTAGGAAGCTCAGCTTCCTTATACCGCTTCTTCCAGTTATCGTCTTTCGGCTCTTTCCCTTTTGCTCTCATGCTATTTAATTCAGCTTCTTCCCATTTCTCCCGACGCTCAATAAGAATCCGCTTAAGCACTTCACTTGCAGGTTCGACATCGGGATGATCTTTCCTCCACTGGTCAGTAAGCTTTCCTTCGAAGGCATGTTTAAGCAACGTCTGGCGATACACCTTAAGTTGCTCTCGGGCAGCAATAAGACTTTCGATGCCCTTATCTATCTCGGAGAATAACTCTTCAATTTTAGCAACGATTCGCGCTTGTTCGTTTTGAGGAGCGAGAGGAATTTGTTTCTTTGAATAAACAGATATCCAATACCGCTTATGCGTATCTGTATTCATTTGAATAGTCGACATGAAATAAAACGCATATTTAATATCAACCAAGCTGCACGTGGGTATTAATATCTTCATTGCTGATGATTTCACCTTAAAAGGGAAATTCACAAATTTTGTTGCCGTCGTGAAATCATCAAATATTATCACCGGCAGATCTTTGAAGATACCAGTGGTTTCATTCGTGTAACCAATAATGAAAGACTTGCCGGGAGTCAAGACAGGCGTGGCATAACTATCATCATAGTCAGTTGAAGCGACAATGAATTCTGTCGGCTGAATGTAATCAAGCAAATCATCAAATATTGCTGTAGCCCAGCCTGCTGGTAGTTCTTTTATCTCGGTCATTTACGCCGCCAATGCCTCGTTCAATTCTTCAATCAACGGGTCAATCTCCTCTCCAAAGAGTTGCCACATCTTGCCCAGCCCGCCTTTTGCATTGAAGGGCGAGAGTTCCAGATCATCACGTTCCATATGAAATGAGTTGGCGATATGGTCGCGGATCATTCGCAGCCATTCCATCTGCGCTTCATTGAACTTTGGGGCATTGCCACTGTGACGTTTAAGTATCCAGCTCTGGAAATTTCGGCGAACGGTATCATCATAGGGGGTAATAGTATTGTCAATACCACAAACACGGCGAATTAATGCCACAAGTGCAGTTAGTTCATTCTGGGGTGATTTCCCCTGCACGTTGTCGAGTTGTGCGTAAGCGTTCCAGACACGAAGCGGCGCCAGTTTTGGCTGATCTGCCTTGAGTTTTCCGAGAACCTGACTAATCATGGTGTACGTCAGCTCTCTTCTGCGATAGGGTTGGTCATAGAAAATGCTTAATGCCAGGATTTCATCCTTGTGTTCTTTGAGGTAGTCGGCAAACTCTGTGATAAGTTTTTTTGCATTGTCCACACTATCGCCATGCCAGCCGGCAAAGGTAACTTTGTCGATGTTAATGACGTCAATAGTCTGCTCGTGGCTGCGACGGATGCTTTCGATAAGATCACAGACCTCTCCGGTGAATACCTGCGTCGCAGACTTGATGAGAGCCTCTTGCGATTGTTTGAGCTGCTTTTCCGTCGGTTCTTTATATTGTGCAATGTCAAACAAGTCGCGGGCTTTGGCCTCTATGATGTCTCCGTCCAGCGCGGATAATAAACCGTGGGTAATCTTCGTAAGAGCTGCGCCGCCGGTCTTTTCAGTTATCTTCTTCTGTTCATCGTCGGTAAGCTGTTTGTTCAGCCTTGCCAAACGGTTGGCCAGTGAGGTGATAGTGTCTTCGTCTTTGACGCCCATCATCACACCGTACAGTAAATCTTTAAGCGGCACACCGGGTTTACGTTCTAAAGGACGGCTGTCGCTCTTGAGCGATTTGGTCACGCCGATAGCATCTACGATGACAAACCGGTCCTTATTTGCCTTTACCGAAGGAGTGACTTTCTTGAGATTATCAAAATCCAGCGTTCGAGTGCCGCGCCCCTTCATTTGCTCAAAATAGTTTCGCGACTTCACGTCACGCATGAAAAGCAGACATTCCAGAGGCTTCACATCCGTGCCTGTGGCGATCATGTCTACCGTGACGGCAATGCGCGGGTTGTAATCGTTACGGAACTGAGCAAGGATTGATTTTGGATCTTCCTTGGTCTGATAGGTAACCTTTTTGCAAAATTCATTACCTTCGCTGAATTCTTCACGGACTATCTGGATGATGTCGTCGGCGTGGCTGTCTGTCTTAGCAAAGATTAGGGTCTTAGGTATCTCTTCCCGACCTGGAAATATTTCCGGCAGTTTGTCCCGAAAAGTGCGAATGATGTTTCTTACTTGGCTGGGATTAACAATCTCTTTGTCGAGCTGCGTGGTCGAATATGCCTCATCTTCATCTTGCAGTGACCAACGTTTTTTGCGTGTTAGACGATCACGTTTTTCAATCTGCTGCTTTGCCTTGAGAACAGCGCCCTGTTTTGTGATTTCGGTTTCAATCGCATACACGTCATACCCGACATTAACACCGTCTGCTACGGCATCTTCATGAGAGTACTCACTGACAACGTTTTCCTTGAAAAAGCCGAAGGTGCGCTTGTCCGGTGTTGCTGTAAGACCGATACGAAAAGAGTCGAAGTAATCGAGCACCTGCTTCCAAAGGTTGTATATGGAGCGATGACACTCGTCAATGACAATAAAATCGAAAAACTCAATCGGATACTTTTCGTTGTATACAACGGGCATAGGTTTCTTGGGCAACATATGCTCGGCTGGATTATCTTGTTCCGCCGCCTCGTCTAAGGGCTCGCCTTTTAATATGGAGTAGAGTCGCTGAATAGTGCTGATACAGACTTGACTGGAGTCTGAGATATAGCTGGACTTAAGACGCTGTACGTTATAAAGTTCAGTAAACTTCCTGTTATCATCATTTGGCATATAGGCCATAAATTCCTGTTCAGCCTGTTCACCGAGGTTCTTGGTATCGACAAGGAAAAGTATGCGCTTGGCGTGAGAGTGTTTGAGCAAGCGGTAAATAAAGGTAATAGCTGTAAAGGTTTTACCCGACCCGGTCGCCATTTGAATTAGTGCGCACGGCCGGTTTTGTTTGAATGATTGTTCAAGGTTATTCAATGCAGTGATTTGGCAATCCCTGATGCCCTGCGGCTTGAGAGAGGGGAGATCCTGCAAACGAGTTCTCAGGGGCTTCGTGTCTTCTAACCATCGTGCGACCGTTTCGGGCCGATGAAATGAAAAAATCTCGCGAGACCTTGGCTTTGGATCGCGCTCGTCACGAAAACGCGTGAGGACCCCAGTGCTTTCATAAATAAACGGCAGCGGCTTATTATCTGAAATCCATTTCAGCTTTGCTTTGGCATAATCCCCGGATTGCTCCTCGGCAGTAGTTATGTTTTCACCTTCCTCCTCGCGCTTGGCTTCTATAACGCCGACAGGCTCGCGATCAACAAAAAGAACATAATCAGCAGGACCGACGTCAGTCTGATATTCGCGAACAGCGATCCCTCTGCCAGCCTTGAAGTCGATTTCCTTCTTGTGCTGGACTGCCCAGCCCGAAGCAATCAACATTCGATCTATCTTGTCGCGGGCTTTCTGTTCGGGATTTTGATTAAGGTTTTCCATTTGCTTTTACCATTAAGAGATAAAACTCAAACCCATTGACTGCTGTCGCATATAAAGAATAAAAATAAATATGTCGCCTGTTTTTTGTGACTCTCTGTTTCAGGGCAACACTATCCAAGTGCTCTCTGGCCAATTCTTATCGTACAGCTTTCTGGCTAGGTCTTCTGCATCTGCTGCTTCCAATGCACCAATATCGAAATATCGTTTACTTCCGAGAAGCCCTCCTTTTGTTCCTTTGTGGAATGCTGTCTCTATAAGCGGACCCAGAATGAAAACTCGCATCGGATAATCATCCTTTCTCCATGTCTTGTGTTTCTCACGTGCAGTTTGAATATAATCTGAGTCGCCGCCTCTCACATTCTTCCATTTAATCTTCGCTATATCGGGGCCTTCAAGGTCGACAACAGCTTCAATCACTGCCACTCGCTCGACTTTCTTGTTACGGTACATTCCGAGAAATTTGCTCCGAGAATGTTTATAGGAGCCTCCTGTGGCGGGACACATGTAGACATTGCCTTCTATCACTTCTTGTGGCAGACCGGCACAGTTAACAACATCCAGGATTTTTTCCCAAGACGATAAAAGACCTTGTTCTGTTAAATATTGCCGAAAGTCGACAAGCATATCGGAAAGATTTTTTGATAGACCACCAAGAGCCTCACATACCGATAAAAGCTCCTCAAAAGATAATTTGGCAAAAGCAATTGTCCTGCTATACTTCTCCGCGCACAATGTTTTGATCCGTTCAAAGCTATCTGACGCCGAATTGTCAAAGTTTCCCAGTGCAATTAGTATCTTCATCCCCGGCTGTTCAGTACGTAGTGCTTCAAGATGGGCTTCAAGTTGACTGTCATAGAACCAATCCCAATTTTTTGCCTCAATATAGATCGTAAAAGCTTTTTGGGTGATAAGCCCATCTGGAATGCTATCTTTCTTTTTCTCTTGCTGACTGAATTGAACGCCAACTATGTCCGCAAGGTTCTCTCCAAGAAGAGATACCAAGACTTCGGAGAGATATTTTGGGTTGTCCTCGTAAAGGGTTTTAAGCACTAAAAGGCAATAGTTGGTGGTTCGATTCTCCGCCGAGTTGTATCCTGAAAACAGAGAGATGTTTCCACTCATCGTTTTTTCATCAAACAATATAAACTTATCATTTTGCCTTTTCCGTATCAAAATATAGCATAGCAAGCAGTATTTAGGAAGTTTAAATTTAATAAAACCGTAACAACAAATTATGGTCAGAAAGCTTATTAGGAGAAATTACTTAAGATAAGGGTTGCCCAGAAAGACACTATGTTATAAATGGAAATAATCATATCTCATCCTGCCCATCTTGCACACTATCAGGTAAAGTGATTTTCTGACGTCGAGATTTATGAAGTGCAATATGCTATCTTGAGTTTGGCGGTCGCCCCGAGGACTTCTGTGAGAAGGGATTCTGAGCTCTGTACACCTGAAAGTCCGCACTGCGGACTTTTATCTGATTGTGTTGAATGCGGGTTCAAACATCGGGTCACCTGGACTTTATCTGACCAGTTAAAAGTGTAAGCCTGCCCATCAATGAAGCCCATAACTAAAGAGCATTATAAATCCCAGTTTGCAGTAATTCTTTTTTGCTGGATTTTAAAAAGAACCTCATAGCAGTGAACGGTTAAATGGTTCCAGCTATGCCAAGGCTCATCGAGATTTCTTCTAATTCTGTTCACATCAGGAAGACATGTCATACCCCACGAGGCATGATCCAATTGTTCAATAAATCTCAAGAACCTCGATGAGAACCGATGTTCGTAACACTGATGTATTGTGGCTTTTGCCAATGCACTAAGATATACACCTGCTTCTTCCCAGAATGTTACTCTTTCTTCTGGTAGAAGCTCAGGAAATTCATCCGTATCCAGTAGCAAGCCATCGCCATACTCACCTCTAAAAAGAGGCAATTGATCAAAGGCTAAAATATCCGAGTTTTGAATTTCGAAAAGATGATCGACTGGTGAGGAATAAATTGATGCCGGCAACAAATATGTATATTCTGAAAGCACGACATCATTATTAAAGAGATCTACTAGTCGCTTGTATTCGGCATCAGGCACTATTAGAAACGCTATATCATATGGATCGAACACTACGTCACCCTTTAGGCGCCATTCCGATTCCCATCGCATGTCATATTTGCTGTTGTACATTTCAATTAAATACGGAGAGCTAAAGACAATCCTTTCGATATCTTCCTGGCTCTTGTCATTCAAATATTGAACTTTTCGAATACCTTTGTCTTGCAGGAAATCATGAAAGAAACAAATTCCATATTGTGAAGAGCGGGCGTCGAAATGGGTAGGCAAATGCTGATATGAACACAATGTGAAACTCACCGATCTAATATCCGAAATTTGAGACGGGCTAACAGAAGGCTTGCCTTTATTTACAAAAAAGCTCTTAGGATTACCCAAGTCTTACGTCCCAGGTAATCGATACCACTTCATTCCCAGATAATGGAGACCACCTTTTTATAATACTACTTCCGCCTTATTTTTAAATTAGCATGTTTGATTTCTATTTTGCCTTTTAACCTGTAGCTTGTTCCCTTGAAAATGGAGATATCTGCCCGGTCGAATATCCGATCAATGGTTGCATTTGCGATAACCGGGTCAGGGAATACCTGCGGCCATTCATCTATATCCCTGTTGGATGTCAGTATCATTGCCGAGCTGTGTTTTCTTCTGTCCAGAAGATCGAATATTTCCTCCGCTACTTCTCTGCTCATGGTAGTCACTCCCCAGTCATCAAATATCCATAACCGTGCCGACAGGATTTTTTTGAATAAGGTATCGAGGCTGTTTTTGGTTTTGGCCCGGAGCATATCCTCAGCCAGCCTTTTGATGCTGTTGCAATAAACACGGTATCCTCTGTTTGCCGCCAGCACACCTATAGCCAGGGCAAGATGCGTTTTCCCAGTTCCTGGCTGCCCTAAAAAGAGACATATCTGATTGTTTGCGATGAAATCCAGAGTGGCTATATGCCGGATCCTGTTTTCATCGATCTGAGGATTGAATGACCAGTCAAAGGTCTCCAGTGAGGTAATCTCGGGGAAATTGGCCTTTTTGATCCGGGTCATGAGGGCTTTTTCCCTTCTGGAGTCGATTTCCCGTTCCAGAAGATCGCTAATCCAGGACAGCGAGACTGCTTTTTTGTGCTGATCGAGCACCTCCTGCAGTTCTGCCGCCGCAGTATGAAGCTTGAGTGCTTTAAACTGATTTCGTACTGCTTCTGCATTCATGATTTACCTCCAAAAGATAATAGTTGTTGATACTCCTCTATGGGTCTTACAAATTTGGATGTCCTGATGTCTGCTGCAGAGGGTTCTTCTTTGTCTTTTTGCCGGCATGCAGCCTTCAGCTGAAGGAACGTAAGGATACTGCGATAGCTGATGGCATCCACAGATAAGGCTTTTCGGCAGGCCTCGTTAATATCCTCGGTGGAGTATTTCTTATCGAGGGAGAGTATGCCCCATACTTTTCTGGTATCAATAAAGCCGTTGCCTTGCATGAGCAACCTCACAATAATCTCCTCAACATACGGTCCGAGCCTTGCAGCCCTCTTTCTGTAGAAGGAACCTTCCATCATGGAACGTTGCCAGGGTGCTTTGTGGCATTCTTTTGTGCTCTTGGAGATATGAGGATCGGTGATGCGATCATGGACCTCTATCAGTTTGCCTTTATGATAGATGCTTACCTGCCGGGAGTCGCCGATTACCACAACCTTCTGGCAGCGATAGGCTTCTTCCACCGAATAATATTTATCCCTGAAGCGCACATGACAGTCCTTCCTTACGCTGCCTTCGTGGAACTCCTCAATCTCATAGGAGACCGCAGGCAGTGTCTTTAATGCAGCCGCTTCTTCTTGCAAAAACACATCAAGAGGTTTTCTCCGGGTCGTGCCGTGAATACGCTCATTTGCGATGCCGACTTTCTTGTTCATGTACTGCTGTGACTCAGCCAGCCCGTGCCATCCAATCCCATGTGCCTCATAGAGCCGCCGGCAGAAAGGAACCATCCGTTCCACGCGTCCCTTTAACTCCGGCGCCCCCGGCGGAAGGCACTCGATGGTCGTGCCATAGTGAGCCGCAAAACGCTCATACACAGGATTGAGCAAAGGATCGTATTTGGAGGCTTCAAGGGCAAAGCATTTTGGATTATCAGATACGATTCTCCTCGGCACGCCTCCCATTTCCCTGAACATCTCCTCCAAAGTTGAAAGTGTGGCAGGTACATCGTATGACCATACGAGATGCACCATCATATATCTGGAACATCCCAGTACTCCTATAAACATCCATAGCGTGCGTTTCTTGCCATTGTCAGGGTCTATAACATTGCGTAACTTGCCCCAATCAAGTATGAGAGCCTCTCCGGGACCGTATACGATCTCTTGAATAAGTGTTCTCCTGGCATTCTCACCGATTTCTGTAAGATTATAGCGATGCAGGAACCGGTAAAAGCTTGAACGGCCTATATCGATCGAGAGTTCTTCAAAAATGGTGATCGGCTGCCAACCGGCACGCAATCGGTCTTCGATCCATGCCCTGTGCTCCTGTAACTGCATATCCACTTCTGAGGTTTTCAATGACCGGCCGTCAAACGGATCGGGAAAGAGGGCTTCTGGATAAGGAGGAAGAGGCGTAGTCCCGTCAAGGTATCCATATTCTCGCGCCTTCTCCTTTATGTGGGATAGGCGATTCTTCCCAACTTTAAGGTCTTTGCATATGGCATTGAAACCCTTGCCTGAGACCAACTGCTCGACTATCTTCCTGTCCATTAACCGCCTCCTGTTGTTTTTTGTCACGATGCCCCCCTTTCAAAATAAATTGGGACATCATAACTGCTTCTACAGGTGGTCTCGTTTGCCTGGGAATGGACCCCGGAAAACCGGTCTCGGATTGGTGGGAATGGATACCTTAAAACCGGTATCGTTTATGTGGGAATAGAACCCCTAAAAGCGGTATCGGATTGCTGGGACGTAAGGACCTGCCCCCCAAAAACAGTGCCACTTGTAATTAGAGTGTTGGCATAATATAAACACTCAAAAGCGGGAGGCAAAGGATGAAGAAGAGCAAGTATTCGGAAGAACAGATTATCGGCATATTAAAAGAAGCAGAGGCAGGGATCGCGGTGATAGAGCTCTGCCGGAAGTATGGGATAAGCGATCAGACCTATTACAACTGGAAGGCAAAATACGGGGGAATGACGGTAAGCGACGCAAGGAAGCTAAAGCAGCTGGAGGAAGAGAACCGACGGCTTAAGCATCTTGTTGCTGATCTGACACTTGATAACCAGGCGCTGAAGTCGGTAATCTCAAAAAACTTCTAAGGCCCAAGGCACGAAAAGAGGCAGTCATGCATGTAATTGAAAGCTTTGGGCTGAGCCAGCGACGGGCAAGCGGACTTATCGGGGTAAGTAGACGCACCTTATGTCATAAACCGGAACAGGATAGAGACGGTGAACTGCGGAAGCGCATGAAGGAACTGGCGGAGCAGCGCAGGCGATTTGGCTGCAGGAGGCTGCATGTGCTATTAAGGCGGGAAGGTTTGGTGAACAACCATAAGAGGACAGAACGGATTTATCGGGAAGAGAAGCTGGCATTACGAATTCGGCGGAGGAAGAAACTTGCAGCACAGGGAAGGATAGAGATTGCAAAGGCAGGGAGACCAAACGAACTGTGGTCAATGGATTTTCTTCATGATGTTCTGTACAGCGGCAGAAAAATAAGATTTCTGCCGATTATTGATACGTATACAAAGGAATGCTTCAGGATCGAGGTCGATAGCTCGATCGGCGGCAAGAGGGTTTGTACAGTTTTAAGCCAGATAGCTGCTTTTCGAGGACTCCCTGAACGGATTGTCGTGGACAACGGGCCGGAGTTTATAAGTAATGCTTTGGATGCATGGGCGTATGAGCGTGGGGTAAAGCTTCATTTCATCCGTCCTGGGAAGCCGGTTGATAATGCGTATATGGAAAGTTTCAACGGCAAGTTCAGGGATGAATGCCTGAATCTGCAATGGTTTATGAGCGTAGGACATGCCCGTGATATCTCAGAGGACTATCGAGTCGACTATAACAATGAGCGGCCACACAGCTCCTTGGGCGACTTAACGCCCGCTGAATTCATAAGGCTTGAAGAGGAAAAGGCGGTTGGGATACTCTAATTATGATTGGCACAACGAATGGGGGCAGGTCCGTAACACCCAAGATAGCCTTTCCCCTCAAGATATTTAGGAATCGTTCTTCAGCTGTCAACTTTGCAATTTTTGCTGGAATTCTATCATGTCCAAATCTTCTTTCATATCTACATGTTGGAGAGCTCACCACGTGATAGAAGAGATTAATATCCCAGTCCTTATATCGCTGCATCGTTTCTTCCATGGTAGTTGGAGTCTCACTTTGCAGAAGGTCAATGTTAAATTCGATTTGATCTCTCTGATTTATGATGAGCATGCCTTTTCTCTCGCTGACGTGCAAGAATTTATCATATTATTTCTTATTTGTCTTTGCCTTTTCGACTGATTTAAGTAGATCGCTTGCCACAACGATTCTTTCGAATGCCGATAGGAATGTCATTTCCACATCCCTATGTGAACAAGGGTTCTTGTAATATCCGAATGCACCCGCGATATAGTTGCTAAAAGCTTCCCTTTCCGCTTTAGGCAATCCATAATCTGTTAAGAAGCCGTTGTCGGGGTTGAACGCTTTTCTGATAAGCTTTACGCCAATCTCCTCGGGATCGGCATTCATTTTCTTTCTGATTGCTGTTTCTATCGTTTTAAAGGCCTGTAAGACTGCGCTGTCAAATTCATCCCTTCTAAGCAAAGGGAGACTCCTTTTGATAATCATCGGATGCAGATAGGTTTCCGGCATGTTACTAGAACATATTCTTTGACGACATTGCGGAATTCCTTTTCAGGGACCTGAAACCCCTTCTTTGTTGGATGAAATACCTCCGTGTCTTCCTTATCGTATCCCTTTTGAAATTGCCTTATATCAATATGTGGGGACGGGCTTGCCTTGTATTTGACCCTTGTAAACCGTATAGGCTGAAAACCACCAGGGTTCGCCTCACCGATTACTTCCTGATATTCGATCTTGGCCTGAACTTCAGCCTTAACAGATTTCTTCCGGCTAGTGGTTGTTCTGTTATTACGCATCCTTGCCGTTTATTCTCCCCTTCTTCCGTTTGGCATCTATCTGCAATCTATGGGCTTTGGCTATTTCAAGCATCTTTTGCTCCACCTTGTCTTCCAGTGCCATCAGAGACCGCATAAAGGGGCGGAACCCCTTCTTCGTTACCACAAATACATAGGCCATCTTAGAGTCCTTGTTGAAGTGGTAATTATAAACAAGGATGGAGGAATCAACTCTTTTCAGTTTGTCCTCACGAAGCTCATATAAATCATCATTTATTAGCAAAATGGGAAGAAACAAGAAGTGTCTTAAGTAATCATCCTTATCTGGATCTTCGTATATCAGGTCTTTATCGTGCAGTTTTACCATTTCTTCGCAATACTGGGTAATTTTCGCCAATCCAGAGTGAATATTCTCAGGATGAAGGGCCATGAGCTCATCTTTTTCTTTCTTTTTTTGGAACGAGCAATACTGAGTGTATATAGCCGTATCTTTCTGAATCAGTGTCTCGTAGAAACTTTCGTGGGGTTCGTAAGGCAATCCTTTCGGCAACGTCAGTGCTTCTTTCAACCCTAACCAGTCTTCAATCACCGGACTAAATTCAAAGCGTGACAGGAGAACGACTGGAAATAAATTATTTTTTATTTCGAATATGTAGTGCAGATTCGCTGTAACCTTATACGCTGATCGCTCCTTGTCATACTTATAGTATTCAGCGATCAAATCAATTTCTCTGGTTTTTCCAGTAATAGGGTCTTCAATTACTTGATTGCTTTCAATAAAAAAACCAGATGCCGCTAAGGTTCTGGAAATCTCCGCTTCTAACAGATACCCGGATCTATGCAGGGCATCAATCATTTCCTTTTCCATTGTCTTCTTAGATTTTTTCATGATCACATTGAACCACAGGCATTTTGACTGGTTCAGGCCCCTGTTTAAACGGTTCAGTATTTATTATCTTCTCTATGTCAAATAATTACTTGCCCACAGACCTGACAACAAAAATTATCGGATCCGTACGTAATATCTCAGTAGTGTCACTGCTTTCTAATAAGAGAGGGAGATAGGCGGATTTGTTTAATTCTTTATGCTCTAAAACTGTGTCATCAGGAAGACCAAGGGCTTTCCTGGCAATCTCTCTCGCAGTTTCTATGCCAGGGAGGTTCTTGTTAAATGATTTCTTATCATGTTGCGATCTATCATCGTTCCACGCAACTTGCTTATTCTTATTGCGGATGTCTCTTTCCTTTGCAACATGAGCATGTCGCACACCATTGCGCCCTACAGTGGGTTCTACTCTTTTCATCCACCCTGGCTCATCTGAGGGCAACCATTTTCCCTCTTCTAACTTCTGCAGACCGCACAGATTGAATGTTGCCTCGTGTAGTTCTATAACAATTAGGCTGGGGGAGTTGCTTCGTGGCTTAAGATACTCGAGAAATTCGTTCATCTATAAGTTCTGCATTATTCTTGTTGATAATGACCGATTCTGCCGAGGAACCCTCTGCACAGGACTTACATACTTGTCCCAATGAAATACAAATTCCTTCTATCGTAAAGGATTACGCTTGCTCTTTTTGATTTCCCCATGCGAGATTTTACAACAAGGGCCATTATTGGCGCTACAGGAAAATGTGACGAAGCGGTAAATTGTCTGCTAAAGCGATGGTAGAAAGTAAGTCAACCTTCGGGGTCTTGTGTGAATTCCGTAATAATATTGAACATTTCTTGAAGAATCCAGGAAAGGTGTTCGGGCAGGTCTTAGTTGTTGCAGACCATCAATTTCCAGTTGTAACTAACCTTATTCTAGCGCTCAACATTCCTCTCAGTTCCTGTGAGCAGACTTACCGCGCTACCAACATCTGAAACAGCGCACCTTGGACATTTCGCCTGAGGTGTTGAATTCCGAAAAGTAATCGTCACGCGAGAGTGTCTGATCTATTTTGCTGATGCCTTCTTGAGGTCATCGCGCAGCAGCCTGTCTCCAAATTGATCAATTTCGAACGAAATTACCATTGGGCTAATATCTTGACGATATTATATCCGCTATGATAGACATAATAAAAACTCAATTACATAAAAGATTGGTGAAGTACAATAAGATCAGTGTGAGTATCTAAGCGAATATGGGCAAAGACTCGAAAATCAGAATTTTAAAAATGTTGTCTGAAAATTTAGAAGTTTTTTTTCCTGAGAAAAAGGGGTATTTTTTGTGCCCCACATGCACCCAGTTTATTCCACTGAAAGAAGAACACGAAATTACTAAAGCTCACATTATTCCAAAAGTAGCAGGTGGCAAATTGAAGTTCTATCTTTGTCAGAAATGTAACAGCACTTTTGGAACAAAACAAGACAAATGGTTTGGTGATATGATCAGAATGTTAAATCATGACAAACCATCTGTTTTTTCAACTTATATTAAAGAGAAATATTTTGAAATTGATGGAGTTCGAGTTAACGGTTCTTGGAAAAGGGATAAAGATGGAAGTTTTATTTTCACGAGGTATGTCCACCTAAATTCTCCTGAGGTAAATAAACTAATTGAAGAGAAATTTAAGAATCGTCCAGAGAAAATATCATTATCATTCCCCATGCCAATCATAAAAAACGAACGACTTATTAATATTGGATTGCTTACGGCTGGCTACCTTATGTGGTTTGCAATGTTTGGTTATTCTTGGGTATTGCAGAAACATTTACAAACGATAAGAGATCAACTATTAAATCCGGATAAGGAAATAATATCTGCGAAATATGTATTTCATGTCAAGTCAGTTGATTGGGAACCCTCGATAGGGGTTATAGCTTTAGATGAGGATATGGTACCTTTTTTTGCTTTAAAGGGATCCATAGTTGTTTTTCCTCCAAGAGATCGACCAAACTTTTATAGAGACCTCGGCGTATCCTCAAGAAATATTAGAATGTCAGATATTCACCAAATCGCTTTTTCCAAGAAACCTTCTTATGGCCCTGCTATTATTCTTCTGTTCGAAAATAGAATAATCGTTGCACCGGATCAGTTACCCACCTCAAAAGATTCAACATTAGGCCTTCAATTTTCTTCGGAGAGTATGATCCCGACAATACTTAAACCTGTCACTGAGCAAGAATACCAGAGACTACAAAATGAAAAAGGATCTATAGTAATAAAAGCAAGAGTGGAAGAATGATATTAAATTTTTCAAAGGTTGGCTATCCAGGTCTGATTATGGCCAAATTTGGGTGTAAAGGCAATGCAATATAGAGGTTCGACGTAATCTGGAGGCTTTGATATGGAACATACAAGGATAGTCACACCAAGCGAGTTAGAGAATTTTGCCGATGCAAAGCGTACCTGCCTTATAGATGTCCCTTCCACCCCCATTGCAACTACCCGTGCGATTCTACCCATTTTTTCCCTTTCCCTATTTTCCCTCTTTAATTCGTAGGAAAATCTATCACACCGGTCTGTTATAATCATCCCGTGACATTATCTTAAAGGAGAACAACTCAAATGAAAGAAAGTAAACGAGCACCTTTCAAAGACAAACCTTTGAGATATCCTGGCCAGTCTCTGGACGATCAGATCCAAAATCTGCTCGACAAGATGGACGAAATCTCAATTGTTCCTTTGATGCTAATTTTGCTGGCGTTTATGGAGTGGAGCCGATGGTATTTTAAATCAGTTGTTTCTTTAAGTACCGCTATTCTTTTCAGTTTGTTTGCGCTGATAGCATCCATCGTCACAGTGGTAAGGATTCGCAGATTACGGCGACTAAGGCGACAGCTTGCCATCGGTCGAGACGGCGAACGAGTTGTAGGGCAATGCCTGGAGGACTTGAGGGTTAAAGGGTATAGAGTGCTTCATGATATTGTGGTGAAGGATTTTAATATTGATCATGTCGTGATATCACCAAAAGGGATTTATACAATTGAGACTAAGACGGTGAGTAAGCCCCTTAGAGGGGAATCTGTCATCTCCTTTGAGGGTGAAAAAATACTTATAAATGGAATCAAGCCCGACCGTGATCCCATAATTCAGGCAAGGGCTCAGGCTGCGTGGATTAAGGATTTTCTGAAGTCAGCACTTGGTAAGAATTTATCAGTACGACCTGTCGTAATATTTCCAGGCTGGTTTGTAAAAGGGAGTCCGAATTGCTCTGATGTCTGGGTCCTTAACGAGAAGGCGTTACCGGCTTTCATAGAGCGTGAGCTTACCCTCGTAAGCCCCGATGACCTCCAAGCTATTACCTTCCAGATAAGTCAATATATCAGGGCACAATAAGTCTGCGCTCCACCTGCAAAGAGATACCTTATCACTCTTTAAAATCTCCAGCGCTACTGCACATAAGCTTATTTTCGACAATGCCAAAATACGAGCCTCCTTTTTTGGGGCTCATATTACACTTTCGCAGGTGTTCACTTTTAATTCTTAATTGGCATTTTCAGCAAAATTAATTGACAATAACCATGGAGCGTAATAATCTTTTTATGTAAATGTGGAATACGCTTAAAAAAAAATGTTTGCACGAGTAGAATGATGAATGGGGAACAATCGAGCGGTTGGAAGCCTCCACTTAAAGCGAATCTGCAATGGATAGGCATTATTCTAATCATAGTTTTCATCTTTGCATTCCTCATCATGATGACTAGCAATGAAATGTTCATAAGCACAGCTTCCGAATTTCTGTTTGCTTATATGGAAATAATTTCGGTGGCTTGTTTTATCTTTCTCCTGATTTTAGCTATCGGCAGCCCCCCGGAGCAACGTCCTTTTTTCAGTGTGCCGTGGGAAGGTGCTTGGTGGGAGTTCATAGTGTTCGGAATGACGAGAGCTGGTTTTGCTCTCGTCTATTCAATTAGTATTATAGGATCTCTGATTTTCTTGCCATTGCTTGTGCCTCTGAAGGTTATTTACGTTTACTCTCTCGGTCCGAATGCGAGCCTATTCAAAGCTGTCGCTGCAATTCCAATAGTAATATTCACCGTAAGCATGGCATTCACCATCATATATGCGACTTGCATTCTCAAGGAGAAAGGAACACTTCGGGATAAAGGTACTAATTTATACACCGACTGGAGGACACACGGTATAGTTCATTCCATTATGAGCACTTTCTACTTTAGCGTCACGACGTTTTTGGGCGGATTTGCCACGCCATATGAACCACAAGGCTGGTGCAAATGGATCGCTCTTTTTCAATTGGTCGTCGGCAAGGTTTTAGAAGTCGTGCTCGTTGGCATTGGGATAGCTATCATAATCACTAGGATGAGTCCTCATCCATAGAAAGTAAGTTTAAATTCACATTAAATCCCGCGCTATTTCTAATAATTCGAATGCGACCATAGCATTTCGCCTTAAGCATCAAATCCCTTGCAGGGTTCGGCAACACCCTTCTTGCACATATGTGCAGAATACCACTCACCAGTACAATCTCGGGATAATTGATTACAGGGCAAATAAGAAGGTCATTTTTTCATCAGGCCCTCATTCTGATATTTTTACCCTGTTTTAATTAGCAAGGTCAGGATCACCTCTCTCATTGATTTGCCCGAGCTTGATTTTGTGTGCGTTATGAATCAGCCTGTCGCATATGGCATCGGCTATAGTCAGTTGGCCGTAGTGCTCCAGAAGCGACAGAACAAGGCTTGGCATGACCTAATATGTTCTTTTCGGGAGTCCACCTTGTCGTTCTTGGCCTTTCTGACCGAGGACGAAGGGATATTCTCCTCTGAGCAGAGGTCAGCGATCCAGTACGACGGATAGGCCATCGGAAATGAGGGCTACAAGAAAAGACCACCTTGCTCGGAAGATGGCCGAGCTTTCTTTTTGACTTATGTGCTAATTGCTCGGGCAAAGACGACCAACGTCAATTATCTTATCAGCCGCCGGACCCTTATTCTGGGTCGGCTTCAATCGACAGTCAGGCTATAAGTTATCATTTTTTAGCGCATGATATATTCTTAAGCCACTCAAGGATTTTTTTTAACCGGAAGAAAGGTCTAAATCCCAAGAAATACAAACCTGAATGTATCCAAGTAATAATAACTCCAAGCAGAAATATTGCATTAATATATAGAAGCCAAGACTCCCACAACGCTATCTTTTCGGTTATTAAAACCCAAGCTGCAATAGGGTGAGAGGGAAGAAGGGCAAGTAGTTCCTGATAGCCAACCTTCAATACAGCAAAAACAAGGATAGGGCCAATCGTAATAAGAACAAAGAATAGATTTCTTCCTAGTGATACGAGTGCAAGTTGTCCACTGGTGTCTTGATGAAACTGTTCCCATCCAAATGTATTCGGCCCCACAACTTTTTGGATATTCGGATATAACGCTGTCGAAAAATAGCGACCAATTCTGTAAACCATCAATTGATTATCGTAATAGAATAAAGTGATAGGAGTAGTGAGAAGAGGGGATAGAATTAGTAGAGTTGAGATGTATTGACCTTTCCCGGATATCGTCATCTGAACGTAAGCAGCAACGACAGCACCAACAATCAGAAGAATAAGGTTCATCATTGTGCCGTTCATAGTCATTCTCGTTTTCTGCTCTTCACGCAAAGCACGGTACTCAGTGAGATGTGATTCGATAAGATTTGTCTTGTCTATGTTATTTGTTTTTGGCTCCATTGTATTTGCCTATTTATAACAGTGACTTCAACGACCTCACTGGCTCCTAATGGTAGATCATAATGAGGATAATTCATATTTTCAAAGTTGCTTTCTTTCTCTATTTCAACACAGACTACTAATTCAAATATACACTTTCGGGTCGATTTTTTGAATCTTCTATTTCACGAAGGCCATGTTACGGTCTTAGTCACCGACCGAGAACGAAGTGAGCGGTTCGGTAGAATGACTTGTTAGGCGCCGCCCACGCCCTTTCCTTTCAGTTCTCGATCTCTGTGATAATGATTCCAGAACGCCTCAGTGAGGAGCACATCGTTGGTCTGAAGCCGCACGACCGAATCGGTGAGCTTATCTTTCAGTCTAAGAAAACCGGGCTTCGACTGTTCGAGGTAATACTCCATTCGGTTCTCAAAGGTGCGATAAATGAGCTCGGACACATCATTAAGATTGTCCGTTACCATTGCACCGACAGCAACGCCCGTCTCGAACTCGATGAGACGACTGAGGGGATGGACATCCCGATAAAATCTGTGGCGCTGCTCTTGGTCGCAGTAGAAAATGACCGGTTTTCCGAGACTCAGTGCCATCGCAGCTTCTGCGTCCTTCCCGTAGCTCTCCTTCTCCCCTGCGCAATATACAAGCATCTTGGCACACTTGACCATGAGACACTCAATGAGGCCCTTGTCCTCATGCCCACCGGCAGCGCTGAGCGTTGGATCAAAGTACCGGAGATTCATAGCGGTCAGCCGAGGATCATTAAATATTTGCTCGCAGGTATCGGCCATGGTTCGGAAGTCCTGTCTCATCCGCATACTCGTAGCGACATAGATGTCAAGGTCACTCAGCATGGAAAGATAGTATCGCGTGTTATCAAGCGCCACCATTCTGGCTCGGGCAAACTTTGAAGCAATCCGCTCGTACTTCGACGAGAGATCGGACTCAGAGGAAGCGGTCTCATCGAGCACTTCATCGGCGGAGAAAATGAATTCCCGCTGGCGTGCTTGGAACTCAGTCGGGACGCGGTTCTCAAGAAGCTGGCGAATCGTTGGGGTGGGATTGCCTGCGGCAGCGTGAGCCTTGTACGACTCGATGAGAACCGTCCGAAGATCGCCCGGGGCACTACCGGCATCGCCGTACGACTTGCATGCCATCTCAGAAATGAGGTAGCGGTCATCCTTCGCGATAGACTTGAGCGGAAGCGAGGGGCCGCGCCGTTTGATTGAGTCAGTATCGAATCGTAGAGACCTGAAGAATTCCTCGATTTTGGATAGCGGGAGGTCTCGCAGACCTCGGAAGGCAGTGCGGACGTTCCCGAAATAGAGCAGAGCGTCGACGTAAAGACGGTATAGACCCCACTTGAGGTGCCCCAGAGAACTTATGGCACCGTGGGGTTGAAGATAAGCATCTGAAAAGCCGGGAACGGTCCGAACAGCGTATGGATGCTCATTTGGTGCTGTCAGCCAGTAGTAGCGGAAGAAATCATCTCCAACAGGAGCCTCGTGGCCAAGAACAAGGAGTTGGTTCAGTTGAACCGCTGGAAGTGGTTCCTGTTTCACTCTTGCCAGGCGCGCGAAAACATCGTCATGGGTATTCTCTGTTAACCAGCTTCCGATACCAGGGGTGGGTACCGAGAATAGTGAGAATTCGCGTAGGATGTCAGCTTTCGATTCCATAGGTGTGTCTATTGGCGTCTAAAATCCGACAAATTTCGTCCCTACAATCCATCAGAAGAAACCACTCTTGTCCCAACTATTATGCGATTGTTAGATGCTTTCTTCAAAATAGTCGCTGTCAACCTTTTTTACTGGATACAATGAAACTGTGGATACGCCAACGTCATGATCAATCATCAAACCGGTAAGTTGCTCACCGTCGATCAAAACGATTTTACTGCTAATCTGAGAGATATAACTCCGAGCATCATCAGTGAATCTGGAAGTAGTAATAAAGATGCCCTTATTGGCTCTCTGAGCCTGAAGAGCGCCTGCAAACTGCATTACATCCGGTCGCCCTACAGGATTGTTGTCCCATCGCTTCGCCTGTATATAAACAACATCAAGGCCGAGTTTATCCTCTTTTATTATTCCATCTATGCCTCCATCGCCCGTTCTACCGATGGCCTTACCTGCATCAGCACGAGAACCGCCATAACCCATTTTGACAAGCAGTTCTACAACGACCCGCTCAAAAAAGGCTGGTGAGATTTTCTTCAACTTGCCAAGTAATTCATCGGCTAATTCATCACGGAGGTTTTCATAAGCCGATTCTAATGCCTCTGACGGGGTTGCCGTTGAAACATCGAACGTCCCTTTAGACTCAATCACTTTGTCGCTGCTTCTTGTTCCCTTGAGTTGTTGGAACTCAAGAAACTCAGGATATTGCTTAAGAAGTTTTACGTTGATAATTTTAGGCTGCTTTTTAAGAAGATCCCTCCCTCGGTCGGTGATTTGGTAAAAACCTCTGCGAGTTGCTTCGAGCAACCCAGCCTTTTTCATATATGTCGATGCCCACCCGACCCGATTAAAAAACGTGGATTGAATACCGCTTGGGAGCATCTCCTTTAAGTCTTCATCGGAAAGGTTCAATTCCTTTGCCAAAGTTTCCACAGCTTCGCTTGTTGATGTCTCTGTTCCTTTTTTCGATACAAACTGAAGAAGCGGCAACATTAAGCTCTGATAATCCGGGACAGCCATTTATTATTCTCTTTTATGCGTCTAACATATATTTTTATACCGCTTTTATATTTCATAAAAGAGTATTACTTCTCATATAGATTGTCAATGAATTTTTCCGGTAAACAGCTTATGAGAGACATAAAATTCCACATCAGGAAGGATTCTTGCCCTTCAGGTCTCATGCTATCCAATAAATCTCTCGTTTAGCTGCAGCTCCTTTTCGCCGATCTATACAACCACCGATTTCACTGGCGATATTCCTCCACTTCTCCAGCCGCCTTCTTGATTTCATCGAACTCGGCCTCTGTGATGACTTTGCCAAAATGAATATTCTTGATACCAAGATCAGAAAGGCGTACGGGATTGCTGTATTGAGCAGACAAGCGCACAATGTAAACGAATTTAACTTCGGGATAGTCTTCGTAATCCTGCTGGTCAGGCTTCTGTTTGTCTTCGATCTCGAAGTGGCCATGTGCCAAACCATCTCGGGAAAGAACGATTACATCCGCGTACAAAATCCAAATCGGTGGGAAATCCCAAGCCCAGACGTTTATCTCCGTGGCCGTATACAATCATGATTGATGCTTCCCATATTGCTCTTGGCAAAGCATCGTGCCCCGACAAACACGGTGTGGAGCGCCGGAAGGAACGATATGCTTCAGGCATTAAATAATATCAATACCCATGGATAATTGGCCTCGTGTATTCACTATTTTCATTTGTACTGCGCTTTCTGAGATATTTAAGGGAAAGAAAAGGGACAAAAGAACGAGAAAGACAGCTATAAGGAATGCGGTTTACGAGCACGGATATAGCCAGAAGGAGGTAGCAGATTTTTTAGGAATTTACTATTCTACAATAAGCAGAGCTCTCAATAAAAAAGAAATTGCACAGAACAAGACCCCATATTGATCGATTCTAACTTCTACTTTTCCAGTATTTGATTTTGTTTCTGCTATAATCCAAATAAGTGAAAAATTTATCTTTTACGACAAAATTTCTCATAGTAATCATTCTTTGGTCATTTTCACTGTTTGTGATTTTCGATTTTCAAAGTTTTATCCTTTTAATAAATATATATCTCCCTTCTTTTATTAAAAAAGCAAATTTATATTCCTCATTAATTACTGCCTTGGCTATGCTTATTTCTGTTTTAGTTACATTATATATTAGTGATTGGAGAGAAAGGTTACGCAAACCTAAACTTTCGGTTGTTTTTGAGAATAAGTATCCATATCTAAGTACCTTATCTTTTGGTTGTTTTAAAACTGGAATTGAGTTCGACGACATATACAAAGAACCAATTGTCATCCCTGGCTTTAATTTGAGAGTTATGATAGTTAATGACGGAAGGTCTTCTGCTGAAAAAGTCGAAGCCCGTATCGAAAAAATCGAGTTTTTTGAAAACAATTCTATCAAGGCTCCCACAACCTATTATCACCCGACCTTAGTTAAATGGTCTGGAGAATTTATCTGGCATCCCATTAATATCAGCCCTAAATCCTTTTTTTTCCTTGATGTTTTTTGGGTTAGAAATGAAACTACCGATGGCATCGTTGATTTTAATGCCAGTCGATTAAATACATTAGGCTTCCCTATACAAAAAAATGATTTGGAAAAATTTGTTACTAATAGAATTAATTCTTCTCAAGATATATTTTGGAATGTTTGGGTTGAAGACCCTGCTGTCAGAGGTTTGCCTTCCAGATATAGAATAGAAGGCGACATTATAATCTATTTTATTATTAATGCTGAAAATTGTTACCCTATTAAATTTAAAGCTATAATTAATTGGTCAGCTGGGAATTGGTTCAGTCCTAATATGAAAATAGAAATGTTGACCTATAATATTTAAAAAAGTTATAGTTCATTATAATTAAAACTATGAACAGTTTTGATAATATTACTTGCAAAAAATGTCGTGCTACCTTAGTCCCAAGAGAAATTAATCCCTCTGTTGTTTCTCGGGCTATTTCATGTGTTAGCACAGATTGTACATCTACTTCACCAGTTAAATCTGTAAATTTTGCCGTTCCATCTTCTGGCGCTCCTGATGCTGCAGATAATTCGCCGACTAATTATGTAAAAGCTAAATTTCTTTTATGTCCGAAATGTGGGACTGAATATACAATCTTCGTTGAATAATTTTTATTCCATTTTTTCTTTCTCTCATCTCTTATAAGAACGTTGATGAATTACTTAACTTATGCCACCCTTTTCTTTGAGCAAGAATTTCCGTTTATCAAAGACGGCCAGCGGTTCGATCCCCGCCTGGTGGTAAAGCAGGACACTGAAAAAGATACATCTGGCGCGACGGACGTTTCGGGATAGATATATATCCGGTTATCAACTATCCGGCTATTTCAGTTCTTTGTTCGTGTATATCTTAGATATCCCTCCGTTGTTCATGTTGACCTCGATTTTCCCGGTCATATCCTCGCCGATATCGGAATGCTCTTTGAGTAGTTCAACTAAACGCTTTTTCCATTCCTTGATGTTCATTGCCGTCCTCCTTTTAATATAAGCTTCCATGCAGTTATTGTATTACAAGGACTTTTGTCAAGTCTGGCAGGAGAAAATTTATTGTGGGCTTGCTAAGTATTTTGGCAGTATTGTCGAAGCAGTAACTTCGCAGGTTGGCAATAATACTTCTGCTATTGATACAGAAATAGGATGTCGCAGGCGACCGGGCGCAAGAGATGTGCAGGAGAAATCCTTGCCTCTCACGATCAGCAGAATGCGCTAAATATCAAATGGCACTGTCCTGTCTGTGGCGACAACGGCATTATTTCAGGATGGCAGGATACTAACTGGGATCGCAGATGATAGCCCTACTACAGAATTGTTTAACGCGCGGCTCATCCGGAGCCGGCTTTTTCGGCGATCGGGTGCAGCCGATGGTTATGCCTTATAGTTTTCTCAATTCCTCGATACTCTTATCATAGACCGTATGGCTTTGACTGATAGCATACATGCACTCAATTATTGGCAGCGAATATGATCCATGCTTTATCCATTTCTTGTTCTTTGATGATATTACTTCAATGTCAAAAGTCATTTCCCCAAATAGTTTTTGATCCCACCTGTCAGATTCTAAAATCAGATGCAGACTTGTATCGCTTTCTCCTTTAAGTAACAAAGGATACCATTCTCTTATAACGGATTTATCAATCCACTTCATTCTATTGCCTTTGCAGGCCTTAAACTCAGAATAATTAACAATCCATTTTGGATAGAATGTATGCTTCGAGCTTGAACGTTGACCTTTAAATTCGGCTGTGATTCTTATGTCCAATATTTCTCCAGAGACTTTTCCTGAATTGTAAAAGGAAATGCCTATATCAAAACTGGGTATCCACCAAGTTTTGTTTTCTCGATCTCCAGAGATCTGTGGTGTGATCGTATATATAGTAAAGGTTGGGGAATCATGTGAGATCTTAAGACGAAAGGGTGAAAGGCTGTTTATGTACAGAGAAATGATTGATATTAGTAATGCGAACCCACTTATCAATAAAGCCACATCTGCGTTATTCATGAATAGTTTTCACTCCTATTGGCATAACGCCGTCATCAGTCGCCGGGCCACAAACCTTTAAATTTCAAAAGAAGGCTATTCCCGGTCGAGCTGTATGAATTTGTTAGGCAAATATTCTTCTTCACAAATCAAATTTAGCCTGCACTAAAGATAGCTTTTCTTTTTCCTGAATCATATTAAGTGTTTCTATAGAAAGAATATCTACTCCAACTAAGACTCTCATAATATTAAAAATGGTATTATACAACTCTACTTGATTTTGCCAATGGGATTTGATCTGTTCTACAGTTTTTATCTCAGAAATATCCATCCCTATGCTCATCGTTTTTGCGCTAAAAGTAGAGTATTTTGAGATATTTTCAACCAATTCTGCTGGAAGCAAAAACTCTTTCTTCTTTATTAAAGAGTTCCATTTTACCCAAGCCTTTGCTTCTGATTTTCTTATAGACTGTAAAAATTTATCCTCATTTTTGACGTTTTCGTAAAACAGCGTGACCATTCCGTGTTGAATAGATTGAAGCTCATTCATCGCTGCTGCAATTTCCTCATACGCATCCATGTGTCGTTTGTGGATCCCTTGCCGAAAAACATCTTTCTTACTTCTATAGTCCAGATATAGCTTTAGCAGCAAGGGCATCTGTGCTATTAGCACAAGAAATATCGAAAGAAGGAAATTAGTTTTTTCCATACTCCCCTTGACATTGGCCTAACAATGATTATACCGATACGGTATTATTTGCCAGATTATACCACAAGAAAAAGTAAGGCAAAATTAAAAGGCAATGAAAACACTATATTATCAATCCCGCAATCGGTAATACATGGTTAATAACATGATAAAAGGGTATCGGTATAACACGGTTTATTTGGTAAATCATCAAAATTTCCTATCGTACTCGACATAATTGTGTTATATCCAAAACATGCGGACTTCAGGAAGTCACTGAGAGGCTGACCTCCGCCCTGAATACTAATAGCAAGACAATTTAAACATCATCTACAAATTGCGATTCGCTGATTCCCATAAAAGGATCTTGAAACAACCCCTCGTCTGGATAGTGGCCTAACGCAGCCAAATGCAAATCCCTAATAACCTTTTCTGTGTCTACCAGTGCTTTCTTTGTAGTTTCATAATTAATGTTTTTTTCTAAAAAAGTTTTAGCTGCATCCGGTAGTTTATTATCGGATCGTTTCTTGAGATGCTTGCGATGTACATGAGTGATGTTTTTTTGGATTTTTCCATGAACAAGGTATGTCCTAATTTTGTGCAATTTGTTGATTGTCTGATAAGGTGTGCAACCCTTATCAATTCGCATATTACATTTCTCCATGAGGTAGTCAAGTTTTCCCATTGTTTCTATATAAGGTCTCTTCCTAAAAAAATCTTTTTCCTTTTTCCATTTTTCAGGATCAATAGTCTCGCCTAAGTAATTTAAATACGACTCCAAACTAAAATACAGCAATAGCATTATTGAGAGATTAAAACGGAATTTTATAGAATCATTTGCCGCACTCATTGCAGCTTCCTCTAAAACTCCAACGGTAGTCCATAGAATCCTGTGGGTAAATATGATGCTTTTAACGATCTTCGTTTCATTGTGATTAGCTTTCTTAGAAAAATCGCGTTTTATTAATTTTTGCTCTATATACGGATTCAAAGAATCGTAAATATGTGAAATCAACGTACCACTCTTTGTATATGTATTCCCCCAGTCATCTTTATAAATTAGAATATTGGTTTGTTTGCCTGAAGTTATACGTATAATTGGCTGTCCCGCTCTTTGCCCTTTATTGCATGTATCAGCTATTGCTGTATATATGATGTCTTCGTTAGATGCATATGGAAGCCTGACAGGACTGTTAAACAATAGGTAATTATGGACTTCTTGGAATGTTGCCATACCCCCCCAGGAATTCTTATGGATTATATATTACTTGGAGTATGACCTTTTCTTCATTACCCATTGTAGTCATCACAATTATATCATGAAAGAAAAATGCGGAGTCCAGGAAGTTATCGAGCGGCATAGCATCGCCAGAAATGAAGAGTCACCAAAAAAGTCCTTCATAACCATCTGATGGATAAGGGCCAAAGTATATATCTGAATATACACCAACTTCATCAGGCAAATCGTTGCCTTTCATATTGCCGCAGTCTTTACATAGAGGCTGAAGATTGCGGAATGCGGAGTCTCCACCTTTGCTTTGTGGAAGAATATGGTCAATATGGAGTTTTTTGTTCATTGCGTTACAGCCAAAGCACCTTCCATCATATAATTCAAGAATTTTGTTGCGGAGTTTTCGAGAAGGGGATTTTTTGCCTGGGGTTTCCAGCGAAATACTATAATGTTCTTCTAAATGGTGATTCCCAATCCAGATTTCATCACCATTCCAGGGTCGGAGTTCATGGCTGCATTTCTTGCAAATAATAGCAAAGTATTTGTTTCTTCTAACCTCTCTTTTAATTCTCCTAAGTGTATCCTCACCAAGGGCATAGGCCAAATCATCACGCCAACGCCTTCCAGAAATATCAGGCAATTGATCGAACAAAAAAGCATCTGATGCTACGCAAGATGAACAATAAGGCACTTCCAGCCACAAATTCATAATTTCACGAAAAGTGCAATTTCGACGCCTTTCCCTTACATAAAATCGGTAACATTCTTCTTTCTCCCAGAGATCGATTTCATGAGACTCGCGCCGTGTTTCAATATAAGGTTCAATTATTGGCATTCCCGTCTATCATTAAACGTAGTTTTGGCTAATTCTCCCATGTATTAATACAGGTTCGTTATGGTTATTCCCACCACTATTGATTATCAATTCAACTATATTATCTTAATCAATTTCCGTCAACAATGACTTCAGGAAGTATGCGAAAACATATTATCTTGGTTTAGTGTTGTAATCGAGCTCGTTGCTACAGGTGGACATTGCGAATAATCACATAGCTGTCAGTTGATTGAATCCCATTAATTCCTTAACCATTCAACGTTGTTCTTTTTTAGCAATGCAATTATATATTTTGTTGGAATAACTACAGCTAACCCCGAGTTCTGGCCGAGATTGACATTTAGAGCGCCGTTCTCCGTCACGGGGGAGGTTCTATACGCAGCTATAACTCCTACTATTTCGCCAGTGGTAGGAAGGTATACTGGCCCGCCACTATTTCCGGGATTTATAGTGGCATCTATTAACAGATAATCTATGGATTTATTTTTTGCGTCGATTCTTTGGAAATCGAAAAATGTATTACTCGCTACTATTCCAGTCTGCGTTACTAAAGACGGAATGTGTAAAGGATACCCCGAAATGGCAACAGTTATTCCTTCCTTTGGCGTGGCAGCTGCTAATGCACAAGATGTAACCTTGATAGGCAGTTTTCCGGCATATGGCAAATTTTCCAAAGGTATAGCCAACTTCAAAAGTGAAAGATCATGTAAGCGGTCAATATCGACTATTTGGTATTCGGTAGAAGTGAATCGGCGCCTGTGTAGTGTCTTGTCTTGTTCATCATAATAATCTTCGCCCGCGAAAGCAGCAAGGGCTTTTTTATTAGTTGCATTGACATTTGCTAAGTAGGATTGTACACCATCAACGACGTGTGCATTTGTAATGATGTAGCCTTCAGGATTGACGACAAAACCTGTTCCAGCTATGATATTCTCCTCTATCGGTGACCTATCAGATGATTCGGCATGGACTTGAATTTGAACCATACAGGGTCTAACCTTATGAATCACTTGAGTTAACGAAGGAATCATAGCTGCACGAAAACATGCGAAGCTCATGAACAGCAATAATAAGATCGATGTATGAAAGATTCCTCGGTATAGAGGCAGCATTTTCAATAATAGATCAGATTTCGGTGTTGTTTGTTTATGGGTCACATGAAATAACCAATTACTTAAAAAGGGGTTAATTGCAAATATTTTCATCATTTTCAGACAGTTGTACTTGCTTAATGAATTCCATTTGTAATCAGAATCATTATACCACTTCTGGACGGTGCGAACTTCCAGGAAGAAACAAAAAATAACTCTTCATTCACAATCGTTTTCCAGGTCTGTTCGTACCGACAAATTTAATTTTGCAGTATCGGGTTTAAGTCCAATTCTTTCCCCATTTAATGGTTCTTCACCCAAGAGTAGCCTGAAACTCCCAAGCCCTGAAAGGCCTTCTTTTAGAAGATTATGCAGAATCATCAGGGCCAGTCAATGGATGTTGTGACAGCATACTTCAATATCCATTGAGGATATCCGAAAGCTTGTATTTCTGATTGTCTATGAGATAAGGAATTTTCATTTCTTGACCGGAAACAGTCCTTTCATCCCCTCAGCTACTGCATTGAGAGGCACTGCGGTTACACCATTGCCCAGAGCATATCTTTTCCTGCCAGGATAGACCACAGCTATCTGTTCAAGCTTCAACTCCTCACGAGCGATCCTCATTGATGGCGTTATTCGAGGAGCATCCATACGCTTGCATTCCACACCGAGCATTCGCCTGTTCTTTATAAGTACAAGGTCAATCTCCGCTCCGCCATGAGTTGCCCAGTAATATATTTCGTCCGGTTCTGTTGCCTTAATCGTTTCTTCAATAACATACCCTTCCCATGATGCACCACATTTGGGATGACTGAGCAATTCCTTTTCTGACCGTATGCCAAGCAGTTGATGCAAAAGACCCGTATCACGGAAATATATTTTGGGTGCCTTAACCTGACGTTTTTTCAGGTTGGCATACCATGGGTTAAACTGCCGGATCATAAAGACCCCGGACAAAATATCGAGATAACGCCTCACCGTCGGCTCACTGACGCCGAGAGAACGCGCGGGTTCTGCTGCATTCCAGGTCTGTCCATGGTAATGCGCCAGCATCGTCCAGAAACGCAATAAGGCCATTGCTGGTATTCCGATTCCCCACTGGGGAATATCGCGTTCCAGAAACGTCTGAATAAAGTTTTTCCGCCATGCAAAACTGTCAGCCTCTGTTTTTGCCAGAAAGGACAGAGGGAAGCCACCCCGGATCCAATGGCGTGCCCGCAAAGAAGTGCCGATTTCGCCAATGCTGAATCCGCTCATAGCCACCGTCTCGATACGACCGGCCAGTGACTCGGATGACTGTTTAAGAAGGTTCGGCGATGCACTCCCAAGAATTAGAAACCTTGCGGGTAAAGGCTTCCGGTCAGCAAGCACCCGTAACACTGTAAACAGATCCGGTTTTCGCTGCACTTCATCAATTACTACCAGCCCTTTGAGTCCCTGGAGAGCAGTCATCGGTTCATCCAGCCGGGCAAGGCTCGATGGGTCTTCAAGATCGAAATATTTTGGGGAATCAGAGTCCAGGAACTGTTGTGCAAGAGTGGTTTTACCGCACTGGCGCGGGCCAATAAGCGCTACCACACGACTTCGTCTGAGAGCCGATCGTACAAGGCGCACTAAGTCTTTACGATCAATCATGCATTTCATTATACCATGAATATCGAAAATTTGCCTTTCGATTTTCATGGTATTTTAACGGCATACTGATTCCTTTCCGCCGTCACCGCATCGCTCAGGATCTCCGAGAGCCCTTCGGGGACTACGGTAACGAGCGAAGCCCGGGAGGTAAGTTTCCTGGTTCATCGCACTCCCCCCGCGCCCCCCACTTTTCGAAATCCGAAAACAAAAATGTTTTCACAAACTAACCATAAGCCCTTAGAAAAAACCCTTAGAAAATCCTTACAATTTATAGCCGTTAGTAGGTGGTGGGGGGCATCCCGTCTGCCAGAATTTTCGATAGGGGGGAGGGTCTATTGTATACAATTTGTGAACAATCAAACTGTTTACAATTTAACATAATAGCCGTTAACAGACATAGATTAATCTTGCAACTTATTGATTTTATTGAATTGAAAAATTATGTGATAATTTTCAATGTCCGCATCCACAATATATAGTGGTACCTAATCTCCTGGAATATCTTTGATGATTTAGCTTTTTTCGGTTCGTTCCAACCTCATGAAGCAAGACTGACAATTTAGGGCCATCACAGGAACGTACTCAACCAGCATCAATCAACAACCTACATAATATCTAATAATCTTTTTAATAACGACATATAATGCGTTTTTTCGGTTGTAAAAATAAAAGAAGATCAAACGTCAAACAAAAATCAACTTAAATCCAACGAACAACGCGCAGGATCCTGCAGTTCGAATTCTGGAACGGCCATCATGGCCGTACCAGGTCCTGCAGCTGCATCTCCGGGCAGAACCAAAGTGTGAATGTGATAAAATTGTGATAGATTTGTGATAGAAAATAGCTCGAAGTTGAGAAAACAAAATAATCTAAAGAATTAAAAGGAATAACAAAAAACATTTAAAATCAATATATTGCGCCCAAACTGCCGTCAGAAGCTATTTTAGGTTTCTACTGCCCGAAAAGCTCTCAAGGCTAAAACACGGGTTCGACTCCCGTTGGGACCGCCAATTAAATCAAGGAGTTACAAGGATTGAACACTTGCAATCCTTCTCTGCTGTAGTAATTCTGTAGTAGTCTGAAGTCTTCCAACGGCGGTTCTCAGGCTCTCCACGTTCAGGTGTGCATACCTTTTCGTCATTCTCAAATCCTTGTGTCCAAGGAGCGTGCCGATAGTTTCATAGGCTCTTAAATTTTCTCTACTGTTTAATTCTGATTCGATGGACTTCTATAAGGAACAATTTCCCGCTGTAATAATCCATGTTAGGATTGCCGGTTAAATAATTCAGCAATCTTTGCATAAGTTGTGGAATTATCTCAGGGTGATTTCTTATCTGTAATGCAAAAATACCTTTAAAGTCAGATGGAGGATACATTACGATATCCGCAAAATCTCCGTTCAGGGAAATTAATATTGAATCCAGTTCTTTTGCTTTCTGGATGACTATGGAATCAGGTGAATCCGGGGAGATGTGCTCCTTTAATCGAAAAACCTTATGACCTGCAGTTTGGAGGGTATCAATGATGTAATTTGAGATGCACTGGTCTGCGAAGAATCGCAAACTCATACAGCTATAGCTTCAAATTCTGATAAATCACGGGCGAAATCGAGACATGCGGAAAGTTGCTCTCTGTTAAGATCCGGGAATTCCTGAATAATCTTTTCGACGGTATTGCCGGCAGCAAAATATCCGAGAATCAAACTGACCGGTATCCTTGTGCCCTTAATCCGTGGCTTCCCTCGAAGCACATCAGGAGTGCTTTCTATATATTCTCTCCAGTTCATATGCTATGCCTCCTATAACTGTCTTAATTGAATTATACCAAATATGACAGTTTTTCATAAAAATGCGGACATAAATACTGTAGTAAAATTGTAGTAGTTTTATGCGTTTTATGCCGATTTGGCAGTAATAGCCGGAATATATAGAAATGCTTTTTCTGCTTACTAATCAAAATGTTACGCTGAAACCGTTGCCAGCAGCCACTTTACAAAAAATGCCCCAAGCTTGCTCTCAAGTCCAAAACACGGGTTCGACTCCCGTTGGGACCGCCATAAAAACCGCAATTAATCAAGATGTTACGGGATAGCCCCTGCATATCTCTCACCCGGACTGAACAAGCATTGATGCAAATGTATGTCGAAGGTCATGGGAATGAAAGTTTGATGATATCCCGGCTGCAGAGAGAGCTTGCTTAAAGGCCCTCTGCAGCTTCACAGGATAAATCCTCTTGCCGCTGTCGTGAAAAAGACATGATCCGTTATGGCCCTTACTCTCTGAAGCTCTCTGAAGGTCTGACAGGCCCGCCCCGTAAGTGGTATGCCGATATAGTCAGTATTGTTCATCTTGTCGGCTGAAATGATAATCGAGCGTGAAAACAGATTCACCTCGGACCATTTGAGATCGCAGAGATTTAAAAGCCTAATGCCTTTATCAATCGCGATAGTGACGCAGGGCTTAAGCCACATCTCCTGGACCTTGTCGAGAGCTTCAAAAAGTTTGACGCACTCATCGTTTGACAGATACCGCACCCGTTCGTTATTGACTTTTGGAAGCTCAATATCTGATATCGGGTTCTGGATCTTCCACTTCCACTGTTTCCGGGCCACATTAAAGACGCGCCGCAAAAATCCGAGTTCTTTAACGATAGCCGCGGGCTTTTTATTTTTTGCTTTTCTATGCTGTTCATATCCGCCGATCATGGTTTCGACATCACGCAGCAGCGCATCTTCCCCAAAATAAGCATACAGGGCTTTGATAATTGACATATCCCCAGCCTTTGAATAGTAGGGCCTGCTGTCGCTGTATTCTTCCTGGCCTGATTCTCGAACCAATGGCCTTCCTCTTGGCGTGTTCAATTCTGGCGATTAGCTCTTTCAGACTAAATGGCTTTTTTATAAAATCCGATGCGCCAGATTCTATAGAAGTTGCCCCATCCTCGCAGAATAGGATTGATCATATGGAGTATTGCAGAAGGCGACAGAAGAACATTTCTTCTTGACGTGATCTGCTATAGTACCCGGATCGGAGGTTTTTCAATTATTTATTTTGGACAAGTGTGATCCTCTCTGCTAAAATGAATGAAATGATGAACCAGAGCGAAGATCTTTTCGGTATTACATACAATAAAGGCGATGTAATATTCCGGGAAGGTGACATGGGTGATAACATGTACATCATTCAGTCCGGCGCCGTAGAAATAAGCCGGATAAAGGACGGAGTAAAACATGTGCTTGCCATCCTTGAGAACGGGAACTTTTTCGGGGAGATGGCCTTGATCGACAGTCGATCCCGTTCTGCCACGGCAACCTCCATCAGCCGCAGTCGGCTGCTTCTCCTTACCCGTGATACACTAATGGAACGCGTACGGAAGGATCCGGGTGTTGTTATCCACCTTCTCAATACCCTTTGCAAAAGGCTCACCGAAACCAACCTTTCCCTCAGAAACAGAGTCCTTGGAGATGAACAGTTGCGGTTTGCCTTAGAGTGCAGAAGAAGAAATCGCCACCTCCCGGGCCGCGGAAAAGCCGGAGGGGACGGGACTGCGTCATCTGCGGAAAACTCTGATATCCCTGAACAGCTTGGTATAACTGCGGTCACGGGCTATACTCAACATAAAGCAACGGATTTTTTCATCGATAGAAAAGAGTGTATTGTGATAGAGTCCGGCGAAATAATTTTTCGCCGGGGAGATGCAGGAGATTGCCTGTACATCATCTCAGAGGGTGAAGTGGAAATCAGTCTGGGAGAGGATACCGGGAAACACACTCTCGCAACTTTAGGCCCGGGTGAATTTTTTGGAGAAATGTCCATCATAACGGGCCAGCCACGTACTGCTGATGCCTCTGCCGTTAAACGGTCTCTTGTCCTGTCCATAAAAAAAGAAGATTTCCTTTCCCGAATACAGGCAGAACCGGAAATGGCAGTCTACATCCTGCAGGGACTGATACTCAGGCTGAGGATGATGCTTACTGCCCTGGCCGACCCGAAGAAATCTCTTAACATCATGATCAGGAATATTGTTCCACCCTTCAAAAAGAGACAGCCTGTCAGAATAGCGATTGTTTCACTTTCCACCTGCGGCGGCTGTTCTGCAACCCTTCTTGAAAACCCTGATGAACTTGCGCAACTTCTGGAGAAAGTGGATATCTCTTACTGCCCGATGCTAATCGATTCGGAAGAGATCGGCGAGGTGGACGTAGCAATAGTCGATGGGACAGTTAGAGTGAAAGAAGATGAAGAGAAACTTATGGAAGCACGGCATAAATCAAAATATGTTGTTGCATGGGGAACCTGTGCCGCCTTTGGCGGTATCCCGGTATTTGCAAATGAATATGAACTCGAAGAACTCATCCATGAATCATACGGTGAGGCTAAAGATACTTTTTCATATTATCTCTCGGGGACACGCGGCATCGACTGGTCAACTTACCAGAAGCAGGAAAATGAATTGAAGTTGCTGCGCCGTGCGCGGAAGGCAGATGACTTTGTGCAGATCAATTATTATTTGCCCGGTTGTCCTCCCAGGGTGGGACTTCTGAATAATCTTGTGGACGAACTCAGGGGAGAAGGACAGACCGAAAAAACCAAGGCTATTGTATGTGCCGAGTGCAGCAGGAAACCTCTAAAGACAAACATCGACTACTTCTGGGTCTACCCGAGACCCGAGTGGGATATAACACATTGCCTTACATCATGCGGATCTATCTGCATGGGGTTTATAACAAGGGGGGGGTGCGGTGCCGTATGCCCGCAGGGAGGACTTCCCTGCTGGGGATGCAGGGGACCTTCTGAAAGTGCTTTTAAGAAGATCGATGAAGGATACAGTTACGATGAACTCATGCAACAGTCTCTCGTAAGCCGGCATCGTCAGGTCGAAGAACAGGTAAAAACTGTTTTAAAAATCTACCGGAAACAGTGCAACAGCTCCCTCAAATTCAGCCGTTACTTCCCGAATGACCGTTCGAGGATCAGATGAGCAAAAAGATTGTTTTTCAGAAGGCAACTCGTATCGAGGGGAATGCGAACATTCAGATCGAGATTGATTCAGGCAAGGTAAATACTGCGCGGTTTCTTGTTCATGAGTTCCGGGGATTCGAGGGCTTCTTAAGAGGCATTCGTGTAGAAAATGTCCCCCATATGGTATCCCGTATCTGCGGCCTCTGCTCAACTTCTCACCAGATCGCATCAACAAGGGCAATTGAAGATGCCCTTTCAGTCAGGCCCCCAAAATCTGTGGAGGCATTGAGGAATATTATTCTGCTTGGGGAATGGATCAACAGCCATGCATTGAGTTATTTCTTCCTGACCATGCCGGATTTTGTCGGTGTGTCAGGCGGTGTCTTCGAACTAATGCATACTCATCCCGAGATCGTTCGGGATGCCTTTGCTTTGCGGAATGCTGGACTCAGCATAGGGCGCATTTTGGGAAGAAGGACTTCTCACCCGGTAACCATCGGCATCGGCCGTTTCAATACCGTTCCTACAGAATCAGATATCAAAGAGATCAGAAAAATTACACTCGATGTCCTGACACGAACTTCACATCTGATTGACCAGGCCGAAAATATCCTTGTAAATACACAGGGCATCCACTTTCCTGTCGGTCAGCAAGTTAATTTCGTCTCATACGATGGTTTTTCCGGGCAGGACAGTTTTTCTGTATACAGCCAGACAGGGGAACTCAAATTCAGCTTCAGCAGGGATGAGTTCATGGAGAATATTTCGGAACTGAGAACCGACTGGTCGCTCGCCAAATTTCCGTACCTCAGTATTTTCGGGTTCCCTGACGGAATCATGCTCGTCGGACCACTGTCAAGGAGTTTTCAGCCGAATGGAATTCTCGGTGAAAGGGCCCTCATGGATCACCCGCTTGCAAAAAAGCTTCAGGACCGTTCTTCATTAACGCTCGAAAGATATGATGAATGCCGTCTTTTGGAAATCTTCTGGGCTGCAAAGCAAATCCTAAGCTTACTTGACGAAGTAGATCTTTCAAAAATGTCCTGTGATGCAGACTTAAAGGGAAGCGGACAGGGCATCGGAATTTTAGAGGCCCCGCGCGGAGTTCTCATGCACAGTTACCTAATTAATCAGGGAAGAATCAAACGCATGCGCCTCATGGTCGCTACACAGTTCAATAACGCATATATCAATCTGCTTCTCAGGGACTTGTCAGAGAAACATTTGAAAGATGGCAGTATCTCTCAGGAAGGTGAAAGGCTCATCGGCCGCTGCGTGAGGATATTTGACCCCTGCCTGAGCTGTGCAACACACTAAAACGGGATCAGCAAAAAATGAGGGGATTCTATCGAACAGGGGGGTAGCCGGGCGGGATCCTGGCCATCTCTATAGGTTGCTCCCTGCCGCAGTGTTTGCAAAAAGTTGCATCCTCTTTGATAATCTCTGCACAGAAGGGACATTTCTTTGTGTATCCTCTGGACACCACAGGTGGAAGCACAAGAATAACTGCAACAAGAAGCGGAATAAGTGCGCAAATTATAAACCACAATAACGGGTTGCGACCTTTTCTCATGGCGATAATACCGCCAACAATACCCGCAACAACAAGCAGAATAAAATATCTTATCAAATGTTTTAACCCTAAAAAAATTCTTTCAGCGTGGCTTCCAGTTTATGCAGATCAAAGGACTGCCGCACGAGTGGCATTTCCTTCAGCATCGGCAATCTTTCCTCCAAAATTGATCGGTTGTTCCTGTAGACAATTCCTGTAGGTATTCTATCGCCCCATTCAAGTGCTTTTTTGAATGCCTCAACCCTGTCTTCCGGATTATACTCAGCCTCTATCGGGTAGACCCTCTGTTTATACCATTCATATGTATTGATCTTGTTAAATGTCACACATGGCTGCAGGATATCTAAGATTGCAAAACCTTTGTGCATTATTGCGGCTCTCATAAGATACGCTAATTGTTCCGTATCTCCGGCAAACCCCCTTGCTACAAAACTGCAGTCAAGTGCGACAGCCATGGCTATGGGGTTAAGCTGCTCGGAAAAAACCCCGAAAGGATGATTCTTTGTCACCATCCCTTCCATGCTTGTCGGTGAAGGCTGTCCCTTTGTGAGGCCATAGATCTGGTTATTGTGCACAAAAAGATTTATATCGGGGTTTCTTCTCATGGCGTGCAGCAGATGGTTGCCTCCTTCACCATAACAGTCGCCATCCCCCGCAACTGCAATCACAAGCATCTTATGATTTGAGAGTTTAATACCTGTCGCAACAGGAAGAGACCTTCCGTGAAGACCGTTAAAGGTATTGCATTTCAGATAATGCGGAAATTTCCCTGCCTGACCGATTCCCGAAACTAAAGTACATTGGTGCGGTTCGAGTCCGAGCTCAACCACCGCATTTTTAAAAGCATTAAGTATCCCGAAATTGCCGCATCCGGGGCACCACGCAGGAGTCTGTCCCTTATAATCGTCCAAGGTGGGCATTTATCTCTCCTAAAAGACTTTCAATTGTAAAAGGTCTTCCGTCAAATTTAAGGATCTTTGCCTTAAATTCAAATCCGGTCTCAGCTCTAATGAGGCGGGCAAACTGACCGGTGGCATTGTTCTCGATGCAGATGCTGAATCTGGCGTTCTTCAGCACCTGCATATAATCGAAGTCCTCATTTGAGGGCAATGGATAAATCTCACTGAAGTGGAGCATCGAAGCATTCCAGCTTTGCGAGAGCACATCAATGGCTTCTCTCATGACTCCGAAAACTGAACCCCAGCCCGCAATCAAAATTTCCGGGGCACTCCTGCCGTAAATCAATGGAGGTTGCATCTCTTTCCTGATAAGTGGCAATTTTCTATGCAGCCTCTTATCCACCATCTTAACCCTTGTTTCAGCGTCCTCAATAATGTGGCCTTCTTCGTCATGTTCATCGCTATCGACTACAACCACATGGGCAGCATCTCCAGGCACACCCATAGGCGACACTCCTGTTTCTGTAAGGGCATATCTCTTATACTCTGCGTTTTTACTGAATTCCCCTTCTTTCAATCTGTAATCATTAAGGAGCACCCTGCTTAAATCGAATCCATCAATCGTCCACATTGAATCCGCAAGATACTGGTCAAAAATTACAAAGGCCGGCACCTGAAACTTCTCGGTCATGTCAAAAGCCTTGTTTGTAAGATAGAAAGCCTGTTCAGGGGTACCAGGGGCATAAATTATCCGGGGGAATTCTCCGTGGGCAGCATGCAGAGCGAACAACAAATCTCCCTGTTCCGTCCTGGTAGGCAGGCCCGTAGCAGGGGCTGGTCTCTGCCCGAGAGCGATCACTACAGGGGTCTCCGTCATACCTGCCAGAGAAAGCCCTTCTGTCATCAATGCAAATCCTCCGCCAGCGGTTCCGGTCATAGCCCTTACGCCTGCAAACGACGCACCGAGGGCCATATTTATGGCCGCGATTTCGTCTTCAGCCTGCTCCACGATAATGCCATATTCCTCTTCTTTGCCCGCGATAAAATTCATAATTCCCGTAGAAGGCGTCATCGGATATGCCGAATAGAATTTACAGCCGGATGCGATTGCCCCGAGCGCGATGGCATCAATCCCGGCCAAAAGCATCCTTGGTTCGGATAAAACAGAAGGAAGGAACGAACACCCCCTGCAATTTTTCACTGCAAATTCATGCCCGGCTGCAGCGGCATTTATATTGGCCCTGACTATCTCTTCGCCCTTCTTTTTAAAGGTTTCCCTTATAATGTCACTGAGCAGGTCTATATTCATCCTCAGCATTCCCAGCACCGCTCCCGTCGCAACCGTATTGGCCATAATCCTGCTACCGCCGTGTTCATCAGCCAGACCACTAAAGGGCACATCTAGAAAATGGGGTTTTTCATACCGCTGATTAAAAGCTGCCGAATCATAAATAAGCAGGCCTTCTTCAGCAAGTTCGCCTTCATGGAACAAAATGCTTTCCTTGTCAAAAGCGACAATGATATTAATCGGGTCCCTTGAGGCCGTGACAGGTTTATCTGAAACCCGGATCTGATAAAAATTATGCCCACCCCTCACCCTGGACTCATAATCCTGGTGTGTAAAGACGAAATATCCGGATCTCGAAAATACTCTGGCAAGCGTATCCCCGATAGTCTGAATGCCCTGTCCGGCCTCACCGCCTATTTTGATCGAATAGTCCATAGAATTATTCTTCAACCGTACCTGCTATACAAAACTCTTTTTAAGGTTATTGAGCCAGATAATATGGCTCTTTTCTTCTCTGATAATTTTATCAAGTAGTTCTTTGTCCTTCAATGCCTCTCTCAAATTGTAATAATAGAGCAGGGTCTCCCTCTCGAAACAGAGAGCGAACTCGATAGCCTGCGCCGCAGTCTTTACATGCTCGAGGGAAGGCAGACATTTGTCTTTCCCAAGAAAAAATTCCGAATCGACGAGAGCTGTTAAGTATAAGGTGACTTCATCCCATCCATCAGGCTCCTCTTCCCCGATTTTGCTCTTCAGTTCGGAAAAGCTTGCTCCGTGCTTCGTCTCATGCGAAGCAAGAAGTTCAAAGAGCTTTTTTAATTCGTTGTTGTCCCTGAATTTCTGAGCCATTTTCCCATAGAATTCGTTCCCCAGTTTCTCGGTCTGAACAGCCTGTTCCACAACCTCCCTCACTGAAAACGTTGTCATATATCCTCCCTTTATTTAAATCCTGGCTTATGAATCCCGAACAATGCTGCCTTCTAAAAAAGTTTAGACGATATCCATGATGTCGTCAATATAGTTTTAACACGAAGTTTATGCCTAACTATTGGGTCATCGTCGACACAGAGGACTTTTGCCTTTGAATCAGTCATGCCATGAGCTTCCTTCGGGACAGAAGACGCAATGAAAAACTGGATAATTATAACATATACGACCTGCTCACAAATGGCGGGGGTTTTTCAAAAGTGGGCTTAATGGACAGACTCTAATTAATATTGGGCATGAATGATATAAGAGTCTGCCTGCGGCAGAAATGAGTTGAAAATAGAAATAAATAAAGAAAGGCCGGGGTTACCAGCCTTTCTTTATTCCTGCCTTTTAGTCAACAATGGTTATACACTGCACGGGGCATGTATCAGCAGCTTCCTGACAATTGCAGGTACTGCATTTGTCCGGGCCAATGACTGCTACTTTTCCATCGTCTCCAACCTTGAATACCTCCGGACACATCTCTTCACATGTGCCGCAGCCTTCACAAGCATCAATATCCACTACCGGTTTAGGCATAAGACTACCTCCTCAAAAATTAAAATATCCTTCCCTTAATTTTACGGGAAGGCAATGAACATCCCGACATTTTCAATTTTAAAGCCTGGGCTGAAGGTTTAAGCCCAGGGAGTTCCGCCATCCACAATGCTGTGCTCCTCCCACATATACCAACTGCCCGTGTCATTCATGAAGTTGAAGGTATTCGAGAAGATGGCAAAGTGCTGCTCTTCCTCTTTGATCAGCCTTTCAAAAAGAGCTTTCTCTTTAGGCTGATTTGTTTCTGTCTGAACTTTCTTATAGAATTCAATCCCCTCTTTTTCCATCTGCATCGCTATTTTGAATGCCTCAAGTTCATCCTTCGTAGCTTCAACACGTTGCATCATGGAATCTCTCATCGTTTCGAAGACTGTTCTTATATTTTTCATTGGACTGACTTCATTTATCCTGATATCAACTTCCTTAAATATCGCTGAAAGCATCTCGAGATGCCTTTTTTCATCTTCTGTTACGGACAAAAACATTTTTTTCCCGGCAGGGTGACTTGTCTTCTCAGCGGCTTTTGTATAGAAATCTATAGCGTCTTTTTCCATATTTATCGCAATTTGAATGGCATTCATGTATTTCCTCCTGAAATTAAGTTCGGCTGTTATCTTAATATAAGTTTAATATTTTTACGCAAGATAATCAATCGTTCATCGAAAGGATTCCCAATCAGTAATGTCAGCCTTCATTATTCACAAGATTGACCGGCCTCAAGAGCCCGGATACTTGGCCAAAAAGAAGACACGGATATTATTTTTTTTGTAATATAAAGGTTATGATTACAGGGGGGATTTAAAGATATCAAACTGATTAACTGTCTTGATGAATGAGAAAGGAGACACTATGAAGGCTGTCGAGATTAAACCTGATATTTACTGGGTCGGCGTAATTGACTGGGCTATAAGGGATTTTCACGGGTATGTAACTTCGAATGGAACAACCTACAACAACTATCTTATCCTTGATGAGCAGGTTACCCTTCTCGATACGGTAAAACTCAACTTTTGCAGTACTGCTATTGAGAATATTAAAAGCCTTGTAGATCCTTCGAAGATCAAAAATATTGTGGTAAACCATATCGAGAATGATCATTCAACAAGTCTCGGGGATATTATGAACCTTGCACCGAGGGCAACTATTCATATAACTGATAAAGGGAAAAAAGGCCTCGACAGATTTTTCGATACTTCGAAATGGGACATCAGAGTCGTGAAGACCGGGGATACTCTGTCGATAGGGAAAAGGACCCTGCTTTTTCTGGAGACACCCATGCTTCACTGGCCGGACTCCATGATGACCTATGTAAAGGAAGACCGGCTGCTGATAAGCCAGGACGGCTTCGGTCAGCATTATGCTTCTGCTGCCCGCTTCGATGACGAATTCATTACCTGCCATTCATCAGCGGAGCTCGCAGATTCGGTCAAGGATTACTATGCGAACATTCTTATGCCTTTCGGCATACTGATAAAAAATAAGATAGAAGAGATTAGAAAATTAGGGCTTGAAATAGATATGATTGCCCCGGATCACGGGATTATATGGAGAAAAGACCCCTCAAAGATCATGAATATGTACCTCGATATGGCAAATGGAAAGGCAGACTTGAGTGTTGCTGTTATATACGACACAATGTGGCACAGTACTGAAGAGATGACCGTCCCGATTATGCAGGGAATCAGGGATGAAGGCCTCGATGTCAAGGTTATAAAACTTCGGGCAAACCCCGTAAGCCATGCTGTAAAGGAATTCTGGAAGGCCAGGGCGTGCCTTATCGGCTCACCAACACTGAACAATTCGCTCTTTCCGACTGTAGCCGAGTTTTTGACATACCTGAAAGGTCTCAGACCAAAGAACCGCATGGCCGCAGCATTCGGAAGCTACGGCTGGAGTGGAGGAGCGGTAAGAGACATATATGAAGATATTAAAAAAATGGGGCTTGAGACATTCGAGCCGGGCATTCAGGTTCTTTATAAACCATCCGTTGAAGACCGCAGGAAATGCTATGAATTCGGAAGGGATTTTGCGGACAGAGTAAAGACTTATCATGCGAATTTCGAGTAGGTTATTAATACTAATAACTAATATCAATGGGAGGAAATATGCCACAGATACCGAACCAGTATTTGGATATTAAAAAGAGATTCAGCAAACTTTTACAGGCAGTCGACAATCTGGGTAAGGTTACACGGAGGTCCGGCCCCCTGGATAAGAAGACGTCACACCTTATACAACTCGGTGCAGCAGCCGCCATAAGGTCTGAGGGAGCCGTGCATTCTCACACGAGGCGGGCTTTAAAGGCCGGCGCAACGCCTGAGGAAATTTATCATGCAGTAATACTGCTGACGAGCACCATAGGATTTCCTACGGTTTCCGCAGCCCTCAGTTGGGCAGATGATGTCATACATGACCGCCGGTCGGGCAAGTAGCACGGCAGGAATATTTTATTAACAGTCTCATAATAGTCTGCTATTGGAGACCGTTATTCCCGCCAGGGCGGGAATCCGATTTTTCAGAAAGGAGATATACATGTCAAAAACAGAAAAAAATCTTCAGGAGGCTTTTTCCGGTGAATCACAGGCAAACAGAAAATACATGGCTTTTGCAAAAAAGGCGGATGCAGAAGGTTACAGGCAGGTCGCTAAGCTCTTCAGAGCTACAGCAGAGGCTGAAACAGTTCACGCATTAAATCATCTGAAAGAGCTCGGCGGAGTAAAGACAACAAAAGAAAACCTTGAAGCTGCAATAGGCGGTGAGATGTATGAAGTGGACAGCATGTATCCGCCAATGATTCAGGACGCAGTGGAAGAGGGAGAAAAAGGCGCGCAGAACAGCTTTAATTACGCCTACGAAGTAGAAAAAATTCATGCGGCACTCTATAAAAAGGCATTTGAACTACTTGGCAAAAATGAAGAGGTTGATTATTATGTATGCCAGATCTGCGGAAACACGGTAGAAGGAGAACCGCCTGACCAGTGCCCGATATGCAAGGCAATGAAAAAGATGTTCAGGAAAGTTGAATAGTATTATTGTTTTTCAATCGGTTTATGCTTGAACAGAATGACAGTGGAGGGGAGCCATGAAAATGCTAAAAGGCCTTATTTTTTTTACTGCTTGCTTTCTTATAACATCCGCGCACAGCTTAACAGCTTCCGGGGAAACAGTTCAAAAAAATATGCTCAGTCCTCAGACACAGGCATGCATTGGCTGCCACAGCATGTATACTCCCGGGATCGTTTATGACTGGATGAAGAGCAGGCATTCAGGGACTGTTCCGGCTGAGGCCATGAAAAAATCCCCTCTCGAAAAAAGAATATCAGCCGAAGATCTGCCACAAGATATTAAGGGATATGCAGTTGGCTGTTATGAATGCCACAGCCTGAATCCCGGCGCCCATAAGGATAATTTCAAACATATGGGTTATAACATAAACGTTGTCGTAACCCCGAATGATTGTAAGACCTGTCATCCTGTTGAAGTGCAACAGTTTTCCGGCTCAAAAAAGTCATATGCATACAAGAACCTCATGGGCAACCCTGTTTACCATATCCTTGTGAGCAACATAACCGGTGTGAGGCGATTTCAAAATAATCAGTTTCTTGCCGAGAAGCCTTCTGAAACAACACTTCACGAAACCTGCCTTGGCTGCCATGGAACAATTATAGAGTCGAAAGGGCTGAAGAATGTTGCGACCAGGATAGGAGATATGCAGTTTCCCGACCTCACAAACTGGCCTAATCAGGGAGTCGGAAGAGTAAACCCCGACGGCAGTGCAGGAGCCTGCACAGCCTGTCACCCAAGACACGGCTTTCTGATTGAAGTCGCGAGAAAACCCTATACATGCTCACAGTGTCATCTGGAACCGGATGTCCCTGCGTGGAACGTTTATCGGGAGAGCAAGCACGGGAATATCTATTCCTCGAAATACCAGGAATGGAGATTTACTTCCGTGCCTTGGGTTATAGGAGAAGATTTCAGCGCACCTACCTGTGCAACCTGCCACAACAGTCTCGTTGTTGCTCCGGATAAGACTGTTGTTGCTGAAAGGACACACGATTTCGGGTCGCGTTTATGGGTAAGGCTCTTCGGACTTATCTACAGCCACCCGCAGCCAAAATCAGGCGATACAACACTGATCAGAAACAGAGATGGCCTGCCGTTGCCGGTGACCTTTTCCGGTGAGTTGGCATCGGAATACCTTATTGATGATTGTGAACAGAAAAGACGTATGGCTGCAATGTCCGGTATCTGCAGGAACTGCCATGGCTCGAACTGGATTGCCGGCCATTTTGCAAAACTTGAGGCCACTATTAAAGAAACAGATGCAATGACTGCCGCAGCAACAGACATCATGGCAAAGGCATGGGAGAAGGGAATTGAGGACAGGACAAATCCCTTCGATGAGTCTCTGGAACAGATGTGGATAAGTCAGTGGCTGTTTTACAGCAATTCGATCCGGTATGCCTCTGCCATGACCGGGGCACCTGATTATGCATCCTTCAAAAACGGCTGGTGGGATCTGAATAAAAACCTTCAGCAGATGATAAACTGGTTGGAATTCAAAAAAACAATCCAGGATAAGGACTGAATGAAAGTACTTGCATTTATGGGAAGTCCGCGGGAAAATGGTAACACCGACATGCTCCTCCAGGAGGCGCTCAGGGGCATCCGGGATAAGGTCTCACAGATAAGCGTTTTCAAACTGAACCAGATGAACATCATGCCTTGCCAGAATTGCGGTGGCTGTGATGAAACAGGGGCATGTATCTGCAATGATGACATGAATCAGATCTACGAGTCCATCCGGTCGTCAGACAGGTTTATACTTGCTTCACCCATTTTTTTCTTTGGTCCAAGCGCTCAGACCAAAATAATGATAGACCGGTGCCAGTCATTCTGGTGCGAGAAATATCTCATGAAGAAGCCTATCCCGGAGGGACCGGATAAAAGGAAAGGGTTACTGCTGCTTGTGGGAGGCATGAAAAAGGAAATCGGCATTCAATGTGCCGAGGCCACCGTAAAAGCTTTCTTCAGAACCATCAGCGTACCTGAGCACAGGACGTTAAGCTATCTGGGAGTTGACGCAAAGGGCGAAATAGTCAAGCATCCAACAGCTTTAAAAGAGGCATACGAGGCGGGCAAGGAACTGATAAAGAAAATATAACAGCATATTATGAAAAAATCATGATTTGACCCTCTTCCATCTCCTGTGTATCCATAGCCATTCCTCAGGATGCTCCCTTATATAATCTTCAACAAAACTGGAAAAACGGATAGTGTCCTCTGTTATTGCTGTCTCCCTGTCCTCGATCCGGGATAAATCTACCTCCGGATATACCTTTATTACATGACCCCGACCTGTTCTATGTATAAAAGCAGGAAGCACCGCAGCCCCGGTTTTTCTTGCTATTGTAGCAGGTACTTTTGAAGTCCATGCACCCCTGCCGAGAAAATCCGTTATAAAGCCTTCATTTCTTGTGACAGCCTGGTCCATCAATATGCCCACACAGCCGTTGCTTCCCAGAACGCGAATAATAGATTTCAGCGCCCCCTTTTTAGGTATTACCCTGTTTCCGTATTTACCTCTTGCCCCTTCTATAATATTATTGATATAAGGATTGTCAAGCGGTCTTGCAACAACTGCAAGCTCAGAAAGTTTCAGAGAAGCAACCATCGCAATTAGTTCCCAGTTACCGCAATGACCGGTCAAAAAGAGCATGCCTTTACCTTTTGATTTTGCTCTTTCCATATTATCTATGCCTTCTATGCTGACTGACCCGAATATTTTTTGGCCGAGGCCGTAATAGATTTTTATGACTTCGACGGATGATTTCCCGAGATTCCGGAAATTGTCTTTAATAAGTTTTACGACAGGTTCTGAAATCTGTAACGCGCCGGATGAGACAACCATTGAAAGGTTCTCTATGGCTATCTTCCTCCTGCTCTTCCATACATAAAAAAGCAGAAGACCGAGTTTTTCACCGGCCTTCAATGCCCATCTGAGGGGAAGGAGAGCAATCGGGAGAGATAGAATGAAAAGGGCAGATACTTCAAACAGCCATACTACTTTTTTCATTTATCCTTCTGCTCTTCCCTCTCTTCCTTATTATTCTCTTTGTCCTCATCCTTCTCCTTGTCCTTTTTTTTCTCCATAGACTCGGATAATTCGGTAAGGCGTTTCACGACCAGATAATTAACTGTTCCTTCGGGATAGGTCCCGTCATCCAGAAGTTCACCGGCCGGCATTCCGGTAACAATCTCAAGTCCTTCATCGGCCTTTAGTATGGGATAGATGAAAAATTTCCCGTCCCTGACAGCTTCTGCTACGTCGCTTTTCAGCATCAGGTGCTTAACGTTCCTTCTGGGTATGATCACTCCATGACTACCGTTGAGTCCGATAACCCTGCAGAGGTCAAAGAACCCCTCAATCTTTTCATTAATTCCTCCGACTGGCTGGACATCACCGTTCTGGTCCATCGAACCTGTCACTGCTATATGCTGTTTTATGGGTATTCCTGCTATGCTGCTCAGAAGAGCATAAAGCTCGGCGCATGAAGCGCTGTCGCCCTCAACCATATCATACAACTGCTCGAAAGTGATAGATGCCGTAAGGCTTATCGGTTTTTTTGCCGCGTATCTGCTTCCCAGGAAATGGTTTATGATAAGCATAGCCTTGTCGTGAATCCTGCCGCTCATTTTTGTCTCTCTTTCGATATTAACAACACCGGATTTCCCAGCGTACGTTTTTGCAGTTATACGAGAGGGTTTCCCAAATCTGTAGTCCCCGAGATCGAGGACAGCGAGACCGTTAATCTGTCCCACCTTCTGTCCTGACGTATCGACTATAAGAGTTCCGTCAATTATCATCTCTCGCAGACGATCTTCTATCCTGTTCGTCCTGAAGACCTTTTCTTCGACTGCCCTCCTGACATGGCTATCACTAACCGCTGAGTTGCCGGATTTAGCAGCCCAATAGCTTGCTTCCCTAAGAATATCCGCAATGTCACTGAATCGCGCAGATAATTTATTCTGATGTTCCGCCAGCCTCGAGCCGACTTCCACCACTTTTGCAATCCCCTTTCTGTCGAAAGGCAGCAGTTTCTCTTCCCTGCAAAGCGTAGCGATGAAAGAAGCGTATTTCAGAATATTTTCTTCAGTCCTGTTCATCCTGCTGTCGAAATCCGCCTTAACTTTGAAAAGCTCCCTGTAATCCTCATCCAGATTGTAAAGCATGTAATACAGGTAGGGATTACCGACAAGTATCACTTTGATATCAAGAGGTATAGATGCAGGCTTGAGGTTTGTAGTAGAAATGAGCCTGTATTGTTCCCAGACATCTTCTATCTTAACCTCTTTATTCCGGATAGCACGCTTAAGCGCATCATAGGCAAATATGTTCCGCAGAAGATCGAGGGCGTTAATCACAAGGTATCCGCCATTGGCTTTATGCAAAGAACCTGCCTTAATCATGGAGAAATCCGTTATAGCAATCCCGTACTGAATTTTATGCTCGATCCTTCCAAAGAGATTGTAATAGGTCGGGTTGCTTTCGAACACACATGGCGCGCCCCTGCAGCTTTTGTTGTTTACAAGAACGTTCACGGTGTATCTTGTAAAGGTCCGCTCTGTCCTTGGAATCTTCATAAGGGGCAATTGCGGGGACTGCTCCTCCTGCACCTTGAAATCCTCGATGTGTTCCAGAATGTCTTCCATAGTCTCATCAAGATAGGCTCCAATCTTCTCATAACCACCATATCTTTTTTCCAATTCTTCTATCATATGTCCAACGGCCGAAAGGGCAGCCTCTTTTTCGAGCCTGGTCATTTCCTCCTTGACTTCTTTTTCGCTGTCGTGTATAACGCGAACAATGTCATTCAGCTTTTCCTGCAAAAGTTTTCCCATGTCATTTATTTTGATTCTCGTCCGATCATCGAGCTGTTCGAACTCTTCCTCAGTCAGGGGTTCTCCGGTTTTTTTGACGGGCGCGATAATTAATCCGCTTACAGTTTTACGTACAACGAATCCTTTTGCCTGCGCCTCCTCTTCGAGCGCGGAAAAAATTTCTTTCTGCTTTATCTGGGACTTCTGTATAATTCCGTTTCTCTGTTTTTCGTATTCCTTTGATTCAAAGACTTTAGGTATCTCAACCTTCAGTATTTTTACAAACTCATCCATATCCTTATGAAATTCCACAGCCTTGCCCGGCTCCACAGCAACCGCGATCGGGGAGTCAGGATCCCTGAAATTGTAGAGATAGCACCAATCGGACGGAACAGGCTGAGACATAGCCCTCTGAGAGAGAAAAGACTTAACCGTAGTCATTTTCCCGGTGCCGTGCTCACCGAGAATAAAAATATTGAAACCCGTGCTTTCAAGGCTGAGGCCAAAATCTATAGCATGCAATGCTCTGTCCTGTCCGATGGTTTCCCTGAAATCAGGCACTTCGTCCGTGGTTGCGAATGAAAAAACCTCCGGGTCGCAAATTTTATATAAATCAGAAGCGTTTAATATCTCCGGCATTGCCTACCTCCACACAGTAATTTGATCAGTTTAAAAAGTTTACATATTTTCAGGGGTCTATGCAACATCAGGCAAGGTTTAAATTCCATGGGTAGTTCCTGTATATATGACCAGATTATATCTATGCCCTGGGATGGTGTTTCTCGTAAACCTGCCTGAGCCTGTCCGTCGTCACCTTGGTATATATCTGGGTAGTAGATATGTCTGAATGGCCGAGCATCTTCTGCAGGGACCGTAGATCAGCCCCGCCCTCGAGCAGATGTGTAGCAAACGAATGCCTCATCGTATGAGGCGAAAGTTCAAGCCCGATTCTTCTGCCCATCTTCTTGATAGTCTGCCATAGTCGTTGCCGTGACATCGGCACTCCCCGTCTCGTAACAAATAAATAGGGAGATGTCTTCTTATCAAGAATCCGGGCCCTCTGCAGTCCTATGTATTTCTTGATACTTTCCATAGCTCTAATGTTTACAGGCACAATTCTTTCCTTTGATCCTTTCCCCAATATCCTTATGAAACCTGCCTCGAAATTTACGTCCTCAATCTTAATTGATATCAGTTCGCTGACACGCAGGCCGGAAGAATAAAGCAGTTCAAACATAACAAGGTCCCTCATAAGAGTAGGGTCTGAAAGGTCGAGGGATGTGCCTGCTTCAAAGAAGGATTCAACCTCTGTTATGCTCAGTGACTTGGGTAAGCGCTCCCACTTCTTGGGAGACTGAAGGTTTTCAGACGGGTCGTCTCTGATAAAGGACTCGATGATAAGATATCTGTAAAGCCCCTTAACAGATGACATGAACCTGCATATGCTCGACAAGGCATATCCCTGATGGCGAAGCTTTTCAAAAAAATCAACGATATCATGCCTCGATGCGGAGAGGAAATCCTTGCCGCCGGATGACAGGAAGTCCATGTATTTCTTTAAATCCAGACGATAGGATTCGACGGTATTTTTTGACAGACCCTTTTCTGCCGAGAGATAATTGAGAAAACCCTTAAGATTATCCAAACAAATCTCCGCTTATGCATATCATGGATTTTTATATAGTGTACTCATCTCATCCGTATAATTTCCATCCATATTATATATGCAGAATGGTTTATCTATCTTCAGGCCGGGGTTCCCTATTCTTACAGCCTCAATCATAACCATCTTTGCCCGGGAAGCAAGCGAAGAATGGACAAACCTGATCCTCTTCGGTTCAAGTGAACTCTTCCTCAATGAATCCATAATCTCAGTCAGCCTGTCAGGATGATGAATAAAGCAGAACCTTCCCTTTGACCGTAAAAGAGAGGCCGAGGCTTCGACAAGTTCGCAGAGATTCAATTTTATCTCATGCCTTGCTATCGCCTTTTCTTCTTCCCTGTTTGTACGACCGCTTTCAGGTCTTCTGAAGGGGGGGTTTGAAACTACGAGATCAAAGCTTCCGGCAAAACGATCAGAGTGGCATAATGTTCTGATATCGCACTTCTCTACACTTACAGAATTTTCAAGTTTGTTCAGCACCACATTCTTTTCAGCAAGGGCCAAAAGGCTTTCCTGCAGTTCAAAGAGGGTAATCTCCGCGCCTGGATATTTTCTGGCCAGCAAAAAACCTATGATGCCCCCTCCTGCGCCAAGGTCTGCAATGCTGCCGACTTTCCTCAGAGAAACAAAATCCGAAAGCAGAAGTGAATCTACGGAAAACCGGTATCCTGTTGTTGACTGGTATATTTTTATATCTCTGATTGTGTCAAGAGTAACTTCCATACATGGGGATTTCAGTCTTCCAACTTCTCATTCATGCTAATTAAGCCCTTCTCACTGATAAAACAAATAAAGGCTTCAACAACATCCGGGTCAAACTGTATACCTGAGAATTTTTTTATTTCACGGATCGCTTCATCAACCGAAAGGGCTTGCCTGTAAGGCCTGTGAGTCGTCATTGCACCGAAGGCATCTGCTACTGCAATTATTCTTGCGCCGAGGGGGATGGCTTCGCCTTTAAGGCCGTCCGGATACCCCGACCCGTCATAATACTCATGATGATGGCGTACAATTTCCCTGGCGTGCTTTATCGGCTCAACGGACTCAATCATCTTTGCTCCGTGCACAGGATGTTTTCTTATGACTTCCATCTCTTCCTCAGTAAGTTTGCCCTCTTTAAGGAGAATGCTGTCGGGTACCGTAACCTTGCCCAGGTCATGCAAAAGAGCCGCTTTTCTGATATTTTCGATCTCAAAATCGTGCAGTCCAAGCTTTTTTGATATCTCAACTGAATATTCAGCAATATCTTTCATATGCTTGTCAGTATATAAATCCTTAGACTCAACTACTTCGGACAGTGTAACTATCATGGAGAGATAGGACTTTTCCAGTTTCTCATAGAGCCGCGCATTCTCTATTGCGGCTGCAGCCTGACCACTCAGGACAGATACAAGCTCAAGGGTTGATTTAGTGAACGGTTGCAGGTCTTGTCCTTTGCATATAAAAAGCAGACCTACCACATTCCCCCTTGCAGAAAGCGGCACATAAATACCGGAAGATACTTCCTCCATCTGTTTTATCTCCTCAAATTCAGGAGGCCCTTCATCACCGTCGGACAATATCAGAGGTTCTCTGTACTTTACAATGAAAGCGGTAAGCCTTTCACTGCATCGCTTCTGAAAATCCTGTTCGAAAGAAGGTGACAGGCCATAGCATTCCTTGATATGTAACCTGCCTGTATCTTCATCAATAATAGCGAGGCAAGCCTTATCGGCTTTAGTCTCCCTGACAACAATATTGACTATCAGTGTTGCCAAACGCCTGGGATCTACTTCGCTTATTATTTCCTTGCTGACCTCGAAAAGAGGCATAAGCGCTCGCATTCTTATGTTCTCGCTCAGCAGTCTCGTTTTTTCCAAAGCCTCAGACACTGAACTTCTGAGTTCTTCCGGTGTAAAAGGCTTTAAAAGGAAACCCTGCGCTCCCAGCCTGATGGCCTTTATCGCGATATCGAGCGTACCATGGCCGGTAATAACGATAATCGGCATCTCATTGTTGCGATTTCTCACATTCCTGATAAGATCAAGTCCACTTATATCGGGCATGCGGATATCGGTCAGCATCAGATCAAATTTTTCGGTATCGATAAGCCTCAAGCCTTCGTAGCCGTTTGACATAACATGCACATCGTAGTTCGACCTTTCAAGGATATCTTTGGCAAGCTGAAGTATGAAATCCTCGTCGTCTATAACGAGAATCTTCTCTTTATTCATTAATGGTTTCTTCCTCCGGAAATATAGTTTGAATTGGCATCGATAAGGTATTACTGAGCACGTAATTATATTTATATATATTATACATCTTGGATTCTTTAGTTCAAATCATTTATAACTCTGGTTAATTATTCTGATTGTGCACAATAAAAAAGCCACGCTTTTCGCATGGCTTCTTTATATCAGTACAGTCGTAATTTGCTTAGTTGCTACTTATCTGAATTTTTCCCCTATCTGTACCCTTGCCACAGCTCTTTCAAGAGATGAAGATGCCCTCGCAAAATCGAATTCTTCCGATTTTTTCAGCCTTTCTTCAGCCCTTTTCATCGCGGCTTTTGCCCTTTCGACATCTATATCCTCCGACTTTTCAGCACTGTCGGCAAGGATCATGACCCGTTCCGCCTCGACCTCGGCGTATCCCCAGCTGACAAAAACATATTTTGTCGCATTCCCTTTTTTATATGCGAGCATGCCTGCCTTTAAGGTTGTAAAGAAAGGTACGTGACCCGGAAGCACGCCAAAATCACCTTCACTTCCCGAACATGTCACTTCGTCAACATCCTCGCTTAAAATAAGGCCGTATGGGGTAACGATTTCAAGCTTTAATTTATTCTCTTTCTCCATTAGTACCTCTCCTGCCTTAGCCCTTTATTCTTTAATACCTGAATAACTATCTGCTCCATCCAAGCTTCTTCGCCTTTTCTTCCACTTCTTCAATCGGTCCGACCATGTAAAATGCCTGCTCGGGTACATCGTCGTACTGTCCTTCTACAATAGCCTTGAATCCTTTTATTGTATCTGCTGTCTTGACATATTTGCCGGCCTGCCCTGTGAATGTTTCTGCAACATGGAACGGCTGGCTCAGGAACCTCTGAAGTTTCCTTGCCCTTGCAACTATCATTTTGTCATCTTCAGAGAGTTCTTCGATACCGAGGATTGCGATGATGTCCTGGAGTTCTTTGTATCTTTGAAGAGTCTTCTGTACATTTCTGGCAACAGCATAGTGTTCTTCGCCGATGACCTGAGGGTCAAGGATTCTTGACGTGGAATCCAGCGGGTCGACCGCAGGATAAATACCGAGCTCTGCAATCTGCCTTGATAGAACGACCGTACCGTCAAGATGGGTAAATGCCGTTGCAACGGCAGGGTCGGTCAGGTCGTCTGCAGGGACGTAAATGGCCTGCATAGAGGTGATAGCGCCCTTCTTTGTGGTGGTAATTCTCTCCTGAAGGGCTCCCATGTCGGTTCCGAGCGTCGGCTGATATCCGACCGCTGACGGCATTCTGCCCAGAAGTGCTGAAACCTCGGCCCATGCAAGGGTATATCTGAAGATGTTGTCTATGAATAACAGAACGTCCTGTCCCTGGTCTCTGAAATACTCCGCGCATGTAAGAGCGCTCAGACCTACGTTTGCCCTTGCTCCCGGCGGCTCGTTCATCTGACCGTATATAAGCGCTGCTTTGGGAAGAACGCCGGAGTGTTTCATTTCAAGGTAAAGGTCGTTTCCTTCCCTCGTTCTTTCGCCGACGCCCGCAAACACAGAGATACCACCATGAACCATTGCTATATTATTGATCATCTCCATAATGATAACGGTCTTGCCGACTCCCGCACCCCCGAACATGCCCATCTTGCCGCCTCTGACAAACGGTATTAGAAGGTCAAAAACCTTAACGCCCGTCTCAAAAGCCTGCGTTGTAGCTTCCTGCTCGGTAAATTCAGGCGCAGGTCTGTGAATAGGCATTCTCTCTGCTGCCTCAATCGTGCCCTGTTCATCAACAGCGTCTCCAACGACGTTGATAATTCTGCCCAGGGATGCCTTGCCAACCGGGACAGTGATAGGCTGGCCTGTGTCAACAACTTCCATCCCTCTGACCATACCGTCAGTAGGTCCCATGGCAATTGTTCTGACCTTATTCTCGCCGAGATGGATAGCTATCTCCAATGTGACATGAATCTCCGGTATGCCCTTTGCGGCGTCTCCCGCAAAATCAACCTTTACGGCATCGCGGATTTTCGGCAAATGTTTCTCGAATTCTACGTCTACAACCGCGCCAATTACCTGTGAAATCTTTCCAACATTCATTTCAATACCCCCTAAGCTATATTAAAAATCTCCAACTCTTTATTCCCTAATCTTTCAATGCCTCAACACCACCGACAATATCCATAAGTTCTTTTGTAATCGAGGCCTGCCTTACTTTATTGGCCAGAAGCGTAACTTTATTTATAAGTTCAGAGCAGTTCTTTGTTGCGTTCTCCATGGCTGCCATCCTTGCGGCTTCCTCTGCAGCAGATGATTCGAGCAACGCCCTGTAAATCTGTATCTCTATATATTTCGGCAACAATCTTTCAAATATGGCTGCCCTTGTGGGTTCATAAAGAAAGTCAGCCGTCATCGATGATTCCTGAGTTCCTTCCCCGCCCTCCAATGTTCCTACAGGAAGAAGCTTCATAAAAGTAACTTTCTGTGAAATAAGCGACTTGAATTCGTTATAGATAACGACAACTTCGTCAAAGGTTTCATTTGTGTAATTCTCAGTCAGATTCCCTGCAATCTCCTGAGCATTGGTATATGTGATTCTTCCCGATAAGCCGATCCACGAGTTTCTCATTGGAACGTTTCTTCTGCGGAAAAAATCACGGGCCTTCCTGCCGACAATACTCAGGCTCACTTCAACATTCTCTTTCTTAAGGGAATCAATATATTTATATGCAGCCTTAAGAATATTTGTATTGAAAGCTCCGCAGAGACCTTTATCGGATGTTATAACAAGAACCTCCGCGGTCTTTTTCGGCCTCAGCGCAAGAAGTGGATGAACCTCCCTCTCGGCCGATTTTGCAAGATCGCCAAGCACTGTTTCCATCCTCGAAGCGTACGGCCTGAAGTTCAGCATGCGGTCCTGTACCTTCCGCATTTTTGCCGCAGCCACCATCTTCATTGCAGCGGTGATCTTCTTTGTATTCTGGATCGCCTTTAGTCTTTTTCTTATATCCCTTAAAGTTGGCATTTATACTCTCCTATCACAAACGCGTTATGCCGAGAAGGTTTTCTTAAAAGTCGTGATTGCCTCGGTCAGTTTAGCTTTAAGGTCATCATCCAGTGCCTTCTTATCCATAATCTCTTTCTTGAGATCCTGCTTTTCAGCCCTTATATATCTCATAAATGCTTCCTCAAAGGATCGGATAGATTCAACCGGCACGTCATCAAGAAATCCCTGAGTTCCTGCAAAAATTACAATAATCTGGTCATCAACTGACATCGGTACATACTGGTCCTGCTTCAGGAGTTCGACCATTCTCTGCCCCCTCTGGATCTGGGCAAGAGTTGCCTTATCGAGGTCTGAGGCAAATTGTGCAAATGCAGCCAACTCCCTGTACTGGGCAAGGTCAAGTCTGAGCATACCGGCGACCTGCTTCATCGCCTTTATCTGGGCTGCACCGCCGACACGGCTGACCGAAAGACCTGCGTTAACTGCCGGCCTTATGCCGCCGTAAAACAGTTCGGGCTCAAGATAAATCTGGCCGTCAGTAATAGAGATAACGTTCGTCGGGATATATCCGGAAACGTCACCAGCCTGGGTCTCAATGACAGGGATTGCTGTCAGAGAACCTGCTCCCATATCATCGCTCATCTTCGCTGCCCTTTCGAGAAGCCTCGAATGGAGGTAGAAGACATCACCGGGATATGCCTCACGTGAAGGCGGACGTCTCAGAATCAGTGAAAGCTGCCTGTAGGCCTGGGCCTGTTTGGTCAGGTCATCATATGCAATAAATGCGGCCCTTCCGCTGTCTCTGAAATATTCACCCATTGTGCAACCAACGTAAGGAGCTATATATTGCAGTGGCGCAGGCTCACTCGCCGTTGCAACAACAACGATTGTGTGCTCGAGAGCACCCATTTCTTCAAGTTTTTTGACAGTATTAACAACAGCTGGTCTCCGCTGTCCGACTGCTACATATATACAGGTAACGTCTCCGCCTTTTTGATTGATAATTGTGTCAATGAGTATAGCTGTCTTTCCGATCTGGCGGTCACCGATACAGAGTTCCCTCTGTCCTCTGCCGATCGGAATCATGGCGTCCACTGCCTTGATTCCTGTCTGAAGCGGCTCGTGAACCGGCTTTCTTTTAATAATACCCGGGGCAACAACCTCAACCTTCCGCGTATGTTTTGCGTTGATCGGGCCTTTGCCGTCAATCGGCTGTCCGATAGCATTGACAACCCTTCCCCTTAATTCCTCTCCGACAGGGACTTCCATAACCTTGCCTGTGCGTTTGACGATATCGCCTTCCCTGACGAGTTTATCCTCACCAAAGAGAACAGCACCGACCGAATCCTCTTCAAGGTTCAATGCCATTCCAAACACACCGTTCGGGAACTCGAGCATCTCCATGGCCATGCAGTTATCGAGTCCGTAAACCTTGGCGACACCGTCACCGATATAAGTCACGGTACCAATCTCGCTGACATCCACCTTCTTTTCAAAATCCGTAATCTGCTTCTTTAAAAGTTCGCTTATCTCTTCTGTTCTGATTTCTGCCATAATGTCACCCCTTTATTAACTCATCTTTTAAGAGCCTTAACTGGCCCCTTATGCTCGTATCGTACATGGTGCTTCCGATCTTGACGAGAATTCCGCCAAAAAGGGAAGGATCTATAATATATTCCAACTCCACATCTCTGTCGGTAATCTGCTTCAGGGAAGCCTTCAGTACACCTTCACGCTCACTGCTTATCTCGATAGGGCTCATAACAACCGCCTTAGCCTTCTTCTGCCTCTCGAGATAAATGTTTGTCGCGATTCTGAGGATATCTTCCAACCCGACAATTGCACCGACCTCAGCAAGGTGCAGTATGAATTTTACAGTGCTGTCAGATAGTTTGAGTTTGTCTGCAAGCGCCTTTATGACCCCTGACCTCTCTTCGGTAGTGAAACGCGGATTAACGAGAAGATTGCTGAAATCTTTGCTTTTCAACATTAGATCGTTAACGGCACCTACTTCGGTTATTGCCTGAGCAGCCTTGTCGAACCCTACATTCCTGAGTAAAGCCTTGGCATATTTGCTTGCTCCTTTTATCTTTTTCAACCCCTGCCTCCTATCTTCACAAGAGACTCGTCAAGAAGTTTTTCCTGCTCTTCCTTCGTCAGTTTTTCCCTGAGTTTTTTCTCGGCAAGCTCCATGGCCAATTCAACAGCCTCAGCCTTTATAGCCTCCTTGGCATGCTTCAGTTCAAACTCTATATTCGTCTTTGCCTGCTCGAGTATCTTCTCTTTCAGCCTTGAGCTCTCTTCAATAAGCTTGTCCCGCTCGTGCTCACCGGATTTTTTGGCTGTAGCAAGTATTGCCTCTATCTCCGCATCCTTGGCTTTCAGCCTCCCCTCGACTTCCCTTAGCGCTTTTAATGCAGCCTCCTTTGCTTCCTTAGCCTCATGCAGGGTCTTCTCAATAGTTTCGGTCCTTTTCTTGAAGAAGTCCACCAAGGGTTTTCTGGCAAATTTAAAGAGGATTACTACGAGGACAACAAAATTAATTATCTTCCACATGTATTCTTTCCAGAGGGGGGTATGTTCGCCTTCTCCTGCGCCGGCAGCGAATACTATAGAGGCGGCAATGACATTAAAAAATACAACAGCTGTGATCTTCAGAATTTTGGAATACCGGATCTCGAATTTTGAATGCGGTTTATTTCTCATACCTTCACCAGCTTTCTCACAATTTCGTCAGAGAACTTGTCGACATCGGCTCTCAACGCCTGACGGGCTTTCTCCGCCTCTGCCCTGATCTCCGCCTTGGCCTTGTCAAGTGTCGCAACTGCATCTGCCTCGGCAGCTGAAAGGACCTCTCTCTGCTTGCTCAGACCTTCACCCTTGAGTTTCTCGAAGATCTCTTTTGACCTGCTTCTGGATTCCGCAAGTTCGCGGTTCAGCGTGGTAATTCCATCTTCGCTTTTATCCCTCATGTCTTTGGCAGCGTCAAGATTACTTTTTACGGTGTCTTCCCGCTCCTTGAATATTTTCATGAGAGGTTTAAAGAGGATGGAGTTTAAAGCCAACAGCAAAATAAAAAAGTTTACAGCCAGAACAAAGAACCAGATTGGTTGGATATCTAGCATCTTGCACCTTCCATCAAATAGTTTAGAAAAGCGAAGTCAGAATACCACAGGCCAAAAAAAATTGTCAAGAGATTTTTGAAGTATTTTTAAAAGAAAAAAATGGCCCGACCGAAAACATAAGGCTGCATTACCCCTGCTCGATTCATGGAGCCGGAGCGGTCGAAAAGATTGTGGTAGAATACGCATATGTTTTTTGAAGAAATCAGGCAACTTAAAGAAAAAAATCTCTTCAGAGACCTGGGGGACCGTACTTCTTCACAGGGAACACGTATAATATTGGATGGCACTGAATACCTGAACTTTTCTTCAAATGACTACCTTGGACTTTCGACCCATCCGTGTTTAATTGATGCTGTCAGAAAAGCCCTGGATGTTTATGGCTTTGGCTCAGGCGCTTCGCGCCTGCTGGGGGGCGGCAGTCTGCTTCATAGGGATCTCGAAAAAAAGCTGTCGAAATTCAAGGATACTGAATCCGCTCTGGTATTCAACTCCGGATATGCGGCAAATACGGGGATCATTCCCTCCATATCGGATAGAAATACTCTGCTGCTGAGCGACGAACTCAACCATGCAAGCATTATTGACGGATGCCGTCTGAGCAAGGCAAAGACAATCGTCTACAGGCATAAGAATGTTTCACACATTAGGGATTTGCTTAAAACAGAAGACGCAGGAAAAAGGATTGTAATTACAGATACTGTCTTCAGCATGGACGGAGACATAGCTCCGCTTGATGATATGGTTGATTTATGCAGAAGATTTAATGCGGTCCTTTATATAGATGACGCCCATGCAACGGGAGTCGTCGGCAACGGAAGAGGCGCCCTCGCCCATTTCGGTATCGCTCCCGAGCCATGGATTATACAGATGGGTACTTTCTCTAAAGCCCTTGGTTCTCTTGGTGCTTTCGTTGCCGGGAGTGCGGACATTATCCAGTGGATACAGAACAGTTCCCGCAGTTTCATGTATTCAACCGCCCTGCCATCCTGCATTATCGCAGCGTCGATTGCTGCTCTGGAAATAGTTGAGAATGATAGCGTGTTAATAGAAAAACTCTGGTCGAACAGGGATAAACTGGTCAAAAGTCTGAAAAATATCGGTTATGATTGCATGGGCAGTGAAACGCCTATTGTCCCCTTAAAGACGGGATCGGTTGAGAACACGCTCCGCATATCAGGACATCTTTTCAGGAACGGAATCATTGCTCCTGCCATACGGCCTCCGACAGTCAGCGAATCGAGGATAAGGATAAGTATAACAGCAGCTCATACTGATGAGGATACAGGGAGATTGATCGAAGTGCTTAAAGAAACAAATATTTAGTGACCCCATCGTAATTATCAAAAAGTGAATCATCAATATATTGATTGGTTATTGTAATTTGTTTGGAATTTGGAATTTGGTTATTGTAATTTGTTTTTATACGGGAGATTATGGCAAAAGGTTTCTTCGTAACAGGCACTGATACGGGAGTCGGCAAGACGGTCATCACTGCTGCCCTTGTCAAAGCAGTTCGCCTGCTAGGATTCAGGGCTTGCGCCATGAAACCTATAGAAACAGGTTGCAGAACAGCAGACGGAGGTCAGCAGCCGGAAGCCGGCATCGGAAAGAAAAAATCCCTCATTCCAACTGACGGAAATTTCCTCCGTAATAATACAGGTTCAGCTGAATCTCTTGATCTGCTTAACCCCGTCCGGTTTGAGAAGCCTCTTGCGCCGATGGCGGCCTCTGAAATAGAAGGCGTTGCCGTTGACCTCAAAAAAATAAGAAAAGCCTACTTAGCCCTTGCCGGGAAATATGATGCATTAGTTATTGAAGGAATCGGCGGACTGCTCGTTCCAATCATGAAAGATTACTATGTGACAGACCTTGCAGGAGAATTCGGTTTGCCGCTCATCGTCGTTGCAAGGCCGGGACTGGGCACCATCAACCATACCCTGCTAACCGTCAATTATGCAGTGAAAGAAGGCCTCAATGTTGCAGGTATCATTGTCAATTATTCCCGGCCTCCGGATGGAGGACCTGCCGAGGCCACAAACACTGATATCATCAAACGGTTAAGCCTTATCCCCATAATAGGAGTTTTCCCCTATCTTGAAGACCTGAGTAGCAACACAATCGAAAAGGCTGCCGAAAAAAATTTAGATTTCGGTATACTGAAAAAATATCTCTGATCCTATAACATTCGAAGGTCAGAAAGCACTTTTCTCAATTTTACTTTGTTCGCAGGAGCCATCTCGCACAGCGGCAGCCTGAACTCTTCCTGTATCCTGCCCATCATGGCAAGAGCGGTCTTGACCGGTATCGGATTAGTCTCGAAAAACATTGCGGCATTAAGGGGTTCGAGTTTGAAATGCAACGCCCTTGCCTTGTCATGCTGCCCTTTCATCCACCATGAACACATCTGGGAAACGGCTTTTGGAGCAACATTTGCCGAGACAGATATCGTGCCTTTTCCTCCGAGTGCAAGAAGAGGCAGTGTCGTAAAGTCATCGCCTGAAAGCACGGTTATCCTGTCACCGCAAAGGCGAATCACCTCGCTCACCTGTTTCATATCGCCGGTGGCTTCTTTTATCGCAATAATATTTTTAATCTCACACAGGCGGGCAACAGTAGCCGGCAGTATGTTTACAGCAGTCCTTCCCGGGACATTGTAAAGAACTATAGGGATGTCAACCTTCTCCGCAATGGTTTTATAGTGTCTGTAAAGACCCTCCTGTGTCGGTTTGTTGTAATACGGCGCTACGAGCAGTGCAGCATCAGCCCCGGATTTCTTTGCATGTTTCGTAATCTCGATCGTCTCATCAGTAGCATTCGCGCCTGTCCCGGCAATAACGGGAACTCTCCTGTTTACGGCCCTGACCGTAAAATGAATTACACGGTAATGCTCTTTATAATCCAGTGTCGCCGATTCACCGGTGGTGCCGCACGGCACTATGGCATTTGTGCCCTGTGCTATATGCCACTCTATAAGATCGCCGAGCGCCCTTTCATCAACCTTTCCCTTCTTAAAAGGTGTAACAATTGCGACAATTGACCCCCCGAACATAGCAACCTCCTTTGTTAGTAAGAGTTTATATTAACGTTAATAAGCCCTTCGAAGACCTCCTCCGCAGGACCAGTCATATATATATGGTTATTGGAAGCCCATTCGATAGCCAGGTCGCCCCCAAGCAGATGTACTGTCACTTTCCTGCCTGTAAGACCTTTCAGGTGCCCTGCAGCAGCCGCCGCAGATGCGCCCGTACCGCACGCTGCAGTCTCTCCGGAACCACGCTCCCATACCCGCATCCGGATCTCTCCATCGGTCGGTATCTCTATGAACTCGACATTCGTCCTCCGGGGGAATATCGCGTGCCGCTCTATTAAGGGCCCATAATATTCAACGGGGAAACCGCTGACGTTTTCGACCACGATAACCGCATGGGGATTTCCCATCGACAAACAGGTGACCTTAAACTCCCTGTCAGCTATGAGAAGGGGGTAATCAAGCATCAAATTTGAGATTGCAGATTTGAGATTCACGTTTTTTCCTTTTGAACTTTGGACATCGTACATGGCATCGACATCAACCGGTATCTTATCGGGATCGAAGACAGGTTCTCCCATATCAACCCTTACCATATCTCCTGATTTTTCAGGCCTGATAATACCGGCGGGGGTTTCTATTTCAAGAACGTTTTTATCGGAAATATTTCTGTCCCAGATATATTTCGCAAGGCAGCGAATGCCATTTCCGCACATCTCGACTTCACTGCCATCAGCATTAAATATCCGCATACGGAAGTCTGCCTTATCCGAAGGCAGCAAGAGCAGAAGTTGATCTGCGCCTACGCCGGAACGTCTGTCGCAAAGCCGCCTGCCGAGAGCATCCAGAGCTGTTGGTTCAGACAGACAGGTCTCTGCTATGCAATTAATGAGGATAAAATCATTGCCCAGACCATGCATTTTAGTGAAGCGTATCTTTATCTTCGCCGGCATGTCAGCCTCATTTCAGAAATGACGGGATACTCTCCAGCCTTATAAGATCATCGTAGGACTCCCGCCGCCTTATCAGGAAATCTTCTTTCCCTCTTACCATAACCTCTGCCGACCTTGTCCGGCTGTTATAGTTCGAGCTCATCGAAAAACCGTATGCGCCTGCGCTCATGACGGCGAGATACTCGCCCTGCTTCGTCTTCTTAAGTTCCCTGTCGCGTGCGATGAAATCTCCTGATTCACAGATGGGCCCAACTATATCACAACAGACGGAATCCCTCTTTCTGTTCGTCACCGGAAGGATACGGTGATATGCGTCATAAAGGGACGGCCGGATCAGGTCGTTCATTCCCGCATCCACAATGACAAACTCTTTCTCAACTCCTTTTTTCAGATAAAGCACTTTTGTAACAAGTATGCCCGCATTCCCCACAATGGAACGCCCCGGCTCCATAATAAGTGTCAGGCCTCTGCCCTCAAGCAGCGGAATCAGATTTTTGGCCAGGTCTTTAGGCACTGGCGGTTCTTCATCCTTGTAGGCAATACCGAGGCCGCCCCCGATATCGAGGTATTTTACCGCAACACCCTGCGCGGTCAGTTCATCAATCAGGATTAACACTCTTTTCAAGGCATCCACAAAAGGCGTCACCTTTGTAATCTGTGATCCTATATGCTTGTGGATACCGATCACATTGACATTCTTCAGTCTTGAAGCAAGCCTGTAATACTCCAGGGCATCCCCTATCGGTATCCCGAATTTATGCTTTTTTAGTCCCGTAGTGATATAAGGATGCGTTTCAGGATCAATATCAGGATTGATCCTCAGTGCAACCGGAGCCTTCACCTTAAGTTTCCCTGCAACCCTGTCGATCTCGCGCAACTCACTTCCTGACTCCACGTTGAACATCAGGACTTTGGACTTCAGCGCAAACCTGATCTCCTCTTCGGTCTTTCCTACACCGGCATAAACAATCTTTTTTGAAGGCACACCGGCTTTCAACGCAGCATTGAGTTCTCCCCCTGAAACAATGTCAGCTCCTCCCCCCTGCTTCGAAAATACCCTGAGTATGGCAGTATTGGGGTTCGCCTTCACGGCAAAACATATGATATGGGGGTAATCATTGAACGCCTCGTCATAAGCCCTGAAATGTCTCAACAAGGTGTTATAGCTGTAGACAAACAAGGGCGTGCCGTATTTTTCAGCCAGGCTTCTGACCGGCACGTCTTCGGCAAATAGTTCACCTGAACGGAACTTAAATAAATGCATGGGAGGTCTCCATCACAATGATTTCCTTAAAGACTTATACGTATTGTAAACACATTTTCTTTTTATCTCAAGATGTTAACAAAATATATCACACTGAACAGGCATGTTATCGGCTTTGCCGCTGCGGCAATTTGGATTTCGCCGACCGCATATGTTAAATTTTTGAATAGCGGCAATAAATTTCAGCAGTCGTATCGGAGGATAAATTGGGCAGGAACATTGTAGAAAAAATATTTGAAGCACACATGGCTTACGGCGAACTTGAGCCGAATACACCCGTCGGCCTTAAGGTCGATCAGGTATATACTCAGGATGCCACAGGCACTATGGCATGGCTGCAGTTTGAGGCTATAGGAGTCGATAGGGTAGAAGTGCCGCTTGCAGTTTCCTACGTCGATCATAACATGATTCAGTCGAATTATATGAACTCCGACGATCACCGTTTTCTGCAGACTGCGGCGGCGCGTTACGGAGCGTATTTTTCTCGTCCCGGCAATGGCATCAGCCACCAGATACACCTTGAGCGGTTTGCCGCTCCGGGGAAAATAGCACTCGGCACGGATAGCCATACTCCGACAGGCGGCGGAATGGGAATGATCGCGGTCGGAGTCGGAGGTCTTGATGCCGCAACTGTTATGGCAGGCGCTCCCTTTGAGCTCAGCATGCCTCAGGTCATACTGATAAGACTGAAAGGCAGACTCAGAAGGCCATGGGTTAATGCTATGGATGTAATCCTAGAAATCCTGAGAAGGCTTACGGTCAAGGGCGGCGTAGGAAAAATACTTGAATACGGCGGCCCGGGGGTAAAAGATTTAAGCGTGCCGGAGAGGGCAACGATAACTAATATGGGCGCTGAACTCGGGGCGACTACCTCCGTCTTCCCGAGTGATAAAAGGACGCTGTTTTTCCTGAGGGCGCAGAAGAGGGAAACAGACTGGACCGGCATAACTGCCGACAGAGATGCAAAATATCATGAGGTTATCGATATAGACCTGAGTTCGGTCGAGTCTATGATCGCGCAGCCACACAGCCCTGACAATGTCGTCACAGCAAGGGAACTGGCAGGCACCGTGGTCGACCAGGTCTGCATAGGAAGCTGTACAAACTCGTCGTACCAGTCGTTAAAGACGGTTGCGTCTGTCCTGAAAGGCAACTCTGTAGCCGATGGCGTCAGCCTCCTCATAAATCCCGGATCAAAGGCGGTCTACGAAATGCTTTCCCGCAAAGGACTCATTGCGGACATGATAGCAGCGGGAGCGCGGATGCTCGAATGTTCATGCGGCCCCTGCATCGGCATGGGCGGGACCCCCGGCACAGGGCATGTGTCCGTCAGATCATATAACAGGAACTTCAAAGGCAGAAGCGGCAATAAAGATGCTTTTGTTTACCTTGCAGGCCCGGTTGCCTGTGCGGTGTTTGCGGTCAGAGGAAAGATAGTCGACCTTCCAACTTCAGGCCTCCTTGCTGAAGTCTCCCGCGAACCCGCCTCATATCTGATAAACGATAATATGCTTGTTCCTCCCCGGCAGGATTCAGAACAGGTTGAGGTGCTCAAGGGCCCTAACATAAGGGAGGTTCCTGTAAAAGAGCCTCTTGCCGACAATATCGAAGCCGATGTTCTCCTTAAGGTGGAAGACAATATAACCACAGATGACATTATGCCTGCCGGATCATCAATACTTCCTCTGCGCTCGAACATACCCGCGATATCCGAATATGTTTTTTCCAATATCGATTCCACATTCAGCAAGAGGGCAGCGGCCGCGAAAGCCACCGGCGGCGGCATCATTGCAGGAGGGGAGAATTACGGACAGGGGTCTTCAAGGGAGCATGCTGCAATCGGGCCGATGTTTCTCGGCATACAGGCGGTGATTGCGAAGTCATTTGCGAGGATACACAGGTCAAATCTGATAAATTTCGGCATCATACCATTGGTTTTTAAAAATATGGAAGATTACGGCAGGATCGAAAAAGGAGACAGATTGCTGCTACGTAATTTGGAAACATCTCTAACCGGCAGTCAGTCATATGTGGTACGAAACCTTTCTAAAGATTATTCATTTGAAGTTTCTTCGAGTCTGAACGAAAGAGAAAAGGAGATTATACTCGCAGGCGGGCTTCTTCCGAACACCAGAAAACATATTATTAATCCGTTATCATGAGAGATTAAACACGGAGAGCAAGAGATTTTTATTTGTGATTATTAAGAAGCTGTGCATAAGAACATAAAATTATTATTGCCGCAACAAGGATTTTGTTCGGATATGAGCTTTTGTCTTTTGCTATGAATCCCTATCCCGGTGTCCTCTGTGGTTAGTTTAAGGATTCCGGATTTTCAATAATTTGACAAGAAAACTCATGAAAAGGTACATTAAATATCTCGGGCCGCTAGCTCAGTTGGTAGAGCAACGCCCTTTTAAGGCGTGGGTCGTTGGTTCGAATCCAACGCGGCTCACCAAATGCGTCCCCATCGTCTAGCCCGGCCTAGGACATTGCCCTTTCAAGGCAGTAACACGGGTTCAAATCCCGTTGGGGACGCCAATTTTCCTTTCATTGTAACAAACGATTTAGCTTAACCCGAAAAATGCATTTGACCCCAATCAATGCAGGCCTATGCGCATCAAAACCTCTCCAACGCAGGATTTGGTTCTGATAACAGCCAATCGTCCGGAATGAAAACGTGCATGGAGGCCGTATATATAACCGCCTGCAAAGGAGCTGCCGGAGAGCTTTTGCTGCCCACATCTCTGCATAAATTACATTGAAATGCATTTTTCGGGTTAAGACAAAAACTTCAGTTGTTTTTTCAGGAAATGAACATGACCTGCCAATAAACGTTTTCAGACGTGAGAAGTTTTACTCACTTTCTTCATCAAACACGCAAAATTGCAAATTTGATTGATATGAGACATTCAAATAATAATGAATTATCTGTAAGGCTTGAGCTTCAGGCTGACTGCTTTGCAGGTATCTCGGCATATCATGCCAACAGATCAAGGAATATCGTTGAGGCTGGAGATATCGAAGCAGCTTTGCGAGCTGCAAGCAGCATCGGAGACGACCGCATCCAGAAGCAATCGCAAGGCTATGTCGTTCCCGAGTCGTTCACACATGGCAGTTCGGAACAGCGAGTCCGCTGGTTCAAACGAGGTATCGAGACTGGGGATTTTAAGCAATGCAATACGTTTACGACGGGGAATTTGTAGATTGATTGTATTCCGGGCGCTGTGCGGTCAAACCGGCATCCGATGCGCAAAATGCCTCCCGTTCAAACCTGTTGTCCCAGTATGGATCCATCCCCCTGAATAGGGCCCCCGCACTTGACAGGAGATACAGAATAGGGAAGAATAGCCCCCAGCGTTCGTATTGTCTGACGTGAACATGTTCGTGCTTTCGGCTTCGTGTAAGGCTTTCGCGGTTATAACCGATAATAACGTGTCCGATTGTCAGGGCATCTATCTTGAAATACCGACGTCTGGATAATAGAAAGCGCAATATTCCGCCCTCTGCTTCTATGACGCCTGCTGCAATAGCGACCGTCCCACCCGAAAAGATAACAAAGGGCAGCAACAGAATGCCGATGCAGGATACGGGGAGGACCCAAAAGTATCTGAAAAACGAACCTAATGCCTTCATGAAGTTCACTTTACTTTTCCCTGGAAAACAATCATCGTTCTATTGCGTTTTCATCTCATCATACAATCGACATCAAGACTGTTTGCCGCATGCCTAATATCGTTATGCTGATCGAGCCTCTGTCCTCTTTGATTTTACAAGTTTTCGCAATCCTTTTCTTATAAAAAAAAGAAGTGCCAAAATGACGAAGATACTCAGGAGCGGAAGGGCAATAGCAAGAATGCTTAACCCTGCGGATATACCCAGTTCGGCAGTCGCAACGGCGTGATTGCCGATTCCTCCGGTCAAGGCTGTTGACGTGCCTCTTGCGAGTACCGTTGAGCCGTGAAAAATCGCTGCAGTTCCGCCTCCTGCGATAAGGACGAGTGACCATTTTAGCAGAGGCTCCATATGGGTAATGCTGGAGGCGGCAACAAGGATGCCGGCAACAACGGCTGCCGGACCGGCGATTGAATCCATCAGATTGTCAAACAGGGGAATATAATATGCAGCAATTTCCATGATCGAAGCGGTGGCAAAAACAACAAGGGCAGGATAGGTTCCGATCCACTGGAAGCCGTCAGACAAGGTAAGCTGCCCGGAAAGAGAAGCGATGCTGATGGCTAAAAGAGGAATGAACACCCTGAAACCGCAAGCGGCGCTTAGCCCTATTCCGAGACAAACACTAAGCAGCTTTTCCATTTCTCCCTCATTTCGCCTGCAGAAGTCTCTTTGTTACGTCTTCTCCTCGATCCAGATGAAATCAGCTATCCGCGAACGATTTTTCATGGTAACACCCATTAAAGATTCGGCACAAACCACAACGGCAACTTTCAGCTCCGGGTGGTTTTTCTGGAGCTGATAGGGTATCCCGAGATGATACTCAGAATGAAAACTGCCACAGCAGAAGAAGATACGGCGATGAAGAAAAGGTTCCAGTGAGGCAGCCATCACAGCGTCCTTGACGACCTGGGCCTTGTAAAGCGCCTCTACATTTAATCCCTTCATTGGAGTTGGGTCAGGCATCTTTTTCATCATAGCAGCAAAGCGTTCGTAATATTCCTCTGAATCAAGGTGTATATTGGAGGGGAGGTATATGTGGTCTTTTCCCACAACATCATATGAAACCGCGTCAGCCATCGCAACCCCTGCAGCTGTCCTGCGTGATACGTTGGCTGCAATAACGGGAATGCCCCGAGCCCTTGCCAATTCAACAAGTGGCCGATAATCCTGTTGATAGTTGGGCCAGGGACGGGTTAGTTCAAGGAATTCATCTTCAGGGATCGTTCCTTCCAGATAGGCATTTAAGGCGTCCTGGACATCACGCTCAAACATCTCAAGGGCAAGCACGATGCCTGAATCTCGCGATTCGAACTCCTTCAGGAGGGTGAGCTCCCTTTCGTGGGCAATACGGGAATCGTGCTCCTCTCCAAAAAAAATGATATTGTAACCCATAAGAGCTTCGAGAGCCTGTTCTAAAGTGAGTATAATCCCTTTGTTGGTCATCAGGTAATGCAACTAAACCTCCCCTTGCGCTGAAATGTCCCTTTTATGCTTAACGGCCGGGAATATTTCATTAAGAAAGTGTTTCACTTGACGCAAATATAATAAGAATCTCTGCGTTTATTTGTTTACTGCATCCTTAAAAGGTTGCGTGCAATAGTTCTTCATCAAATCAACAAATCTTATTTTTCTTTTCGGCGCGGAGTGCGCTTATAAATGTTGCATTGCAACGATGTTAAGAATAAGATTACAAGTCTCCACAGTCAATCACATCTCTTATCTTTCGGGAGACTTCCTCAACCCTGAAGGGTTTCTGAATAAAGCCTTTGCAGCCAATATTCAATATGCTTGCAGCTTCACCATTTATGCTGTAGCCGCTTGAGAGGAGAACCCTGACTTTGCTGTCTATTTCCATCAGCTTTACAAGGGTCTCCCTGCCGTTCATTTCAGGCATTATCATATCAAGTATCACAAGCTTTATATCTTTGACGTGTTCCCTGAAGAGCTCTATCGCTTTCTTGCCGCTTTCGGCGGTTAGTATCCTGTAGCCAAGCTTCTCCAGAAGTTTTTTCATCAGCTGAACATTTAGCTGTTCATCATCAACTACAAGGATGGTTTCCTCCCCCGTGTGCAGTATCTCATCAGCCGGTTTCGTTTCAACAGCCTCTTTTACTGAAGCAGGCAGATATATATTAAATGTTGTACCGCATCCCTTCTCACTATATACATTGATGATGCCGCCGTGGTTCCTGATAATGCCATATGCAGAGGCCAGTCCAAGCCCCGTGCCTTTGCCTAAACCCTTTGTCGAGAAAAACGGCTCGAATATCCTCTTCTGCAACTCTGAGTCCATGCCAACCCCAGTGTCTGTCACGGATATCTTTACATAACGACCAGGACTTAAATTGAAAGGACGATTCTCCCATTCATTAAAAATGGTGTTGCCGCTCTCAACATAGAGTTCACCCCCCGAGGGCATTGCCTGCCAGGCATTCACATAAAGATTTAACAGCACCTGTTCGATCTGTCCCGAATCCGCCTCTATAGTATGCAGGTCTTCCTGCAGTTTCTTGTATGTGGTTATCTCTTTCTTTGTCCTGCCGAATATTTCCGATGTCTTAATTATCAGGTCATTGACATTAACAGGCCTTATATCATATTTGCCGCCGCGTGCAAAACCAAGAAGCCGTCTGGTCAGATCTGCACCGCTTTCAACCTGACGTTCGATGATTTTGAGATTTTCATAAAAGGGATCGTCCTTATCGATTTTCATAAGCATAAGAGATGTGTAGCCGAGAATACCCAACAGCAGGTTATTGAAGTCATGGGCGACTCCTCCGGCAAGTGTGCCGATGGCCTCCATCTTCTGGGCATGGAACAACTGTTCCTCCAACTTCTTCTGAACGGTTATATCCTTTAGAAAAGTCAGGGCAGCAGGACTGCCCTCCCACGTTACAAGAACCACGCTGGCTTCAATCCAGACAATTTCTCCTGATTTATTTACTATCCTGAAAGAGTATGTCGATGGAACTGACTGGCCCTGAAGTCTCATCCGATGTATGTTTACAACCATCTCCTTATCGCCGGCATAAAGGAAATGGGAAAACGGAACGCTTTCCAGTTCGTCTTCGGTATATCCGGTTATTACTATCGTCTGATGGTTTGGAAACTTTATTCTTCCATTCTGGACAATAAAAATAGCTTCACTTGCATGTTCTACAACAAGCCGGTATTTCTCTTCGGATTCCCTGAGCGCTTCCTCTGCGCGGAGGAAATCCGAAATATCAGTTCCTACGCCAAGAAAATACATCTTATCATCTATGTTCAGCAACCGGCCGGTAAACGAGAAGGGCACCTTTGAGCCGTCTTTTATGCTGAGCAGAAGATTCACCTGTGCCTCCCCCCTCTCACCAAGTATGCTGATTGCCCCGACTGCCTCTTTGAGAACATCAGGATCAAACCAATCCTTGATCCTCATCCCCCGCAGTTCGTCAGGAGTGTAACCGGTCAGAGTGGAGTGCTTCCTGTTAAAACGCACTAATCGGCTGTTGGCAGGAGATTGTATGTCGAACTCATAAAGGAAAAATAGTCCGGGTAAACTTTCCAGAATTGTATCGGAGAACTGCTTCTCCATGTGAATCATATCCTCTGCCCGTTTACGTTCGCTGATGTCGCGAATGATGCTCAGGAGAATACGTTCGCCGTTCACGGTGGCGCCACGAGAACTCACTTCCACGGCAATCACGCTGCCATCCTTGCGTATATGGCGCGCCTCAAACAGGATGCCAGGATCGTTGGCATGCCTCATCTGCCTGGCAACGATGGCCTGCTCCTCAGGAAAACGGAGCTCGCTGATGTTTAAACTCAGCAATTCTTTAAGCGTGTAGCCGTAAGTCTCAACTGCCGCCCTGTTTGCTTCCAGGATCTTTCCATCGCTGTAACGGATAAAAAGAATGATGTCGCGGGAGGATTCGGCAAGAAGACGGTATCTGTCAGCGGCATCTTCTGACTTCCTGACCTCAGGAATTACACCGGGTGGGGTTACTTTAGCCTTAAATTTCTTTCCTGCTCTTTTGCGAAGCTCAGCAGGTGTTTTCTCTCCCGGCTTTTTTGATTTCATCCGGCAGTCTCTTTTCCTGTTCTGTTCAGAAGCTCCTTATTAACCGGAGTCGTTTTCCTTGTGCCATTTTTAACCTGTCTATTTGGACAAATTTTATCAAATAACATATTTCCTGGCAATTTAATAAAGAAAGGGCGCCTGTTATTACTTTTTGATCAAGTTCTTCAAGAAACCTTTTACCTGTTCAGTGAGAATTCCTGAAGGAGTTTCTTCTCTGCATCGGCAGTACCGATAAGAATCAGTTCGCTGTCCTGTTTTAGCGGGATATAAGGATTAGGACTGATTTTCATGATTCCGCCGGAATGAATTGCAACGACACTGCAGCCTGTTCGCTCACGTAGGCCTGTTTCCTGAAGGCTCTTTCCTATAAGCATAGCGGGCAGATTTACGCGAAAGACGTTCAACCCTTCGGTAAGCATAAGAATCTCATTGGGTTTGAGGATATTTATGATGGTGTTCACTGCAAGCGAAGCATACGACATTACGATATCGGCACCGGCTTCGTGCAGCTTGCTCACATTGCGGTCGAGGGTAGCCCTGCTGATTATCTGGATATCAGGCCTGAGTTTTCTGCAATAGATAGTCAGATAGATATTGATGTCATCATCGTGTGTCGTGATAAAAACACTGGGTGCCTCCCTGATTCCGGCGCGGTTTAGTGTATTAATATCAGCAGCGCTGCCCAAGATATAGTTTTCGTTCCTTCCGGCAAGTTCCCTGTCGTTTTCCACGATCCTGTAACTGATGCCCCGTTCCCCCAATGCCTCGGCTGTTGCACGACCGACGCGTCCTCCTCCGAGGATTACTGCGTGAGAGGTAAAGGTATATGAGGCTCCGATAACGCGGTCGTAATTTCCAAGATGGTCCTCAGAGCCGGCAAGCACAAGCACACTCGTGGGGCTTATGCGACTGTCGGGAAGCGGGATTTCGAACCTCCCTCTCTCCCACATGCCGACTACAGTAGCGCCAGTCTTCTCCCGCAATCTTGTCTCCTTCAAAGTCTGACCTTCCAGAATGGTTCTCATTGCAGGTGCTTCTGCAATAAGAAGTTCCCCGAACCTTCCTATCACATTAGCTTTCAGATTGGAACCAAGGGAACGCCGGGCAAGGGCACTGCCGAGCATCTCTGCAAACTGAAATGCATATGACGCCCCCGCAAGTTTCAGGATGTCGAGAGAATCTTCAGCATCGGCAGTGGCTATAATAGGGACATCCTTTGAGAGCGCCCTGATTGTGAAGGTTATATTAGTATTGAGCATATCGTTGTTATTTACGACAACGAGGGCTGCTTTCTCGACGCAGACCCTTCTGTAGGCATCCGGATCATCGAGATCACCCATGATTATCCTGTAGTTCATGTCATGCAGTTCCAGCACATGCTGAAGATCCGAAACCACTATTGCATATCCGTAATCATACTGGTTGAGCTTTTCAACGAGGCTGAGTGAAATGGGATCGGTGTTGGTGAGGACAATATGTCCGCTGGTTCCCGGAGGCAACTCCCTCGGCGCCCTTGCCTTCTCCTTTGCCTCAAGCCATGGTGCGTAAAAGAAACGGATAAAAGTAAACGGGAGCATCACCAGCAGAAAAATAACCCCTGAGAGCAGAACTATTACGGAAAATAATTTTCCAAGGTCACTGGTAAAAGTGATGTCACCGAACCCCAGTGTTGTCATGGTCACAAATGTCCAGTAGAGGCCGCTCAGCCAGCTGAACTTCCTGCCTTCGTACTCCATTATGAAGTGGAAGAGAGTACTGTACAGTGTGATAAGCAGAAACAGGATGATGAAAAACTTGTAAAGAAGCCTTACGTTTCTATGGGCCCCGGCACTTTTCATAAAGTATACAAGCTGTGACGGAATAAATTTCATTTAATGAAACCCACGCTCCTATCTTTGAATTTTTGCAATACGGCTGCTCAACCCCTAATTCTTCAGTCCCTATTATATTATCTTTCGCCAAATATATCAGGATGCCGTTACCTTGCAAGCCTGAAGGCTTTCAGGCTATTATGCATAGTTATGAAAAAAAGCAGAAAATTCCGGCCTGACTGGGATGAATATTTCATAGGTATTGCGAAAGCGGTTTCAACACGGGCAACCTGCCTGAGAAGAAAATACGGGGCAGTGATAACAAAAGACAACATTATAGTAAGCACAGGTTACAACGGCGCTCCCGCGGGCATGAAAGACTGTCTTGATGTGGGCAGATGTACAAGGAAAGAATTGCAGATACCGCATGGTGAAAGGTATGAATTATGCCATAGCGTGCATGCTGAAGCAAATGCGATCATCCGGGCATCCGCGGATGAACTGAGGGGAGCGACAATATACATATCCGGGAGCGATGACAGAGAAGTGGAGTGCTCTTCCGAGCCATGCATGATGTGCAAAAGGCTGATACTTAATTCGAGGATTTCGAAGGTTGTATATTCGGATGGAAATACCGGGTTTATCGTTACAGACCCCAGGAAGTGGCTTAAGAAAAGGGTTTAGTCTTAATCAGAATCCGGGAATTCTCTAACTAATAGTCGCGCAAATGATGGGTTGACTCTTATGGAAAAACGGCTTCAAAAGATTCTTTCAGAGATGGGGATTTCATCGAGGAGAAAGGCTGAGGACCTTATACTCGAAGGGAGGGTAACAATAAACGGAAAGGTCGCTACCATCGGCATGAAGGCAGACACCGGGAAAGACCATATCAAGGTTGACGGCAGGCTCCTGATACGGCGCGAGCCTAAGGTATACATAGTTTTCAATAAACCCAGGAATGTCGTGACCTCGCTTCACGACCCTGAAGGAAGGCCGACTGTTAAAGATTATATAAAGGATGTAAAATACAGGGTATTCCCTGTCGGAAGGCTTGACTTCGACTCTGAGGGAATGCTTCTGCTGACAAATGACGGCGATTTCGCGCATGCCGTTCTGCATCCGTCCGGCAAAATACAGAAGACCTACCTTGTAAAGGTTAAGGGAGTTCCCGATGAAGAGAGCATAGGGAAGCTAAGGAAAGGCATAAGGCTCGATGACAGGCTGACAGTCCCGGCAAAAATATACAAGGCGAGGATGACCGAGCATAATTCATGGTTTGAGATGACGATCCACGAGGGCCGCAAAAGACAGATCAGGAATATGTTCGAAAAGATAGGGCATCCCGTGCTGAAGCTCAAGAGGACAAGAATTGACGGCATGGAACTTGGAAGACTCAAATCAGGGGAGCACAGATTTTTAAAGCCTGAAGAGGTTAGCCGGATAAAAAAGAATTTTCTTTCGGCTTAAAACAAATTCCCGGATCCGGCTATATCGATGTGTCATTCCGAGCAAAGCCAGGAATCTTGTCGTTAGAGAAAGGATTGCCACGCACCTTTCAGGTGCTCGCAATGACACATTTCATCCTATGCTTGATAGGTGTCATCCTGAGCCTGTCGAAGGATGGCAAAGGCATGCAAGAGGGAGTTTTTAATAAATATTACATTAATTATAGAGCTGTAAATAATCGGGAGGAGAGATGATTCGGGACAGGGGATGCGGAGATATCAGGGAATCCGATATAGGCAGGAATTTTACATTATGCGGATGGGTATACAGACGGAGGGACCACGGCGGCCTTATTTTTATAGACCTTCGTGACAGGAGCGGTGTGCTGCAGGCAGTATTCAGCCCGGATGCTTCCGGGCCTGCACATGATCTTGCCCACGGTCTCAGGAGTGAATATGTGATATCCGTATCCGGGGAAATCAGGAAGAGGCCCGGGGGCACCGAAAACCCGGCTATGCATACTGGAAACGTTGAGATGTATGTGAATAAACTCGAGGTGCTGAACGAATCCGCGCCACTGCCTTTTATGGTAGAAGATGCCGCAGAAGCTTCGGAAATGCTCCGACTCAAACACCGGTATCTCGATCTCAGGAGGCCGGAAATGCAGAGGAACCTCATCGTCCGCCATAAGGTCACAAAAATTACGAGGGATTACCTTGACGAAAAGGGGTTTATCGAAGTCGAGACCCCCATGCTCACAAAATCTACTCCGGAGGGCGCAAGAGATTATTTGGTGCCGAGCCGCATGAACCCGGGACATTTTTACGCCCTGCCTCAATCCCCCCAGATATTCAAACAGATACTTATGGTGGCCGGTCTCGAGAAATACTTCCAGATAGTAAAATGCTTCAGGGACGAAGACCTGAGAGCAGACAGGCAGCCTGAATTCACGCAGATAGATATGGAGATGTCTTTCGCAGACGTGAAAGACGTGGTCGGCATAACCGAGGGAATGATGCCCCGACTGTTTAAAGACGTCCTCGGCGCAGAGATCGATATCCCTTTTGAGATACTTAGCTTTAAGGAGTCCATGGAGAGATTCGGCAATGATAAGCCTGATCTGCGTTTCGGCCTGGAACTGAAAGAGATGGCCGACCTTGCTGAAAAAGGTAAATTCAAAGTTTTCCTCGACGCCGTAAAATCGGGCGGCAGGGTGAAGGCAATTAACGGGAAGGGAATGGCCGGGCTTTCGAGAAAAGAGATCGATATGCTGACAGAAGAGGCTCAGTCTTTCGGAGCAAAGGGTCTTGCATGGATAAAGGTGAAGAACGGCTTTGATTCGCCGATAGCAAAGTTCTTCCCCGATGAAGTCCTGAGGGAGATGGCGCTCAGGCTTGAGGCAGAAGAAGGAGATCTCATGCTCTTTGTGGCAGACAGGGAAAAGGTAGTCCATGACGTATTGAGCAGGATGAGGCTTGAGCTTGGCAAAAGATTAAATCTCATCGGGCCCGGATTCCGGTTTGCATGGATTACGGATTTCCCCCTCCTTGAATGGAATGATGAGGAAGGGAGGTTCGAGGCAATGCACCACCCTTTCACCTCTCCGATGGATGAAGACGTTGGCAAACTGCTTTCTGTTGATTCTTCCGAATCCCGGATTTCAACTGACAATTTCCAACTCTTAACTTCTATAAAGGCAAAGGCATATGATATTGTTCTGAACGGTTACGAGATCGGCGGCGGCAGCATCCGTATCCACAGGCGCGATGTGCAGAGAAAGATGTTTGGGCTTCTGGGGATTTCCGAAGAAGAGGCAAGGATGAAATTCGGCTTCCTTCTGGACGCGCTCGAATACGGCGCCCCTCCGCACGGCGGGCTCGCACTCGGACTCGACAGGCTGGTCATGATAATGGTAGGGGCTTCGTCAATCAGGGACGTTATAGCTTTTCCAAAGACCCAGAAGGCATTCTGTCTGATGAGCGGCACTCCGTCGGCTGTAGAGCCCAAACAGTTAAAAGAGCTTTACATAAGGATAGATTTGCCCGAGGTGTAGACTTCGGAGTATTATTCAGAAAGCGCTGGACGTTCTACCGACGCTCCTGAACGCCCAATTGCCTTAATGCCCCGTCCGCTACTTCACGCACATAAGCGTCTTTATCGCTGAGGGCTTCACGAAGATATTTGGCTGCACCAGGGTCTCCAATCTTTCCCAAAGCCATGGCAGCCTCGGACCTCACCACCCATGCCTGATCTTTAAGCGCTTCTGCAATCGGGATCACCGCTCTGGAATCCCGTATTTCACCCAGTATTGTAATTGCCCTTGCCTTTACGCGGATATTCTTATCCTGCAGAGCTTTAATCAGGTGTTCTACAGCCGGAACACCTATCGCCTTTAATGTCTTGGCAGCCTCTTCCCTGATCTGCTCATCCCTGTCCTTAAGTTTATCAATCAAAGGTTCGACAGCCCTTTCATCCCCTATTTTTCCGAGAGCCTTCACCGCCTCAAACCGCACCACCCTGGACTCTTCTTTTATGGCATCGATAAGAGGCACTGTTGCCCGCGGATCTTTTATCTCCCCGAGTATCATTGCAGCCTTTGCCTGCATGATCGGATCGTCATCTTTCAGTTCAATGACGAGCAGCTCCACCGAGGGAGGGCCTATTTTAATCAGGGCCTTTGCAGCTTCATTTCTTACCTGTTCATCCTGGTCTTTAAGGGCGTTAATCAAAGGGGCTACAGCACGGGCATCAGGGATATCGGCAAGAGTTCTGACCGCAATGCGCCGCAATTCATAATCAGGATATTGAAGGGCGGCAATAAGCGGCTCTATCGCCTGTTTGTCACTCAATCTGCTCATTATTTTATGCAATGCTTCGCCCGAAGCCTGCTGCACCCTGGATTTTTTATCCTTAAGCGCAGTTATAAGCGGCTCTATCGCCCTCGTGTCGTTTATTTCCCCAAGGGCTGCAGCCGCACATTCCCGGACAGACGGATCGCTGTCTTTAAGCGCAGAAATCAAAGGGAATACCGCGTGGGAGTCCTTTATCCTTCCGAGGGCTTCAGCGGCGCTCTTCCGGATAGAAACTTCCTTGTCCTTCAACGCAGCCACGAGGGGTTCGACTGCATCTGCATCTTTCATTTCTCCCAGGGTTTCTACCGCAGTTTTTCTCACAGTAACATCACCGTATTTCATAGCATTAATAAGCGGACCGACAGCAGGCTTGCCTATCTTTTTTAAAGCAGCAAGTGCCTCCTTTGCAGGCGAAGTCGCTACGGCAACTGACGGATCGGTGCGCACAACAACAGGAAAAGTATCATTCAGAACACCTATCAGATAAGGCACGGCAGGCGCAGCCCCGTGTCCCAGCTCTCCCAGTTTCAGCGCAGCATCAGCCCGCTCCGCTGCATCCGATGAATAGAGTCTCTCAATCTGGCTTATTAATGAAGCCGGCAGATTTACGGGAATGCTGTCCTTTGACATCTGCGGCTGGGCATCACAATATGCCTGAGCGAAAAAAAGAAAAAAGGCAGCAAGTGTCAGATAAATGATGCTCTTTTTCATCTCAATTCTCCATAAACCGCGCACGGTAAATGCTTACCAAGCATAGTAAAGAATCATTATTAAATATAGTCTGTGTATAAACTCCTATTTTGTCATCCTCCGTCCGTAGATACCGACCGGTGGATCCATGGTTCGACATCCGTCTTATGTATTGACGGATCACCATGACATTCTTGTCACCCTGAGCTTGTCGAAGGGCTGGGTTCTCCGATCGAGTCGGAGAATGACGGACAACTTAATTCTTCGTTTATAAACAGACACTAATTAATCTCCACTTGCCCCTCTTTGTGAAAGAGCGGTGCATTTCCTCCCTTTGGCAAAGGGAGGTCAGGAGGGATTTTATAATAAATGTCTTCACACTTAGAATCTTAATTAGTAATTATAATTAGAGACTATGTATAAACTCCACCCCCCTCACCCTAACCCTCTCCCGCCAGGGGAGAGGGAAGTAAATACGCCCCTCCCTTGATGGGAGGTCTGTCAATACGTAAGACGGAAGGGGTTGGGGAGGGTGTTAAAATTGACTTTATACACATACACTAATTAATCCCTCAGAAATTTCTCACGTATTTGACGTACGAATTATAATTTCTTCTGACTTCGTCAAGGCTGTCTCCGCCGAACTTCTCGAGGAAGGCGTCTGCAATCGTCAGGGCTGCCATTGCTTCCCCTATAACCGCGGCAGCCGGAACTGCACATATATCGGAGCGTTCATAAGCTGCTTTCACAGGCTTTTTGGTAGTAATGTCAACAGAGCGCAGGGGTCTTCTGAGTGTAGGGATAGGCTTCATCGCAGCCCTCAGTATTAACGGCATTCCATTAGTCATACCGCCTTCTATTCCACCGCTGTAATTGGTTTTGCGGATGAAACCAGTTCTGATTTTACCTGCTCCTTTCAAAAGCTTGGCGCCCGATTGTGGTGGCAGATAGAATATCTCGTCCATAACCTCGGAGCCTGACGAACTGCCCATCTCAAAACCATGACCCGTCTCTACCCCTTTTATGGCCGGTATGGACATTATTGCCTTTGCCAGCCGCCCTTCAAGCCTTCTGTCCCAATGGACAAAACTGCCGAGGCCCACAGGCAATCCGGTAATGACAACCTCAAATACTCCGCCGAGTGAGTTCCCTTCTTTAATTGCCTTATCCACCAGACCGACCATTTTTGCCGATACTTCTTCATCCGGACACCTGACAGGCGATTTTTCAGCCTTGCTGCTTATGTCCAGAAGTTTTTTAACACTTAATAAATGGCTGTTTACTTCTAAAGCCCGGCCTCCGATGCGAATGACAAAGCTTCCGAACGCGATATCGAATTCGGCCAGGAATCTCTTTGCCACAGCTCCGAGCGCAACCCTCATGGCAGTCTCCCGGGCACTCGAACGCTCAAGGACATTCCTGATGTCAGAATGGGTGTATTTAACCGCTCCGGCAAGGTCCGCATGCCCCGGTCTCGGCCTTATCACGGGAGGGATTGATCCGTTATGGATGCCTTCAGATGACATTCCTTCCGCCCAGTTTACAAAATCCTTATTTTCGATGAGCAGAGCCACAGGCGAACCGATCGTCTTTCCCCATCTGACGCCTGAAAGGATTTCCGCATGGTCGGATTCTATCTTCATCCGGCCACCGCGTCCATGCCCACCCTGCCTTCTTTTGAGGTCTATGTCAATATCAGCTGCTGAAAGAGAAAGCCCGGAAGGAATTCCCTCAATAATTCCCATGAGGGCCTTCCCGTGCGATTCGCCTGCTGTCAGGTATCTCAATACTGTCATATCTCGGAAAAGTATACCACAGGTCTGACTTGCATTATTCACAAAAAATACTGATTATGACGGCGGATGCATGGTCAGACCGGCATTGACAAAATGCAAAGAGAACGATAATCATTGTATATGCTGACAAAAGCGGCAGCCGGTTATCTTGCAGTTCTTGTCCTGTCTTTTATACTGCATGCGGCAAAACCCCTTAATCCTGTCTATTACAGCCTGCTGCCCGTTCTAATGCTCACCTTTCCAGTTATAGTCCGCCACACAATCAGGCTGAAATTCAATCTTAAGGATCTTGTCACTGGTCTCACCGTATCGATCATTCTTCTGCTCCCCTATTATCTGCTCTTTGGAGGAAACGGCAGGGAGATAACAGGATATTACTTAATCTTCCAGCTGATAGGAGCAGCATTCCCTGAAGAATTCTTCTTCAGGGGTTTTCTTCAGGATTCGATCGACAGAAACATAAAGGCTGTGGTCTTCGTCAGTATTCTTTTTTCTCTTGCCCACCTGCCAAAGGCCGTCTTCACAGGCGAATGGATGTCTCTTATGAGTTTTTTCCCGTCTCTGGCAATGGGGTGGCTTTACATGAGGACCGGCAACATACTTCCCGGGACCATCTTCCATTTTCTGGCAAACCTTGCTTATCAGAACTGAAATTACTTCACCCGTATTACTCCCCCCCCACAAATGCGGACTCAGGAATTCAGGACTTGTTTCTCTTTTTAGCAAAGGTAAGACCGCATGGATTTTCAATCAAGATTTCAATAAGGATTATTTCAGGGCTATCAAATATACTATAGTCGTTTTGCTACTTCGAGGTTTAAGAATCCACAACAACGGTCATATTCCATATCTTACCGTTGACGATCACATAGCCGCTGGTCGTAGAAATCAGACTGTTAGATGTATCTGTTACGGCGTTGATACAGGCGCAGTCAGAATAACCTGCCCATCCTTTACAGGAAGCGTGGGACCAGGCTTGAAGGTTGTCCGTACGACCCCTTCCTTGCCTTCATAGCGATAGGTGACGTCATAGCCAACTACCTTCTGCGTCTTATCATAGACTGTCTGACATTTACGTTTTGTCGTTGTGACGACATCGCTCTTCTGCATGCTTTCTTGAACTTTGTTTCCGACATATCCCCCGCCCGCGGCTCCACCGACTGTTGCCAGTGTCTTGCCTGTGCCTTTTCCGATTTGGCTGCCTAACACACCGCCAGCAACTCCGCCAATCACAGTCCCAGTGATGCGATGAGGGTCCTTCACCGGCGCTTGCTGCCTCACTTGCACGTCCTCGCATACCTCACGCGGGGTTTCGGTCGTCTCCGTGATCTCCTTCACTCCAATAACCTCGGCGAACTTCGGCTTGTTCAGCGCTTCACAACCAGTGAATATGATTACCGCAAGCAACACAATAACTATAATGCTGATCGTGATTCCCTTGATCATAGACTTTTTCATATATTTTCCTTTCTTACATAGTTTACTCGCTGTCCAGGTTATCCATAGATTGCATACAACTATCTTTCGCGGTCAAGTTCATGGGAACTTCCTATAATATTCCTATTATATTTAAAAATATTATTAATTCCAATTATACTAATCACAATCATATTAGGTTTTACTTATGTCTGCTTCAGGAAGAAGGTATTTAATGTCAATCAAAATCCCAGACGGTGAAACCCCGGGGTTTTTCATCAAAAAGATTGCACTTTGAATCTTCTAAAAATCATCTCCCCACAATCACGACACCCAATGATGTACCGACAAGAGCCCCTATCCAAGGGCTGGATGTGATGATTCAGCTGCTACCACTGCATTGCCCAGATATCCAATCAAGCTCCCTATAGTGGCTCCCAGCAAAGCTCCGAGAATATATCTACTCATAATAACTATGACTTCTTGCTTGTTTTAGCAGTAAATTCTGAAATTATCTTCTGCACATTATCACTTTGACAATGAGGACATTTGATTTTTGGTTTAGCTTCAAATTCTTTAATAGAGAGGAAGACAGTAAACTCATGCTTACAGTCTTTACAGACATATTCATAAGATGGCATATAGACCTCCTTATTATTTGATGATTTGCAGTTATACTCAGTACAATTATATCAGGTTTGTGAGGGGAGGAAGATATTGATTCATTAATACTTTTTCCCGAAATCCTGCCTGGTCAACAGCCTTACAACTGTAATAGTATTACTTTTCCATTCAAAGACTGCTCTGTAATCGCCTATCCTCAAGCGATATATATCTTTATATCCTTTGAGTTTCTTGATATGCTTACCATCTGGATGAGGATTTGTTTCGAGTCTCAAACATGATGAAAGGATTTGGTCTATCTCGTGTTCAGGTAGATCAGATAAGTCCTTCTGTGCTTTTTCAGTAAAAAAGACCTTGAATTCAGGCACGCTTTCTTGCCTTTATGATATCTCTCAAGGGTATAATTTTTCCCTCTCTGCTGTCTTTCAGCCCTTCTTCAATCTTTTTTCGGATACTGGGGCTATGCTGAATCATATAATCCTCAATCGTATCTTCACTGAGTGGATATATAACGGCAGCAGGTTTACCTCGTTTAGTGATGATTACATCCTCACCCTTTTCAACAAGACTGATAATGCCAGACGCATCTTTCTGGAGTTCTTTCACATTTGCAAATTTCATAAATAACCTCGTATATAGTTTTGTATATACATTAAACTATTTATCGCGATCTGTCAATAGCACATTTATAAGGAGTTATTTGAATATTCCCAGTTGTACTTGATGCCTTTAGAGTCCATCTTTCAGATGCGGCTTCCTTAGAAGAGGAAGTTACTGATAAGCACGACTAATCCTGTCCGGTAATAGTTTTTTCCTGAAAGGAAACGCGATCAATAAGATGCCTGAGGTGCAGAGTACCTCGGGCGTTATTTGCATTCGACGGGAAATCTACCCTTTCTGACCCAGATGAAGAAAGAAGGAGGTTGACAACAGTTCAATATCTTTTCACTCTCCTGATTACCCAAAGCACCGCAACCGGCATGAAGAGAACCAGCATATCCGCAAAGGCAGTCTGGCTATTTTTGGGTGATCCTACCGAGCATCCGCCGCCTCCACCACCGCTGCCGCTGCCCGGGTTTCCGGGCAGGGTCACCCTGGCTTCATCCGGGTAGGATGAGAAAGCGGCTGCATTGAACCCTCTGACTCTGTAATAATAAGTCCTGCCGGCTTTCACATTGTTATCAAGATAATTTGTAACATCTGCGGCAACAGACGCAATCTCTGCATATTGTCCGCCTGATTCCCTTCTTTCTATCCTGAATCCGTCCTCGCCGGTTGAGTTGTCCGTCCATGCGAGCAGCACACTTGTTTCAGACTGAGCATCTGCAGAAATGTTTGAAGGCGCCAGGAGTGATGTCAGAGCCCTGAATGCGTTTATTCTGCCTCCGGTCATAATCTTCCCGGCAAGCGAGGTCTTCATATCGACCGAGACAAGAATAGTGCCCTTAATATTGCCGGAAGTAAAGTGGCCATATTGCGAAGCTATAAGTGCAGCCAGTCCTGCAGCCATAGGTGTTGACATTGAAGTTCCGCTGAAGAACTGATAAGCATCGTCATAATTGATAAAGAAGGCCGCTGCGCCGGCTACAGGCTGAACTGCATCGATGGAAGACTGGTTGCCTGCCCCGTCTCCGGATACAGACGGCAGCTCCAGAAGCAGGCCGTTAAACGGACCCGCCCCGGTGTAGAACGCTCCGTTGGCATCATCCGTAACAAAGGCAGCGTGAAGGTAGTCCCGGTAAAAACTGCCGGTTCCTATATCATACCCGATGTCCTGGCCGGTTAAGAATAAACCGCCGCCGCTGTTCAGATAAGTCTGCAGATTTGCCTGGTCGTATATTTTCAGGGTATCTATGTATTCATCGCCGGTGAACCATATAACAAGCTTATATTGATTCAGAATGGCAGAATTCGGACCGTCCGCAAGGGGAGGCACCGCATGGTAGTCAAAGGCATGCCCAAGGTTCTGAAGCGCCTGTATATAGAATGTCTCATATGCTCTTCCGCCGTCATCGTCGACAAGCAGTATATTATCAGCCGGAGAAACAGCATGGAAATTCAATACCCTGCGCATAACCTCCTGTCTCACATCCATTCCCCTTATGCCCTCGAAGCCAAAAGAAAAATAGACCATCCTGTAAGCTCCGCTGAATGTTACTCCGGCAGTAAATGACGGGATAGCGCTCAGGATATTCTCCCCAGGGGCAGCCACATCAACAGATGTGATGCCGTAGTTCGAAAAATTCGACAGGTTGTCGTTCTGGTCGGATGAGGCAACAGAAAGGATATTCTGCAGTTCAAAACCTGCAGGATATTCTGCGAAGCTGTCTCCTATGCCGTCTTCACCACCGTTGCCGGCAGCCGCAACAAACAGTACGTGGGGCAGCACTGAGATAGCATTATACAAAGAACTGGAAAAGTCAGGTCCGCTGAAACTCATATTAACAACCCGGGCATTATTTGCAGCAGCATATGCTATTGCTTCGATAACATCAAAAATAGTGCCCTCACCCCTTTCATCCAGCACCCTGAGGGGCATGATTCTTACAGACCAGTTAACCCCGGCTATGCCGATGCCATTGTTTCCTAAAGCCCCTATAATTCCGGCAACATGGGTGCCATGCCCGTCAAGATCATCAGGGTGATCATCGTCATCCACAAAATCGTATCCGGGCAGAAGATTGCCTGAAAGGTCGGGATGCTGAAGGTCGACGCCGGTATCTATGACCGCTACTATGACAGAAGATGATCCCTTGCTGATATCCCATGCTTCGGGCGCCTTTATATCAGCCCCGCTTGTGCCGGCTGCGCCATTGACCGATTGCCCAGTATTGCGCAGACCCCACTGTTCACTGAACCTCGGGTCATCCGGAAGAGCGGTCTTTCTGACAATATAATTCGGCTCTGCATATTCGACATCAGGGTCGGCTTCATATGCCCTGACAGCTTCCTCTACCAATATGCCTTCAGGCAGACCCACTCTTTCGACGCCTTCAATTTTCGATTTTTTTATCAAAGCTGCACCGATAAGGTTATGTTTTTTAAACGTATCATTAACACCCGCCCGGAATTTCACGATTACCTCTCCGTCTTTATAGGCATTAAAGGTTTTTTCGCGGGGGCCATCACCTCCGCAGGCCGCAAGACAGAGTGCGATTAATATAAGAAATACCTGAGTCGTCACTGGTTTCATTACTGATAATCGGGCGGATTTCATTTCAATCTTTCTGATGCAGGCATATGCGCGGTCAGACGAATTCTTTTGTTTATTACTTGGGCAATTAAACATATGAAACATTCAAATCCCCCTTATTCCCCGACTTGATCTCCCGATCATGTCGGCGAACGGAATCCACCCTTCGACTGGCTCAGGGTGACAGTTGTCATGGTGATCCGTCAATACATAAGACGGATGTCGAACCATGGATTATCCGGTCATCCGTCTTACGTAAGACGGACGGACAATGACGACTTTCAGGTATTTACCTGCGGAAGTAATAATATCATCACCTCAAAAATTCAGGCTGCCTCTCAACGGAACTGCATAATAACCGGGAGAGACCCTGTAGCGTTCAATTCCCGCAAGAAGAAGCGGGTTTTCCATATAGGATCTGCCCGGCATGACTTCCATTGTAAGGTCCATAAAAGAATCCTTTATGACCCCTTTCAGCCTCGCAAAGATATCTTTCCCTTCGAAAGATACGGAGACTACCTGTATTATATTTTCTTTTATTGAAATAGCGCCAGATACCTTGCTGAAGAGGTTCATGGGCACCTGAATTCCTGAAAAAACCGCAGGTTCAAACGTGACATTGTCTGCATTGAATTCAACCCTGCCGTCATCATTAATCAGCATGAACCTGCCGGAAAAAGCGCCCTCCCCTTTTATTCCGGCCCTTTCGAAGAAGGGTATTTCGTTTACTGAAGCATTCCCGGCTTCAAGTTTCATATTCAAAGAATTCCGGGCAAAATGCATATCTCCCGAAATACTTCCGCCGCCGATATTTCCGTCCACCGCAATTTTCACCTGCAGCAGCATAAGCCTGAAAGGATTAACTCGGCTGTGTATTTCCGTAAAAGAAAGAACTTCCCCGTCGCCGCTCTTAACCAGAATTTTTTCAGCTCTTAAATTGTAAAAAAAACCTTTCCGGAGGCCGGTTGTTTCGAGTGTAATCTTCCTGCCTGTCATGGAGTCCGCAATAATATCCTCTATCAGTGTAACGGGGATGACTATCCAGACGGCCCAGATAAATAAAAGGACTGAAACAGCAGCGATTAGAAATTTTTTCACTTCGGCTTGAGGAAAGAAACCAGAAGGGAAATATTCATCAGCTCCGGGTTTTCGAAGGACTTTTTGATCGCAACCTTCTTCACAGTCAGGACCATAGGGGCGTTCTCGATCCTGTAAAAGATGTTCACCATTTCATTCATGCTCAGCTTTTCGATAGAGATGTCGGCTTCTTCTTCATAGCCGTCATTAGTCTCCCTTCTGCCTGTGGACTTTATGCTCTTCAGTCTGTCTTTCAACCCCACGGGCAGAAATACCTCTTCAACGGCCTGGGCAATGCCCTGGGCATTAGACAGATTTTTTCTGGCCTCGCGCGCCTGAACAACCCGGCTGAGAGATGAATATTCATCCTTTATGCTCAGCATCTCCACGTGCTGCTTTCTGAGCTTTTCGACCTCTCTCCTTTCAGATGAAAGGACATTGAGACCGATTGCCGCAGCAAGCAGAAACGCAGCAAGCACCGCCAGTCCCAAAACAGACCTCCTGTCCCTCAACAATTCGATCAACCTCTCTTCTCCTTCGCCGTTATCGTGAACAGCATGGTATTGCGGCCGGAAGTTTTTGAATCCGCTATCGTCACATCCCCGAGAATACTTTCCAGCCGGTCTTTTATCTGCTGTATATCGCTCAATGACTGCGCCTCTCCCTTCAGCACGATATTGACCCTGTCTTCGGTTATTTCGTTCAAGACTATCCCCTGCCTTTCGATCGCGGAGAGCTTCACAAGCAGGTCGAGCGGATTAACGCCTACAAAGACATCCTCTTTTTCCCTCAGCTCCTTCATCCGGGACTTGATCTGGTAGAGTTCGTTTACTATGTTTCTGTCATCTGGAAATAGATCCTTATACTCCTTTCGAATGCTGTTCTTGACAGCCGAGGCCTCGCTGCGGGCTGATATTATCTTCAGCAATATGGTTGCCGACAGGACAATTATGAGGAGCGCCGTGAGCGCTGCTGTCAGCCGCAGCGACTTCTTTGACTGTTCAAGGTCGCGCGTATATGAAAACTCTCCCCTCCTCAGATTAATGAGAGATTTTCTCATCTCCTCGATCGCCGGTTCAACCCTGTCCTGAGGTTCTGTTCCTGCAGGGATCAGGAGGTCAGGAAGACTGAAGTCCCTTGTTTTTTCCCGCAGATCAAGGCAGGTAATAACAACGGGGTCGATGCCGAATGAACGTAACTTATCAAGTATCTTTTTCAGGACGTCCTTTTCTATATATACTGCAAGGACCCTGAACTTCCGGCCTGCGCTGCCGAGAACAACATTGTCGAATATAACCCTGTCGGATCCGCTGAGAATCATTCCCTCAAGCTCGAAGGGCAGTACTTCGCGTATCCTGTCCCTGTCCGAAAAGGGCAATTCTATAACCCTGAAATTCAGAAAGCTCAAAGGCAGACTAAGGTAAGCGTACTCCGTATCTGCAACTGCGTCAGGGAGAGAGAATTCATATTGACCGGAGACGGGGTAAGTGCTGGTTTCCCTTAGTGTATGAGAACCTCCTCTTGAATCGAAGAGATAAGTGTGCAACTCTTTTTCCCTCAGATCGATAAAAAGACTCTTTCCCATCAATATTCCTTCCAGTATTCAAACCTTGCATCAGGCAGCGATGCATCGAGCACAGCCTCGACTATCCTTATCACACCGCCTGATTCCGCTGATGAGCTGATGCCAAAATGTTTTCCCTTTACTGTTATCATTTCGCTTATCGGGTTATAGACCATTGAGGTGAAACCCGGCACCTTCTGCAGATGCGCTTTATTTTCAAAAGGCGTCAGCCTCCTGTATTCTATCACCCTCTGCGCAAGGTCATCATTTATATTCTCCGAAAGACTCCTGAGAACCGGTTTTTCAGCGCCATTGATGTTTATTGAAAGAATACCCTTTGCGCCGTAAACAGTCACATAAGGCAATAATGTATCATATATTTTTCTGTTTATTCCATTTATTAAAAGGAGCTCGTCCGGGCTGAACAAAGCGGCGTTTTTCGCGCCGGCCTCGGAATCCCCGATCCTCTGCTCGCTGTCCGGGTCAATCCAGTCCGCTACCCGGTCTGCAACTTTTTCGTCTATCAAAAGTATTTTCAGGAGCCTCCTTAATGCAAAATACGCTTCCTCATTCAGCTCACCGTTCGGGTATATTATGGAATTGAGATTAAACCTGGAGGTTTCGTCCTCTATTCTCACGTTAATCACACCCGAAAAATCCTCGAAAGGGTTCTCAACAGGCAGATCAAAGGAACCGGGGTAAGAGTAGTCTGCGCTGTTCAGAATGCCGGTCAGAATTTTGGCTGACACGTTGACCCCCGACCTTGCCATGAGGGAAAGACGCTGTGAGTCACGCCAGTTGTAAAGGTCGCCGGTTCCGGTATAAACCCCGTATGAAAACTCGACCACCATTGCGGTTATCAGGACAAGGGCCAGCAGCGTTATAACCAGCGCAAGGCCGCTGCGGTTTTTCGCGTAGCGCATCAGATGGTCCTCCCTACCTTCGGACTTGCGGTATCAAACAGGGTCACTCTCCTCTCCTTCACCTTGACCGTCAGTTCGATCCTGAGTTCAGAAGGAATTTCCCCGTTGATTTCCGTATCCCACGTCCGCACCCATATGTCATTATATTTTGCCTCAATGCTGAAGGCCTCCATATCCTCGATGATATCGACTCCTTCGGTCTCCTGATCTGCATAGGGAGATTCGACCTTTTTGAAGAGATTTAATCTCCCATCGTCTTCCTCGATATAATAGGTAATCCTCGAAAGCCCCGGCCTCAATACCGAAAGGGTTGTGAATGTGAGCTCCACCGCCTGCCTCCCTCCAAAATCCCTGTCAACAATTCTGAGCATTGTATTCCTGTCAGACGCAATGTAGACCGAGGAATCGAGCTCCCGTTTCAGTATATCGAGCGCGCGTCTCGATTCCTGAAGCCTTACCATGGACTCGTCCATACCCTCAAGCGCCCTGTGGCTCAGGAAAAATGTGCCGTAGATGGCAGCGAGGATGACTGAGAGCAATGCAAGGGCAATAAGGATTTCTATGAGGGTAAAGCCGGAGCTTCGGGTTCTATTTGAATACAAACTCATTCAGCCTCACCTCTTCCCCGCCTGCTCTCACAACAACCATAATCTCGGAAATCCCGGCATAGGGTGAATCCTTCACAAAAGTTTCGTAAGTATAGCGGCTGTAAGGCTCTTCGAATGCGCCTTTGCCGCTCTCCTTTTTACTTTCCAGATCCGTCATCTTTTTCTTTGCAAGCAGCGTTGCCACTGCAACAGTCTCCTGGCGGTCAACAAGACTCAGATGGTAATTGACAGTGTAGATCAGTGTAACCAGCAGACCGCTTATGATCGCAAGTGAGATGAGGACTTCAAGAAGAGTAAAACCCGCCTTTTTCATCCTTCTTCCTTTATCTTCACCTTTCCGCTTATGTGGTTCAGGGTAATGCTCATGTCACTTCTGCCGCTGTTCATGTGTACGCTGATATTCTCATTTATGCCGTGCGGCCCGAAAAAAAAAGTGAGCTCGCCCTTCGAGAGAGTACCCTTCGACTGGGTATGGATGGAAGTCATATATTCAAACTTCCTTGTCTTTTCTCCATCCGGGCCCTTCCATGAGGCGATATTGGATTCGAGATCGAATTTCATAACAAGCGTCTCTTTCCTCGAAACAGCGCTGTCATACATATAGCGAAGTACTGATGCCATCTCTCTCGCTTCTGATTTGAGTCTGCTGTCACCGAAATTTGCAAAGGAAGGCAGGACGACCGCTGCAACCAGCGAGACGATGAAGACAACCGCAATCAGCTCAAGTAAACTGAACCCTCCGCGATAAGCGCGGGCTGGAAGACTCTGCAACGATAATTCAGCATTCTTCATTCTTGCCAATCAATACATAAGCAGGGATTTTCTAATTAATGTCTGCGTATAATGTCAATTTTAAGACCCTCCCCAACCCCTTCCGTCTTACGTATTGACGGACCTCCCATCAAGGGAGGGGTAAGTTCCCCTCTATTAAGAGGGGCAAGGGGTGTGTTTCCCTCTCCCCTGGTGGGAGAGGGTTAGGGTGAGGGGGATGTACTTTATACACATGCACTAATAAATGTCACCATCCTCATGATAATATTAGTAATTCTGCATTTAATCGCTCATTGCATGTCCCAGCTCTGGATGTCCGCGTCCTTTCCCTCGCCGCCTTCTCTTCCGTCTGCGCCGTAGGAGAATATATCGAAATCACCGTTCAGTCCGGGCGATATATAAAAATAAGAGTTGCCCCAGGGGTCTGCCGGTATCTTTTTCTGTTCAAGATATCCCCCCTCCCGGTATTTCGGCGGTATGCGGCCGGTTGCCGGCTTCTCTATGAGCGCTTCAAGCCCCTGCTCAGTGTCGGGATAAAATCCATTATCGAGCTTGAAGAGCTTGAGGGCGGTCTCGAAGTTCTTGATCTGCACCTTCGCCTCCGCAATCCGCGCATCGTCAGTCCTTCCTATTATCCTCGGCGCCACTATAGCCGCCAGAAGACTCAGGATGAACACAACGACTATGATCTCAAGAAGCGTAAAACCTTTGTTGTCTTTCATCCGGCCCTCCCGTTATTTAGTGTCTGTTTATAAAGTCCAATTTTGTCATCCTCCTTCCGTCAATACGTAAGACGGAAGGGGATTAAGGGGAGGGTGTCGAATGTATCTTCTGTCAATCACCCTCTCCCTAACCCTCCCCCCTCAAGGGGGAGGGAATAACTCTAAACCCCGAAGCTGAGCTTCGGGGAATTTTTTTGATCAAACATATAATACACAGGTCATTGCGAGCGCCTGAAAGGTGCGCGGCAATCTCTTCGGCAAAGACGAGATTGCTTCGTTTCACTCGCAATGACGACTCTTATCACTGGATTCAGTTTTAATTTCCCTGTAACCTCCAACATGCAGCATTCATTTTATCAACTGGTTCAGCTGGAAAATCGGAAGGAGCACCGCAAGAACTATTATGCCTACGATGGCGCCCATTAGAAGGATCATCCCGGGTTCGAGCCAGGAGAGCGCCTTCTGCACCCGCCTCGAAAATTCATCCTCATACGAATCCGCAGCCTTTTTCAGTATTACCACAAGCTGTCCGCTCCGCTCGCCTGTCGAGATGAGCTGAAGGAGAACAGGCGGAAAACCTTCGAGCGACGCTGAAAGCCTCGCCCCTTCAGCAACACGTCCTGCTGCTTCCATCACCCTGGTTTCGAGCGCCTTATTCCCTATCGCTTTTGACGAAAGTTCCAGAGCCCTGAGAACAGGCAGCCCTCCTTCGAGCAGAAACCCCAGCGTCCTTGCAAACCGTCCGAAATAAAGGCTCTGCACAACCTGTCCCGGAAGCCGCAAAATCAGGGTGTCGATTAACATCCTTTTCTTCACCTTCAGCCTTCTTGCTCCGGCTGCTGCCGCAATTGCCAGTCCGATAAGAAGCCACCAGAAGCGCTGAAAAATATCGCTTACTGCTATGAGAACGACCGTTATAAAGGGGAGCGCGCTTTCCGTATCCTTGAATATTCTCGTTATCTTGGGGATGACGAAGGTAAAGAGGAATGAAAGTACGATAAATCCTATGCATATCATAAAGACCGGGTAAATCATCGAAGTACTAACCCTGGATCTGAGGCTGCTCTGCGATTCGAGGAAATCCGCCATGCGGCTGAGCGCCTGGTCGAGGTTACCGCTCGCCTCGCCGGCTGCAACCATATTCACAAAAAACTCCGGGAAGAGCGAATCATGTCCTTCGAGCGCCCTGGAAAGGCTTGAACCTCCTGCTACCTTCTCCTTGATGTCCACAAGGATATTTCTCCATAAACCCTGCTGCTCCTCGGCGATGGAAGCAAGGGCTTCCATCAGGGTGACGCCGGAGGAAAGGAGCGTCGAGAGCTGCCTTGTTATCGATGGCAGGAGCGAGACATCAGGTTTTTTCCGGAGTCCGAATCTTCTTGCTGAAGTGGCCTCCCGGACATCTTTCGGAAAAAGTCCGGCTTCCCTGATACGCTGGGCCGCGTCCCTGACACTGCCGGCCTCTATTGCTCCGGTTGCCTGGGAACCGTCGGGCCTGTATCCTTTATACTGAAATATCGGCATAATCTTTTTGTGTCACCCTGAGCACTTCCTCAAGGGTTGTAACACCGCTCATCACCTTCTGAATGCCGTCTGTCCTGAGCGTATTCATCCCTCCCGATATTGCATGCGTCTTTATCCGCTGGGAATCGATCCTGTCCGAAATCATCGGCCGTATTTCATTGTCAATGACAAGCAGTTCAAAAATCCCGGTCCTTCCGAGATAGCCCTTGTTCTTGCATAATTCGCATCCGGCGCCCCGATAAAGTTCAGCGGGTTTGTCCGTAAAATAGGACAATTCGAGGTCGGATGGCTTATAGGAAATCCTGCAGTGAGGACATATCATCCTTGCAAGCCTCTGGGCAATCACAAGGCTGAGAGAAGATGCAACAAGGAAGGGTTCGACACCCATATCGATGAGTCTCACCAATGCACTCGGCGCATCATTGGTGTGGAGGGTGCTCAGCACAAGATGTCCGGTAAGGGAAGCCTGCATAGCTATCTCTGCTGTCTCGAGGTCCCTTATCTCGCCGACCATGATTACATCCGGGTCCTGCCTCAATATTGACCTCAGCCCTGCGGCGAATGTGAGTCCGATCTTCGGGTTCACCTGTATCTGACCGACGCCTTTCAGCTGGTATTCGATCGGGTCCTCGACTGTTATGATATTTTTTTCTTCCGTATGTATCCTGTTCAGCGCTGCGTAGAGAGTTGTGGTTTTGCCGCTGCCTGTCGGCCCTGTAACAAGTATAATGCCATCCGGCCGGTGGAGATGCTCCTCAAGCTTTTTCTCGTCTTCCCTGCTGAATCCGATTTCCCATAGCCCGAGCAGTCCCTGTTTTCTGTCGAGAAGCCTGAGCACAGCCCTTTCGCCATGAGAGGTGGGTATTACCGAAACCCTGATGTCAATATCCCTTCCACCGAGCAGAAGTCTTATCCTGCCGTCCTGGGGAAGCCTTTTTTCGGCTATATCGAGATTGGACATTATCTTTATCCTGCTTATCAGGGCCTCCTGTATTATCTTGGGCGGGCTCAGTATCCTGTGCAGGATACCGTCCACCCTCAGCCTGACGTCGAGTTCTTTTTCGTAAGGTTCGATATGGATGTCACTCGCCCTCTCCTTTACGGCCTGCAAGAGGAGCGAGTTCAGGAGCCTTATGATCGGGGCCTCTTCGGTAAGTTCGAGCAGGTCGCGGGGCGTTTCGAATTCTGTGGCAACAGATGCAAAGTCTTCACCTGTTATCGTGTCCATCACTTCTTCGGCAGAGCCCATCCGTCCGTAAAACCTGTTGATTGCATCAAGGATGACACCTGCAGGCGCCATTACAGCGCCGGGGCTCAGACCGAGTCTTCCCGAAACTTCTGCCAGCGCAAGCAGCCCCCTGTCGTCGGCAACCGCGCCTATGAGTTCGGAATCCCTGCGCCGTATCGGAAATATCAGGTTGTTTTTGACGAAACTGAGCGGTATGTCCTTGAGAATGCCAATCTCAACATCTTCGTCTTTTATGACTTCAATGGTTTCCATGTATTGATTGAATATCCCGGCGGTATCAGGCGAGACATTTATTTCAGCTTGATCACGTAATTGGGCTCGGCATACTCGATCTCCTCATAGCCCTGAAATTTATTGACAGCCTCATGGACATCCTGGCCGGGCTTGAGTCTGACGAGGTATATCCTCTGGAGTTTCATGAAAGACACCACAGTTGCGCCTTCCTTCGAGAGGATTTCGGATATCTTTTCTTCACCCGTGGTCTCCGCAAACCTGACAAGCAGTTCTCCCTGTTTATACATTTCTTCGGCCTTTGCAAATTCGGTCTTCTTTCTTTCTGAAAGATTCGTAAGCATTTCCGTATCCCTGACAATGTGGGGAGTTAAAAAAACGAGCAGGTTGGTCTTTCTCTTCTCGAAAGACCTGTTCTTGAAAAGCCATCCGATAAGCGGTATATCTCCGAGCAGCGGGACCTTATTGATATTCTCTTCCTGCCTCTCATCCATAAGGCCGCCGATAACTACAGTCTGGTTGTCTTTAACTACTACTGAGGTCTTGGTGGAGCGCTTCGTAGTAGTCGGCCCGACCGACAGTACGACAGCCGTCGCCTCCTGTTTAAGGGCTGATATCTCCTGATAGATGTCGAGCCTCACGAAGTCTCCCTCAGCGATCTGGGGAGTCAGTCTCAGGGTTATTCCCACGTCCTTCCGCTCGATCGAGCTGAAAATGGACTGGGGACGCGCAGGGTCCGATTCTCTCTGGGTAATAAAAGGGACGTTCTCACCCACAATTATTTCAGCCTCTTTGTTGTCGGATGTCAGTATCTGCGGCGTAGAAAGCACATTGATGGCACCCTTGAATTCATTAAGACTGAAGAGGGCTGCAAAACCGGGCACCGTAAGTGTCGAAGTAACGACAGAGCCATCGGCCCCTATGGTAGAAATAGGCACGTCAAGGAAGTTTCCCATTCCGCCGGCTGTAAGTCCTGTAAGGCCGGTAAGAATATTCTTCATGGTGGTGGTATCGATGGTTCCGAATCCGCCGACGGCAACCGGCTCCCCGTCCTTCTCGGCTATAATCCTCCATCTGGCTCCAAGGTCCTGAAGTCTGTCGATGGATGCCTCAATGATCATCGCCTCTACATAAACCTGTTTTCTTTTTCTGTCGAGCTGCCTGATAACCTGCAGAAGGTTCTGATAGTCCGCAGGAGAGGCGACTATGATGAGGGAGTTGGTTGCCTTATCGGGTGAGATGGTCATCTTGCCGCCGATCTCGAACGGGCTTTTCGGAGGCTGTCCGGCCCTTGCCTGCGGGGTCAGTCCCGTAATCATGCCCTCAAGCACCTTTGAAAGCTCGGTCGCATCCGCGTATTCAAGGAAATAGACATTCACCTTGCTCGTGGCCTCGGGCAGAGGAATGTCGAGGAGCGCGATCATCCTCTTTATGGCTTCCTTCTCCTGCTTGTCGGCGATCAGCACCACGGCATTAAGTCTGGCATCCGCAAAGACATTGGATTTCTCCTCTTCGACAGAAGATGCAGTCGATATCTCGCCGGGTCTCGCAATGCGGGCTGCGGGTGACTGTCCCCTTATCTTCATGGACAGCGCCTCACTGATGATCTTCACAACATCCTCGGCGTTTGCATACCTGAGGAGGATGAGTTCCGGCTCCTCTGCCCCGGGCTTGTCGATGGCATCGAGTATTTTAATAAGCTTTTCGATGTTGTTCGAGGTATCGACTATCATGAGCATGTTGCCGGGGCCGAAGGAAGATATATGCCCGTCTCTCGATATGAGAGGCTGAAGGAAATTTACGGCCTTCGAGGCTGATATCGAATTCATCTGAATAAGCCTTGTTATGTATGCGTCGCTCGCCGCGGATACGCTCTCTTTGAGCATCTCCGTGCCCGACTGTTTGGCCTGTGCAACCGGTACAATCTTGTAGACCTTCCCTGAAGGCACGACCGTAAAACCTTTAAGTTCAAGCACTGTGGTGAAGAGGCCGAAGGCGTCTTCCACAGAGAGTTTTGAAGGGGCGATGATCGTGATATTTCCCCTGACCTTGTCGTCGAACACAAAATTCCTTCCGGTCACATCGCTGATGAATTTGACTACAACAGATATATCAACGTCGACAAAATTAAAAGTCACCTTTCTCTCAGTCTTCGGCTCCACATCGCGCGCCTTCTCCTCTTCTGGCGCAGCATGTGAAGGATCTGCCGGAAAGGATGAAGCAGGAAGGATAAATGATAAAATGAGGAGAAAAAGAGAAAAGGATAATGCAAGTCTGTTCTTCATGAATATCTTAACCTTACCTTATTCACTATTATCCTGAACATTGCCATAAGCGCATCCATATATCCAGTAAATAATTCTTTACGCGCATCCCGTCTATTTTAGCACCAAACAATAATTCAAGCCAGTATGCATAACATCTTTCTCATCACTGTATCTGGTAGGTCATCGTCATCTTTGTGCCCTGCCTGATGAGGTCGACCTGGACCCTGTCGAGCCCTTTCAGGGCTGTGAATGCCTGCAAGGCCCTTTCGGGGTTCGAGATATCATACTCGTTAATCCTGAGGAGCACGTCGCCGTCCTGCAGCCCGAGACTCTGGTAAATGCCTCCGGGCTTCACCTCGCTCAGGACGAAACCCTCATCTCTGCCGTTCACAGTGTTCGGCCTCAGCCTTGCATCGGTCATCATCTGCGCAGGGTTTGCAATCGCCTGCTGGAGTCTCGACTGGTCAACGACATATGCACCCCTGCCGATCCTCTGCGCAAAGAGCGATGGCGGAGCCCCACCCGGCCCGGCCTGTTTGTTTATCTCTTTAACCTTCACATCTTCAAGGAGCAGTTCTGTTGCCTCCGGGCCTTTTCCTATAATCACCCTGTCCGTCTTTACTGAGGATAGCGAACCGATCCCGAACACCGGCTCCCCGACCCTGAAGACCTCCTGCCTGCCGGTGTTGTCCTTGAAAACGGCATAGCTGAGTTCCCTCGGCCCCGCTACGGTGCCGATCAGAGTAACATCAGTCTTTCTCGCAGCCTGTCCCGCGGAAGGGCTCAGCAGCTTTAGCTCGCCCGCAGGAAAGCCGAAAGGGTTATTTTTGAATATCGGCTGATAGTCAGAGATATCCCTGACAGGCGGTGCAGGGGGCGTGACAGAAGCAGTAGAAACCGGTTTGGCAACCCTCTTCGCAGAGACATAAGTCGTAAGAATCTCCCGGAATAATAAGAGGACTGAGCCGATCAGGAGGATACCGATTAGTAAGTTCAGATAAAAGATATTCCTCTTTGTGAGCAGCCCGTTTCTCAATCAAAGGCCCCGGCAGATTTTTTCATGTCAGTATGTTAAAAAAACGGAAGATTAAAGTAAAGACAACAGAAGAACGCCCATCTTTCTTTCCTTCCCGGCAGCCTCTGTTCGTGTCCGTAATCCGTGCCCGTTGTCCGTCCTTTCCGCGAGGGCGGGAATCGACATGAACCATTGGCTCACAAAGGAGCATCAAAAATATTCACCCTCCCCTTAATCCCCTCCCATCAAGGGAGGGGAGATCCCCTGCTTCATTTTCATAGCATTTGCCATCCTCGGTGACTTAATCCCCTTCCGTCTTACGTATTGACGGACCTCTCATCAAGGGAGGGGAGATCCCCTGCTTCATTTTCATAGCATTTGCCATCCTCGGTGACTTAATCCCCTTCCGTCTTACGTATTGACGGACCTCCCATCAAGGGAGGGGAGATTCCCTATTTCATTTTCATAGCGTTTGCCATCCTCGGTGACTTAATCCCCTTCCGTCTTACGTATTGACGGACCTCTCATCAAGGGAGGGGAGATTCCCTCTCCCCTTGCGGGAGAGGGTTAGGGAGAGGGGTATTTTCGGGTCAATGACGAAAAAAACATGAACCTAAGTAATGTCATTCCCCGTCCGTCAACACGTATGACGGATGATCGGGGAATCCAGGGTTTCTTCAACTTAAATACGAAAGACAAATAATTTGTATCGGCCCTGTTACCGGCAATATTCTCCGATGTTGAGAGCTATACCCTGCGTCTCAGCAGCACTATCACCGCCAAGGGGAGAAGCATCACTGCGAGGTTTCCGACAGCGCTCGGGGTATTATGTCCTCCGCCGATCGAACAGCCGCCGCCACCGCCGCTGCCTCTGGGCCTTATCGCCGCCTCATTCGAATAATCGGAGTTGCCGGTTGCATTGAATGCCCTCACCCTGTAGTAATAACGTGTGGTGCCGACCACCGTCGTGTCATTGTATGATGTAACATTGGCACCCACGGTTGCTATTTCGGCATAGTCAGTATATTTCGATTTTCTTTCGATTCTGTAGCCGTTTTCCGACCCTGAATTGTCCGCCCAGGTCAGAAGAACGTTAGTATTCGACGGCGCTGTCGCGGCAAGGCCGGTCGGGGGACTTATCAAAGTCGCAGCCGATATTTCGGCAAAGGAACCGTCTGCCGGGATATCGTTAAACGCTTTAATCCGGTAAAAATACAGTGTACCATCGGCAAGTCCGGTATCGGTATATGATGTTGTATTGGCCGGAAGCGATGCTATCTGGCTGTATGCCCCGCCGCCCGTGCGTCTTTCTATCACGTAACCGGTTTCTGCTGTTGCCTTGTCGGCCCATGTCGCCAGAATGCTCGAAGTAGAAAGGGCGACAGCGGAAAGACTCTCCGGAGTCTGAAGAGATGAAATTGCCCGGTATGCATTGATCCTTCCTGCAGCGCCTATGGAGCCGATCATTGAAGGAATCAAATCTGCATTCCTCAGGATTGTAGCTACCACCTGGTGCTGGTTGAAATGCGGGTAGTACCCGAAGAGGAGTCCGCCGAGGCCTGATACGTGCGGAGCAGCCATTGAAGTTCCGTTAAAGAAATCGTACCCGTTGGGTGCGATAAAAGCGGGGATTGTGCTCAATATATACACGCCCGGCGCTGCCACATCAACCGATGTAGAGCCGAAATTACTGAAAGCAGCACGCTGGTCGTTCTGGTCAGAGGCGGCAACAGAGATGATGTTCGGAACGTCATAGCTCGCAGGATACATAGGCGTCAGGTTGTTGTTGATGCCGTTGTTGCCGGCTGCTGCCACAAAGAGTATCCCTGCTGCATTGGCGTCCGCAATAGCACCGCGCTCTGCAGCTGAAAAATCATAGTCACCGTAACTGGCATTGATTACATGTGCGCCTTTGGAGATAGCGTACTGAATTGCTTCGATCTCGTCGAACACGCTGCCGCAGAAGTTTGTGTCCCCTCCGCAGTCCGCAGGGTCTGCATGGTAGCCGATGAATTTCAGCGGAATCATCCGGACATACCACATTACCCCTGATATCCCAAGCATATTGTTTCCCAATGCGCCTATTATCCCCGCGACGTGAGTGCCGTGGGGCGCATCATCGAATGCCTGATTATTGTTGTCGAAGAAGTTCCAGCCGACACAGTCATCGATCAGCCCGTTTCCGTCGTCGTCAATGCCGTTTGTGCAAATCTCATCAGGGTTTGTCCAGATATTCTCCACAAGATCCGGATGGTTGTAATCGATACCCGAATCTATGACAGCTATGATTACACCCCTGCTTCCGGTTGAAACATTCCAGGCATCCGTGGCCTTGATATCGGCGCCCGCAGTGCCCCCTGCAAACTGCCCCGTATTCCTGAGCCCCCACTGCTGGCTGAAGGCCGTGTCATTGGGTATGGTGGCCGGTTTTCTTATATAGTTCGGCTCTGCGAAAAGGACATTTGGATTGGACATGTAGAGAGTTACAGCATCCTGAACGGACAGATCCTTAGGCAGCGAAACGAGTTCAAGGGAAGGAGCAAAAGCACTCGTCTTCTTGACTGCCGCGCCGGCGGCCTTGTGTATGCCGAGGGAAGATTCCCTGACCACGCCGGTCCTGAATTTGACGATCAGTTCCCCGTCCCTGTATAGCCCATTGTCCATTGCCGAGAGGACGGACTGCGCCGAGATCTTTATTTCTGCCGTACCCTTCGAGGAATCCGTGGAGATGCTTGCGGACTTCTCGCCGCAGGAAACAAGAAATATGCATATGAAAAGCCAGAATAATTTCTTCATGGTTTTACCCCTTTATTTAATGGTATATATTTCATCTCCGCTAAAGTCTTCCTCCGTAATACTTCACTTTCTCTGCAATCTCTAAGTGGAGGCGGGCACTCCCAATGTTCCAGGAGCCCCGCCCCGCTATTAATCCGGATGAACTATAAAATCAGTATTCGCTATATTTCCGTTATTGTCCGTAACCGTAAGCGTGACAGTCACCGACGAACCTACACTTTGAGGGTCTATCACCTGTGTGCCACCGCTCGCTCCTATTATCCAGGGCCCATTATTAGCGGAACATGGCACCGAATTTGGCATACAGAAATTAAGTGGAATAAGTGGATCACTTATGCTCAATGCTACAATAAATGGCGGAGAACTCCCGGTCACAGTAAAGGTAACATTATCTGCTGACCTCGGCTCATCAGTTGCTGCCTGCAACCCGATGACATTCTTTTTATTCACACTAATTACGAGGTCACTTGCCTGCGGGAAAATTATCAAATCAGCAGATGCTGTTGCACCAACATTATCAACAACCGTCATTTTGACCGATGTCTGTATTCCGACATTATTTACATCTGTAACATCAAAATCACCACTTGCAGCCAATTCCCAGGTCCCAAAAGGTGCCAACGCAGGATTGTCTGCAGTCACTATATACGGCGGGGAACCGCCTGTAACTGTGAATGTCACATTATCCGAAGGATCGGCATCTACGTTCTCGACACCAATTACATTCTTCGGATTCAACGTTATGCTAAGCGCTGCTGGTGGTGTCGGCCCTGGCGGTGCCGGTCCAGCCACAACAGTCACGCGTCCACTTGTAGTCTTGCCATCGGCATCTACAATATAGAGCGTTACAGTTCCTGGCGCAACAGTTGTCGCAGTAAAGAATCTGCTATTTGTAACTAAAGGATTATCGCCAATATCAATAACACCTAATTCATTCGGGTAGATTCTGAAGTAGGGATAACTGCTGCCAAAACCACCCAATATGTGGTAAACAATTGTTGTAGGATGCACAACAGTAATATTACTTGGATTAATTTCCATAAAGGACAACACAGGGGTTACTGTAACAGTGACTGTATCAGTTGCACCCACAGAATCTAAAACTGTTAGCGTTACCGATACCGAAGACGGTCCACTTACAGACTGGGGGTCAACCATAAAGCTGCTTCCTACTATTGCTCCCTGGGATGCAATAATAGCCGTATTACTCGAAACCATCGAATACGGCGGTACACCGCCCGCAATATAGAATGTTATATCATCAGTAGGATCGCCATCCGGATTTGTATAACCTGCAACAGTAACAGCCTCAGGTGTAACACTTAGCACTGATGGAGTGCCTATATCCAAGACCAGAGACGCTGATGCAGTGGTTCCCTGCGAGTCGTAGACCGTTATCGCAACCGTTGCATCACTCGTTGGAACGTTTGCAACCATTGCTGTAAGTACCGAACCTGAAACACCAACCGTGGCTAATCCGGGATTGTTCGAAAATGCAGAATAAGGTTCGAGACCACCAATAATTTCATACTGCGCCATATCACCGACCGTAGGCTGAGAGAGTGTCCTCGTCGCCGGTATTACAGACATCGGCAGTATGGGCGGCACATCGAGTATCAATTGGCCGGACACGCTTGTGCCGAGGGAGTCGTATATTGTGATTGTAACGGTTGTATCGGTCGATGGAACGCTCTCGACTGTTGCGAGCACTGTGCTTCCGGCTACGTCTTCAGGCACGGAAACGACCACCGGGTTATTGGAGTAAGCTTTATAAGGCGCCCTCCCGCCGAGTATATTGAAGATTGCCGTATTCGTAACCACGGGGTTACCTATAGTCTGTACAGTCGGCACCACCCTGAGGGGCTGGGGCGCGACTACTGTTATTGTTATGTTTGCTGTTGTTGTCGAAGCCGGGTTGTTGCTGTCCCGGACGGTCATCACAACCGTCCCGCTCGGCGCGTCCACAGGTATAGTGACTGTGAATGTCCCGCCGGTTGTGCCAACGGTCGGGGTGGATGGCGGGTAGGATGACGGGTTATTGGAGAAGATATAATACGGCGCGACTCCGCCGAATATCGTGAATGTGATCGTATCCTCAGGAGAGGCGCTGTCTACCGTTACCGTGCTCGGCAGCACCTGAAGCGATCCGGCTCCGCCTATGTTCAGAGTCGCGGTAACAGGCGGGGCGCTGGTGTTGTCACGCACAGTATAGGTTACTGTCTTCGGTATTGAATTGGGGGGCACTGTTACTGTGAATATGTTGCCCGTCAGAACAGCCGGAAACTCGGGATCGTTGGAAGTTACCGTAAAGGGAGCAACCCCGCCGAATATCGTGTAGGTCGCGGTCCCGCCTGTAACGCCGTTTATCGTCTGCGCGCCGGGCTGCACATTCATTGATATAGAAACATTTATATTGACTGTTCCGGAAACGCCGGCCGCAATCGCGGTGACCGTGCACGGTCCGGCAGGCACAATCGAGGGCGCCGTGAATGTGGCGCTCGCAATGCCGTTTGTGGTCTGTGCAAAAGGAGTTATGAAACCGCACGTGGTCTCGAAAGCAACAGCCGTGCCGTCAGGCACAGGCAGCGTACCGAGCATCCTAACCGTTGCGAGAACTGTGGAGGTGCCGTTGGGCGCAACCACTGAAGGATTGGCATTGACCGTTATGCTGCTTACATTGACCGGCTGTATGAAAAGCGATACCATGCTGGCAGTATCAATTCTGTCATCATTGTTAACATCAGCCCCTGCAAGAATATTAACTATCCGTTCGAAATTTGCGAGCAGTGATGGATTAACAGTTGCGATGACAACAGCCACTCCATCGGAATTGGTAATCGCAGAGCTTGCAGATAAAGACACTTCATTCGGGCTGTCGGCAAAGAAAAGTACGGTTGCACCGAATACGGGCTGTCCGAACCCGTTCTTCACTACCGCTTTTATCGAACGCTGATTATCTGCGGCGCTGCCGCCCTTGAAAAGGTTGAAGTCCTCCGGCTGGTCATAAGTGCCGTTGCCGTCATCCACATGCAGGGCTATCGTGGGTGGGGGAGGCGTAGCCGGAATAAGCGATGTTGTGAAAAAAATCGTCCTCTTATCCCTAACCTGTCCTGCGCCGGTATTCACCTCGGCCTGAATCGTCGCAAAACCGGCAGTCGTGGAGGTTAGCTTGACCGTGGCTATGCCGAGATTATTGGTCTTTACGACTGTTGCGCTCAGCAAACCCAAAGGCTTCTGAATGCCCAAAAAATTCAGCACGCTCTTTATCACCCCGAAAGGCTCGGAGAGGTTTGTATATGTGACTGCCTCGTTTCTTACCGGAACACCGTTTCCGTCCAGAACCTTGGTATGCAGATAGACGGTCGAATTAGTCTGTGCGATCGAATGGGTAGAAAGGAGCTGAACTACCGAAGGTACGCCCTTCTTTTCACCACCCGGGTTGGATGAAGAGCCGGAGCCGCCTCCGCCACAGCCCACCATACCAACCGATAAAGCCAACAACATCAATACAATGATGATTTTTTTCATCTTATCCTCCAGGTCTCTGTATAATCCGGTAATATAATTTTCAGAAAATGATTATTGCGGGTACCATTGTTCGAAAATCTCCCCATGCCCCAAGGCCATCCTTCGACAAGCTCAGGATGACAAGTGTAAAGCTCAGGATGACAAGTGTAAAGCTCACGATGACAAGTGTAAAGCTCACGATGACAAGTGTAAAGCTCACGATGACAAGTGTCATGCTCAGGGTGGTACCTGTAATGCCCACGATGACAAGTGTAAAGCTCACGATGACAAGTGTAAAGCTCACGATGACAAGTGTCATGCTCACGATGACAAGTGTCATGCTCAGGGTGGTACCTGTAATGCCCACGATGACAAGTGTAAAGCTCACGATGACAAGTGTCATGGTGAGCCTGTCGAACCATCTCTCCTTGATCCGCCTCAGGCGGAGAGGCAAGGAGGGATTTTTTAGTCGATGTCTCCATATTTATAAACGTAATAGTCTCCCCTCTTAGCCGCCGCAGTTATCGAAATTGCCTATCTCGAAATTCGCCTGACCCTCGAAGCAGAAACTGTCTCCAAAATCGTTCTTGCCCTCGAATCTGTAGACGGCGGTGTAATTGTTCAATCCAAAAGATGTAGATGAGTACCTGCCGCCTATAATGTCATTCGCATACTGAATCTTCCTGGTAAGATCTAAAAATATCCCGGTTGTTGTCAGCGTGGTCGTACCGGTTCCCGTGGGGGGGGTGATTGCGAGTGTCATGAAACGCCTGTCCGTTTCGATGGGAGGCGCGCCTATTGAATCAGTGGAACGGAAATATTTTATGGTGTATTTCTCTATATGCAGCCTGCCCGGACGGAAATCCGTGCCCGGGTTTATAAGCCTCGCCGTGAAAGTAAGGGATGCGTCATGAGTTCCGTAAAATTCCCAGACTTCAGGAGGGCCTTCGTCGCATATATCCCTGAATGCATCAACTGAATAGGTGGGAGCCCCGAGATATATAGGAGAAATTGTTACGTCAACCATTACCCCCGTCTTCTCCGTACCGCAGCTCCCGGGAGAGCCCGGTCCGTCTCCGCCCCCGCATCCGCACAAAAGCATGGCAGCGCTCAATAAACAAAAAGCAAACAGGCAAATATAATTTCTTCTCATCTCGCCCCCTGTTGTAATATGTCTTGTATTTTCATAATAAACTTATGGTTTATCTACAATCCTCGGAGTTATGAATATAAGCAGCTCATTTGTCGACTGCTGCTGCAGCCTGTTCTTGAAGAGCCAGCCGAAGATCGGGATCTTCATAAGCCCGGGAACCCCCGTATCAGTTTCGCTCGTCTGAACTTTATACATTCCTCCGATAACCACGGTCTCACCATCTCTTATAATAACGTTGGTATTGGCCTCTTTCTTGTCCGTGCCAGGCACTCCTTCAACCGACGGGACCGTCGGGTCCAGCTCCTCTTTCTTGATCTCGATCGACATGGCGATCGAGCCATCCGGCGTTATGTGAGGAGTGACGTTCAGCTCCATTGTTACATCCTTGAATTCCGTTGAGACTGTTCCCTCTGTAGTTAACTTTCTGACAGGTATGCTTTTGCCCTGAAGTATCTTCGCCCTGCCGTTGTCTATAGTCAGTATTTTGGGATTGGAGATGACCTTGCCCTTGCCGACTGTCTCGAGCGCAGAAAGCTGCATATCGAGGGCGATAGTGCCTGCAGGGTTTATGACGCCGAACGAAAAACCCGAACCGGAAAGCGGTGCAGCGCTCTTGGCCGGGAAATCTACCAGGAAATTATTTCCCGTAAAAGGACCGGTCGAAAGGCTCGGAACCCCTGATAAACCGCCGAAAGAGCTCAGCGTATTTGTTGTTTTTACAGCCAGGCCCCACTGAATTCCGAGATCAAAGGTAGAAGCGGTATTCACCTCGACTATCCTTCCCTCTATAAGGACCTGCGGGGTGGCCCTGTCGAGTGTCGCCAGTAAATTATCAACCTCCGGGAAGACGCTTGCAACGTCCTTTATCAGCATGGAGCTCGTGCGTTTGTCCACGCTAACGCTGCCCCGCGGGGTAAGAATCCTCGAGCTCCTGACAGCATTCTCTATGACTGTCACGTCTGCATAACTCACCGGAAACATCTTCGTCTCGAGAGGCTCTGCCTTTACCGAAGCCTCCATCGCCTTGATCTTCTCTTCGCTCTCTTTGGCAAAGATTGACAGAGGCGCCACCCTTATGATATTGCCCTCTATGATCTTTCCGAGGCTGAATGTCTTTAGCAGTGTATCAAGGGCCTGGTCCCAGGGCACGTTCCTGAACTTCATTGTGGCCTTGCCCTTTACGTCGGGATGCACAAAGAGGTTGCAGCCGCTTATGTCGGCAAACAGCCTGAGTATCGGTACGATATCCTGTTCCTGGAAATCGAAGTTTACGTTCTCTTTACCTTCAATATAAGACCCGCACCGGCCATTAATAAATAATTCGGGTTCTTTCCTCGGAGGAGCCTCTGCAGCAGCAGGAGTCTCTTCTCTCTCCCGGTAAGCAGCAGTCGTAAGGGCCGCCGGCTCACCTTCACGCTTCAGTGTGACAACAATAGAATCTCCTATGGCAGCTACATCAAAGCCCGTCTTTTCCTTAAGGTCAAGCACAAGCCTGACCATTTCTTCATGCTGCGCTGCCCGCATTCCGCTGACCGGAGAAACCACTTCAGAAGGTAAAACCCCCTTCATTACAACACCTGAGATATCAATAACAATGCGGTTATCGAGCGGGAACACATTGGGCACCATCGACCCGTTCCCTTTGATCAATACCTTGACAGTATTTCCGGATGTATCAAATGATATATCCGATATCTCCGTCGCCCTGGAAGTTACCCTCTGCCCCGGGCCCGATGGGTTGTCTGCCTGGGCATATGACACACGCTTCACAGACGGCAATGAATCGGACGTCCGCATCTCCCCCTGGAGCTGCTGTTCTGATGAATTTTCTCCGGATATTTTGAGTGTCAGCGCATTGTGTTTATAGTCCTGATCAAAAGAGGCCGGATCCTGGAGCAGCACATCGAGTCTGGCCATCGGAGAGGGCGAATTTATCTGTGTCGGAAGTATCTCGGTAATTCTGGCGCTGTTCGGCACAATCCTCTGGTTGAAGGCTCCGACAGACACATCAGGCAAATCAATAACAATCCTGTAAGGGTCGCCCGGCTTGTATATCGTATAGATGAAGGGTTTGCTTGCAGTCACGGTAATCGAATTGTCCTGCGCGTCGATGCCGGTTATGACGGCGGCTTCCTGTGGAAGCACTTTAACAGCAACGCCGCTTTTAGCCGTCGCATGACTGCTGAATAAAAATATAAAACAAGCAAAGAGCAGGCAGCACAGTGCATGGAGTTTTAACCCCTTATGCCCCTGCTTTATTCTTTTCAATAATAGCTCAGTGCTCTTTGCACTTCGCTCTTTGCACTTCGCCAGTGGTTTCATTCTTCCTCCCCCTTATGGAGTTTCAAAATTGTATCTCTCGGCTTGATATCACCTTTATAATCAATGACATATTCCTTTATGACAACCGCGTCCCTCGTGATCCTGTCCACTTTTCCATCCCGCAGTCCGAGGGGCATGCCTTCGGTGATCGTATAAGTCTTCTTGTCGGGCAGCCTGATTAAGGCGTAAAACCTGTTTTTGTCTGAAGCTATTGCAAGCAGTTTAACCTCGCCTATATCGTAACTCTCGAACGGAGTCGCCCCTTTTTTCTTGAGAGGCTTGGCTTTTGCCGGAACTACAAGCGTAAGGAACGGGTCTCTCCTGCCCTTTGGGTTATATGTATATTCTTCATCACCCGTCCTGACGGCTTCTTCTGTTTTGACCTCTTTTTTGGCCTCCTCGGGCTTGACCTTTGCTGCCGCCGGTTTCTTTTCCCCGGGCGGCGGCTGCTTTTTGCAGCCCGTTACAGGCAGAAGAAATAATACTATTAATATAAGGGCGGATAATTTCTTCATTTCTTCTTCCCGGGCTTCGTCTCCGGCTTCGCAGCCTTCCCGATCTCTTCTTCCGGAATCGATGAGAAAGTCGTGGCTGTGAACCCTATGCTGACTGTAGCGCTTCCCTTATCCGGCTTCGGATTGCTGATTCTTATATTGGAGATATTGACTATCCTGCTGAGTCTGGTGAGACTGCTGTAGAACTGTCCGAGACTATGGTAGGTCCCGGAAAGATCGACTCTTACGGGTATCTCATACACGATGCCGCTTGCGTGGGTCTTCCGCTGTTCGGGTCTCCATAGCAGCACCTTCAGACCCGACCTCACGCATAAGTCAGATACCTGCTTGAGAAGAGTGGAGACTTCCTTCTCCTCGGGAAGCTGGAGCTTCAGTTCATCCAGCCTTTTTCTGAGTCTTTCGTTCTCCAGGCTAAGCTGGGGAAGCTTCGAAGCCTTTGCCTGGTCCTTCGCAATCTCGTTTTCCTGCACTGCTATTTTTGCCTCAAACTCCTTAATCTCCTTATGTTTCGGCATGATGAGGAGAAAAACAATCGCAGCTATAATGATAACTGAAGGGATGACAGCTATAAGCGCCTTTGCGTATAAGGGCAGATTCTTGAAGTTTATGTTGATCTTCAGCGCCATGTCATGCCTTAACCTTGAATGTCATCTTGAATACATATACCGGCACTTTTTCTATCTCTGCGCTCTTCGATTCCACAAGATACACTTCCGTGAATGTTTTGGAATTCTTGACGTTGTCAACAAAATTTACGATCTCCGTATTGGTGAACCCGTAGCCGTCCAGAGAGACTGAATCGCCGGATACCGTCATTGCGGTGATCCACGTGCCGGTAGGCAGGATGGTACTGATCTCATCCAGTATTTTTACAGGCACGCTCTTGTTCCTGCTCAACTGCTCGATTATCTCGCTCCGCTCCTTGAACGTCTTGTTCCTCTTTTCAAAATCGTCGACCGCCTTGATCTTCTCCTTAAGTTCCGCAATCTTCTTTTCATTGGCTGCAAACTGCTCTTTTTTCTGGGTGAGGCGGGAGCTGAAGAAAAAGGCGAGATAGGCCATGATAAAACAGACGCCGATGGTGATTGCTATCGTTGAAAGCAGAAAAGACGGCAGGGGTTTTGCTTTCTTCTTTCTTTTGACAGGCAGCAGATTAACTTTAATCATCTGTCGCCCTGTCTCCTCAATGCCAGTCCGGCCGCAACAGAAGCCATGGGAGCCATTTCCTCTATAAAAGCTGCATCCAGCTTCTTTGGAATCCTTATATTTTTAAAGGGCTGCATAACCTTTGTCTCGACACCCGCCTTATCCGAAAGCAGTCTCGGGAAATCCCTGATAAGTGCACAGCCTCCGCTCAGTATTATTTCATTGACTTCCTCATGGAAATACTCGAGCGAGCGGTTCACCTCGCCGATTATCTCTTCCGAGGCGAGGTCCATTACTGACACGGCCTCCTGCGGTGACACATTCTCGACAGCCTCGCCTCTCTTCAGTCTCTCGGCAACATCATAAGTCAGATTGAATTCCCTCTGGAGGACTTCTGTATGAAGATTGCTGCCGACTGCGCTGTCTCTCGTGAAGACCGATATGCCGCCCTTCAGGATGTTCATATTGATAGTGTTTGCGCCGATATTTACGAGTGCGATGTTCCTGTTGGGCTCAATATCATAATTTATTTCGTATATGTTCTCGAGGGCAAATATATTTACATCGACCACCTGGCAGCTGAAACCCGCCTCTTTGACTACCGCGATGTATTCATTAATAATATCTCGTTTTACAGCGACCAGAATAACGTCCATCTGGCCCGGCTCCTCTTTGGGGCCCAATATCTGAAAGTCGAGGTTCACATCCTCAATGTCGAAAGGTATGTACTGTTCCGCTTCGAATTTTATCGACTCCGAGAGTTCCTCCTCCGACATGTCCGGCAGAGAGACCCTTTTGATAATTACGGATGAGTGGCCGGCAATGCTGATGGCAACGTCTTTGGTTTTCATCTTTGCTTTGCGGTAGAGCTCACGAAGGGAATCTATAAGCCGGAGGGAATCGATAATGGAACCGTCAACAATCAGTTCCGGCGGCAACGGAAGCATATCGAAAAGTTCAAGTTCATAGCCGCCTTTGGTATCCTTAAGCTGAACAGCTTTCAGATAACCAGAGCCTATGTCCAGGCCAATAGGACTCCTTCCGCCAAAAAACATAGCTTATGAATACCAGAAATAAATAATCTTGTCAAGTATTTTTTTACTTTAATTTTTGGAAGGTTACTTGCATATCCTAATAAATTAGTTTAACAATCTCTCGATTCTGACCTTATTCTGGTCAATTTTTCCGATTCCAAAAAGGACATGCTCCGGACTTTTCAGCCTAACATATTGATTTACAGGCAGATTATTCATTGCCGTCCTGTCATCATTTTCCACACAGACCGGCTTAAGTGTATTACGGCCATTTTCAGGGTTGTTTTTCATTGAAATTCCGGTAGTTAACATGACCGGAACCCCGTTTTTTGCCTTAAGAAAAGAAGCGGCATCAAGGATATATTCAGGCAGATATGACAACACATCATCAATGGAATAAAGAGTTGCCTGCCCGCTGTGTAAATCTTTCATTGACGCGCTGTCTTCAATCCGGAATGAGCCTGAGCGGGTACGCTGCAGGGCAACCATGTGAGCGCCCGTGCCGACAGCCATGCCGACATCGTCACAGATGGTCCTGATATAAGTTCCCTTTGAACACGATACCCTGAGGTCTGCATAAGGAGATTCGAAATGCAGCAATTCGATTCCGCTGATAATCACTTCCCTTTCGGGTCTCTCGATCTCCAGCCCCTTCCTGGCGAGCTTATAAAGAGCTTTCCCGCTGACTTTGATTGCAGAATACATCGGAGGCATATGCCTGATGCGGCCGGTAAACGTTCTCAAAACAGCGAGCAGGTCAGCTTCATGCACTGTAAAGCTGCCGGCCTTCTCTATAACCCTTCCGGTTGAATCAAGGGTATCTGTTCTTTCGCCGAGTTTCAGCCGGACAATATATTCCTTGTCGAGGTCAGAGAGAAAACGTGTAATTTTAGTGGCTTCATTAAGGCAGACAAGAAGAACCCCGGTTGCAAGCGGGTCCAGGGTGCCCGCATGACCTGCTTTTTTTGCCCCTAAAGCCCTTTTCACCTCCTGCACTGCCTGATGTGAAGAGATGCCTTTGGGTTTATCGAGATTTATTATGACGTTCATAGTGGCGCGCCCAGGAGGATTCGAACCCCCGACCTGCGGATTCGTAGTCCGACGCTCTATCCATCTGAGCTATGGGCGCACAGGGAAATGACGCTATGATAACACACAATAAAAATTCCGGCGAAAGCTTAGCCTTTCTTCAGACCTTCCTTGAGAACGATTCCGTATTTCGGATGCTCAAAGGCATGTATTGACGGAACCTTTGAAAACAGCCATCCCCATTGCTTTCCGGGAGCAGGGAATATCTGCTTGTCATTATCAAAAACCTTGATACCGAGAGCCGGATTTTTCGGTTCATTGGATCCGGAAGTAAGGTTTGCGCCATCCATCCTGAAGTCAGGAAGAAATTCACCCACCTTTATCTTCAGGGAAGAATTGGGAATGCTGAAATCACTGTTCAGTTTAACCGAGTATTCCTGTCTGGTCTTCGAACTCTTGTCTTCAATAATAATTCTCGCAGCAGTCCACTTGCCCTTGACTGAATCAGGCAGCACGACCTTCGACTCTCCTCTCTGCATCATGCCTGGGGGCATCTGACCCTGCGGCATCTGCCCTGGAGGCATCTGACCCTGTGGCATCATACCAGGAGGCATCTCACCCGCAGGCATTTGACCCGGTGGGATAATGGGGCCCGGAGCCATAGGTGACTGCACCTGTGGGACAGGCGGCTGCTCTTCCTTTTTCTTGCATGCATAGGCTGTAAAAACCAATGCAAGACATGCTACTGCCAAAACTATTTTTCTCATTTCATCCTCCTCAGTGCTTCACACTTATTAATGAACTATTCCTCAGCAAGCTGCGAGATATCCTGAATTTCCCCTCCCTTGAGGGGAGGGGATTAAGGGGAGGGTGTCGAATATATCTTTAATCAATCACCCTCTCCCTAACCCTCCCCCCTCAAGGGGGAGGGAATCACTGGGAACCCCGAAGCTGAGCTGCGAGGAATTCTTTTGATTAAAACCTTAACCAAAGATAGCACAGAAAAAACTCTGAGTCCTCTGTGGTTACACTATACACTGGCTATACTGGCGGAGAGGCAGGGATTCGAACCCTGGGTGAGGTTTTACCCCCACAACCGCTTAGCAGGCGGCTGCCTTCGACCGGCTCGGCCACCTCTCCTCAAGACTATATACTAACAACTTAAATTCAGCTTTGTAAACACGACCAATTCGCAGATTCACCACAGAGGGCACAGAGTAAGAACTCCACACACCGGGATTGTTCATGAAGTTACGAATTAATAGCAGCAAATCTGCCCGTCTTTTGGCTGTATCAACGGGGATCTTTTTTTCTTGCCAAACAGCGCATTTTTTAATAGCCTTTCATTATGATGCGTGAGCTGATAGTCCGCGACATGCAGGAAAGCGATCTGCCCTCAGTATTGGCGATTGAACAGATATCCTTCAGTAACCCATTGACCAGCCAGGCTTTCCTCGATCAAATGTACGGCAAACATGCTCTTTCGAAGGTCGCCCTGTACGAAGAGAAAGTTGCAGGTTATATCTGTGCGCATTACCTGCTCCACGAAGCCCGCATCCTTAACCTTGCAGTGCATCCGGATTTAAGGAGGCTGGGAATTGCAACTATATTGACTGGAGAGGTGGAAGCTGAACTGAGGAAAAGAGGCTGCGTTTTTGCTTATCTTAAGGTGAGGGCTTCGGATGCCGGCGCGATAAGGTTTTATGAGCTATCCGGGTTCAGGGTTGTGGAAGTCAGGAAAAAATACTATGAGGACCCGGAGGAAGATGCCCTGCTGATGATGGCACGGCTCTGACCCTCCCCCCTCATGGGGGAGGAACCAACCATAAGACCCTGCCCATGGAGTGAGAGGGAGAGGGCAAGGGTGAGGGGGATTATGTATTTACTAATACGATCATAAGTAAAACCACATTTAAACACCCTCCCCTTAATCCCCTTCCGTCTTACGTATTGACGGACCTCCCGTCAAGGGAGGGGCAATTCTTAAGTCCCCTCTCCCTTGATGGGAGAGGGCAAGGGTGAGGGTGTGAGGCTTTTCTAATGAACTCCTTAGTATTTCCTATTAGAGACTGTTTATTAACACCTTTCTCTGTGCCCTCTGTGGTTAGCTGTTAAATTCCTGCCTGTCATACCGCTTGCCTGCAGAGCTTTAAATCATTTACAATTAAATAATACCTGACGGAGTATTTTGAAAGGGTTGCCGCAAAGTATTCTGCTTTGCGGTTTTTTTGTTTATTACTCCGGTAGGTTAAAATCTGATTGAGAGGTGTTGAATGAGAAGAAGGAATGTGATTTTATTCGCTATGCTGCTGGGCGTAATCGCTGCCGCATGGTTTTCCGCAGTACCGGCCCAGGCTGCTGAAAAAGCCCGGAAAGAAACATCGGCTGTTGTAGCAGAAGGCAAATCCGTAAAGGTCCATTATACCCTGACGGTAGATGGCAAAGTTGTTGACAGTTCCGATAAACGCGAACCCCTGCAATTCAAAGCCGGCAACCGCGAGATGATACCCGGGTTCGAGAAGGCGCTCATGGGCATGAAGGTGGGTGGGAAAAAGTCCTTTAAGGTCAGCCCTAAAGACGGTTACGGGATGGAGGACCCAAGAGGTATCCAGGAAATACCTAAAAAACAGCTGCCTCCGGAAGTAACACCGAAAGTCGGAATGACCCTGCAGGCGCAGGCAAAAAACGGGCAGCAGATACCTGTGAGGATTGTCGAGGTCAAAAAGGATGTGGTCGTGATGAACTTCAACCATCCGCTGGCAGGCAAGACCCTTGACTTCGATGTAGAGGTTGTGGAGATCAAATAGTTTCTCTGTATAAAGTTCTATTTTGTCATCCTACGGCCCTGGTCGCCTTCGGCGCCGCCAAAGGCGGGTAAACTTGACCGCGGGATGCATGGTTCGACAGGCTCACCATGACATTTTTGTCACCCTGAGCTTGTCGAAGGGCTGGATTCCGTCCTCCGAATTGATCGGGAGATCAAGTCGGGGAATGACGGACAACTTAATTTTTAGTTTATACACAGACACTAAACAAGCACAGGACCGTAAAAGGAGGTTGCTCCATGCTGCTCAAAGTCGGTCATCGCGGGGCTAAGGCCTATGCTACTGAAAATACCATCGGAAGTTTCGAAAAAGCGATCGATATGGGCGCAAATGCCATTGAACTCGATGTGCGGATATCCGGAGACGGGCAACTGATTGTCTCTCATGACGACAACCTTAAGAAAGTCTTCGGCAAAGATGTCAGCATTAAAGACACTACCCTTAAGGAACTGAAGAGTTTAACGGAAGAACGGATTATAAGCCTTGAGGAAGCCCTGCACTTCCTTGGCGGCAAGGTCTCAAAAATACTTGTGGAGTTAAAAGAGGCCGGGTTTGAAAAAGAGGTTCTGGATTTAATCAAAAAGGAAAGACTCGAAGACATGGTAATCGTCGTCTCCTTCCTGGAAGATGTCCTTACCCGCGTAAGGAAGCTCAACGAAAAAATCGAGACAGGCCTCGTTTATGCGAAATTCAAGAAACCCATTGATGCTGCCCTGAAGTTAAAGGCTCAGTACCTTGTTCCCCTTTACAGGTTCGTCCACAGAAGAGATATAGCAAAGGCACACAAAAGCAGCCTTAAGGTGATAGTATGGACAGTCAACAATAAAAAGGATGCTGAAGAGTTTATCGCCAAGGACGTGGACGGTATAGCTACGGACAAACCGGATATTTTTCGTGGGATACCATCATAAATAAGATGAGGTAATATCTAACCACAGAGAACCCGGAGGTATTCTTTGATTAACATGGTTTATTTTTTCCAATAACAATTCTTTCAAAAGGAGAAAACTTATGATGACACTCGAAGAACTCAAAAAAGACAGAAAGCTTATAAATGAAATCGACTGGGACATCACACCGGACATGGCTGTGCGAATGTATTTGGAGTGGGGAAACGTATGGGCACGCGGGGATGAGCGCAGGCACGTAGTCCGTTCCAAAAGCGACTATTCGGTCTATTTTGTAGTCAACTGCTGGGAGAAACCTTTCTATATTTATCTGATCAAAAGAAATTCCGAAGACGCGGTGGAACTTGCGAAATTCGAGTTGCCCGAACAATTTCATAAAACCGGGTGTCTTTACAAGGGGATGTACCCGGTTGAAGGCGAACTGATGGATTGGCTCAAAAAGGAGCTAAACGCCAGTTGATGAAAAACGGCTCAAAACATTTATTCCGAACTTCCTGAGGCTATCGGCAAGCGCGCTTAGGGGAAGACCCATTACATTAAAAAAATCCCCTTCTATCTTCCTGACTATCAAGGCGCCGAGTCCCTGTATGCCATAGGCCCCGGCCTTGTCCATCGGCTCGCCTGTGCTGACATATGCCTCTATCTCATCCTCGCTCAGACTCTTGAAAAAAACTCTCGATTCCACTGCCTTCGAAAGTTCTTTCTTGCCTGCGGTATCTATTATCGTAAAACCAGTAATTACCGAATGGGCCTTCCCGCTAAGGCTTTTCAGCATCTGCACCGCCTCCTGCGGGTCGCGGGGCTTGCCGAAAAGCCTGCCCCTCAATACGACAATCGTATCAGCGCCTATGACAACTGCATTCCTGTATCTGCGGGCAACATTCCTGGCCTTTCCCCTTGAAAGGCATTTCGCAAGTGTATGGGGTTTCATTGCGGGATCGAATTTTTCCTCATAAACGCTCTTATCGACCCTGAACTTAAGACCCGTCTTCGCAAGTATTTCCTTCCTTCTCGGAGAGGCTGATGCGAGGACGATGGTTCTTGATTTGTTTATTTTTTTCATACCGGTCTTTGAGCCGTGGGGTGAACAATAATAAAGCACCAGCATAAGGCAGATGTTGTGAAAAATTTATTTTTCGATACCCTGATGTACATTCTGCGGTTGGTCAAAGGAATACTTATATCAAAAGAACGATACAAGATACTGTCGGTAATTCATCGAGTTAAATAAATTTCTTGCAATGTCTGCCTTATTCGAAGCAATCCGGGAAATTCAGCATGCATCATCTGCATAATTCAGGGCCGCTTCCTGCTGCGTCCGGGCTTACCGGTTCCGGAAGGAGCGCCGGCCGTACGGGAAGGTTTTTCTCTCCGGTGAACTTCAGTATGCCTTCTCCCTTTTGAAGGTGCGTCTTTATGAACTGCATAACGAGCAACCCTGCGATAACCGGTCACGATCATTTCATCCGTCAGCGGCATGACCGGTATCTTCTGTTTTATATAATCCTCGATATCCGGGAGTGAACGGACATACTCCTCGCATGCAAGACTTATCGCCCTTCCGCCTGCGCCGGCCCGGGCGGTCCTGCCTATCCTGTGAACATAGTCCTCAGAGTCCTGGGGAAGGTCGTAGTTGATAACATGCGTCACCCCTTCAATATGAAGCCCCCGGCTTGCCACATCCGTAGCTGCCAGGATGGGCAACCTGCCGTCCTTGAACTCCGACAGCACAGTCATCCGCTTATTCTGGGGAAGGTCTCCGGTGATGGCGGCAGATGCAAACCCGTTGGCGTTCAACATCCTTACGAGCCGTTCGGCTACAACCTTTGTATTGCAGAAGACAAGATAACGGCCGCCCGGCTCGCGCCTCAAAATACCGAGGAGGACGCCGAACTTTTCGGAAGAGCCGACATGGTATATCTCCTGTTCAATCTGTTCCACGGTAATCTTTTCCGAGGCAACCGTAAAGCGCTCGGGATTATTCATGTGCTCATAGCATAGTTCGAGCACCCGGTTGGAGAGAGTAGCCGAAAAAAGCATGGATTGACGCTGATTGTAAGGCGACATCCTCCTGAGCAGAAACCGGAGGTCGCTGATGAAGCCCATGTCGAACATGCGGTCTGCCTCATCGATAACGAGGAACTGGGTCTTTCTGAGGCTGTATACCTTCTGCTTGAGATAGTCGATAAGCCGACCCGGTGTTCCTATAAGCATATCAACGCCCTTCAATATATCTTCCCTCTGCTTCAGATAATCAATGCCTCCGAAAACAGGCAGTATTCTGAAGCCTGCGGGGCCGCCGATCAGCTTCGCCTCGGCATCTATCTGGACCACAAGTTCCCTTGTAGGCGCAACAATAAGCGCACGGGGCGAGAGACCTTTTCCGGGTGAACGCGAAGCAAGCATCCGGGAGAATACGGCAATTAGAAAGGCTGCGGTCTTGCCGGTGCCTGTCTGGGCCTGGGCTGCGATATCCCTGCCGCGCAGCGCTTCCGGCAGGGTAAGGGCCTGCACCGGCGTACACTCCGCAAACCCTGCTGCCCTGATGCCCTCGAGCACCTTCCTGTGGATTGGCAGTTCTTCGAATTTCACTATATAGAAATATACATCAAATGGATTCGATTCACAAAATTGATATTGATTAAGATTCTCCGCGCCCTATTTATTTAGACATCCTTTTCAGTATCTGTTCAAGGTTCCTGATCTGCTGGCCATAGCCCGCCCAATCACCCTGTCTCTGGAGCTCAAGAGCCCTGTCGAATATCCTTGAGGCTTCCCTTGAGAGCTCTGTAAGAGACGACCCGACATCTTCTCCGATCTTTTCTCTGACTGCTGAAGCCGTTTTTGCCCCGAATAACTGTCTGAGGCCGAGCTCAAGGTTTTCTTCCATGACAACGGTATTTTCATAGGCAAGGATAACCCTCCTAAGTTCGGGCAAACCTCCCTTGTCCTGCGCAGCGAGATAGAGCGGCTGAACATATAAAAGGGAATTCTCTATCGGTATTACGAGAAGACTGCCGCGTATGACATCCGACCCGCGCTGACCCCAAAGAGTCAACTGCTGCGATATGTAAGAATCCTGGTCTATACGCGCATTGACCTGCTTCGGACCGAACACAAGCCTGTCCCTCGGGAATGTGTAGGCTATCAATTTTCCGTAATTGGGCTCATCACAGCGCGCTGCAATCCATGCGGCCAGATTATCCCTCTTCGACGGAGTGTACGGCAGGAGGAGGATGTACTCCTCCCTGTTCTCGCCGGGCAGTTTCATTATGGTGTAATAGGGCTCGATGTACTTCTCTCCGTAGACGGGTATCTCCCACAGGTCCTCTTTATTGTAAAAGACCTTGGGGTCAGTCATATGATACGTCGAAAACATCGAAGCCTGTACCTGAAGGAACCCTTTCGGATATCTTATGTGCTTCCTGAGGTCCTCGCGCATCCCCGAGACAGGCTTAAAGAGACCGGGGAAGGCAGCGCTGTAAACCTTTATCATCACATCATCAGGGTCACTTATATAAAAATCTACGGTGCCATTATAGGCATCCACCACAGTTTTTACGGAATTCCTCATGTAGTTTACAGTTCTGTTAACCGGCTTTGAATAAGGAACCCTGTCCGATACCGTATAGGCGTCGATTATCCAGAACAGTCTGCCGTCATCCGAAACAACCATATAAGGGTCGGGGTCGAATGAGAGAAAGGGGGCTATCCTGCGTGCTCTTTCCAGGACGTTACGGTAATAAAGAATTCTGCTTTCCGGGGTGATGTCCGAGGAAAGAACCGGTTTGGCAGTCTGAAACCTGAGGCTGAAAAACGCTTTTCTCAGGAAGGAAGATAACCCCACTCCGCCCTCTCCGCTATAGGATGTTGAAACATTTCCCTCTGATGTCGGGTAGTTGAATTCCGGCACCCTCGTTTTTACTATTACATAATCGTTCGACAACTCACCAAAATAGATCTCGGGCACGGTCACCTTCAAACCCTGTGATGAGGAAACAGGCGGGATGTCCTTGACGATGAATTCAGGAAGACCCTCCCTCGATATCCTGCTGACAGGTCCCACTGCGATGCCGAATCCGTGTGTAAAGACCATCCTCTCGTTGATCCAGGATTTGCTCGGCAGGTCAGCGTAGGAAAGTTCCCGTGGAGAAAGCATGACCTGCATATATTTTCCGTCGATCACATACCTGTCGTTGTCAACATCGAAGAACTTGTAGTAAGTCCTTATCTGCTGCAGCTGGCTGTATGTCCTGAGGAGAGGAGCATCATCCCAAAGCCTGATATTCCTTATGGTCGCATCATTATTATCTATGTCTTTGGCAGTCAGGTCATACGAAACGTTGAACGGACGCAGATCGATACTGTCAAGGTCGTAGCCGAACCTGGTAAATTTTATATTATGTTCTATATATTCTTTCTCGAGTACAATCTCATTGGGCGTTACCTTCAGGCTCTGAAGCAGGGAGGGATAGGCAATAACCCCGACTCCATATACCACAGCCGTCAGCAGCAAAGGATAAACAGCCATCTTCCATGAGTTCCTGAAAATACCTGCAGCAAAAAAGACGGCGCTCAATAAGGTCAGGCCGGCAAGAGCCTGAAATGCAATCAGTCTTGCGTGAATGTCCGTGTAGCCGGCTCCGAATATAACTCCGTGCGGAGAAAGCAGGATATTGAAACGGTCGAAGTAAAACCCGGCAGCTACGGTAAGCAGGTATAGCACCGCAAGAATGCCGAGGTGTTTTTTGACTCTCCCGTCTATAAATAACTTGGATTCTCTGGAAGAAATGCCACCGCGAAAAAAATAGCTGGCGGACACGATTACTATCGCAGCGAATATCATAAATGCCGCCATGCCCTTGACAGCTTCAAACATGGGAAGCTGATAAAGATAGAATCCGACATCCTTATTGAAGATGGGGTCGCTCAGATTCATGCTCATGCGGTTCTGATAAACCAATACCTCCTTCCAGAGGTTGCTCCCGAGAACGCCGCAAAGCAATCCGGCAAGCAGTCCCGACAGCAATGCGACGGGTTTCATCCACATGCTCACCTTCTCAAAATTCAGGGCGATGTGCGTCTGGTCTATATACAGGTCTTCCATGACAGGGAAAACTGCCCTGTTTGCGATCAAAACATTTGCAAGTATAAAGGCAAGGCCGATCAAACCGAATAAAAAGCCGAGTATAACTTGCGTAGACAGTATTTTCGTAAATACGGATGCGTAATCCAGTTGTTTGAAGAAAAGCCAGTCTGTATAGAGATTAACCAGAGTAAGGCTTCCCATTATGGCAAAGAACACAAGAGAAGCTATTGCGTAAATAAATGCCCTGTTTTTAAACATAATTTATCCTCCTTTGATTTTGGATGGAAGCAATGCCATAACGCAGATGATAATACTATCTTAAATCCGCACAACCGGACATTCTGAAAAATATTGTACCATAATAGAGCTGAGAAGTCCCCCATAATGCGCCTGATGCGCCTGAAATTCTGCTGAAAGATATCGATAAGCCCTTTTCAGAGCCTGGACATTCCTATTGTCCGCATTCTGTGATACATTCTATACTATCGGATGCTTTGGTTTTGGGCAATAACAAAGCAGCTATGACAGCTGGATCGTCAGGAGGCATATCTGGAACATTTGCTTGTAAGAGACACCCTTTCAGAAAAAAATATCGGCAAAAGGCTTACCGTATGCGGTTGGATAAGAACAAAGCGCGAATCAAAGGGATTTGCCTTCCTGGTTTTAAGCGACGGCTCAACGCAGGAAACTCTGCAGCTCGTCATCAGTGCAGAATCACCGGCTTTCCGGGATGTCCATCGCCTTAATACCGGTGCGGCTGTTATGGCAGAAGGCATCCTGAAAGAGTCCCCTGCAAAAGGCCAGAAATTCGAGATGGAAGTATTGGGGATGGAAGTCTTCGGAGAGGCGGACCCCGCAGTGTATCCTTTGCAGAAAAAAGGCCACACCCTGGAGTTCCTGCGTGATATCAGCCATTTGAGGCCGAGGACCAACACCTTTGGTGCAGTATTCAGGCTGCGCAATATACTTGCTGCAGCAGTCCACGAGTTCTTTCAGGAAAAAGGTTTCCTCTGGGTACATACCCCTGTTATAACTTCAAGCGACTGCGAAGGTGCCGGAGAATTGTTTACAGTAACCTCGCTTGATTTTGAAAAATTGCCTGAAAGAGAGGACGGCAGTACAGATTTTTCACAGGATTTTTTCGGCAGGCGTGCTTTTCTTACTGTAAGCGGTCAGCTCGAGGCCGAGTTCCTTGCCATGTCCCTCGGCAGAGTCTATACGTTTGGACCAACATTCAGGGCTGAAAATTCCAATACTACGCGTCATCTTTCGGAATTCTGGATGATAGAACCGGAGATCGCATTTGCCGACCTGAGTGATGATATGAAGCTTGCAGAAGATTTTTTCCGCTTCCTGTGCAGGAGAGTTCTGGAAAGGGGAGAAAAGGAACTCGCCTTTCTGGAGAGTATGTATAAGAGGATTACGATTGAGGAAATCCAGAAACTTTCGGAAACTGATTTTACCCGCCTGTCTTATACAGATGCAGTAAAAGAGCTGAAAGCAGCAAGGGAGAATTTCGAATTCACTGTTGATTGGGGGTCTGATCTTCAGTCCGAGCACGAAAGGTATCTCACCGACAAAGTCATTAAAGGACCTGTTATTGTTATGGATTATCCAAAAGATATAAAGGCTTTTTACATGAGGCTTAACCCGGACGGAAAAACTGTAGCTGCAATGGATGTCCTTGTACCGAAGGTTGGAGAGATCATCGGCGGAAGCCAGCGTGAAGAAAGGCTTGATATAGTCACAGAGCGGATTAAGCAATCGGGGATACCCATGGGAAACCTGCAATGGTATCTCGACCTGAGACGATTCGGGTCCGCGCCGCATGCAGGGTTCGGGCTTGGGTTCGAAAGGCTTGTGCAGTATATTACCGGCATGGTTAATATCCGGGACGTCATTCCATGCCCAAGGGCGCCGAATACCATTGGCTTCTGAATGGCTTATTAAGACTTAATAGCAGGAGCGCTTTAACGGAGAAAGTGCCCCTGATTTCTATAAAGTCGCTGCCGTTATACTAATTTCCTGACAGCCTTTGCTTTCTTTGCAACTGCTTTCCCGGCGCTCTTCACCTTTTTGGCAACAGTCTTTTCTACAGCCTTTGCTTTTTTGGCAACTGTCTTCTTGGCACTCGTCACTTTCTTGGCAACTTCCTTCTTAACTTTCTTTACCTGTTTTGCGATCGTTTTCTTGTTCATATCTCCTCCGCCCTGAAAAGTATTTGCATCTGTATGATGCAATTGAATCCATTGATTAGTCATGTCATCCTACCAGACATCTCCGGCGGTGTCAATTATTTATCCCCTGCTCCTGAAAAAATATTCTGTTATACATATTTTGTTTAAGCTGCTGATGCTCTAAGAATCTTTACGGCCCTCCTCACTGATTTTCTCGAACACTTTATATAAAACCGCCAGCAGTTCTTCAGACAATCTCTGCATATCGTCAATTCTTTTTATTGCCCTGGCAATAAGATTGCTTAAATCATCCTCTGTAACAGAGGCATCCAGCACCTCAAGTGTACCCTTAACTGTTATGAGGTGTTCGTTGATTTTGTCCGATATTTCTTTCAGTCTGGCATCGATCTCCGACATATTAAAACCCCTTAAATCCGATTTAGTGAATCTTCAAGCTTTTTTATATATTATATTCGATATTCGTTCAACTGCTATAACATATGGCTTAAAAAAAACCAAACCACAGAGAGCACAGAGGCTGCAGAAGGTTTAGTTTTTATTCCTGCAAATTAATACGTTTCCTCTGTTCCCTGTGGTTAGTATATCAGGTTGCGGATTCTGGAATTGCCGTTGCTTGAAAATACGCCGGCTCCTCTGATAGAGTGTAAGGACTTTGATAGTCCTCATCCATCCTCCTGTTGCAAAGCCATGTGAACCACCTGCCGGAATTGCAAGACTTGCAGGTGCGCTCGGCTTACATGGCGTTGAATATCATCTCCTGGATGCCAATATAGAAGGGCTGCTCCACCTGCTACGCGTGCATGTTCCGGCAAAAAGAGCTGACGATGCATGGACAAAAAGGGCCCTGCGCAACCGCCTGCATAATCTTGCTGCAATAAAAGATAAGGCCATCTGCGGGAACCTCGACCGGTACAAGAGAGCGGTGAATGACCTGGGCAGGGCTCTGGCAGCGGTTTCTCCGCAGGACGTAGCTCTCGGACTGGCAGATTACGGACACAGGAAGCTCTCCCCCCTGAGAAGCGTTGACCTTCTTGCTGCTGCGGAAAAGCCGGAATCAAATCCATTTTATAGTTATTTCCGGTCGAGACTTCATGATCTTTTTATGAGGAAAGAACCTGCTGCCGCAGGCATATCTGTTAACTATCTGAACCAGGCGTTATGCGCCTTTGCAATGATAGGGTTCATAAGGCGCGAATTCCCGGACCTGAAGGTAATTCTTGGGGGGGGACTTGTGACTTCATGGCTAAAGAACCCGGGATGGAAAAACCCCTTCTCCGGCATGGTGGACGAACTAGTAGCAGGCCCGGGCGAATACCGGCTTCTTGAACTTTTAGGTACAGGTACTGCGCATGGAAAATACTCAAGACCCGATTACCGGTATCTGCCCTGCAATGATTATCTTTCACCGGGTTTTATTTTGCCCTACAGCGCATCCACAGGGTGTTACTGGAATAAATGCGGGTTTTGCCCTGAAAAAGCCGGGGGCAGTCCTTATCTTCCTATACCTGTCAAGCGTGTTATACTGGACTTGAAGGCACTTGCCGAAAAAACCAGTCCCTCTCTTGTCCATCTGCTCGACAATGCAATAAGCCCCTCTTTACTCGATGCTCTCGCCACGGAGAATATAGGGATACCATGGTATGGCTTCGCCCGCATAGATGGTAATCTCTCTGATCCGGCTTTCTGCGGTGCTCTGAAGCGGTCAGGGTGTGCAATGCTGAAGCTCGGCATCGAATCCGGCGACCAGTCTGTGCTGGATACAATGCATAAAGGCATCAGTGTAGAGACAGCATCCGTTGTTTTAAAAAATCTGAAGAAGGCGGGTATTGGTACCTATGTCTATCTGCTTTTTGGAACACCGGCAGAGACAGAAGCCGGGGCAATCAAGACACTTGATTTTATTCTGAAGCACAGCGACTGCATCAACTTCCTGAACCTCGCGATATTCAACATGCCACTATGCGGAGCAAACTATGCCGGGATTGAGACAAGGGACTTCTATGAAGGTGATCTTTCGCTGTATACCGACTTTGTCCACCCCCTTGGTTGGGACAGAAGACGTGTCCGGCTCTTCCTAGAAAAAAAATTCAGAAGAGAGCCTGCAATTTCCGGAATTCTTAAAAATGAACCCCCTTTATTCACATCGAATCACGCTCCTTTTTTTGTTTAACCCGAAAAATGCATTTCAATTTAATTCATGCAGGCATGTGGGCAGCAAAAGCTCTCCGGCAGCTCCTTTGAAGGCGCTTATATATCCGGCGTCCCTGAACGTTTCCATTCCGGACGATTGGCTGTTATCAGACCCAAATCCTGCGTTGGCGAGGTTTTGATGCACATATGCCTGCACAACTGGGGTCAAATGCAGTTTTCGGGTTAATGTAATTGAAAATAAGAATACGGATGCCTTAATATTAATAAAAAATATACCGCCGGAATGAATATTGATCGATTTTAAATCTGTCAGGAAAGTATTGGCAAAGGACAAGCGCCTTATCCGTCTTCCGTCAAAGGGCAAGGCGGTATTTGTAGGTGACACGCATGGAGATCTGGATGCCACGGAATCGGTATTCAGGGAATATTTCAAGCCGGGATATACGCTAGTTTTTCTGGGAGATTATGTAGACAGGGGACCTGATTCAAGAGAGAACATAGACTTTCTTCTCAGAAAAAAACTGGAATCACCGGAACAGATATTTCTTCTGGCGGGCAACCATGAAGGATATTGTTCGGTTCCATTCACGCCTGCAGATTTCTGGGAGAGTCTTGCTTCTGACGAGTACGAATATTTTTCGGATGTCTTCAAGTGTCTCTCTTTTGCCGTGGTTACCGAAAATGGAATCCTTGCTGTACACGGTGTTCCGCCTGATTTGGATAAACTGGATAAAATCAACTCCATACAATTATGCAGCGAGCACTGGCATCAGGTTACATGGGGTGATTTCGTGGAAATTCCGGGCAAGATAACAAGTGATCTGAAAGGCAGACCCAGATTCGGGCAGGATTTTTTCATGCGTGTAATGGATCAGTTTGGGAAGAATGTTCTCATAAGATCGCATCAGCCCAGGATCAGTTCTGTGATCTTCGATAAACGTTGCCTGACCATTATGACTTCATATGCCTATGCATTCACGCGCCTCATTGCTATAGCAGACCTGGAGAAGCCGCTGATAAACACGGTGGATGATCTTGAGGTCATGGAGATTTAGCTGTAACTATCCTTAATTCAATATAAAAAGACAAACCACAGAGCCCGCAGAGATTGTTATCCCGGAAAATGCATTTCAATTTAATTCATGCAGGCATGTGGGCAGCAAAAGCTCTCCGGCAGCTCCTTTGCAGGCGGTTATATATCCGGCGTCCCTGCATGTTCTCATTCCGGACGCTTGGCTGTTATCAGACCCAAATCCTGCGTTGGAGAGGTTTTGATG